>Ga0265798_10000019_pt1 | contig 463510 bp, 416 predicted proteins | sample P3T30metagenome_FD_192430 | JGI IMG/M metagenome (GOLD analysis project Ga0265798, IMG submission 192430) | Plant litter microbial communities from East Loma Ridge, Irvine, California - P3 T30 | ecosystem: Environmental > Terrestrial > Plant litter > Unclassified | place: USA: California...
TGCAACAAACTTTTAAGAATCTGTTTCGGTGTAGTGAAAAACAAAATAGCATATCAGAAGAATTATCAGAAAAACTGTAAAATTTTAACTTGAAGAATTTGCATATTAACATAGAACATCAGGGCTAGGGTTTTCGTCCTTTTAAAAATTAGGTAAATCAACATCATTTGTTTTATCATTTATAAATTATCAATCATCAATTATACAATGAACAACGGTATTATCATATTAGATTTCGGATCTCAGTACAATCAGCTTATCGGAAGAAGAATCCGTGAGATGGGCGTGTATTCTGAAATTTTACCATTCAATACACCATTAGCAACAATTTTAGAAAAACAGCCAAAAGGAATCATCCTTTCAGGTGGGCCGAGCTCTGTGAATGCAGAAAACGCTCATTTGGTTGAAAAAGAATTGTACGAGCAGGGAATTCCCGTTTTAGGAATTTGCTACGGAATGCAGTTGACTGCACACCTTTTAGGCGGAAAAGTTCACAAAGGTGTAAAAGGCGAGTACGGAAAAGCACATTTGGATATTGTAAAAGAATCTTCTTTACTTAAAGGTGTTACCCAAAATTCAGTTGTTTGGATGAGTCACTTTGACGAAGTGGGAATGCTGCCTCCAGGTTTTGAATTAAACGCAAAATCAGGCGTAATTGCTTCGATTGCCAACGAAGAAAAGAAAATCTACTGCGTACAGTTCCACCCTGAAGTTTCTCACACAGAAGAAGGTGGGAAAATGCTAGAAAACTTCGTTTTCGCCATCTGTGACTCAGAGAAAAACTGGAAACTGACCAATTATATAGACAAAACAGTTGAAGAAATTCGTGAAAAAGTAGGAGATCAAAAAGTGATCCTTGGTCTTTCCGGTGGTGTAGATTCTTCTGTTGCTGCGGTTTTAATTCACAAAGCGATTGGTGATCAGCTTCATTGTATATTTGTAGACACCGGACTTCTGAGAAAAGACGAAGATAAAAAAGTGATGCAAAATTATGGCGAAAGTTTTCATATGAACATCAAATTGGTGGACGCTTCAGAAAGATTCTTATCAAAATTAGCCGGAGTTGATGATCCTGAAGCAAAAAGAAAAATTATCGGAAACGAATTTATTCATGTTTTCGACGAAGAATCGCATAAAATTGAAGGCGCAAAATTCTTAGCGCAGGGAACAATTTATCCAGACGTGATCGAAAGTCAGTCGGTGAACGGACCTTCTGCAGTGATCAAATCTCACCACAACGTGGGCGGACTTCCAGAAGAAATGGAATTTGAATTGTTGGAGCCTTTAAGAGAATTATTCAAAGACGAAGTAAGAAAAGTAGGTGAAGAATTGGGGATTCCTCATCATTTGGTACACAGACATCCTTTCCCTGGTCCAGGTTTGGGAATCAGAATTTTGGGTGCTGTAGATGCTGAAAAAGTGAAAATCCTTCAGGAAGCTGATGATATTTTCATCGAAGAATTGTACAAAAACGATTTATATGAGAAAGTTTCTCAGGCATTCGTAGTTCTTCTTCCGGTAAAATCTGTCGGAGTTATGGGTGACGAAAGAACGTATGAATACACAGCAGTCGTTCGTTCTGCCAACACCATCGACTTTATGACCGCAACGTGGAGCAGACTTCCTTACGAGTTTTTAGATACCGTTTCAAGCAGAATCATCAACGAAGTAAGAGGAATAAACAGAGTAGCTTATGATATTTCAAGCAAACCACCAGCAACCATTGAGTGGGAGTAATCTTGATTTATATCAAATATACCAGCTTTTCGAGGCTGGTTTTTTGTTTTATGTGAATTTCGTTTTAATATTATTTTCTACATTTGTTCAATGAAGATAGCATTCCTTGGCCCACATGCCAGTTTCACGCAGTTGGCAGCCTCACAGATTTTCGCTGATGAAGAATTAGTTCCTCAATCGAGTATTTTAGATTGCTTCAATGCAGTGGAAAATAATGAAGTTGATAAAGCAGTTGTTCCTTTGGAAAATTCAATTGAAGGAACAGTTTCTATGACGTTGGATTATCTCTATGATTTTGAAGTGTTCATAGAAACTGAACTCGTAATGCCGATTGCGCATCACCTGATGATTCATCCTGATAATGAAACATTTGAAAAGGTAATTTCTCATCCGCAGGCCTTAGCGCAGACTTTTCATTTCAGACATGAGTATTATAAAAATATCCAGTCGCAGGATTACAGTTCAACAGCCGCAGCCGCAAAATTGGTTTCTGAAAATCCAAACGAAAAATGGGCAGCAGTTGCCAATCGATATTCAGCAAAATTATATAGTTTAAACATTATCCACGAAAATATTCAGGATTTTGAACAGAATCATACCAAGTTTATCGTGATTTCAAAACAGAAGTCAGCTTTGCAACTTCCTCTACCTAAAACTTCTGAAAAAACATCTTTAATTATCACACTTCCCGAAGATCACGCAGGAGGTCTTCATCAGGTGCTTTCCGTTTTTGCATGGCGAAAGATGAATCTTTCTAAAATTGAAAGCAGAACGTTGAAAACCGGTTTGGGAAATTACTTTTTCTTCATCAATGTGGCCAGTGAATGGCATAATGTGCTGTCTCAAAATGCCATCGACGAAATTATTTCTTTAGGTTCTAATGTGAAATTTTTAGGACATTATGACGAATATGTTTTCGTGGAGTAACTTTGATTAGCTTAAAAACGTTTCTTAACTAAAAAGACTTTCATTAATATTTTAAAAAAAACTACTAAAGACTTTCGAATTTGTGTTCAGGAATAATTTTTGAACTTACTTTGCAATTCAATTCATCCTCAAAATTATGTTTGACAAACAACAGCGAAAGCTGAAAAGATCTGCCCGATTAATCTCCGTTTTAAGCAAATACGGATTCAAGGATATGATTGCCAGAATGGGTAAAAAACCGGAAGAAAGTCCTGCGCCGTCTGATGAAATTATTTCCAAAGGAACCGTTTACGAAAGAATACGATTGGTTCTTGAAGAACTGGGGCCTACTTTTGTAAAGCTCGGACAAACATTCAGCAACCGTGAAGATCTGCTTCCCCCGGAATTGATTCAGGAGCTACAGAAACTTCAGGATCGAGTAGAAGTGGTGGAAATGAATGTTGAAGAAATTCTCGAAAATGAATTCAATATCGTTGTCAATGAGCATTTCTCAGAAATTATCACAAAACCTTTAGCAACAGCTTCTATCGCTCAGGTATATAGAGCGACTTTAATAACCGGAGAAGAAGTCATTTTAAAAATCAAAAAGCCTGATGTTCTCAGTGTCATTGAAGATGATTTGCTGTTGATTAAAGATTTGGTGAAACTGATCTCGACATATTCTGAAATTGGTTCAAAATTAAATTTAAAACAAGCTATTGCAACCTTTGAAAAGTCTTTACTGGAAGAAGTTTCGCTCGTAAATGAAAGAAATAATATCAAACAGTTTGCTTTAAATTTTAAGAATAATAAAGAAACGTATGTTCCGATTGTTTATGACGAATTTTCAAACAATAATATCCTTTGTCTGGAGTTTATTGACGGAATTAAAGTTACTGACAAAGAAGAATTATTAAAACACAATATTGATCCTGTAACAGTTTCTGAAACGGGTTTAAGACTTTTTGTCTCTCAGATTTTAGATTATGGTTTCTTTCATGCTGACCCACACGCCGGAAATATTTTGGTAAAAAGAGATGGTAAAGTTGTTTTCATCGACTTTGGAGCCGTCGGAAAAATTCAGCCAAATGACAAAGAAATTCTTGAAAGTCTGATTGTTACTTTTGTGGCTAAAAATTCCAACAAAATTGTTCGGTATCTCAAAAAAATGGCGGTCAGCTATGAAATTCCTGATGAAAGAAGATTCGAAAATGATGTGGAGGAAGTTTTGAATTTTGTACACAGCACTTCTTTGAAAGATATTGATGCGCATATCATCATCAATAAAATGAAAGATGTTTTAAAAGACAATCAGCTTTATATGCCTGATTATTTTTATCTCTTATTTAAAGGAATTGGTTTGATAGAAGGTGTAGGAAGAACGATCAATCCTGATTTGGATATTGTGAAAAGCCTTCATCCGTACACCAAAAAAATTCTTACAAGAAAAATCAGTCCCAAAAAACTCTTCAAATCCGGAATGGATAAAATGATGAATTTCACCGATAATGTGGATGAAATTCCGAAAGAGTTGCGTTCTGTTCTACAGAAATTGGATGATAATAAATTTACCATTTCAAGTGAAATTAAAAATGTTGAAAAGACCAACCAGCTCATTAAATCGAGCATTATCAATTTAATTTTAGCGATGGTTTTGGGAGCTAATATTATTGCAACAGCCATTGTTTTTGTTTCTGAGTCTGGACCTAGAATTGGGGAGATGTCTCTGGTTGCTGTTTTAGGATTTTTATTTTCCGTTTTACTGGTTGTGATTCTTTTGCTAAGAATTACGAGGAAGTAGTTTCTTAAAATTAAAATAATACATCCCAATTTGTTATTCCGTAGAAATATAAGCAGCTAAATTTTTCTATGCTGGGATTCTACGGAATGACAAACATTATGTTAAGTTTTCAAACAAAAATTAGAGATAAAACTTACCGTAATTCATCTGATATCCTACAAATTTTTACAATAATACACAACCAAATTAATTGCCTATCTTTGCAAAATGGAAAAACTCACTTTTGCAGACTTTGACCTTCCGGTTAAAGTTCTTGATGTTTTAGCAGATTTAAATTTATTTGAGCCTACTCCAATTCAGGAGAAGAGTATCGGACCGATCCTTTCAGGAAGAGATGTGATGGGAATTGCACAGACGGGTACAGGAAAAACTTTGGCGTATCTTCTTCCGGTTTTAAAGACTTGGAAATATAATAAAACAGGAAATCCTACCGTTGTTGTTTTGGTTCCTACAAGAGAATTGGTAGTTCAGGTAACAGAAATTGTAGAAAAACTGACAGAAAATATTACTGCAAGAGTAATCGGAATTTACGGTGGAAAAAACATCAATACGCAAAAACTTTTATTTAATGATGGATGCGATATTTTAGTAGGAACTCCTGGTCGTATCATGGATTTAGCGATTGATAATGCCATTTCATTAAGAGAAGTTCAGAAGCTGATTATTGACGAGTTTGATGAAATGCTGAATTTAGGTTTCAGACCTCAGCTGACGCATATTTTCGAAATGATGAGGGATAAAAGACAGAATATTCTTTTCTCTGCAACCATGACCGAAGCCGTTGACGAGATGCTGGATCAGTACTTCGCAGGACCAATCGAAATATCATTGGCAAAATCTGGAACTCCTCTTGAGAAAATTGAGCAGACTGCTTATAAAGTTGAAAATTTCAATACAAAAATCAATTTACTTGAGCATTTGCTGAAGAACAACGAAGATATGTCTAAAGTCTTGATTTTCGCTAATAACAAAAAACACGCAGACTTATTATTTGTAAAAATAAATGAGCTTTTCCCGGAAGAATTTGATGTGATTCACTCCAATAAATCTCAGAACTACAGATTGAAAGCAATGAAAAGCTTTGAGAAAGAAGAAATCAGAGGTTTGATTACGACGGATGTTATGGCGAGAGGCCTGGATATTTCAAATATTACCCACGTTATTAACTTCGAAACTCCGGAAGTTCAGGAGCAATATATTCATAGAATCGGTAGGACGGGTAGAGCAGACAAGGATGGTAAAGCCATCACTTTTGTGACTAAAAAAGAAGAAACTTTAGTGCTTGACATCGAATTATTGATGGATAAAGAATTAAAGTATATCGACTTCCCGGCTGAAGTGAAAATCAATCCTAAAAAGATTGCTTCGGAAGAAGATGTTATTCTGATGAAAAATCCTGCACAAGGTAAGCTTTATGAAGGCGGCGGTGCATTTCACGAGAAGAAAGACAAAAATAAAAAAGAAAACTGGGGCGGACCGTCAAAAAGGAAAGAGCCTAAGAAATTTGGAGCCAACCGAGCACAGCAGAAAGCAATCTCAAAATCGAAGAGAAAGAAATAACAATAAAAAAAAACTCCAATCAGGAGTTTTTTTTTATTGTTTTACTAAAACGAGTATGATTTTGTCATCAATGTTATCGTCGTCAACATCTTCATAATCTGTGACGATTTGTAATTCACCGGATGTTCGGCTTACAATTTCCGTTACCTCATTGTCTATAACCAATTTTTTAGCATTGTGATCGTAAGAATACGGAACTGTCTCTGTACCAAAGTTTTCACATGTCCCGGTGATATCGGTGTCATAGATTTTAGAAGTCAACATGTTATCTGATTTAAAATCAAAAGTACTGTATTTGTAACAGGAAGAGGCAGGTTCATTAGATATGGTGACACCATTACTTCCAGAAACTGCAATTTCTCTGGATGGGCTCCATACTCCTACAATAGAAAACTCATCTGAATCTTCATCATCATTAGAGCAAGAATTAAAAACAAAACCTGTCGCAACAACAAGGACTAAAAACCTTTTCATAAAATGATTATTTAAATTTTTCACAAATAAATGAAAAATTTACATCTTGACAAAATGATTTACTTTAAATAATTCAAAAGGTTCAATATTCTCAGTCATTCCTTTTTTTATTTCATATAAGTTTTCATCACTTCTGTCCAAAGCCGATAACCTTCCGGTGTCATGTGAAGCATATCTTCCACAAAAAGGTCTTTTCTGATATTTCCATTGGCATCATTCATTACCTTTGTAATGTCTATGAAATCTGCATTTTTTTCCTTTTTCATAAATTTAGCAATCTTCTTATTGGCTTCTTTCATTTGAGGCCAAAGATGCTCCCGGCTCGGAGAATATTTAATTGAAATGAAATCAATCTCAATATTCGGAAACTTTTCACGAATTTTTCTGTAAAAAGTCTTGTATCGATCGACTACAACATTTGCTTTCAGCTTAGCATCATCTGCAAAATCATTTTCACCACAATAGATGATAATTTGCTTGGGTTGATAAGGATTTAATAAATCTTCAGAATAATAATTGAGGTCTGTCAATCTTGACCCTCCAAAGCCTCTGTTGATAATCACTTTCCCCGGGAAATAATCTGAAACGTCCTGCCATTTGGTGAAAGATGAGCTTCCAATTAAAAGGATTGCATTTTTGGGTGGAGTAGATTCCTGATCTAGTTTTTTGAAATTTTGAATGTCCTGCCAGTACATTGGCTTTTTTTCCTGAGAAAAAATAATGGCAAAGCTCAGCAATAGAAATGCTGCGAAAATCTTCTTCATTGTTTTCTAATTTTTGTAGGAAATAAATATAATAAAAAACTCCCGAAAATATCGGGAGTTTAGTTATTTTTATCTTACATAACTGATCTGCGTAAAGTCGATGGTCTGATCTCCGTTTTGGTCAATATTGCCGACCATTGTCATTAATTTCATCTCCGAACTGCTCAGAATCAACACTTTGTAAACACTTGGAAGGTCATTATCATATTGAATGGTAAGCAATTTTTCTTCTGCATCATAAGAATATTTACCTTCAGTCTTACTGCTTGTACAGGTGGCTCCAACTCCCGTTACTGCCGTATAAGCTGAATAATAATCTATTCTGAATTCTGTTGTGCTCTTTGCACTGCAACCTGTAGGTGTATCAGTAGAAATTACAGTTTTAAGATCTTTTCCAGAAACAACTTCCGATTTCGTCGTCTTCCATTCACCTTTTAGCATATCCAATTCATAGTTTTGAATATCATCATCTTCACAAGAACTAAGCGCTAAGGCTGAAAAGGCAAATAAAAGTAAGTATTTTTTCATTTTCACAAATTTAAGAATATGCTAAAATATAAATAAATTTGAAATATTTATAATGAAATTCAGGTTTTTTAAACTAATGTTTATAAAAAATATAATTTTGAGGCTGGAAGAGGTAAGCCGAAAGTCTTAAAAGCATAGAGATTTTATCATGTAAACCTACAAATACTTTCCAATTTCCGACTTCTATCCTTGAGCTGTATTAATAACTCATTTCTACAATTTTATAAGCATCTTGCGGTGTCAGATTTTTATTTTCTCCCAGCCCCAGCCAGTTTCTTTCTGTGAAAGCTTTTTCTACACGCTCTGCCGTGTTTTTATAATCTGGGGTGTAATCTGAAAGTTTAGTTTGAATTTCCAGACTGTGGAAAAACGCTTCCATTTTTTTGATGGCAGCTTCTGCTTTTTCTTCTAAGCTTCCTTCATTTATTTTCCAAACTCTTTCTGCGTATTGAGCTAATTTTTCTTTTTTAGTTTCAAAATTATAGCGGTAGTGAGAAGGCGCAATTACAGCCAGTGTTCTTGCGTGATCAATTCCATAGTATGCGGTAAGTTCGTGTCCCATTGCATGAACTGCCCAGTCTGTGATCACTCCCTTTTGAATAAGTCCGTTTAACGCCATTGTACAACACCACATAAAGTTTCCTGCAGCATCGTAATCAAATTCTTCAGCCATAACTGTAGGAGCTGTTTCCTGTAAAGAGATTAGAATGCTTTCTGCAATTCTTTCCTGAAGATCAGCAGAAGATGGCGACGTCATATATTGCTCTAAAACATGCGTGTAGGCATCAGCAATACCGTTGGCAATTTGTTTTTTTGGAATTGATTTGATCACTTCAGGATCTAAAACCGAGAACTGAGGAAATAATCCCGGGCCACCTGACGATAGCTTCTCATTGGTTTCTCTTCTTGAAATAACATATCCTGAATTCATCTCAGAACCTGTTGCCGGTAACGTAAGAATAGTACCAAATGGCATTCCTTCACCTTCAAAAGTTCTTACCGGTTTTTTTAAAATTTCCCAAGGTTCTCCGTCATAATTGGCTGCTGCAGAAAGAAATTTCACACCGTCAATTACAGATCCGCCTCCCACAGCAAGTAAATAAGTGATATTATTTTCTTTGATGAATTGTAAAGCTTTTACTAAAACTTCATACTCAGGATTCGAAGGAACACCACCAAACTCGTGAACATTATAATTTTTCAAAGCATCTTTTACTTGATCGTAAACACCGTTGCTCTTGATGCTTCCGCCACCGTAAATCATTAAGACTTTGGCATCCTGAGGAACTTCATTTGAAATTTTAGCGATTTCTCCCTTACCGAAAAGTATTTTTGTTGGATTTTTTAACTCGAAATTAAGCATTGTTCTAAATTTATTTTAGATCAAATTTACGCATTGAGTAATGAACTTTCAGTTAATAAAAGTGTAAAGTTTGTATGATTGAATTTTATTAAAACTATGGAAATGCCAGAATTTATATTTCTTATTTGTTTCACATTAGATTAACGAATTTGAGAATTGAAAAACACAGAATTTTGGTTCTTAAAAAAATTGGTTCTGTTTTGATTTGGTAAAGCAAAACACGAAACATGTCGGAAAAATTTAATGAATTCCCTTGTTGTTGAAAAATAATTACATGATTAACCTCTTAAATGCAATATTCTGGACTTGATTTCTTTTCTGATATTTTTCAATCTAAAATGAGATGATAGAATAGAATAACTGAAGAATATCGGGAAAAAAGTATAAAAACCAAATCCTTTCTCAGAGGTTACGAAAATTGAAATAACTACGATGAAAAGGAAAAGAATGATATTATAAATGAAGCTTTTTTTTTCCTTGTTTTCGTTTTGATAAAGCTCATCGATAGTTTGGTGAGATAATGGTTTTTCAGTCATAATAAATGATTGTAAACAAATTTGAATATAAATATAGGGTTAATTTTATTAAACAATCGAGGATTTTTGTCTTTTATGAATCTTTTAACCCATCTGAAAATTAAAAATAAATTAAATTTCACACTTTTTTAAACTCAATCGCTCGCAATTAAATTTAAAATCTATTACATTTGTTGTATGAGACACGACCAGCGCGCAGAAAAATTCAGGCAGATAGTAGAAAATAAATTTCAAATCTACAATTCATTATTTATGAGCCTGCCTTATGATAAAATGACCAATATCGGGATGCTTCTTCCTTTTCTTTATGAAGAAAGTAAAGAAGGTTACCAGGCCGGAAAAACTCCTGAGCAGATTGTAGAAGAATTTTTTGCCAACCACACCGATTTACAGACAGAAGAACAGAAACTTGAATTGTTGTTTAAAATTATTCAATATATTGAAAGGCAGGTAGTTCTGTTTGATAGTATTGAAGATGCGGCGTTTCCGAATTTGCATTCTGAAAGTGACAGCGGAACGGTAACCAATCTTTTTGAGCGCTCATTGCAAGATCACAAACTGGAGAAAGTGCGTGAGAAGTTGAGAGATTTTACGGTGAAAGTAGTTTTTACTGCACACCCGACTCAGTTTTACCCGAGTTCTGTACAGAGAATTCTGCATGATTTAAGAAAATCAATCACAGACGATTCGATTACCAATATTGACATGCTTTTGCAGCAGTTAGGGAAAACACCTTTCGTAAACAAAGAAAAACCAACTCCGATTGATGAGGCTTTGAGTATCATTCATTATTTGAGATACGTCTATTACGATACGATTGGCGAATTATTTACCAAAATCAAAAAAACTTTTGGCAATGGGCATTTTCACTTGCATGAAGATCTCATTCAGCTTGGTTTCTGGCCGGGTGGTGACAGAGACGGAAATCCTTTTGTAACGGCAGATGTTACGAAAAGAGTTTCAGAAGAACTGCGTTCTGCTATTTTAAAATCATATTACGGGAATTTAAAAGATGTAAGAAGAAGATTAAGCTTCAGAGGTGTTTCGGAAGTTTTGGGACAACTGAGTGCTGAATTGTACACCGCAATTTTTAGAAATGAAAGAATCACTGCAGAAGATATTCTTAAAAGATTAAATGAGGCCGAAAAAATACTGGTTGAACAGCACAATTCTCTTTTTCTTGATCAGCTTGAAAATTTCAAAGACCGTGTGAAAATCTTCGGAACTCACTTTGCAACTTTAGATATCAGACAAGACAGCAGAATTCATCAGCAGGTGATTGATGATGTGTATAAAGCTCAATTTGGTGAATCTGAGGCTGGCAACGATGAGAAATTTAATCAGTTAATTCAGGCTTCAGAAAAAATAGATGCCGATAGTTTTGAAGATATTGTAAAAGATACTTTGATCAATGTCGCTCAGGTAAAAGATATTCAGTTTGCCAACGGAAACCGTGGGATGAACAGATATATTATTTCAAATTCTGATGCTGTGAAAGATGTGATGAATGTCTATGCGTTTTTCAAAATTTCAGGGTATAAGGATGAAGAAATCAATATGGATATTGTTCCGCTTTTTGAAACCATGGAAGGTCTCGATAATGCAGAGAGTGTAATGACCGAATTGTATCAAAATCCGATTTATCAAAAGCATCTAGAAAGAAGGGGGAACCAGCAGACGATTATGCTTGGTTTCTCAGACGGAACCAAAGACGGAGGTTATCTGAAAGCCAATTGGGAAATTTATAAAGCAAAAGAAGTTCTCACCAAACTTTCAGAAGAAAACGGAATCAAAGTGGTCTTTTTCGACGGTAGAGGTGGCCCACCAGCAAGAGGTGGTGGAAAAACGCACGATTTTTATGCTTCTCAGGGAAAAACGATTGCCAATAATAAAATTGAATTGACCATTCAGGGACAAACGATTACAAGTATTTTCGGAAATAAAGAACAGGCAAAATACAATTTTGAACAGCTGCTGACTGCCGGAGTAGAAAATGATGTCTTTAAAAATTTTAAAAAAGATTTAACTGAAAAAGAAAGAGCCTTGATTCTTGAGCTGGCGAATATCAGTTATAAAAAATATTCAGATTTAAAGGCGCATCCAATGTTTGTACCTTATCTTCAGGAAATGAGTACACTCGAATATTACGGAAAAACCAATATTGGCAGCCGTCCGTCAAAACGAGGTGGTGGAAATGAATTGAAGTTTCAAGATTTAAGAGCGATTCCTTTTGTAGGATCGTGGTCGCAGTTGAAACAGAATGTTCCGGGATTCTTCGGGTTTGGCTTTGCAATGCAGCAATTGAAAGAAGAAGGGAGATTTGATGAAGTAAGAGAATTGTACAGAGGTTCTGATTTCTTTAAAACTTTAGTTTTAAACTCGATGATGAGTATGAACAAATCTTATTTCGCGTTGACATATTATATTAAAGATAATCCTAAATTCGGCGAATTCTGGAATGTCCTTTTCAGTGAATACAATCTTTCAAAAGATATTATGTTGGAATTGACAGGATTTAAAATGCTCCAGGAAGAAGATCCATTGTCAAGAAAGTCGGTGAAAATACGTGAGAAAATCGTGCTTCCGTTATTAAGCATTCAGCAATATGCTTTAATGAAAATCCAGAAAGGCGAAGGCAATAAAGAAGCGTATGAAAAGCTGGTGACGAGGTCACTTTTCGGGAATATTAATGCGAGTAGAAATTCAGCATAGATGATTTTCTTTATAACTAAAATAAACAAAGCCTTCCAAATCGGAAGGCTTATTTTTTTATAACCTTATGCTTAATCTTTCAAGAATTTCTCATAATAAACCTTATCCTTAACCTGAATTTTCATGTAATAAGTTCCTTTTGCAAAATCCTGCACATTGACAGATTTTTGTTTTGTTGATTTAAAAATAAATCTTCCAAGATTATCATACACTTCAAGAGACGAAACATCACCTTCAGTCGCAATATTTAAAATAGATTTTACCGGATTTGGAAAGATGACCAATTTTTCTTTCTTCACCAGTTCTGAAGTGTTTAAAACAGTGTTGTACAAGCTTCCGAAATTTAAAATTCCATAACCCATTTGATCAGTATGACCCGGAAACAGAGAAGCTGTTTGTCTTAATTGTGTTCTCATGGTATTTCTATTCATGTTTGGAAAGGCTTGAATTAAACAGGCAACCCCTCCAGCGGCGATTGGGGTGGCGATGGAAGTTCCTGAAACTGTTGCGGTAGAGCCATTATTAACTGTGGTTGCCAATGTTCCTCTCGCACTTGCGTCAGGTTTTATAGCTCCGGCAGCATTCGGTCCGTATGAAGAAAAAACAGACGATGATCCTGCATCATCTACAGAACCGATACTGAAAACCTGAGCATTATCAGCCGGTGTTGTGATGTAATGCCAAGGCTGTTCACCGGAATTTCCGGTAGCAATTAAAACAAAAATTCCTCTACTCACTGCAATTTGACTTGCTCTGGCAATGAAAGAAGTGGTGCCGTTCATTTGAGCATAAGTATAGCTGTATTTTGGGTCGTCAAAAACATTGTAACCTAAAGATGAAGTTATAACGTCAACCCCTTTTCTGTCGGCTTCTTCGGCAGCTTCTATCCAGTATAATTCCTCTTCAGGAACTTCGATAGCTGAATTTTCACTTCGGTATAAATAAAAGTCTGCATCTGGAGCAGAACCTACAAAGCTATCCTGAATATACCCTCCAATTGCTCCAAGAACTACCGTTCCATGAGCGTTTAAAGTGTTTTCATAGATATTTGTAGTTTTTGTGACAAAGTCGTATCCTCCTTTTATCTTATTATTCGTCCATAATCTTGAGAAAGCAGAACCAGTATTGACGGTAGGAAAACCTGTGTCAATCACTGCGATTGTAACTCCTGTTCCTGTATATCCCGCTAGATGTAGTGGCCGCAGATTAATTTGATCGATCTGTGCAGAACCCGATCCGTAATCAAAAGAGGTTAAAGTTTTTTGGTTTTGTTCAAAACTGTCCCATTTACTGATGTTTTGAGTTTTTAAAACAAGAGAAGAATTCTTAGCAAAACTTTCGACAGACTGTACAAAAGGCTGTGCTTTAATCAAATTAACCTGAGCCTGATTTACCGTTACGGCAACTCCGTTCAGCCATTTAGAATAATCTGTGATGGTGAATCCTAAATTCTGAAGATTTTGAATATATGATTGTTCGATAGGAGCGTCCTGATCATTAAGAGTAATCCCTAGAGCAGTTCTTCTGTTCAAAGCCTTCTGGGTAAGCTCTGACAGTGGATTCGCATAAAATGCTGCTTTATTTGGCTTGTCATTAAAATAAACAAAAACAAGTTCAGTTTGTGCATTACTCAATCCGTAACCTGTTAGAAAACAAAATAATAAAAGTTTTTTCATCTCTTTATTTTGTATAAAGATAAAACAAATTCAATAAAATTTTTGATAGGATTTTAAATTCCTTATTTTTACGAAAATATTTGTTATTGAAATCGCTGCGGAAGATTTGTGTGAAAACTAAAAACAGTAAAGCGATTACATTTAACTTAGAAAAATAAAATTGACGTATGAAAAAAATTCAGATGGTTGACTTGCAAAGTCAGTATTACAAAATAAAAAATGATGTAGATAATGCGGTTCTTAATGTGATGGATTCTGCAGCATTCATCAACGGTCCTGAAGTAAAGTCTTTCCAAAACGAACTGGAGGCTTATCTTGATGTAAAGCACGTCATTCCTTGTGCGAACGGAACAGATGCTTTACAAATTGCGTTAATGGCACTGGATTTACAGGAAGGCGATGAAATAATTACAGCTGATTTTACCTTTGCAGCAACGGTAGAAGTAATTCATTTGCTTAAATTAAAATCTGTTTTGGTAGATGTAGATTACGATACTTTTACGATTTCTACAGAACAAATCAGAAAGGCGATTACTCCAAAAACTAAAGCGATTATACCGGTTCATATTTTCGGTCAATGTGCAAATATGGAAGATATTCTGAAAATTGCTGAAGAACATAATCTTTTCGTTATCGAAGATAATGCGCAGGCAATCGGTTCTCAGTTTACATTTTCAGACGGAACAGTGAGACACGCCGGAACCATGTCAACGGTAGGTACGACTTCATTTTTTCCGTCTAAAAACTTAGGCTGTTACGGTGATGGTGGTGCGATTTTTACCAATAATGATGATTTAGCACACCGTTTAAGAGGTATTGTTAATCACGGAATGTACGAAAGATATTATCATGATGAAGTAGGAGTGAACTCAAGATTAGACAGTGTTCAGGCGGCAATTTTAAGAAAAAAACTTCCGAATCTTGATTCTTATAACGACGCTAGAAGAAAAGCAGCTGATTATTACGACGAAGCTTTTGCCGGAAACGAAAATATTTTGACTCCCAAAAGAGCTGAATACTCAACACACGTCTTTCATCAATATACTTTAAGAATTCTTAACGGAAAACGTAACGAATTGCAGAAATTCTTAACCGAAAAAGAGATTCCGGCAATGATTTATTATCCGGTAGCTTTAAGAAAACAAAAAGCATACTTTCAGGAAAGCAATGATGCAGATTTTGTGAATACCGATAAACTTTTGGATCAGGTGATTTCGCTTCCCATGCATACAGAATTAGACGAAGAGCAGTTGAAGTATATTACGGATGCGGTGTTGGAGTTTATGAGATAAAATGAAAAAATACATTTTTAATAGTAAAAGGCTATATTTTGCAAATTTAATTTTTTGCATATTTTTATTATCGCTTACAATTTTGAGTCTTTACTTAATAAATAATTTTACGGATGATCTTAGAGTTGAAAATAAAAATCAGGAACTAATATTATATTCGGTTTATTTTGTGACTTACACTTGTGCTTTAATCGTTCTTTTTACAAGATTAAAAAAGACATTGGTGTATCTTAATATCTTATTCTTTTTTGCTATAATATTAAATATTTTTGATTGTATCTTTCACTTTTCCGAACATAACAGTTCTTTACTAAAATTTATTTCTTTATTCATATCTTTTTCATTTATGGTAGGTTTTTCTGTTTTAATATATTTTAATAATAGAAAAAGGGAAAGTAATGCTTGGTCTGAATTGGATGAAATTGGAACCCAATAAATAAAAAAAATAAATAAAAAATGGCAATACTTGTTACAGGCGGACTTGGATACATCGGTTCTCACACTGTGGTAGAACTGATCAATAATAACTTTGAAGTGGTTATTGTGGATGATTTATCCAATTCGGAAAAATTTATTTTAAATAATATTGAGGAAATTACAGGTAAGAGGCCTATATTTTATCCTTTCGATTTAAAAAGAAAAGAACTGCTTCATCAGGTTTTTGATGCGCATACTATTGAAGGCTGTATTAATTTTGCGGCGTTCAAAGCAGTTGGCGAAAGTCAGGAAAAACCGGTTGATTATTATGAAAATAATTTATTCTCATTAATCAATATTCTGCAGGAGTTTAAATCAAGAAATATTTCAAATTTCATTTTCAGTTCTTCATGCACTGTTTACGGGCAAGCCGATGAGATGCCGATCAATGAAAATACGCCATTGAAAATGCCGGAAAGCGTATATGGGAAAACAAAGCAGATGGGCGAAGAGATATTGAAAGATTTTGCTCACGCTTATCAAAGTAAAATATGTCTGTTGAGGTATTTTAACCCCATTGGTGCGCATCCATCCTCATTATTAGGAGAATTGCCAATAGGAATTCCTAATAATCTGGTTCCTTATGTGATGCAGACTGCGGCAGGAATTCGTGAGAAACTAAGCGTCTGGGGGAATGATTATCCTACAGAAGACGGAACGCCGATTCGTGATTACATCTATGTTGTAGATTTGGCGAAAGCTCACGTGGCAGCTCTGAAAAATTTAATAAATAATAATTCAGAAGAAACTGTAATCGATATTTATAACTTGGGAACAGGGAAAGGCTCATCAGTTTTGGAAGTAATACAGGCTTTTGAATCTGCAAATGATGTTGCTGTGCCTTATCAGATTTGTGACAGGAGAGAAGGAGATATTACCGTTGCTTATGCCAATGTGGATAAAGCTGAAAAAGAACTTAACTGGAAATCTGAAACTTCTTTGGAAGAAGCACTAAAAACGGTATGGGATTGGCAGAAGTATTTAGAATCTAGAAAAAATTAATTTATAACAAAATAATACACCAAGAATTTATATGAAGACCGAAAGAATAGGAATTACATTTTCCTCATTTGATTTATTACACGCAGGACACATCAAAATGCTGGAGGAGGCAAAGACCGTTTGTGATTATCTGATTGTAGGACTGCAGATCGATCCTTCCCATGATCGTCCTACAAAAAACAAACCTACACAAACTATTGTTGAAAGATATATTCAGTTAAAAGCGGTGAATGCCGTTGACGAAATTATTCCTTATTATACAGAAGAAGATTTGGAAGATATTTTGAAGTCTTTTGTAATCGACATAAGAATTATCGGAGACGATTACATGGACAGAGATTTCACCGGAAAAAAATACTGCGAAGAAAAAGGCATTGAAATTTTTTACAATAAAAGAGATCACCGGTTTTCATCAAGCGATTTGCGAAAAAGAATTTACGAAGCCGAAATGGCAAAATTATCAAAATAAAAAAAGTCCCGAAATTTAAATTTCGGGACTTTTTTATGTTCATTAAATTCTGATTACATCGGACCTTGTTGTTCGTCTCCTGTAGCATTAGAATTCACATCTTTCTTTCTTTTCGGCTGCTCGATTTTTTCACCTTGCTTGAATCTGTATGTCAGTGAAACCGCAAATTGTCTTGGCTGCCATTGCATGTAAGAATCTCTAACGTAATCTACACCATAAGCAGTAGATTGCATTGCTCTGGTATTGAAAATATCCTGAATATTGAAACTCACAGTTCCGTCACCGTTCCAAATCGTTTTTGAAGCACCAAAATTCAGTGCATACATATCTTTTCTGTCAACACTGTTCGTTTTTTGAGCCCCTCTGTAGAAACCTTGTAACTGAAAGCTGAATGTTTTATCAATCTTAAATGTAGAAGTTAATCTCGCTCTGGTAGAAAAACCACTTCCTTCAAAAGACATCGCTTTAGGAACAATAGATAAATCATCAAATACTCCTGTAGTTTTATATCCAAATACATCTACGTTTCCTAAGAATTTTAACCATTTTGTAGCATCCCAGTTAAAGTTTAAATCCAAACCAAAGCGGTCATCAGTTCCTAAATTAATAGGTCTGGTATGAAATGCACCAATATTGTCGGGGAAAACCAACATTTTTACATCATCATTAGTGTGTCTGTAGTATAAAGTGGGGTTGATTGTAAACTTACCTTTTGAAATGCTGTATCCGAATTCATATGAATCTACGTAAGAAGGATTTAAATCTATATTTCCGTCAAAGATATTCTGATTATCTGTATAACTAGGATTTGGAATTAAGAAAAAAGATCTTGGTCTATCAATTCTTCTGGAATAATTTACCAAAAACTGATTGTCTTTTGCAATTTCGTAGCTTAAGAATACAGATGGGAATAAATTATTATATGTTTTTTTGTTATTGATATTTGGTGAGCCGTACTCCAGATTCGAATATTTGATATCCACCTGAGAATATTCATTTCTAAGTCCCAACTGATAACCTAATTTACCAATCTTGCTTCTAAACTGTAAGTATCCTGCATTGAAAATCTCTCTGTAATATGCATCATAGGTGAAAAGTCCTTTATAAAAGAAATCAGAGGTTGGAGAATTTCTTTCTAAAACATCATTATCATAGACGTTTTGATTAATATCTAATCTGTAACCCGCTTCAATTTTTGAATTTTCACCTATAGGAAGTTCATAATCAGCTTTACCTACTAATGTCTTATTTTTCGTAGTCTGATTAATTACATTCTGCAGTTTAAAAGCATTATTTTCTATTTCATCTACACTGGTATCATTATAAGATCTGTTGCTTTGTAAACTTGCAGATAATGATAGGTTTTGACCTTTATCATCAAACTTATGATCAATCCCAAAATCTCCCTGAAAAGCAAGATTGTTATTAGAACCAGTGTTTGTTCTTGTAGCAAACGACCTAGGATCATTTAAAAAACGGTAATCATAGGTAATGGTACCTAAATTTTCACTGTCAAATGTTCTTACTGTTGCGGAAGCGTTTATCGATGTCTTATCTGAAATGTCGTATACAATACCTGACGAAGCATTGTAATTGTTGTTTTTGCTGTCTGTAATTGATTCCTGATCTGTAAAAGTTCTATCATTATCTAAAACAGCATTAAAAAATGTTGCGTTATTTCTATTCGTGTTTTTAGATTCACGATATCCACCACCACCATTCAAAAACCAGGTAAGACTTCCTTTTCTCCAGCTTAAATTGGTATTTAAATTCGTTTGAGGTAAATATCCTAAAGTTCCGATAACACTCCCGTTGAAACCGGTTTTCTTAGATTTCTTTAAAATGATATTTAAAATACCGGCAGTTCCGCTTGCTTCGAATTTCGAAGAAGGGTTGGTGATTACCTCAATTCTTTCGATCTGATCCGCAGGAATACTTTGCAGAGCATTGGCGCCATCGTCAATTCCAAGAAGGGCAGAAGGTTTTCCGTTGATCAAAAATCTTACGTTTGAACTTCCTCTCATCGATACTGTTCCGTCGGTGTCCACAGAAACTGAGGGTACGTTTGACAAAACATCCTGAAGATTACCGCCTTTACTTACAATGTCCTGAGATGGGTCGTATGTTCTCTTGTCTAATTCAACTTTGTATGGTTTTTGAGCTACAGTAATTGTTACCCCCTGAATGTCCTGAGTTTTAAGGTTGGTTGGAGAGCCTTCCGCTTCAATTGATAAAGCGCCTATATTTCCGGCTGCTGCAATCTGTTTGTTGATGACACTTTTTTTGAAATCGATTGCCTCAACAGAAATATCATAATTTCCGGGGGTCAATTCAAGTTTGTATTGACCTTTTTCGTCAGTCAGTGTAGCATCACTGAAAAGTTTATTCGCTTTATTGCTAAATGTAACTGATGCGTAAGGTACCGGCTGATTGCTTTTGTCTACAATAGTCCCCGTTACGCCTACTTTTTCCTGTCCGAAGGCAAAAGCCGCTGCAGATAATACAAAAGTCAACCCTAAAGTTTTCTTCGTAATCATGCTGATTATTTCCGTCTGATTCATAAGAGATTCTTTAAGTGAAATCATGAAAAAGGAATTTAATTTTATGAAATTATTAAACACTTATTTTTCAGTTTTTCACAATTCGTTTATTGTTCTTAATAGATAGGTCGCTTTTGAGAGCGATATGTTAATTATTAATTTGTTAAATTATAGTTAAATATTGTATTATTTGATATTTTTTGAATTCAGCCAATCCTGATACGCTTTAGCATTGATTACGTGCTCTTCTGCACTGGCTGTAAATTTGTGGTAACCCATTCTTGCAGGATCTGCACACATAAAAATATAAGAGTTGTTTTCTGCATCCAGAACGGCATCTACCGAGTTTTTATCGACTACGCAAATCGGTCCCGGAGGAATTCCCGCATTTGCATATGTATTATATGGAGATGGAGTCGTTAAATGTTTATACAAAACTCTTTTGATAGGTTCTTTAAAATTGGTTTGCTTGTTGATGGCATAAATTACCGTAGGATCAGACTGTAGTTTCATACCTTTTCTGAAACGGTTTAAATACAGTCCGGCAATCGTTTTCATTTCGTCTGGTTTTCCGCCAGATTCTTTATAAACAATAGATGCTAACGAATAAATCTGTTCTCTTGATAATCCTGATTTTTGTTCTTTCGCTTTTCGGTCGGCAGTCCAGAATTCATTATACTGATCTTCAAATTTTTTGAAAAATTCTTCTGGCGTTACTGTCCAGAAAAAATTATAGGTATCAATGAAGAAATATTTTTTAAGATCTTCTGCATTGTTGTAGCCTTTTTCAGAAGCAATTTTATTTAAATCATTGACGAATTTTAAAGAATCAAGCTCAGTTTTTTTAGAAACTTTCCCAACCATCTGATAAATATCTCCAAAGTCTCCGATTCTGAAAGAATTTGCAGTCTGGTTGCCTGCTTTAATCATATTAACAAGAACCGTGTTGCTAGCTCCTTTTTCGAAATGATAACGTCCGGGTTTGAAATACTGATCCATCGATTTATCTTTCGCAACATCAATGAATGCTTCTTTATTATCAATATAAGGCGTAATAGAATCTAAAATCTGCTTAAATTCTGCCCCATGCGGAATCAAAACGTACCCATCTTTCTGAACGTTGCTTCCGTAATATTTTTTGTAAAATTTAAAACCAAAAAATCCTGCCACAGCAAGAATAAGGAGTACAATAATGAGAATAGCTTTTTTCATTATAGATAATTGATTAAAAGTTTTTTGTTTATTTAAATAAGATCAACCTTACCGCTGAAAACCTGTTTTGCCGGACCTTCGAGCCAAATTTCCTGGAAAGAATTTCCATTTTTTTCAGCATACACTTTAAGATCGCCGCCCAACGTTTTAACTTTTATGGAGGTTAGATTGCTTTTTTGAAGAAAAGTTAAAGCAGAAGCTGTAACTCCTGTTCCACAACTGTAAGTTTCGTCCTCAACGCCTCGTTCATAGGTTCTTACAAAAATTTCATCATCAGAAATATTTTCAACAAAATTCACATTGATGCCTTTTTCCTGATAATTTGCAGAATTCCTGATGCTGTTTCCTTCTGCAAAAACGTTGAAATTTGAAATGTCTTCTACATATTTTACATAATGCGGCGAACCGGTATCTAAAACTGAATCATCACCATCAGTATTGATAGTTTCAACGTCACCCATTTTTAGTTTTACAATATCTTCATTGATTTCAGCTTCGTGAAGTCCGTCAATTGCTGTAAATACGGTCTTGTTATTTTTAAAAATCGAAAGAAAATGTGCAAAGGCAACAGAGCAACGTGCACCGTTTCCGCAGAAGCTTTTAGAACCATCAGAATTGTAATAGTCAACTTCAAAATCTACCCCTTCAGCAGCGTTTATTTTGATCAATCCGTCTGCACCAATTCCAAAACGTCTGTCGCAAAGTTTTTGAATATGCTCAATAGAAAGATCATTCCATTTTCCGGAACGATTGTCCAGCATGACAAAGTCGTTTCCTGTTCCCTGATATTTATAAAATTCCATACTTTATTTTGTCTAAAAACTAACGTGTAAAATTACTATAATTAAAACGAAAAACGAACAGCGTTTGCTGTCCGTTTACTTATTTAGAATGATTATCTTCTGAATCCTCCGCCGGATCTTGTTGAGTTGTTTTGCGGTGTAGCTGGTGTGGTATTTTGTGTATTTGGGGTACTGTTGGTACTGTTTCTGAAACCACTGTTGCTGTTTGATCTCGGGGTGCTTTGCTGTTGAGGTCTTTGTCTGTTACTGTTGCTGTTTCCCTGATTTCTAAATCCGCTGTTTCCTCTAGGATTGTTTGCGTTGCCGTTATTATTGTTTCTCGGATTGGTATAATTGCCGTTATTGTTATTCGGCGTATTGCTGAATCCGTTTGCAGGTCTTTGAGATGAACTTCTTTTTTCTACATACACTTTCGTTCTGTTGTTACCGTAATAGTAAGGAACGCCATTGTCGTAGTAGTATCTCATATCATTTCTGTAGTAATATCCGTCATTACCATAATATCCTCCCGTATTATAGTAGCCTTGCGGTGCATAATAATATCCGTCATTATAATATGGATCTCCGTAAGAGTCTGCATATCCGCTGTTGTAAGACATACACGAAGTCAGGCTTAGCGTAATGAATAGTGTGAATGCTATTTTTATTAAATTTTTCATCTTTATTAAATATTGTTTTGTTTAAAATTTTTCTTCCATTGAATGTAGCCAATGGTAGCCATTATGGTAAAAACCAAATACTGTACCGAAGTAATTCCGTAGCCTTTGTAAATGTACATCGGGATAGAAATCAAGTCTCCCAAAATCCAGAAAATCCAGTTGTCGATGCGTCTTTTTGCCATCAGCCACATTCCGACTAAAAATACTGACGTTGTAAAAATATCCATCCAGTTGGCCCAATCCAGATGATGAAAACCATATTGTACATTTTCTGAAATAAAATTGTTGTCAATCAAAGGTTTGTAATAATAAATAACCATCACCAGGATCACACTGAATATGAAAAGCATCATAGAAATTACCCATTCTTTTTTCGTTGCCCATGAAACTTTCACATGAATATGATCTTCAGAATTTTTATTCCACAAAACCCAGCCATAAATGCTCATGATTGTATAATACACATTAATCATACAATCTCCCAGTAATCCCGCAATAAAAAGGAGATATACATAAATGACAGTTGAAATAATTCCGGTAGGAAAAACCCAGATATTTTTTTTGATAGAAAAGAAAACACTCAAAATTCCGAAAAGTGTTCCTGCAGCTTCCAGAAAAATCTGCAAATAAGTATAGCTTTCATAAGGTTTTACAAAAAGATCATATCCATTCATGAGATCAAAAATAAGCAAAAAAATAGTCTGTTTGAAATGTTCAAAACAAGTGTAAATCAGTTTTTTATATTTTTAAATGTAAATTAAATCATGAATTTTTATTAATAAATGTTAATATCATTAAAATTTTTATATTTTCGTAAATCTTTAATAAATAAAAAAAATATGTCGAAAATTTGGGCTAAAAAGCCAATGAGTGCTTACGAAGCCGATATACAGAAGAGCGAACTAAAACGTGTTTTAGGTAAATGGAGTCTTACTGCTATCGGAATTGGAGCTATTATCGGAGGAGGAATTTTTGTACTTACAGGTACCGGTGCCTATTACAATGCAGGTCCTGCATTGGCACTGTCTTTTGTAGTAGCGGGTATTGCCTGTGTATTCGCAGCTTTGTGCTATGCTGAGTTTGCGTCAATACTTCCCGTAGAAGGTTCTGCTTATGCGTATGCATACGGAACAGTAGGTGAAATTTTTGCATGGATCATCGGTTGGGGTTTGATATTAGAATATGCCATGGGATCGATGACGGTCGCCGTTTCCTGGTCAGGTTATTTTGGTAAACTTCTCAAAATGTTTGGTCTTCATCTGCCTTATTGGATGACCACAGATCCCGGAACTGCTCACAAAGCGTTCGGAGAAGCTACAAAACAGATTGCGGAAGGAAAACTTCCTGCAGATAAATTATTAGGTTTTCAGGAAACTATTAATAATTTCAATGCAGCTCCCGAATTATTAGATTTTAAACTTTTCCTTAATCTTCCTGCTTTATTGATCGTTTTATTTGTAATCTGGATTCTACTAAGAGGTACAAAAGGTGCTGCTAAAGCCAACAACTTTATCGTAATCTTAAAAGTTTCTGCAATTATATTTGTAATTATTGCCGGTTTATTTTTTATAGATACTGCCAACTGGACTCCTTTTATCCCTGATGCAACCACCATTACCGAAAACGGCGTCTCCCACAAAGCTTACGGCTATGGCGGAATTATTGCCGGGGCTTCTGCTATCTTCTTTGCTTATGTAGGTTTTGATGCGGTTTCTACACAGGCGGGTGAAGCGATTAATCCTAAAAAAGATGTGCCTTTTGCGATCATCACTTCGTTAGTAATTTGTACAATTTTATATATCTTAGTATCACTTGTTCTTACAGGGATGATGCATTATACAGATTTTAATCCTTTAGGTAAATATCCGGATGCGATTAAAGCTCCTGTTGCGTATGCATTTGATATCGCTGGTCAGCAATGGGCTGGTTACATCATTACGATTGCAGCAACTGTAGGTTTGATTTCTGTATTGATGGTAATGATTATGGGGCAGTCTAGAATCTTCTTGGGAATGTCCAAAGATGGTTTAATCCCTTCAACTTTCTCAAAAGTAAATCCTACTTCAGGAGTTCCTAGAAAAAACCTAATGATTTTGGGGACAGTTATTGCAATTGTAGCATCATTAACACCAATTAACGAGTTGGCGCACATGACAAGTTTCGGAACTTTATTTGCCTTTACAATGGTTTGTGTTGCCGTTTGGGTTTTGAGAGTAAAAGAACCAAATTTGGTAAGAAGTTTCAGAGTTCCTGCATTGCCAGTAATTGCTTGTTTAGGAATTGCAATCAATGTATACTTGATTTTCAATTTAAGTAAAGAAGCACAGATGTATTCATTCGGTTGGCTGATTATTGGGTTTATCATCTACTTCCTTTACAGTAAGAGAAATTCAAAACTGCAGAATGGCGGTTATGGAGAAACCTTCAAGGCCGAACAAAAACCTCTAGAAGATGTCAACATCAATATTGACAATAAAGAATAAATTTAAATTCCGCTTTATGCGGAATTTTTTTTGATTAAATTTGACTGTTATGAAAAAATTATTTCCCACATTATTTCTATTCTTTGCAACCTTTCTCTTTTGCCAGAATGTAAGCTTTGAAACGTTACTCAATGATAAAATCAGCATCAGAGCTTTAGAAATATGGGATGGTAAAGTCTGGTACAGCGGAACAGATTCAAAATTCGGATATGTAGATTTAAAAAATCCTCAAAAGCAAAAGCAGATAAAATTATCTGATAGGAAATTACAGTTCAGAACTTTGGCTCAGGATAAAAAATCGTTTTATGCGATAAATATTGAAAGCCCGGCTTATTTTTTTAAAATTGATAAGAAAGATCTCATGCATAAAATTGTCTTCACCGATACTGTAAAAACTGCCTTTTATGATGCTTTATATTTTAATAAAAATAAATTTTACGCTTTTTCAGATCCTTCAACAGATTTAAAGCTAAAACTGTTGCAATTCAATTTAAATAAAGAAAAATTCGAAATTAAAAACTATTCACATTTAAAATTGAATCTTGGGGAGGCAGCGTTTGCGGCAAGCAATACCAATATTTCCGTAGGACAAAATTATCTTTGGATTGGAACCGGAGGAAATTCTTCAAGAATTTTGAGATTAAATCTTAAAAATGACAAATTGGAAGCCTTCAATACTCCTATTGTTCAAGGAATATCGTCACAGGGAATATATTCAATTGATTTTTCAGGCGACAAATTCGGGATCGCTGTGGGTGGTGATTATACAAAACAGGACGCCAATATCAACAACATTGCAACAACCAATAACGGTGGAGAAACCTGGCAGATTCAGGCGTCAGGACAAAATGCAGGATACATGACCTGCGTGAAAATAAGACCGGAATCAAAAGGAAAAGACATCATTGCAGTCGGCGATCAGCACATCAGCTATTCCTCAGATTTCGGAAAAACATGGGAGAAAGTTTCAGATGAGAAAGGTCTATTTGTTTGCACATGGATTGATAAAAACACGGTTGTCTTGGCCGGTAAAGACAGAATTGTAAAAATGAAATTCAATTGATTATTTTCAACAAAAATTAATTAAATTGTGCTTTTAAAAACATCAAATAATTCATGCTGAATATCATTAATCAAATCTTTGAAATAGAAAAAAAATCAAAAGATCAGGATATTTCAATCTTTGAGAGAAATTTCGAAAGAATACACCACGAGCTCGAAGAATTAGGCTATTCTGTCAATAATCCTATCGGTAAGCTATACGATTCCAGAGACACTTCTTTAGAAACAAATTTAATAGGGAATTCTTCAAAACCAATCATCACTAAAGTCTTGAAACCTGCCATTTTTCAAAATGACGGTTCGGGAAATATATTGTTGCAGAAGGGAATTGTAATTGCAGAATAAGATGGGAAATATCAATTTTGGAATAGACTTAGGAACAACCAACTCGGGGATTTCAAAGTTTGCAGACGGAAAGGTTCAGATTTTTAAAAATCCGGTAGGCTTCAGCGATACACTACCCTCGATTGTTGCTTACAAAAAAGGCAGAATCCTTATTGGCGATAAAGCCAGAGAACTCCTGAAGTCAGCGCATCTGGATGTATTCTCATCTTTCAAAAGGAAAATGGGAACAGAGCATTTATACAGCGTTGCCGATACCGAAGAACAAAAAAGCCCGGTAGAACTTTCGGCGATGATTTTAAAAGAACTGCAGAGTTTCATTCAGGACGAAAAACCACAATCTATTGTTATTACAATTCCTGCGTCTTTCGATACGGTACAGTCTAATGCGACCAAGAAAGCAGGTTTGTTAGCAGGTTTTCAGCAGGTTGTTCTTTTGCAGGAACCTATTGCAGCGTGTCTGGCGTATGCTAATTTTCAGACCCAGGATCAGTCGGAAGAGAAAAACTGGTTGGTGTATGATTTTGGTGGCGGAACTTTCGATGTTGCTTTGGTCAAGATCAATGAACGTGAACTGAAAATTACAGACCACGAAGGAAACAACTTTTTAGGCGGAGTAGACCTTGATCATTTGGTGATTGAGCATTTATTTGTGCCAAAAATTGAAGAAGTTTTAAATGAAGAGTTGCTTTTCAAAAAGCTGATGTCTAAAGAGAATAGCTTTTACGCAAAACTGTACTACGAACTGTTGTACAAAGCTGAAGAAATTAAAAAAGAATTATCGGTAAAAGAAACCATCAATACCGAACTTGAACTGAATGACGGTGATCATTACATCGATTTTGAAATTTCACGAAACGATTTTAATAGAGTCATCGCTCCGAAAGTGGATGAGACGATTACGCTCATTAAGAAGCTTTTAGAAGAAAATCAAAAATCAGCGAGTGATATAGAGCGAATTATTTTGGTTGGCGGAACGACGTACATTCCGTATATCAGAGAACATCTGAAAGAGGTTTTCGGAATTAGGGTTGACCATTCTATTGATCCGTCGACAGCAGTAATGGTGGGTGCAGCCTATTTTGCGGGAACTAAAGAAGAAGATACTCAAATCAGTAAAACTGAAACTTATTTAAATTCAAACCATAAGGAAAGTCAAAATTCCAATAAGATCGATTTGAAATTGATTTACGAAGTCAATACGCAGGATGATGAAGAGCTTTTGGTAGGAAGTGTCAGCGGAGACTTTGATGGATATTACAGAATTACCCGAAAAGACGGAGGTTTTGATACGGGCTTGATGAGTTTTAAAAATAAATTTTCTGAGTTTGTAAAGATTCTTCCGAAGCAGATTAATCAGTTTAGTTTAACGGTCTTTGATCAAAATCAGAATGTAGTTTTTGAACAGAATGATATTTCCATCAATCACGGAATTTATAATATTTCAGGACAGCCATTGCCAAATGATATCTGTCTGGAAGTGGATGACAATTTTGGAAGTACCTATCTTGAAAGGATTTTTAAGAAAAACGATATTCTTCCGCTCAAAAAGACGATTTATAAAACAACCTCAAAAAACTTTAATAAAGAAGCCAATGATAAGCTGATCATCAATATTCTGGAAGGAAAAAATGCTACACTTCCCGCAAGCAATATGAGCATTGGCTATATCGAAATCAATTCAAAAGATTTACCGATTAATTTGTTGAAAGGAATGGATATTGAGCTGAAATTCAGCATGAGCGAGTCCCGTGATTTATCGGTTTCTGTGTACATCAGTTCGGTAGATTTTGAGAAAAATGAAGTGTTTAATCCCCATACAAAGCATATCAATAAAGATAAATTTCAGGAAGATATCGATAAAGTGATTGACGAAATAGAAACTGAGTTGAGCTATGTTCAGAATGTAGACGAAGCAGATCCTGAAGATATTGCTGTTTTGGTGAAATTTAAAAACATCAAGGATGAACTTTTCAGAATTAAATTTGACCTGATTGAAGTACAGGAAGATGAGCAGACGGAAAGAATTTTCCAGTTGGATGAAAGAAAAAGACGGGCTTTACAGGAGTATGACAAAATCGTCCGTTTTCGGGATTTGATCTACGAAATAGAAGAGTATAAAAATTCAAAGACTGATCTGGAAAGTCAGCTTGAAGAAGCAACTCAAAGACAAAAAGAACAGTTCCAGAAAATTATTAAAGACGAAAAGATATTTCTGGAGTCCAATGAAAAGTTGCTCATCAAAAGAAAAACGAAAGAATTAGATAAGCTGCATTCGGAAATTTATTATCAAAAAGATGAAGCGTACGCATCATTGTATTACTATTATAAATACAGAGATATAGACGAATACAAAGATCAGAAGAAAGCTGTAAAACTTTTTGATGCCGGAGATAAAGCCATGGAAAACAATAATTTTAAGGAAGTAAAATATGTCATCCAGGGACTGTACGACTTGCTGAAAGTAAAACCAAAAAATCCGTTTGAAGATACCGACGGAAATCTGGGATTGAAATAATTGAAAAAGCCATCTGTCTGTTCAGGTGGCTTTTTTGTTTATTCGAGTAGTTGTTACATAGTTAAATAATTGTTAACACTTTCATGTTTTCAGCATCAGCTCAATTATTTCAGAGGCGGATTATAGCCAGTTTATTAAGGTGTGCATTGTGTCTCTTAAAGTTTTTTCCCTTTATTTCTTTTTAATAATAGAACGTATTACCCAGAAAATAACGATAACTCCACCAATTCCTAAACCTCCCGTACCGACAGTAACGGCTATGATTAGTCCTACAACTCCGAGAAAGATAATTAGCGCTAATAAATAGATTTGAAGAATAAAAAATTTAAAAGACCATCTTTTAAGTTTTCTGCGGAATGATGGATCGTTTTTCGACTCTGAATGTTCTTCATAATGACTATTGAGTCTTTTGTCCAGTACAAAATAGAGAATAATTTCAATTCCTACAAGTGCCCAGAAAGCATGACCAAGCTTTGTGTATAAGAAATAAGTAAGTAAAGCAAGAAGACCTAAATATATCGAAAGCAAAACCCATTCTGCGGTATTACCATAATCTTTTTCAGTAAATTTTTGAAGTGAACTCTGTTTTTTGGTAGTCGCTTGTGAATCATCAATCGCCCATTTAGCTCCAATCCTTGAGTTCTTAATTAACAGTCCTCTTAATTCTTCGGTATATGCATTAAAGCTCGCCAGTGCGACAAAAATTTTACCTAAAAATACCTTATTGTGCTGAGTAGTGTGCTGATGCTCCGCCAAATCATTGTTGATATCCAGAATTTCCTCATTAAAATAAGCCGAATCAACATCAGATTGCAGGCCGTAAAAATCACGATCAATCGAGTGTTTGTATTGATTTAGAAGCAAATGATACTGATCCGGGTAAGGGATTGTCCCTCGCACCAGATTATTTTTTGTTGTAATGCTGTCAATCAACAAATCCTTATTTTCATAACTGATTATCGGAAAATAGTGTTTATAGAAAACCCTGAGATTCTTCCAGTTGTTATTTTTAATATTCAGTTGAATATAGTTCAGGATGTTTTCCTCATAGTCATTTCCAAAATCTTCACGTAGAAATGGAGGGTGTGAAGAAATATTATTTTGCAAAGAATCTATGTTAAAGTCTTCATTTTTAAGAATTTTTTGCAGGTTTTCATCCTGAAGAATTGCTTTGTATTTGTTTCCGTTATCTTTATAAAATTCGATAAAACTCTCAATGTCATTAAGCTGAAGATCAGGATTTGTTTTTTGATGAATCTTTAAAATCTTTTCGGCTTTTATCAAATCAGAAGGGTTGCCCGCATCAAAATGGGGCAAGGTTTCTTTAATGATATCCAATAATTGAAGCTGCGACATAATTATTTTCTGTTTCTGTACATATAGACTTTTACTCCGATAATGATTACCGGGAAAATGATTTGTGTAGGGAATTTGCGATCAGATACAGAGTAAAAAACATAAAGCGAACCCATACCCACTACAAGCATTAGCGGAAAAGAAATTACCATTGTAATCAGGATAGTCGCTGAAATTTTGCCCAAAGAATCTACCTTATCCTGAAAGTTGATCTGGCTGAAATAATATTTAAAATTTCTAAAAGCCAGATAGATGGCCACTGCATTGGTCAGTAGGTAAAACATCATTGCTTTCATTCCAAAACTAAAAACATAGATGAAACTGAAAAGATATCCTAAAATAATAACCGTCGACAGAAATATAATCAGCGTAGGATTTTGATTCTTCAGAAAAAAACCTGCAATGCTGTACGCAATGGTATTGAGAAAACCGCTTTTCTCATCTTTCCATTCCTGAGCAACTCTTTGGTTTTTGCGGATAATATTTTTCGTCACCTCATTTTCAGAATTAAAACCATAAATGGCCGTCAGAATTTCACCGAGAATGACTTTGTTGTTAATATTGGTCCGCTGCATTTCGGCAACTACATTGTTGATGGAAAGTACATCATCATCAAATTCAAATTCGTCAACCAAACCTTGCAGGTAATAGAATTTCCGTTCTGTAGCAAAAGAATAATTTTTCTTGAAAGTGACCAGATCTTTGTTTTTCAGTATACCTTCAATGATTAAATGATTACGATCGTGCAGCAAATTTTTATAAAAATCTAAAGATTCTACACTGAAGAAGGAAGTGTAATATTGCTGAAAGTAAATCAGACTCTGCCATTGATTTTTACGTACAGCCTCAGAAAGAAAAGCTTTCAGGTTTGGAGTAAATAACTCGCTGAAATCTTCCAGTTCATCTTTAGAAATTGTCCTCAGATCCGGCTTGAAGGAAAGGTTTTGAGGATAAATGTCCGTGTAAATACATTTGATCACGGGCAATTTCAAAATCTCATCAAAATTCTGCGTCTGATTTTTAATGAAATCTAAAAATGCTTCAATTTCATTAATGTTGAAAGTTGAGTTTAATTTGCTTTCTGCTTTTAGCAATTTTTCAGCCTTAATCAGATCCTGCGGCTCTCTAGGATTAAAATTCTGAATATTCAGTACTACAAATTCTTTCAGTCTGAAATTTTGCATGGTTATCAAATGGTTTGTGCAAAATAAAAGAATTTATTGATAATTCTTACGCTCTGTTCCATTAATTTTAAAAATTTAGGAAGCTTATTACTTTCCACATCATGTCTTAAAATTTGTTTGATTTAGTAAAAACAAAAAAGTCAATCCTATCAACTCTCTTAGAGAAGCTCCGTAGGAGCGATATGTTTGTAGAAAATAACCACAGACATTGCAGTGAGCTCCGTAGCAGCGGCACCTTCAACACCCTATTTTAGAAATACCCAATCTCATTCATAGAACTTTTCTTTGATACAATTAATATTTTCAAATTACCTTTGAATAAAATTTCCCCAATGAAGAATCTGAAAATATTGCTCTTGCTGTTTTTGTCCGCATTATTTATACTCAGGTCTCTAGCAGGTCAGTCAAATATGAACCGATTTGGATATAACAAAGATTTACCAAATGATCCTTGGAATTATGACAGCGCAGGATATAGTGACCTCGGAAAAACTTTGCCGACGAAGTATTTAGACTGATTATAAAATAAGACCTAATATAATTCATAATCAAAAAGTCATCTGTAATGGTTATTTTTGCAATATGAAATCCTTCTAGGATTTAATCTTATTTAAATTTTCTGAATGAACTCTTTAATCGATAAATATAATATTCCCGGACCTCGTTACACGTCTTATCCTACCGTTCCTTATTGGGACGAAAGTACTTTTTCACCGGAAAAGTGGAAAGAAACAGTGATCAGGTCTTTTAATGAAACCAATGCTGAAGAAGGAATTTCTATTTATATTCATTTGCCTTTCTGCGAAGCTTTGTGTACATTTTGTGCATGCCATAAACGGATTACGAAGCAGCACAGCGTTGAAATTCCATATCTGGAAAGTGTTTTAAAAGAATGGCAACTCTATCTTCAATTGTTTAATGAAAAGCCAAAACTAAAAGAACTTCATTTGGGTGGCGGAACTCCAACATTTTTCTCTCCCGAAAATCTGAGAACTTTATTGGAAGGTATTTTTTCAACGGTTGAAATTGCCGAACATCAGGAGTTTTCTTTTGAAGGACATCCGAATAATACAACGAGGGAGCACTTGCAGACTTTGTATGATTTAGGATTCAGAAGAGCAAGTTTCGGCGTTCAGGATTATGATTTGAAAGTGCAGAAAGCGATCAACAGAATTCAGCCTTTCGAAAAAGTAAAAGAAGTTACCGAAATAGCCCGTGAAATTGGCTACACAGGGATCAGTCATGATTTGGTATTTGGTCTTCCACACCAAACTTGGGAAGCAATGGAACATACCATCCGCAAAACAATGGAGTTGAAACCGGACCGTCTGGCATTTTATTCCTACGCTCACGTTCCGTGGGTAAAGGGAGTGGGGCAACGCGGTTTTGACGAAAACGATTTGCCAAGTGGAGAAGAAAAACGCCGTCTGTATGAGGACGGAAAGAGATTGTTAGAAAATTTAGGATATATTGAAGTGGGGATGGATCATTTTTCTCTGGAGCATGACGATTTATATCAGTCACTGATTCAGAAAAAGCTTCACCGAAACTTTATGGGCTATACTTCAAGCAAAACCCAATTGATGGTTGGCTTGGGGATGTCTGCCATTTCAGATTCCTGGTATGCTTTTGCACAGAATGTTAAAACGGTAGAAGAGTACCAAAAAACAGTTGAAGAAGGTGTGATTCCTGTGGTGAAAGGACATATCTTGAGTGATGAAGATTTAATAATCCGTAGACATATTTTAAATTTAATGTGTCAGCTTGAAACTTCTTTTGATACTCAAAACTCATTTCCCGAGCTTGAAAATGCTTTCGAAATGTTGAAAGAAATGGAAAAGGATGAGCTGGTTGAAATTCATGACAATCAAATTAAAATTACCGAAAAGGGTAGAGCATTTACCCGAAATGTTGCGATGGTTTTTGATCTCAGAATGATGAGAAACAAACCTGAAACCAGAATATTCTCAATGACGATATAACAAAACAGGCGATTCAATTTTGAATCGCCTGTTTTGTCTAAAATAAAATGTGGTTAATTAGATTGACCCGTTTTTGAAATTTAATTAGGGAGAAATCACTTATTTAATGATTAACTTCTGGCTATATTCTTTGAAATCTCCTGATTTTATATTGATGTAATAAACTCCGGGTGTAATTCCGGTAACATCAAAACTGTTTTCACTGTCGAGTTTTATGCTGTCCATTGCTTTTCTGCCTTCGGTACTGATCAGTTCAATTTTGGCATTGGCCGTTTCTAAACCTTCTACAAAAACTCTCTCGTCTGCTGGGTTTGGATAAATTTTAACCTCTTTAAAAGTGTTTTCCTGAACACCTAATGTTGTGGTGGTGATTTTGTAAATGGTACCACCAAGAGCAGCTACATACAGTTCTTTTTGACTGTCTTCTCCAAAGGTTGAAAAATTATTTCCGGTGAATGGGGTTGTCCATGTAATAACGTTATTGGTATCGAGAGTTCCAATCTGGCTCGAGCAGTAATCTGCGAAAAAGTATTTTCCCTGAAGGCTGGGTGAAGCCGTTCCGCGGTAGACATATCCACCTGTGATTGAGCATTTTCCATTGGCATGATCATACACCGCAACAGGAAAAGTCATTGTTGAAGAAGCAGCGCAACCAGCATTGTTATAAGTGTTGTTTCCTTCATAGCATCTCCAGCCGTAGTTGACAGCAGCTGTAGTAGCGGGCATTCTATTGATTTCTTCAAACTGGCCTTGCCCCACATCTGCAATCATAGCGTTACCTGTTGTACGGTCAAATGAAAATTTCCAGGCATTTCGCAGTCCGTATGACCATACTTCGTCAGCACCGTCAACTCCGGCTCCTGCAAAAGGATTTCCAGCCGGGATATTGTAGGGGCCGGTTGAATTGATATCAATTCTCAGCATCTTACCCAAAAGCGAATTTTTATTCTGACCATTGTTATTAGGGTCGCCACCGCTCCCACCATCGCCCGTTACCACCCACAAATTACCATCTGGTGCAAAATGCATACTACCGCCATTATGATTATCGAAAGGTTTAGGAATATTTAAAATAATTTTTTCTGTCGTATCATCAGCCACATTTGCATTGGCAGAACTCACCGTGTATCTTGCGACAACGATATTTCCTGCAGTGTTGTTATAATACACGAAGAAATATCCGTTGGTCGCATATTGTGGGTGAAAAGCTAAACCTAAAAGGCCTCGTTCACCGCCATAATTCACTTTTGAACTAATGTTCAGGAAATCAGCGGCGTTCACGGTTCCGTTGGGTTGAACGATTTTTATAATTCCGTTTTGTTGAACGACGAATAATCGGGTGTCGTTGGCGTGGGTAATCTCAACCGGACTTGTAAATCCTGTTGCAAATTGCGTCAATGCAAAGTTTTGTGCACTGAATGGTAAGGCAGATAACAAGATTGCCGAAAGTAGTAATTTTCTCATAATATTTTGATATTTAGTGTATTATGTTAAATGAAAATTTCGTACCAAAAGAGGATTGAAAACTTTATTAGAAAATGTAAGATTAATTGCTGAATCTTTAATTGAAAGCAGAATACCGATATATCTGAAAATAAACCATTTCTGTTCTTGAAAATTCATAAAATATCAAGAAAATCATTATATTTGCCGACTTAATTTAACGTAGTTATAACAAAATGCAAGGAAAAGGACTTATTACAATTGTTGCTATTGTACTAGGGTTAATTTGCTTAAATGAGCTATTACCAACATGGTACGCCAGCAAGATTGAAAAGCAGGCAACTGCTATTGCAGGAGACAATCCGGAAAAGTATCAGAAAGAAATCGCAAGACTTTCTAAGGATACACTTAATCTAGGTTTCACAGAACTTTATTACACCAAAGCGAAAGACAAAGAAATGAAACTTGGTCTTGACCTTAAAGGAGGGATCAACGTTCTTTTGGAGATCAACCAGAGAGACTTGGTGAATGATTTAACCAATTATTCTACCAATCCTATTTTGATTGAAGCTTTAAACAAAACTGATGAAGCCCAGAAAAATTCTACAAGATCATATATCGACAATTTCTTTGTTGAGTTTGATGCTGTAAACAAAGCAAAAGGAGCTAATCTAAAACTTGCAGATCCTGAAATCTTCGGAAATACCAATCTTTCTGAGATTAAATTTAATACTACAGACGAGCAGGTGCAGAGTATCGTAAAAAGAAGAATCGACCTTTCTGTGGGTACTGCTTTTGAAGTAATCAGAACCAGAATCGATAAGCTTGGTGCCATCCAGCCAAACGTTCAGAGAGTTCCTGGTACTGCGAGAATTTCTGTAGAAATGCCTGGTATGAAAGATATCGATAAGGTGAAAAAAATGCTTCAGACTTCTGCGAAACTTCAGTTTTGGGAAGTACAGCAATTTGGTGAGGTAGCGCCCTATTTCCAGAATTTAACCAATGCAGTTTCTACAAAAGGTGATTCTATAGGTGTCGCTAAAAATGTAAATCTGATGGCCTTAATGCAAGGTGGTAAGTCTGGAAGCCAAAGCTCGGTTGGAAGCGTAAAATTGTCTGATACTGCTGTTGTTAATAAGGTATTAAACAGTAAAGTTGGTAAGTCTTTAAGACCTGCAAACTTAAGATATACTCAGTTCATTTGGGGTTACAAGCCGGAATCTACAGATCCTAACAGCTTGGTTCTATATGCAATCAAAGGTAGCATCAATCAAAAAGCTCCGGTAGATGGTGCAGTAGAAACTGCGAGTATCGGATATGATGATCTGAGCAGAGTGGTTGTTGATATGCAAATGGATTCTAAAGGTGCTAAAGAATGGAAAACTCTGACAGAGAAAAATGTTGGAAAACCTGTAGCAGTTACTTTGGATAACAGAGTGTATACAGCACCAAATGTAGTGGGGGCTATTCCAAACGGTAGAACTCAAATCTCTGGTAACTTCTCTCAGGAAGAAGCTAAAGAATTGGTTGACGTTTTAGGAGCTGGTAAATTACCTGCAGGTGCAAAAGTTGTTCAGGCTACGCAGGTAGGTCCTTCGTTAGGTGAAGAATCAATCAATGCGGGAGTAATCTCTTTTGCAATTGCATTTCTTATTATCATCGTATATATCGTATTTTATTATGGTGGAGCAGGTGTTTATGCGGTAATTGCAATGGTCATCAACTTGTTTTATATTTTCGGAATTATGGATTCCGGAGACTTTACATTAACGCTTCCTGGTATTGCCGGTATTGTACTGACAATGGCGATGGCAGTGGATACCAATGTAATTATTTACGAAAGAACCAAAGAAGAATTATTTGCAGGAAAAAATATTCTTGAGGCCTACAGAGACGGGTTCAAGCATGCGTTAAATGCAATTATCGATGGTCACCTTACTACATTATTAACAGCAGTTGTGTTGTTCTTCTTCGGAACGGGTCCTATTAAAGGATTTGCTTTAACGCTGATGATTGGTATTGTGATGACATTATTTACTTCGGTAGCACTTTCTAGAGTAATGATTTTCTCAAGATTAGAAAAAGGAAAAGGTCTGTCTGTTTGGACTGCCCCTACAAAAAATCTTTTCAGAAATACCTGGATCGACTTTATTGGAAAAAGAAAAATCGCTTATACTATATCAGCTATATTAACAGTTGTATGTTTGGTTTCAATCTTCACAAACGGTTTCAAATACGGAATTGATTTTACAGGAGGTAGAAATTATGTAGTTAGATTTGATAAAGAAGTAAAGGCAGAAGATATTGAGCAAAATTTAGCTAAAGTATTCGCAACCTCAGATGGGAAAAATTCTTCTGTAGAAGCCAAGACTTTTGGTAATGACAAGCAATTGAAAATATCAACAGATTATTTGATTGATGATGAATCTTTGAAAGCTGACCAAACAATTGAGCAAAAATTATTTGAAGGTTTGAAGTCAAATCTACCAACTAATATAACGATACAAGATTTTAAGTCAGCAGATAATGCGAGTGTAGGTATTGTATCTTCTGAAAAAGTAGGTCCTACGGTTGCAGATGACATTAAAACGCATGGTATTTTAGCTGTAGTAGCTGCATTGGGAGGTATTTTTATTTACATCCTTGTAAGATTTAGAAAATGGCAATTCTCCTTAGGAGCAGTAGTTGCTTTATTCCATGATGCGGTAATTATTCTAGGTGCTTATTCACTTCTGCACAGAATCATGCCATTCAATATGGAAATCAATCAGGATTTTGTAGCTGCAATTCTTACAGTATTGGGTTACTCCATCAATGATACCGTAATTATCTTTGATAGAATTAGAGAGTATTTAAGAGAAAAGAAATCAATAACACTAGCAGGTTTATTTGATGATTCTATTTCTAGTACTTTAGGTAGAACTTTCAATACAACTTTTACCGTTTTGCTTGTAATTCTTGCAATCTTTATTTTCGGAGGAGATAATCTTAGAGGGTTTATGTTTGCATTGCTTATCGGAATAGGCTTTGGTGCTTACTCATCCATATTTATCGCATCTGCGATTGCCTATGACTTTTTGAAATCTGGAAAAGAAGAAGAAGTACACGGTAAAACAACCACAAACAAAGAAGTTCTTACTTCAAAATAAATTAAACTACATTAAATAGAAAAGAGCCTTTCACACGAAAGGCTCTTTTTTTTATTTAAAAAGAATCTGTGGAGATCTGTGGGAATTAATTTCTCACACTATTTGGGTTTTTAGAATCAATAATAGAATTAAATTAAAAAACTAAAGATTAAGAGCAATATTAAACTTTACACTCACAATATCCCTTTTCCCAATATTTCCTTACTTTTGCACCATTATGGAAAAATCGAAAAAGAAAGCAGCCATGAGCTTTATTTTCATCACCTTGTTGATTGACATTACAGGGTGGGGAATTATCATTCCAGTGGTTCCGGCGTTAATCAAAGAGTTGATTCATGCTGACATCAGTGAGGCTGCCAAATATGGTGGCTGGCTTGGTTTTGCGTATGCTTTTACCCAATTTGTTTTTTCACCAATCGTTGGAAATCTGAGTGACAAATTCGGACGTAGACCTATTATTTTGATTTCACTTTTTGGTTTTACCGTAGATTATATTCTTTTAGCTTTATCGCCGACCATAATCTGGCTTTTTGCTGGTAGAATTATTGCGGGTGTTACCGGAGCAAGTGTAACCACAGCAAGTGCTTACATTGCAGATATCTCAACGGATGAAGACCGGGCTAAAAACTTTGGTTTAATTGGAGCTGCCTTTGGTCTGGGATTTATCATTGGGCCCGTAATCGGGGGTATTTTAGGACAGTATGGAGCGAGAATTCCATTTTATGCTGCTGCGGTTTTATGTTTATTAAATTTCTTATACGGATATTTTATTTTGCCGGAGAGTTTAGATAAAGACAAAAGAAGAGAGTTCAGCTGGAAACGAGCAAATCCTGTAGGTTCATTTAAATTTTTGGGCAAACATCCTGAAATCTCAGGTTTAATTGTTGCTTTAATTTTAATCTACATTGCCGGTCATGCTGTTCAAAGCAACTGGAGTTTTTTCACGATGTACGAATTTGGTTGGGAAGAAAAAATGGTTGGGATTTCTCTCGGCGTTGTCGGGCTTTTAGTGGGTCTGGTACAAGGAGTTTTGATCAGATGGACGACGCCAAAATTAGGCGAGCAAAAAAGTATTTACTACGGTTTGGCGTTGTATGCATTGGGAATGTTACTGTTTTCATTTGCCACAGAAGGGTGGATGATGTTTGTGTTTTTGATTCCCTATTGTTTAGGCGGAATTTGCGGGCCCGCATTGCAGTCGGTCATTACCAAAAGCGTTCCCAGCAACGAACAGGGAGAGCTTCAGGGAGCTTTAACGAGTTTAATGAGTGCTACGTCAATTATCGGTCCGCCAATGATGACGCAGTTGTTTTTCTATTTTACCCATAAAGATGCACCTTTTAAATTTTCAGGAGCGCCCTTCTTTTTGGCATTTATTCTGATGACCATTAGTGTGGCGGTCACTTATTATGCTTTTCAGAAAAAGAAATCTTAAAATTTATTTAAAATTAGGCCGCAAAACACCATTTATATATAATCTTTTGTAATTTAGCATCATGGAATTAAGCATTGGAGAAATGGCTCTTATCGCCATTGCAATTGTGGTTTTATTCGGACCGGATAAACTGCCTCAGATTGCCCGTGATCTAGGATCAGGAGTAAGAAAAATGCGTGGCGCAGTAGAAGATATCAAAACCGAAATCATGAAAGAAACAGATAATCCTGTTTCTGAGATTAAACGTGAGATTGAAAAGGTAAAAGATGCTGCCAAAGATTTTGACCCTACAAAAAATCTTCAGAAAGATTTCATTGATGAACCTTCTACTTCAGAAACTCCAAAGATTAAGCCTGCGGATGATGATACTTACGAAGGGCCTGTAAGCAGATCGTAATGGAGGAGATCATTCTTGAAGATAAAAAGGCATTTTTATACCTTAATAATTTAGGAGATACGCCATTCGATCAGTTTTGGCTCATGGTTTCCGGAACATGGATCTGGGTACCGCTTTACATCATATTTGCTTATTTTCTTTATAAAAATTTTAAACTTAAATCCTTACTGTATATTCTTCTTTTCGTTGCCATCGGTGTGACGATTTCAGATCAGGTAGCAGGAATTTTCAAATATGGCGTTGCGAGATTAAGACCCTGTCACGACCCAAGTTTACAGTCTTATATGAGAATTGTAAAATGTGGCGGACAGTTCGGGTTTTACTCTGCACATGCCTCAAATACCTTCTTTTTAGCAAGTTATCTAAGTTTTCTGTTAAAAGATAAGCTCAAGTGGTTTCCTTATGTTATATTTGTTTGGGCTGTGGTGGTATCGTATAGTCGCATTTATTTAGGAGTGCATTTCCCGATAGATATTTTGGTGGGGGCGTTTGTTGGAATTTTATTGGGAGCGATATTTTCTGTGCTCGCAAAAAAAGTCATCAACAAACAAACTATATAAAATGAAAAAACATCTATTCATTATTGCTTTAGCGGTTTCCTCGCTTCAGTTTTTCTCGGCTCAAGACAAAAAGATTGCTGAAGAATGCATGCAAAAGGCCGATTACAAATGTGCCGAAGAGCAGTATTCAAAATTGGCTGACAAGGAAATGATTCAGCAGTATCAATCAGAATATTTAAATAATTTAGGTACAGTACAGAGGCGGTTAGGAAAAACGGCTGCTGCTTTTAAATCGTATGAATCTGCTTTGAAGGCAAATCCGAAATCTGCCGCTGTGTATGCAAATCTAGGATCATTACACAATCAAAAAGGCAGTAAAACCAAAGCTCTTGACTATCTGAATAAAGGCTTAATGGCAGATGATCAAAATGCTGAAATGTATTTGACTCGTGCTAAAGTCTATGAAGGTTTAAATAAAAAGGATTTAGCTGAGAAAGATTTGAATCAAATTCTAAGTTTTGCACCGGATAATATTTTTGCCCGTACAGGTTTAGCCAATCTAAAGAAGAGAAATGGTGATTTGGAAGGGTCTTTGAGTGATTATAATAAACTGCTTTCAGAAAAGCCGGAATCTCTTTTATACAACGGAAGAGCTGATGTTTATTTAAAGCTGAAAAAATACAAAGAGGGATTAGCAGATGTCAACAAAGCCATCTCAATCGATCCGAAATTTTCACAATCATACGTAACGAAAGCATTAATTTTATTTGATACCGCAAAAGATAAAGAAGCTTGTGCGAATCTGGATAAAGCTGTTTCTACAGGATATGAAAAAGTGGCATTGACTGAGCAATATGCTAAATGTGTCAAAAAATAAGTGCTAAATTTTTTTAAAAATTCATTCATGTTAAACATTGTTCTTGTAGAACCGGAAATCCCCAATAACACAGGCAATATCGGAAGATTATGCGTAGGAACCGAAAGCCGGTTACACCTCATTCATCCTTTAGGATTTTTAATTGATGACAAAAACCTCAAACGTTCGGGTTTAGATTATTGGGTACATCTCGATGTTTCAGAATATGCCAATGTTGAAGAATGGATGAAGGTAATTCCAGATACTTCGAGAGTTTTCCTGATGAGTTCTCATGCTGAAAAATCTTATCTTGAAATTGATTTTCAGGATGGCGACTGGCTGGTTTTCGGGAAAGAAAGTGTGGGTTTGAGCAAAGATGTTTTAGATCTATTTGAAAATCATTTAACGATACCGATGTCTAAACTGATCAGAAGTTTTAATATTGCGAATTCGGTGGCTTTTGTGGTAGGAGAGGCGAAAAGACAAATTAACCTAAAAATTTAATTTAAATAATTTTCTCAGTCGTTATGATAAGGTTTTCCCTGCAAAATCTGGTCAGCGCGATATAACTGTTCAACGATAAAAAGCCGAATCATCTGGTGTGTAAATGTCATTTTAGAAAGTGACATTTTTTCGTTGGCTCTGTTGTAAATTTCATCTGAAAAGCCATAAGCACCGCCAATCAGAATATGAATTCTTTTCACTGAGGAATTCATCCAGTTGTCGATTTTCTGTGAAAATTCTCTGCTGGTAAACTGTTTTCCTTTTTCGTCTAAAATGGCGACCCAATCATTTTTGTCGATATGGTTTTGAAATAATTTAGCTTCTTCTTTTTTTAATAAATCAGGTGACAGATTTTTTGCATTTTTGATGTCAGGAATTTCAATAATCTCAAAATTCCAGTGCTTGGGAAGTCGGGTAAGATAATAGCTGATTAAAGAATTGATTTCCTTATCGTCGGTTTTCCCGATACAAAGTAGATTGATGCGCATTTTTTAGCTTTAAAAAGAAAGGTCAAAGATACTTATAATTAAAAAATTGAGGAATTATTTTAAAATCTGTATTTTTACCATACCAGCAAAGTTAAGATGAAATTTTCTTTCTTAAAATATATTTGTTTAAGCTTGTCAGGAATAACTTTCGGTCAGGAGGTTATCGATACTGACGAGAAAAAATATCTCGAAGAAGACCGTGACAAAATTTCGTTGGTTACCGGTGTCAGTTACATAAATAATTCTTTCGGACTTTACTATGAAGGTCAGACTTTTCTTCTCAAGCCCAATGATTCTTTTTATACCGAATTTTTCCTGAGATACCGATGGCTGGATGCAAGCATCTCGTTTGCTCCAAAGTTCGTAAGGATCAACAACGACGATGATACGAAGGGCAGAACTAAGTACTTTAATCTCGGATTTGCATTTTTCCTAAGCCCTAAACTTAGACAATATGTGAATTACAGTCAGGTGAAAGGTTTGTACTTTGAAAGCACCAAGCGATTTTTTGAAACTGTTTTCAAAGATGATTTTGTTGGGCAGTTCAGTGATGATTACATGCAGTTTCCCGATGCAAAATACCAGTCTTTTACAGGTGAAACAAGCTATTTGTGGCTTGGAAATAAAAATAATTACAGAAGTTACACCAATATGACTTATAAGCCGTTGAAAAATGATTTTGTGCTTATTTCGGGTTTGTTTTACCAGTATAATATGATGAAAGATACAGACCATGTCATTTATCAGGGGATAAATCTTTCAGATGTTGATGCAGAAAATTCGATTACGAAAGATATCCGGCTGACGTTGAGAACCGGAGGTGGAATGCAGAAAGTAATCGGGAAAAATTGGTATGCAATTGTTGAACTTTATCCACAGGTTTATTACGCTCATCTGATTAATGAAAATTATAAGGAGTTTAATATAGGTTTAAATTCGAACACAAGAATAGGCTTTGACAATGGAAAATGGTTCTTCGGTGGAGGAGCACAGCTTAATTGGATCAACAGTACAAATGAGAATTTTTACTCAACAACCAATTGGTTATTTCGTTTTGGATTGGGTTTTAGAATAAATTCCCCTAAATTTGTCAATCAACAGTTTGACAAGATTGATCAAATTTTAAAATAAAAGATGGCAATAAAAGTTCCGGGTTTTCTTTTGAAAGTTCAAGATTTTCTAGATGATATACATATTCCGCTTTTGGGAATATCGCTTTGGCAGTTGTTTCAAATCTATTTTGCAGGTGTTTTCAAAGGTAAAATAGGCAAGAAGGCCGCCGCGATCTCCTGGAGTTTTACGTTGAGCCTTTTTCCTTTTATTCTGTTTTTGCTTTCTGTTTTGCCTTATATGCCGCATTATGATAAGCTTCAGTTCTATATTTTTGAAGTGTTGATGCACAATATTTTCCCATCCAATATTGAAGGAGATGTGAGAGATTATATTGAAAACAATATTATTCCCAATATGAAGGGAATCAGTAATTTAACAATCCTTATTGCGCTTGTTTTTGCAACCAACGGAACGTTTTCTCTTATTAATGGTTTTAATGAAAATTCTAAAGAGAAGCTTCCTGATGTTAAGGAATTTATTTTATCGTTTTTTATTACGATTGGCTTTGTTACTATTGTGTTTTTAGCGCTTTTCGGGGTCTATTATTCTGAGGTTGTTTTAAAGCTTTTTACTCCAAGTTATAATGTTTCCTGGCTCGTTAATAACCTTTCAAAAATCATTGGTTTTGTGTCATTTCCAGTATTCTTTTTCCTGTTGCTGACCATGTTTTATTGGCTGGGAACGGTGAAAATAATCAGGTTCAGACAGGCAATTCCCGGAGCGATTCTCACAACAGTTCTATTTATTCTTACAACTTATCTGTTTACGCTCTATGTGAAAAATATTGCACGATATAACGTATTGTACGGATCGATCGGAAGTATGATTTTATTGATGGTTTGGGTAAATGTCAACGTTTATCTCCTCCTTTTCGGGAATGAATTAAATATGGCTTTACGTAAATTGAGAGTCGAAAAACTTCTGGCAGACGAGCTCAAAAAAGAAGCTTCCCAATATCAGTCTAAAAATGAAGAGCCCAATCTCGACAGTGATGAAGAGCATATCCGCAGTATTATACAAGAGATTAAAAAAGAAGAAGATGAAAAATCTAACGGTTAAAATATTGATTGTGTGTACGCTTTTTAGCATGCAATCTTGTGAGCATATTCTTGATCAGGCTGAAGAAAAAAGAGCTCAGGAAAATTTCACTTCAGAATTTATAGGATATTATAAGGGAAGCTACACAGGTAATTTGAGCGGATCTTTGGAGGTTAATGTAAGAAAAGACGCAAGTGTACAAGTAATAAGAAGTACCGCTGGAAATCCTGATACTTATATTACAAATCTTATCATGAGTTCCTTTAATGGTGTTTCTCAATCGCCAGAAGGTTTTATACTCATCGGAAATATGCAAACCAAAAAAGGTACTTGGGAAATGGGTAGTCTGAAAGGTACCTGGAGTCTGACTAAAAATTAATCTTCCTCAATTTCTGTACTTTCAGATGAGCTTAAATTTAAAATGACATATCCGGAAATTGCAGCAATAAAAGAAGCAATCAGAATCGCAAACTTAGCTTCATCCTGAATCTGAATTTCTCCTTTAAATGAAAGTAAAGCGATAAAAATGGACATTGTAAAGCCAATTCCTGCTAAAAGTCCTACGCCCAGCATTTGTTTCCATGACGAGTTTTGAGGAAGCGAGCTGACTTTAAACTTGATGGCAATCCATGAGAAAAGATTGATTCCTATCAGTTTTCCTAAAACTAATCCGCAGACAATTCCTAATCCTAAGCCACTAAACAATCCGTCAACCATTCCGTTGGTAAATGTAATATTGGTATTTGTTAACGCAAATATTGGCATAATAAAAAAGCTCACCGGAAAATGAAGCTGATGTTCCAGTTTTTCTAAAGGTGAAATTTCTGTTGTAGAAATATTTGTTGGAATTGAAAATGCCAGAACAACTCCTGCAATCGTAGCATGAATTCCTGAGTGATGCAGAAAATACCAAAGAAAAATTCCCGGAATCAGATAAAAAATAATTTTAGTTACTTTTAAATAATTCAGCATAAAAAGCAAGGCTGAAACTCCTAAAGAAAGAAAAATATACATCCAATGAATCTGCTCAGTGTAAAAGATAGCAATCACTAAAATAGCACCCAAATCATCTACAATTGCCAAAGCCGCCAGGAATATTTTTATAGAATTAGGAACTTTTTTCCCAAGCATCGAAATAATTGCCAGAGAAAAGGCAATATCTGTCGCCATTGGAATTCCCCAACCGTTGCTATGATCAGTTCCGTAGTTAAAAGCGGTGTAAATAATTGCCGGAACAATCATTCCGCCAATTGCTGCAAATATGGGAAGCGAAGCATTTTTAAAAGATGAAAGCTCACCTTCCACAACCTCCCTTTTGATCTCAAGACCTACCAAAAGAAAGAAAATGGCCATCAAACCATCATTAATCCAGATGCTTACAGGATATTCCAGATGAAAAATATTAAAGCCAATTTCTTGGTCTAAAAAATTCTGAAAGTTTTCTGCCATAGAAGAATTAGCGATTCCAAGGGCTAATGCGACACAGATAATTAGTAGTATTCCTGATGACTGGCTGCTTTCGAAAAACTTTTTAAAGTAGATGCTTAATTTCACGAGTAGATTTTTATTATTTTTAATGTCATCCAAATAATTCAGGATAACTATGTTATTGCATATCTATAATGGTTCTGATTTCCATTTAATTCTGCGATTTCATGCTTAAATTCTGATGACTTTAGAAACACCGTCGATATCTTTTAGTTTTTTAAATGTTTCATCGAGCTGGCTTCTGTTTTTTACCTCAAGATTGATGTTTCCGGTGAAAACGCCATCATTAGACTCTATTGACATGCTTTTCATATCCATCCCCATAGCACCGCTGATTACTGCGGTGATATCATTAATCATTCCCATCCTGTCAAGCCCTTCGATTTCTATTTTAATACGGTTTTTAAAACTTTCTTCATTCACCCATTTTGCAGGAATTACACGGTAATCGTACTGAGCTCTCAAGTTGATCGCATTCGGACAATTGTCGCTGTGTACTTTTATACCTTCTGAAATAGTGATAAAACCGAAAATTTTGTCTCCAGGAATTACGGTACAGCATTTTGCATAGCTGTAATTCAGTTTTTCTTCATCTTTACCGAAAACAATCATATCGAGATTGATTTCTTTCGGCTCTACATAATGCTGATTTTTCGTAGGAGATTTTCTGAATCTTGAAAGCAGGTTATTGAAGACGTTTTTACTTTCAATATATTTTCTTAAGCTGCTTGCATCCAGTTCATTCGTCTGAAATCTTAAAAACAGTTCCTGAGAGGTTTTCAGATTAAAAAACTTCTGAAGCTTATTGATTTCCTCATCATTAAAATTGATTTTTGCGTGTCTCAATTTTCTGCGGAGAATTTCTTTTCCTTCGTCAACCAACGAGTTTTTCTCAGAATTTAAATATCCTTTTATTTTTGATTTCGCTTTGGATGTCACTACGAAATCCAGCCAGTCAAACTTTGGTTTTTGGTTTTGAGAAGAAAGGATATCTACCTGATCACCATTTTGTAAAACGTACGAAATAGGAACCAGTTTTCCATTGATCTTTGCGCCCAGACATTTCATTCCCAAATCTGAGTGTACAGAAAATGCGAAATCTAAAGCCGTCGCATTGGTCGGTAAAATTTTAATTTCACCTTTTGGAGTGAACACAAAAACTTCTTTAGAATATAAATTGAGTTTAATATTATCTAAAAGTTCCGAGGTAGAAAGATTTTGCTGTTGCTCAAGTACATCACGTATTTCTGTGACCCATTTTTCGAAATTTCGGTCGTCGTTCGTCTGTTTGTAACCTTCCTTATATTTGTAATGTGCGGCAACACCTTTTTCGGCAATGTCATCCATTCTGTCTGAGCGGATTTGCACTTCAATCCATTTTTTATCAGGGCCAAGAACCGTCAAGTGTAAACTTTCGTAACCTGTAGAACGGGGTTGCGTAATCCAGTCACGCATTCTTGAAGGATTACTGTGGTAAACATCCGTTACGATGGAATAAATTTTCCAGGCAAGAAATTTCTCATTCTTAGCATCCGATTTATAAATGATTCTGATGGCATAGTTGTCAAATACCTCCTCAAAAGTAACGCCCTGCTTGAGCATTTTCCTGTAAATCGAAGAAATTGCTTTCGCACGGCCTTTGATGGTGACATTCAGTCCTTCATCTTTTAATCGTACAGAAACTTCTTTCTTAAATTCGTCGATATATCGTTCCCTGTTTTCCTTGGCGAGTTCTAATTTTTGAGTAATTTCATTATAAACATCCGGATTATTATATTTCAAAGATAAATCCTCCAGTTCAGATTTGATATTGTACAAACCTAAACGGTGTGCGAGCGGAGCGTAAATATAAACTGTCTCTGAAGCAATTTTTTTCTGCTTGTCCGGAGCCATGCTTTCCAGCGTTCTCATGTTGTGAAGACGGTCTGCAATTTTGATCAAAATCACCCGGAAATCTTCCGAAAGCGTCAGAAGTAGTTTTCTGTAATTTTCAGACTGTACAGAAATGTTCTGGTGATTCATGATCGAAATCTTGGTCAGTCCGTTGACAATTTCGGCAATTCTTTCACCAAAGATCTTCTTTAAATCTTCGTAGGTGTAATCTGAATCTTCAATGACATCATGCAATAATGCGCAGGCAATCGATGTTGCACCTAGCCCAATTTCTGTTGCGACAATTTTAGCCACCGCAATAGGATGGTAAATGTATGGTTCGCCGGTTTTTCTTCGTTGGTCTTTGTGTGCATCTAATGCAATATCAAAAGCCTTTCGGATGAGTTTGTTGTTTTCTTCATCCAAAGTTCTGTAAGTGTTAGAAATCAGGTCTTTATACCTCGCTAAGATTTCTTTATTCTCTTGTTCCAAATCGTAACTCATCTGTGTAAAAAGGCTTTGTTTAAACGAAAATACGAAAAATAAAGGTATTAGTCAATTCCTTTAAAATAAAAATCCGCAGAAAAAAATTCTACGGATCTGGTTATGAGTTTTTAGTTTTTAACTTAAGATTTCACTTCAGAATTTATTCCGTCATGTTGTACTTTGATTCTCACATCGGGGCTGCTGTGTATTTCGGCTTTGCTTCGGGCGTCAATATATTTTTTTACATTGCTGTAAGAAGCCTGTTCGATGCTCATGTTTTCAAATAAATACGTTTTGACAACAGAATTTTGATGAAATATATTCTGCGCTGCTTTTAGCTGTTCGTTATTTTTGATCTGTACACTCGCCATATATTGTGAATGCGGGTGATCTTCCAGAAGATAAACTATATAATCAGAGTTTTCAAACCCGGATGTTTCAACTTCGTTTTCTAACCGCTTATAATCACTGTGACGTTCAAATATTCCTGTTAAAATGCTTGACATAGTAATTTTGTTTTGGTACTTAAAGATAGAACTATTTTTTAAATAATTGATAAAAATTTAATAAAATTTAAAATATTTTATTTTATCTATAAAAAATTAATAAAAATTAAGATATTATCTATGTTAAATGAAATTAAGATTTTCAATACAAATCAAAAAACTCTGCACAATAAAGTGCAGAGTTGACTTATTATTAAATGTTTTTATCCTATTCTCTCATTTTTAATCTCCTCCACAATTTCAGGATTTAATAGAGTAGAAGTGTCGCCAAAATTAGAGAAATCACCTTCAGCAATCTTTCTTAAAATTCTACGCATAATTTTCCCTGAACGTGTTTTCGGAAGACCGGAAACAAACTGAATTTTATCAAGCTTAGCAATCGGACCAATCTGATCTGAAATCAATTGATTGATTTCTTTTACTAAATTTTCCTGCTTTCTGCCTGACCCGGAATCCTTCAAAATCACAAAACCGTACAAAGCACTTCCTTTGATGTCGTGCGGGAAGCCTACAATCGCAGATTCTGCCACCGCCGGATGTTCGTTGATGCTGTCTTCAATTGGAGCAGTTCCGAGATTATGCCCTGAAACAATTACCACATCATCCACACGACCTGTAATTCTGTAATAACCGACTTCATCCCTTAAAGCACCGTCACCAGTAAAATATTTCCCCGGGAAAGCAGTGAAATAAGTTTCTTTATATCTTTGGTGATCTCCCCAGATCGTTCTTGCAATTCCCGGCCACGGAAAACGGATGCAGAGATTTCCGGTTACCTGATTTCCTGTGATTTCGTTGCGTTTGTCATCCATCAAAACGGGTTGAATTCCCGGCAGTGGAAGGGTTGCGTACGTCGGTTTTGTCGGTGTAACGAATGGTATCGGAGAAATCATAATTCCGCCTGTTTCTGTTTGCCACCAGGTATCGACGATGGGACATTTTTTTCTTCCCACATGATCGTTAAACCAATGCCATGCTTCATCGTTAATAGGTTCTCCCACGGATCCGATTACTCTCAATGAGCTTAAATCGTGCTTATCAACCCATTCTGCACTTTCTTTGGCTAAAGAACGGATGGCTGTTGGTGCAGTGTAGAATTGGGTAACTTTATGTTTTTCAATCACTTCCCAGAATCTGTCGGGCTCAGGATAGGTAGGAACTCCTTCGAAAATAACGGTGGTTGCACCATTTAAAAGTGGTCCGTATAGAATGTATGAATGTCCGGTAATCCAACCGATATCTGCGGTACACCAATAGATATCGTTTTCCTGATAATTGAAAACATTTTTGAACGTGTACGCAGAGTAAACCATGTAACCAGCCGAAGTATGAAGCATTCCTTTTGGCTTTCCTGTTGAACCAGAAGTGTATAAAATGAACAAAGGATCTTCGGCATCCATGATGATGGTCACGAAATCTGCAGAAGCTTTTTCATATAAATCTTCCATCCAGAAATCTCTGCCTTCCTTCATCTTTACTTCGTTGTGGGTTCTTTTCACCACCAAAGTTTTTTCAACAGTCGGGCATTTCTCCAAAGCTTCATCGATGATTGATTTTAAATCTAAAACTTTACTGCCTCTGTAACTTCCGTCTGAGGTAATCATCATTTTTGCACCACAATCATTCACTCTTGAAACTACCGCAGAAGCTGAGAATCCTGCAAAAATCACAGAATGAACGGCTCCGATTTTCGCACAAGCCAACATTGTTACCGCCAATTCGGGAATCATCGGAAGGTAAATGCAGACTCTGTCGCCTTTTTCGATGCCCATATTTTTCAAGACATTTGCAGTTTTGTTGACTCTTTCGTACAATTCGTTGTAGGAAATGTGTTGTGCCTCTTCTTTTGGATCGTTGGGCTCCCAAATGATGGCTGTTTTTTCGCCCCGCACAGAAAGATGTCTGTCGAGGCAGTTTTTGGTGATATTTAATTTAGCATCTTTAAACCATGTGATTTTCGCTTCATTCATATCATATTTTACCACTTTGCTCCACCTTTGGTACCATACAAAATTTTGGTCAGCTACTTTATCCCAGAATTTTTTCGGGTTTTTGATTGATTTTTTGTACTCTTCAAAGTAGTGCGGTAAATCTTCTATCACGTAATTTCTCATACTTTTTCTTTTTAGAATTATTTATTATTTATTTTTTTTATTTATTTAATTTATTTAATTTATGCTTGATTATTTTAACGAGAGTTCGCAAAGTTTTTGTTAAAATTAATCTGCATATTTTTCGTTCGTAATGACGTTTCACTCAGCAAGAGTAAATTATTTTGTTTACTAAGATTTTTAATCATTTTACTGACCTAGGAAACGGAGGCGTTAAGAAATTTAAAATTATTTTCGTTAAAAAATTTCCATTGTTTGAGTGGCGGCAAAAAACAATCTTATGATTTCAAACTTTTATATCCGCCCGAGTTTTGGAAATTTTAGAAAATAATTTAAAATTTTAGCCGAGTTTCCAATTCTTGAATTTTTGGTTCTTTTGTTTTAAGACAAAAGAAGAAAATTGTATTTTTTTTCAACATAAAAGTTAAGTATTTTCTTTAATTCAGTTTCTGTATTCCTTAATCTTCTCGTGCAATTCTTCAATAATCTTCTCATCATCAATCGTCGATGGAATCTGAAATTCCTTACCATCAATAATTGTTCTGATCAATTTTCTTAAAATTTTTCCGGAACGCGTCTTTGGAAGTCTTTTCACTACCATTACAGATTTAAGAAACGCAACTGCTCCAATTTTTTCTCTGACTTTCAATACGATTTCTTTTTCTACAGCTTCTTCTGAAATTTCTGAGCCGTTTTTTAGAACAACTGTTGCAAAAGGAACCTGTCCACGTAAATCATCATCAACTCCTACCACTGCACATTCTGCCACATCTGGATGAGAGGAAACAATTTCTTCCATCTCTGAAGTAGAAAGTCGGTGCCCGGCAACATTAATAACGTCATCCACTCGTCCTGTAATGAAAATATAACCATCCTCATCTTTTATCGCACCGTCCCCGGAAAAATAATACCCTTTGTATTGTGATAAATAACTTTTTTCGAAACGTTCGTAATCATTCCAGATTCCCAGCATTGCGCCTGGAGGAAGTGGAAGTTTGATGACTAAATAACCTTCTTTATGCTCATCCAGTTCATAACCGTTTTCATCAAAAATTTTAATATCGTACCCCGGAATTGGTTTTCCGGCAGAAGCTCTTTTAATTTTATAATCTTCATCAAAAGTCATCAAACCCAACATGGGCGAACCTGATTCTGTCTGCCACCAATGGTCGATTGCAGGAACGCCAATGTGTTTCTCAAACCAATCTAAGGTCGCAACATCACATCTTTCGCCAGCTAAAAACTGTTTTTTGAAATGGCTTAAATCATATTTTTTAACCAATTCTCCGTCAGGATCTTCTTTTTTAATCGCTCTGATTGCTGTTGGAGCCGTAAACATAGCTGAAACTTTATATTCGGAAATAATTCTCCAAAACGTTCCTGCATCCGGAGTCATAATTGGTTTTCCTTCAAAAATAATGGTGGTGTTTCTGTTAATTAAAGGTCCGTAAACACTGTAACTGTGACCGACAGCCCATCCGAAATCGGAAGCTGCCCAAAAAGTTTCGCCGTGTTCAATTCCATAAATATATTTCATTGAAAATTTCAAAGCGGTTGCGTAACCTCCCGTATCTCTCGTAATTCCTTTCGGCTTTCCCGTTGTTCCTGAAGTGTAAAGTAGATATAGTGGATGATTGGATTCTACGGAAACACAATTTGCAGGATCAGACTTGTGGACCAATTCTTCATAATCAATAATTCCCTTGAACATTTCATCTTGGTTATCAACTAATTTTCTGTTGAATACAATGATGTTATCCACTTTATCCTGCGCAAGCTCAATCGCTTTTTCCACCAAAGGCAAATAAGGAATTCTTTTGGCAATTTCGATTCCTGCAGTCGCTGTAATTAAAGCTTTAGGTTTGCAGTCATCGATTCTTACGACCAATTCATGAGGTGCAAAACCTCCGAAAACCACATTGTGAATCACGCCGATTCTCGCACAAGCCAACATCGCAAAAAGCGTCTGCGGAATCATCGGCATATAAATGACTGCGGTATCGCCTTTTTTTAAACCTAAAGAAACCAATCCACCCGCTAATTTTGAAATTTCTTCTTTAGCCTGATTGAAAGTATATTTTTTCTTTTGATTCGTAACCGGAGAATCATATATAATTGCAGTTTGTTCCCCAAAACCGTCTTCAATATGTTGATCAACGCAGAGATAAGACATGTTCAGCTTTCCATCTGCAAACCATTGGGTGTAATCGTTTTGCTCTTTTGAAATAATCGTTTCAGGAAACTTAAACCATGAAATTTCCTGTGCCTGCTCTTTCCAGAACTGCTCCTTGTTTTCTATGCTTTGTTTAAAAAATCTATCTGTATCCATATTAATTTTTGTGTTTAGGTCATTGCTCAATATGTCATTGCGAGGAACGAAGCAGCGAAGCAATCTCTTAAAATCTTAATTTCTTAAATCAATTTTAATGGTTTAAAATTAACCTTTGAGATTGCCTCACTTCGTTCGCAATGACGGTGTGTGAGAACCCATCAAAACATTTCCTCAATTTGAGAAATCAGTTTTTTAATCGAATAAGGCTTTGTCACATATGCATCAGCTCCCATTTCAAGCCCTTTCTCAATGTCTTTTGGATTGTTTTTGGCGCTTAAGAACAAAACTTTTGTATTGTTTAAAGCTTCATTCTTTTTAATTTCTTCCAAAGTGCTGTATCCATCGAGATTTGGCATCATGATATCAAGCAAGATCACGTCTGGAACAATGGTTTTTAGAAATTCCAAAACCTCAGTTCCATCTCTGGCGATGAAAACTTCGTAACCGATTTTCCGAAAACTGTATTCGAGTGACATTAAAATTTTATGTTCGTCATCAGCAATTAATATCTTTTTCATTGTGTATTTTCTTTATAATTCAACTTCATTGTTTTTTTTAGTTGGTGAACCCAAAGGGTTCAATTTTAATAGCCGTAGGTGAAACCTATGGAATATGAATCATCATTCGTATCAAAACAACCCGATAGGGTTGAATTTTAAATAATTTCACCTTCAAATTTAATCCCATTCTCATTCAATAACCTTTTAAATTCATCCATAAACGTCTCTTTCTTATGATGTTCTTTTTGATTTTTAATATGATTTATAAGAGTTTCCTTTTCTCTTACCGATATTGTAAATGCTCCATAGCCTTCCTGCCATCCTTCGAACTCATCAAATAATCCAGATTCTTTTATCCACAAGTTTGATGCTACTTTAATATCCTTTACCAAACTGCTGAGATTTAAATTTGGATGTAAGTCACATAAAATATGAATGTGGTCCGGCATCCCATTAATTCTGTATAATTTACATTTTTTATTGTTTAAAATGCCGAAAATGTATTTGTACAGTTCGGTTTCATTTTTCTCATCAATCGTTTGTCTTCTATGTTTTGTTCCGAAAACAATATGATAGAATATTTGTTTGTATGTTCCCATTTGTATTTTTGTTGTTGAACCCTTCGGGTTCTTAATTTTGTGTTTTTTGCGTTATCATGGGTTTCACCCACGGCTATTGTTGTTGAACCCTCCGGGTTCTGCGTCATCACCTGCTATTTTTATCTTTGGCAAAATGACGGTAAACGTCACCCCCAATCCGCTATTTTCTGCTTTTATGGTTCCGTTATGGGCTTCAACTATTCTTTTTGAGATCGCTAACCCGAGGCCGCTTCCGGTGGGTTTCCGGATATTCTGGTTTTTAGACTGGTAAAATTTATCGAAAATAAGTTCCAGGTCTTCGTCAGGAATGTTTTTTCCGGTATTGAATATTTTTATAATAAGATTATCGTTTTTCTGTGAAAACTTAGTCTGGATAATTCCCTGCTCATCGGTAAATTTAAGAGCATTTCCTAAGATATTCTGAAATAACTGAATAAATCTAGCTTCATCATATTCAAACAAGTAATGATTCAATAGATCAACTTCGCTTACGTGAATAGATTTTTGGTGAATTAGATGGAATATCGGATTTAAAGCCTTTTTATAAGTTTCAATAATATTATTTTCCTGAATATTTAAAGCAATTTCTCCGTGTTGAAGTTTATCCAGATATAAAATATCGTTGATGATTTCACTTAAGCGGTCAGATTCAGTAATGATGTTATTTAAAAATTCCCTTTTAATGTCTAAAGGAATATCGTCGTCATCCGCTAAAATTTCCCCGGCTGAACGAATGGCTGTAATCGGCGTTCTTAATTCATGGGCAACAGAATCTAAAAAATCATCTTTCTGACGGTCTTTTACGATGAGATTTTCATTGGCGGCACTGAGGTCGTTGGAAAGCTGTTTTAGTTCTTCTGATTTTTCGGTTAATTTTTTATTTAGCGTAATATTTTCTTTAGATTCTTCTAAAATATTTAGAACTTCCTTCAATGAAATTTTATCTTCCTTAGTCACCCCTTCAATCAGAATTTTAGCAGAAGCTGTCCCGATTCTACCTGCTAACAGGTTTTCAGAAAATTTAATAAATCTTGAATCGGCGGTTTCAGTTTGTGAATCGATATTGTATTTAATATTGAAAATCCGCATCGCCTGTTCGGTTTTCTTTTTTCCTAAAAAACGTTCAAGAATGTTTTGAATATCAGAAACATAAGCCGTTCCTCTCCAGATGAATGCGTTTTCGTGATTCTGTATGTATTTATCGATATCAACATATAATTCTGCGAAATTTCTTTCACGGTAATCTCCTTTCATGCTGACAGAAAGTATCGTAAACAAAGCAGTATTAACCAAAATTGACCAAAAGAAAATTTCAGGGATTCTTGTTAAAAAAGAAATGTCAAAAAACTGAAAAGCATTGTACAGATCTCTTAAAATTCCTTTCAGTTCAGAATTATAAGAAAAATAGTATTGGGGAATAATCAAGCCGAAATAGCAGATAATTAATCCTGCTAAAAGTCCGGTCACGGCGCCTTTATAGCTTCCTCTTCTCCAGAATATCGCTCCGAAAAAGGCAGGTGCCAACTGTGCAATGATGACAAATGAAATAAGTCCGACAGAGTCTAAAGAAGTTTTTAAAATAAAATATTTATAAAAAGCAAAAGCAACTATAATCAATCCGAAAATCGAGAATTTACGGATGTTGGTAATGTTTCTGGTGTTTTGAATTTCATTTTCAGCTTTAAATTTTCCTAATAAACCATAAGGAATAATTAAATTGTTTGAAAGCATGATGGACAAAGTAATCGCAGAGATAATTATCATCGAAATACACGAACTCAAACCTCCCAGGAACACCAAAACAGTAATTAAAGTATTATCAAAATGTTGCGGAATGAGGATAGAGTAGAACTCAGGGTTTACGTTTTGCCCGTTAAAAATCAACCTTCCGGCCCATGCGATCGGGAAGATAAAAACGGTGAATATCAGAAGATACAAAGGGAAAAACCAGATTGCTGTTTTGATGTGTTTTTCCTGTCTGTTTTCAACAATTGCAGTGTGAAACTGTCTCGGTAAAATACAGATGGCTGTTCCCGAAATCATACAGAGAACCATCCAGTTCATAGCGCCTTCAATTCCGTTAAATGTATTTTTTGCTTTAAAATCCGGGAATTTACTTGCCTTTTGATATAAGTCTGAAAATCCGTCAAATGCATAATAAATGACAAACAATCCAAGAATAATAATAAAGAATAATTTAAGGAAACTTTCCAGGGCAATGGCGGAGATGATTCCCAAGCGTTTTTCGGAGGCATCAACATATCTTGTGCCGTAATACGATGAAAATACAGCAATGAGGATGACCACAAAAGTCCCGCTGTCTGTCAGGATATTCGGTGATATTTTGGTTTCAGTCACCAGGTGAAATGTTTCTGAAATGGCTTTGATCTGCAATCCGATGTAAGGGATAATCGCAAAAAAACAAACCAGGGTAATGATGGCACTGAAGCTTCTGCTGTTTCCGTACCGCAATGAAATAAAATCTGCCAGACTGCTTATTTTATTCACTCTTGAGATGCGGACAATCCTTGTGTTGATGTAAATCCAGGCCGGAACTACCACAATTGGTCCAATGTAAACGGGTAAATAATTGAGTCCGCTGGTCGCTGCCACGCCGATACTTCCATAGTACGTCCATGCGGTGCAGTACACGGCAAGCGACAATGCATAGATGTACGGGTTATTGATCCAGATCTTACTCTTTTTCTTCTCTGCCAAATGGGCAACTAAGAACAAAAGTGCGAGGTAAATCAATACGACAGCAAATAATGCGAAACTACTCATCATATTTTTTTACGATTACAAAAGAAATAATGATGGAAATCATCCAGACTGCGAAAAAATAAACAAGAAGCATCGGGTAACCAAAAACCTCTTTCTCACTATTGAAAAGCAATGAAACAGGAATGCTGAAAGCGATCAGTAAACCTACGCTCAGAATAATCAGTTTTTGTTCGTGACGCTTTTTCATAGTTGATGAATGATTATTGATTATTGATTGATCCGAATGTTTAGTGCTTGTTTATTTTTTTTGAACATGAATTTAAATGGAATTTTTATTTTCCCCAGTCCTAAAGGGATGAAAACTTCTGTTTAAATTTACTTTTATTAAAAACAATAATTGATGAACAGACCTCGATCATTCATCAATTATCATCTATCATTTATAATTTATTTCTCGTCAGAATATTCTCCAATCAAGGAATAATACCCGAAGATTGCCAGTCCGCCTGTGACAATCGGAACCAGTACAAAAAGTATAATAATACCGAATACCAAGTCTTCCTGCTTTCCTGATGTGATTTTAGGGATGCCCATCACCGTTATTCCGAAGTAGGCAACGATTAAAGCAGCTAAAATCCATACAATGCCTAATATTTTTTTTAATCCGTTCATTTTAGTAGATTTAAAATTAATAAATTTTTAAGTGATTATCCCTATTAATCGTGGATATTGTTGTTCTTATTTTTAAGATAAATCAATCCGATGACCAGACAGACTCCGGCAACTCCAATCGGATACCAAAGCCCTTCCAGATACCACGTCGCATGACCTGCATCTTTTCCGGAAGTTACGAGATAAGTGGCTACTGCGGGAAGCAATCCTCCAAAAACCCCATTACCAATGTGATATGGCAGCGACATCGATGTGTAACGGATTCTCACCGGGAACATTTCAACCAAAAATGCTGCAATCGGACCGTAAACCATGGTCACGAAAAGAACCTGAATGAATACCAAAAACACCAAATACCATCTTGTGTCGTCGTTTAATGAGATGGCTGTAGAAACTTTTGGCTCTTCTGCTTTTCCGTCTTTCATTACCGGACCAGCGGCTGACCAATGAACGATGCTGTCTTTTTTAATTAATGTTCCGTCTGTAAAAGTGGTTTCTTTATGAAATGTAACTAAACTGTCTGATGCAATAGTTTTGTGCACTGCTGCAACTCTTGTTTCTTTAATTCCGTTGTCTGCCACTGTTTTTGTCTCAATATTCACGCTTTTGTACATTGCATCATAAATCGGTCTGTAGGCCAAAATCGCTACTAACATTCCGGTCATCATAATCGCTTTTCGACCAATTTTATCTGAAAGCCAACCGAAAAATACAAAGAAAGGCGTTCCCATCAACAATGCTGTTGCCATAAGATAATCGACCTGCATCGAGTTGATATTCATTACCTTTTGAAGAAAACTCATGGCGTAAAACTGACCCGTGTACCAGATTACTCCTTGTCCCATCGCAGCTCCAAATAAAGCAAGCAATACAAATTTGAAATTAAATTTATTTCCGAAACTTTCCTTTAAAGGGTTTTTTGAAGTTTTTCCTTCACTTTTAGCCTTCGCAAAAAGCGGAGACTCCTTCATGTTTTTTCTGATGAAATAAGAAACTCCAACCATTAAGATTGAAATCCAGAACGGAACTCTCCATCCCCAAGAATCAAAATCTTCTGCTGAAAGTGTGTTTTTAGTAATTAAAATAACGATCAGTGAAATGAAAAGTCCTGCTGTAGCGGTAGTCTGAATCCATGAAGTCCAATAACCTCTTCTGTGCGGCTGCGAGTATTCTGCGACATAAGTGGCTGCTCCTCCATATTCTCCACCTAAAGCTAAACCTTGTAAAAGTCTTAAAATTAAAACTAAAACCGGCGCCATAAATCCGATTGTTTCATAACCCGGAATACATCCAATCAGGAAAGTTGAGAATCCCATGATCAATAAAGTAACTAAGAAAGTATATTTTCTTCCGATAATATCTCCCAATCTTCCGAAAAACAAGGCCCCGAAAGGTCTGACTACAAATCCAGCCGCAAAAGTTGCGAGCGTAGATAAAAATGCCGCAGTTGGATTGTCTGACGGGAAGAATTTGGTCGCCAAAACGACTGCCAGACTTCCGAAAATATAGAAATCATACCATTCTATCAAGGTTCCGAGGGACGATGCGGTAATCACGCTCCAGATGGTGCGGTTTTTCTGCTTATCTGTCATATTCTCGTAAACATCGTGGTGTTGTTCGCTCATATCAATAGATTTTTTTGTTAATTAAATGGAATTTGTTTTTATAAATAAATTTGAAGCTGTACAATAAATTCTCCTTTAGATTTCGGGTTTTCTGTCGGACTGGTATAAACCGGTCTTGTAGAATATTGTGTCGTAATTTTTGCGTGATGACCGTCCAAAAACCAGTTTGCTCCCACATCAAACTGTGAAGAAGGTTTGTCAAAAGCTTCAAAATCTTTATACGTGTAAGCCGCAAAAGGCTGAATTCTGATTTTCGGTTTTTCTGATTGATTAGGAAGTAGCAAACCTGCCTGAGCGTACACTACATTTCCGGTTCCAATCATCGGTTGAAGATTTCCGGGGCCTGCCAAAGCTCTTTGCCCGACAAAATTCGGATCATTGGCTGCGATATTCATTGTTCCTAAATTTCTCACGTAATTCGGTCCGAAATTATAGTTGAAATATCCTGCATAAGCCGAAACGGCCATTTTATTTTTCGCTTCTCCCAAAGGAATGTCAGCAAAAGCATCTACAGAAAGTAGGGTGATATCGTGTTTTTCGATGTTTGAATTGACTGAAGTTCTCGTTCCTTCCGCCTGATGATAGAAGCCTGCGCCAAGATTGAAAACTTTTTTAGTTCCTAAGTAAGAACCCACTTTAAAAGGTAGAAGATTAGATTCTGTGTCTAAAAATTGATATTCAAAATAACCTGCTTTAGACCAGTTTGGGTTTCCATTGTTGTCAACGGCAACCTCATTTCCGGGGATTAAAGTGTTTGCTGGAGCTAGATCTGTCGCAAATGGTTTGTTTAAACTCATTCGGTATTCAAATTTTCCGTATTTACCTTTTGCGAAAACTCCCATCTGTCTTGCAAATTGGTCGGAATTATCAATCAAAGGCCAGCTGAAAACAGGTGAATCTAAAGTCAGGAAATTCAATGTTGAAGCCATTGTCATACGGGAAAGTCCCATGTAATAATGAAGGCCACCTCCCAAAGTCAAACTGAATTTACCTGCTTCTCCAGGCATTACGACTGCATATTCGTTCCATGCATCATGAAAAAAAAGCTGAGGTTTTTTACCGTTTCCGTAGCCGCCAGTTCCTGTTGTTCCTGTCGCGCCACCGTTAATGAAAGTCTGATTATTGATCCCGAAATGCGTAAGAATCATGTAACGCTTGGTAATTTGAGCATAGGCTAAAATACGTGCTCTTCGGTTTCCTAAGTTCCAGGTATTGTCGGTTGGTTCGCCACCCACCATACTACCGGGGTTCATTTCTGTGTTTCTGATCCAGAACTGATCCCAGAGAATAAATCTGACATATTTATCTCCTTCAGGATTTAAATTTATTTTTAAACCATTTCCATAATCAGGAGAACCCTGACCGTATACAGAACTGCTAATTAAAGCTAATCCAATAAAACTTAATATTTTCTTCATAAATTATTAATTTTTTGGCTGTTATTTTGTGAAAGCCAAATTGGAATTAATAATTTAGTTGTGAAAATTTAATATATATTAAAGGTAAGTATATAGTTAATAGTTTAAAGTGATGAATTATGAGTTTGAAAAGTCATTAATTATAAGCAATTATTTTAATTGAAATGGTATTTAATTTTTTGATTTACAGTTTTTTAATTTGAAATTAATTTTACTTTTAAAACTCAAAACTTATAATTAATAACTCAAAACTTCTAAAATTTATTTTTTAAACCTTTCCCATTTAATCAACATATATTTATCCGCAAACTGAGTGATAATTAAACCTGAATCTTTAATGTTTTCTTCTTTCGAAATGTACTCAATTAGCTCATTTTGCTTTAAAACTTTATAAACAGGATGGAAATCGGAATGTGGCGGTCTGGTAATATTGTATTTTTTAATCCAAGAACTTACAGTAACGTGAGAAACCCCGATAATCCTCTCTATTTCACGAAAACTTAATCCTTCAAGATATAATTGAAGTGCTTTGGTAACGTAATAATCATCAATCTTTTTACCTAATTTTTTCACTGTAAAATAGTAATTACAGTCTTTACAATGGAATCTTTGTTTCTCATTAATGATTCCACTTTTTACTACTTTTTCACTTTTGCATTTCGGACAAATATTTTCCATATATAGTATTTTAGCAAATATATAATAATTTAGCAATATTAAATTTTAGTAATAAGATAATTATACCTGCTAATATTAATTAAACAATAAAATTATCTTTTTAATTTGGTTTTTAAAGATAATATGCTTTAAATTTGCCAAAAAATTCAGATAAATAAATGGAAATACAAATTTCCTCATGCGAACATTTAATGTATGTGAGTGAAATACAGCAGGAAATGTATGATTCTGCACAGCGACGAGGAACGGGCATCGCAAAACGTTCCATAGAATATTTAAGTAAAAAGATTTCAGATGGGAATGCTGTAATAGCCACTGAAAATGGCAAATGGGTGGGTTTCTGTTATATAGAAACCTGGTCACATGGTCAGTTTGTGGCTAACTCAGGGTTAATCGTTTCTCCAAAATTTAGGGAAAGAGGAGCTGCAACTTTAATTAAGGATAAAGTTTTCCAGTTGTCCAGAGATAAATATCCGACTGCAAAAATTTTCGGATTGACGACAGGTTTGGCTGTCATGAAAATCAATAGCGATTTAGGTTACAAGCCAGTTATTTATTCTGAATTGACACAAGATGAAGAATTCTGGAACGGTTGTAAAAGCTGTGTGAATTATGAAATTTTAATGAAAAAAGAACGTAAAAACTGCCTTTGTACAGCAATGCTTTTCGTTCCTGAAAATAATAAAGTAAATGGTGTTGTAAATAATCAACCCGAAAATCAATATAAAAATGAGCAAGAAAGTAATCTTAGCGTTTAGCGGAGGTCTAGATACCTCTTACTGTGCCAAGTATTTGAGTGAAACACTTGGATATGAGGTGTATGCAGTAACTGTAAATACCGGAGGTTTTTCTAAAGAAGAGGAAAAAGAATTGGAGAAAAAAGCCTTTAATCTTCGGGTAAAAGAATACAGGTGCGTTGATGCTCAGGAAGATTATTACAATTCTTGCGTGAAATATCTGATTTTTGGTAATGTCTTGAAAAACAATACATATCCATTGTCTGTAAGTGCTGAACGTACAATTCAGGCGCAGGAAATTGCAAAATATGCCATTGAAATTGATGCTGATGCAATCGCTCACGGAAGTACGGGAGCAGGAAACGATCAGGTTCGTTTCGACTTGATTTTTCAGGTAATGTGCCCGAATGTAGAAATTATTACGCCAATTCGTGATATGTCTTTATCTCGTGAAGAAGAAATTGAGTTTTTGAAAGGGTACGGTTATGAAATGGAATTTGAAAAAGCACAATATTCTGTGAATAAAGGACTTTGGGGAACTTCAGTTGGCGGAAAAGAAACGTTGACTTCAAGAAATTATCTTCCCGAAGATGCTTTTCCTTCTCAAATTAAAGAAACTCAGCCTTCAGAACTGGAAATTGAGTTCAAAAATGGAGAAGTTGTAGCAGTAAACGGTGAAAATTTTGAACATTCGGTTTACGCTATTCAGAAAATTGAAAAATTGGCTTCTGCGTACGGAATTGGTCGAGATATTCACGTTGGAGATACAATTGTCGGAATCAAAGGAAGAGTAGGATTTGAAGCGGCTGCGGCGTCTGTGATTATCAAAGCGCACCATTTATTGGAAAAACATACGCTTTCAAAATATCAGCAGATGATGAAATCTCAATTGTCTGATTGGTACGGAAACTGGCTTCACGAAGCACTTTTCTTAGATCCTGTGATGAGAAATATCGAGTCTTTCTTAAACGATTCTCAAAAAACAGTAAGCGGAAAAGTATTTGTAACCCTTCATCCATACAGATTTATCTTAAATGGAATTGAGTCTAAGCATGATCTAATGTCCGATAAATTCGGAAGCTACGGCGAAGCAAACAGAGCGTGGACGGGAGAAGATGTGAAAGGCTACACAAAAATCGTAAGCAATTCTTTAAATATATATCATCAGATAAATAAATAAGATTTGGGCAGCTTTATCCGCCTTCCGCTCCCAATCTTTTGTTCGTCGTTCCTCCTCACAAAAGGATTTCTGCTCAAGTCGAGCTGCGTGCAATTCAATGTTTAAAAATGAGCCTGATGGGTTCAATAATAATAGCCTCAGGTGCAACCTGTGGAAAAAAGAAAAATGAAAAAAAATATCGGAATAATCGGTGCCAACGGCTACACAGGAAGCGAATTAGTTCGTCTGTTGGCTTTTCATCCTAATGTGTCTTTGAGTTTTTTATATAGTCGTTCGAATTCGGGGACAAAGATTTCAGATTTGTACCCGGATTTAGCGACGGTTTGTGAAATGGTTTTAACGGATAAACCTGAAGATGTAGACATTCTTTTTCTATGTCTTCCTCACAAAGAAAGTCAAAATTGGCTGACTCAAAATTCTGTAAAAGATGAAACGTTGGTCATCGATTTAGGAAATGATTTTCGTTTAGATGGGAATTTTGAAAACAGAAATTTCATCTACAGCCTACCTGAAATCAACAAAAAACAACTTTTAGGGGTGAAAAGCATTGCGAATCCTGGATGTTTTGCGACAGCGATTCAATTGGCTTTGCTTCCATTAGCTCAAAAAGGATTGTTGAATGAGGTTTACACAACGGGAATTACAGGTTCAACAGGTGCCGGTCAATCTTTACAGCCGACGACGCATTTTACCTGGAGAAACGATAATATTTCAGCCTATAAAACTTTGACACATCAACATGTGGATGAGATTTTACAGCAGTTAGTTTCTTTTAATACAAATGAAATCAGTCTGAATTTTGTTCCATGGAGAGGAGATTTTGCGAGAGGAATTTTTACGAGTTCCACGGTGAAAACAGATTTAGAACTTTCAGATATCAATCAATTGTATCAGGATTTTTATGCAGATGAGCCTTTTGTAAAGGTAAGTGAGAAAGCAATTGATTTAAAACAGATTGTCAACACCAATCGCTGTGTGATTCATATAGAAAAGAGTGGAAATGTTGCGGTTATTCACTCAGCGATTGACAATTTGTTGAAAGGAGCCTCCGGACAGGCAGTTCAAAACATGAATATTGCAATGGGTTGGGAAGAGAATTTAGGATTGAACTTGAAGCCTGTGGCGTTTTAAATGTCAATTGTCAATAAGCCAATCGTGAATTTTTAAACTCAAATTAAAACCGACCTAGGAAAATGAAGCGTTAAGAAAAATACTTTTGTGAACGTTAAGAAAATTCTACTGTTCGAAGCGCGAGAAAAATGTTGAATCTAAGAACAAATGCTGATTTTGCGCAAGTTTTAGAATTTTTAGAGAACAAAAATATTTTTTAGCAGAATTTTCCAGTCTTGTCCCGAAGCTTCGGGATTGTTTCTTTTGTTTCAAGACAAAAGAAAAATATAAGAAAGATGAAATCATTCATCAAACATCAATTATCATTTATAAATAGACATGAATTTATTCAACGTATATCCATTATTCAACATAAATCCGGTAAAAGCCCAAGGATCATTTCTTTGGGATGATAAAGGAGAAAAATATCTTGATTTTTACGGAGGTCATGCCGTTATTTCTATCGGACACAATCATCCGCATTATCAAACTCAATTAAAAAACCAATTAGATAAAATATCTTTTTATTCAAACTCGGTTCAGAATGAATTACAAACTGAATTAGCTGAAAAATTAGGAAAACTTTCAGGCTTGGAAGATTACAATTTGTTTTTGTGTAATTCAGGAGCTGAAGCGAACGAAAATGCTTTAAAACTGGCTTCTTTTCACAATGGAAAAAGCAAAGTGTTGTATTTCTCAGGTTCATTTCACGGCAGAACTTCGGCGGCAGTTTCTGTGACCGACAATCCAAAAATCGTAGCTCCGGTAAATTATGACGAAAGATTCATTAAATCTGAATGGAATAATATCGAACAGCTTGAAGCAATTTTTGAAAATAAGGGAAGTGAAATTTCATCGGTGATTATTGAAGGTATCCAAGGAGTTGGTGGAATTATGATACCAACGGTTGAATTTTTAACTAAAATTAAAGAACTGTGTGAAAAATACAATGCTGTTTTGATTTTGGATGAAGTTCAGTCAGGTTACGGAAGAAGCGGATATTTTTTTGCTCATCAGGAATTTGGAATTGAAGCTGATATCATCACAACAGCCAAAGGAATGGGTAATGGCTTCCCAATCGGCGGTGTTTTAATTCACCCAAAATTTCAGGCAAGCAACGGTTTGCTGGGGACAACTTTTGGCGGAAATCACTTAGCTTGTGTCGCTGCGATTGCGGTTTTAGACGTAATGAAAGATGAGAATCTTATCGAAAATGCTCAGGAAATGGGCGCTTATATTGAAAACGAAATTAAAGATTTTCCACATATCAAAGTAATCCGAAGGAAAGGTTTGATGATTGGAATTGAACTCGACAGGGATTGCTCGGAAGTGAGGAACGGCCTGTTGTACAATTATCATATTTTCACAGGAAACTCCAATGATAAGGCTGTGTTGAGGGTTCTTCCGGCGCTTAACATTAAAAAAGAAGAAACCGATATTTTTATTAATGCTTTGAAAGAAGTACTGGAGAATATTTAAATATGAAAATATGCAGTCTGTCATTCTGAATGAAACGAAGTGGAGTGAAGAATCTCCTTTTATAATATTAATAGATTCTTCCTTCGTCAGAATGACAAGCTTAACTTCCAATTGCTGAGTAAAACGCCCTTGCGAACGAAAATATTTCAAGTTTAATTAAAAAAAAACTTCGCGACCCTAGCGTTAAAAACTCAAAAATATGTAAGATAAAAAATCTTTAAAATCAATTCAAAATGAAAAAATTCACATCTGTAAGTGATGTTAAAAACTTACAGGAAATTATAAAAAAAGCTTTACAAATTAAAGAAAATCCTCTTTCGGAAACGGAGAAAGGAAAAGGAAAAACAATCGGACTTGTATTTTTAAATTCAAGTTTGAGAACCCGTTTAAGCAGCCAGATTGCGGCACAAAATTTAGGCTTAAATATATTAACATTAAACGCAGCTCAAGAGGCTTGGAATCTGGAATTCGCAGACGGAGCTGTCATGAACGGTGATACCGTTGAACATATCAAAGATGCCATTGAAGTATTAAACCAATATTGTGACATCATTGCAGTTCGTTGTTTTGCCGGAATGAAAAGCAAGGAAGATGATGTTAATGAAAGTATTTTAAGTCAATTTGAGCAACATGCACAAGTTCCGGTAATTTCTCTGGAATCTGCGACACGCCACCCGTTGCAAAGTTTGGCAGACTGCATCACAATTACAGAAACCTTGAAAGAAGAACGCAAACCAAAAGTGGTGCTGACTTGGGCGCCTCACATCAAACCGATCGCTCATGCGGTAGGAAATTCTTTCGCAGAATGGATGCAGGAAATGGATGTTGAGCTAGTAATCGCTAATCCGGAAGGTTATGATTTAGATAAAAACTTCACGAAAGATGTAAAAGTGATTCATAATCAAGATGAAGCGTTAAAAGATGCTGATTTTATTTATGTGAAAAACTGGTCGTCTTTTGATGATTACGCAGCAATGCCCGAAGTAAAAGAAAATTGGATGCTGACGAATGAAAAATTAGCCAATACCAATCAGGCAAAAGTAATGCACTGTCTTCCGGTTCGTCGTAATGTAGAATTGAGTGATGAGGTAATGGATGGTGAAAATTCTATCATTTATCAACAGGCAAAAAACCGAATTTTCTCTGCACAAGCTGTTTTTTCCGAAATCTTGGATGAATTGAATTCTAAATAACGGAAATCTTTCGACCCTTGTCAAGGTTTAAAACCTTGATAAGGATTCCTAAACCAACTAGAAGTCCCAAAGGGACGACTTAATAAAGGATGGGATGGAATCCTATCAATTATAAAATGAAGGAAAAATTATATATCATAAAAATCGGCGGTGCTTTAATCGATGATGAAGAATTATTGAACGAATTTCTGGAGCAGTTTTCTGGAATTAAAGAAAAGAAAATTTTAGTTCACGGTGGAGGAAAATTAGCAACAATATTGGCTGATAAATTAGGTGTTGAACAAAAAATGATCAACGGACGAAGAATCACGGATAAAGATACGTTGGATATTGTTGCGATGGTCTATGCAGGAGGAATCAATAAAAATATTGTGGCAAAACTTCAGCAGAAAAAATGTAAAGCAATAGGTTTTTCGGGAGCTGATGCGAATTTAATTAAGGCTACAAAAAGAGAAGATGCAGAAATAGATTTCGGATTTGTAGGAGATATTGAGAAGAAAAGCGTGAATAAAAAATTGATTTCAAAATTGATTAAACTTAATCTCGTTCCAGTTTTTTCCGCAATTACACACGACAAAAAAGGGAATCTTTTCAATACCAATGCAGACACGATTGCTTCGGTGATTGCGCAGGCTTTGTCTTCAAAATATGATGTAGAATTGTTGTATTGTTTTGACAAAGAAGGGGTGTTGGAAGATATCGAAAATCCTGAATCTGTTATCAAAAATATTTCCGAGGAAGAATTTTCAACATTAAAAAATGAAGGAAAACTTCACAAAGGAATTTTACCAAAACTGGAAAATGCTCTTGGAGCGATAAAAAATAATGTAAATAAGGTTTTTTTAATTAAAGAAACCGAACTCAAAAACCATATAGAAAACCATCATGCAGGAACTGAAATCTGTTTATAGTAAAGAAGAATTACTAAAGAACGCGGTGGATTTGTTGAAAAAACTGATTGAAATTCCGTCATTAAGTAAAGATGAATTTAATACATCTGTGGAAATTGAAAACTTTTTCAAAAAGAACAACATTCCGACAAAACGTTTTAAAAATAACATTTGGGCAGTGAACAAAAATTTTGATGTTTTCAAACCGTCAATTTTGCTGAATACGCATCACGACACCGTAAAACCGAATAAAGCGTATACTTTGGATCCGTTTTTAGCAATTGAAAAAGACGGGAAATTATTTGGATTGGGAAGCAACGATGCAGGAGCTTCTTTGGTTTCGATGGCGCAGGTTTTTTTGCATTTTTATGATAAAGAAGATTTAAAATACAATGTAATTATTGCTTTGACAGCGGAGGAGGAGATTTCAGGTTTTGACGGAATTGAAGCTTTATTTCCCCAATTGCCCAATATCGAGCTCGCTATTGTGGGAGAACCCACACAGATGAATCTGGCGATTGCAGAAAAAGGATTATTGGTTATCGACGGGGAAATGAAGGGCACTCCTTCTCACGCTGCTCATCCGAATAACGATAATTCGATTGTGAAATGTATGGAAGATTTGCAGCAAATTTTAAGCTTTAAATTTCCAAAAGTTTCGGATTATTTAGGGGAAGTTAAAATTACCTTGTCGGGAATTCATGCGGGAGTTCAGCATAATGTTGTTCCTGAATCGTGCCAATTTACGTTGGATGTAAGAGTTACGGATGAATATTCTAATCAAGAAGCATTTGAGATCATTCAATCGCAGATGAAATCAACTTTGACAGCGAGGTCTTTCAGGTTAAATTCCTCAAAAATCGAAATGGATCATCCTTTTGTACAGGCAGGTTTGGAAATTGGGAGGACAACTTACGGTTCGCCAACTTCATCCGATCAGGCAATTATTCCGTGTACATCAGTGAAACTTGGTCCGGGAGACAGCACACGTTCTCACACCGCGGATGAATACATCTATATAAAGGAAATAGAAGAAGGAATCGAGATTTATATTAAGATTTTAGAGAAGGTTTTATAAGCGGGGAGCTGGAAGTTTTGAAGCGTACAAATATTGACTTAGGAGACGGAGGCGTTAAGAAATTATCAAGAATTCCGTTAAAAAAATCTATTGTTTGAAGCGCAGGAAAAAAATAATCTTATATGAACCAATTTACAATCTGCGCAAGTTTAGATTTTTTAGGAATTTTTGAGAATTTTTAGCCGGAGTTTCCAGTCTTGAATTTTTGTTTCTTTTGTTTCAAGACAAAAGAAAATATGTATAATAAAATATTCAGTTATGTCATTCTGAACGAAGCAAAACGAATTGAAGAATCTATATTTTTAAAATAGATTCCTCCTTCGTCGGAATGACAAAATCAAATTAATAAAAGAAGATAAAGCAGTTGGTAGTAAACTTCCAGCATCTAGCTTCTATCTTCCCACAAAAAAGAAAAAATTATGAAAAAAATATGGCAAAAAGACGATAATGCCACCAACATATTAGTCAACAAATTTACGGTTGGGAAAGATCTTGACTTTGATGAGCGTTTGGCAAAATATGATGTTAAAGGTTCAATGGCGCACTGTAAAATGTTGGCAGAAGTTGGAATTATTTCCAATGAAGAATCAAAGCAGATGTTGTCTGTTTTGGAAGAAATTTTGAAAGATATCGAAAATGGAACTTTTGAAATTGATAAAACTGCGGAAGATATTCATTCGCAGATTGAATCTATTTTAATTGAAAAACTAGGCGATACAGGAAAGAAAATTCATACGGCTCGTTCAAGAAATGATCAGGTTTTATTGGATATTAAACTGTATTTAGTTGATGAAATTCGTGAAATTACAGCTTTAACAGATGAATTCTTTCAGATATTAATCAAATTGGCAGATCAGCATAAAAATATTCTTCTTCCGGGGTATACACATTTGCAAATCGCCATGCCTTCATCGTTTGGATTGTGGTTTGGTGCGTATGCCGAAGCATTGTTGGATGATGTAGAGATGCTTTTCTCGGTTAAAAATATCATTAATAAAAATCCGCTAGGATCGGCGGCAGGTTATGGTTCGGCTTTTCCGATCGACCGTGAGAGTACAACGTCTCATTTAGGTTTTCAATCAATGAATTATAACTCGGTATATGCTCAAATGACACGTGGGAAATCAGAGAAAATGTTGTCGATGGCAATGGCGACCTTGGCGGGAACGTTAGGTAAATTTGCTTATGATGTCTGCTTATATTTAAGTCAGAACTTTGATTTTATAAGCTTTCCAAAAGAGTTTACAACAGGAAGCAGCATTATGCCACACAAGAAAAATCCTGATATTTTTGAATTGGTTCGTGCGCGGTGTAACAGAATTCAGTCGTTGCCGAATGAGTTTATTTTATTAACGAATAATCTTCCTTCAGGTTATCACAGAGATATGCAATTGACGAAGGAAATTCTTTTTCCTGCAATTGATTCATTGAAAGAATGTCTTGAAATTTTAAGCTATACTTTACCAAATATTCAGGTGAAAAATGGGATTCTGGAAGACGAAAAGTATAAATATCTTTTCAGTGTAGAAAAAATTAATGAAGAAGTGAAAAACGGAAGTTCATTCCGTGATGCCTATGTAAAAGTAGGGCAGGAGATTGAAAATAACGAGTTTGATTTTGAAATTAAAAATCTAAACCATACTCATCAGGGAAGTATTGGCAATCTATGTTTGGATAAGATTGAGTGGCAGTTTAATAAGTTGAAAAATAAGTTATTGGGATGATATTTAAACTTAAAACTTTCTGAGCTCTTCTACCGAGCTAAGCATCATGACATCTCTAATACTATCTGTTTTTGTTAACGATTTACTTGTAGCGGTGTCATGTTGCTTAGCTTGTCGAAGCATCTTTAAATTATTAAGCTAAATGTCTTTATTTAAATAAAAAAATTACCCCAAATCAATCTTAAACTTAGTTGACTTCTTCACCTCATGAAGCACAATAGAACTGTGATATTGTCCGATACTCGGAATATTTGAAATGACATTCACGGTAAAATCATTATAAGAATTAATATCTTTAGCAATGATTTTCAACATATAATCATATTCTCCGGAAAGACTGATTATTTCCTGAACTTCATCGTGTTGCATGATGTTTTTTTCGAAAGTTTCCAGAACTTTTTTGGATTGCTCTTTAAGGCGGACATTGCAGTAAACGACAATATTTAAACCCAGTTTTTCACGGTTCAGAAGACCTACATATTTCTCAATAATTCCCTGTTTCTCCAGCTGTTTAATGCGTTCATAAGTTGGAGTAAAGGTTAAGCCTATTTTCTCTGAAATTTCTTTTACCGAGAAAGTAGAATCTTCCTGAATTATGCTGAGAATCATCCTGTCTTTTGCGTCCATAAACTGTATTTGAATTCTAACAAAAATATTAAGAATAAATGAGAATAACCAGTGATTAAAGTTTTTTAATTTTTTTAAAATTTCGCTTTGCCATGTTACGTAGATGTTATATCTTTGCACCTAATGAATAACACAGTATTTATATCATTAGAATTACCGGGCGTAGACGCCCTTTACGATATTTATTTATTTTAAGCGAAGATATTTTCTTCGCTTTTTTTATGTTCAAAAATTAAGATATTATGTTTACGATTACCGAACTAAGTACAGAGAAAATCAATAAGATACTGACAGAAGCTTCAGCTTTTGCGAACGGAAAAACTGCGAAAATTGAAGGTGAAGTTTTCTGCTCGAATCTGTTTTTTGAGGACAGCACAAGAACCAAAACAAGCTTCGATGTTGCCGAAAGAAAATTAGGTTTGCAGGTCGTTCCGTTTGATGCATCCAACAGTTCTGTCAACAAAGGTGAGAGTTTATATGATACCGTAAAGACGATTGAAAGTATAGGTGTAAATCTTGTTGTAATCAGAGATAAGAAAGACCGATATTTTGACGAATTAAAGAATATCAATATTCCGGTGATCAACGGTGGTGATGGGACTGGAAATCATCCTTCACAATGTATGCTCGATTTACTGACGATTTATCAGGAATTCGGAACATTTGAAGGTTTAAAAATAGGAATCGTTGGCGATGTAAAACACAGCCGTGTTGCGAACTCAAATGCAGAAGCTTTAAGAAGATTAGGCGCTAAAGTATATTTTTCAGGCCCCGAACAGTGGTTTGACGAAGGAGCTTTAATTAACGGAACGTATCTTTCTGTGGATGAGATGATTCATGATGTAGATGTTTTGATGTTATTGAGAATCCAACACGAAAGACACGATTCAAAAATGAGTTTTTCAGCTTCGGAATATCATAAAAAATATGGTTTGACGAAAGGCAGAGAAAAAACAATGAAAAAAGAAGCGATCATTATGCATCCCGCACCGATTAACAGAGGTGTAGAAATCGATACTGATTTGGTAGAATGTGAACGCTCAAGAATTTTCAAACAAATGCAGAATGGTGTTTTCGCAAGAATGGCGATTCTGAAAAATGCTTTGGAAGAGAAAGGGTTTTCTTTTAAGTAAAAAGTTAAGAGCCAAGTAAAAATGTTTTTGAGATTTAAAAATTTAAAGTTGAAATTGTTTTAGAAATCAACTGAGAAATAATCCTGATGAAAGCCCTGAAAGGGCGGCCTGTCAATAGCCATGGATACAGCCCATGGAAATAGAATAAAATCTGATTGATGCGAGCCCTGAAGGGGCGGAATCGTTACAACGTCAGATAATTTTAGAGATTAAAATAGAAATAAAGATAAAAAGTTAAAATGAAGAAAAAATTAATACTGGAGTCCGGTGAAGTATTTCATGGAGAAGGTTTCGGAGCAGAATTGGAAACAGCAGGAGAGGTGGTTTTCAATACCGGAATGACGGGATATCAGGAATTGATTTCTGACCCATCATATTGTGGTCAGATTGTTTGCATGACGTATCCGCTGATCGGAAATTACGGGATCAACCGTGATGATTACGAAAGCATAGAGCCTGCAATCAAAGGTCTTATTGTAAAAGAAATTTGCGATCTACCTTCCAATTTCAGAACACAGATTACTTTGGATGAATTATTCAAAAAGAAAAATCTTTCAGGGATTTCAGGTATTGATACCAGAAGACTGACAAGAATTCTTCGTAATTCAGGGGTTGTAAAAGGAAAAATCGTGAATGCAGATGCAGACGAAAACACAACTGTTGAAGAATTAAAATCAACGACTTTCCCAACCAATCAGGTGGAGCAGGTTTCTACAAAAACTTCTTATGCCAATCCGGGAAGAGGACTTAAAGTAGTACTTGTTGATTTTGGTTCTAAACTAGGAATAATCAGAGAATTATCGCAAAGAAACTGCGACATCATTGTGGTTTCTCATGATACAACAGCAGAAGAAATTTTATTAATGGATCCTGACGGGATCATGCTTTCAAACGGTCCTGGAGATCCTGAAGATAATCAGCAAGCCTTAGAAATGATCCGTGGACTATTAGGAAAAGTTCCAATTTTCGGAATTTGCCTTGGACATCAGTTGATTGGACTGGCTTGCGGTGCAAAAACGTTCAAATTAAAATTCGGACACAGAGGAGGAAATCACCCTGTTTTGGATTTGGAAAAAAACAAAGTGGCTATTACTTCTCAAAATCACGGTTACGCTGTTGATCAGGAGAGCCTTAAAGAAACAGATTTAATAGAGACTCATATTGCATTGAATGATAGAACAAATGAAGGTTTGAAACACAGGATTCATCCTTGCTTCTCAGTTCAGTATCACCCGGAAGCGAGCCCGGGTCCAGAAGATGCGAATTATCTGTTTGATAATTTCATCACGTTGATGGAGGATTTCAAAAAATAGAAAATTAATTATTTGGGCAGCTTAATCCGCCTTCCGCTCCCAATCTTTTTTGCAGAGGATTCAGTTCATAAAAGAACTTTCACGGTAGCAAAAAAGGATTTCCGCTCAAGTCGGGCTGCGAGTAATTCGCTGCAAATTAAAGGTGGAAATAAAAATCCGAAGGATTCAATATGAATAGCCGTAGGTGAAACCTATGGTAAAAACAAATAAAATCGGTTTTCCGACATCTAATAAAAATGAAAAGAAACGACATAAAAACAATTTTAGTAATCGGTTCCGGACCAATCATCATCGGTCAGGCAGCGGAATTTGATTACGCAGGAACGCAGGCTTGTCTTTCCTTGAGAGAGGAAGGTTACAAAGTGATTTTGATCAACTCAAACCCTGCAACGATTATGACGGATGTTGAAATCGCTGACAAGGTTTACATCGAGCCGATTTCACTTCAGTTTGTAAGTCACATTATCAGAAAAGAGCGTCCGGATGCACTTTTACCGACTCTTGGTGGACAAACTGGTCTGAACATGGCGGTCGAATTGGAAAATTCAGGGATTCTTGAAGAATGTAAAGTGGAAGTTTTAGGGACTAAGCTATCTGCGATCAACAGAGCGGAAGACAGAGATTTGTTCCGTGAACTGATGAGAGAGTTGAACGAACCCGTTCCTGAATCAGATATAGTAAACACGGTTGAAGGAGCAATAAATTTCGCTAACGAAATTGGTTATCCGGTCATCGTTCGTCCAGCATTCACAATGGGAGGAACAGGTGGTGGAATCGCTGCTACCGAAGCTGAACTAAGAGAAATTGCTGAATTGGGATTAAAATACAGCCCGGTGACGCAATGTCTGATCGAAAGATCAATCGCAGGTTTCAAAGAAATTGAATACGAAGTAATGCGTGATGCAAACGACAATGCTATTGTGGTTTGTAACATGGAAAATATAGATCCGGTTGGAGTTCATACCGGAGACTCAATCGTTGTGGCACCTTCTCAGACGCTTTCAGACAGAGAGTATCAGTTGCTGAGAAACGCTTCACTGAAAATTATACGAGCTTTAGGAATTGAAGGTGGATGTAACGTACAGTTGGCTTTAGACCCTCATTCATTCGAGTATTACATCATCGAGGTGAACCCCAGAGTTTCCCGTTCATCGGCTTTGGCAAGTAAGGCAACAGGTTATCCAATTGCAAAAATTGCTGCAAAAATCGCAGTAGGATTAACTTTAGATGAAATCATGAATCCGGTTACAGGTAAAACTTACGCTTGTTTTGAGCCGGCTTTGGATTATGTGGTAACTAAATTCCCAAGATTCCCTTTCGATAAATTTGAGACTGCGGACAGAAGACTGTCAACTCAAATGAAAGCTACAGGAGAAGTAATGGCGATCGGAAGAAATTTCGAAGAATCTTTACAGAAAGCAGTTCGTTCTCTGGAAACTGGGTTGAGACATTTAGGTTTAAAAACAAAACAGGCTGCAGCTTTAACAGACGAAGATATTGAAAGAAGAATCAGAGTTTGTGATGACGAAAGACTGTTTATCATCTGTGATGCTTTAAGAAGAGGCTACGACTGGGAACAGATTGTAGAATGGAGTAAAATCGATAAATTCTTCATCTGGAAATTAAAAAAATTAGTTGATTTCGAAAAGACAATTGCAGCTAACAGATTCGATAAAGAAATTTTAATTCAGTCTAAAAAATTAGGTTTCTCAGATCAGAATATTGCTCATTTGTGGGAATCTTCGCAAAGAGAGGTTTACAATTTCAGAAAAGAAAACGGAATTGTGCCGGTTTACAAAATGGTAGACACCTGTGCCGCTGAATTTGAATCTGAAACTCCATATTTCTACGGAACTTACGAGGAGGAAAACGAATCTGTAGTTACGGATAAAGAAAAAATCATCGTTTTAGGTTCTGGTCCGATTAGAATCGGGCAGGGAGTTGAGTTTGACTACGCAACCGTTCACTCGGTTTGGGCGATCAAAGAAATGGGTTACGAAGCAATTATCATCAACAATAACCCTGAAACTGTTTCTACAGACTTCTCGATTTCAGATAAATTATACTTCGAGCCTTTGACGGAAGAAGATGTGATGAGCATCATTGACCTTGAAAAACCAAAAGGTGTTGTCGTACAGTTCGGTGGACAAACAGCCATCAATTTAGCAGATAAATTGGCAGCTTACGGCGTTCAGATCTTAGGAACTTCACTGGAAGATTTGGATAGAGCTGAAAACAGAGACAAGTTTGAAAAAGCCCTTCAGGAAATGGGAATTCCACAGCCTTTAGGAAAAACTTCAACTTCAAAAGAAGAAGCGATTGTGATTGCGAATGAGATCGGTTATCCGGTTTTGGTTCGTCCGAGCTACGTTTTGGGAGGCAGAGCAATGGAAATTGTGTACACTGAGGCAGAACTGGCGCATTACATGGAATTTGCAGTAGATGCAAGTCCCGATCAGCCGGTTTTAGTTGACCGTTACATCACGGGAAGAGAAGTGGAAGTCGATGCGATTTGCGACGGCGAAACAGTAATCATTCCTGGAATTATGGAGCATATCGAAAGAGCGGGAGTTCACTCAGGAGATTCAATCGCCGTTTATCCGCCACAAAATGTTTCTCAGGCAGAAATCGATACTTTGGTTGACTACACAGAGAGATTAGCTAAAGGATTGAATGTGATTGGTTTAATGAATATTCAGTACGTGCTTTTTGAAGGAAACGTATATGTGATTGAAGTAAACCCAAGATCGTCAAGAACAGTTCCTTTCTTATCTAAAATTACGGAAGTTCCAATGGCAAATCTTGCTACAAAAGCGATTTTAGGTCAGAAACTGAAAGATTTAGGATATAAAAATGGATTGGTTCCGAAAAAAGAAGGCGTATTCGTAAAAGTTCCGGTCTTCTCATTCTCAAAATTAACGAAAGTTGATATCTCTTTAGGCCCAGAAATGAAGTCGACAGGAGAAGTAATGGGAAAAGACACCACTTTGGAAAAAGCTTTGTACAAAGGGTTGGTTGCGGCAGGAAGAAAAGTTCCGATGCACGGTTCAATCTTGTTCACGGTAGCTGATAAACACAAGCAGGAAGCGGCAGATCTGGCATCAAGATTCCATGAAGTTGGTTTCAGAATCTGGGCAACAGAAGGAACGGCCAAATTCTTCGAAGAAAAAGGAATTCCGTGCAAAATCGGTTACAAAATCGGAGAGGAAAGTGTGAACTTAATCGATTTGATCCAGAAAGGAAAAGTTCAGTATGTTGTCAACACCATGACGAAAGGAAAACAGTCTGAAAGAGACGGTTTCCAAATCAGAAGAATGAGCGTAGAAAACGGTGTCCCTTGTTTAACATCAATGGATACGGTTGAAGCAATCCTGAAAGTGATTGAGAGTATGAGCTTTAAGATGGAAACAATGTAGTTTTCGGATTAAGATAAAACAAAAGCGGGAGAACAGTCTTCCGCTTTTTTTATGGATATTTTTCAGGATTTTGTGAAGTGTGGAAAACTCTGAAAATTTTTATAATCTCCGCATCTTTTTCAATTTTATAAATAATAATGAAAGGAAAAACTTTCAGTGGTAACCGATGAAAATCATTATGAATTTTCTGATAGTAAGATACCTTTTTGAGCTTGCTCATTTACAATGTCTCTATTTGCTTCGGAAGTAGTTTTTATTTTAAACACCATACTTTGACTTCATTTCAGCAAACAAATCTACGATAGGCATAAAATCTTCATCCTTTAAATTTTCCATAGCATCCAATTTGCGCTTCTGCTCGTCTGTTAGTTGGTAATTTACATTATGCTCATACCAATTTTTTTCAGATTTCTTTTCAATAATACCATCCAGATATCCCAAAACTTGCTTCAGAATTTCCGGTTTATTTTTTAGTTTTTCATTGATGATATGTAACGTACTAGAAATCATTGGGTCTTATTTTTATCAAAGTTAATAAAAATTTTTATTGAAGAATATTTTTCTCACTTTCGAATTTTTATTTAAAGTAAATTGAAATATTGACTTTAAATAAAATAATCATCTAATTCACTCCAAACTCCTGTCCAGATGCACATAACCACCATCCACATGAATCAACTGCCCTGTGGTATGCGACGATTTTTCCGATAAAAGAAACGCAGCCATATTCGCAATTTCTTCCGAAGTCGTCATGCGTTTTTCCAAGGGAATTTTTGAAGTGATGCTTTTTAATTTTTCTTCAGGATTTTCAAAAGTAGAGATCCAAGACTCATAAAGAGGTGTCCAGGCTTCTGCAACGATTATTGCATTCACACGAATACTGTACGGCAAAAGTTCCACTGCCCATTCTCTCGTCAAAGCATTTCTCGCCCCGTTAGCGGCAGCATAACCCGATGTTCCACCTTGTCCGGTTTCTGCGGTCTTACTTCCGATATTTAAAATCGAACCTTTACTTTCTTTAAGATAAGGAAGTGCGTGATGCACCAAAAGATAATAATGCACAACGTTTTTGTGGTATGAAGCAAGAAATCCTTCATAAGAACCGTTTTCCAATCCAACACCATCATTAACACCAGCATTATTGACGATACCATCGATTTTTCCGTATTTTTTTACAACTTCATCGATGGCTTTTTTGCATTCATCAGGTTGGAAAAGTTCGGCGGTAACAAAATCAGCTTTTCCGCCATTTTCTAAGATTTCGTGAATGGCTTTTTTGTTATCATCTTCGTTTCTACCAATGATTATCGGAAATGCTTTTTCTTCAGCTAAAATTTTGGCAATGGCGTTTCCGATGCCTTTTGCACCGCCGCTTACGATGATTATTTTATGGTCTAAATTTAAATTCATAATGATTTTTTAAAACGCAAAGTGCGCAAAGATTTTTTTGACAACTAACTGTTTTTAAGTTCGCAAAGGCATTTCATTTAACAAAAACCACAAAGTTTTTAATTACATTCATTTTAAAATAAGAATCTTTGATTTTTAAGAACTTAAGTGTTCTTCTATACGCAAAGAATTTAATCTTAAATATTCTTAAGTGTCAAAATCTTTTGTGACTTTTGACTTCGTCTAATCTTCGATTTGGGGTAAAATAATTTAGTTATAATTTGTAAAACTCAACAGCGTTTCCAGAGAAAAAAAGTTCCCGTTCTTCTTTTGAAAACTGACTTACATATTTTGAAATTAACTCCAGCCACAACGCATAATTTCCTCCCAATAACATTACAGGCCAGTCACTTCCGAAAACTACACGCTTAATTCCGAATTGTGAAAAAACGAAATCCAAAATTTCAAATATTGATTTCTCATCAATCAAATTCCAGTTTCCCTGAGTCAAAAGTCCCGAAATTTTGCAATAGATATTTGGATTTTGAGACAATTCTGAAATGTTAGATTTCCAGTCTTTTAAATCATTTGTTTTCAAATCCGGTTTTCCACAATGGTCAAGAATGAACGGTTGATCGGGTAATTTTTCGGAAAGTTTCACTGCATCCGAAAGCTGATCCTGTCTCAATAATATATCAAAAGTATAATTATATTGATGTAGTTTAGAAATTCCGTTGAGGACATTTTTTTGCAGTAAAAAACCAAGCTTTTCTCCCTCAGCGATATGTCTGAAACCTTTAATCATTTTTTCAGACTGATAGTTCTCAAGTAATTCTTCAATATTATCGGAAGTCAGATCAACCCAGCCAACAACACCTTTAATAAATGGATTTCCTTTAGCTAAATTGACCAAAAAATCAGTCTCTTCATCGCTCTGATCAGCCTGAACTGCAATACAGCCATCAATACTATTTTCATTTAGATATAAAGAAAAATCTTCCGGCAGAAAATCTTTGCGGATTACGGTCATATCCTTCGTAATCCAGGCATCGCGAATCGGATCAAATTTCCAAAAATGTACGTGAGAATCAATAATCATTTTAATTATTTTTTTCTAAAATCAATTTATAATGAAAATATTTTATCCATCAACTGCCACTTTTCATTCGGCTTAGAATTGGGTAACTGTTGCTGAAATTTCCACATCAATTCTTCCCATTCCTGAACCTTCGGATTGTTTTTATCGGCTTCATTTTTAGTCTCAAAAGAAAAGTTTTCATCAGTCTCAACAATCATAAATAATCGATTTTGAACACGGTAAATATCCATATTTATAATTCCTGAATCCAAAATACTTTGCTTTACTTCAGGCCAGATATTTTGATGATATTTCTCGTATTCCGCAATCAATTCAGAATCATAAATCAAATCGAGGGCTAGACAAAATTTTTTCAATCGCCGTAAGCTTTTACTTTTTGTGTGCTGCTGCCTAAACCGTCAATTCCCAATTCTACCACATCACCTGGTTTCAAATACCAAGGCTCAGGTTTTTGTCCCAAACCGACACCGGCAGGAGTTCCTGTACTGATCACATCCCCCGGAAGTAACGTCATAAACTGACTGATATAGCTTATCATAAAAGGAACATTAAAAATAAGGTTGGAAGTATTACCATCCTGTAAAATTTGTCCATTGACTTTCAGCCATAGACGAAGGTTGTGCACATCTTCAATTTCGTCAGGCGTTGCGATGAAAGGACCGATGGGTGCAAAAGTATCACAGCTTTTTCCTTTTACCCACTGTCCGTTTCTTTCCAACTGAAAAGCTCTTTCACTATAATCGTTATGCAAAACGTAACCTGCAACGTGTTTAAGTGCATTTTCTTCAGAAACATAGCTTGCTTGCTTTCCGATGACGATACCCAACTCAACTTCCCAGTCGGTTTTTGTGCTCGTTTTAGGAATAATCAAATCATCATTTGGACCAACAATTGCAGTGGTAGCCTTAAAAAATAAAATAGGTTCCTGCGGAATTGGAGCATTCGTTTCAGTGGCATGATCTTTATAATTAAGTCCGACACAGATTATTTTGGATGGTCTTGCCAAAGGTGAACCTAGTCTTTCATCGGCCGAAATTTCAGGTAGATTTTGCGTATTTATTTCAGCTTTTAAATTTTCAATAGCGTCACCTGAAAAAAAGTTTTCATCATAATCTTTTACCAGATGCGAAACGTCGTATCTTTTACCGTCAACAATGACTCCGGGCTTTTCCTGCCCCGGCTTTCCGAATTTTATTAATTTCATATTTTAATATTTTTAATTGCTTGATTTTTAAATAAAAAGCATATTTTTATTTTTTAGGAGCTTAATCCCGCTATCCACTATATCTTTTTTGTTATTGCGAACAACATAAGCAATCCGTTGAATTTTTTCGCAACCGCAATAACAAAAAAGGATGCCGTTTCTATCGGGGCTAGGGTAGTTTTCCTCAGTTTCAACTTTGTGTTAATGTACAGATTTTAGTTATTCAAAGTTGTAAAACCACCGTCAATAGGATAATCTACACCGGTAATGAAAGACGCTTCGTCACTGCATAAATACAGTGCTAAAGAAGCAACTTCTTCAGGTTGAGCCATTCTTCCGATGGGTTGCGTTTTCGATAATTTTTTAAACATTTCTTCGATGTTGTCGGGATAATTATTCTTTAAAAATCCATCCACAAAAGGCGTATGTACCCGAGCCGGAGAAATGGAGTTACAACGGATATTTTCATTAATATAATCTTTGGCAACACTCATGGTCATTGCTTTTACGGCACCTTTAGCCGTGCTGTACGCAAACCGGTCAGGAATTCCGACCAATGCTGCAATGGAAGCCATATTAATAATGACACCGCCTCCTGACTTTCTAATCTGTGGAATGGCTGCGAACAGACAATTATAAACGCCTTTAATATTGACATTATAAATTTTGTCGAAATCTTCTTCTGAAGTGGTATCTGCTTTTCCGATGTGGGCAATTCCAGCATTATTTACAAGAATATTGATCACTCCAATTTGTTCAAAAACTGCCAAAACATTTTTCTGTTTTGAAACATCACAGGCATACACTGTCGCATTTCCTCCGGAAGATTGTATTTTTTCCAGAGTTTCCTGTCCGTTTTGCTCTGTTATTTCCAGAATGTGAACTTCTGCACCATTGGCTGCAAGCTGAACAGCAATGGCTTGTCCGATTCCGCTTCCTCCGCCTGTTACAACGGCTTTTTTATTTTTTAAAGAAAACATTTTTATGTTAATTATTAAATTTTATTGGTATTTATTTTAACGCAAAGGACGCTAAGATTTTTTTCAAATGCTAAATGTTTTTAAGTTCGCAAAGGCGTTTGACTACGTCGAATCTACGATTTCACTTAGCAAAGATCACAAATGTTTTATTTGTTTTGAAGCTTCATGCGACTTGTTGCAATCTTTGCTCCCTTAAATCTTTAAGTCTCTTTTATTAATTCTTTGCGTTAAAAAACTTTTTTAAGATTAATAACACTTAAATTTTTAAAGACTTACACCTCTTTTCCAAGGAATAAAATCATCCTGATTCAACGCCACCGCTTTAGGAATAATATTTCCGCTTGCCACATCAATGCAGAAATCCAAAATATCTTCCCCCATTTCCTGAATGGTCTTTTCGCCACGCACAACTGCACCCGTATCAATATCAATAATATCAGACATTTTTGTTGCAAGAACAGTATTAGTTGCAACTTTGATCACGGGACAAATCGGATTTCCTGTCGGTGTTCCCAAACCTGTAGTAAATAGAATTAATGTTGCTCCTGAAGCGGCTTTTCCTGTGGTTGCTTCTACATCATTTCCAGGTGTACAGACCAAGCTCAATCCTAGTTTGGTTGCCGGTTCTGTATAATCTAAAACATCTACAACAGGGGCGGAACCTCCTTTTTTTGCGGCTCCTGCAGATTTTATAGCATCTGTGATCAATCCGTCCTTGATATTTCCCGGTGACGGATTCATGTAAAATCCCGAACCGACTGCATGGGCAAGTTCATCATATTCCGTCATCAGCTTGATGAATTTTTCTGCGGTTGGTTGATCAACAGCACGATCTATTAATTCCTGTTCGACACCACACAATTCTGGGAACTCTGCCAGTAAAACTTTAGCGCCCAAAACAGATAGAATATCGGCAAGATGACCCACAGCCGGATTGGCTGAAATACCGCTGAAACCGTCGCTTCCTCCACATTTTACGCCAACACAAAGTTTGCTTATCGGTGCATCTTCACGTTCCAATTTATTAATTTCTAAAAGTCCTTTCAGGGTTTCAAAAATGGCGTTTTTGATCATTGTTTCTTCACTTACCGCTTTTTGCTGTTCAAAAACGAGTAAAGGTTTATCAAATTCAGGGTTTCGATTGTATAAATCCTTTTTAAAATTATCAATCTGAAGATGTTGACAACCCAGACTTAACAAAGTGACTCCTGCAACATTGGGATGGTCTGCATAAGCGGCCAACAGTTTGCTGAGTGTATCTGCATCCTGTCTTGTTCCGCCACAACCTCCGGTATGATTCAGAAATTTGATGCCATCCACGTTTTTAAAAACTCTTTCTTTCGTTGGAATATTGGAAGGCGAAAAATCAAGCTCATCCAAATTTTCTCCTTTGGAAATAGCTTCCACTAATTGATGCGTGTAGTCTTTGTATTTTGCGTCAACGGCGTATCCTAAGTTATCATAAAGCGATTCCTTAATAATATCTAGATTACGGTTTTCACAAAAAACGGTAGGGATAAATAGCCAGTAATTTGCCGTACCCACATCGCCATTGGAACGGTGGTACCCTTTAAAAGTTTTATGTAAAAACTTTGATACATCGGGTTTTGTCCATTGATAATCTACCTCACGGTAATAATAAGGTTCGGCAGCGTGTTTTGTGTTGTCTGTCGTCATCCGGGTTCCTGCTGCCAAGTCGTATTGTACTTTACCGACCAAGACGCCATACATATAGATTTCGTCGCCCTGTATCATATCATTCATAAAGAATTTATGTTTAGCGGGGATTGCTTCTAAAGTGTTGTAGGTAACTCCTTCGAAAATAATTTCGGTGTCTGCGGGAATATCCTGCAAAGCGACCAAAACATTGTCTTTTTGATTTATTTTTAAAATTAAATTGCTCATTTCTAGTTTTAAAATTGGATTTTTTTGTGAAATGCTTTTTTAACGCAAAGAGCACAAAGATTTTTTTAACTACTAATTGTTTTTAAGTTCGCAAAGGCGTTTCACTTAGCTAAGTCCCCAAAGATTTTTCCATATTTATTGCAATGATTTCTTACTTCTGAATCTTAACGAAAATAAAAACACGATGATAAAACAGACTAAAGGTACGATATAAGAAAAATGGATGTTCCCTGAAATATCTGTAATTTTACTTGCAATCGGTGGTATAATGGCACCTCCGACAATAGACATTATTAATAAACTTGAGGCAGGTTTTGTTTCCGCACCGGCTCCTTCAATTCCTAAGGCAAAAATTGTTGGGAACATGATTGACATAAAAAATGTAAGCGCAACCAATGCATATAATGTTGAAATTCCTGATCCTGCAATAACCCAAATGGTGAGAATACTGCTGATTACACTGTAGATTCTCAATAATTTCTGTGGTGAAATATATCTCATAAAAAATGTCCCTGCAAAACGCCCGATCATAAATAATAATCCTGCTACACCCGCATAATATTTCGCTTCCTGACCTTTCATATTGATGGCATCTTCTGCAAAAACCAAGAGAAAACTGAAGATATAAATTTGTGCACCGATATAGAAAAACTGTGCAAGAACGCCCCATCCGACATTTTTAACGCCTAAAACCTGAAGATAATTTTTTGTAGATTTTTCTTTGCTTTCCGTTACTTCCGGAAGTTTTACGAATAAAAACAAAAGCATAACCAACAGAATGATCAATCCTAAAATTATGTAAGGCCCTTTTACAAGCGATGTTTCAGCATGAATGTAGACCAGTTTTGCTACCTGATCAAGTCGGGCAAGTTCTTCCTGTGATTTTGGTTCTTCACTCAGAATAAAAATTCCGCCAACAATAGGAGCAATGGATGCTGCCAAACCATTAAAAGACTGTGCAAAGTTTAATCTTTGTGTTGCTTTTTCTGGTTCGCCCAAAACGGTAATGTAAGGATTTGCTGCTGTTTCCAGAATGGCAAGACCGCAAGACAGGACAAAAAGTGCTGCGAGAAAAAACGGATAACTAATGGTATTAGCTGCCGGAACAAACAAAAAACATCCAGCCGCGAAAAAGAACAAACCTACCAAAATCCCGGTTTTGTAACCATATTTCTGAATAATCATTCCGGCAGGAATTGCTAGTAAAAAGTACGCTGCAAAAACAGATGAATCGACCAACGAAGCCTGAAAATGGTTCAGGTGAAAAGCACTACGAAGGTGTTTAATCAATATTGGATCGAGATTATGGATAAATCCCCAGAAGAAAAATAAACTCGTGATAAGGATCAGAGGAAAGTAGTAATTTTTCTTTTTTGAAGAAGAAAACGAGTTTCCGGGTTGGGTATTATTCATTGATCTGGTTTTTATTAAATTGTTTCTTTTCTATATTTAAAACGAAAAGGTTAATCGATTGCACTTTGTTTTTTTAATTCAAAATTTATCGATTTGTATTCAAAAACATAAACGTTTTCTGACCTTTTAAAAGTATAATAATTTTTCGAATAAAAAATTGACAAGGCAGGATAGTACAAGATGGTTAAAGAATGTTGAAATTTATTAATGATTCGTTAATGTGATTTTTTGTTTCCAGAAATAATCGAAAGAAATAATTTTACAATAAAAAAATATTTTTTAGAAACTAATTTTTAATTTGGTTAAAAAATGTAATTTAGAATCAAATAAATTCATAAAAACACAAATATGGAATACTCTGCAACTTCAGAAAAATTCACCACTTTCAAAATAACAAAAGACGAAAAAATAATCGGTGAATTACATTACAAAAATTGGTTCACATTCAATGCTGAAATTGAAATTTTAAACTCAAAATATCAAGTTGAGCCGAAAGGTTTTTGGGGAACGACCGTTGAAGTAATAGACGGTAAAAATGTGATTTTGAAATTCGCAATGAATTGGGATGGCAATATTCTTTTGCAAACTTATTTTGACGACAGCGAAAAAGACTACATTTTTAAACACCAGGGTTTTTTCAAAGAATCATTTGTATTGACTGATCAAAAGGGAGCTGAGCTGATGATGATGAAACCCAATTTTAAATGGAATAGTCTGGCTTACGAATATCAAATGACAGCTTCTGAAATTTTAGAAACATTTGAAGAAAAAAATATTTTGCTCCTCATTTCACTGCATTGCGCCAACTATTACATGTCGATGATGATGGGAATGTCAGTTTAATTAATTTTATAATAAGGCACATCAAAGTATTTGCTGGGTTTTACATAAACCGTTTTTCTATCCGCATCAAAAATCCAGTTGAATCTTTTCATAATGTCTGCTGCAAAGTAATTTTTATGTTGTGTTTTGAGGTCGCCTGTGAAAAATCCGGCAGTTACATTTTTTAGAATAATATTTCCGAGTTTCAGAGATGGTAAAATGCCTTGTTTGGTGGTAATGCTTTGTCCGGCAGAGTTTTTCATGACTTTTTCACCTGTGATTTTCAGATTTTTATCCAATTCTTTTCCGTCTGCAAACTCATTGCTGTATAATAATCCTCCCGAATAACCTGATTGCAAGAGGAAATTCGCTTGATGCGGTTTTCCATCGATGACACTTTCAGCAACGATATAAAACTGTCCGTTTTCTACAAAAATCGGGAGAGGTTGATAATCTTTTAAATCAGGAATTTGATTGTAGATAACAAATTTGTTTTGATCATAATCAATTTTAAATATTTTATTTTTAAAAATTCCGGTTCCTATTTTACCATCGGCTTCGTGACCGGTAAATTCATTGTCAAAAAACCTGATGTTTTCATACTTTTTGTTGCCGATTTTAATAGTATTTCCGTCGCTTATTTCATCTTTAAAAATGATGTTGTCAGCTTTTCTTGTTCTTTCCGGTGAAATCGATGCATCTTCCATCGCAATCTGAAACATCAGATGAAGAGAATCTTTATCATTTACCAAAGTTTTTACAATGATATTGTTGTGTTTTGTCAATCTGAATGGAATTGTTTCCTGAGCTTTGAGTATCACAGAACCCATCATTAATGATAGAACTAATGCAGTTTTTACAACCATTTTCAAATAAAATTTAGCCAAATATAATCATTAAATTTATCTCTGTAAATTGATATAATTTATTCTTAAAATTTATATATATTAGATTAATTAAATATCCCAAATGACGAAACACCAACATCGTGTAAACGAGGTTTATCATTTCTTTGATAATAAAGATACTGTATTAGGTTTTAGAAAACTGCTCGACTGTGCCATCGATACGCAGAACATGGACATCTATAAAGAAGCCATCAACCTGACAGACTGGAAAGAAACTAATAGCCAAGCAATCAGTGAGTTTATTGAAAAATCTAAAATTCTTCTTCAGAAAATTGAAAAAATTAAGGTGCAGGAACACTCAGCGGAGAAACCTGTGCTTCGGGCAAAAAATATTTTGAAATCTTACGGAAGCAATAGATTTTCTCTCGGTCCGGTTTCTATGGAAATCAATAAAGGCCAGGTCTACGGTTTGGTAGGGGAGAATGGAAACGGGAAAACTACACTTCTGCGAATTTTAGCCAAAGAAATTTCTTTTAATGAAGGTGAACTCAATTATTCTTTCAATTCTGAGCCGAAAAATGAATATGACCTTCGCACAAAACTCGTGTACATACCGCAACGTACTGAGAAATGGTATGGAAGTTTGAAAGATAACTTGAAATTCGTTCTGTCAAATTACAACGTCAAACCGGACGAAAATGAAATCCGAACGTTGATGATGATTGCAAGATTGGGACTTTGGAACTACAAACACCTGAAATGGAACGAGCTTTCTTCCGGTTACAAAATGCGTTTTGAATTAGCCCGAACTCTTTTAAGAAAACCTGAAATTTTACTTTTAGACGAACCTTTAGCCAATCTCGATGTTTTGGCTCAGCAGGTTATTCTGGAAGATTTAAAATCGATTGCCAACTCCGTTAATCACCCGATCGCTTTGATCTTGAGTTCGCAGCAATTGTACGAAGTTGAAAAAGTTTCAGACAAAGTGATTTTTCTGAAAAACGGTCAGTACAAAGACAATTCTGAATTAAAAGACACTGAAAATGCAAGTTTGATTATAGAAATTGATACCACCAATTCAAGGGAACATCTGCTTGAAGTTTTTAAAGATTTTGCTTTAGAAAAACTGAATTTTAATGGTGGAGTTTATGTCGCTTATTTCTCGGCAGAAACTGAGTTTCATAACGTCATCACCGCTTTAGGACAAGCGAAAACAGACTTGGTTTACATCAGGAATATCTCATCTTCTACGAGAAGATTTTTCGTTAATTAATCTTCTTTAATTCAAATTAGAATGCAAAAAATAAATAAAATTAATCAATATTTATTAGAGAAATATCCCACCGTTTGGAACACTAAAATTGTGTGGATGCTTTTGGCAAGTTTGCTTGTTCATATTCTCTTTTTCATCATCGGTTATCTTTCGCACCTCGATCCCGTTTCTTTGCAGAAACGTACGGTGAGAGATGATTATTTCAAAAACGGACTGATATTTATTCATCTGATTATCTCAATTTTGATGATTGTGGGATGGCTAATTATGATGTTTAAAAACAATGCGTTCAAAAACTTTTATCTTTTATCACGAGGTAAACTCTTTTCGCAGTTTGTACAGTATTTTGTGATTATTTTTGCGAGTACCACTTTCTATTTTTCATACATGTCTGGTTTTAAGATATTTGTCAATCATCAATATCCCGACTCTGAAATGAAAGAAAATATCGATATCGTCAACAGAAGTTATCCTTTTCTTTCTCAGAATTTAGAATTGTACACATTAGAAAACAGGCTTTCGCCAAAACCTTTTTACTATCTTTACTGCGAAACCGAGATTAAAAAAGTAGACCGAAATAAGAAATATTTTGTCTATTACAACAGGGTTTATCAGTATTATACGATGTATTCTAAAAAGTCTTACAAAAAAGATGAAAATCATGAATATATTCTTCCGGATTATGAAAGAAACAGAGGAATTGAAGCTGTAAAGTCTGACCGAAACGAAAATTTTGGAACTTTTTACTTCAAAAAAGATGTAGTTGATCTGTCATCTTACATAAAAAGTACAGCACCAAGTTATTATAACTTTTCTGACGTTTTTTATGAAAATAAATTCTCAGATCAAAATTATGAAGATTCATATGATACTGGTTATAATGATTATAATAATGTTTCAGAGGGCGATTTAAAATCCAGACAAGCTGAAATCAACAGGAAAACTTCTGAGCTTCTCAATAAAAATAATCCTGTTGAAATTGAAAAACTGCTTTCCCAATTTTTAAATATTTCAGAAAAATTTAAAATCAGAAACAATTTAAAGGCAAAAGAATGGACTAATATGGTGTATTCTCCGCAAAATTTTGAAGTCAGATATTTTATCAAAACTTACAAGCCTGAAAAAGGGGAAGAATATAACCCAAACAGTTCTTCATATTATTCTGACAGAGAAAACAATGAAGTTGCCGAAGTTGCAGCGATTGCGGCTGATTCTGCAGCAGCATCGTATGTTGATGAGAACGGAACGATTGTCGATGATTCAATTTCTATCAAAGAATTTAATCCTGAAATCAATCAACAGATTTCTCCTGAGAAATATTTTTATAGTAACGTCTCTGAGTTTTACTATTATCAAGACAATCTCAAAGACGTTCTGAATAATGTTGATTATGTGAAAAGTGAAGATTTCTTTTCGCAAAATATTCATATTTATCTTTGGATTGCTTTTTTCCTTTCAACACTGATCTTTAGTTTCAGAATTACAGGTTTAAAATCGCTGTTATTCAGTATTATCAGTGCGGGAGTCTTAGTTTTGGCAGTTGTTCTGATCACTGTCTTATATTCATTTTCTCACATAGGAAAAGAGGAGTATTTTGTCTCTCAATTAGGTTTGTTGATATCAATAGTTATCTTGTTGATTCCGTTATTGATGATGAATAAATTTAATAAACTGGTGACCTCAATTTTTGTCAATATTTCATTGAATGGTTTTGTACTTTTTGTGTTGCTGATTTTTATAATCATTTCAATGTACCAAAGAGATGCTTGCCAGGGAACCGTTTATGATCCCGTAAAAGGAGTAGGGTATGAAGATTGTCAATCAATTATAGACTCACTTGGGCTTTTCCTCAGCTATATTCTTTTAGTTGCAGGATTTATTTTCATCTATTTATATACGGCTATTCTTCAAAAATGGAAAGCCAGACCTGAATAAATTTAAAATAATCTAAGCCTCACAAGTTTTCTTGTGAGGTTTAAACTTAAAGAAAGTATACACTTTAACAAAATTTATAAAACTCAAAAACCTATTTCTTAGATCCATTTCGTAATTTTAGCAAAATTTAAATAAGTGAAAAAATTATTATTTGCAGTTTGCATCTCGGCTTCGGTATTCAGTTTTGCACAGGACTATTCTGTACCGGCAGCAAGCCCACGTCAGAAAGTAGAGCAGCAGTTTTCAATGTCTAAAATCTCTGTAGATTACGGAAGACCAGGCGTGAAAGGAAGAAAAATTTTCGGAGAATTGGTTCCTTATGGACAAGTTTGGAGAGCGGGTGCCAACTCATCTACAAAAATTACATTCGGACAGTCTGTGAATTTTGGTGGTAAAACAGTGCCTGCAGGAACTTACGGTTTGTTTATTGTACCAACGGAAAAAGATTGGAAAGTGATTTTAAATAAAGATTTTCAGCAATGGGGCGCTTACACTTACGACCCGAAGCAAGATGTTGTAGACGTTACAGTTCCGGTTAACAAATTGACGGATAAACAAGAATGGTTTGAAATTACATTAAACCCAACTGATGAAAATTCAGGAAACTTAGTCATTAAATGGGATATGGCTCAGGCTGAAGTAGCTTTAAAACCTGCAAAACCTGAGGCAGTAACCAAAATTGCTGAGAAATTGAAGGAAATCAAAAAAATAGAATCTGACGCTGCAAAAGCAAAAAGCTAAGAATAAAAAAGATGAATTTTTCTATTCAACCTATTTTAGAAAACGAAAAATATCAATTAATCCCCTTACAGCAAGGGGATTTTGAGTTGTTGTACGAAGTCGCTTCCAATCCAAAAGGCTGGGAGCAACATCCGAACAAAGACCGCTACAAAAGAGAAGTTTTTGAAAACTTTTTTAAAGGCGCAATGGAAAGTCACGGAGCTTTTAAAATTGTAGACAAATCAAACGGAGATATTTTGGGAAGTACGCGATTTTATGATTTTGATGAATCTAAAAACAGCATTTTCATTGGCTACACTTTTTACGGAACCAATTCCTGGGGAAAAGGCATCAATCCGCAGATAAAAAAGCTGATGATGGATTATGTTTTTCAGTTTGTAGATCAAGTGTATTTCCATATCGGAAAAGAAAATTTCCGTTCGCAAATTGCTTTAGAAAGATTGGGCGGACAAAAGATTGCTGAAGAAGAAGTGGCTTATTTTGGTGAGCCAACGAGAACTAATTTTGTGTATGAAATCAAAAAAGAAAATCATCTAAGTAAATTTCACGCAGATTTTTGCTGATTGAGCAGATTTTGAATGCTGAAATATATCTGCAAAATCTGCGAGAGATTTAAATTATAGCTTGTCAACAATTTGTTTTATATAAGAAACTTTGTGAGCTTTTATAAGTAAATGGCTTTGTGTAACTTAAAAACGTTTAGTAGTTAAAAAATCTTTGCGGCCTTGCGTTAAAAATAATTAGTAATAAAATGAAAAAATATAAAATTCAGAAATCACCTTTTGTAGTTCCTACAAACGACGGAAAACTGATAGAAGAACATTGGGGAAACTCAACCCAAAACCCCAACATTTCAATTGCACACATGGTTGCTCCGCCAGATTGGAGCGAGCCGCACCAAACTCCGGAATTTGATGAATTTACCATTATTATTTCAGGTAAAAAGCAATTTGAAATTGAAGGAGAAAATGTTATTTTAGAAAAAGGGCAAAGTATTTTAATTGAAAAAGGAGCAAGAGTTCGTTACAGCAATCCGTTCTCAGAACCGTGCGAATACATTGCAATTTGCCTCCCTGCTTTTTCTATGGAACTTGTTAATAGAGAACAATAAATATTAAATATGGCATTACAAATTTGTCCTAAATGTAAAGAAAATTCATTTACTTGGTTTATCAATGGGAAAACTCATTTGACGAGTTGGAGTTGCTTCAGTTGTGATTATGAAGCAAAGCAGACTGACAATATTGAGCTAATATGTGAAAACTGCGAAGAAAAATCAAAAATAAAGTTGAAAGATAAAGAAAATGAGTACTGGTGGTGTTCTAATTGTAACGAAGTTAACTGAAAATTATCCCAAGATTTCTAGGGTTATTTTTCAATATATAATGATAAATTATTGTAAGTTCGCAGCTTAATTTATTAATTATCTAAAATAACCATGAAAAAAAAAATAACGATTCTGTTATCGCTGAGCATTGCACTTTTTACAACATCCTGCGCAAGTATTATTACAGGTACAAAAGACAAAATAGCATTCAGCTCAACGCCTGAAGGAGCGAAAGTGTTTCACAAAGGAGTCGAAAAATGTACTACACCTTGTACCGCAGAAATTCCAAGATCTTTGGGTAAACAGACCGTTACATTTGCAAAAGAAGGATTCAATAGCAAAGAGGTAAAACTGACAAAGAATTTTAATGCTGTATCATTAGTAAACCTTCTGATCGGAGGCGTTATCGGTATCGGAATTGATGCTGCAACTGGTTCTTTAACCAAATATTCACCAAAAGCTTATACTGTTGAATTAGAAAATAAATAATTTTTTCGCAAAATAAAAAATGCTTCGATGAGGTTTCGTGGAAACTTTATCGAAGCATTTTCTAATTAAAATAGATTTATTTTAAAATCTCTTTTAAAAACAAAAGGGTGTGATTCCACGCTCTTTTTGCCATTACAGGGTTATAGTCTGCAGATTTTGGATCCGTAAAAGTATGTTTTGAGTTGGCGTACGTGATAATTTGCCAATCTGCTTTACCATCATTCATTTCTTTTATCAGATTATTGTAATCTTCAGGAGTCACTCCTTTGTCCTCCGCAGGATTTTCTACTAAAATTTTAGTTGAAATCGCTTCATTTGGTCTCGACTGATCTTTTCCGATGCTCCCGTGAATGGAAACCACGCCCACAACAAGCAATTTTCCTCTCGCAGATTCTAAAGCTCCCGTTCCTCCGAAGCAATAACCGATGACTGCGATTTTCTCAGGAATGGCTCCGTTTTTTTTCAGTTGTTCCAATGCCAGAGAAATTCTCTTTTGGTAAGCTTCGTAATTTTGTTTGTAGAATCCGGCAGTTTTTCCGGCAGAAGAATTGTCTGCAGGAATATTTCCTTCACCATAAATATCGGCGATAAATGCGATATAACCTTGTTTTTCTAAATCTGCTGCGGCTGTTTTTGCCTCATCGTCAATCCCTTTCCAGGCGGGAAGAATCAAAACTCCTGGTAGTTTTTTCCCGGCGTTTGAAGTGACCAAGCCGTTGAGCTTTTGAGTGCCGTCTTGATAAGAAATTTTTTTAAGGTTTTGGCTGAAAACTGTTGCTGAAGCCAGCAAACTTGCGCTGATGAATATTGATTTTATCATATTTTGTAATTTAATTTTTTAGGAGCTATTTCCCGCTTTCCGTTGCAATCTTTTTTTCAAAAAGGATTTTCACTACAATCGGGGCTAGAAGATTTGTCGGATTTTCAAATTTTATCATGCAATCAACAGTCTTTTTATCACATTATCTAAATTAACAAAAATAACTTAAAATGAGATTAATAAAACGTTATAAAAGCTTTAACCTCTATAAAACTGATATTCTCCACTCTCATAATATGCATTAATATGCTGCAAACCATTCGTTAAAACAATTTCAGAAGCTCCGATAATCGAGTTGTAACGTGCAGTTTGTTCGAAAGTTTTTTCAGTAAGTTTAATTTGCGGAGCTTTACATTCAATTAAAATTTTAGGCTGCGCCTTTTCTGTGACCAAAAGATCAATTCTCTTGGTTAAGCCATTGAGAACAATCTTTTTTTCTGTAATCAAAGCAGATACAGAATAAGATTTTACCGTGAGATAATAATGAATCCAGTGCTGGCGAACCCACTCTTCAGGCGTGAGCAAAAGGTAAGTTTTGCGCACCAAATCATAGATAAAAAACTTATCTTTGTCTTTCTTGAATTTAAAATCAAAAGTTTCCTGAAAATTCAGTTTGGGAAGTTCCATTAATTAAGATGAAAGAATTAGATTTAATCCTCAAAAATATTAAAAATAAAGAAGTATTACCGATTTATTTTTTCCACGGAGAAGAACCTTACTTTATTGACGTTGCTGTAAAAGCCCTTGAACACGACTTTTTGGAAGAGGACGAAAAAGCATTCAATCAAACTGTGACCTATGGGAAAGATACGACCTATCAGGAAGTGCTTTCTTTGGCAAGACAGTTTCCAATGATGGGTGACAAGCAGGTGATTATCGTAAAAGAAGCGCAGGATTTAAAATTTAATGATGAGGAAAGCAGAGCTTTAGAAGCGTATGTGGAAAATCCGGTTCCGTCGACGGTTTTGGTTTTTGCACACAAGCATAAAAAGTTAGACAGCCGAAAAAAAGTTACTAAAACTTTAACAAAAATAAACGCACTTTTTCTGAGCGAATCCTTTAAAGATCACAATCTCCCAAAATGGATTGCCGATGAATGCCTCAGATTAAACATAAAAACTGCCCCGAATATTTCTCATCTTCTCGCAGAATATCTTGGGAATGACCTCTCAAGAATTTCCAATGAGTTGGGAAAGCTGAAAATAATTCTGAAAGAAGGTCAGATTTTAGACGGAACCATCGTTGAAAACCATATCGGGATCAGTAAAGAATTCAATGTCTTTGAGCTGCAGAAAGCTTTAGGTACAAAAAATGCAAATGCAGCGTTTAAGATTGCTCATTTTATGGGCAAAAATCCTAAAAATAATCCTTTTGTGATGTTGCTTTCAAGCCTTTATAATTATTTTTCAAATGTCATTATTTACAATACGATGATTGGTCAATCACCGCAAGTGATTGCTTCGCAGATGGGTGTGAACCCTTACTTTTTGAAAGATTATGCTGAGGCAGCGAGATTATATCCCTTAAAACATTCTACCCGAGTGATTTCTATTTTGAGAGAATTTGATATGAAAGGAAAAGGTCTGGGCGCAGTGAACATGAGTGAAGCCGAATTGATTAAGGAGTTGGTTTATAAGATTATCAATGTTGATAAAATCAAAATGAAGGTTTAGACTGAATGTAGTCATTTCTTTTATTTGGGCGACATTTTCCGCCCTCCGTTCCCGCTTTTTTGCTTGCAAAAAGAGCTCCACTCAGGTCGGGCCGCAATGAGGAATAATCAAAAATGCAGTTATCGAAAACCAACATATTTAATATTGACAAGTATCATTAATTTTACTTTAATAAAACATTAAAAATAACGAACTTTGTCATCTTAAAATTTAAATCTTTTTGAAAAGAGAATTATGGAAGAAAATATTTTAGATTGTGTGATCGTTGGATCTGGACCTTCTGGTTTTACAGCAGCAATTTATGCAGCAAGAGCAGACCTTAAACCACAATTATATACAGGTTTGGAACCAGGTGGACAATTGACGACGACGACTGAAGTTGATAATTTCCCTGGTTACCCTGCAGGAATTACCGGCCCCGAAATGATGATGGATCTGCAAAAGCAGGCAGAAAGATTTGATACAAAAGTACATTACGAAATGATCACAAAAGCCGAATTTTCAAAGGAAGTAGGTGGTGTTCATAAATTATATGCCGGAAATAAAGAGATTTTTGCAAAAACTGTAATCATATCTACCGGTGCTACAGCAAAATATCTAGGCTTAGACGACGAAAAGAAATACAATGGAGGTGGAGTTTCTGCTTGTGCAACCTGCGATGGTTTCTTCTACAGAGGTAAAGATGTGGTCGTAGTAGGAGCGGGGGATACAGCAGCTGAAGAGGCGACTTATCTTGCAAAATTGGTGAATAAAGTGACCATGTTGGTGAGAAAAGATGAATTCAGAGCATCAAAAGCAATGATTCACAGAGTTGAAAATACGCCGAATATTGAAGTGAAATTTCACCATGAATTGATTGGAATTGAAGGTGAAAATAATTTAGTTGAAAGAGCAGTGGTCATCAACAATCAGACTCAGGAAAAGTCCACAGTTGATGTACATGGTATTTTCATCGCTATCGGTCACAAGCCAAATACTGACATTTTCGCTGGTCAGATTGATTTGGATGAAAATGGATATATTGAAACAGAAAAAGGCTCAACAAGAACCAACCTTCCTGGAGTTTTTGCAGCAGGAGATGTTCAGGATCATATTTACAGACAGGCAATTACAGCTGCAGGAAGCGGTTGTATGGCAGCTATGGATGCTGAAAAATATTTGGCAGAATTACATTAATTTTAGAATTAAATAAACATAAGCGCACCTATTTTGGTGCGTTTGTTTTTATTATGAAATCGCCATGATTTGGAAACATAAACACCAATTAAGTTTCAGCGATTGCATTATTTGTTCCGAATATTCGGGATGACTTTTAAAAATAATAAATATCTACATATGAAAAATATATTACTCATTTTTCTCGGTGGTGGATTTGGTAGTATTTTAAGATATCTGATGTCAAATTATACTCAAAAACTCTGGAATATCAGTTCGTTTCCTATGGGAACTTTTATTGTGAATATTTTAGGTTGTTTCATTATCGGATTTCTGACTTCGTATTTTGTAAAGAATGATAATTACTTGAAATATCTTTTGATTACAGGATTTTGCGGAGGTTTTACAACGTTTTCTACTTTTTCTGTGGAAAATTATTCATTATGGCAAAATCAACAATATGGAACTTTACTTTTATATGTAATTTCAAGTATAGTTTTAGGCTTTGCAGCAGTAATTATTGGGATGAAATCTCAGGTTTTATTACAGTAATTAATTTTATTTAAAATAAATTCAGCTGATTTTTAACGGATTATTAATTTAGCCTGAAATTTATTTTAAAATTGTTTTGCAGATACTGAAAAGAGTTTTATATTTGCACCACCAAAAACAACGATGTAATCGGAGTTAATGGAGAGATGGCAGAGTGGTCGATTGCGATAGTCTTGAAAACTATTGACTGTAACAGGTCCGGGGGTTCGAATCCCTCTCTCTCCGCTGGTTGAGAAACTAAATTTAGACAAACCCTTGTTAATTAAATGATTAGCAAGGGTTTTTTGTGTTCATTAATATCAAAATTATTCATTTATGCATAAAGCGAAAGGGTCTAATTCGGTTACCATAAATATCTAGAATTCTGGGTAACCGAATTTTTGAAAAAACTCGATGGATAAGTATTTTAGGAGTAGTCTAACTGACTTATTCAGAATTTGAACATCTTGTGGAGTGAAGAAGTTAAAATTAAATTTAAACATTTAAAAGTTACCGTAATGAAAGCAAGAGTATCTATTATGCAAAGATATTGAATCAGAAAGTAAGTGATAATATGTTCTCCTTGAGAAGTAAACTTCAGGATAAAGAGCTTAATTGATATTAAAATCGTATAAATTAAATAATTAAAGTGACAGGAATAACCAGTTTTTTTTAAATGAATTGGTGGGTTTTATCTTGTATTTGATGTTGAAATAATTCAATTTTAGACTTTGTTAACAGCCTTACTGGCACAAGACTGTATGGCTTGACCAAACCAAACGTAAACTTGACACGACACTTGTCTTAGCTATTCATAGATCAAAAGTGCAAATCAATATAAGAGAAATTTCGAATTATTTTTTGGTCAAAAGTTTTTCATTCGCCGTTTCATTCATCTTTCCGTTTTTGAATCTTTCACTGGCAGTCTGATAATAAGAAATAGTTTGAGAAACGAGACTGGTATTTTTGGTTTTCATTTCAAATAAAGCTTGGCCATTTCCGGAAATGCTGAATTGTTTCACCCTTTTTCTGTCGTCAATCTGAGTGAAGATATTTCCTTTGAGCATTCCCAAAGTTCTGTAATTTCCGAGAAAAGCTCTTTCGTCTCCAACTTTGGTTTGATTGATATCTTTTCCGTACAAATTTGTCTCATAATTCCAACCGAGATATCCGAACAATGTTGGCATCAGGTCAATCTGAGAAGTCAGACGATCAATTCTTTCTGCCTTATGCGGAAGGTTGAAAATGATTGCAGGAATATGATGATTTTTGATATTGATTTCCCACTTTCCGGCGCTGTTGGCACAATGGTCTGCAACGATAACGAAAACAGTGTTTTTGAACCACGATTTCGTCTTAGCTTCAGCCAAAAATTTTCCCAATGCATAATCTGTGTATTTTACCGCCCCATTTCTATCGCCTTGCGGAAGATCGATTTTTCCATTTGGAAAAGTGTAAGGTTTATGATTGGAAGTCGTCATCACAAACTGGAAAAATGGTTTTCCTACTTTTGCGTTTTTATCGGCATATTTCATCGATTGTGTGTAAAGATCCTCGTCACAAATTCCCCAGGCATTTTCGAAAGTCACTTCATTATCTGCAATTTGAAAACGATTGGTTTTTATATCATCCGACAAAGCATTTCCTCTGTTTCTATCCACAATATCAAAACCCTGACCTCCGAAAAAATTATTCATATTATCGAAATAGCCGTCGCCACCATAAATGAAATAAGGCTGATATTTTTTTTGCTTAAGGATTGTCGAGATTGAAAATAAGTTTTGATTGTTTGGTCTTCTAACAATACTGTTTCCGGGGGTTGGGGGAACAGATAAAGTTAAAGCTTCCATTCCACGAACAGTTCTGGTTCCCGTTGCATAAAGATTTGTAAAGAAAATACTTTCGTCGACAAGCTTGTCATAATTTGGTGTGATATTATCTTTATTACCGAATGCTTTTATGAATTCTCCGCTGAAACTTTCTATAGTAATCAAAATAATGTTTGGTTTTTGGTCCGCATTTCCTTTTGTTGTTCGGGAAATATCGTCCATCATATTCGAATTATAAGTTTGATTTTCCTGCAAAAGATTGCTCTTCAAAACTTTGTAAGCTTCTTTATCAGAAATTTTTGGATAGAAAGTCGCATAATCCAACTCATTAGCTTTAAAAGCAGTAAAAAATGAGAAAACACCATTTTTGCCTACTTCATTCACAACCAGATTATCGGTAGATTCTGCCTGCTTGTTTTTCATTGATAATCCTAAACCGACTGTGATAATGATAAGAGGAAATGCAAACCCTGAACGAATAGAAATTGATCTTTTATCTGAAAATGTATTTCGGAAAGCACCTGTTTTTTTCAACAAAAAAAGCGTAAATCCAACTAATGCAACCAAAACTCCAAAAATCAAAGGCAACGGATAAGACTGGTTGATGTTTTCTACAACTTCATAAGTATAAATCAAATAATCAACAGCAATAAAATTGAACCTCACACCAAACTCATCCCAAAAAGGAATCTCAGCCAACAGACTGAAATAAATGATGATTAGAATTAAAACCAGATAAAAATAAGTGAAGACTTTATCGAACCTTGAGCCAATCCATTTTTTTGGAAATATCAATAGATAAATAGCATACAACAGAAGAAATAATGATCCCACAGCAAGATCAAAAAAGAAACCTGTGAAAAATGCCTTTAAAACAGGTAGAAAATTAAGATCTAAATCCTTTGACGACCAAACTAGGAATGCAATTCTAATAACAAATGAAAGAATAATATAAATGCTTAATATAGAGAATAATACAGAAAATCTGCTTTTAAATAATTTTACAAATAATGCTTTTGGATTCATAATTACACGTTGTTGAACGTGCAAAGTAAAAACCCAATTTAGAAGAAATTTTGAATTTAAAATTCTATCGAGAAAATGTGAAAATTATTCTCAAACTGATAATTGATTTTCCAGTACTGAACTATGCAGATTTGCTGTATAATCGCCAATCCCAATCCGCTTCCACGATTATCCGTTGACAGTTTTGAAAATCTTTTGAAAAGCAGAACTTCGTCCAGTTTTTCTGTTCCCGAATTGGAAACTTCAAATACTGTATTTGTCAGTCTAATATTGATCAAACCATTGGCAGATGTATGACGAATAGCATTTAAAATCAAATTATTGATGAGGACTTCCATCAGACTGCTGTTTCCTTTCACTTTAACATTAGGTGAGATTTCTGAGTTGACAGTAATGTTTTTCTGCTCAAAATGTTCTTGTAAAATTTCGATTGATTGATTGAGAAGTTCATCAAACCTGATCAATTCCGAATTATCAAACTGACTGTTATCAATCTTCGCCAATAGCAAAAGGTTCCTGTTGATTCTGGAACTTCTGGTCAAAGCTTTGTTCATTTCTTCTGCAATCTGATATTGTTTTTCGGTTAAATCTTCGTTCTGCAAAAGAATGTCTAATTTGTTTTTCAAAATAGCCAAAGGCGTCTGCAACTCATGTGAAGCATTTTCGGTAAATTCTTTTTGCGATTTGTAGACGGATATATTTTGATCAATTAATTTACTTAGCGATTGATTAAGTTCTTCAAATTCAGAAACATCTGTCCTCTCAAATTCAATTTTCGCCTGTTGATTGAGATTAAATGTTTTCAGTTTATCCAATGTATTTCGGAACGGCTTCCAAACCGAACTCGATAATCTTCTGTTCAGAAATAGCAAACCTCCAACAATTAGAATAAAGAGAAAAACCGTAGTCGCAGAAATGAAAAATATCGTTTCCTGAGATTCTTCAATATTGGTTTCTATATGAAAACGAAAAGGTTTTTGATTAAGATAAATAATCTTTGAAAGCCCTCGGAATCGGTCTATATCTTCGAAATGTAAAAAATCGTGTGGTTTTTCTACAATGAAAATACTGTCTTTGAGATGATCATTTTCTTTTGCACTTTGAATATTCGTACTTGGCTGAAATTCATTCCAAAACTTGATCGTTTCAAGTAATTTTTGGTCTGTCAATTTCAGGCTATTGAGTTGCGAAGACGTTTTCTCTGCGACAATCTCGTTATGTTCATCCAGCTCGTGCTTCCAGATTGCATCTACCACAAAATAGTACACAGGAACACTGATGACCAGAATAATGAGGACATAAATGATGAAAGGTGTGGTTGTTTTGCTAAGTAGAGGTTTCAATAAAGTAAATTTATGAAATTTCCCATTTATAACCGGTGCCGTAAACGGTCTTTAAGTAATGGTCACATCCGGCTTCATAAAGTTTCCTTTTAAGATTCTTGACGTGGGCATAAACAAAATCGTGGTTATCCAGCATATCTGCAAAATCTCCGGAAAGATGTTCTGCCAAAGTACTTTTCGAAATCACTTTATTTTTGTTTCCAATAAAATAAATCAAAAGGTCAAATTCTTTTTTTGTCAGAGAAACGGTCAAATCATTAATATGAACAGATTTTGAAAGAAGGTCGATTTGAAGCTCGTTTTGCTTGACGACATTTGAATTATGAAACTGTTTTCTTCGGATAATAGAGTAGATCCTTGCCATCAATTCGGATAAATGAAAAGGCTTTGTGAGATAATCATCCGCACCCAACTGCAAGCCTGTAATTTTATCATCAAGCGCATTTTTCGCAGAAATTATGATGACACCATCTTGTTTATTTTGAGATTTGAGTTCTTCTAATATTTTTAGGCCGTTGCCGTCTGGGAGCATTATATCAAGGAGAATACAATCATATTGGAACATCTCGATCTTATGAATGGCTTGCGCAAAAGTGGAAGCAAATTCGCACAAATAGCTTTCTTCCGAAAGATATTCCGAGATGCTTTTGGCGAGTTCTGTTTCGTCCTCGATAATTAGGATTTTCATAGGGCTAATTTAGCCTTTCAATTTAAAATAAATGGAGAATTTTAGACACTTTTAGTTTCAAATTCAGTAATTCTTCGCATATACGGATAACACTGTTTTAACTAATGGTTTACAAATTTGGATAGATTAAAGTTCCGTCAGAAACAATTCGAGTGATAGGTGGGACTTTTCAATGTATAATTGAGATTTTCTTTTTATCCGTATAGCAAATATATTTTAAAATTCTTACGATTTTTGATCTATGATTCAATATAATAAGGTTATTTTCAGAAATTGGTAAAATTCCGCCTAGTGCATTTAATCAGAGAGTTTTTTTTAGATTTAAATCAATCATTTTCAAAAATATTATCTAAGAAAAGTAAAACAAATAAGAAAATAAATTTAATTGATAGGAATTTTTTCCGTAGAACAGCAAGAACTATTCTGACCAAGATTGAGTTAGGGTAAGTGAAGAAGCTAAAATTATCTTAGAATAATTATATTATTATCAAAGAAGTTACGATGCACCAAAAGAGAAAAAATATTAGCTGAATAAGACTCAAACCGTACGTCGATGCCGATGAAATCTCTGATATAGCAATAATCATTCTATGTTGGAATAGTAAAGCCAAATATGGATTTACTATTCTTGTACCCATAACCAAAGAAATATCGAAATATTTAGTGTAGGATGTACAGAGAATTTCTACGATTTCACAAATAAATAATCTTGTATAGGAAGAAAGACGAGCGTATCTTCAAATACTTTTATAGATGATTTGGCTCGACTGAGTCAAATTAAACAAGAATTTCAAAATACATTTTCTAGGTAATTGTCTTGCTGGCGAAACTTTTTGCAATATAATTTAAAAGCATTCGAGGTACTCAAAGTTGAAATAAGTGATCTTTAGTTTGATTGATTGTGGAAGATCAGAAATTAATTAGAATGCAAGTAAAATGGCGCCATTTTTATAAGTGGCGCCATTTGCCTGTTTGTGAAGATAACTTCACTTGATAAAAAACAGTTAATTTGTGATGTCGATAATATTTTTAGAAATAGTGAAGGTGCTAATGTGAGAGGTATACTTTATATCTCAACCTCATTCGTCTATTTCCAAATTCGATGGACAAGTTGCAGATTGAACATTTTCAGATAATGATAAGGACAAAGAAAGATAATAATAGAGCATTAAATTTATTAGTAGTTTTACTTTGTTGTTTCAGTATAGTTTACTTCAATTTTGCTTACTGCTTTTGCTCGTGCTAAAAAATATCTTTATGATTTAACGTTTTATATTAAATGAATAGTACCTTTCATGGTATAGAAACTACCGTCAGCCAAGGTTGCATTGCTGTAGATAATTCCTTTCTCGTGGTCTTCTACATGGGTCACAGTAGCGCCTGAAATTTCTTTCCATGCAACCATATAAACATCCGGACGTATTTCTGCGATGGTTGTTTTTACTTTTTCTGAATAACCGTTTTTAGTTAATGAGCCTCCCTCAATAATGGTAAACACTAAAGAATCATCAGAATCGAAAAACAGTTCTGTTTTCAGACCATCCACTTCCATTCGGTATTTGTTGCCTATTAATTTATTTTTCATTTTTAATCATATTAAACGAGTTCATTGAATTTCCATTTGCAGATTTTGATGCAGGAATTTCTTCCTGAACCACATCCCAATGCTCAGCAATTTTTCCATCTTCTATACGAAATATATCAACTACTACTACGGGTACCGGACCCCAGCCATTGACTACGCTGTGACTGATAACAACATTTCCCTCTTCGACAATAATACCGGGCTGCCATCTGAACTTTGGATCTACGATGGTTAATAAATCTTTGAGACCTTGATGGCCGCTTATCATTGAAGGATTGTGCTGAATGTATGATTCATGCCAATAGCGATCAATAGCAGTACCGTCTTTTTCGTGAAACAATTCATTCATTGCCTTTACTACGATTTCTTTATTTTTCACTTTCATAATTTTAATTTTATTGTCTTTCATTTAATGACCGAAAATAGTCTTAGGTCATATAGATCAGATCAAAGCAACATGATCAAACATTTCTGAATGCTTAATCAAGAAAGACATACAATGATTTAATTTTTCCATCTTTAAAATGGGCGATATCCATTCCTGTAGCAACATGCGGCTGACCTTCAGGACCGGCTCCCCAGATGAGTCTGCCCAAATTGTTATTTATGGTAATAGGTTTAAGTTGAGTGAAAATAAAATCACGTGGCAAATTCTGAAGAGTTGTGGTTACGCTTTCATTGATGGCTTCTAATCCCTTTACCTTATGTCCTGTATGGTACAGTTTGGCTTCTTCCCCGTAAATTTTCTTGATAGCTTCCATTCTGGTGGTAGAATTTTTTTCATTCCAAACCTGTTGAAGGTTGTCTTCCATCATTTGGATTTCTTGATTTTTCATATTCTTGATTTTAGGATTTTAAAATAAAAAGCACATCTTGTTGATGGCAAGATGTGCTGTAAAAATGTTTAATTTGTAGGTACAGGAGTATTCAGAAGCTGCAGTTCCCATGCAAGTGCAACACCGCTTGCACCACCATGTTCGATGATGACTTCAGAAAGCTGACCCGCTGTTACCATACGTGCCCAATCTCGTTGCCACTCGGCGATTACCGCAAGCCAGTTGATGGGTACAATACCAACCTGAACCATACGTCGAACTGCCATATCGTGTGCTTCTGAAGTTGTTGAACCACTTGCGTCAGTCACCACAAAAACATCATAACCTTCACCTAATGCTTGTATTGCAGGCATCGCCACACAGATCTCTGTCCATAAACCGGCAAGAATCAGCTGCTTACGACCGCTTTCTTTTACGATATCTGTTACTTTGGGATCTTCCCATGTATTGATGAATGTCCGGTTAATAGGTTTTTGATCAGGATAAACATCCTGCAGTTGTTTGATAATGTTTCCACCTCGTTCCTCAATAACAGTGGTAAGAATTGTAGGAACATTAAAAATTTTCGCTGCTTTGGCGAGCCCGGTCACATTATTTACAATCATTGTTGGCTCATGACTGTTGAGGTTGGTAAATTGATAAGGCTGATGATCAATCAGTACAACAATGCTGTCCTCAGGACGCAAAAGACCTTGAAGGCCGATTTTGGGAGACTTTTCCATTTTTTATGATATAAATTAGTATCACAAAAATGGATGAAATGAACCGTCAAAATAGTAGATAAAAGGCGAAAAAAATAGTAGATATTTGTCTAAAAAAGAAACCGGCTAATGCTATTTTTTAAGTAGTTTTTTTCGTACTCTGCTTAGTGTATCTTTTGTTATTCCCAAATAGGATGCGATAATATGTTGAGGGAAGCGAGAAACAAAATAGGGATGACATTCTACAAAATCATTATATCGTTTTTCCGCAACAGAACTTATCGAGGATGTTATTCTTCTCTGTGTTGCAATATTGTTTCTCTCATCAAGTTTTAATAAAAGTTCATTAAAAGCAGGACATTCATTAGCTAATTTTACGCTGCTTTCTCTCGTGACCAAAAAAACTTCACAATCTTCCCATGCATCTATATGATAGGCACTCGGCGTCGACATTGCAAAACTTTCGCGGTCACCTGCCCACCAATTTTCAACAAAAAGATTGACAATATGTTCAGTACCTTTTTCGTCTGTATAATATTGCCTCATGGCTCCTTTTACGATAAATGCAAAATGTTTGCAGATTTCTCCTTCTTCTAACAAGAACTGTTTTTTTCGCAGCTTTTTTTTGATGAAGTAACTCTGAAAGACTTTGAAATCATCTGCGGAAATCGGGGTTGTAGCGTATCGGTTGATATAGTTCAATAATGGATGCATGGATTGATATTAGCTCAGACAAAGTTAACTATTTTTTAAATTTTGATCATATTTCTGTTGTGCATACAAAATTTTGTTTTTTCGAATGAGGTAAGATTTAAATAATCCAAAATATCGGATTCAATTTCTATAATGAGCGATTATAAGTATGTGATTTCAAATAAATTCATTTTAAGGAGAAATTTAATAATAAATTTTCGTTTGATTAGTAGATCTATGTCTACACTAATTATTGTCAAATGTCGTCTTTACTTTATAATGATACATCTAAATTTGTTTCAAATTATACAGTTTGCTGTCCTATGAAAATAAGCGTCAAAATTAGATTTAATACCTTTTTTGAGTGAAATTTTATCTAAATCTTAAAAGAACATCAATCATCTACGTTCGCAATCCTTGAACAATCATATATCTAAATAAAGGAAATCAACAATATAAATGGAAATAGGAATAGACAGTTTCGCATCTGCAATATATGGCAGTGACAATCTTAATAGTGCAGATGCCATGGAGCAACTGCTGGATAGAATCGTAAAGGCAGATCAGGCAGGGCTGGATTTTTTTGGTGTCGGAGAGCATCATAAAAGTGGTTTTTTAGATTCTGCACCAGCTGTGATTCTTGCCGCAGCCGCAGCCAGGACAAAACGCATAATGCTTGGCAGTGCTGTAAAAGTGCTGAGCACTGACGACCCTGTACGTGTGTATCAAAGCTTTGCTACGCTTGATCTGATATCGAAAGGTCGTGCAGAAATAGTCGTTGGCCGGGGTTCGTCAATTGAAGCTTATCCCCTTTTCGGTTTTAATCTGAAAGACTATGATGCCTTATTTTCGGAAAAGCTGGAATTACTGCTTCAAATAAACGAAAATGAATTTACAACATGGTCGGGTAAATTCAGGCCGTCTTTAGATAACCAACCGGTTTACCCAAGAGCATTACAGGAAAAACTCCCCGTTTGGCTGGGAGTAGGCGGCACACCGGAATCATTTGTGCGTGCAGGCTCACTGGGACTACCGTTGATGGTGGCTGTCATCGGTGGAGAGACAGAACGCTTTCGCCCTCTCGTCGATCTTTATCGTGAAGCCGGGTACGCCGCAGGTTTTTCACCTGAACAACTGAAAGTGGGGCTGCATTCTCCAGGTTATGTAGCTCACAATACCGAACAGGCGATAGAAGATTACTACCCCGGATATTCCAAATTATGGACTCAGTTGGGTAGAGATCGTGGCTGGCCACCGGTAACAAGACAAAGTTTTAATGCTTTGATTGCGCCAAAGGGCGTATTAATGGTTGGAGGACCAGAAGAGGTCGCTGAAAAATTACTAAGGCACAGTAAAGCATTAGGTGGTGCAGACAGATTCGCTTTCCAGATGGATAATGCTGGCTTATCGCATCAGCAATTGCTTCAGGCCACCGAATTGATAGGGACTAAGGTGATCCCATTGATACAGCAGGGCTTATAAATCTTTTTAAAAAAAATAAAAAAATAAATCAAAATTATGGAAATATTTATAAAAGAGCGTGAAAACGGAGGCTTTGCCATAGCAAGGGATAACGATAAGAGAGCAGGAGCAATGACGTACTCATCAGCAGGAGAACATTTAATCATCATCGACCATACTGAGGTTGAGCCCGAATACATGGGTAAAAAAGTTGGTCTTCAAATGCTGTACAAAATTGTTGAGATGGCAAGGGAAAACGCAATGAAAATCATTCCGTTATGTCCTTTTGCGGCAGCGATGTTCAAAAAAGAAGAAAATATTAAAGACGTATTAAAAAACAATAATTAATTTTGGAAGATACTAAAGAATATAAAAAAGGTGACTTCACCATTGTATGGAAACCAAAAATGTGCATCCATGCAGGTGTTTGTGTAAAAAGTCTGCCACAGGTTTACAATCCAAAAGCTTCACCCTGGGTTAATTGTGATAATGCCTCAGTTGAAGATTTGAAGAAGCAAATAGAAAAATGTCCTTCAGGTGCATTATCGTATAAGGAATCTTAATTCAGATTTATTTTATCATATGCATAATTGATAAAAGGCGAAATATTTCATAAATAAAATATAACCATATCATTTAAATTAACAAACAATGACTGATCCAAGATTTCCTGTATTGACCCAAAAACAAATCGGTATTCTAAAAGAGTCAGGTACCGTAATAACCTTTGAAAAAGAAACTACAGTTTTTAACGCCGGAGATAGCGCCTATAATTTTTTTGTCGTTTTAGAAGGATCAGTGGTCATCAAAGATCCGTTTAATGAAAATGAAGTACTTGCAACTCATAGGATCAATGAGTTTACCGGTGACAATAGTATGCTATCCGACAGAAGCATACCATTCAGCGCCTATGCTTTAAAAGGCACTACCGTTGTGAGCATTACACCTGTTCAGCTAAAAGAAATCATATCGAAGCACAGCGATATCTGCGACGTTCTTTTGACTGCTTTTATTCAAAGACAGGAAACCATGCTGAAAGAATTCAACGGGGGTATAAAAGTGGTCGGTCCCGAAAAATCTAAGGAAACCTATGCATTACGTGATTTTTTGGAAAAAAATCATATTTGGCACACGTTCCTCAATACTGATGTTTCTGAGGAAGCCCAAGAGCTTTTACATAGTTTCGGACTGATAAATGATGATTTACCAATTGTTATAAGTATTTCAGGAGAAATTTCGAAAAAGCCGACTGTAGCAGAGATTGCAAGAAAAACGGGTGTTTTGATAGAATTTACTGATGAAATATTTGATGTTTTGGTAGTAGGAGCAGGTCCATCCGGCTTAGCAGCAAGTGTTTATGCCGCTTCAGAAGGACTGTCTGTTATTACCATTGACGGTAATGCTCCGGGAGGACAAGCCGGGAAAAGCTCAAAAATAGAAAATTATTTAGGTTTTCCGACAGGAATATCAGGAAATGATCTTGCCAATAAGGCATACATCCAGGCACAGAAATTCGGATGTACACTTTCGATACCGCAAAAGGCAGAAAAAATAGAGTACAACGGAAGCTACTTTACTTTATGTGCTTCAAATGGTAAAAACATTAAAGCAAAATCTGTCATTGCAGCAACCGGAGCCAACTACAGACGGTTGCCGGTAGAAAATATTGAAAAATTTGAAGGCAGTGGTGTTTTCTATTCAGCCACAGGAATGAATGCCTCGGCCTGTAAAAATGAATTGGTAGGAGTGATCGGCGGAGGAAATTCAGCGGGACAAGCTGCACTGTTTTTAGCAGACCATGCTCTTGAGGTTCATGTAATTATTCGTGGTAATGATCTGGGAGCCAAAATGAGTGATTATCTGGTACAAAGAATTGAGACCACTCCCAATATCATCGTTCACAAGAATAGCAATATCATTCAGCTCAACGGAACTCATTATCTGGAATCTTTAGTACTTGATACAGATGGCACGACGCAAGTAATAGGTATTTCAAATCTATTCACTTTTATAGGAGCAAAGCCGTGCACGGAATGGTTAAATGGAATGGTTTCAATGGATGATAAAGGATTTATTCATACAGGTCTTGATGTCATTGAATCAGAAATGGCCGAATCTTCTATCTACAAAAAAAGAAAGCCCCAATCTCTTGAGACCAGTATTCCCGGTTTCTATGCCGTAGGAGATGTTCGGAAAGGGTCTGTAAAAAGAGTGGCCTCTGCGGTAGGTGAAGGTTCTATGGCAATTAGCCAGGTTCACCAATATTTAGCCGAATTAAAAATGAATGTTTAGATTCTATGTAAAGATCTTAAAATAGAAACTTTTTTACAATAGAGAATTCTCATTTTGAAACAAAAAAAATACTCCAAAGTCGGAAACTTTGGAGTATTTTAAATTTGATATTATGATAAAAGTTCCTGCATTCCAAATGCTTCTAAAACTTTTGCGTATTCAGCAGCTACAGCTTCATTGGCTGTTCTTACAATTTCTCCGGTCGTAGGGTCAGCAACTGTTCTTAGCGGTCTTTGTCCTTTTGGTAAATTGATTAGGTTTACGACTGCATCTGCCACTTCCTGCGGATTTGGTTTTGCAGTTTCAAACATTTGACCAACGGCTCCAAATATTTTATCCGGAATATCAGCGATCTTTTTATAATCATCAACAACGGAAGCGTCAGAGCCGAATTGAACTTTTTGAGACATCTCGGTAGGAAACGAGCCTGGCTGAATAATGGCTACATCTACTCCAAATGGTCGTAATTCATAATGCAAACTTTCGCTTAAGCCTTCCAAGGCGAATTTTGAAGCACCATACATTGCAAAAAAAGGAGCTGAGAATCTGCCCCATCCGCTGGAAACGTTAATGATCAAACCTTCAGATTGTTTACGCATAAAAGGCAATGCCAACTTCATCAATCTCCACGGAGCGATTACATTCACATCAATCATTCGCTGCAAATCTTCAGGCGTGGAACTTTCAGCCACACCAAACATTGAGATCCCGGCGTTGTTTACCAAGATATCAATGGTGCCTTCTTTATCTATAATGGTGTCAATTGCATTTTTCACACTTGTCTCATCAGTGAGCGCCACATCCAGAACAGTTATGTTTTCTACCTTTGCCAAGGCTGTTGCTTTATCGGCATTTTTTCCGTCTGTATCTCTCATTGTAGCATACACTTTATGCCCTAAAGCAGCCACACTATTAGCGGTAAGCCACCCGAATCCACTATTTGTACCTGTTATTAATACTACTTTTTTGTCCATTTTCTTTATTTTAAATTAATGATACAAATTTCGGATATTGGTAAGTGGAAACGTTTACCAAATGGTAAAAAGCAATTTTCACCTGATATTTTTTCTTATTCTGCTTAGTGATTGTTGAGTAATTCCTAAGTAAGAAGCGACATGGGAAAGAGGTATCCGATTGACAAGATTCGGAAATTTTTCAATGAAAGATAAATAGCGGGTGGTTGCATCTTCTGACACTAACGGACTTCTCCTTTCAATGGTTTCTATCAGACATTTTTTATAAATTTTAGCAACAGTTGTATCCCAGCCAACTATTGTATTAAGAAGGTCTTCCCAAGCCTTTCTTGAAAAAACAAGCATTGTAGAGTCGGTAACTGCCTGTATATATTCGGAAGCTACCGAGTTTGTTTCAAACTTCTGATAATCGCTGACAAAATTGTTTTCATCAATAAAAAAATGTGTTATCTCATCACCATTGTTGTTGTAATAACAAAAACGGAACACGCCTTTAAGAATAAATCCAACCTGCATGGGGACTTTTCCCGCTTCTGAAAAATATTCGTCTTTACGGAGATTAACCGTCGTTGCTTTGCTTATGATAAGGTCAATTTGCTGTTTATTCAGACCTCCAAACTGTAGAATGTAATCAATAAACTCTTTCATGATTTAAAAATACTTGATATTCTGAGCAAAAGACTTATCATATGGTAAAAAGATCGCTGTAAAAATCATATTTCTAACTTGTTATTGTTCAGGATTTAGTAGGTTTGATATAAAATAAGCCGAATATCAATCCAGAATTTAGCGGATCATATCAAAAATGAACTATAAAATTTGACCACATTAACAACAAAGTCTAATTCAATAGCAATATCCGAAGGATTTAGACAGTATAGAAAAGTTTTCTTTATTGAATGATTTTGCATTGGTTGGTTATTAAATGATAAAATTTAACCAACTATTATAATATGATTTATATATAGGTCGGCTCATAAGCTTTGCCCGTCAATGGGTAAGACTACTGAAAATATAGTACCTTCTGTTTTGGAACTTTTTACTTCAATAGTTCCTTTATGAAGTTCAATAATTTCTTTACATAAATACAGCCCGATCCCAAATCCTGCTATAGATTTGCTATTGATATCCTTTACCCGATAATAGCGGTCAAATATTCGCTGCTGATCCTCTGAAGATATTCCAATACCGTAATCCTGGACGTTAATTTGTAAATTATTACTGCCAATTTTCAAGTATTCTACGGTAATGACTTTTCCGAAAGGAGAGTACTTGATTGCATTTCCAATAAGGTTGTGGAGTACCTGCGAAATTTTTTCGCGATCCGCATGAATAAATACTTGCCCGGATGGCTGGAAAATAAAATCCCGTGAATGGTTGGTTGAAAGTACCTCATCTTCAATTTCCGAGAATAATAATTGCAAATCAAATACCTTTTTTTCTATATGCATTTGTCCCGAATCAAGTCTGGATACATTGAGAAAACCATTAATCATACTGTTCATATAATCTACCTGCTTCACAGATTTTTCAAGTATATTTTGCTGCGTGGAACTTTCCTTGTTTGCTTCTATTCGTTGTAAAATCTGAATATATGCCTTGAGTGATGTGAGCGGTGTTTTAAGTTCATGGCTGACCATACCCATAAAGTCATCTTTTCTTTCTTCTTCTTTTTTTTGTTTAGTAATATCCCGTAGGGTACCATTGAGGCTTAGGGCATTACCTTCCTGATCATAGAAAACTCTGCCATTGGCCTGAAGCAGCCTGATCTTTTTATCTGCTTTATTCTGGATGCTGTATTCTATAAAATAATGACCATCAGAGTCTTTAGCCAGTGAATTCGTAATCGCTGTAATAACCCGATCCCGATCCTCCGGCAAGATGGCCTCTAATGCGAGAGTAAGTTCTAATTTTTCGTCAGAAGACAGGCCAAACCAGGTTTTGAGTAGCGTATTTCCCGAAAAGAGATTTGTTGCAGGCTGGTAATAAAAGGTAGCGAGCTCACCTGCTTCCAGAGCCAAAGCCAACATTGACTGGTCATTTTCATTCTTTCGTCTAGCCAAAACCTGCTGGGTAATTTCTTCAATAATAACAAGTACACCTGTAATATCGCCACGTTCAGAAAAAATAGGCTGATAAATGGAGTTTACTATAGCCTCTCTTAATCCATCGTTATGGCGTAATCTGACCATAAACTCATTATTGATTTTGGGTTTTTTGCTTTTATAGACTTCTTTAAGCCAGTTGTTTACAGGTTGGTCTCGCAATTCTGGTCTCGCACTCTCATGTGGATAGCCGATAACTTCCGATTCTTTTCGCCCCCATATAGAAAGAATGGCAGGATTGGCTATTTCAATAATATGTTCAGGCCCTTTTAGCATGGCAATTCCAACAGGAGCCTGCTCAATGATTGTGCGTATATACTCTCTGCTTTGGGCAAGCTGCTTCAGAGAACTGTTAAGTTCTTCGTTTGTGGAGGTCAGCTCTTCAAGTGTTGCAGCCATTTCCTCTTTGAGGGCGTGTTCTGTTTCTTCTTTCTGCTGTATCTGTTGTAAGAATTCGCGTCGTGCGGTTACCTCATGAGCCGTATTGAGTATGCACCATGTTTTATTATTTTCATCAGTAAGTGCCTTATATTCATAATCAAAAAAATCAAGTGTTTCAACTCCGTTTTTTATCAGTTTTGCAGGAGCTTCATATACAGAATAAGTTTTACCGGAACGCCAGACTTCTTGTAATAAATCTAAAAAGGGTTGTCCTTCAAGCTCTGGAATTGCATCTATCAATGGTTTGCCTATTACAGATGAATCTTTGCCCCATAAGGCTAGCATGCCCTCGTTTGCAAAACGTATGATCATATCTTCGCCAGAATAAATGGCAGTAGGTGACGGAGACGAAGCTAATGCCTGGATCATTAAATCGGGGTTAAAGCTTTTATCGGACAAAGTTTCCTGAGTATTCATATATGAGGCAAATATAGCAAAAGTCTTTGTGTTGTCGGTAAGTTATGGTATTCACAATTAGTGATTGTAGGTGGTAATACCAATAAAAAAATGCCAATGATTAACAGTGAGAATCACTCTGCTGATTAAAATGAATAATAACCCAATGTCGCTATTAATAATATTTGAAAATACCCACATTGTAATCTACTGTTTAACTTTTAGGTAGAATATATCCGTGGCAGCTATAATAGATAGCATTCACCTACAACTATCGCTCTTGTACCAATAACCGAAGAAATAACGGAGCACTTATAAAGCACCATTCAGCTTAATTTTAAAATCATCCCTTTCTTAAAATCAATTTCGAAATGATCTGTAGGATCTCCCGATGACAATTTAGATAGAACCCTGAAAAATGTTTTCAGTTGATTTAAGAATTCATCTTCTGTATTTAATTTTTCGAAATTTTCATGCAAAATTTTGAATTGCAAAAGCCGGCTTCCAGGAATATCTTTTTTTGCTAATTCGTCTGCAGACTGCAATTGATAAAGATTTAATAAAGCATCTTCAAAATTCCATGTTTTAAATTTTGCTGCATTTATTTTATTTAAATTTGCGCTGTCAATACTTAAATTAAGTAAATCTTCTCCTGAAAGTTTGGAGGCTTTCTCAATAAAACTTTTAGGCCAATCTGAAGGAACAAATCTCAGTCGCACCAGTTCTTTTAAATGAAATAATGTGAAATCGTGATAATTCTTTGTTTTTAAAATGTCAATGTTCCAAATATTTTTTGTATTCTGACTTTTTAAAGTATCAAACTCTTTCTGATACAAAGGAAATAGCTCATCAAAATGGGGAACATCGTTAATAGGAACTGTTTCCACTTCAAAATCAGCGGGAGAATTAACTGTTAAAATTTTATATCCCGGAAGATAAGCTGCCAAAGAAGGAACCTGAATATTGACGAGCGTTTTTCCATTTTCAAACTTTTTAATTCCGGTATCGTTGATGTGCATATGACCTGCGAAATGAAGTTTCAGTCCTGCATCGGAAAAAACCTGAGCAACCTGATCATTTGGTACTCTGTCAAGCTGCCATTTATTCTCACCTAATAAATTTTTAATATCTTCAGAAGCTCCGTCATTGTAATCAAGCATCGGATAGTGCGTAAATGCAATGAGAACTTTGCGGTTTTTTTCTGCTTGTTTTGAAATATTTTTCACCCAATCAATCAAATGCTTTTTATTGGAAAGTACATTGTTGTATCCTATGGAAACACCATGGAAATTATCAGGATCTGTTGGATTTTCATTAATATTTTTTGGCAAATAGGTATTTCCGTCAATTGCTAAAAGCCAAATTCCATTCACGGGTTCTACCACATAACTCAAATCAGGAACAGAAAATCCCGGACTGACTTCATACATTCTGTTGGAATATTCTGAACTTTTTAAAGCTTTTTTTAAACTATAATTTTTATAAGAACGATGACTAAATGGAGTTTCCCAAAACAAATCTTTTTCAGAAGGGGAGAACCCGAATTCTTTGAGCTCGTTGATAATTTCTAAATAACCGGACATTGCAATATCTCTGGTAATGAAAGTATCCTGATCCTTATCTTTAACTAAATCTTTATTACTGAAAATATTAATAGGGCTTCCATGTTCGCCTAAAAAATCAGATTTCCCACCATCCTTCAGAAAAGGACTTACCGGATCATGATTTCCCGTGGTAATAAAAAACCTCATTCCATACTTTTTTTGGTATTCATCCAAAATACGTTTTAATCCTCTTAAATTATAGGCTTGTCCGTCATCAGTATAATCACCGGGAAGTGCGACGATTTTAATCCCCCGTTTTGCTATATCATCCAAAGCCGCCAGAAAAGCAAAATAATTTTCATTAAAAATTCTTGTTGAACGCAGCTGAGAATCCATTGTTCTCAATAAGGTTTTCTTTTTTGTTTTTGGATTTTCTACGCCTCGGAATGCATTATCTGAAAAGTCTCCGTAAAGATCCTGAAAATGAACATCTGCCAAAAATGCTATTTGAATGGCTTTCCGTTGTGCAAATACGTTTAGCGAAAGCAGTAAAGTAACCAGAAGATGAATAGAAAAATGCTTTTTCAAAATTGTATATTTTAGAAAAAATAATGATAATACTAATTTACTTTCAAAGCTTTTAATATTTTATGGAAAATCTCATTATTCTCATATACTCCCGTAAAAATTTCTGAGCCTGAACCGTAGGAAAACACAGGAATTAATGTAGCTGAATGATCATCGGTTGTAAAATCTCCTTCAATGGTACTGGTTTTCATATCTCCATGAGGAATACTAAAACCACCTGTTTCGTGATCTGCAGTAATGATCACCAAAGTCCCGGGGTTTTGATCTGCAAACTGTACGGCTTTTGTAATCGCTCTGTCAAAATCAATACCTTCAGTTAGGATGGTTCCCACATTATTGCTGTGACCGCCGCTGTCAATTTGTGCACCTTCAATCATCATAAAAAACGGTTTTTTCTTACTTTTTAAAAATTGTAGCCCACTTTCTACAGTTTCGGCCAAAAGATTCCCGCGACCTTTCAGAACTTGTGGAACACCGTTGTCTGAAAGATAGTATGCCAAACGATCTGCTTTGCTTTCTGCAACCTCTTTTGGGCTTTCTGCTAATTTAAAATCATGCAGGCCGGAAACTTTAGATCTACCACCTGCTGCAAAAAAGTTGAGTTTTGATTTTGGCAAATCTTGGGCAATTTCCTTTTCCATACCACGGTCTTTTTGATGGGCAAAAAATGCAGAAGGTGTAGCTCCCAAAATTTCGTCAGTAGTAATAATTCCGGTGCTGAAACCTTTTTCTGAAAGAATTTCCGTAAGGTTTGCCGTTTTTCGGCCCTCAGAATCTACTCCGATAAATCTGTTTTTTGTTTTCTTTCCGGTTGCGAAAGCAGTGGCTCCGGCTGCAGAATCTGTGGTAGAATTATCTGCTGCGGTGGTTTTAATTAAACCAATATTTTTCAATTGCGTTAAAGTTAATTGACCTTTATTGGCTAAAACGGATGAAGAAATTTGTGAAAGACCATTTCCGTCACCGATTAATAAAATAACATTTTTTACAGGTCTATTTTTCTTTAGATAGGAAAATTTAGGCTGATAGACTTCTGAAAACATATTGTTTTTAAAAGTCCTTTTCTCCAAAGTATTTACATATTCTGCACATTCTTTAGGATGATCTGTATTAATAAAATCAACGCCGTGGTGAGCGAAAAATTCCCATGAAGTTTTCCCGTCAGGAATTGCCCAGAATCTGAAAGGTTTTCCAAATGATTTAGCTTTTTTAATCATTTCGGTCACTTTTGGCAAATCTTCTTCTGTTAAACCACCTTTTCCGTTCCATTTAGAATATTGTGGAAAACTCAGACTCAATAAGGCCACTTTTTTCAATTGATCTGCCGTTAAGTCATCCAGTTTTTGATAATCAAATAAGATAAATTCAGGATAATAATTATATTCTTCCGGCTTTGGCTGATTTCCTGAAATAACAAAACTTATCTTTTTCTGTGCTGTAACCTTAGGATATTTCTGAATTGATTTTACAATCTGGTTTAAAGTTGTTTTTGCATCGGTCTTAATGTCAATCAGAATCTGTAAAGATTCCTGTTTGATCATATTCATTTCTAAAGCTTTATCAATAGGATTAAGATATAAACTTTCAAAAGTTCGTTCTTTGGTAATATCTTTTTTGTCATGAGCGACAAAAAGTTCATTGTTTTCAAGAAAAACATCCACTTCGATTGAGTTTGCGCCAGAACCTAACGCATACCAAAACGGAACTTTTTGTTCGTAATCATTATGAGAGTGTACTCTTGCAGTTTGACCAAAAACAGTGACAACATAAAGAAGGGCGATAAAGCCGGTGATTTTTTTTAAATGTAAGAACATAAGATTTTGTGAAATTCAAATTATTTAATAGTGATTCCGCTTTTTTTCAACGCTTCAACAAGCTTGTGATAGATGGTATTGTTTGGGTAAACGCCAGAGAAAAGCTCCTGGCTTTTCCCCATTGCAAAAACGGGAACTAAAGCTGCGGTATGCTGATTGTCAATAAAGTTCACCTGAACTTTGTCTTTGATATTTTTCTCTTTTCCTGTCGAATCTTTTTCCATGAATTTTCCAATGCTTGCACCGCCTGTTTCGTGATCTGCGGTAACTACAAGAAGTGTGTTTGGATTCTTTTTGATGAATTTCATCACCACACCGATTGTTTTGTCGAAATCTAAAACTTCTTTTACCATCATTTCACCATCTTTTGCATGACCTCCCCAATCGATGAATGAACCTTCCACCATCAAGAAGAAAGGTTTCTTATTTTTTGATAGGTAATCTAAAGCGGTTTGTGTAGCATCAGGAAGAAAATCTCCTCGTCCCTGAACTTTATTCGGAAGCTCGTCCTGCGCCAACAGGTAAAAGTTGTTTTTATTTTGAATGGGTTTTGAAAGCTTAACTGTATCTATATTATAATTGAGCTTTTTGAATTCATTCAAAAGATTTTTGCCGTCTTTTCTTTTGTTAAAAAATTTCAGACCACCGCCAGCTAAGAAATTCACGTTTGCTTTTACAAGGTCAAGCGCAATGTCTTCATGAAGATCTCTGTCTTTTACATGCGCATAATATGAAGCGGGTGTTGCGTGAGTAATGCTCGTTAAACTTACTAATCCGGTTTGGTAATTTTTTTTCTGAAGCTGCTCCAGTATAGTTGGAAGTGCTATGGAGTCTTTACTAACACCAATTGCACGTTTGTATGTTTTTTCTCCTGTTGATAAAGCGGTTGCTCCGGCAGCAGAATCTGTAACCCAATCGCTGGTGGATGACGTTTCAGAAAGACCAACAATTTTAAATTGAGTAAAGTTCGGTTCTGAATTTCCAAAGTAAAAAGCAGAAGTCACCTGAGAGACACCCATGCCGTCTCCAATCATAAAAATGATATTAAGAGGCTTTTGTTTTTTTTGAGCCGATAGTAATGCTGTAAAAAGAATCAAAGAAAAAGCTGCAATAGACCTAAAATTAACGTTTTTGTAACTATAGTTCATAATCATTAGATTTTTAATAAAATAAAGAATGCGAAATAAGGGCACAAAATTAGATATTATAACTATTCAAAATATTCAGATAAAAATCAAAATCCTAATGTTAACAAGGATATAATTGAGTTTAAGAACTTTAAAAATATTTGTTTACATAAAGTTTTCAAAAATTTAATTTTCGGCAAAAATATTCACGTTTTATTAATTTTAAAAAGCTGTTACTTAATGTTAAATTAACAGTTTTCGGCGTTTTAGCAACCTAATTTTGCACCAAAATAAAAGGAATGAAACGTATTTATCTCGTGCCGACAGTTTTGATGAGTTGTGTCAGCTTAACATTTGCACAAAAAAAAGAATCCGATACCATCAAGGATGAGAGCAAACTGAAGGATATTGAAGAAGTTGTGATGGTAGGATACGGAAGTCAGAAAAAATCTGATGTAACCGGAGCGGTGGGATCGGTAAAAAGCGAAGATTTTAATAAAGGGATGGTTGCCAATGTTGGTCAGTTACTTCAGGGTAAAGTAGCCGGAGTAAATGTTGCCAACGTAAGCGGTGAGCCTGGAGCAAATCAAAATATTGTCATCCGTGGAGTGGGAAGTTTGCGCTCAGGAACGACACCTTTATATGTAATTGATGGTTTTGTAATCGATAACAGCAATACCGGAACAGCCAACAACCCGATGAACTTCATCAATCCTGATGATATTGCATCAATGGATGTTTTGAAAGATGCTTCTGCAGCAGCTATTTACGGAGCGAGAGGCGCAAATGGTGTCATCGTTATTACCACCAAAAAAGGCAAAAAAGGAAGAACGCAGATGAACCTTTCGTCTAATCTTACGATTTCAAACCTTGCCAATAAAATGGATGTTTTCAGTGCTGACGAATTCAGAAGACAAGTCGCCGCAATGGGAGCCAAAGTAGATGATATGGGCGGGAGTACAGATTGGCAGGACGAATTAACCAGAACGGCTGTTTCTAAAAACGTAAATTTCTCCGCAGCTGGTGCAACAGATACTTCAAATTATTATGCTGCTTTAGGATATGAAGATCAGGAAGGTATTTTGTATAATAGTAATTTGAGAAGATATTCAGGGCGCGTGAATGTTTCTCAGAAAGCGTTTGACGGAAGAGTGAATATTGATTTCAATTTAAACGGATCCAGAACTGAAAACAACAGACCAAGCGTGGGAAGTACGGTTTCTACAATGCTTACGCTGAACCCAACTTATCCGGCTTTTACCAATGGTTCGCCTACAACGGTTTTCAATAACGGAAGTTTTAATCCTTTAATCCGTCAGGAGATTTACAAGGATTTCACCAACAACAACAGGATTTTAGCCAATATTTCGCCTTCAGTTGAAATTATCAAAGGATTAACTTATAAAATGAATCTCGGGATTGATTATTCTTCGGCTGACAGAATTATACAGAACACGCCCCATGCGATTCCTTTGGAAGTGGGAACTTTAAATTTAAATTACTTCTCAAACAACAATACGCTGATTGAAAATACTTTAACCTATAAATTTAAATTCGACCGTCATGATTTCAATGTTTTGGCGGGACACTCCTATCAAAGATTATTTTTAGTAGCCAGAACCTGGGATTATTCGGTTTTTCCAAACAACGGAATTGAACCGCAATATCAAATAGGATCTGCCAATAAAAACAACACCACTTCTTCATCGCTTGCCAACAGAAATGAGTTGCAGTCGTGGTTTGGAAGGGTAAATTATGGGTTTGATGATAAATATCTTTTAACTGCAACTCTAAGAGCCGACGGATCATCAAAATTCGGAGAAAACAACCGTTATGGATATTTCCCATCGGTAGCAGCCGGCTGGAATATCGGTAAAGAAAATTTTGTTGCTGACATAGATGCCATCAGCAATTTAAAATTAAGAGCAAGCTGGGGAAAAACAGGAAATCAGGAAATCCCAAGTAAAATAACGCAGAGAAGCTACAAATCTGCATCAGATGGTACCGGACAGGCAACCTACCCAATGGACAGCAGTGGCAATTATCCCGTCGGAATTTATTTGGTGAGAGCCAATAACCCTGATCTTCAGTGGGAAGTTACAACACAAACCAACATCGGTTTAGATTTTGGATTTTTGAATAACAGATTATCCGGGAGTGTAGATTTCTTTAAAAAAGTATCCAACGATATTCTTTTGGAGATCAGCCCTGAAGATCCAATTGAGCCCGCAGAAACCATGTGGAAGAATATTCCGGACATGACGATTAATAATACAGGACTCGAATTTGCCCTGAACTACGACAGTAACAGAAACAAAGATTTCACATACAGCATTGGCGGCAATATGTCTTTCATTAAAAATGAAGTGAGAAATTCACCTTATAAAGTAATTTCTACGGGAGAAGCACAAGGTCCGGGAACGACCAATGCAGTAATCAACGGATACATCAACGGCGAGCCAATCGGAACTTTTTATGTGAGAGATTTTCAGGGATTGAATGCCAACGGAACAAACATCTTCAGAGATGTAGACGGAGACGGGCAAATTACAGATAACGACAGAATTGCTGCCGGAAGTGCTTTACCAGATTTCACCTACAACATCAGCCTGAAAGCTGCCTACAAAAATTTTGATTTAGGATTAAATTTCAATGGTGTTGCAGGAAATATGATTTACAACAATACGGCGTCTACTCTATTTACAAGAGGAAGATTAGGTCTTTCACAGAATACAACAGATGCCGCTACACAATTTCCAAACGAAAGCGCCAACAACACGAATGTAATTTCCACAAGATATTTAGAAAAAGGAGATTTCTTCAGATTAAACAATGCGACTTTAGGATATAATTTAAACCCAAAAATTATTGGAATCGGAGAACATATCAGAAATATCAGATTTACGGTGACTGCTCAGAATTTATTTGTGATTACAAAATATTCAGGTTTTGATCCTGAAATCAATACAGGAATTTCACAGGGTGGGATTCAGTCATTCGGAATCGATTACGCAACATATCCAAAAGCAAGAAGTTTTGTATTTGGTGTAAACGTAGCATTTTAATTAATTATTTTAAAAAGAAGAACAATGAAAAATAAATTTTTAATCACAATATTGAGTCTTGGAGCACTTGTAGCAACAGGTTGTACTGACCTTTCAGAAGAAATCATCGACGAATCGCTGGATGCAACAACAGAAAATCTGACGCTCGGAGTAATGGCACCAGCTTATGGCCCGCTTCCTGATGCATTTACCCATACTAAAAATTACGGTCTGCAATTAATCAGTTCAGATCAGGGAATTTTACCTCCCAGAGGAAGCGGAAATGACTGGTACGACGGCGGAAAGTATATTGAACTGAAGCAGCATAACACAACAACTACAAATGTTGTGGTAAGAGATACCTGGAATGCTTTTACTTTAATGCTTTCAAGAACCGTTACAGCGATTGAAAGATTACAGCCACTCGCGACAACGAATCCGGAAGCAGCAAAAGGCTTATCTGAGATGAGAGCTTTGAGAGCTTATTACAATATGCTGATGCTTGATAACTGGGGAATCGCCTTTAAAAAAGATGCTGCCAGCCAGCCATCAGTAATTCTCAGAAAACAGGAAGCTATTTCGTACATTGAAAGTGAATTTCTTGCCGTTGTGAATGATCTTGACAATACAAAAGGTCCGGGAAGAATGTCTCAGGCGGCAGTAAATGGATTTTTAGCTCAACTCTATCTTAATGCAGCCGTTTACAGAAATCCTTACGGAACTCCTGCTTTTGCAACAGCAGATATGGACAAAGTAATTGAATACACCAATAAAGTAATCACCACCGGAACATTTACTTTGTCTCCGGAATACTTTGCCATATTCGATGATAACAACCATTCAAACAAAGAATTGATTTTCGCTATCGATCAGCGTCAGGATTTAACTACATCTCACAACAGATTGGGATACTGGTCACTTTCCGGAAGTCAGTATCCATTGGCGGCGTTCCCGAAAGCAAACGGAACAGACGGACCGGCAATTACACCAGATTTTTATCAAACTTGGGTACAAGCTTATGGAAGTACAGATCCAGCTCAGGCGGATGCAAGATTCTATAAAGAGAACTTCACAGTTCCTGCAGATAAACAGAATTTAACGGGAGTAACACCTGCAAATGATGCCGATCATTATTTCCTGGTAAATGGTGCGACGTATGAAATCAACAGAGGAATTCAAAGAGGAATTCAATGGGGATTGAGAAATGCGTCAAACGGACAGCCTTTCCAAACTAAGGATGGACAATTTAAAATATATCCGATCATTGAACAGAGAAACGGATTTATAAATTATGTAAATCATACTTTGAATATCGATCTTGAAAACCCAAACAATAAAGATTATACAGACGGGTACCGAGTTTCAAAATACCAGTTCAGCAGAACTTCTGATACAGGAAGAAACAGAGGAAATGCAGATATTGTGCTTTTGCGTTTAGCTGATATTTATCTGATGAGAGCAGAAGCTCAGTTAAGAAAAGGAAATGCGGGAGCGGCTTTACTTGACGTAAACATAGTAAGAGCTTCAAGAACAGCAAGACCTTCTGTAACACCTCCAGCATTAGCATCAATCAATTTAAATACATTGTACAGAGAAAGAGGTTTTGAGTTTTACTGGGAATATTCCAGAAGAACAGATATGATCAGGTTTGGGCATTACGAAGATGTTTACACATCTAAAACCAATTCAGATCCTAGAAAAAGATTATTCCCGATACCTCAATCAGCAATTGACGGCGCATCAAGTGTTCCAGGATACTTGGTTCAGAACGAAGGATATTAATTTCACTTATTATTTTCAAAAAAACTGCCAGCAGAGTTTCTGTTGGCAGTTTTGATTATTATCTAGGTTGAGGTTTTCACCTTGTAAGGCTGAATTTCCATCTATTCAAATTTTATGAGAAATATAGTTTAAATGATAAACTCATTTTCATCACAGTAAATCCGGATGAAGACTTGAAAGCCGGAAAGAGCTCTCTTGAAAAAGAAAAGTACACCATTTCTTTTTTTTCTCCAAATGGCAATATCCACCGAGTATTTTAATGGTTCACTTCCGACAAAGGTAGTTTTCGAAATCAACTTCGAGCCGCTTAAAAGCAGTGGATGCGACAGCTTGAGAACTTTACAATCTTTTATGGTGACCACTAAAATTGTCAGGGAGATAGTTTTTTTGTTTTTTCATCAATCATTGATATAAAGTAATATTCACCAGGATGATGAAATTTGTTTTGCAGCAATGAGAATTTTTAAGAAATTGGAACAGCTTTTCTATCAAATGTTCATCATTTTTTCTGGAAAAAACAAAATCCTTCAAAAGAAAACACGAAGTAATACGTTTAATTCTTAAATTTGAATAATGCAAAAATATCTTTATCTCCTTATAATATCATTTTTTCTGACGAGTTGCTATACTTACCAACGTAAAAAGCGAGTAGATGTACCACCCGAAAATGGGAGGCAATCAAAAACGAGTGCTGTTAATGGAAATACTGCTTCGGCTCAATCTAACCTTACAGCAGCTGAAACTCAAATAAAGAAATCGCAGCAAACGGTTAATGAAAAAGAACTTGTTCCCGTCAACATCCAGAATGAGCTTCAGCCTACTAAGAATTACAAAATTAAAGCTGATGGCAGAGCGTATAAAATAACCGTTGATAAGTGGGAAGGTGACAGTCTGGTTGCACATCCGATACATAAGCCTGAAAAAATCCTGAAATTACATAAGAATCAAATCAATGCTGAAACTATTGCAGAAAAACGCTTTTCGAAACCATTATCAGATATCATAACGATACTCGTTTACGGTGGTATTGGCGTTGGAATTTACATGCTTCTTCGCTGATTACTTTGCTTTCAATCCAAATTTTGTTTATTTCTGTCAAGTTTCTTTGGAAATTCAATCGTTTTAGAATCAATTGTATGTATTTTTAAATTTTATAATAAGGCATTGCATCAATCTGGCTTTTTAATTTTTCCTGAATTGACGCATGTTTTGTTCTATTGCTAAAACAAATTGAGATAAAATATTATTGTTTTGCTGGTAATGATAACCGACAATAAACGTTACTAAGGCAGGTAAGAAAAGTAGTAATCCCTTAGAACTGATGTATTGATTTAGGAATAATGCAGCTGAAATAAGGATCCACCCCGAAAGAAAATAATAATTTGCCAAACGGAAATTCCGGTATTTAAGATCGTTTTTGCGGTAAGGAATAATGATAAAGCTAACATGTGCAAGAACGGCTCCGGTTAAAATATCAATTAAATGATGCTGATACGTTGTCAATGTGGAAATTCCCAAAAGAATCAGCCAAATCATTAAGGAAATCCGCCACTTTGAAAGATCTCTAAACACTGACCAGAATATAAAGGCAAAAGCAATATGCAGCGATGGGGATTGGTTGAAAGGGGAATCAAATGCTTTTAAAAATGAAAATGGCAGCTTTAAAATACTATTAGACACTTCAGGTTTTGTAAATGTAAATTGTAAAGGAACTGTAATGAAAAATATTCCTGCTGTAACAATTACAAAAAGCATTCTCCATGTTAATATTTTTAATTGGTTTTTGTTTTTACATGAAAAAAATACGACGCAGAAAAAAAGACCGCTTGCCATGTACGGAATGATCGACAAGGCCACGAAAGGAACCGATCTTTCAAAGTCAAAAGTGAATGACGGCACCTGATCTAATGAAGAAGCATACCATGTAGAAAAATTGTAAACAGCCATGAATACAACGGTACAAAGGGTCAATGCAAATGCCTGCTGCCGGATTTTCAATTGTTTTTCAGTCATTCGCATTTCTTCACATCATGATATTTAATAATAAACTAACATTACTAAGTACAAGTTATTTGCTTATCAACATAATCTTATGTTTTTATAATTAAAAAGTTGTTAAAAAGCATCAGATGATAACCATTTCAACTTCATTATTTGCTAGATCTTCATTTTCCACTACTGCACTTCTTAGTATTTTATATCAGTAGAAATCCTCCCATCAAAAGGAGCACTCCAATAGATAAATATTTGTTCATCAAATCTTATAATTTCTGCCTGTAACGGACTGTAATTGCCATCGGGAAGTAACTCTTCTACAGTTAAATCTACTCCGTTACCTATCTTATTTTTGTCAAATTCTACACGGTATCTTCCATCGTCTGTTAAAACAAAATCTTCTTTTTTAAAACTGTAATTATTCATATTATTTTTTTAAATGTTATCTCATTATTACTTATCTGTTATTCAATAAAAGTACTCTACACTGCGATTTGATAATTCTTATTCAACCTATACATGTGTTAATTATCAGGCCGAACCGCTTGAATTTCTCCGGTAGGCAAATTTTGAAACAATGAAGGGAAAATCATATGTAGAATAACGTATATCATCACCATGAGGGGTATCAAAGAAAATAAGATGATAATAAATAGGTTGGGTTTATTCTTATTTTGTCTTTTTGGTTCCATAATATAATGATTTGGCTTCTATAATTTATTCAGCTAATTTCTTGCCAAGACTTACAAGAAACGGTCACTGTGGTATCGGTAATTCTGTTGTAAATGAAAGAATGAATTAGTCGGGGTCTCGCTCGGTCATTGAAATTTAAATAAATTATTAATAAATTTCGATTAAAAAACCAATTACCATCAATTTCCGTATATGGTAGAAATTTAAGCTTTCTTTAACTGAAGCTTTCTTAACCATCGATAAAAATACTTTTTACAATGAATAAATTTATAGATCAATTAACGGAGTGGGGAAGTGTGATGAATAAAATTGTAATATCAATTCTCTTTTTTAATTGCCTTTTAATTTTAATTCCAAGTAATATCAAACAAGCTATTATTTTGCATGTTTATTAATTATCACAATATCCTTTGTAAAACGCAGAATTAAAGATGCGAAATCGAAAAAGAATAAAAAATATTATAGCTAAACTTATTATTAACCAACTGTGAATTTTTCTCACATATCATATTGTTAAATTTAAATTGAATGAAATCAACATTTACAAAAATTATCTTCTCATCTGCTGTTTTTCTTTCTAGTCAGCATTTTAACGCACAGGTAGGTATAAATACCACGACACCTAGTTCTTCGCTGGATATCAGTAAGTCTTCTATTAATACGCTTCCGGAAGGTTTCCTGACATTAAGGATTTCCGGGCAGGATTTAGCCGCTAAAGATGCTCAATACACGGCTCTCCAAAATTCCACTGTAGTCTATGTAACTTCTGCACCAACCGCAGTAACTATAAAAACGTCAAATATAAATACACCCGGGTTTTATTATTATAACAGCGCAATATCGAAATGGATAGGTCTAAATATGCCTAAGTTTTTCTATATGCCCTCTATACTTTTTGATACCACTACATTGGGAGCAAAAACAAAAGATCTTTATCAATTGTATTATGCGCAATTCAATACTCCTCAAGTTTCAAGCACGGGCTCAGCCGGAAAAATTCCTGTTGTAGGAAAGAATGATCTTGAATATTATATTACTTACTATGATACGAACACTTTTACAGGTGTAGCTGTTGATGCCAATGGAATAATGACGTATACCGTAAGCAATAATGCGACAGATGCGAGTTTTATGAATATAGTTTTTGTTGTAAAATAATTCCGGAATGAATAATATATTTGCTTTTTCACGTCTGATTATTATGGCAGCAATTTTAGGAAGTAGCTGTTCCTTATCTGGACAGTTTACCATCACAAATCCGCTGACTACCCGTGACATGACAGGGCTTAAAATTGGCGATAATGCTTACTTAACTGCAGCTAGAGGGGTAGATCCTAATGGTGCCGGTTGGCTACGGCTTACTGAGGCAGCTATTAATCAGAAAGGATATATGTACGTCATGCAGAGCTTTCCGACGACGCTCGGTGTCATTGCAGATTTTGAGTATAAGGATTGGCGAAATGCCGATGACGGATATTTTGGAGCAGATGGATTTTCTGTGTATTTATTTAATGCTAACATTACCGAAGCTAATTTTAAACTTGGAGGTTATGGCGGATCTCTAGGATATGCCACATATAGTAATCCTGCCGGTACCACAGGGCTTTCTGGAGGATATATCGGTCTGGGATTGGATGCTTATGGCAACTATGCCAATAATACTGAGAGTAGAAATGGTTCTGCACCTGCAGCATCGCTGACAGGCAATATGTTACCCAATGCTTTTGTATTAAGGGGACCTACAAACGTTACTCCATCGACCGGTTATCTTACCAGCAGCCCGTTGGGTAACAGGTCTGGGAATGTTACCGATATTCGTCAGCGAAATGAGATTGATTATAACACCATCACATCAACAAGACCTAATGACAATATATTTTACAGACGGGTTCAAGTCATTATTACCAAGCCGGGAACAGATTATGTAGTGACGGTAAAATGGAGAAAAGAGAATCAAAGTACATTCACGCAGGTGATGAATTATACGATGAGTTCTTCTGCTTATCCGATACCGAATTTTTTAAAACTGGGTTTTGCTGCATCTACGGGTGGAGGCTTCAATTTTCAGGAAATCAGAAACATTATTTTAACGACACCAGGAAACTTAAGAGTCGACAGCCGTTCGGAAAGTTATTTTACCTGTAATGAAAATTCCAGCAGTACCACCTTTAAAGTGGAGGTGACCAATGATACGGCGGCGGCGTTAAGCAATATTGCTTATACAGGCACAATCGTTGATGAAAACAACAACATTGTAGACTTCTCAAAGTTTAAAATTACAGGAGTATCCTACAATAGTAACTTTACTAATTCCAATATTCCCACTGCAAACTTTACTTCCAACCAAATCAGTGGTACAGTAGGTTTAGCTGCAAAAACATCGGGGATCATTACCATTACCGGTCAATATTATAAAAAAGGCTTTGGTACAAATAAAACATTCAGAATGGTCTCAACCGTTAATTCAACTCAGATTTCAGATGAGGATACGACAAATAATACGGCGACAACAGTTATTGAAGTTAGAAAATGTTCAATCATCAGTAATCCAATGTTACCATCTTATTCAAAATAAAGCCTTAATTAATATATGATATTAGTGAACGTGATCAATTGCGAATAGTGGCTATGTATTAAGCTCTAGAGACGTATTCTAATGATTTCTCAATTCACCGGGCTGGTCATACAGGGTTGCAGATAGCATTAAGCTTTTTACCTTTAGAATTGGTGTTTGAGAGACAGTATAAAGCGAATCCGCAATCTTCAGAGCTTTATTAAAGTCTTTTTGGGAGGTTTCCCAAGAACGTTTTTCAATAAATTGCATTAAACGCCACTAAGTCCTGGCTATAAACGTTACAAGAAATTATGCTTAGGAAGATTACGAGAAATCTCATTGAAACTTTTTTTGCTTACAAAAATGAGCCATTCAGCAAAGGAGATTTTTAAGACATAATTGTGAGTTGAGAATTTTGAAGTAAAGGATTCTACGTTAACACGGTAGATAGGCGTGGAGATGAGTATACATTCAAAATTATGTAAAGTCTCAAGGGAAGGAACAAGAATATAAAAAGACACATGGTTAACAATTATCAATGTTCTAATGCCTCTAGGATCTGCATCAAGGTAGTTTATTTCTTCTGTAATTATACATTTGTAAATAATTTTTGCAATGAATCAAAAGGATATGATTTGCTCTAATGTATTTACTTAAAATTATAAAATGAGTCAAAATTTCATGATTAATGACATGTTTTGGTTAAAGTTTATTGTTGTTTTTTAAGTTTTATCTACAGAATTTTTCACTTTACTGACTTTTTGATAATAAATATTCTTTAGATTCATCACTCCTGTTATCATATTCCCAAAATTAACTAATATTAACTTAATAAGTGTAATATTAACATTTAATACGTTTGGTATTAGATGATTGGGTACTTGTTATTGTAAAAATAATGATAAGCTTATCATTAAATGAATACAATTCTTATCATCAAAAATAGCTATGTAACCAGCTGATATTTAATATATAATGCGATTTTATTTTTTTTTATCGATTGAATTTTTATATTTGTCATGTTACGTAAATGTTAACATTAGCTATGGCTCCAGAATTTATACATACATATGTTTCAGTCGACTGTGTTGTTTTCGGATTTGACTCTGATAACAAATTGAATATATTATTGGTTCAGCGCCGATCTGATGACTCACCTGCGGAAATGCACAAAAAGCTTCCCGGCAGTTTGATATTCAGTAATGAGGATGTTGATGATGCGGCCAGTCGGGTACTTCATGAGTTGACCGGTATCAAAAAAATGATCCTGAAACAATTTAAATGTTATGCAGACCCTATGCGTGCGAGCAATCAGAATGATATCAAATGGATGGATAAAGAGTATCAGCATAATATTGACAGAATTATTACTGTTGCTTATCTGTCTCTTTGCAAAATCGATCATAAAATAAACAGTTCCAAATACAGCAATGTTGATTGGCATCCTATTGATAAGATACCTGCTTTACCGTTTGATCACAATGTTATTATACAAGAATCCCTTGGGGAGATCAGAAGATGGATCGATATTGATTTTACAATTATTTTCGAGCTTCTGCCAAAAAAATTTACCATCAGGCAGTTATATCAGCTCTACTGCGCATTAAGCGAAAAGAATATTGACATCAAAAATTTTCACAAAAAAGTTTCGTCGTTTAGCTTTATTATACCCTTAGATGAAATTGAAGTAAACGTTTCGCACCGCGCTGCGAGGTTCTACAAGTTTGATGGAAAGGCTTACAAGAAAAATAATTCAAAATTAATTAAATAAATCATTTTCAATACTATGTATTTATTAGGATACGATATAGGTAGTTCTTCTGTGAAAGTTTGTCTTGTAGAGGCATCCAGTGGTAAAGTAGTAGCTTCTGACTTTTCGCCAAAGAAGGAAATGAAGATTATCGCTCTTCAGGCAGGATGGGCCGAACAGAACCCTGCTGACTGGTGGATCAATCTGAAACTAGCACATGAATCGGTAATGCATCAGGCAGGAATAAATGCTGAAGACATTAAAGGTATTGGGATTACATGGCAGATGCACGGATTGATATTGGTTGACAAAGACCAAAATCTTTTAAGACCGTCAATTATCTGGTGCGACAGCCGTGCCGTTGAATATGGTGAAAAAGCGTTTGTACAAATCGGAGCTGAAAAATGTCTTTCCCATCTGTTAAATTCTCCGGGAAATTTCACGGCTTCTAAATTGGCTTGGGTGAAGGAAAACGAACCTGAAATATTTGATAAAATCGACAAAATAATGCTTCCGGGAGACTATATTGCAATGAAACTTTCGGGGGAGATCGGGATAACGGTTGAAGGTCTTTCTGAAGGAATTTTCTGGGATTTTAAAAACAACTGTATTTCTAAAGATGTTACTGAGCACTTTGGTATTCCTGAAAGCTTTTTCCCTGAGATTGTTCCGACTTTTGGTATTCAGTCCACTGTTTCTGCAACAGCTGCTGCGGAATTAGGTTTAAAAGAAGGAACTCCTATTTCTTACAGAGCCGGAGATCAACCTAATAATGCATTGTCATTAAATGTATTCAATCCTGGAGAAATAGCTTCTACAGCAGGAACTTCGGGTGTAGTTTATGGAGTATTGGATCACTTGGACTATGATAAACTGTCCAGAGTGAATACGTTCGCACATGTTAATCACTCCGAAGAGCAAATGAGATTAGGAGTTTTACTCTGTATTAATGGCACAGGAATTTTAAACTCCTGGCTGAAACATAATTTTGCCACTTCACTTTCATCTTATGGAGACATGAATGAACTGGCCTCGCTTTCACCGATCGGATCAAAAGGTTTAAGTATTATTCCGTTCGGTAACGGTGCAGAAAGAGTTTTAGAAAACAAAGACACAAGATGCTCAATTCACGGGATCAATTTCAATATACATTCCAAAGGTGATGTTTTGAGAGCTGCACAGGAAGCGATCGTTTTTTCTTATGAATACGGGATGAATATTATGAGGGGGATCGGGATGAATATCAATGTTATCCGTGCGGGTAACGCCAATATGTTTTTAAGTTCAATTTTCAGGCAGTCTCTTGCCAGCGTGAGCAATGCGGTGATCGAACTTTACGACACAGATGGCGCTGTTGGTGCTGCCAGGGCGGCCGGTATGGGAATAGGTTTTTATGCAGATTCATCTGAAGCGTTTGCATCTCTCGAAAAAATAGCGGTCATAGAACCTGAACATGAGAAAAGAGATCAGTATTTAGAAGCTTACTCCGGATGGCAAGACCATCTTCACGCGATTATCTAATCAAATAAGTATAAAAAATAACAGACTTGCTGCATATAAATTATCAGTGAGCAGGGGATGCCCACATCTTAAACGAAATTTTTCAATTAATAAAATCAAACATATATGAACGTTTTAAACTCAACAAAAGAATTTTTTTCAGGAATAGATCAGATCAAATTTGAAGGTAAGGAAAGCAGAAATCCTTTGGCATTCCGTCACTATGATGCAGAGAAGATGATTATGGGTAAGCCGATGAAAGAATGGATGAGATTTGCGATGGCATGGTGGCATACCCTGTGTGCAGACGGAAGTGATCCGTTTGGCGGGCCGACTATCCATCATCCTTGGTCAACGGGTACAGATGCAGTTTCCAGAGCAAAATATAAAATGGATGCAGGATTCGAATTTATGCAAAAAATGGGCTTTGGTTATTATTGTTTTCATGATATAGACCTGGTAGATCCTGCCGATAACTGGAGAGATTACGAAAAGAATTTACAGGCCATAGTTGATTATGCAAAAGAAAAGCAGAGTGAGACCGGTATTAAGCTTTTGTGGGGTACGGCAAATGTATTTACCCATGAGAGATATATGAACGGAGCTTCTACCAACCCTAATTTTGATGTGGTAGCATGTGCAGGAACTCAGGTGAAAAACTCTATTGATGCTACGATTGCATTAGGAGGAGAAAATTATGTTTTCTGGGGTGGAAGAGAAGGATACATGAGCTTGCTGAACACCGATATGAAACGTGAGAAGGAGCATCTTGCGCGTTTCCTTACAATGTCCCGTGATTATGCAAGACAACAGGGTTTTAGCGGTACTTTTTTAATTGAACCGAAACCAATGGAGCCTACAAAGCATCAGTATGACTACGATGCAGAAACCGTGATAGGATTTTTGAAAAACTACGGATTAGATAAAGATTTCAAATTAAATCTTGAAGTGAACCACGCAACTTTAGCAGGTCATACTTTTGAGCACGAATTGCAGGCTGCTGTTGATGCCGGAATGCTAGGAAGCATTGATGCAAACAGAGGTGATAATCAAAACGGATGGGATACCGATCAGTTTCCTGTAGATTACTTTGATCTTGCACAGGCATGGTTAGTTATTCTTGAAGGAGGAGGTTTAGGTTCCGGAGGGGTGAATTTCGATGCGAAAATACGTCGTAATTCAATAGATGCCGATGATTTGTTTATCGCACATGTGTCTGGAATGGATGCATTTGCAAAAGGATTATCTGTAGCAGCCGACATTCTTGAAAATTCTGATTACAAAAAACTGAGAACAGAAAGATATTCGTCTTTTGACAGCGGAAATGGAAAATCTTTTGAAAATGGACAGCTGACTCTTGAAGATCTAAGAAAAATAGCCCATGAGACTGGCGAACCTCAGCCAAAAAGCGGTAAACAGGAATTGTTTGAAGCTTTAGTTAATATGTATATCTAAAAAGCAAAAAATTAATTTTTTGCTACCCTAATATTAAAAACAATATAATAATTATGAACCTATTTTATTTAAGTAAAAGCAATAAGGCGGCACTATTCTTTGCCATGACCTTATTACCTTCAAGCTTGGTTTATGCTCAGACTGATAAAGATACCATTCCTAAAGAAAAAAAGATTGAAGAGGTTGTTGTAATTGGTTACGGAACTCAGAAAAAAGAGGCCGTAACAGGTTCTGTGTCTTCTTTAAGTGGAAATGCGCTAAAGGAAGTTCCGTCTGCAAATATAACAGATGCAATACAAGGTCGCCTTCCGGGGGTTGATATTGGAAGAACCTCAACTAAACCGGGAGCGGTACAACAAATTCGTATTAGAGGAGAACGTTCGCTTACAGGGTCTAATGATCCTCTAATCGTATTGGACGGAATTCCTTTTATAGGGTCATTGGCAGATATCAGCCCCTCAGATATTAAAAGTCTTGATGTGCTAAAAGATGCATCCGCCACAGCAATTTACGGTTCTCGTGGAGCAAACGGGGTAATTCTTGTGACTACAAATAGAGGAGGAAAAGGCCAAAGACCTAGATTTACATATAACGGTTACACAGGATATCAAAGTATATTTTCAAAATATCCGGTAATGGATGGGCCGAAATTGGCGAAATTGAGAGCAGATGCAAATATGGTCGTTAACGGACCAGACGAATTAAATACCAACAATACAGACTGGCAGGATCAGTTTTATGGTTTGGGTCTTATGATGAACCATGATGTTGCTGTAAGCGGCGGTACAGAGAAAGGTGGTTACAACTTCGGCGTATCGTATTTCCAGCAAAATGGAGTAGTTCCTTTACAAAGTTATAAAAGGCTTTCAATAAGAGGAGCTTTGGATCAGGAGGTTAATAACTGGCTAAAAGTGGGTTTCTCTACAAATTCAAATTTTTCAATTAATGACTTTAACAGTGTAAGTGGAGCTCCAACCTTAGGATATTCACCACTAACGACACCATATCTTGCTGACGGATCACCGAGACTGAGAACTGTATTTGCAAATTTAGATCAGACAGCATTACAGACAAGATCAATCTTAGAAAATTTAGGCGATGCTTACGCAGATCGTACAAACGCATTCAGTTCATATAACAATCTGTATACTGAGCTCAAAATACCGAGTGTTGAAGGTTTAAAATACAGATTAAACGTTGGTCTTACGTACAGAAATTCTAACAGTGGATATTATTTAGGTACAGGAGCTTTAAACTATAATCCTGCAACTTTATCCAATGCGAGCATCGGAAATTCTTTAACTACACAGTGGGTAATTGAAAACCTTATCACCTACGATAGAACTTTTGGTAAACATAAAATTAATGCAACAGGATTATATTCTGCAGAGCAGACTAGATTCAACAGCTCTTCAATAGGTGCACGTGATGTTCCGATCGACGCATTTCAATATTTTAATCTTGGTCAGGCACAGGGAGAAATTACAATCAACCCAGCCAATCAGGGATATTATAAAAGAGGGCTGATGTCTTTCATGGGAAGAGCCATGTACCAGTATGACAACCGATATATGATCACAGCTACAATCAGATCAGATGGCTCATCAGTTTTAGCACCGGGATACCAGTGGAATACCTATCCCGCAGTTTCTGTAGGATGGAATGTTGCTAATGAAAGTTTTTTACGTGACTCAAAATTTGTTAATATTTTAAAATTAAGAGCGGGATATGGGCAAACCTCTAATCAGGCAATTGCTCCGTATACAACTTTTGGAAGTTTGAGCACAACGCCTTATAATTTTGGTAGTGGAAACGCCATAGGAAATTATGTAAGCAATGCTCCTAACGCTTCACTTGGATGGGAGTTTTCAAAAACATACAATTATGGGGTTGATTTCACAATTCTAAACAGAAGAATAAATGGTACCGTAGAATATTATCTTACCAATACTGAAAAATTATTATTAGGAAAAGGTTTACCTCCATCCAGTGGTTTAGGCTCGGTTACAGAAAATGTGGGTTCTTCTCAGAACAAAGGTGTTGAAGTTTCTCTTAATGCTATAATTTTTAACAATCCAGAGGGTTTCAGCTGGGAAGTTGGTGGTAATTTAGCTGCAAACAGAAATAAAATTACTGCTCTTGCTTCAGGACAGGATAGAAATGTAGGAAACTTTTGGTTTGTAGGATATAACATTAACGCTATCTATGATTATCAATATGTGGGATTGTGGCAGCAAGGTGATCCTTACCTAAATATTCTTGAGCCTCAGACAGGTGCTGCACCTGGTATGATTAAAGTTCTTTACACAGGAGGATATAATGCCGACGGTACACCAACAAGACCAATTGGAGAGGCTGATAGAATTCCTATTAATACGAATCCGGATTTCATTGGTGGTTTTAATACGAGATGGGCTTACAAAAATTTTGACCTGAGTGTTGTAGGTGCATTTCAGAAAGGTGGAGTGTTAGTAAGTACAATTTACGGTTCTTCAGGTTATCTTAACAGATTGACAGGAAGAGGCAATAACGTAGACGTTGATTATTGGTCACCGGAAAATACGGATGTTAGAAATCCGAAACCAGGTGGATTAATGAGCGGAGATAACCCGAAATATGGCTCTACACTAGCTCTGTTTGATGGTTCATTTGTTAAGATCAGAACAATAACGTTGGGTTATAATTTTGATAAAAGTGCAATTGATGATTTAGGAGTAAGCAACCTGCGACTGTATGTTACAGTTCAGAATCCATTTGTATTTGCTTCTCCTTATTACAGATATTCTGGAATGGATCCTGAGCCGAATTCAAGAGGAAATGAAAATCAGGCTGTGAATTCTTACAAAGCAAATCAGTTGGTTATAGGGACTAACAACCCTTCTACCAGAAATTATATGATTGGATTAAATTTAACTTTTTAAAAATCAGAAACTATGCTTAATTTAAATAAAAAATTTATTGCTGCTCTATTTTTAGCATCATTAACCTTCACTACTGGCTGTAATGAAATCTTGGATGAACAGCCGCGAGGTATCTATACACCTGATGACTTTACTACAGAAAGAGGGATTTCTCAGGGAGTTACATCATTGTATAGACAAACCAGAATGCTCTATGGCAACGGGTATTTCCTGAATGCAAATATGACAGGTACCGATGAAGCCACTTGGGCGCAGAGTGCAGATGGGAATTTCAAGGATCTTGATATGACAGGAGGAACTGGAAGTATAAACTCCAATACCTTTCCTACGAGTATGATCTGGGGATCTGTTTTTCCATCTATCAATACAGCAAATGGAATTATTGAAAATGGTTCAGGAGCAGGTATTGCTGAATCATTGATATCAGAAGCTAGATTTTTCCGTGCTTTTAATTATTTTTTATTAGTACAGACTTATGGAGGGGTGCCACTTGATTTAGGATCTGGTGAGTTGAAATTTAACATTAATCCTAAAACTACTTCAATCCGAAATACAGTTACAGAGGTGTACACTAAAGCGATTTTTCCAGATTTAATCAAAGCTGTTGAAAACCTCCCTACAAATCCGCGGGTTACAGGTGGAGTTACTAAAAATGTTGCGAGATTATTTCTTTCCAAGGCATATTTAACATACGCATGGTGGTTACAAAATCCCAACAGTATCCCAACATATCCTGAAACGCCAAGAACAGATCCTGCTGGTCATAATGCACAATATTATTTTCAGAAAGCTTACGATGTAGCTTTAGAAGGAATCAATGCGCCTGGTCCTTATGCTCTTATGCCTACATATTACGATATTCACAGAGGCGACAATGACAGAAATAAGGAATGTATGCTTTACGCTGATCATACAGAAACAAGTGCTTACTTTAATGAAGGGGTAATTCAGGCAAGTTATGGTGATGGATGGTCTCCTAATAACTTTGCAGCGTGGATGTTTACTTTTAACTATACCAATCTTAAAAGTAGCTTATCAAGTACAACTTTCACAAATGCAAGTTCAGTTCAGCGTGCAGCAACGCAGTCTTTAGGTAGACCTTGGGTACGTATGGCTCCAACCATCGAACTATTAAAAAATACTTTTGCAGATAAAACCAATGACTCACGTTATGACGGTACATTTGTTACGACATATAGAGGAAACTGGAATAAGGAGGGAACAGGACTAACAACTGTATCAACTTTGTATAACGCAAATAATTTACCAATTCAACCAGGGGATGCGGTGCTTTCATTCTTGGATAACGATTCTCAAACACCCACTTACCCTTCAAATGTTGGACAAAGCGGTGTTGGAGCAGGAGTATTGCCAGGGAGAGCAGACTGGGTAGTTGCACCAAGCGGAGTAAGCAGAATAGTATACCCGGGAGTTTGGAAAATTGGCACTTACCGTACAGATAATGGAAATGGTTTAGGGTATCCAAATCCGAGTTTAACACGACCTTTCGTAATAGCTAAATTCTCAGAGTTTTATTTCCTGGCTGCTGAGGCTGCAATTAAAGGTGCGTCAGGATCACAATCTGCGAGAGATTTGATTAATGTGCTTCGTGCAAGAGCTGGCAAATGGGTTTACAGTGTAGGCGCAAACGCTCCGAAAGTGCAGGATAACAGTGCAGCAATGATTGCAGCTACTCCGGCTACAATAACTTTAGATTACCTTCTAGCAGAAAGATCGAGAGAATATTATGGAGAAGGTTACAGATGGTATGATTTGGTGAGAACTCAGACTTGGACTCAAAAATCAGCCACATACTCTATTGGAGGTGTTAACTACGGAAATCACACTCCACAAACTGTGTCGAGAACAATACAACCATTCCACTATTTGAGACCGATTCCGCAGGGACAATTAGATGCAATGGAAGTCTCTGCAGACATCAAAGCAAAATACCAAAACCCTGGTTACAATTAATATTTACACACATTCATATTAACAGAAGCAAAGTAGGTGTGTTCATTGCACCTGCTTTGTTTAATGAAATAAACTTAAAAGTATTATGGAAAAAACCTGGCGTTGGTTTGGTAAAAAAGATAAAATACAGCTCAATATGCTCCGTCAAATCGGGGTAGAAGGTATTGTTTCGGCATCACACGATATTCCGAACGGGGAAATCTGGTCGTTGGAAGCAATTAATGACTATAAAAATTATATAGAAAGTTTTGGACTTCGCTGGTCTGTTGTAGAAAGTCTTGCCGTGAGCGAAGCTATCAAGTACGGAGGTGCGGACAGAGATTTTCTTATAGATAATTACATTAAAAGCTTAGAGAATTTAGGAAAGGCGGGAGTGAAAACCGTTTGCTACAACTTTATGCCTGTGCTCGATTGGGCCCGGACAGATCTTTATTTCCAGTGGGAAGACGGTTCGTCCTCATTATACTTTGATAAAGCCAAATTTGCTTATTTTGAAATTCATATTTTAAAGAGAGATGGTGCAGAAAACGATTATAATTCAGAGATTCTTCAAAAAGTAGAACAATTAAAAAATACTTTAACGGAGGAAGATAATAATGATTTGATTGATTCTATCATTGTAAAAACACAGGGCTTTGTCAATGGAAATATCAAAGAAGGCGACAAAAATCCTGTTCAGTTATTCAAAAATCTATTGGCTTTATATGATGGGATTGATAAAAGTCAGCTCCGTCAGAATATGAAATATTTCCTGGAAAAAATAATGCCCGTTTGTGAAGAATACAACATCCAAATGTGTGTACATCCCGATGATCCGCCTTTTTCACTCTTAGGATTACCCAGAATTGTCACCAATGAAGAAGATATCGACTGGTTCTTAAAAGCTGTCGATAATCTTCATAATGGATTGACATTTTGCACAGGATCTCTGAGCGCAGGATTGCAGAATGATGTTCCGAAATTGGCTCAAAAATATGCCTCAAGAACAAAATTTGTACATCTCAGAAGCACCAACGTGTTTGAAAACGGAGATTTTATCGAAGCGCATCATCTAGGTGGAAGAGGAAAACTGATTGAGGTTATCAAAATTTTTGAAAAAGAGAATCCCGATTTACCAATGCGTGTGGATCACGGAAGACTTTTAACGGATGATATCGATAAAGGTTACAATCCCGGCTATTCCTTTTTAGGAAGAATGCTTGCCTTAGGACAAATCGAAGGGGTAATGGCAGCCGTGAATTCTGATTTTAAATTAAAAAAATAACTCCGAACCCCAAGGGTTCAATACGAATAGCCGTAGGTGAAACCTATGCTACAAGAAAAACCAGTCAAAGAACCCGGAGGGTTCAATATTATCACTTATCAATCATAAAAATGAACGAAATATTCAGCATAAAAGATAAAGTAGCAGTCATTACAGGAGCATCAGGCGTTTTGGGCGGAAGTTTGGCTAAAAGTTTCATCTTGGCCGGAGCAAAAGTTGTGGCTTTAGGAAGAAATCAGGAAACTCTGGACGCCTGCGTTCAAGAACTGACAGATTTGGGCGGCGACGCATTCGCTGTAGAAGCCAACGTAATGAATATTGAAAGTCTTGAGACAGCCTCAAAGAAAATCATCGAAAAATATGGTAAAATTGATATTCTTCTCAATATCGCCGGAGGAAATATCCCCGCAGCGACATTAGCTCCAGACCAATCCTTTTTCGACCTGAAAATGGAAGCCTGGAATGAAGTAACCGATCTCAATATCAACGGAACAGTCTATCCAAGCTATGTTTTCGGAAAAATAATGGCAGAGCAGGGAAGCGGAAGTATCGTGAATATTTCCTCAATGGCAGCATATTCCGCCATCACAAGAGTAGCAGGATATTCGGCAGCCAAATCAGCAATTACCAATTTCACCCAATGGCTGGCTTCAGATGTCGCTCTAAAATTTGGGGATAAAATTAGGGTCAACGCAATTGCTCCGGGATTTTTTATCGGAGATCAAAACCGTGCCATTTTATTAAATCCAGACGGTTCTTTAACCGACAGAAGCAAAAAGGTGATCGCAAAAACACCAATGGGACGATTTGGCGACGCAGAAGAACTCAACGGGGCCGTTCAGTTTCTGTGTTCTGATGCCGCAAGTTTCATTACGGGTGCTTTACTTCCTATTGACGGGGGATTCAGCGCATTCAGTGGTGTATAAATCAGGTTATATTTTCTTCATATAGTTACAGGGCCTTAAAGATTTCCTTCAATAAGGTCTTGTTTTTAAAGTTTAATCAATCTGATTACTTTCTTTTGCAATTAAAAATAATTGGCGTGATGTCATAAAATTCCATACCCTAAAAATTAAAAATGAAAAAGAGTATAATCCATACGGTTTTAAATCGAAGTACCTCAAAGCTCATTATAGCTTCCGCATTATTCTCAATTAATTACATTTCAGCGCAGACTTTCTCAGATTTTTCCTATAAAGGAAATGATAAAATCTACACAAACAATCTTTTAAAAGAAAACGAGTTTTACACTCCAATTCTTCAGGGCTGTTATCCGGATCCGAGCATTACCAGAAAAGGAGACGATTATTACCTTGTCAATTCTTCATTTTCAATGTTTCCCGGGGTTCCGATTTTTACTTCAAAAGATTTGGTGAACTGGAAGCAGGTGGGTCACGTTCTGGACAGGCCTTCTCAGCTTAAAGTTGAAAAAGGTGGCGTTTCTCAGGGAATCTATGCACCGGATATAAAATACAATAAATTCAACGACACTTTTTATATGATCACCACACAAATTGCGGGTGGAATTGGAAATATGGTCGTGAAAACGAAAGATCCTGCAAAAGGCTGGAGCGAAGTTCAGAAACTGAATTTCGACGGCATCGATCCTGCCATCTTCTTTGACGATGACGGAAAAGCCTATATCGTTCACAATGATGCGCCGCCAAAAGGAACCGAGCAGTACAACGGTCACCGTGTCATCAAAATGTGGGATTATGATCTGGAAAAAGACCAGGTAGTCGCAGGTTCGGATAAAATTATTGTAAACGGCGGTGTTGATCTTTCCCAGAAACCGATCTGGATAGAAGGCCCGCATTTATATAAAAAGAACGGAAAATATTTTCTGATGTGTGCCGAAGGCGGAACAGGAGGGAATCACAGTGAAGTTGTTTTTATGTCAGATTCTCCGAAAGGCCCTTTTGCTCCTGCAATGAATAATCCGATTTTGACGCAGCGGTATTTCCCGAAAGACCGAAAAGACAAAGTAGATTGGGCAGGTCATGCCGATTTGGTGGAAACCCCTGATGGAAAATATTACGGTGTCTTTTTAGCCATCCGCCCCAACGAAAAAGGACGTGTGAACCACGGAAGAGAAACTTTCATTCTTCCCGTAGACTGGAGCGGTACCTATCCTGTTTTTGAAAACGGGCTGGTTCCGATGAAACCCAAATTAAAATTGCCGGAAGGCGTAAAAAATCAGACCGGACAAAACGGATTTTTCCCGAACGGAAATTTCACATACAACGATAAACTGACCGACAAAAATCTTGATTTCCGATGGATCGCCATGCGCGGACCGCGTGAAAACTTCATCACGGCTACGAAAAATGGCGTAAAAGTCAATCCGATGGAAACGAATATCAAAGCTTTGGCTCCTGTTTCGGCATTATTCCACAGATTACAGCACGAAGATTTTGAAACTTCCGTAACGCTTGATTTCAAACCGAAATCTGAAAAAGATTTAGCCGGAATCACCTGCTATCAAAGTGAAAGATTCAACTACGTTTTCGGAATTACCAAAAAAGACAAAGATTATTATATCGTTTTGGAAAGAACTGAAAAAGGAGAATCGAAACTGATTGCTAGCGAAAAGATTGCACTTTCAAAAACCATCAGATTGCAGGTAGTTGGCGAAAAAGATGATCTCAATTTCAATTACGCTCTGGACGGTAAAAACTTCAAAAATCTTGGTGGTTCGGTTTCCGGGGATATTCTTTCTACCGATGTTGCAGGGGGATTTACCGGAAGCCTGATTGGTTTGTACAGCACGTCGTCCAACGATATTGTACCGAATTAATACCACAAAGCCACAAAGTGGCGACATAAAATAGCATCGGGTGAAGCCCGATGAAGAAATAATAGATATATAAATCTGAGCCCTGAAAGGGTGAAATGTCTGTTTTTTTTTATTAAATCAACCAATCAAAATATTAAAGTTTGAAAATTAATAAACCATTTTATATAGTTTCTCTTTTCGGATTTATCGGGCTGAATCTACTTTCAGCTCAGGTAAATCCCGCTGAGAAACAACAGAAAACAGCATTTACAAATCCTGTCATTTGGGCAGATGCTCCGGATTTATCGGTGACCAGAAACGGCGATGATTTTTATTTGATAAGCACCACAATGCACCTGATGCCGGGAGCTCCGGTGATGCATTCCAGAGATCTTGTCCATTGGGAAATGGTAAGCTATGTTTTTCAAAGCTTGAATGACAATTCTAAATACGATTTGATAAACGGAACTGTTTACGGCCGCGGACAATGGGCATCGTCAATCCGCTTTCATAAAGGGAAATATTACGTTTTGTTTTCCCCGAATGACGAGCCTTTCAAATCCTATTTCTATGTAACGGATAACCCTGAAAAAGGCAATTGGAAATTAATAACCAGAACCAGGCATTTTCACGATGCTTCTTTGTTTTTTGATGATGACGACAGGGTTTATGTGTTCACGTCCAACAAAGTTTTTGAATTAGGTCCTGATTTCAAAGATGTGATAGGAAATCCCGACGGAACGGTAGTTTTTGAAAAAGATGCTTCGGAAACCGGACTTCTGGAAGGCAATCAGATCATTAAAAAGGACGGAAAATATTATATGATGATGATTTCCTGGCCAAGAGGTGGGAAACGCCGTCAGGAAGTTTACAGAGCTGATCAAGTAACCGGACCTTATGAGAAAAAAATTATTCTGGAAGACAATTTCCTCGGATTTTCCTACGCCGGACAAGGTGCTTTGATTGATGATAAAAACGGTAACTGGCATTCTCTGATTTTTCAGGATAGAGGTGGAGTTGGACGTGTTCCAATTCTGATTCCCGTAAAATGGGAAAACGGTTGGCCGGTTTTAGGTGACAACGGAAAAATTCCTTTGAATGGTGAAGTGCCGCTTCCTCCCTTTAAACCTAAAAATAACATCGTTGAAAGCGATGAGTTTTCAGATAAAAAATTAAAAATCCAGTGGCAGTGGAATCATAATCCGGTGAATGAAGCCTGGTCTTTATCCGATCGCAAAGGATTTATGAGACTGAAAACGGGTAGAATTGTAGATAATCTCTATGCTGCTCCCAATACTTTAACCCAAAGAATGGAAGGCCCGAAATCTACCGCGATTGTTGCTCTGGATGTGAAAGGTATGAAAGATGGCGACATCACGGGATTCAGTTCGTTCAACGGAGATTCCGGGATTTTGTCGGTGGTAATGGAAGGCAGTAAAAAGTTTGTCATTTTTGAAACAGATGAGGTAAGTTTAGACAATAAAACTAAAGCAATTTTGGGTGTTAAAAAAGACGAAAAGAAGAGATTTCCATTAAACTCGGACAAGGTTTATTTTAAAATTGACGCCGATTTCAACCTCGGAAAAGATCTGGCCAATTTCTCATACAGCACCGATCAGAAAAACTGGAGGGAAATGGCGAAAGATTACAAAATGATTTTCGATTACCGAAGATTGTTTATGGGATCCAAATTTGCCATTTTAAATTATGCCACGAAAAGTACAGGAGGTTTTGTGGATGTTGATTTTTTCAGAGTAAACAAAACTTCAGAGTAATAAAGGGAAGAATTAATTTTTGGGTAGCTTATCCGCCTTCCACTCCCAAACCTAAAAGAGTGGTTCGACGGAGTCAATCTTTTTTGCTGATGATTTCAGAATAAATACAACTATTGTACAAACAAAAAAGGATTTCCGCTCAAGTCGGGCTACGAGCAATTCGATGTAAAAAAGGTAATTCTGATTAATGCTCCGTAGGAGCAATCTGTTAATAGCAAAAAAGAGGATTAATTAAAAAAAAACCTCGTAGAGGCGACCTGTTAATTGTAACCAAAATTAACATTAAAATGGAAAAAAGATAAACCCTTGCAGGTATTATTTTTTTGTCTAAAGCAATAAGTGTAAAAACTACAAATAAAAATTATGCGAAATTCAGTTGTATTTGTTTTAGGTTTTGTTCTGTCAGGAATATTTATTTCTGCACAAACTTTTGATAAACAGGCACCACAAGGTTTTGATGTTGAAAAGAAAGATATCCCACACAGTAAAATCGACTCCGTTCAATATGCATCAAAAACAGTCGGAACCACACGAAAAGCTCTGATTTACACGCCGCCGGGATTTAAAAAAGGAAATAACTATCCGGTTTTATATCTTCTTCACGGCATTGGCGGCGACGAAAAAGAATGGTACAAAAACGGAACACCACAAATTATTCTGGACAATCTTTACGCAGAGGAAAAACTCACGCCGATGATTGTCGTTTTACCCAATGGCAGAGCGATGAAAGACGACCGCGCTACCGGAAATATTATGGCAAAAGATAAAGTGGAAGCTTTCGCAACCTTCGAAAAAGATTTGCTGACCGACCTGATTCCTTTTATCGAAAAAAAATATCCTGTAAAGAAAGACAGAGAAAACCGCGCGATTGCCGGACTTTCAATGGGTGGCGGACAAACCCTGAATTTCGGACTAGGAAATATCGAGAAATTCGCCTGGGTTGGCGGATTTTCATCGGCTCCCAACACCAGAGAACCTCAGAAATTGCTTCCAAATCCGCAAAAAGCCAAAGAACTGAAACTGATTTTCATTTCCTGTGGCGATCAGGACGGCTTGATGCCTTTCAGCAAAAGAACAAGCGATTATCTCACGGAAAATAAAATTCCGCACATTTTTTACATAGAACCGGGCGGCCACGATTTCAAAGTCTGGAAAAACGATTTGTACATCTTTTCACAATTGATTTTTAAACCTGTCGACCAATCCAGATTTTCGGAATTTACGGTTTTTGGAACACCACCCGCATCTAACATCCGAAATGCACAGTTTCCACAGATTCTTCGAAGTGGAAAAGCGATGTTTAAAGTAAAAGCTCCCGATGCACAGAAAGTTCAGATCGATTTAGGCGAAAAATATGACCTCAAAAAAGAATCAGACGGCGTATGGACAGCGACCACAGATTCTCTGAGTGAAGGCTTCCATTATTATTCATTATTGATTGATAATGTAGCGGTTGCAGATCCTTCAAGTAAGTCATTTTATGGGATGGGAAGATTCGCCAGCGGAATCGAAGTTCCTTTTGCGGGCGACGGTTATTATGCCTTAAAAGACGTTCCTCACGGCGACATCAGGATCCAGAATTTCTTTTCAAAAGTGACCAATTCCTGGAGAAGAGTTTTCATCTACACGCCTCCCGGTTACGACAAAAATGTGAATGAAAATTATCCTGCGCTTTACATTCTTCACGGTGGTGGCGAGGACGAAAGCGGTTGGGCAAATCAGGGAAAAGCCAATTTAATCCTTGATAATCTGATTGCAGAAGGCAAAGCAAAACCAATGATTTTAATAATGCCGGATGCCAATATCGGTCCCGCCGGATTCGGAAATTTTGGGACTAGAAATCTTCAGATGTTTGAAAAAGAACTCAAGGAATCGGTCATTCCTTTTGCAGAATCTAATTTCAGAATTAAAAAAGATGCGAGCAACAGAGCTTTGGCAGGACTTTCAATGGGCGGAATATACACGCTTTATACAGGCATTCAGAACTCGGAAATGTTTTCCTCTTTGGGCGTTTTCAGTTCCGGATGGATGTTGCCGGCACTTCAGAAAGTGGCGGATGATGAGTATCAATTTTTAGCTGACCACAAATCAAAATTCAATTCAAATATTAAAAATTTCTGGATTGCGATGGGCGGAAAAAATGATATTGCATATCAGAATAATCAGATAATGATGAAGAAACTGGATGAATTGGGCATCAGATATTCCTATTCCGAATATCCCGGCGGTCATACCTGGCCTGTTTGGAGAAATAATTTGTATCAGTTTGCGCAGTTGCTTTTTAAGGATTAAAAAAATTTAATTAAGAACGATCACAAAAAGACAATCATCTGAACTGATCACCGAATACCACTCACTATTTAATTCTTATTATGAAAACGATGGTTAAAAATATTTTTAAAGTAAGCTTAATCGTGATAGGAACATTAGTTTCTGCCCAGAATCCCATCATCCAGACCAAATTCACGGCCGATCCTGCGCCAATGGTTTACAAAGACACCGTTTTTCTGTACACCAGTCACGATGAAGATGACGCTTTCGGATTTAAAATGAAAGATTGGCTGCTCTACACTTCAACCGATATGGTCAACTGGACAGATCACGGCGTGGTGGCTTCATTAAAGGATTTCAAATGGACGGATCCGGAAAACGGAGCGTGGGCGCCACAAGTCATTGAAAGAAATGGCAAGTTTTATATGTATTGCCCGATGCCCGGACAAAGAGGAATTGGAGTTTTGGTGGCGGACAGTCCGTATGGTCCGTTCAAAGATCCTATCGGAAAACCGCTGGTGAAAAATTCAAGTGATGATATTGACCCCACCGTTCTTATAGATGATGACGGACAGGCTTATCTATACTGGGGAAATCCCAATCTTTGGTATGTAAAACTGAATAAAGATATGATTTCTGTTGATGGCCCAATCGTAAAAGATCCGTCAATTGCAAAAGTGAAAGGCTCGCCGGATCCGTTTCATTATCAGGAAGGACCTTGGGCGTGGAAACGAAACGGAAATTATTATATGGCTTATGCTTCAACGTGTTGTCCGGAAGGCATTGGTTACGCAATGGGCAAATCGGCAACCGGACCGTGGGAATACAAAGGAATGATTATGGACAGCGACAAACGTTCCAACGGGAATCATCCCGGAATCATTGATTACAAAGGAAAATCTTATGTTTTCGGTTTCAATTACAATCTGGGAAAACAAACCATAAGCAAGCATTATGAGCGCCGTTCCATTTGTGTGAGCGAACTGATTTATAATGCCGATGGCACCATTCAAAAACTACCGTTTTGGAATCCTGAAGGCGTAAAAAGAATTGCGACTTTGAATCCTTATGAAAAAGTGGAAGCCGAAACCATTGCTTACAGTGAAGGTTTAAAAACAGAAAAAATGACCGAGTGGGAAAGAAATAATCCGTACGACACAGGAAAAAAAATTACTGACCGAATGGTGGTTTCATCTATCAATAATGGCGATTACCTCAAAGTTCAGGGTGTTGATTTTTCTAAAGGAACCCAATTTTTGGAAGTCTCAGTTGCTTCAATAAATGGCGGAACGATAGAAATTCATACAGATTCATTGGATGGACAACTTTTAGGAACTGTTCAGGTTATCGGAAAAGCCGAAGGTGATGTTTTTAAAACCATTAAATCTCCTGTTAAAAATGTAAAAGGAATTTACGATTTATACTTTGTATTCAAAGGAAACAGAGATCTTTTCTATTTTGACTGGTGGAAATTCATTTCTAAATAGGGCTTTATTTAAACTTTAAAAAGTTTCTTATTTCGCTTAAAATTTTAAAAATGTACAGATTTAAAGTTTTTATTTTAATTTTTATCATCAACGGATGTTGGTTAAATGCACAGAATGTCGTCTGGCTGGATGAGCTCGACCTCAGTGTTTCCACGCAGGGTCACGGAACTCCGGGTATCAACACTTCAGTTGCGGGAAAACCGCTGACGATTGCAGGCGAAGTTTTCAAAAGAGGATTTGGCACGCACGCTGAAAGTTCTTTGCTGATCAACCTAGACGGAAAAGCATCAAAATTCACTGCGTTAGTAGGTCTGGATGATGAAGTGAAGGGGCAAGATCCAGCCGTGGAATTTGAGATTTATGGCGACAACAAAAAGCTCTGGTCAAGTGGAATTATGAAATTGGACGACAAGGCAAAACCTTTTTCTGTTTCACTAAAAGGCATCAAACAATTAGAGTTACTGGTAACCGATGGTGGAAACGGTCCTTATTATGACCACGCCAACTGGGTTGATGCAAAATTTGAAACTGACGGTGCGATTACTTTAAAAACATTCAATCCCATTTCGTCCGAAGAATATATTTTAACGCCAAAATCTCCTGCAACGCCAAGAATCAATTCGGCAGCAGTTTTCGGCGTTCGTCCAGGTTCTCCATTCTTGTTCAGGATTCCTGCAACCGGGGAACGACCAATGACATTCTCTGTAAAAGGTCTTCCAAAAGGATTAAAATTAGATTCTCAAACAGGAATTATCACAGGAAAACTGGATAAAACAGGAATTTATGAAGTGCAGTTTACCGCCAAAAATACAAAAGGAAAAACTTCGAAAAACTTTAAAATAAACTGCGGAGAAAAGATTGCACTCACGCCAACGATGGGTTGGAACAGCTGGAACTGTTTCGGACTCGAAGTCTCTGCCGATAAGGTAAAACGCGCTGCAGATGCTCTGATTAAAAGCGGATTGGCAGACCACGGATGGAGCTACATCAACATCGATGATTCCTGGCAGTATAACCGGGATTCCAAAGACCATCCCAAAATGCGTGATGAAAAAGGATTTATTATTCCCAATGCCAAATTTCCCAATATCAAAGGCCTTACAGATTATGTTCATAACAACGGATTGAAAATAGGAATTTATTCTTCTCCCGGTCCGTGGACCTGCGGTGGATCTCTCGGAAGTTATGGTTACGAGAAACAGGACGCCGAAAGCTATGCAAAATGGGGAATTGATTACTTGAAATACGACTGGTGCAGCTATGGCGGCGTCGTCGACGGTCTGCCGGAAAACGATCCTTTTAAAGTTCCTTCTCTGGCTTTTCAGGGTGGAGGCGATCCGGAGAAAGGCGTAAAACCTTTCAAACTGATGGGTGATTTACTCCGTCAGCAGCCACGCGATATTGTCTATAACCTTTGCCAATACGGGATGGGCGATGTCTGGAAATGGGGCGATAAGGTTGAAGCGCAATCCTGGAGAACCACCAACGATATTACTGATACCTGGGCGAGTGTGAAAAGTATTGCACTGGCTCAAGATAAAGCCGCCCCGTTCGCAAAACCGGGCAACTGGAATGATCCTGATATGCTGGTAGTTGGTGAAGTCGGCTGGGGAAATCCGCACAAAAGCCGTTTGAAACCCGATGAGCAATATCTTCACATCAGCCTTTGGAGTATATTTTCAGCACCGCTTCTTATTGGTTGCGACCTGGAAAAACTTGATGATTTCACACTAAATCTTTTAACGAACGATGAGGTAATTGCTGTGAATCAGGATGCTTTGGGAAAACAGGGCGTTTGCCTTCAGACAGTCGGCGAACTTAAAATCTATGTAAAAGAACTGGAAGACGGCAGCAAAGCGGTCGCATTTGCCAATTTCGGAAGAGAACAAGTGAGTATGAATTATAAAGATTTTTCAAAACTTGGAATATCAGGAAAACAAACAATCCGTGATCTCTGGCGACAGAAAGATATTGCGAAATTAAATACTGTAAACGAAAGCCTGCCATTGGAAATCCCGGCTCACGGTGTGGCTTATTATAGGTTTATCGGAAGTAAATAATCACATTTTAAAATATTTTTAATATGAATTGGAAAACAATCATCTGCCTTTTTATTCTGTTTCCTTTATTTGGAAAGGGGCAAACTTTTGTCAGTCATACGGTCAATAAAGACGGTGTGACGGTGAAACTGTCAGAAGGTATTTTGAAACTAAATCCGGTTCATAAAAATGCGGTCAGGATACAATGGATAAAAGATTTACCGGCAGAGGAACGTGAGTTTGTGTTGGTCAATAAGCTGGAAATTCCAAAATTCAAATGTTCGGAGGATAAAGATTTTTTAAAACTTAAATCAGGAAATGTTTCGGTTTTGTTCGATAAAACAACTTCCAGACTAACCTTTCTTGATAAAAAAGGAAAAGTGCTGCTGTCTGAAGCAATAAACAGTCGGAAATTAACCGACAACACCATCTCTTCCGAGCCTTGCCACATCGCAGAACAGGGTTTTGATACAACTTCTGATGAATATCTTTTTGGCTTGGGACAGTTTCAGGACGGTCATTATAATCTGAAAAATATCAGCAGAAAACTCATTCAGGTCAACAGCCAGATTGCGCTGCCTTTTCTTTATTCTTCCAAAGGATACGGTATTTTGTGGCATCAGTACGGCTTATCGTGGTTCAATCCGGCTGACAATAATGTGGAACTGAAAAAAGAGTCGTCTTCCAAAGGAGAAGAAAAAGAAGTGACCACAACCAGCGGAACGGTGAAGGTTTCCCAGCAGCAGGCTTCCTACAAAGGCAAATTATATTTAAATAAAGATTCCGACTATACTTTTATGCTCGATCTGGGCGATATGGATAACCGCCATTTATTGATCATTGACGGAAAACCTGTGATTGACCAATCCAACCTTTGGTTGCCTCCAGCTGTCAGCACAAAAATTAGTTTAAAGGCTGGTGAACATCAGATCCAGGTTGTCTGTAAAGCCTCCAACACACCAGTTTTAAAATGGAATGAGGTTAGTAATGTGACGACTTTCCGTTCGCCTAACAGCAAAGCCTTGGATTATGTTTTTTTTGCCGGGAATGATACCGATGAAGTGATAGAGGCTTACAGAGAACTTTCCGGTGAGGTTCCGATGCTTCCGAAATGGGCTTTTGGATATTGGCAGTGCCGCAAACGCTACACTTCCGCTTCGCATCTTGTTGAGACCGTCAAAGAATTCAGAAAAAGAAAATTACCGATGGATGTGATTGTTCAGGATTGGCAGTATTGGGGAAAATACGGATGGGGCGTTCCGAAATTTGATGAAAAGAATTATCCGAACCCGGAAAAGTTCATTGAAGAATTACATCAATTAAATTCAAAATTCTCCGTATCCGTTTGGGAAAATTTAGATAAAAAATCAGATGTTGCGAAAGATTATAAAGGTCTTTACATTCCGGACAGTCCGTGGATTGACATTTATAATCCGAAGACTCAAAATGTTCATTGGAATGCTTTGAATGATAACCTTTTCAAATTCGGAGTTGATTCCTGGTGGATGGACGCTACAGAACCGGAAAATGATGCTCTGGCAGGAAAGAAAACGTATTTCGGAGCGGGAGAATTTTACAGATTGACGTATCCTTTGTTTGTGAGCCAAGCGGTTTATGACGGACAAAGGAAAACAAATCCCGATAAAAGAGTAGTGATTTTAACAAGGTCTGCATTCCCGGGTCAGCAACGTTACGGAACCATCAACTGGTCGGGAGACATCGGCTGGGACTGGGATACTTACAAAAGACAGATTGTTGCAGGACTTAATTATTCGTTGACCGGAATGCCGTATTGGACAACCGATATCGGTGGTTTTTTCCGTCCGGGTTCTTCTCAATATACAGATCCAAAATACCACGATATTTTGATGCGCTGGTTTCAATGGGGTGTTTTTTGCCCGATTTTTAGGACTCACGGCTATCAATCCGAAACTGAACCGTGGAAATACGGCGATAAAGTGGAGGGTGAAATGCGGGATTTAATCAATCTTCGGTATCAGTTATTGCCTTATATCTATTCTCAATCTTGGGAAGTTTCTCACAATAATTCTACAATAATGCGTCCGATGGTAATGGATTTCAAAGATGATCCGGAAGCTTTGAAACAGGCGTATCAGTATATGTTTGGAAAATCGATTTTGGTTGCTCCTGTCACAATGCCGGAAACAAAAAACTGGAAGGTCTATCTTCCAAACGGAACTTCGTGGTACGACTTCTGGACGGATAAAAGCTACGATGGCGGACAAAATATAACGGCTGATGCTTCTGGAAACAAAATTCCCCTGTTCGTCAAATCAGGTTCTATTATTCCTTTCGGACCGATAATGCAATATTCTTCCGAAAAATCAAATGATACAATTACCATTAAAGTTTATACCGGACAAAACGGTTTTTTTGAACTTTATGAAGATGAAGGCGATAATTACAATTATGAAAAAGGAAATTACAGCCTGATTCCATTTTCCTGGAACGAGAAAAACAAAACTTTGAAGATTGCCGAACGGAAAGGTTTATTTGAAGGAATTACAGAAAAAAGAACCTTCAATATTAGCTTAATCGGTTTGAATGGTAAAATAATCAGCAGAAAAATTCTGTATGATGGTCGTGCTGTTGTGTCAAAATTTTAATGAAATAAATTGAATATGAAAAAAATAAAAATAATAATCGGTCTGGCTTTTTGCAGTTTATATGCAATTGCTTTTGCCCAGAATCCTGTTATCCAGACGCATTTTTCACCAGATCCTGCGCCAATGGTTTATAAAGATAAAATGTACGTTTACACAGGCGACGATATTCCGGGCTATGATTTTTATTATATGACGAAATGGCGGGTGCATTCATCTGAAGATATGGTCAACTGGACAGATCACGGCGTTCCGATTTCCTTAGAATCCTTCAGTTGGGCTCGCGACCGAGCCTGGGCAGCACAATGTGTTCAGCGTGACGGTAAATTTTATTGGTACATCTGTGCACAAACTGTGAATAATGATATGGCAATTGGCGTTGCAGTTTCCGACAGTCCGACCGGTCCATTCAAAGATGCGCTTGGAAAACCTTTGATAACAACGGGAACCTGGGATAATATTGATCCGACCGTTTTTATTGATGATGACGGACAGGCTTATCTTTATTGGGGAAACAGCAAATTATTTTACGTGAAGCTCAATAAAAATATGACTTCTTATGATGATAAAATCACAGAAGTTCCGCAATCGGTGGAAGCTTTCGGAGGATTGAGACGTCCGGGAAAAAGTGAAGACGTTTTGCAGAAACAGGAAAAATTTAATGATGTTTATGTAGAAGGGCCTTGGTTTTATAAACGAAACAAAAAATATTATCTGATGTACGCAGGTATGACAGACCGCACGGAATGTCTTTCCTACTCAACAAGTTCTTCGCCAACCGGACCGTGGAAATATCAGGGAAAAATAATGACCGATCAGCCAACCAACAGCTTTACCAATCACGGCGGAATTATTGATTTCAGAGGAAAATCCTATTTGTTTTATCATACAGGATTGCTGCCCGGTGCGGGAAGTTATGGCAGATCGACTGCGATTGAAGAATTTAAGTATAATGCAGACGGAACCATTCCTAAAATCACAATGACGAAAGAAGGCGTAAATCCTGTAGCAACATTAAATCCTTACCAAAGAAATGAAGCGGAGACAATGGCCTGGTCGGAGAAATGCAGCACCTCTGAGAATAAAAAAACAGGTGTTTTTGTCTCTGATATCAGAGTTGGAGGTTACCTAAAAGTTCGTGTGGTAGATTTTGGAAAAGGTGCTTCAGAATTCTCAGCTTCTTTGGCAGCAGGACTTGATGGCGGAATTTTAGAAGTAAGACTTGATAAATTAGACGGACAAAAATTAGCTGAAATTGAGGTTCCACGAACTGGCGGTTGGGAAGAATTTAAAACGCTGACTTCAAAAATAACAGAATCCGTTTCAGGCGTCCACGATGTCTATTTTGTATTTAAAGGAAAAAATATCACGGCAGGTAGAAAGCTTTTCAATTTCGACCACTGGAGTTTTCAGAAAAAGTAAATCAATATGAAAAAAACAATAAAATCAATCATAAATGTCTGTCTAATAGGATTTTCGGGAATGTTATTTTCGCAGAATCCCATTATTCAAACCAATTACACCGCAGATCCGGCACCGATGGTTTATAATGACAGGCTTTACGTTTATACCACACACGACGAGGACGATTCTACCTGGTTTACGATGAACGACTGGAAAGTTTATTCTACCAACGATATGGTGAACTGGACGGACCACGGGACCATTCTTTCCTACAACGATTTCGATTGGGCAAAACGTGATGCGTGGGCGGCTCAGTGCATCGAAAGAAACGGCAAATTCTTTATGTACGTCCCGATGATTTCCAAAACCAATAACAAAGGTGCAATTGGAGTAGCTGTTGCCGACAGTCCGTTTGGTCCATTTCACGATCCGCTGGGGAAACCTTTGGTACAGAGCGAATGGGGAGATATCGATCCGACTATTTTCGTGGATGATGACGGACAGGCGCATCTGTACTGGGGAAATCCTAAACTAAAATATGTAAAACTTAATGAAGATATGATTTCCTATTCCGGTGATATTGTTGAGGTTCCGATGACTGAAGAATCTTTCGGAAAACGGGAAGGAAATCCGGAAAGACCAACGAAATATGAAGAAGGTCCTTGGCTTTATAAACGAAAAAATCTGTATTACCTTTTCTGGCCGGGCGGTGCGTTACCGGAATTTATAGGATATTCCACCAGCAAAAATCCTCAAGGTCCCTGGAACTACGGCGGAATCATAATGCCTGCGGAAGGAAAATCTTTTACCAATCATCCCGGCGTGATTGATTTCAGAGGGAAAACCTATTTTTTCTATCACAATGGTGCGTTGCCGGGCGGTAGCGGATTTACACGTTCAGTGAGCGTGCAGGAATTAGAATTTAACAAAGATGGCTCTATTTCTCCATTCAAAATGACGACTGGGATTTCCAAAGCTATTGCAACCGTTAATCCTTACGCATTCAATCAGGCGGAGATGATTTACTGGTCGGAAAATGTAAAATCTTATCAGAACAAAACGGCAGGAGTTTTCATTAAAGCAAAGAAAAACGGTGCTTATACAAGTGTGAAAAATGTTGATTTTGGAAAAGAAGGCGCAACAACTTTTTCTGCAAGAGTAGGAACAACGCACAACAGCGGTGTTACGATGGATGTTCATTTAGACAGTTTGGACGGGCCGCTTGCAGGAACGATAAAAGTTCCGATGACTGGAGGAGACGACCGTTTTGAAACGGTTAAAATCAATTTATCTAATTCGATTAAAGGCATTCATAATCTATATTTCGTATTCAATGGAAAAGCGGAAAAAGACATTATGTTTTTCGATTATTGGATGTTTTCAAAATAATTTAAAATGAAAAAATTTACACTTTTATTTATATTATTCATAAGCTTTTGTTTTTTATCAAAACTTAAAGCACAGGTTGCAGAAATTTCAAGTCCGGACGGAAAACTGAAACTGAATGTTTTTTCAGAGAACGGAAATGCATTTTACTCCGTCACTTTTAAGGGAAAAACGATGCTGGAAAAATCGCCGTTAGGTTTAGTCACCAACGAATCTGATTTTTCTAAAAATTTAAAATTCATCAACAGCAAAAAAGATGTTTTTGCCAAAACCTATTCCAACGAAAAAATCAAAAAATCAAAGGTTGATTATAATTCTAATGTGCTGACTGTCAGTTTTAAAAACGCCTACGATTATGACCTTGGAATTGAATTTCAATTAAGCGATAACAATATTGCTTTTCGCTACAGTATTGAACCGATGAAAAACCGCTTCAGCGGTGTGGTACAGTCAGAAATGACAGGGTACAGATTTCCGTCTCAAACCACTACGTTTCTCTCACCAATGATGAAGCCGATGACAGGTTTTGCCCGAACAGCGCCGAGCTACGAAAGTGGATACAAAGCCGATGCAGAATTAGGAACGAAAGCCGATTATGGTTACGTTTTCCCCGGACTTTTTCATATCGGAAATGAAGGCTGGATTTTACTTTCTGAAACAGGAGTAAGCAGTTTGTATTGTGCTTCGCATCTTGATACCACTTCAGAAAAAAATCTTTATAGAGTAGCTTATCCGAATATGGCGGAGAATAATGGTTTTGGAAGTTCCGGCGCAGCAATTTCTCTTCCGGGGACAACTCCTTGGCGAACCATCACCATCGGCGATTCTCTGAAACCTATTGTGGAAACTACCATTCCGTTTGATGTGGTCGACCAACTTTATGAGCCTTCTCAAAAATACCAGTTCGGAAAATCTACCTGGAGCTGGATTCTGTGGCAGGATAACAGTATGAATTATGATGATCAGACAAAGTTTATTGATTTAGCATCAAAACTTAATTATGAATTCATTCTGATCGATGCGCTTTGGGATAAAAATATTGGTAAAGAAAGGATGAAAGAGCTCATTCAGTATGCAAAATCCAAAAATGTCGGAGTTTTGCTATGGTACAATTCCAACGGTTCAGCCAACGACGCTCCGATGGGCCCGAGAAACAAAATGAGCAGTTCGGTAGAGCGAAAAAAAGAAATGAAATGGCTGAGAGAAGTTGGCGTAAAAGGTTTGAAAGTCGATTTCTTTGGTGGCGACAAGCAGGAAACGATGCGGCTGTATGAAGATATTCTTTCCGATGCCAATGATTTTGGGCTCACAATTATTTTCCACGGCGCCACTTTGCCGCGAGGATGGGAGGTAATGTACCCGAATTATGCCGGAAGTGAAGCCGTTTTAGCCTCAGAGATGCTGTATTTTTCTGAAGATGTCCGCAGGCAGGAAGCATTTTTTGCCACTTTGCATCCATTCATCCGAAACACGGTCGGAAGTATGGAATTTGGCGGAACTTTCCTCAATAAATTTTTAACAAAATCAAACAAAGACAAAAATAAAAGACACACCACAGACGGTTTTCAATTGGCGACAGCTGTTCTTTTTCAGAATCCGGTTCAGATGTTTGCCGTGATGCCCAATAATCTTACCGATGTTCCAAAGTTCCAGATTGATTTTATGAAAGAAGTTCCCACGCTTTGGGACGAAACGGTTTTTATCGACGGCTATCCGGGTAAATATTCAGTGATTGCAAGAAGACATCAGAATCAATGGTTTGTTGCGGGAATCAATGCAGAAAAAACGGTGAAAAAACTGAAAATTAAGCTCCCAATGTTTGCCGGAAAAACGGTGAAACTCATCAATGACGATGCTCAGGGAAATTCATCTGAAAAAGAAGTGAAAGTTAATGAAAAAGGAGAATTCAAAGTAGAAATTCAGCCAAATGGCGGGTTTGTTTTGAAGAACTAATACAGTAATGATTTGGGCAGCTTAATCCGCCCTCCGTTCCCGCTTTTTTGTTCCGCTTTGCTCCACAAAAAGAGCTCCACTCAGGTCGGGCTGCGGGAGATTCGCCACAATCAAAAAACCCGAAAGGTTCAATATGAATAGCCTTAGGTGAAATCGAGGAAAAAGATTCGGCGAAGCCAAACCTATGGAACAGAAAACATACAAAAGGCGAACCCTGAAAGGGTTCAATTAATTATAAAGCCAAAGAATCAAAATAAAATAAAAATTATGAACAGATTACCGATACTATTTCTCGTTGTCTTATTTTTTGCTGCTTGTTTAAATGTACAGGCAACAGAACCATTTATCACAACCAAAAAAAGCGATGATGCCATTCTTCTGAAAGACAAATTGGTCAGAATTTCATTATTTACCAACAATAATACCGATGCCGGAATTTTGAGAGCTGTCAAAAATCTCCAAACAGATTTTCAGAAAGTCACAGGTGAGCAACCAACGATTTTGAATCAGATTTCAGGAATGAGTTCTCCTTTAATCATCATCGGAACGATCGGAACAAAATCTGTCATTGATGATTTAATCAAACAAAAAAAGATTGACGGAAAAGCATTAACCGGAAAACGTGAAAAATACATCATTCAAAATGTCAGCAATCCGTTTCCCGGAGTTTCGGAAGCAATTGTGATTGCGGGAAGCGACAAACGGGGAACGATTTACGGAATTTATGAAGTTTCTCAGCAGATTGGCGTTTCGCCTTGGCATTATTGGGCAGATGTTCCGGTTGAAGCTAAAGAAAATTTATATTTCAAAAAAGGAATTTATACCGATGGAGAGCCGGCTGTAGAATACCGAGGAATTTTCCTGAATGATGAAGAACCTTCTTTGGGAGGCTGGGCAAGAACAACTTTTGGTGGGATTAATTCTAAGTTTTATGAGAAAGTGTTTGAACTGCTTCTACGGTCCAAAGCCAATTATCTGTGGCCTGCAATGTGGGGAAAAGCTTTCTACGATGATGATCCTTTGAGTGGACCTTTGGCCAACGAAATGGGAATTATAATGGGAACTTCGCACCACGAACCAATGGCTCAGGCACAGGCAGATTGGCATAGATACATCAAAAAAAATAATCTTCCGAACGTTTGGGATTATTCTAAAAATGCCAAAGTGTTGCAGGATTTCTGGAAAGCAGGAATTGTAAGAAGCCAAAACTGGGAAAAGCTTGTGACAGTAGGAATGCGGGGCGACGGCGACGAGGCGATGGGAGAGGGAACCAACATTTCTTTGCTTGAAAACATCGTTAAAGATCAGCGTAAAATTATTCAGAATGTTACTAGTGAAAAACCGAATAAAACACCGCAGGTTTGGGCTTTGTACAAAGAAGTTCAGGATTATTATGACAAAGGAATGAGAGTTCCGGATGATGTGATTTTATTGTTTTGTGATGACAACTGGGGTAATGTGAGAAAGCTTCCGGATCTTTCAAAACCTTTACACAAGGGCGGTTACGGAATGTACTATCATTTCGATTATGTGGGCGGACCGAGGAATTCTAAATGGATCAACATCAATCCCATTCAGAGAGTTTGGGAGCAGATGAATCTTTCTTATGAACACGGCGTATATAAAGTTTGGGTGGTTAACGTGGGTGATTTGAAACCGATGGAATTTCCAATCAGTTTTTTCTTGGAAATGGCCTGGAATCCGAAACAGTTTAATTCTAAAAACCTTTTGGAATACACTGAAAGATGGTCGGCACAGCAGTTTGGCGAAAAACATTCAAAGGAAATTGCCAGAATGATTAATCTTTACGCAAAATACAACCGCAGAGTAACGCCTGAAACGCTGGACAGCAAAACATTCAGCCTCGAAAATTACAATGAATTTGAAACCGTTTTGAATGACTACAGAGCTTTAGCGGTTGATGCGCTACGATTAAAAGACCAGATTCCGGCAGAGTATCAGGATGCTTATTATCAGTTGGTTCTTTACCCAATCGATGCGTGCAGCAATTTGTACGAAATGTATTATGCCGTAGCTAAAAATAAAGAACTGGCTTCTAAAAATGATATTCAGGCTAATTTCTATGCAGATAAAGTGAAAGAATGTTTTGAACGAAACGCCTATCTCGACCATAAATACAACAGTGAAATTGCCGGCGGAAAGTGGACGCATATGATGGATCAGATGAAAATAGGTTACAAAAGCTGGGCAGACGGAAAGGAAAATATAATGCCTGAAGTTACTTATGTTTCTGAAGCTGATGTTTCGAAAGAGAAAGTGTTTCAGGAAAAAGACGATTATGTTTCTATTGAAGCGGAAAATTTTGCGAGAATGAATAATTCAGACAGAATTCATTGGGAAGTGATTCCTGATTTCGGAAAAACTAAATCTGGTATGACGACTTTTCCCCAAAATGCCTATCCGAAAGCCGATGAAAATATCTACCTGGAATACGATATTAATTTCGAGTCTAAAGGCGAATTTGAAGTTCAGCTTCTTTTAGCTCCAACTTTAAATTACAATCACAACAAAGGACTTCGCTACGAAATTTCTTTCGACGGACAATCGCCACAAACCGTCAATTTCAACGGTCATTATAAAGGCGAACTGGGAAGATGGCAAGCGGAACATATTATAAGATCAATCACGAAGCATCAGATTTCACAACCCGGAAAACATACTTTACGTTTCAGAGTTTTAGAACCGGGAATTGTTTTAGAGAAAATATTAATCAATACAGGCGGATTGAAGCCTAGTTATCTGGGAGCACCCGAGAGTGATTATTTAGAGAAATAAATCAAGATCTACTATATAAGAAAAACAATAACATCATTTTGAATTCAATTAAATCAATGTCAAATTAAAATCAGTATTATGAGAAAAATCGTCAGTTTGGTACTTGCTGCTATGACAGGTATCGTATTCACAGGGCATTTAAGTGCCCAGAGTACACAGACCGCAAAAGTGAAGATTGATAAGAATATTACTTATCAGAACATTACAGGATTCGGAGGTTTTGTCTGCAGTCCGCAGTTTGCCTACAATCACATGACACCCACAGAAATCCAGAAACTCTGGGGAACCGGTGCCACAGATGCGGGATATAACATGTTGAGGCTGTATATTCCGGAAGATCCTGCAAACTGGCCTCAGGCTTTAGCGACGGCACAGCAGGCCAAATCGATGGGACTGATAGTTTTTGCAAGCCCATGGACAATGCCGGCGGCGTGGAAGACCAATAACAGTTCGAATGCAGTTTTTACTGATGCCAATGGTGTACAGCAAATAGGGTATCTGAAACCTGAACATTATCAGGACTATGCTTTACACCTGAACAGTTTCGTAACCTATCTTGCGACAAACGGAGTAACGCTTGATTACATTTCAATTCAGAACGAACCCGATGAGATGGCGCAGTATGCAGGCTGTATCTGGACACCAACGCAGATCGCAAATTTTGTGAGAGATTACGGTCAATTGATCAACTGCAACGTTATTGCTCCAGAGAGTGTTGGTTTCACCGATAATTTTGCCAATGCATTTCTGAATACAGCAACCATGGCCAATTTTGAAGTGTACGGAGGTCATCAGTATGGTTCTATGCAGTCTGTTTACAAGCAATTTCAAAATAACAACAAACAAATCTGGCAAACCGAATATCTGATCAACTGGAATTCTAATACCAGCGTTCCTGCAAGAGATTTTAGCTGGGCAATAGACGGTTTTACTTTTGCGAGAAGCATAAATAATGCAATGTTGGGTAACATCAACGCCTGGGTTCATTATGCAGCAAAAAGATATTACGGAATGATGGGCGACGGTACCAACGGAACTGTTGCCGGTCAAATGACAAAAAGAGGATACATTTTATCGCAGTTTGCAAAAACTACAACCGGTAAAAGAAGAATTGATGCCAAATGGGAAGTATCTAATGGTACTCTTGAAGGTTCATCCTATATTTCACAGGATGGAAATCAGATCACTTTGGTGGTGATTAATTCATCTGCCAATTCATACAGTCTGAAAGCAGACCTGCCGTTTTTTACCAATTCCGGAACCAGTACAACGACATCACAGACAACGGATATGGTTTCTGCTCCATTTAGCTTTACTACAGATACTTTCAGACCGCAGATTACAGTGGCTCCTTCAAGCGTAATGACTTTTGTATTTAATAAAAGCGGCGACAGACCTGTTTCAACAATGACGGGAACGGAGGTTCATTATAACAAAATTGAAACACAAGCTACTACAAATGCAGCTTTTGGAATTGGATATCAGTTATCAGGTAAAACGGTGACTTTCTACAATTCGACACCACTTATCAGTGCGAATACAACAGATTCAAATGGGTACCTGGCCTTAAATGACAGATATAATAAATTGATTATTAATGTTTTGAGTTATACTACCAGTAATCTTCCGACGTCTTCAAATACAACATTATATTATGTCGACAGTAATGGAACACTGAGAAATCACAATTACGGCAGTGTGGCTTTTCCAAGTCCGGGATCAGGAAGTTTTAACCTTATTTTTGATATATCCAGATCGGTACTGCCTTATGGATGCAAAGGTATTATCGGCCTGAGAAGTGGTAATTTCAGTTCAATTTTAAATTTAAACCTTGGCGATGTTTACTTTAATGTTGGAAATGAAAGAGCCGCAAAGTTCGATGCAGCCTACACTTCCACAGACAGCAATCTTATTGATGCGCTGGAGAACGATAATTACACTTCACTGGATTTTAGAAATACAACAGGAATCAATTCTACGTCGACCTGGACCAACACTTCTCAAAACTCAAACAGTTTATTCTATGTCAACAGTTCTGTGACCAATAACAACACCAATGTGATAGCGGGAACCACTTGCAGTACGCTTACTCTTTCAGATCAGGGAAAAGACTTTCAGGTTCCTTTTAATTTTACTGCAGCCACTGCATCTTATACAAGAAATTTTAGTAATTATGGCGTTGTGATGCTGCCTTTTGAGGCAAATGTTCCAGCAGGAATTACTGCGTACACGATGGTTCCGTCTGCCACTGGGGTAACATCCACACAGATTACTAATGGTATCGTTCCTGCAAATACACCTGTACTAGTTAATGCTACCGGAAACATCAGTTTTACAGGTTCTGGCAGCGTATCAACTCCAAAAGCTATAACTGTAAATCAGGTGAATGGAGTATATCATTTGATAAAAGTTCCTGCCGGAGCATACATTCTGAAGACAGAAAATGGTGTTACAGGATTTTATAAAGTAACAGCCGGGAATGAACCATTCATAAATCCTTTTCAGGGATATATTACCGAAGAGAATACTTACACAAGTTCTTTTCTTCCACTGAATTTTGCAACACTTGCAGTTTCTCAAAGTGAATCTGCAAAAGATAGGGTGAGCGTATATCCCAATCCTGCACAAAATGAGTTTTTTATAGAGCTTAAATCAGATAAGGCAAAATATTCACTCTTTGATGCTAAAGGAAGCTTAATTATTGAAAAACAGGAGCTTTCTTCAGGTAAAAATAAAATTAATATTGCGAATCTTCCAGCTGGAATTTACTTCGTGGAAATATCTGATTCAGGCAAAACGGTTACACGTAAGCTGATCAAAAAATAATCTGTTAAAAAAATTAAATTTAAATCTAAAGCCATCAGCAACTGGTGGCTTTTCTTATGGTATCTTGCGAAACATTAATAATAATTATTTTGTGAATTAATGACTCCAAAATATTCTGTATAAAAACAAGTGTATTTTATACATTTATTAAAAATAGAATCTTATATTTGCTTCTATCACATTATAAAGCCATATCCAATTATTTTATTTAATCAAATGAATAAATAATGGATTTAAAATCAACAATATGAATAAAATTCTGTTTTCCTTATCAATCTTCATTTGTGCCTTCTCATCTGCACAGACTTTTAAATATCCCTTCCAAAATCCCAATCTTCCCGTCGAACAAAGAATCGAAAACCTTCTCGGATTGTTAACCGTAGAAGAAAAAATCGGGATGATGATGGATAATTCCAAAGCAGTTCCAAGATTGGAAATTCCAGGTTATGGTTGGTGGAATGAGGCGCTTCACGGTGTTGCAAGAGCAGGAACAGCGACTGTTTTCCCTCAGGCGATTGGATTAGCAGCAACTTGGGACGTTCCAGAACATCTCAAAACTTTCGAGATGATTTCTGATGAAGCCAGAGCAAAATACAATAAATCTTTCGAAGAATCCAGTAAAACCGGACGTTACGAAGGACTGACATTCTGGACTCCAAATATCAATATTTTCAGAGATCCAAGATGGGGAAGAGGTCAGGAAACGTATGGAGAAGATCCTTATTTAACTTCTGTTCTGGGTGTTGCTGCCGTAAAAGGTTTGCAGGGAAATGACCCAAAATATTTTAAAACACACGCCTGCGCCAAACATTTTGCCGTCCACAGTGGCCCGGAATGGAACCGACATTCTTATAATGCGGAAGTTTCCAAAAGAGATTTGTACGAAACCTATCTTCCGGCCTTTAAATCTTTGGTTTTGGAAGGAAATGTAAGGGAAGTAATGTGCGCTTACAACGCTTTCGACGGACAGCCGTGCTGCGCCAACAATACCTTGCTCACAGAAATTCTCCGAGGAAAATGGAAGTACGATGGGATGGTCGTTTCCGACTGTTGGGCGTTGGCAGATTTCTATCAGGAAAAATACCACGGAACGCATCCCGACGAAAAAACAACCGCAGCAGATGCGCTGAAACATTCTACAGATCTGGAATGTGGCGACACCTATAACAATTTAAATAAATCTTTAGCCAGCGGTTTAATCACAGAAAAAGATCTTGATATTTCAATGCGCAGAATTCTGAAAGGCTGGTTTGAGCTGGGAATGCTGGATCCAAAATCTTCCGTTCACTGGAATAAAATCCCCTATTCGGTGGTAGATTCTGATGAACACAAAAAACAGGCTTTGAAAATGGCTCAAAAGTCAATCGTGCTGATGAAAAATGAGAAGAACATTCTGCCTTTAAACAAAAACATTAAAAAAATCGCTGTAGTCGGCCCGAATGCGAACGACGGAATAATGCAACTGGGAAACTACAACGGAACACCTTCTTCTACAGTTACGGTCTTAGATGGGATTAAAACTAAATTTCCGAATGCCGAAATTATCTATGAAAAAGGAAGTGAAGTCGCAGATTCTACTGCAAGAACTTCGCTTTACCAGAATTTCATCAGTGAGAAAAACGGACAGAATGGAATGAAAGTAGAATTCTTCAACAATAATGAATTTAAAGGTCAACCGGTCAATACCTCGGTTAACAATACCGCAATAATCTACAACAGTTTCGGAGGAACACAGCTTGCTGCGGGCGTTGCAAGAGAAAATACATCAGCAAAAATTTCGGGTATTTTTAAAAGCAATTATAGTGGCGAAGTGATATTCTCTGCGGCAACATCAGATATTTACACACTTTTTGTTGATGGAAAGGAAATCGCCACCAGAAAAGGTCCGGACGCAAGACATCCTTCAGAATTTCCTGTGAAAATGGAGAAAGGAAAAGAGTATCAGATAGAACTTCGCCATTCCCAAAAAGGAAAATATGTGAGTATTGTTTTTGAAGTCTATAAAAAAGATCCGGTCAATTTTGCAGCGCTTAAACAAAAAGTAAAAGATGCCGACGTTATTATTTTCGCTGGCGGGCTTTCTCCAAGTCTTGAAGGCGAAGAGATGTTGGTCAGTGCAGAAGGTTTCAGAGGTGGTGACAAAACTTCGATAGAACTTCCAAAAGTGCAGCGTGAATTGCTAGCAGAACTGAGAAAAACCGGAAAACCAGTCGTTTTTGTGCTTTGCACAGGAAGTGCACTTGGTCTGGAACAGGACGAAAAAAACTATGATGTTTTACTAAACGCCTGGTACGGCGGACAAGCCAGCGGAACAGCGGTTGCAGATGTTTTGGCGGGCGATTACAATCCTTCCGGAAAACTGCCGGTAACGTTTTATAAAAATTTGGAACAACTCGACAATAATTTATCGAAAACCAGCAAACATCAGGGTTTTGAAAACTACGATATGCAGGGAAGAACCTACCGTTATATGACGGAAAAACCTTTGTATGCCTTTGGTCACGGTTTGAGCTATTCAAAATTCAATTTCGGAGATGGAAAACTGAGTAAAAACAGCATCAGTTCTAATGAAAATCTTACGATTACGATTCCGGTTACCAACATTTCAAAAAGAGACGGTGAAGAAGTAGTGCAGGTTTATGTAAAAAGGAACAATGATGCTACCGCGCCTGTAAAGACTTTGAGAGCCTTTGAAAGAGTTTTGATCAAATCAAATGCAACAAAAAACATCCAACTCACGATTTCTCAGGATTCATTTAAATTTTATGATGAAAAATCTGATGATCTGGTTTCAAAACCTGGAGATTACACGATTTTCTACGGCGGAACTTCGGACGAATCAGGTTTGAAAAGCTTTCAGTTTAAAGTCAAATAATCCAATTGAACTTCTTTTTTTAAGCTGCGAAGCAGTTTAATCAATAGCATAGGGTAGCGCCCTATGAATAAAAATAAATTTGATGGACAAGCCCTGAAAGGGCGAAATCTTTCCATTAATTTAAAAATTAAATTTAAAATTTTCCAACTCAAAAATGATCACAATAAAAAAGGTCTTCGCTCTTCTTCTCACAAGTTACGCTTCGTTTTCATCCGCACAAACGTCAAAGTTTAATTTGGAATTGGATGGAAGTCCTACCAATATCAAAATTCAGCCGACGATGTACGGGATTTTCTTCGAAGACATCAACTTCGCAGCAGACGGTGGAATATATGCAGAACTCATCAAGAACCGAAGTTTTGAATTTGATGAACCGTTGACGGGTTGGAAGCAGGAAAATACAAAAACGCTTTCTCCAAATTTAGATTCAGGTTTTCTGACCATTTATTCGGATGATTCCAAAACCAACAAAAACTACGCAAGAATCACCATTTACAATGATAAAAATTATATTCTGGAGAATGAAGGTTTTAGAGGAATCGGACTTCATCAGAACTCGAACTATGATTTCAGTTTCAACCTCGAAAATGTATCGGGATATATTTCTGCAGTCAACGCAAGTTTAGTCGACGAAAACGGAAAGGTGATTTCCACAGTTCCAATTCTTATCAAAGGAAAAGGCTGGCAAAATTATACCACCGTTTTTAAACCAACGAAAACGGTTGAAAAAGCAAAATTACAGCTCACTTTTACCGGAAAAGGAGTCGTGAATATGGATATGATTTCGCTCTTCCCGCAGGAAACCTGGAAAGGAAGAAAAGGCGGTTTAAGAAAAGATTTGGTTCAGAAATTATACGATTTACAACCGGGATTTTTACGTTTCCCCGGAGGTTGCATTGTTGAAGGAAGGACGTTAGCTGAAAGATATCAGTGGAAAAAAACTGTAGGAAAAGTGGAAGACCGCAAAAATCTCATCAACAAATGGAACAACGGATTTGCCCACCGTCTTACGCCGGACTACTGGCAGTCTTTCGGACTCGGTTTTTATGAATATTTCCAGCTTTCGGAGGATTTAGGGGCAGAACCACTTCCCATTTTAAGTTGCGGAATTGCGTGTCAGTTCAACACGGCAGAATTGGTGAAAATGGAAGATTTAAATCCATACGTTCAGGATGCTTTGGATTTGATTGAATTTGCCAATGGAAACCCCAATACAAAATGGGGAAAAATCCGTGCTGAAATGGGACATCCCCAACCGTTTAATATGAAATACATCGGTGTTGGAAACGAGCAGTGGGGCGAAGATTATATCGAGCGGTACAAAGTTTTTGAAAAAGCCATTCACAGTAAATATCCCGACATCCAAATCATCTCAGGAAGCGGCCCGTCGCCTGACGGAGAATTTTTCGAATATGGATGGAAAGAGCTCAAAAAACTCAATGCAAAAATCGTAGATGAACATTACTACAATTCACCGGACTGGTTTTTAAAAAACGCCGACAGATATGATAAATACGATAGGAGAGGCCCAAAAGTTTTTGCCGGAGAATATGCCGCACAATCAGTCGGTGTTGTGAAACCAGACAACAAAAACAACTGGCAGACTGCACTTTCAGAAGCCGCTTTTATGACCGGTTTGGAAAGAAATGCAGATGTCGTTACGATGACTTCCTACGCACCGCTTCTGGCGCACGCAGACGGTTGGCAGTGGACACCCGATTTAATTTGGTTTAATAATCTGAAATCATACGCCACACCGAATTACTATGTTCAGAAATTATTTTCCAACAATAAAGGAACTGATTTAATTAAAATCTCTGAGAACGGAAAAGCATTAGCTGGCCAGAATAATCTTTACGCATCGGCAGTGAAAGACCGTAAAAGCGGTGAAATCATCGTTAAAATTGTTAATTCAAATGCATATCAAACTTCGGTTGAAGTCACTCCTAAAAATATAAAGCCGGGCAGCCAGATGACCAAAATTATCCTGACTGCTTCTGCTCTTCAAGATGAAAATAATTTCCAGACCGAAAACATTAAACCTGTAGAAGAAACATCGGTCTTGAAAAAAGGAAAAATTTCAGTGGATATTCCGGCTAATTCTTTAGTTATTTTAAAGATTAAATAGCTCAAAAGTACCATCAATAAAAGAAATTTTAAAATTAAGTGTAAATATTACATTTATTTAAAATAGAATCTTATATTTGTTTTACCTCAAAAGCAGAAATGTGGAGATTTGTTTAAGTAATACGAAAACTTACAGCCAAATCTTTGCTGACTGCCACAATAATCGAATAAATCTCTTTCGTTAATGAAAAAATACGTTATCGGCTTAGACTACGGAACAGATTCCGTTCGTGCCGTTTTGATTGACACAGAAAACGGCGCAGAACTCGCCGCTTACGTTAGCTATTACCAAAGATGGAAAGCCGGAAAATTCTGTAAACCCGAAGTCAATCAGTTTCGCCAGCATCCGTTGGACCATATTGAAGGTTTGGAAAAAACCATTTCCACCGTTGTAAAAGAAAGTGGAGTAGCACCCGAACATATCGTCAGCATCTGCATCGATACCACCGGCTCATCACCGCTTCCTGTCGATAAAGACGGAATTGCACTGGCATTAATTTCTGGATACGAAGCAAATCCGAATGCAATGATGGTTTTGTGGAAAGACCATACTTCGATTGATGAAGCGGAAGAAATCAACCATTTGGCGAGAAACTGGGGTGGCGAAGATTACACCAAATTTGAAGGTGGAATTTATTCTTCTGAGTGGTTTTGGGCTAAAATTCTTCACATCAACAGAATCGATGAAAATGTTAAAAATGCGGCTTACAGCTGGATGGAACATTGTGATTATATTACATTTCTACTTTCCGACCATCAGGATTTGGCAACTTTCAAAAGAAGCCGTTGCGCCGCAGGTCACAAAGCAATGTGGCACGAGTCGTGGGACGGATTGCCTTCCAAAGATTTTCTCGGTCAGTTAGACTCGTTTTTAGCCGAACTTCGTGACAGATTGTATGATAAAACCTACACTTCCGATGAGGTGGCAGGAAATCTGAATAAGGAATGGGCTGAAAAATTAGGATTAACGACTAACACAGTAATCGCCGTAGGAACTTTTGACGCACACTCAGGAGCCGTCGGTGCGAAAGTCGAGGAGAACACACTTATCCGAATTATGGGAACTTCCACATGCGATATTATGGTGACACCCAACGAAATTATCGGTGATAAAACCGTCAAAGGAATCTGCGGACAGGTCGATGGTTCAGTCATTCCCGGATTGATTGGTTTAGAAGCCGGCCAGTCTGCGTTCGGTGATTTGTTGGCGTGGTACAAAGACATTCTGATGTGGCCGACTCAAAATATTTTGATGAATTCTCACATCATTGATGAAAACCAAAAACAACTTTTAAAAGAAGAAATAGAGCATAATCTCATTCGAAATCTTACTTTGGAAGCAGAAAAAATTCCACTGTCCGAAGCCGTTCCAATTGCTCTGGACTGGATTAACGGCCGAAGAACACCCGACGCCAATCAGGAACTGAAAGCCGCTATCAGCAATCTTTCGCTCGGCACAAAAGCGCCACATATTTTCAAAGCTTTAGTGAATGCTATTTGTTTCGGATCCAAAAAAATTGTCGACCGCTTCGAAGAAGAAGGTGTGAAAATCGAAAAAGTAATAGGAATCGGTGGTGTTGCCAGAAAATCGCCTTTCATTATGCAGACCTTAGCAAACGTCCTGAATATGCCGATTGTCGTTGCAGCTTCTGATCAAGCTCCTGCTTTAGGCGCAGCGATTTACGCCGCAGTTGCCGCAGGAATTTACCCGAATGTCCAGGAAGCTAGCCAGAAAATGGGCTCCGATTTCGAAGCCGAATATTTCCCGCAGACAGAACACGTAGAAAAATATGCCGAATTAATGAACCAATATCAGATTCTCGCAGATTTCACTGAAAATAATATCAAGTCAAAGAAGAAGTTGATTGTTGACAGTTTTTAGTTGATAGAAATTGCTATCCGACTTTGATATCTCGGTAGGAGCGCCCTGTTAAATATTCAAACATTGCAAACCAACAACCATCAACCAAAAACTATCAACTAAAATAATTATGGCAGCTTAATCCGTCTTCCGCTCCCAATCTTTTTTGCCTGAGCTTTTCCCAGCGCAAAAAAAAGGATTTCCGCTCAAGCCGGGCTGCGAGCAAGTCGCCGTAAAAGAAGTAAAAGCAGTCAATAATTTTTTAATCTTTCAATCATTTAATAAAAATAAAATGAGCATCTATAAAGAACTCCAGAGAGAATGTTACGAAGCCAATATGCAGTTGGATGCCTTGAAGCTGGTCGTTTACACTTTCGGGAACGTAAGTGCAGTAGACCGTGAAAAAGGAATTTTCGCCATCAAACCAAGCGGCGTTCCTTACGAAGTATTGAAACCGGAAGACATTGTGATTTTAGATTACGATGCGAATGTTGTCGAAGGAAAATTAAGACCGTCGTCAGACACCAAAACCCACGCTTACCTTTACAAAAACTGGAAAAACATTGGCGGAATTTCTCATACCCACGCCATTTATTCGGTCGCTTGGGCACAGGCGCAAATGGATATTCCAATTTTTGGAACTACGCACGCAGACCATCTTACAAAAGATATTCCCTGCGCTCCGCCGATGCGCGATGATTTAATCGAAGGAAACTACGAGTACAACACAGGCATCCAAATTTTGGATTGCTTTAAAGAAAAAGAACTGTCTTACGAAGAGGTAGAAATGGTTCTTATCGGAAATCACGGACCGTTCACCTGGGGCAAAAATGCAGACAAAGCCGTTTACAACAGCAAAGTTCTGGAAACGATTGCAGAAATGGCATATCGCACGAGACAAATCAACCCAAATGCACCACGTTTGAAAGATTCCCTCATCAAAAAACACTACGAACGAAAACACGGCAAAGACGCCTATTACGGTCAATAAAAAATTTATTATTAATCATTCATAACTCATCATTATAAAAACTATGTTAACAGCTCTCAATACAAAAGAAATCTGGTTCATCACCGGAAGTCAGCATTTATACGGCCCTGAAACATTGGCTCAAGTTGCCGAACATTCAGCGAAGATTGTTGAAGCACTTAATATTTCTTCATCAATTCCGGTAAAAGTGATTCTGAAACCAACAGTAAAAACGACGGAAGAAATTTTTGAAACCCTTACAGCCGCCAATTTTGAAAAAGATTGTATCGGAATTGTAACCTGGATGCACACGTTTTCACCTGCAAAAATGTGGATTCGTGGACTGACCGCTTTGCAAAAACCAATGCTGCATCTTCATACGCAGTTCAATCAGGATATTCCTTGGTCTACGATGGATATGGATTTTATGAACCTGAATCAGGCCGCTCACGGCGACCGTGAATTCGGATTTATGGTAAGCCGTCTCCGTAAAAACAGAAAAGTAGTTGTCGGGCATTGGGCTGACGAAAGAGTTCAGAAACAAATTGGCGACTGGTCAAGAGTTGCAGCTGGCTGGGACGATTGGCAGGGTGCAAAATTTGCCCGTTTTGGCGATAATATGAGATACGTTGCCGTAACCGATGGCGACAAAGTAGAAGCAGAAACTAAATTTGGATTCTCGGTAAACACTTGGGGAATTGGTGATTTGGTAAGCGTTGTCAATTCCATTGGAGAAGACGAAATCAAAACTTTGATGGAAGAATATGAAAGTTCATACAAGATGGCAGAATCTCTTCTTTCAGGCGGAAGCAACAGAAAATCTCTGGAAGCGGCGGCGAGAATTGAATTAGGCTTAGAAAAATTTCTGAAAGACGGAAATTTCAAAGGCTTCTCAGATACTTTTGAAGACCTTCACGGTTTGGAACAACTTCCCGGAATTGCCGTTCAGAGATTAATGGAAAAAGGCTACGGATTTGCCGGAGAAGGCGACTGGAAAACAGCGGCTTTGGTTCGTGCAATGAAAACGATGGGACAAGGTCTGGAAGGTGGAAACGCTTTTATGGAAGATTATACGTATCATCTCAATCCTTCAAATCCGTCAGTTTTAGGCTCACATATGCTGGAAGTTGACCCTGTTTTGGCAGTGGACAAACCATCTTGTGACATCCATCCGCTGGGAATTGGTGGGAAAGGTGATCCGGTTCGTTTAGTTTTCAATTCAAGAGGAAATATTGATTCTCTGAATGCTGCTTTAATGGATTTCGGAAATCATTTCAGACTGCTCATCAACAAAACAAAAGCGTTGGAAATCACGGAAGAATTACCAAAACTTCCTGTAGCAAGAGTTCTCTGGAAGCCGCTTCCGGATTTGTTCACTGCTGCTGAAGCCTGGATTTTGGCTGGCGGCGCGCACCACACCTGTTACAGTGAGAATATCAGTGCAGAGATGTTGGAAGATTTTGCAGAAATGGCAGGGATTGAATCTCTTGTGATTGATGAAGATACCAAAATCCGCGATTTCAAAAATACACTTCGCTGGAATGAAATTTATTATCGTTAATCTTGCAAATCATTCAGACTATGAAAAAAATAAGTTATAACCTGATTATTGTTGCGCTTTTGAGTATTTTCGGATGCAATAAAACAGAAAAAAATAATCAGCCTCAAAAAGAGAATATGGAGAATATACAGGTTTCAGATTATGGAGTGACGGCGAAAGGCGATTCCATTAAAAAATATACCCTGACCAACAAAAACGGAATGAAGGCGGAAGTCATCAATTTTGGCGGAATTATCACATCACTTAACGCTCCCGACAAAAACGGAAAATATGAAGATGTGGTTTTGGGCTTCACAAAGCCTGAAGATTATTTCACTGGAAATTCCTATTATTTCGGAGCCTTAATTGGCCGTTTCGGAAACAGAATTGCGAATGCCAAATTTACTCTGGAAGGAAAAACATACAGCATCGATCAAAATGACGGAACCAACAGCTTACACGGTGGTAAAGAAGGATTTCATACCAAATTCTGGAATATTGAACCTGTAAAAGGTACAAAATTTCCAACTTTGAAACTCACCTATACAAGTGCAGACGGAGAACAGGGATATCCCGGAAAATTAACTGCGACTGTTCTGTACACGTTGACTGATGATAATTCTCTGGAAATTTCTTATGAGGCAACAACAGATAAGGCAACGGTTGTGAATTTAACGCAACATTCATATTTCAATCTTTCAGGGAATTTCACAAAAACAATTCTCGACCACGAATTGCAGATCAATGCAGATAAATTCTTACCTGTAAACGGATCATTGATTCCTACAGGCGAGCAGAAAGCTGTAAAAGGAACTCCCTTTGACTTTACGGTTTCAAAACCAATCGGAAAAGACATCAATTCAGAAGATGATCAGCTTAAAAAAGGAAGAGGCTACGACCACAACTGGATTCTGAGTGGAAGCGGAATGAGAAGCATCGCAAAAGTGTTTCATCCGGAATCAGGAAGAATGATGGAAGTATTAACAGACGAACCTGGTGTTCAGTTCTATTCTGGAAATTTCCTGGATGGAAAATTTGATACTAAAACCGGTGGAAAAAATGAATACAGAACAGGTTTTTGCCTGGAAACGCAGCATTTCCCGGATTCTCCAAACCAAACTTCTTTTCCTTCAACAGAACTGAAGCCGGGACAAAAATATCAGACAAAAACGATTTACAAATTTTCAGTTAAAAAATAGTTATGGGAAATTTAGCAACTATTGATATTGTCATTTTTCTGGTTTACTTTGTGGTAGTAGCCGGTTATGGAATTTGGATTTACAACAGAAAAAAATCTGCAGCAACAGGAAGTAAAGATTATTTCCTTGCCGAAGGATCACTGACCTGGTGGGCAATTGGAGCCAGTTTAATTGCTTCCAATATTTCGGCAGAACAGTTTATTGGGATGAGCGGCGAAGGATTTTTCGTAGGAATTGCCGTTGCAGCTTACGAATGGATTGCGGCTATCGCATTGATTATTATTGCCGTTTGGTTCATCCCGATTTATCTTAAGAATAAGATTTACACAATGCCGCAGTTTCTGGAAACCCGCTACAACAAATCGGTTTCATTGATTATGGCTGTTTTCTGGCTTTTTCTGTATGTCATTGTCAATCTAACTTCAATTCTTTATTTGGGAGCGTTAGCAATTGATACATTATTGGGAGGAGATAATCTCCACATTATTATGATTGGGTTGCTTCTGATGGCTTTATTAATTGGTCTTGGAGGAATGAAAGTTATCGGATATACCGACGTTATTCAGGTAGCGGTTTTAATCATCGGAGGATTTGCAACCGTTTATATGGCACTGCAAATTGTTGACCAGAGAATCAACGGCGCGGCTGTAGGAAATGCTTTTACAGGATTTCAGACTTTGATGAACGAAGCTCCGCAACATTTTAAATTAATGCTCGACAAGCCGACAGTTACCACAACAACTTTGGCAATGCCTGAAAATCTGGATGTTCAGAAATATGTGGTTTTACCGGGATTGGCGATGTATTTTGCAGGCCAGTGGATCGTAAACTTAAATTATTGGGGATGTAATCAATACATTACTCAAAGAGCGTTGGGAGCTGATTTAAAAACCGCAAGAACGGGAATTTTGTTCGCAGGCTTCTTAAAATTATTTATGCCGATTATCGTGATGCTTCCGGGAATTGCAGCCTATGTTTTATATACAAAAGGACAGTTGCCAGGATTCAACGGGGTAAAGGATGGTGCGTATTCTGCGATTTTAGGTTTTCTTCCCACAGGTCTGAAAGGTCTTGCTGTAGCAGCTTTAACGGCAGCGATTGTAGCATCTTTAGCAGGGAAAGTGAACAGTATTTCTACGATTTTCACCTTAGATATCTATAAAAAATATTTGAAAGCTGACGCGACCGAAATTCAAATGGTAAGAACCGGACGCTGGGCGATTATCATTGCAATGGCTTTAGCTTTGGCATTTACGTGGACGGATGTTCTGGGAATTGGTGGCGAAGGCGGATTTACCTTTATCCAAAAATATACAGGATTTATCAGTCCGGGTGTTTTTGCGATGTTCATTTTAGGAATGTTCTGGAAGAGAACTACTGGAGCAGCGGCTTTGGTGGGTGTGATTTTGGGATTCGTTTTAGCGATTTTCTTCAACAGTTTTGCAGTCGATATTTTTGGGAAAGAAACCTGGCTGTACACTGCTTTTACGTATGAGAAACTAGAAAATGGAGCCGTTCATACCATTACCGAAATTCCGTTTTTGATTAATATGGGATGGTCATTTTTCTTCACGATTGTTGCGATGATCCTGATAAGTCTTGCCGGTCCTAAAGTGAATCCGAAAGCTTTTGCGATCGACTCTGCAATGTTCAAAGTGGATAACAGAACTTTAGTAATGATCGTAGTTACGGTTCTTTTATTGACCGCATTGTATGTGAGATTCTGGTAATTTTAAAAATAGTTAAAAATAGGATGTCGTTATTGGCGTCCTATTTTTGTTAAAAGTTCGAATGATTTTGTAATTTTAAATAATTTTGAAAAAATATCTTCTTTTTATCGATACTGAAACAACAGCAATTCCGAAACGATGGGATCTGCCTTATTCCGAAACTGACAACTGGCCTTCAGCGGTTCAGGTTTCGTGGATCTTATATGATGAAAACGGCAGGGAAGTTAAAAGAGAAAATCTTTATATTGATGATGAAGATTTGAAAATCAGTGCATCGTCATTCAGAGTCCACGGAATTACCAAGGAATTTTTAAGCAGAAATGGCAAAGCACGAAAGTTTGTGCTGAAAAAACTTTCAGAAGACATTCTGCAATATCATCCTCTGATTACAGGACATTTCATAGAATTCGATATTCATACGCTGAGTTGCGATTTTTACAGGGCGGGTTTAGAAAATCCTTTTCACCAGAGTCATTTTTACTGCACGATGCTAAAAAGCAAAGATTATATTTTAAATCCTAAAGCTGATTATTTTCGTTTGCCGCAACTTTACAATTTCCTTTTTAATGAAAAGATGGAACGTTGTCACGATGCTATGATTGATGCAGAAATGACAGCAAAATGTTTCTTTGAAATTCGTTCCCGTGGAGAAATTTCAGAAAATGAGTTTCAGAAAATTCATCACGAAATAGAATGTAAATTAAAATTTTTAACAGATAAAATGAAATAATAATATGGAAGAAAAAATTATTTCACTATTAAAAATAACAGAGCCTTTTCATCTTTTACCCGAAACGGTTCTTGCTGAAATCTCTGAAACATTGATTAAAACCGAGTTTTCCAGAGATACGCTGGTTTACCGTCAGGAAGTGACGGAGATGACGGGGGTAGACATTATTTCATCGGGAGAATATGAAACTTTCTTTTTCGATGCTGCTGAAAATAAAAGATGTTTGACGAAACATCACTCTGCTTACTGTTTTGGCGGAATTTCGGTGGTTCTGAATAGAGTTCGTGCGTTGAAATCTGCCATTGCCAAAAAAGGAACTCTGGTTTACACCTTACCCCGAAAAGAGTTTTACGAATTGTGCGATGCATACGAAGATTTTTTTCATTATTTCACTTCAGATTTTGGCAAAAGAATGCTGGATGAGGAGTTTTCACATTTTGTAAAAACACCTGCAACCTTCGAAGAAAGTTATTTTGCAGCTGACCAGCTGTATTCCAGGAAAATTGAAGGAATTGCTTACAAAAGTATTGTTTCGTGCGATGAAAATACGCCCGTTTTTGAAGTTGCCAAACTGATGGCCGCCAATAAAGTAAGCTGTATTTTTATCAAAAAATCGGAGAGTGACGAGATGATCGGTTATGCTACTGATATTACCTTACGGGATAACGTGATTGCCCGTTGTCTGGATTCAAGAACAGCCATTTTGGAGGTAATGGATAATCCGATTGTCAGCATTTCCAGTGATGCCTATTTGTATGAGGCGGTTCTGATGATGTTCAAAACCAAATCAAGATATCTTTTGGTAAAGAATAAAGAAGAATATGTTGGTTTTCTAAGCAGAAACCGTTTGCTGAGTGAGCAGGCACAAAGCCCGCTGGTGTTCATCCAGTCTGTAAAGCAGGCAGAAAACAGCGAAGAGCTTCGTAAAAAATGGAAACAGGTTCCGGATATTATCAGTCAGCTGTTGGGAAGGGGAGTGCATGGTGAAATTGCCAGTCAGGTTATTACCACGATTGCCGACACGATAACCGGAAAAGTAATAGAGAAAGTGATAAAGGAAATAGGGAAACCACCTGCAAAATTTGCCTTTATTGTCACCGGAAGCGAAGGAAGGAAAGAACAGACGCTGAGCACCGATCAGGACAACGGTATCATCTACGAAGACAAAGCCAATGAACAGCGGGAAATGGTGCGGGAATATTTTCTGGATTTTGCTAAAAAAGTTTCAGACGATCTCAATATGATTGGTTTTGAATACTGCAAAGGAGGTTTTATGGCAAGTAATCCGAAATGGACCCATTCTCTTTCTCACTGGAAAAGAAATTATGTTCAATGGATTGAAGAATCTGTACCGGAAAATGCAATGAAATTTTCCACATTTTTTGATTTCCGTTTCATTTACGGTGACGAAAATATTGTGCGTGAACTGAAAACTTTTATCAAAGTAAAACTGGTTTCACCCAATCAGCTGTTTTTTGCACATATTGCAAAAAATGCACTGCAATACGAACCTCCTCTTACTTTTTTCAAGAAAATAAAGACTCAGACTATCGGGAAATCTGAGGTTTTCGATATCAAAACGGCAATGTCTCCAATTGTAGATCTGGTTCGTGTCTATGCACTGAAAAGTCATCTGGAAATAGAAAATACCGGCGAAAGAATGAAAAAACTAACGGAAATTGGTATTTTCACGCAGCAGCAGTATAACGAAATGCATCAGTCTTATTATTATCTGATGGCGCTTCGTTTGAGAAATCAGGCAAATCAGATTAATATTGATAAAAAGAATCCTGATAACTATATAGAAATCAGTAAGCTGACCAAAATAGAACGGGTGACTTTAATAGAAATCTTCAAGACGATTGCCAATTTTCAGCTTGGAATCAAAGTCAAATTTACCGGAAGTTTCTAAATTAAATTTTAAACATAAAGCCTTCGGAGATTTTTTTATTGTATTTTTCCTCATCGAAAGTATAAAGAAATGACCCTTTTTTAGACGAACTCATATCCTTTTCGCTGGTTTTTACCAAGACGTCCAATGCATTAATCTTGTTGGTGAAATTACGTTTGTCATATTTTTCATCAAATATAGCTTCGTACAGATTCTGAAGATCTTTCATGGTAAATTTTTCAGGCAAAAGCTCGAAACCTATCGGTCTTGTTGTTGCTCTTCTCCTTAATCTCAGAACAGCATCTCTAACCATTTCATCATGATCAAAAATAAGACTTGGACAATGTTTTAGGTCAAACCATTTTGCGCTGTATTGCTCATTAATGTGTATATTTTTTGCAATATTGATAAGAGCATAATAAGAAATAGACATAATTCTGGCTGTTGGCTCACGGTTAATTTCTGTATAAGTGTTTAATTGCTCGAGGTAAATATTTTCTAGTCCGGTCAAGGTATTCAGGACACGGTTAGCAGCCTGGTCAGAACTTTCTTTGTCATCTACAAATCCACCCATCAGTGACCATTCGCCCTTTTTGGGTTCTAAATCTCTCTTCACCAATAGAATTTTAAGATTTTCACCATCAAATCCGAAGATGATACAATCTACAGCTACATAATGCTTAGGATAACTAAGATAATCTTGCACCATTAAAATTATTTTAATACAAAGTTACGTCATTTGAAAGAGTTATTGTATGAAAAATTATTAAATGTGATTAGGACACTTTATTTTTCTGATTTAGCTTCTTTTTGAGAAATTATTGGTTCAGCGTAGTGTTTTGGGGAATTATTTTTACCATTTTAACGATTTAATTGCTAAAATTACTATGAATTCTATGTGAAGTTAATGTTAAAAATATGTTAAAATTTATACAAAGTGCTTATTCAGATTTTTATATATGATTTCATTTTAAATACGATAAGTCCGAACGTAAATTTTATATGTTTTTTACAAACACACTATATTTATTTTGATAATAACGAAATTACGTTTATTTAATTGATATTCTACTGTTTGTCTATTCTTGTTTTTTATGATAAGGTAAAGGTTATTGAAGCTTTTTTCCTTATCCATAAGTGATTTTTCAATAGATTTTATTTCGAAATGATGAAAATTGTTTGTTATATGGATACTTTCTTTTATTTTAGAAATGTAGAAATAACATTTATTAATGATCAAAAATTCGCTGATATTATTTTTGAGTTTTGGAACACTTGCTTTCGGGCAAGTGAAGGAAACCGTCAGCTACTTTCCACTCAACCAAGTTCATTTGTCCGAAAGCGTTTTCAGCAAGGCAATGCAAACCGACGAAAATTACATAATGTCGATGGATGCAGACCGTTTGCTCGCTCCTTACTTAAAAGAAGCCGGATTAAAACCTAAAAAAGAAAATTATCCAAACTGGGAAAATACCGGTCTGGATGGTCACGTTGGCGGGCATTATATTTCTGCTTTGGCTTTGATATACGCTTCAACCGGCGATCCAAAAGTTAAAAAACGTCTGGATTATATGATTGATGAGCTGGAACGTTGTCAGAATCTTTCAGGAAATGGCTATTTATCCGGCGTTCCAAACGGTAAAAAAGTCTGGAAGGAAATTGCAGACGGTAATATCAGGGCTGCAACTTTCGGACTCAATGACCGATGGGTTCCTTTATATAACATTCATAAAATATATTCAGGTTTAAGAGACGCTTACTGGTATGCAGGCAGTGAGAAAGCAAAAAAAATGCTCATCAAAGTTACGGATTGGATGGCTAATGAAGTTTCCGGACTTTCAGATGAGCAGATTCAGGACATGTTGAAGAGCGAACACGGCGGCCTCAATGAAGTTTTTGCTGATGTTTATGACATCACCAAAAATCCAAAATATCTGAAGTTAGCGCACCGTTTTTCACATCAGGCCATTTTAAATCCATTGTTGATTCACGAAGATAAACTGACGGGAATTCACGCCAATACACAGATTCCGAAAGTAATCGGTTTCAAAAGAATTGCTGATTTAGAAAATAACAGAGAATGGAGCAGTGCTGCAGACTTTTTCTGGACAAATGTTACGCAAAAAAGGTCTGCAGTAATCGGTGGAAACAGTGTGAGCGAACATTTTAATTCCATCAGTGATTTCAGCGGAATGATTAAAAGTATCGAAGGTCCGGAAACCTGCAATACGTACAATATGCTGAAACTGACCAAAGAACTTTTCGCTACCAATCCGAAATCATCGTATCTTGATTATTACGAAAGAGCTTTGTATAACCATATTCTTTCCACGCAAAATTCTGAAAAAGGCGGTTTTGTCTATTTTACGCCGATGCGTCCAGGTCATTACAGGGTTTATTCCCAACCGGAAACCAGCTTTTGGTGCTGCGTAGGATCGGGAATGGAAAATCACGCAAAATATGGCGAAATGATTTATGCACATAACGATAACGATCTGTATGTCAATCTGTTTATTCCGTCTATTTTAAAATGGTCTGAAAAGAAAGTCGTTGTAAGACAGGAAAACAATTTCCCTGAAAATCCATCAACAAAACTGATTTTTGATGTTGCTCCGAAGTCCAATTTAAATTTAAAACTGAGAGCACCGGAATGGACTAAAGCTTCTGAAATAACCATTTCAGTGAACGGTAAAAATGCAAATGTTCCGGTTGATGCCGAAGGTTATTTTACTATTTATAAAAAATGGAAAAAGGGTGATGTTGTCGAAATGAAAATACCAATGCATCTTTCTGCAGAGCAGCTTCCTGACAAATCAGATTATTTTGCCTTTAAATATGGTCCGATTGTTTTAGCCGCAACGTACGGAACAGAAAATCAGGACGGAATGTTTGCTGATGACAGTCGTGGTGGACATATTGCGCACGGACCACAAATTCCTCTCAATGAAATTCCAACCATTTTGGGAAGTTCAGATGCGGTACTAAATCATTTGGAAATCGTGAATGGCGAAGATTTAACATTTAAACTGAAAGGATTATATCCGCAGAATAAATTTCCTGAAGGAATGAAACTGGTTCCGTTTTACAAAATTCACGAGCAACGTTACATTATTTATTTTCCGCAGGCGACTCAGGATAAAATCGAAATGATTCAGAAACAGAAAGCCAAAGAAGAAGCGGAAATCCGAAAGCTTGACAATATTACGACTGATAAAATTCAATTGGGAGAGCAGCAACCGGAATCTGACCATCAATTTGACAGCAAAGATTCCAGCACCGGATATATGGAAGACCGCCATTTCCGTGAGGCGAAAGGTTGGTTCAGTTACCAAATGAAAAATAAGGAGAAGAATGCAAAATATGTGTATATCACTCATTTTGATGCCAATAGCAATCGTACTCTGAATGCAGAAATCAACGGAATTAAAACGTATTCCAAAAATTTCGAAGGAAAAATGGGCAACTCGCCACAAACTTTATTAATTCCAATTCCTGATTCTGAAACCCGTAAAGAAATCTTGAATATCAGGTTTAATTCAGGTGAAAAATCATTAACTCCGAAAATCATCGAGGTAAGACTGTTGAATGATAAACCTTAAAAAATGAAAGCAATAATATAAATTTTTTGGGCAGCTTAATCCGCCCTCCGTTCCCGCTTTTTTGCTCGTCGTACCTCCTCACAAAAAGAGCTCCACTCAGGTCGGGCTGCGAGTGATTCGAGTATAAAATTCCGCTCCGTAGGAGCGATATCTGTGTAGAAAGAAAAATGGCAGGTTAGGGGAGAACTCCGTAGGAGTTCAATCTTAAAAAAATCAAACTTGCAATCGTTAAAATATACAAAATATGAAATATAAAAATATCAGGACTATCACCTTGCTGCTCTGCATATTTTGCACTGTACTTTTTGAGGCGAAAATTAAGCTTCCCACATTAGTTTCAGACGGAATGGTTTTGCAGAGAAATCAAAAACTGAACATCTGGGGAAAAGCTGATGCCAACGAAAAAGTGGAAGTGAAATTCCTCAACAAAAATTATAAAACGCTAGCCGACCAAAATGGAAACTGGAAAATCGTGCTTCCTGAACAGAAAGCAGGCGGGCCTTACACGATGACAATCAACGAAAGCACGCTCAAAGATATTCTGATTGGTGATGTATATCTAGCTTCTGGACAATCGAATATGGAATTGCCGATGCGCAGACTGACACCGCTTTATGCTGATGAAATTAAAAATGCAAATAATCAGAACATCAGATTTTTCACGGTTCCTCAGAAATATAATTTTAAATCGCCTCAGACTGAGCTTGATGGTGGAAAATGGGAATCTACAAATCCGCAGACGATTCTTAATTTTTCCGGAGTTGCTTACTTTTTCGCAAAAGAATTAAGTGAAAAAAATAAAGTTGCTGTTGGAATTATCCACGCAAGTTTAGGCGGTTCTCCGATTCAGGCTTGGATGGATGAAAATTCTCTGAAAAAATATCCGGAATATCTTGATGAAGCCAAAAAATGGCAGAACGATGATTTGATAAAATCTACCGAAGCTGGCGAACAGGCGCTCAGCAAAGCGTGGTATGCAGAACTTGACCAAAGCGATATCGGATTAAACCAACATTGGGAAAAATTTGATCTAAATGACTCGGACTGGAAAACAATGCAAATTCCAGGTTCCTGGGAAGATAAAGAAGGCTCATTTGATGGTTCAGTCTGGTTCAGAAAAGAAATTAATTTAACCAAAAATCAGGCAGGAAAAGCTGCATTTTTAAATTTAGGAAGAATAAAAGATGCGGATGTAACCTATATCAACGGAACAAAAGTAGGAAACGTGACTTACGAATATCCGCCACGTTGGTACGACGTGCCTGCCGGAGTTTTAAAAGAAGGCAAAAACATCATTGCCGTAAGAATTTCCAATGGAAGCGGCAAAGGACAGTTTATTGCTGACAAGCCTTATTACCTCGAAATTGGCGGACAAAAAATCGATTTAAAAACCGAATGGAAATATAAAATCGGTTCAAAAATGGAAAAAATGGCTCCCGGAACCACTTTTATCCGCTGGAAACCTACTGGATTGTACAATGCAATGATTAATCCGCTGATCAATTATAATATCAAAGGCGCACTTTGGTATCAAGGCGAAAGCAACACCGGAAAACCAAAAGAATACGGCGATTTGCTGACCACAATGATTACCAATTGGCGAAACAAATGGAACCGGAAAGATCTGCCTTTCTTCACCGTACAATTGGCTAATTTTATGGAACCGAAGACAGCACCTGTGGAAAGTAACTGGGCAGAACTCAGAGACCAGCAAAGACAGGTTTCGCTAAAAGTACAAAATACAGGATTGACTGTAATTATCGATATCGGCGAATGGAACGACATTCATCCTCTGAACAAGAAAACAGTTGGAGACAGACTGGCTTTGCAAGCTTTGAAAGTAGCTGAAAAAAAGGATATTATCGCAGACGGCCCGGTTTATCAGTCGATGAAAACTGACGGAAATAAAATCATTCTTTCCTTTAAAAACGGAACCGATGACTTCGAAAATGTTTCAGAACTGAAAGGCTTTGCTATTAAAAATTCAGATGGAAAATGGTTTTGGGCAACCGCAAAAATAGAAGGCAACAAAATCATTGTTTGGAATGATGCTGTAAAAAATCCGGTTGCAATTCGCTACGATTGGGCAGACAATCCCGACGGAAATCTGAAAAACAAAACCGGACTTCCCGCATCGCCTTTTACAACAGAATAATCAATTATCATTTGTCAAATATCAATCATTAAAATGAACAACTCATCTCAAAAAATATCTGTCGTTGAAAAAATCGGCTACAGTTTAGGAGATTTAGCCGCCAATCTGGTTTTCCAGACTTTGGTGACGTATTTAGCTTATTTCTACACAGATATTTACGGACTCAAGCCGGAAGATGCCTCCATCATTACCCTTACCGTCGGTTTGTTGGCCGGATTCGTCTTCAATCCGCTGATTGGTGCATTGGCGGACAGAACCCGCACGAAATGGGGGAAATTCCGTCCTTGGATTCTGCTTACCGCCATACCGTTGGGAGCTGCGGCTCTTTTTGCATTCAGCACACCCGATTTTTCTTACAAAGGAAAAATGATTTATGCAGCTGTTACTTACACCATCCTTTTATTACTGTACGCTGCAAACAATTTACCGTATTCGGCGCTCAGCGGCGTGATTACCGGCGATATGAGTGAGAGAAACAGTATTTCTTCCTACCGTTTTGTTGCCGTAATGTTTGCACAGTTTTTTGTTCAGGTATTTATGCTTCCAATTATTTTATCTGCCGGACACGGCGATAAAGCAGTTGGGATCGAAGTGGTAATGACCTGGCTTGCCATCATCGGAACGGTAATGCTTTTGATCACTTTTCTCACCACCAAAGAAAGAGTAATTCCTAAACCTGAACAGGAATCTTCTTTAAGTGCAGATTTAAAAGATCTCAAAAATAATAAACCTTGGATCATAATTTTAGGCGTTACCACATTGATTTTCATCACATTGGCAATGAAAGGTGGTTCGTATGTTTACTATTTCAACAATTATGTCGACGAAGCTTCGCTTCAGCAATTTATCTCACCGATTACCAACTTTTTTAATTCCATTGGGATGAATTTCTTCGGTGAAGACCCTCGTTCAGCAGGTTTCGGACTCTTCAATGCAGGTGGAATCATTATGATGATTGTCGGCATTACTTTCTCGAAAAAGTTTGCAGACAAATATGGAAAGAGAGATGCGTTCATTGCTTCACTTTTTATATCAACATTATTTGTGTTGGCATTTATATTTTATCCGCCAAAATCGGTTGGATTAATGTTTTTATCGCAGATTCTCCACGGTTTCTTCTACGGAATCGGAACACCGCTGCTTTGGGCGATGATTGCCGATGTTGCAGACTATTCAGAATGGAAAAACAACAGACGTGCAACAGCCATAATTTTCTCTGCGATGATGGTCGGTTTGAAGGTCGGTCTCAGCATCGGAAGTTCGCTGGTGGCCTACATTATCGGTCAGTACGGTTATATTTCTTCCGAAGGCGCAGTCAGCGTTTTACAACCTGAAACGGTTTCCGACGGCGCCAAAATGTTGGTCAGTATATTTCCGGCAATTCCATTCTTTTTAGCGTGCGGATTGCTGATGTTTTATAAAATCAACAAGAAAAAAGAAATCGAAATCGAGCACGACCTTAAAGAAAGAAGAAAAGCGAAAGACTAAGATTTTGATAATAATTTGGGCAGCTTTTCCGTCTTCCACTCCCGCTTTTTTGTTCCGCTTTGCTCCACAAAAAGAGCTCCGTTCAAGCCGGGCTGCGAGTGATTCGCTGTCGAAAAGCCTTGTCAAGGTTCAAAACATTGACAAGGCTTAAAAAATGAACTTTATGTGAGTTTTTTGTATTTCTTCGCTGAGTTTACGCCTTTGCGAACTTTAAAAAAAACATAGTAGTCAAAAAAATCTTTGTGCGCTTTGCGTTTAAATTAAAAAAAATAATTATGAAAAAAATAGTCGCATTATTAGGAATTTTAACCTTGACCGTCTCCTGCAAGACAGCCAACACAAAAACTTCCAACGATTCTCTGAAAGGCGCATTCAAAAACAAATTCTACATCGGAACAGCGATGAGCCTCCCACAGATTGACGGAACCGATGTGAAGTCTGTTGATATTATTAAAAATCAGTTCAGCTCCATTGTTGCAGAAAACTGTATGAAATCGATGTTTCTGCAGCCTGAAGAAGGGAAATTCTTTTTTGATGATGCCGATAAGTTTGTCGCTTTCGGAGAGAAAAATAAAATGTTCATCATCGGTCATACGTTGATTTGGCATTCTCAGTTACCCAAATGGTTTTTCGTAGACAAAGACGGAAAAGATGTTTCCGCAGAAGTTTTAAAACAGAGAATGAAAAGCCACATCACAACAGTTGTTTCCAGATACAAAGGCCGTGTGAAAGGTTGGGATGTGGTGAACGAAGCCATTATGGAAGACGGAACTTACCGTAAAAGTAAATTCTATGAGATTTTGGGCGAAGAATTTATACCGTTGGCGTTTCAGTACGCTCAGGAAGCAGATCCGAATGCAGAATTATACTACAATGATTACAACGAATGGCATCCCGGAAAAGTAAAGACTGTGAGCAAAATGGTTCAGACTTTAAAATCCAGAGGAATTAGAATCGATGGAGTAGGAATGCAGACGCACGTTGGTCTCGATACCCCAACCCTTGCCGAATATGAAAAAGCAATTCTCGACTACGCCGCAAACGGTATAAAAGTCAATGTTACCGAAATGGAAATCAGCGCACTTCCGTCACCGTGGGGAACTTCTGCCAACGTTTCCGACAAAGTGGAATACGAAGCAAAAATGAATCCGTACACCGCCGGACTTCCCGAAAATGTGAAAACAGAATGGGAAAACCGCTATCTGGATTTCTTCAGACTATTCCTGAAACATCAGGACAAAATCAGAAGAGTAACCTTGTGGGGAACTACCGATGCCCAATCCTGGAAAAACGATTTTCCGGTAAAAGGCAGAACCGATTATCCGCTGCTTTTCGACAGGAATAATCAGGCGAAACCTGTGGTGGAAAAAATTATTCAATTAACAAAATAATTTTTTTTCTCTCGCCGATTCTGGGGATTATGCAGATTTTATTTTCAATGATCTGCGAAATCTGAATAATCTGCGAGAAATTCAACTCACTAGAAATCTATTATCTATCAGTCTATTATCTAAACATCTACAATAAAATGAACAAAGCAAAATACCTTTTCCCGAAAGATTATATGGCAGATCCTTCCGTACACGTTTTTGAAGGCAAAATCTATATTTATCCGTCCCACGACCGTGAAAGCGGCATTGAAGAAAATGACAACGGCGATCATTTCGATATGAATGATTATCACGTTTTTTCTCTGGATGATGTGGAAAATGGCGAAATTACAGACCACGGTGTTGTCCTTTCGGTAAAAGATATTCCCTGGTCGGGAAGACAGTTGTGGGATTGTGATGTGGCGTTCAAAAATGGCAAATATTATATGTATTTCCCTTTAAAAGATAAAAATGACATCTTCAAAATCGGTGTTGCGGTAAGCGATAAACCTTCTGGACCTTTCATTCCGGAAAAACATCCGATGTTGGGAAGTTACAGCATTGACCCTTGTCTTTTTGAGGACGAGAGCAAACATTATATGTATTTCGGAGGAATCTGGGGTGGACAGTTGCAGCGTTACAGAAACAACAAAGCATTGGAATGTGCAGTAATTCCAAATGATGATGAGCCGGCAATTCCTTCAAAAGTTGCAATGTTAAGTGATGATATGCTGGAGTTCGGAGAAGAGCCGAAAGACGTTTTAATTCTGGATGAAAACGGAAATCCTTTGCTTCACGGCGATAAACACCGTTTTTTCGAAGCTTCGTGGATGCACAAATACAACGGGAAATATTATTTTTCATATTCTACTGGCGATACGCATTTGATTTGTTATGCAACCGGCGACAATCCTTACGGTCCGTTTACTTTTCAGGGAGAAATTCTAACACCGGTTGTGGGCTGGACAACCCATCACAGCATCGCTGAATTTAAAGGAAAATGGTATCTGTTTTTCCACGATTCTGTTCCAAGCGAAGGGAAAACCTGGCTCAGAAGTATGAAAGTGGTTGAAATTGAATACGATGAAAATGGTAAAATTAAAACCATCGAAGGATTAGATAAGTAATTTGTAAAAGTCCCGAATCGAAGGATTTATAGAAAGATAGGATGAAAACCTGTTAAAAATAAAACATTTCGAAAGAACCCGAAGGGTTCAATGTGAATAGCCGTAGGTGAAACCTATGGAACCAGAATGAAAGATAATAGCGAACCCGAAAGGGTTCAATATCAAATTTACCAACGGATTAACCTAATTTAAATGCAAAACATCAAAACATACCTTCTGTTATTTCTACTGATTCCGCTCACGATCTTTGCGGAAGATGGCAGCAAGCTTTGGCTTCGTTTCCCTGCAAAAAACGGAATTTCGGCAGCTAAAATCATTTCCAAAGGAAACAATCCGACTCTGAATATCGCCAAAAAAGAACTGATGAATCATTGGCAAGGTCAGGAAATCGAACTTCGGACCGACAATTCATTAAAAAATCTGAAAGGCGGTTACACGATAAAATCGGTTCAGAATAAACTGGTCATTTCTGCGGAAAAAGAAACAGGATTGCTGTATGGAGTTTATCATATTCTTCGTTTACAGCAGACAAAATCGGCATTGACTAATATAAATATCACCGAAAAACCTTCCTACGATATCAGAATTCTCAACCATTGGGACAATCTGGATGGAACTATTGAGCGTGGTTATGCCGGGCATTCGCTTTGGAAATGGGAGGATTTACCGAATAAAATTTCGCCAAGATATGAGGAATATGCAAGAGCAAATGCATCAGTTGGGATCAATGCGACCGTTCTCAACAACGTCAATGCTTCGCCAAATATGCTCCGTAAAGATTATCTTCAAAAAGTAAAAGTTCTGGCAGACATTTTCAGACCTTACGGAATAAAAGTGTATTTATCGGTTAATTTCTCTTCACCAAAAGTTTTAGGAGGATTGGAGAACTCAGATCCTTTAAACAAAGATGTTCAGAAATGGTGGAAAGACAAAGCTTCTGAAATTTATAAAATAATTCCTGACTTCGGCGGATTTTTGGTAAAAGCCAATTCCGAAGGACAACCTGGGCCGCAGGATTACGGAAGAACGCACGCCGACGGTGCCAATATGATGGCAGATGTTTTGAAACCTTACGGCGGAATGGTGATGTGGAGAGCATTTGTGTATAGTCCCAGCAAAGAAGACAGAGCGAAACAGGCTTATCTGGAGTTCGTTCCACTCGATGGAAAATTCAGAGATAATGTAATTGTCCAGATTAAAAACGGACCAGTTGATTTCCAGCCTCGTGAAGCTTTCAATCCATTGTTTGGCGCTTTTAAGAAAACACCGGAAATGGTTGAATTCCAGATTACCCAGGAATATTTGGGGCAAAATAATCACCTTGTTTTTCTCGCACCTTTATTTAAAGAAACTTTAGACAGCGATACTTATTCTGACGGAAAAGGATCAACAATTGCCAAAATCACGGACGGAACTTTAAGGCCGGCAAAACTGACCGCAATTTCTGCTGTTGCCAACATTGGTGAAGATAAAAACTGGACAGGCCATCACTTCGCACAGGCCAACTGGTACGCCTTCGGACGTCTGGCCTGGAATCACGATTTATCCTCCGAACAGATCGCGGATGAATGGATTAAAATGACTTTTAGCGATGATGAAAAATTTCTTAATCCAGTCAAAGAAATGATGCTCACTTCCCGTGAAACTGCGGTCGATTATATGATGCCACTTGGTTTACACCATATTTTTGCAGGCGGACATCATTACGGCCCTGAACCTTGGGGCGATTACAAAGGCGGAAGACCCGATTGGTCGCCGGTGTATTATCATCAGGCCGATGCTGAAGGACTTGGTTTCGACAGAACGAAGACAGGTAGCAACGCCGTTTCTCAATATTTTCCACCATTAAATGAAATCTACGGAAACATCAAGACAACTCCTGAAAATTTAATTCTTTGGTTCCATCACGTTCCCTGGAATTATAGGATGAAAGATGGAAAAACAATGTGGGAAGAATTGTGTTACAAATACGATTCGGGCGTTCGCGGAGTGAGAGATTATCAGAATATTTGGAACAAAATGCAAGCTTATGTTGATAACGAAAGGTTCACAGAAATTCAGGCAAAACTGAAAATTCAAGCTGAAGATGCCGTCTGGTGGAAAGATGCCTGCCTGCTTTATTTTCAGACTTTCTCAAAACAGCCGATCCCAGCGGATATTGAAAAACCAGTTCACAATCTGGAAGATTTGAAGAAAATCAAACTCAATATGGGTCATCACAATTAATAAATCAATTTAAAAAACCACGCAATAACTTTCTGAATCTTTTTTAAGACAGGAAGTTGTTGGCTAAATAAATTAAGTGTAATTTTAACACTTAAATAAAAATTAAAATATAAAACCTATGAAATTTTTTATCGACACTGCCAATTTAGAGCAGATAAGAGAAGCCCACGATTTGGGAATTCTCGATGGCGTAACCACCAATCCATCACTCATGGCAAAAGAAGGGATCAGCGGAAAAGAAGCGATAATCCAACATTACAGAGACATTTGCGACATTGTTGACGGCGATATTTCTGCAGAAGTGCTTTCTACAACTTACGAAGAAATGATTGCAGAAGGCGATATTCTGGCGGCGATTCACCCAAACATCGTGGTGAAAATTCCAATGATTAAAGACGGTATCAAAGCCTTAAAATATTTTTCTGACAAAGGAATCAAAACCAACTGCACGCTGATTTTTTCTGCCGGACAGGCACTTTTAGCCGCAAAAGCCGGAGCAACCTATGTTTCACCATTTCTGGGTAGACTCGATGATATTTCGACAGACAGTGTGAATTTGATTGAGGAAATCAGATTGATATTTGACAATTATATGTACGAAACTGAAATTCTGGCCGCTTCAGTTCGAAACAGTATGCACATCATCAACTGCGCAAAAATTGGTGCCGATGTCGTGACTTGCCCAATTCAGCCGATTCTTTCTCTGTTAAAACATCCTTTGACGGATTCAGGTTTAGAGCAGTTCATCAAAGATTCACAAAAATTGCAGTAATTTATGGAACACGATATTTCAAAACTCAACCATATCGCTTCTCAGGTTCGCCGGGATATTGTAAGAATGGTGCACGCCTGTCAGTCAGGGCATCCGGGCGGTTCACTTGGTTGCGCGGATTTTCTGGTCGCACTCTATTTCGACGTGATGAAGCGGAAAGAAGGCTTTGATATGAAAGCCAAAGGTGAAGATGCATTTTATCTTTCCAACGGTCATATTTCGCCCGTTTTTTACAGTGTTTTGGCGCACGCAGGTTACTTCGATAAGTCCGAACTGGCAACTTTCAGAAAACTGAATTCCAGATTGCAAGGTCATCCAACAACGCACGAAGGTTTGCCGGGAATTCGCATTGCTTCCGGTTCTTTAGGTCAGGGAATGTCAGTAGCCATCGGTCACGCGGTCGGAAAAAAGTTAGATCATGATGAAAATCTGGTGTTCACACTTCACGGCGACGGCGAATTGCAGGAAGGCCAAAACTGGGAAGCCATTATGTACGCCTCACACAACAAGGTCGATAACCTGATTGCAACCATCGATTACAACGGTCAGCAGATTGACGGTCCGACTTCAAAAGTCCTTTCTTTAGGCAATCTCAAAACCAAATTTGAGGCCTTCGATTGGAAAGTTCTGGAAGTGGAAAATGGAAATGATATGCAGGAAATTCTGAACGTTCTCGACGAAGCAAAATCATTGACAGGAAAAGGTCAGCCAATCTGCATTCTCCTTAAAACAGGGATGGGTCACGGCGTAGATTATATGATGGGAAGCCACGCGTGGCACGGAAAAGCACCCAATGACGAGCAACTGCAGACAGCATTAAACCAACTCGAAGAAACTTTGGGCGATTATTAATTTGAGAATAATTTGGGCAGCTTTATCCGTCTTCCGTTCCCGCTTTTTTGCAAATTCCCCAAAGCTTTCCCGCCGCCGAAATTTGCAAAAAGAGCTCCACTCAAGCCGGGCTGCAAGCGATTCGCTGTTCAAAACCGATCAATTAATATCAAGTCCAAATATCAAATTTCTTAGCTGAGTTGAATTTTATATTGATCTTGTCCAAGTTACTTTGTGACCAAAAAATATTTTCAGTAAGATAAAAAATCTTTGCGCGCTTTGCGTCTAAAACCATCAACGAATTAAAATAAATGAAAAAATATACCTACACAGAAAAAAAAGACACCAGAAGCGGCTTCGGAGCCGGTCTTGCAGAATTGGCAGATAAAAATCCAGACGTTGTAGCACTTTGCGCCGATCTTATCGGCTCTCTGAAAATGGAAAAATTCATAGAAAAAGCACCCGAACGTTTTTTCCAAATCGGAATTGCAGAAGCCAATATGATTGGTATCGCAGCAGGCTTGGCGATCGAAGGCAAAATCCCATTTACCGGAACTTTCGCCAACTTTTCTACCGGAAGAGTGTACGATCAGATTCGTCAGTCGGTGGCGTATTCAGGGAAAAATGTAAAAATCTGTGCATCCCACGCTGGCTTAACGCTAGGCGAAGATGGCGCGACCCACCAGATTCTGGAAGATATCGGATTAATGAAAATGCTTCCCGGAATGACGGTCATCAACACCTGCGATTACAACCAAACCAAAGCCGCAACCATCGCTATTGCAGATTACGACGGTCCGGTTTATCTAAGATTCGGACGACCGGTAATTCCAGTCTTCACCGACGAAAATCAAACTTTTGAAATCGGTAAAGCTTGGATGGTCAATGAAGGAAAAGATGTGACGATTGTGGCAACCGGACATTTGGTTTGGGAAGCGATAAAGGCCGGAGAAATCTTGGAAGAACAGGGGATTGATGCTGAAATTATCAATATTCACACTATTAAACCTGTAGATTCTGAGGCGATTTTAAAATCTGTAAAGAAAACAGGATGTGTTGTAACTGCCGAAGAACACAACAGATTAGGCGGTTTAGGCGACAGTGTTGCGCAGCTTCTCATTACAGAACATCTTGCGCCGCAGGAATATGTTGCCGTGAACGACAGTTTTGGAGAAAGCGGAACACCAGACCAACTGATGGAAAAATACGGTTTAACGGCAAATGACATCGTTGAAGCCGTGAAAAAGGTAATGAAAAGGAAATCATAAACTCTCGAATATTCCATTGTTAAAAACTGCGAATTCTTTAAACCACAAGGAACACAAAGTTTTTTCACAAAGCACACCAGTTAAGTGGTCTTTGTGAATTTCCTTGTGTTCTTAGTGGTTAAATTAAATCGGTTTTAAACCAAAGCAGATTTTATGTTCATCAATTTAAAGCTAATTGAAAATCAATATGAAAAAAATACGCTGGGGAATTTTGGGAACGGGAACAATCGCGCATAAGTTTGCATCAGACCTGAAGTTTGTAGAAAATGCCGAATTGGTGGCTGTCGGATCCCGTTCGCTGGAAAATGCAAAAATTTTTGCCGAAGAATTTAACATCCAATTGAGTTTCGAAAGCTATGAGGCACTCGCAGAGTGTGACCAGATCGACATCGTCTACATTGCAACGCCCAACAATCTCCATCATCCGAACACTTTACTCTGCCTGAATAATGGAAAAGCCGTTATCTGCGAAAAACCATTGGCACTGAACGAAAAACAAGTTTTGGAAATGATAGCTTTAGCGCATCAGAAAAATTTATTTTTGATGGACGCATTGTGGACGAAATTCCTTCCGCATTATCGGAAAATGATAGAAATCGTCAAAGGTGGAACTTTGGGTGAGATCAAAGTGGTGTTGGCAAATTTCGGATTTCAATCCAATGCAGAACCAAATTCTCGCTTGTTAAATCCCGCATTAGGCGGCGGATCGCTTATGGATATTGGGATATATAATATATTTACCACGCTGGATATATTAGGAAAACCGGATGAAATCAATGTCAGTATCAATTCCACAAAACAGGGAATTGACGAGCAGTGCGCAGTTATTTTCAGATATAACAATGGTGCAATGGCAAGTTTGTTTTCGTCTATTGCAGCTAACTTAGGAACAGAAGTCGAAATATCCGGAACGCTTAGCCGATTAAAATTGACAACACCATTTTACGATTCAGATTCTGTTTTAGAGTATGATGTTGATGGAAAAAAGACAGTTATCGAAACTGATAAAGAAGAAGGTTTGGGTTATCAATATGAAGCCCGGCACGCGACCAACTGTCTTCTGAAGGGAATGACCGAAAGTACGGTTGTTCCTCACGCCGACAGTGTTTTGCTGATGCAGACATTAGATAAAATCAGGAGCCTTGCAGGAATCGTTTTTCCGAATGAATAACGTTTTTAATTACCTGAAAAACATTAACTTTAGTCATTATTTTAAAACTTAAACTTTTCAGCCAAAATATAATTTGCAGATTTTATGCAGGAGATTTTAATTAATTACACAAAAGAGGCATTTCGGTCGGCTTTTGAATCAGAGCCGGAACGTATTTTTCTGGCACCGGGAAGAATCAATATCATCGGTGAACACGTAGATTACAGTGATGGTTTCGTGCTTCCTGCAGCTATTGATAAGTACATCTGCTTTGCTGTGAAAAAAAATGATGATTCGGAAAACTGTACTTTTTTTGCGAAAGATTTTAACGATTCTTTCAGTTTTAATATCAATCAGAAACAAAAACCTGTTTCTCAGACCTGGGTCAATTATTTGCTGGGCGTTTTCAATGCAATCCAGGAATCCGGAAAGGAAATTGGAGGGTTGGAAATTGCTTTCAGCAGTACGATTCCGATGGGTTCAGGTTTGTCGTCATCTGCAGCTTTGGAGTGTGGATTTGCTTATATTCTGAATGAAGTTTTCAATTTAAATTTAACCAAAAAAGAACTGGCTTTGATTGGTCAGCAATCCGAACACACATTTGTTGGTGTAAAATGCGGAATAATGGATCAGTTTGCCTCTGTTTTCGGTAAAAAACACCAGGTAATAATGCTCGACTGCAATTCTCTGGATCATCAATATTTTGAAGCCAATCTGGAAGGGTACAGCCTGGTGCTTTTCGACAGTTGTGTAAAACATACGCACCTCACTTCCGGTTACAATGACAGGAGAAATGATGTAGATAACGGTAAAAAAATACTGTGGCAAAAATTCCCTGAAATAGAAAAATTCAGAGATTTTACGATTGAAATGTTGGGTGATGTGAGAACGGAAGTAGGGGAGACGTCGTACAAAAGATGTCTGTATCTTCTTAAGGAAATCATAAGGGTAAAAAAAGCTGCCAAAGCTTTATCAGAAGGCGATGTTGGATATTTGGGAGAACTTTTAATCGAAACGCATTCCGGACTTTCCACTGAATTTGAAGTGAGCTGCGAAGAACTAGATTTTATGGTAGAAGAAACTTTAAAAGAAAGCGGTGTTCTGGGTGCAAGAATAATGGGCGGAGGTTTTGGCGGATGCAGTATTAATCTGATAAAAGATGAAAATGTGGATGCCGTGATTGAAAATATCAGCACACAATATAAAGAATTTTTCGACATCGAAATGAAAGTGTACAAAGTAAAAATATCGGATGGAATTAGAGAATACAAACAAAATGAATTCGGAATTTAATCAAAAAAAACATCCGCACAGAAGATATAATCCGCTTTTGGATGAATGGATTTTGGTGTCTCCACAACGTGCGAACCGACCTTGGCAGGGACAAACCGAAAATGTTGCGGAAGAAAAACTCCCTGCTCACGATCCGAACTGCTACTTATGTTCAGGAAATATTCGGGTGAACGGCGACAAAAATCCAGATTACAAAGGCGTTTTTGTTTTCGAAAACGACTTCGGTTCTCTGATGAAAGATGAAGTGGAATTTTCTGAGGAAACGTCTGATTTTTTTTCTTTAAAACCTGAAAGGGGTATCAACCGTGTGATTTGTTTTTCAGAAAATCACAGTTTGACGTTACCTGAAATGGAAGTTACTGACATTAAAAAAGTAGTTGACGTTTGGCAAAATCAATACAGAGAACTCGGAAATCTGGAGTACATCAACCACGTTCAGATTTTTGAAAACAAAGGAAGCGTGATGGGTTGCAGCAATCCTCATCCGCACGGACAAATCTGGGCACAATCTTCGATTCCGTCAACAGTTTTGAAAACGCAGGAAAATTTGAAAAAATATTTTGAAAAAAACGGAAGTTCGCTTCTTGAAGACTATGTTAAAAAGGAATTAGAAGCTGATGAAAGAATCATTTTAGAAAATGAAGATTTCGTTGCACTGGTTCCATTTTGGGCAGTTTGGCCTTATGAAACGATGATTGTCAGTAAAAGAAAAGCCGAAAATATCTCGGAATTTTCAGATTCTGAAAAACTTTCGTTCGCTTCAATAATAAAAGATCTAACCACAAAATACGACAATCTTTTTGAGATTTCATTTCCTTATTCTGCAGGTATCCATCAAGCGCCAACGGACGGGAAATCACACCCGGAATGGCATTTCCATATGCATTTCTATCCACCCTTATTACGAAGTGCAGAGGTGAAAAAGTTTATGGTAGGCTACGAAATGCTTGCCGAGCCACAGCGTGATATTACGCCTGAACAAAGCGCAGAGATTCTTAAACAACTATCGCTTATACATTATCGCAAGAAAGATGCTTTGTGAAATTTTGGAAACTTGATGGAGTACTATTTTGTTTCGAACGGTGAATTTCCGTTACCACATATTGTGGTGTTCCAGACAAATATTAAGCAGGTTTTCTTTTTAAATATACGAAATGACAATGGTACATAATGGCTACAACAACTTTAGAATTCCTATTCCCGCACAATTTGAAGACGTTTTTTCTCATTTTTATTTTGCGGAAAACAAAACTGCTGAAACCATTACAAAAACCCTGCTTCCCTCTTTTCAGACTATTTTGATTTTTAACTTTGGCGCAAAAGCATTGCTCCATTCCAGAAATAAAACGGAAGTTGAAATAGAAAAATGCTTGGTTTTAGGCCCAATAAAACAGGCTTTTGATTATTCATTACCTCCAGATTCTGAAGTTTTAATTGCCAATTTAAAAGACGATGCATTTTACAGGTTCTTTGGTAATGCTACTATTGACAGGTATTTACCAATGAGTCCCGATGATTTATTAAATAAAAATTGTTTTACCGCTCTATGGACAGAACTAAGTAAAATAGATGATACCAATCAGCAAATAAATTACATTCTTGAATTTTGCAAACCATATTTCAAACAACGAAATCTTATTACCGAAAAGCTGATAGATTTTAAGGATAAAACAGGTAACTCTATAAAATCTGTCGCAAGCCAACAGCAGCAAACTGAGAGAAACATACAGCTAAACCATAAAAAATATCTGGGTTATTCTGCTAAAGAAATCAGCCGCTACGAAAGGTTTTTAAAAGCCATTGAATTGATTCAAAATAGTGCTTCCAAATCCTTAAAAATAGATTGGTTTGATGTGATAGACCAATGTGGGTACTACGACCAAAGCCAGCTCATCAAGGATTTTAAGCATTATACAAATATTAGCCCCGTCAAATACCTGAAATTTCAGCAAGATATCTGTAATCCTAAATAGAGATCTAGAATGACACTAATAAATTAAAAAGCATCCGTTTATTTTCGTTTACATAAACACATTTCGTTTTCTTACAATTTTAGCGAAAGGCAGCTCTTTACTTTTGTTCTATTAAAATTTAAAAATAGAACAATGAAACATTTAATTATTTACGCCCATCCAAACAGTGAAAGTTTAAACGCCTATTTCAAGAATACGTTGACTACCCATTTCCAACAGACCGATAACAAATTTGTGGTTAGAGATTTAAACCAACTCAATTTCGATCCGGTTTTATCATTAGAAGATATGCATGGACAACTTTCGGGAGCTATTTCCGAAGATGTAAAACTAGAACAAGAATTTATCACTTGGGCAGACCATATCATATTCATTTATCCCATTTGGTGGACTGGAATGCCGGCAATTATGAAAGGCTACATCGACCGTGTTTTCAGTTATGGTTTTGCTTACCGATATGATAAAGGTGTGCAAAAAGGCCTGCTCACTGGCAAACAAACAACCATCATCAATACCCACGGAAAATCTCAAGACGAATATGAACGTATTGGAATGGATAAAGCACTCTCACTCACATCAGACAAAGGTATTTTTACTTATTGCGGACTAGAAATCAATAGACATTTCTTTTTTGACAAAGCCGACAAAGCAACCACCGGAGACATTGAAATGTGGACGGAACTCATTAAACAAACATTCTAAAATAAATTAAAATGGAACAACAAACAAAAGTGCTGCTCGACAAATCGGTTTACCATCCTATATTTTTTAAGACCTACAAAATCATCAAAAAGATTTTCAAATACAGTTTTTATATTGCCATATTATACTTTGTTTATAATGGTTTTATGGCTTGGGAATAAAAAAAGATAGTCATAAAAACAGCTAAAAGAATCTTGTTAGCTGTTTTTATATGCTTCAACATCAACTGAAAGTTTAAATAATAATGAAAATTTAAATGACAGGCAATAATTAAGATAATAATTCGATTTTCCCGGATATCAGAAAACATCCAAAACGTAAAGCTTATTATCAAAAAATAGAATACTGTCTGCAATTACACTTTTGTGACCATTGCAATAATAATTTATATGTTTTAGCTTAAATTGGCAAAATAATTGTAAACACATTTTGCAGAGTAACTGAATGTTATTCAATTTTATAACCAAATCAAATTTTATTATGAAAAATTCAATTCTAACATTGTTGGCATTGGCTGCAATAGTGGCATGCAACAAAAAAGAAAACACGACAACTGCGGATTCCACGGCAGACACTACCACAACGAATGCTCCGGCAGATTCTCCAATGACACTTAATGATTCTGCAAGTGTGCCGACTACAAACACAGGCTCAGCATCTACTGCTCTCAACGATCAGGACAAAAAATTTGCAGATGCTGCTGCAAGAGGCGGAATGATGGAAGTAATGATGGGTGATCTCGCCGTAAAGACTTCTACCAATGCTTCGGTAAAAGCCTTAGGCGAAATGATGTCCAGAGATCACGGAAAAGCTAATGAAGAACTCAAAAAGTGGGCATCAGCTTCGGGCTACACTTTACCGACAAGCCTGAATGCCGAGCAACAGAAGAAACACGACGAGCTGAAAACCAAAAAAGGAACAGAGTTCGATAAAATGTACACCGACCTCATGGTCAGCGATCACAAAAAAGATATTGCGGACTTTAAAAAAGAGGCTTCTGAAGGTTCCGAAACTTCATTGAAAGGTTTTGCAAGCAAAACGCTTCCTACTTTGGAACACCATCTGATGGAATCAGAGAAGGCTAAAGCTGCAGTAAAATAGTTGAAATCAACATAATATTGTAAAGTTATTTCTTAAGAAGATTAAATCTTTAAAGGTTGATTTTCCCAAAGAAATAACTTTTTTCTTTTATAAAAATCATCACAGAATTTAAAAAATAGCTTATTTTGAGATGTATTAGATATTAAGTTTTTGGAGGCTTATGATCCAAATCATTTTATTTATCTGAATAAAAAACTATTTTCGAATTAATCATCTGAGTAAGTAATTCTCATCGCATGATACACCACAAAACACCAAATTTTAAAATAGTATATTATGAAAGCAGCAGTTTTTCATTCGCCAGGTAAAATTACCTGCGATACGGTCGATGACCCTAAAATTCAGGATGAGAATGATATCATCCTTCGTGTAACTTCAACAGCAATTTGTGGCAGCGATCTGCACATGTATTCAGGAGGAATTCCTCAGCCAAGACCAATGGTCATGGGACATGAATTCATGGGCATCGTCGAAGAAGTCGGAAAAAATATTAAACATTTAGCCGTAGGTGACCGTGTTGTAGTTCCGTTTCCTATTGCTTGTGGAGGATGCTATTTTTGTCAGCATGATCTTCCAAGCGGATGTGAACATTCCAATCCTGAAAATTACGGACCTGAAGGAGGTTTAGTGACCGAAAAAGGAGGCGGAATGTTTGGTTATACCGATCTATATGGCGGATACAATGGCGGGCAAGCTCAATACGTAAGAGTTCCTTATGCCAATTTCGGTCCTCGAAAAGTACTTGATTCATTATCTGATGAACAGGTTTTATTTCTTACCGATATTTTCCCTACAGGATACACGGGTGTCATGTGGGCTGATCTTAAAGGTGGCGAAACGGTTGCTATTTTCGGAGCAGGGCCCGTAGGTTCTATGGCGGCTAAAAGTGCCATTCTTCACAATGCTAAAAAAGTAATTGTCATTGATACGCTGCAGTATCGATTAGATCAGATCAAAAATCTGACAGGTTGTGAAACTATCCTCTGGGAAGATTCGAAGCAAACTGTTGAACAGATCAGAAGCATGACAGACGGCAGAGGTGCAGACTTATGTATTGATGCAGTAGGTTTTGAACCGGATAGGAATCTTGTTGATAGAGCTAAAGCTTTGGTTAATTTTGAAAAAGGTTCTATTAAAGTTCTCGAAGCCTGTATGAGCGCAGTAAGACGTGGCGGATTTGTTTCTATATTAGGAGTCTATCCTGTGAATTATGACAATTTCAGAGTAGGTCAGTTGTTTGACAAAGGCATTACTTTAAAAGCAGGCCAGTCACCGGTACATGCTATCATCGATAAATTAATGAAATATGTAGAAAACGGAGAGGTAAAATTGGATGACATTATTACCCATAGACTTTCTCTTGATGATGTAGCAAAAGGATATGAACTTTTTGACAAAAGAGAAGACGGCTGCGTAAAAGTTGTTCTTGATCCCTGGAAGTAAATATATTGCCTCGGATGTCATTTGAAGGCAGTTGATCTTCAATTCTAACACAAATTTACTATTATGGAATTTCAACATTCTTTGCTGGATTATATCGGCAGATCGTTAAAGAGTACCCATGAAACAGTTTCTGTAGCGGAAAGCGTTACGTCGGGTTATCTACAATTCTCATTTTCGCAAATGAAAGATGCTTCAGAATTTTTTAAAGGCGGTATTACTGCGTATACGCTCGAAGAAAAAGTAAATCTACTGAACGTCAATAAAGAAGAAGCAGAAAAGTGTGACTGTGTTTCTCAGGAGATTGCTGAAGAAATGGCATTGCAGGTAACAAAATCATTTAACACCGATTGGGGAATTGCAATTACAGGTTATGCCACCCCCGTACCGGAATCTGAGTTTAAAATTTTCGCTCATTTCTCATTTGTGTATAAGGATGAAGTAATACTTTCAAAAAAACTAGAGCTGCATCATAAAACTGAAGCTATCGCAGCTCAGGTATATTATACAGAATTTATTCTGGGATGTTTTAAAGGTGAGCTCAATCAACTATTAATTTCAAAATAAAATAATATGGAAACTAAAAATCAATACGCACTTATTACAGGTGCTACAAGCGGAATAGGGTATGAACTGGCAAAATTATTTGCCCAAAACGGATATCATCTGATCATCGTCGCCAGAAACGGTGTAGAGCTGTCAAATAAAGCCAAAGAATTCGAACAATACGGAGTTAAAGTAATCTCTATGGCTAAAGACTTCTTTAAAACTGAAGAAGTGTATGCTTTATATTCCGAATTGAAATTAAACGGAATCAGTCCGGAAATATTAATCAATGATGCAGGTCAGGGAGTGTACGGTAAATTTCAGGATACGGATATCAACTGCGAAGTTGATATTGTAAATCTCAACATCAATTCGGTAATTATTTTAACCAAACTCTTCCTGAAAGATCGTCTGGAAAAAGGTTCCGGTAAAATCCTGAATCTGGCATCTATTGCAAGTAAGGCTCCCGGGCCTTGGCATTCTGTTTATCATGGCACAAAAGCGTTTATTTTATCATGGTCTGAAGCAATTCGGGAAGAACTGAAAGATACGGGTATTACGGTTACTGCTCTTCTTCCGGGGCCTACCGATACCGACTTTTTCAACAAGGCTGATATGAACCAAAGTAAAATTCTGGAAGATAAAGATAATCTTGCAACTGCTGAAGAGGTGGCACAAGATGGTTATCAGGCCTTAATGAATGGTGAGGATAAAATTATTTCAGGTTTAAAAAATAAATTGACCGTAGCCATGTCAAATCTTGCCAGCGACAGTATGGCGGCACACCGCATGGGAGAAATGCAAAAACCTGTTGATGAAAAAAAGTAGAATATGGAAAGTTTGCAATTAAAAAATAAGTCGGTTCTTATCACTGGCGCAGACAGTGGAATCGGAAAAGCAGTTGCCTTACTTTTTGCTAAAGAAGGTGCCCATATTTCTTTCGTTCATTACAAAGATTATAAAGATGCTGAAAAGACTGAGGAGGAGATTCAGGAATTAGGAGTACGTGCAATATCATTTGGTGGCGATCTCAATGATAATGAATTTTGCAAAGAAGTTGTATCAAAAACGGTTTCAGAATTTGGCGGAATCGATATTTTGATCAATAATGCAGGAACTCAGATTCCGTGCGACAACATTGCAGAGATAAAGGAAGAAGATGTAAGAAAAACATTCAATTCCAATATCATCGGAATGATTTTACTGACCAAAGCGGTATTTCCACATTTAAAAGAGGGAAGTTCTGTCATCAATACAACTTCGGCTGTTGCGTATCAAGGTCACGAGGAACTAGTTGATTATTCAGCAACAAAAGGAGCAATTGTTTCTTTCACCCGTTCTCTTGCTTTACAGTCTAAACCCAAAGGTATTCGTGTCAACGCAGTCGCACCAGGTCCGGTAGCCACGCCGCTTACCGAAAAAACTTTTGGAGAAGAAGAAGATGACCAAAATAAACCACCACTGGAACGGAATGCTTCTACTGAAGAAGTTGCCACAAGCTATCTGTTTTTGGCTACAGATTCATCTGCACAATTCACGGGGCAGGTTTTGCACCCGAACGGAGGTTTAATTGTTAACGGATAAAATATCAATATGAATGGCGTTATTATTCAGTTTTTTCATTGGTATCATGAAGGAAATCTGTGGAAAGAATTTATAGAAAAGGCAGATTATCTGAAAGAATTAGGTTTTACTGCAGTCTGGTTTCCACCGGCAACAAAATCCAGTGACAAGATCACAGGGAGAGGATATGATATCTATGATCCGTATGATTTAGGAGAATTTGACCAGAAAGATGGAATTCCCACCAGATATGGTACAAAACAGGAATATTTGCAAGCGATAGAAAAAGCCCACGAAAAAGGAATTTCTGTGTATGCAGACATTGTACTCAACCACAGAATGGGCGGTGACGAAGAAGAAAAAATTACGGTACATGAAGTCAATGGAGAAAACCGAAACGAAGCGATAAGCGAAGCTTTCGAAGCATCGGCAAAAACAAAGTTTATATTTCCCGGCAGAAAAGGAAAATATTCTGATTTTATTTGGGATCATCAGTGCTTCAGCGGAATCGATACCATTAAAAAAGATCAGGAGGAGATAAAAGGTATTTTCAAAATCTATAATCAGTACGGCACAGATTGGAATGATGCAGCAAGTCATCAATTTGGAAATTATGATTACCTGATGGGTGCAGACATAGAATATCGCAATCCTTATGTGGTTCAGGAAATGAAAAACTGGATCAGATGGTATTTCGAAACCACTAAGGTCGATGGGATAAGACTGGATGCACTAAAGCATATTTCTTCTGATTTTTTAAAAGACTGGATTAATTTTATTAAAACAGAACTCAAGCGGGATTGCTTTATTCTGGGTGAGTTTTGGAAAGATAAGATAGAGAAAATTTCAGAATTTTCTGATCAGATGGATTACCAGTTATCTTTATTTGATGTTCCTCTGCATTATCAGTTTTTTACAGCTTCACAAAAAGGTGCTGATTACGATTTGAGATCGATTTTAAATGATACAATTCTTAAAAATAACCCTGCGCTTTCCGTGTCTTTTGTAGGAAACCATGATACCCAAAAGATGCAGGCTTTAGAATCTGCTGTTCAAAATTGGTTTCGTCCTATTGCTTATGCGATTATTCTGCTTTCAGAAAGCGCTTATCCATGTGTTTTCTACCCTGATCTCTTTGGTGCTGAATATACTGATGTGAAGGATGGAGAAAAAAAACATATTGTAATGCCCAAAGTTGAAATTTTACCAAAACTGCTGGAAGCAAGAAAGCAATTTGCATACGGCAAGCAAGTCAATTATTTTGATCATCCGAATTGTATTGCGTTTGTAAGAACAGGAGATGAAAATCATTCAGGGTGTGTGATTGTCATCTCAAACAATGGGGAAGGTTATAAAGAAATTGATTTGGGGAAAGAATATGCAGAAGCTGTTTTTTATGATTTTTTAAAACAAAAAATAGATACTGTTGTTTTAGATCAAAACGGGAAAGGCATTTTTAAAGTCAATGCAAATTCTGTAAGCGTTTGGGTGAAAGGTCAATAAAAAATGAAATGAATTATTTCATAACCAGTGACTCACAAAGTTTCATATTTAAAAACTAAAAAGAAAATGAAAAAACAAAGTTTTTTTTACCGCAACAGTCTGAGTATTGTTTTGATTGCACTGATGTTGATTTGTCTGTATGGTCAGTTCATAACAGGATGGAAAACTGAAAGCAAAGAGCTTGCAGAAGAAGGTCAACACCTTTTGAGTGTAGGAGAATATATGCACAGCGGGCATTTTATTCAGGCGACTTTTGAGAACTGGGAAAGTGAGTTTTTACAGATGATGCTGTATATCGTACTTACCGTTTCATTACGTCAGAAAGGTTCAAGTGAATCAAAATCACTGGATGAAAAAGAAGATGTTGATGCAGAACCGAAACCTCATTCTAAAGCACCCTGGCCGGTAAAAAAAGGAGGAGTATGGCTCAAATTGTATAAGCATTCTCTATCGATTGCCTTTGCATTATTATTTCTGATAAGTTTTGCATTGCATTTTTACGGAAGCTATAAAGATTATGTTTCTGAGCAAGCTGCAAAAAAGATGACTGCAATGTCTGCACAAAATTATTTTTTCGACTCCCGTTTTTGGTTTGAATCATTCCAAAACTGGCAGAGCGAATTTTTAGCGGTTGCATCTATTGTGATCTTATCCATTTGGTTGAGAGAAAAAGGCTCTCCCGAATCTAAGCCTGTCGATACGCCTCACCATGAAAATTAAATAAACATTCATCTGAAAATTTTATTAAAATGAAACCAAAAGAGATCCCAAGCGTTCCTTTACAGGAAAAAGGAAGCTTTCATGATACAGAAAGTGTAAAGTATTTTAAAAATCATGATCTTGCCTACGAAAATTTTCAGATTTTAAAAGACAGATTTCTGTCAATTAACTATTGGTATTATTATTCGAAAGCGGCGGGAGCAGATTTTAAGCTTCATACAAAAGAAGGAATTCTAAAAAAAAGACTGCCTGAAGCCGGCGATTTTATCCGGATAGATATTCCCGGTCCCGGAAATTTTGAAGCAAGAGGTTACGATTGGGTGGAAATAAAAAACATGTATTCCGAAAAATTTACAAACGGCAAGACCTTAGAATTTTATTTAATGGAATGCCGGCCTTCTGCAATACCGGGCAAAAAAGAAACGCATACAGCACATTTTTATACCAGTGAAGCAACCTCTACCTTTATTATTTCAAGAGGTGAGGATTTTATAAAATTTGGAGTTTACGGCCGTAACGAATCACCCAATTTAGATGCGAATATGGCAGATAAGGCGAGAAATTTAGTGATAGCTTTAGGCGGAATGGTGGGTCTTTCAAAAATACAGTGGCAAAGTCTTACAGATGGATTGCTAAATTTTTAAAAGTGGTTTTTAGTAAAAATAACGAATATTATAAAGTTCAAATTTTTAGTAAAATTTTTAATTTCGATTCCTATTTTGGCAAAAAATTTGTTCCTTATAAAAAGTGAAATAATTATCATTTTAGCAGTTTTTTTAAATTTTAATATATTGTTAACGTGGTAATTAGCAAATAATTTTTCGAGTATGACTATGATCATAGGATGGCTTTAGAGCATTGTTTAGCTTTGAAATACCAAATTAAAAATCTATTATATGAAATCAATTATCACAGCAGCTCTTATCTTGGGGCTTACCCTTATCAGTTGTAAAAAAGAAGTACAAACAACCACTCCGTCTGATGGAGACACTATTCCCGCAACAGATTCTATGAATACTAATCCTGCAGCAATGCCATCAGATACAATGACTACCGTTCCGCCTGCTACAGGTGATACGATGAATGGTCAGAATAGAGATTCGGCAGCTACCACACCAAGGTAGTAACCCTTTTATTTTTAAAGTCAGTGTAGACCAGAACATATTAAATGTTTTGCTGAATCCTTATTGACTATTAATTTCATACTGTTTTTATGGTATGCAGGTATTATAATGCCTGAAATGTAAAACCAAAACAGCCATAATCCAATACTAGTCACGGATTGTGGTAAATCACTCAATATTAATTTCAAAAAAAGTAAATGTTATGAACACTAGAAATTCAAACAACAGAAATTCCGGTAGAAACTCAGGAAGAAATTCATCAAACAACGATCAGTCAAGTCTTGAAGAAGCGTATCAGTTAGGCTACGATCACGGTTACAGTGATGCAAGCGAAGATGAAGATTACGATGATGATTTCTCAGATTATGAAGATGATTTTGAGGATGACGATGATTCGTATCAAAACAGCTATGACGACGATGATGACTATGATGATGACGATTACGACGACGATGATTATGATGACGACGACAATGATAACCGTGGACGGAGAAGTTCAGGAAACAGCAATCAGCAACGTGACAGCCAGGGTAGATTTACTTCCGGCAGCCGTGGTGGCAGATCTGGCGGTTCACGTTCGGGATCTCAGTCCCGTGGCGGTTCTTCATCAGGAGGCGGCGGTCGTGGATCATCTTCAGGACAGGGTAGAGGAAGATCATCTAGTGGCGACACTTCACGAAGAGGTTTTGCTTCAATGAGTCAGTCTGAGCGTACCCGAATTGCCAGAATGGGTGGTCAGGCTTCTCACGGAGGCGGAAGATCGGGTTCTAACAACAGCAACAGTTCACGTTCAGGAGGAAACAGCAACTCAGGAAGAGGAGGTAATTCCAATTCAGGTGGCAATAACAGAGGAGGCTCTTCAGGCGGTGATACTTCAAGAAGAGGTTTTGCTTCAATGAGCAAATCTGAACGTACAAGAATAGCACGAATGGGCGGTCAGGCTTCTCACGGAGGCGGTAGATCGTCAGGATCTGGCAGATCAGGATTCGGAGGCAGACGAAATTCATAATTCTTTCTTCTTGATTGCCTCTTAGATCCTTTTTAAGGGTAAGGGGCAATCTTTTATTAACATTTAAAACCAATCACATTATGGCTACAAAAACAACAGAAAATAGTACAACAGCAGCTTCAACCGAAAAAAAAACGGAGGTAGGAAATGCTAAAGTGAATGAAAACGAAATGAAAAATGCACCCCTTCACAAGTTCTTTGTTGATGCACTTAAAGATATTTATTATGCGGAGCACAAGCTTGTTGATGCATTACAAAAGATGGGTGATGCCGCAACGACAGAAGAGCTGAAAGATGCTTTTGAAGACCATCAGCTTCAGACCAAGAAACACATCAGCCGACTTGATAAAGTATTTAAATCGATTGATGAAACGCCTGAACAGAAAACCTGTGCAGCAATGGACGGTCTGATCAAAGAAGGTGAAGAAATCATCAAATCAACAGAAGAAGGCTCTATGACAAGAGATGCAGCACTCATTATTGCTGCTCAAAAAGTAGAACATTATGAGATCGCAACTTACGGTGGCCTTGTGCAGTTGGCCATCACGATGGGTCATGATAAAGCTGCTGATCTTTTAGATAAAACATTACAGGAAGAAGAAGATACAGATTACAATCTTACGGAGATTGCTGAGACACACATCAATTTTGATGCACAGCAGGAAGATTAGAAATACTTCATAAAAACAAGTCATACAGAATCAAATGTATGGCTTGTTTTAAAAATGTTCTGATTGTACATGGTGATATTTCTCAATAAAATGTTGATCAGAACAAAATATTTAAAATTTAAAATTAATATCATGGAATTCAATACGGCACTTTTAGACGAAATCAATGAAAGTTTCATGACCGGCAATGAGACTATTTGTATTGCTGAAAGTGTAACTTCAGGTCTTTTACAGTTGGCTTTCTCTGAAATGATCAATTCAAAATTATTTTACAAAGGCGGAATTACAGTACATACTCCAGATAAGATCGTAAAACTTCTGAAGGTAGATATTGCCGAAATTAAAAACTGCAACTGCGTATCAAGTTTTGTCGCAGATACGATGGGGCGTCACGCAACGAAGATCTTTGAAAGCGAGTGGTGCATTGCCACATCAGGTTACTGTATTCCTGAAAGACATTCTGCTTATGAAATATTTGCCTATTACTCAATTTTATACAAAGGAACGGTTGTTTTTTCGGATAAACTGATGTTGGATAAAAAAGCAGATTCTTTAGAAATCAAATTATACTATACCGAGCAGATTTTACAAAGATTTCTTGGGCATCTCAAACTTCACCAGATTATGAAAGCTGAAGTAGGCGTTGATGATTAGCATTTTGCTGATTCTTAAAATATAATAATTATTAAATATGAAATTTTTTCTACTCATTTTTTTGTTTTTTTTAAATCTCAACAAGTCCCAAGAGCTTAAAGCATCTCATATGACTGAAATTGCACAGCATGATTTTACTGATCTTGATAAAGTGATGATTTCTAAACATGGCTTTAAAAGGGTTGAAGATATTGAAGACGTCAACCAGAGAGTATATACCAACGACAGTGATGATACCCGTAAAATGGTTGTTATCACGGTCATTAAGAATCCGGAAAGCTGTTCAAATGTGTTGAGCATAGTCAACGGATCAGCAGCTCATGTTACCAAACTGAAAGAAGAATTGCCCACAGAAGGCTACCAATATATCGGAAAAAAGAAAATGTCTGAAGAGATCCTGGTTTCTCAGTTTAAAAAAGAAAATATGACGGTTTCCATTACAGATCATGTAACAGAAGCCGGGGCATATCAAATATTACTGACTTGCAGATAATGGCTTAAATAAATAGATCTAAATCTTTAAATAATTTAAATATGGAAATTTTAGCATGGATTTTTGTCGGAATCATTATCGGAATTATCGCAAAACTAAGTTCTGATCATTCCGTTGAAGAAGAGGATAACTTCACCATACTTTTTGGAATTATCGGAGCGGTTGTTGCCGGAGTTTTAATAAATATTACCAATATTTATTATGAAAATCTGTGGAGTTTTCTGACCATCGTGGCACCCATTTCAGGAGCTGTTTTAGTTTTACTTCTTTATCGCGGCTTTGACAGGCACCGGTAAATTTTCATTTATAAATTTTAATAAACCCGTTGTGCATTTGGATCATTGTCTTTTGAAAATGAATGAAACTGCTTTGTTTAGCTTGATGTCAGTGTTTTTTTTAACTTCTTTGTAAAACCTTGCGTTTTTTTGACCGCCAGGAAAATCAAAGTTTTTAGAATAACAGGTATTCTTTTAAGATAAACAATTGTATTCATTTAGTAAAGAAATACAAGAACTTTAATATCAGCAAAATTCACAACATGTTAAATAAAACAATAAATACCAAATTTTTATCTTATGGAAGATCAAATCACAAGACGAAATGCTATAGGAAAAATAGCCGCAACAATTGCTGTAGCTGCAGTTGCTCCCACAGCTTTGGCGCAGTCACAAAACAACAAAACAAGAAATATGACAACTCCCGACCTTACTGATCCAAGAAATAAATATCCGAAACCACCTTTTAAAAGCCAGTCTCAGCCATTTCCAGGATTGGGGACAAAAATGACACCTGTTCCTGATCACGGAGAGAAAACCTATGTCGGTTCCGGAAGACTGGCAGGAAGAAAAGCGCTTATTACCGGTGGAGATTCCGGTATTGGTCGTGCTGCAGCGATTGCTTATGCAAGAGAAGGTGCAGATGTGGCCATCAATTACCTCCCGGCCGAAGAAGAAGATGCCCAACAGGTGATCGAGCTGATAAAAAAAGAAGGGAGGAAAGCCATTGCAATTCCCGGTGATATTCGTAGTGAGACATTTTGTAAAAAACTGGTGGATCAGGCGGTACAGCAACTTGGCGGTTTAGATATATTGGTTAATAATGCAGGGCATCAAAAAAGTGTTGAGTCAATACTTGATATCAGTACAGAAGATTTTGACTGGACGATTAAAACAAATATCTACGCACCCTTCTGGATTACAAAAGCTGCTTTGCCACACATGAAACCCGGGTCGAGTATCATTGGTTTGTCATCTGTTCAGGCGTATGATCCGTCGCCGGACCTTTATGATTATGCTCAGACAAAAGCTGCAACAACCAACTATGTAAAATCTCTCGCCAAACAACTGGGGCCTAAAGGAATCAGGGTAAACGGTGTAGCACCCGGACCGGTCTGGACTCCTTTGCAGGTAAGTGGCGGGCAAACCCAGGAAAATTTAATGAAATTCGGAGGTGATACCCCATTGGGAAGACCGGGGCAGCCTGCAGAGCTTGCTTCTATTTTTGTACAGCTTGCGGCCAATGACGCCAGTTTTGCAACAGGACAGATTTATGGTGCCGCCGGAGGAAGCGGACAACCGTAATGACTTTATATATTATTTTGAGAAGAATCCGTTTCACAACTGAAACGGATTTTTTTTAAATTTAAAAATGAACTCTGATATCATGCGGTTCAGCCGTTTTGATGGTCACTTTATCTAAGCTGTCAATGGTTTCAAAATCAAAATCAGCATAGGTGTCATCATTTTTCTTTTCCTGTACTTTGAGCTCTCCATATCCAACTTCATCTTTGGATATTTCTATAAAGTAATCGCCTGTATCATCATTTTTTGTAAAATGTTTTTTTTTGAAATCAATAAACTGCATAATAATATTGTATTTGGTTAAGACTGAAAATATTTATCTTTGATTATGTAAGCTTTGGCGGGCTTTTCATAAATTTTATATTTGCCTTTTTGATATTTAATCTCTTAGTAATAGACTCTGCCTCTTACGATTTTTACTACCTGCTCTTTTTGGAGTTTCTTTAAAATCCTGATCACGGTTTCAATTCTCAGACCCGTCAAAGAAGAAAGTTCTTTTCTTGTGTAGGGAACCCGATAAGAAAAAGATTCTTTGTCATCACAATCCTCTTTGAGATGATCAAGAACGGTGATTAATTGATGAGTTGCGTCTTCTAAGGTAAGACTGTTTAAAAACACATAACTGTAGTACGTTCTTTCGGCACAACTTCGAAGAAATTGTAATTGGATTTCGAAATCAGATTCCAATAATTTTAAAAGTTTGTCATGTTCTAATCGCAGGATTGTGCAATCTTCCATCGCAACGGCATTAACAGGGTATCTGTGGTGTTTGCAAAATAAGAAAACCTCGCCAACCGATTCGCCCTCGTCATGGATACTCTGAATAAATTCTCCGTCACCGGGCTTTATATTTGTAAGTTTTACTTTTCCTCGTTTAATCTGAAAATAGAAAGTAGGTCCTGCCTTTTCTTCAAAAAGAAATTCGGCCGGAGACAAATGTATGATTTCTGCACCGTAAGTAATAAGCAAGTCTTCTCTTATGACCATAATTCTAAATTAAATTAAGTTCACAACCAGACTTCTTATAATCGCTGTTTTATTGTGAAAATAACCTATACCAAACACAAATATACAAGGAAAATAATTTACATTTTATGATTTAGATCAGAGATTTATTTCATCTGCTAATAAGTACATTTATATGACATAAGACTTTATTTTCTGTTTTACCCAATTTAAAAAATTTTTAAAGATGCCTGAATACAAGCATAAAAACGGATAATTTTAAAATATGATCTAGGTCATATTTTGTAGTATCTTCATGTCTTTATCTTTGACATGTCTATAAAACAATAGAAATTGTCTAATTAAATCTGTAAGTCATTGAGCAGATATTTATTGTAGTCGCTGTGTCTCATAAAATTACAAAAGTAAACATTATATAAAACTTTCATTATGGCTATCAAAGAAACATTCTTGCATTCCGTGGAAGCAATAGAAGAGCATTATAATGTCGGTGATTTTATATTTCGTGAAGGTTCAACTCCTCAATTTTACTATCAGATTGTATCTGGAGAAGTTAAACTGAACAGGTTTGCTGAAGACGGAAAGGAGTTTATACAAAATATTTTTACCGAAAAATCATGTTTTGGTGAATCTATGCTCATTTTGGGAAAGCCATATCCTATGAATGCGATTGCTTTGACACCTTGTACAATTCTTAAATTAGGCCGTAATCAATTCTTTCAGTTGCTTCAGGAGCATCGTGAGATCTTTACAGATATTTATTCTACTCTTGCAGATCTTGCATTTGAAAAGCAGACTCTGATGCGTGTAATAACAAGTGAGAATGCTGAAGACCGTTTAATTGAAATTATGGAATTACTGAAAGAGTCTTATGAAAATAAAGATAAATTCTCTCTTGAGATTCCTCACACCAGACAGCAACTTGCTTCCCTTACAGGGCTTTCTATAGAAACCGCTATCAGAGCCATTAAAAAAATGGAAAAAAAGAATATTGTAATGATCAAGGATCGGAAAATATTCTACTAAGATTTTCATTGCTGTCTTTTAGATTCTAAATCAGTTGTGCATTTTAAAATACTTTCGTCACTTCGAGTAGGTTTTTGAAGAACCATATAGAGAAGTTTGTAAGTTTGAAGATAATTCTATTCTCGATACATTTTTTCTACACTTTGTTACGAAAAAACACTCGAATTGCCGAATCCAATATTGGAATTTTTCAAAATGCACAACGGGTATATTTCTAAACAATTCAATATAGATTTTCGACGACACAAAAAAGCCTTCTCAAAGAGAAGGCTAAAAACACAAATGATGAAAAAAAATTATTCCGTGTAAACGGATATTCAAAAGTATAAAAAGTGAAATATCTTTCAGTATGAGGCAAATCATACCTTAGAAATTTAAACTAAAAAATATTGATTTACATCTACTGTCAATTCACAATATTTACTTAGATTATGGATTTACAATTCTGATAGCAATTAAGCCAGAAGTATAATTCCAAAAATAATGATGATGTATTATTGTTATCAGTAATAAATTTTTCTATTTCTGATCTTCAACATTTTATTTCCTTCCATCTTTTTTATCGTTCTGATGGTCGTTTCAACACATAAACCTGTCAGCGAGGCCAGCTGTTGACGGGTATGAGGAATTTCATACGCATACTTATCTTTATTTTCCTGTGCTTCTTTCATCAGATCCATCACTTCTGTTAGTCTTTCTATAGCATGTTTGCTTGATATTTTCCGCATCAGCAAAAATTTATTGTATGTTTTTTCAGATAGAGCATTACAGATATCCAACGCAATGTTGGGGTATGAATCCAAAAGGCTCAAAAATTTTTCTCTGCGAATTTTGAGAATGGTGCAATTGGTCATTGCAACAGCATTTACAGGATATGGTTTTTCAAGGAAAAGCATCGATTCTCCAAAGCATTCGCCCGCGGGCAATATATTTTGAATAAATTCTTTACCTTCATCGCTGTAATTATTAAGTTTGATTTCCCCTTCAAGTATCTGATAATAAAACTGAGGAGTACCTTCTTCACGAAAAATATAATCTCCGGCATGAAAGCGTTCTTCTATTGCTCCCACAGAATGCAGGAGTGTTGGTATAATAGGCATAATAAAATTTTTATGGTTTTCTTTCTTAAAATTCTAAATTAATCGGCTGAGATCACACTGTATAAGACACCTTTTGTCACAGTTCATTTATAGGGGAATCCCGCCATTTTATTCGGTGAGTGATAAATTAATTATAAAATGGGTATTATTTCAAATCAGTTAATAACAAAAATCACGTTAATATTGATGTTTTTCTGAGAGTGCTTCTTCATATTCATAATTTTCTCTAATGATGTAGACCAAAGTTAGAGATATCATAATTTTTACAAATATGAGGTGGATCATATTTGTAATGAAAATCACTTATAAATGGTTTATACAGTATTGAAAGTTCTTTTATATAGGTTATTTATCGCTTGATGGTAGAATTTTTGTCTGACAAGCGAGCTGCTGTTTTGCATGTGTTTACATATAGCAATGGGACATTCAGAAATTATGTAGTTTTAATGTAAAAGTTGAAAGTATAATCTACCATAAAAGTTGATATTCCATTGATTTTTTTAAAAAAAATTAATTGCATTTTATTGTTTCTAATGAAATGTACCACAATTAGAGCGAATTATAATTTAAAGTCTGTGCTTGGTACAGCGGTTGTTATACATAAGATTCATCACAAAAAATAGTATTATGAACAACGAAAAAACAGTAGCAGTCTTGAATGATCTGCTGAACATTACGAATGACAGAATCCAGGGATTTGCAAAGGTGGAAGACAAAGTCTGGGATACGTATTCAACTCTAAAAGGAGACTATGACCAGATGGTAAACCAGTCTCAGGTAATGAAAACAGAGTTGATCAATTTAATTACAGAAAGAGGAGGGGATCCTGATGATACGGGAAGCACAGCTGGTGCCATTCATAGAGGCTGGATCGATGTTAAAAATTCTTTTTCGGGTGATAAAACTGAATCGACTTTAGAAAATGTTGTTTTCGGAGAAGAAGCCGCCATCGATGCTTATCAGGATGCCTTAGACAGCGGAGATCTGTGCGCCGAAAGTTCAAGAGTAGTAAGCGACCAGCTTCATCACTTAAAATCATCTTATAATAAGTTTAATAATCTAAACGAATTGAAAAATTAATTCAACTTCAATACAAATACAAGTATTATTTATCACAAAAAGCAATTCTGAAACTATTCAGGATTGCTTTTTGTAGTTAATCAATTGCTTATCAAATTTTCCTAATTTTATCAAATATTATCAATCATCTTTACTTTTATACTTTTCTATATTACTGAATTGATTATAAGAAACACGTATTTGTTTGAGATGATCAGAAATTACCCGTGAACTTTCTTTATCTAAATCTCCACTTTTCAAAGAGTTATCGTAAGCTTCTATAGCATTTTTTTCACCAAAGATCACATTTTCCAGGGTCTCACGATCGTTGTTGCTTGTAGGAAGAGAGTTTTTAATGTCGATCCAACCCCGATGGAGATTTCCAGCTAAAGATGAGGCGTCTTCATCTGCTTTTCCGCCCCTTTCAGTAATTAAATTGATGATTTCATTCTTCATTATTTTGGTTTGGGAAATCATTTTGTCATATTCATTTTTCAAATCGGAATAGCTTTCCCAAACTTTTCCTTCCACTCTTTCAAAACCCTTTATTCTGTCATTGGTAATGTGTAATAAGTCGTTGAGTACCGAGATTGTTTTTGAATTTTCCATAATAATATTTTAGAAAAAATAAACAATAAATATGCCTCACATTTATTTTGTGGTATCAGGAAATATTTTGTAATACCACTTAAAAGCAAAAAGTTGCCTACAGTAATGTAGACAACTTTTAGATCATATTAATATAGAGTGGTGTGGTTTATTTATTTCAATTATTATGCCACACATACATTGTTTCGGCGTTTTGTTTTAAAATAAAATAGAAAATTATGTTTATGCCGCCTTATGTCGTGAATCATAAAAATTTATATGAAATAATTATATTTTTACGAACAGTAATTCACACAAGCTGAAGCTAGATTTCTGCTGTGAAAATGAGTTTAATCTCTTTTATAATTTTATCTTTTTTATGGTCATCAGTGAAGAAATCCTTCTTAAAAACGGCGCAGTAATTCAAGAATACAAAGCAGGACAAACAATTTTTTTAGACGGTTCATTACCAAAATATTATTTTCAAATCAGGGAAGGGCTTATTAAATTAAATGTCTACAGAGAAGATGGTACCGAGTTTATTCACAGTCTTCCGTCTGACGGACATTGCTTTGCCGAAACTTTTCTATGGTGTGATCATCCCTACTGCATCAATGCTGAAACGATGAGTGATGCTGTAATACTCAAATTGCTGAAAACAAATTTTATGGCAATGATTGATAAAAACAGGGATATGATGCACAACCTATTGCGTCATAATTCTGAAAGAATGTTCTACCGGCATAAGATGCTGACCACATTGTCAATTAACGACTCTTCACATCGTATTTATAAAGTTCTTGAGTTTTTAAAAACGCATTATCAGATAAAAGAGCCATTCAAATTCAAAGTTCCGTTTTCACGGCAGCAACTTGCAAATCTGACCGGGTTGCGTGTTGAAACGGTAATCAGAACTGTAAAAAAGCTTGAAAAAGAAAATCTTATCCGTATCTGTGATGGAAGAATATGTGTATAATCTCATGAAATTTATTCTTGACATTTTCCCTTTATGACTAGGATCATAGGGGAACTCATACTGAGTACATAAATTTACGTTAAGCATAAAGCGATATCAATCCATATAGTTCATTCTTTATGTTTAAAATAGTTTACCCCTGAAGTCAGGGGTAAATTTTATTTAATTTTGTCATAAATGAATTTTGTGACCAAAGCTCCAAAAATATAGTAACCTACAGTCATTACTTTTTTTCTATTATTTTCAGCAACCGGCTGATCATTTAAACCCAACTTTTGAGGTAAAACGAGCGCACCGATTCCGGCAGCGATTCCGCTTGTGAAGTTATGATTGGTTGCTGTTGTTCCGTAATATATGGCATTGCTTACAATATCACCTGCTAACGTTGCGGCATACAATTTATCCGGATCAGAAATTTCAAAAGCTGTTGAATCTGTCATCTTCTGTAAAGCTTCTTCTCCGACTTCATTGATGTGCGGAACATCATCAAAATTTTTTCTCACAATCTCGTGCAGAAGATTAAGAGCGATTGCGCCTCCTAATCCTGCTAACATTTTTTTAAGCATAATTATTTATTTTTAAAATTAATTTTTATTTTTCTGACTGTTTTTTACAGGCTGCAAAATCATCCTGATGGAAGGATTATTGGTGATAAATAGTCTGAACCATTCCATTGCAAGTCTGATTCTGTTTCTAAATCCTGTTAATGGGATTATATGGATAAATAGCCATGTGAGCCATGCAAAGAATCCGGTGTAGGAAAACTGAGGCAAATCAACAACAGCATTAAATTTTGAAATAATTGCCATGCTGCCTTTATCATGATAAGAAAAAGGTTGTAATGGTTTTTTAGCTTCTTGTTTTCTAAGATTTTTTGCTGCTAATTTTGCCTGCTGAATGGCAACTTGCGCTAATTGAGGGTGGCCTTTAGGAAAGTTTTTGTCTGTTAACTGTAAACAGATATCGCCTAATGCAAAAATATTTTCTGAGCCGAGAACTCTGTTAAATTCATCAACAAGTAATCTCCGTCCTTTTCCGACAGAAGTTTCTGGAATTCCTGCTACTTCACGACCAATGACACCTGACGTCCAGATTAAGGTTTCGGTCTTTATTTTTTTTCCGTCAGACAGTATTACATTTCCGTCCAGATAATCTTTTACAGAAACGTTCAGGAGAATATTAACGCCAAGCTTTTTCAGGTTATCATAAGCTGTTTTCTTTGCGGCATCGCTCATCGGTGCCAATAATGATGGAAGTGCATCGATGAGGTAAAGATGAGAAAGGTTCAGTTCGATCTCAGGATATTCTTTTTCTGCAATATAGGCGCCCATCTCTGCTATCATCCCTGCGAGTTCAACTCCTGTGGGGCCGCCTCCTGCGATAACGATATTCTGTAATCTTTCGGCTTTATTGACATCTTCGTTTCGTGAAGCTTTTTCAAGAATCAATAATAAATGGTTTTTGAGATATAGAGCTTCATGGAGGGTTTTCATAGGAAGAGCACAACTCTGTACATTTTCCATACCGAAAAAATTAGTTTCTGTTCCTAAAGCGAAAACGACATAATCATAACCCAAATGACCGGTATCAGTCTCAATGATCTGATCTTCTGTATTAATTTTGAGAAAACTTCCCATATGATAGTGAACATTCCTATAATCTGCAAAGAGTTTTCTGAAAGGATAGCTGATGTGTGAAGGTTCTATAAAGGCGGTAGCAACCTGGTAAATTAAGGGAGGGAAAAAATGATAATTATTTCTGTCAACCAAAGTAATGAGAAACTCATTTGATTTAGCAATAGTTTTGATGAAATTAATTCCGGCAAATCCTCCTCCTATCACAACAATATGTTTTTTCATAATAGGATATTTTTGATTGGTGTAACCAATCCTATCCAAGAATAAGACCAATATCCCTGAAAATTTAATCTGTGGTATTTTTTTAGATTTAAATTATAATCGTAGAACTAACCCATAGGACGGAACTAATTATTAAGCTGATTTGATTTTACCAGCTTCTCCCATTGATTGATAAAGGCTAGATATTTATGCAGCTTCAAAATCTGAAGCAATGAAAAACTGTTTGAGATTTTAAGCTTTCTTAGATCTGTGTTGACATAATTTTTCAAATCATTATTGAGGACTAACCAATGAATTTTGCAAGGATTTAACTTTATATTAGTGTATGTCATATATATACCCTATATTTGTAAAATAATAAGGCAGTAATTTATATTCCAAAAAATATAACAGCCGCTCAATTTTGTCATTAATATTTTAGGTGCTCTACCTTTTAAGAAGTTCGATTTTCACTCTTAAATTCTATTCATCCATATTTTTTTCTCAAAAGTTATTATCGTTTTGGTGTAGAACCAAATAAAGGGATAATTATTCCTGTAAAATAGAATACAATAATTTTTAATACATAATACAATGCAACAAGGAACAGTAAAATTCTTTAACGAAACTAAAGGATTTGGTTTTATTACTCCATCTACAGGTGGTCAAGACGTTTTCGTACATACTTCAGGTTTGGTAGATAACATTCGTGAAAATGATGTCGTAACATTCGATTTACAAAATGGAAACAAAGGTGTTAATGCAGTTAACGTTAAAATAGCGTAACTCCAATAAATAACCTTTACACGTTATATAAAGAGCAGATAATTTATTTTATCTGCTCTTTTAATTTTGGGATGAATGTTTTAATGTTAATGGTTTCTGACTTCTAAAAAATTGCAATAAAGTGAGCTACATATTTAAAAATCTGCCGGAGAATACTCTGTTGCAGTTTACTAAGAGGTGAATAACAACGGAAAATGCAACCGAAGGATTTGGTTTTTCTAAAAATTACAGACCCAAACTTTCCGCTCCCGCATTTGATGATGTGAAAATTGCGGTCAAGCAATCTACTAAAGCCAGTATTGCTTTGATTGGAAATTAAGTGGGATTTTTCTTTTAATATAACTTGTTCTTTAAAGAAGGCTTTTTTCTTATCTGTTTTTGTTACTGTTGCTTATTCCAATAACAGTAATTTATATTTTTGAAGTTCAGCGGCGATCGTCTTAGCTTGTGGTCTGAAAAATGATGAATTTTTAAACATCTTATCATAATAAGCAATTCCATCCAATATGTTTTGTTAAAATTATTCCATTTTTTTTGCTCGCTTAAATTTGTTTCGGATAGTTTTAATGTATGCTTTTTAAAGTAATCTACATACATTTTTAATTCGTTGACAAACATATTGGGGCGATAAGAGGGTGAAAGGATATTATTATTTCCATAAATATGCTGTATCATTTTTGAAAGAGGTACTTCACTGTCAAAATAAGCTAGATTGGGTCCCGGGCAAATAACGACTCCTTGTTTTTCACCTTTCATTTCGATTCCGTGTTCTAGGTAAACCGCGTAATCATGATTTGCCATGTCCAGAAGTGAATCCATGATAAGGTATCGCTGTACATTCCGGTTTTAAAGTCTCTGCATACTGTAATATGCTCCCCAAAAGAAAGAATTACACACAAAAGCAAAAATAACGGCGCTCGTATGAAGCATTCTGATTCTTCCGAAACCTAAAGCTCCCTGCGAATTAATCAGTCCCTGAATGTTTCCGCTTCTTAAACTTTGGATGGTTGTATCATCAGTTCCGAATAAAAATTCTGGCAATTCCGGATAAAACAGCATTAAAGCGGCGGTCAATCCCAAAATAAAACCACTAATTCCGAATATGATAGTGGCATAGAGTAATGCCCTGACAATATTATTGTCATAGTGAAATTTTGCGTCTCCATAATTCCTGTTAGTTGTAAAGAATGATTTTATTTCGTAGAAAATACTTTAAATAAATACTTTCCTGAAGTAGAAATAAATATCATGTTACGTGTCTAATTTTTTTTCAAAGGTAATGAGTAACTTTGGTAGAGACTATTAGCTTAGCTTCTAAAATATACCAAAAACTACTAAAGATAAACGGGATGAAAGTGTGTGGACAGAATATCAGAAAAATCAGAAGAGATCGGGATTTAACGCAGGAGTATATGGCATTCGAGATGGGAGTTTCTCAAAAAGCATATTCTGATATCGAAAACTCAAAAGTGAAAATCAATCTTGAAATACTTACTAAAATTTCAAAAATTTTAGATATAAAACCTTCAGATATCTGCAGTATTTCTGATCAATGTAGTGGCGATTATGAAGAAAAGTATAAAGATTTACTTGAATTTATGAAAAAAAATAATCTTCCATTGCCAGAAGAACATTTATAATGATGCTGATTTCCAGAAAAGAAACAATGGATTTTCGTTAAAAAATGAAGTCATTTATACTATTGAAAAACAATTTTATAATGTCCTTTTTCGTCTTTTACATCAATACCTACACCTTTAAAGGTTAATTTATTAATTTGGTAACCATCACAACCACCACCTTTAAATTCTGAGGATTCTATTGAAAAAGTAAACGTCTTAAGTGAAGAATAAAAAGTATAGTTTTTTGTACCATTATAAGCACCCACATTTTCTAAAATAACTTTTCCGTCATCCGTTTTTGTAAGCTGTACCCCGACTTGATTTTCGTCACTGATCGAAAAGGGGCCAAGAGTTCCATTGGTGATCAAGTTTTTGTCATCGGCATCAACAAATTCAAAAACAATCGGCAGAGGAGCATTATAGCATTCTTCGTCGCAAGCTGTGAAAACAAAGGTCATTAAAAGAAAAAGTACTATTTTTTTCATAGGATAAAGATTGACTCGGTGAAATGTAAAGTTAATCATTAAACTTTTGTCTCCAAAATAAAAAAAATCGTTAAAGTAGGAGAGTGTAAAGATCTTTGTTGATCTAAAGAAAGTCTTTTACAAAATCTCACCATTTATTTCTTTCATCACTTCAGCAAATAATTTTGCAGACTTTATTCGATCATCAATTGAATAAATGGTAGAAACCATAATGAGCTCATCTACCTGAGTTGTCTTAATAAAATCCTCCAACTGAGTTTTTACGGTCTCTTTAGTTCCTATAAATGAGTATTTCAGCATCTGGTGTAAGCTTGGGTGCTGTACAATATCTTTTAAATCATCTGTCATCTCGGTTGGTGGATGAAGAGGTTGTGAATTTCCCGTTAAAACTCCAAAAAACATTCTGATGAGTGATGTGTATAATCTCTCCGCTTCTTCATCGGTATCTGCAATTACAATATTGACTCCTGCAATGGTATAGGCTTCATTCAGGAATTCTGAAGGTTCAAATTCCTCTCTGTATATATTCAATGCATTCAGTAAGTGTGTTGATGCAAAATGGCTCGCAAATGCATAAGGCAAACCTTTACTCGCTGCAAGATGTGCGCTCTCCGTACTTGATCCTAAAATGTAAATTGGAACATCTGTTCCTTCGGCGATTGCAGCTCTTACTTTTGAAGTTTTGTTTTGTGATGAGAAATAATTTTCAATTTTTTCAACTTCTGCAGGAAAAGAGTGGGCGGCTTTCATAAAATCTATGCGGATGGCTTGTGCCGTCAGAGTATCTGTACCCGGAGCTCTGCCCAGACCCAGATCAATTCTGTTAGGGTATAAATGTGCAAGGGTCCCGAACTGCTCTGCAATAATAAGTGGTGAGTGATTGGGAAGCATAATACCACCTGAACCCACTCTTATTCTTTTGGTATTTTCAGCGACATATCCTATCAGAATAGAAGTAGCGCTGCTTCCTACCGATTCTGAATTGTGATGTTCTGCGAACCAATACCGGGTATAGTTATTTTCTTCAGCAACTTTTGCCAATTCCAGCGAATTGTTGAGTGTCTGTTTGAATGTGCTTCCTTCAGATACAATGGCAAGTTCTAAAATAGAGTAGGATATAGGATTTTTCATGAGAAATAAGATTTGTAATAAAAATTACTTCTGACAAAGTTACAAAATGTAACTAATAATAACTACGACTTATGGAAGTATTAATTGTAAAGATTTAGGTAAAGGAAATAGTCTAAATTACTTAGGAAGCATAATCATTCTGGCATTTCCACCTTCACGAATCACGATCAGCTTTCTATTCACCATATTTTGAAGGAATGCATTTCTCTCAGGAATAGACAGATTCAGTATATGATCAAAGTCTCCGAAAAAGTTCCCATTATTTCCACCGGTTTGTTCGTGTTTTTTTCTTACTAACAGAAGTATCTGGTTTTCCATTTCTACTGAGTCCATAGCTTTTTATCGATTAAAAAAATGTAGTTAATTACAAATATAAGTTTATAAAATGGTGAAATAATGATAATAGGATTTAAGTCTTAAAAGAATAAATATAAGAATAGCTGTCAAAAATTAGCTCTTAAAAATGTTGAGAATTTTATCTAAATTATTTTTATGAAATCTTATTTTCTTTAATTAAAAGCTAAAGCAATTATTAAAATAATTAAGAATCTGTATTTTTTTTAACGACATCAATCATGTCATCAATCCCAAATGGTTTGCCAATAAAGTCATCAGCCAGACATTCTGCTGCTTCAGAAGCAATATTATTTGATGTTGACGTAAGAACAGCAGGTATTTCTTCAGTTTCAGGATCAGATTTTAATTCTTTGATAACCTGAGAACCTTTTACAGAACCTTTTATGTGATCATCTACAATTACAATATCCGGATCTATTTTGTCAATATTCTTGATGGGATCCGTAGTCAAAGATCCGGTAACATCAAATCCCTCTTCTTCCAGCACCTGATCCATTATTTGAAGGATGTCTTTATTATCTTGTACAAGTACAACTTTTTTCTTCATTTTAAATGGGTAATAATACTGCGAATATAATCAATATTTGTATATTATTGAACGTACTTTTGAGGGGTGAAATTATTTTTTTTAAGATTTTTAAAATCTATTAGAAATACCAATCTTTGTGTGGGGTTTTGGTAACGAATTGACGTTTTTTTTACAAATCAGATTGCAAGACTTTCAGCAATTCAGTTTGCTGCATCACTTCATTTTTACTGCTGATCAGATTATAATTTGCCTGAAGCCAGTTATTTCTTACCAAAAAAAAGGTGTAAGCATCCATCAGTCCTTCTTTGTATTTTTCTTCAGATTTTTGAAAAGACAATCTTTGGTTTTCAAAATTCGATTTCAGGAGTGTATATTTCTCTTCAGAATTTTTAAACTGTGCTTTGATGGAATTAATACTTTTTGTGAGATTATTGATGACAATTTCTTTCTCGTAGTTATAATTGATGACATTCAATTTTGCAATTTCAACATTATTTTTAACCTGTAATTTATTAAATACAGGAATCGAAAGCCCGAAAGCAACCTGTTGACTCTTATTTCTTTTAAATTGATCAGAGAACAAATCGGCAGGCTCGCCTAAAGTTTTGCTATAAAAACTTGACCAGTTGTATAGCCCGTTGATTGTTGGTAAATAAGCAGATCGGGCAATACTTATATTTTTTTCTGCCGCCTTGGTATCAGCAATTACTGTTTTATAAGCCGGATTTTTCTCCAAAAGAGTTCTTACAAATTCGGGATCATCAAAATTAAAGGAAGCCAGATTTTCCTCATCCATTTTAAATTCGATAGAGTCATCGTTTATTGCCAAAGCATTCAATAAATTTATTTTAGAAAGATCCCGTGAGTTCTTTGCAGAAACCCATTGTTCCTGCAGCGTTCCGAGGTTGGCTTTAATGTCATAGACATCGCTTTTCGGGCGGTTTCCAATCTCAAGTTCTTTTTCGGTACGTTTGATCTGGTCCTCGATTCCTAAGATTTGAGTTTCCAGAACTTCGAGCCAGCTTTTGCTGTTTTGATAACTGAAAAACATTTGAATGACATTCAGTTTTACTTCATTCTGAGCCTGTTTCATTTTATAGATTGAGCTCTCTTTATTGATTTTAGACAAAGAAATGTTGAGGTAATTTCGCCAATTCAACAATTCCCAGTTGGCTTGCGCATAAATCTGATCATACTGCGTATTGAGAGATCCCCTCTGGTTGGTCGTCTGGTCGATCGTAGATCCGAAGCTGTAATTATGATTGAGTCCCGCTTCTATTGACGGTAACAGCATTCCTTTGGCTGCAGAAATCTGACGGTCGTTTTTTTGAATATTTACAGTAGCCTGCTTAATCAATGGATGATTTTTAGCTGCGTAATCCAAGCTTTCCTGAAGCGTCCAGCTTTGCTGAGCGGGAAAGAGATTTATTATTAGTATGAAGAATATTTTTTTCATTTTTTAATTGTTTTAGTGATGGTATATAACCACCCCGTCAAAAATTCATTCGAATTTTCGCCACCCCTCCAAAAGAGGGGAATCAGATTCGACGTTATTCGTATTTCAAATGTTTTACAAGATTTATTTTTGTGGCTCGATAAGCTTTAAAACTCACGACAATAAATGTCAGAAGGAGAAGTAAAACCATGCTGAAGACATAAGGCCAAGCCGGCATATCAATTCGGTAAGAAAAATCTTTCAGCCATTCATTCATTGCATAATATCCAAACGGAATGCTTATGAAAACAGCAATTACACAAATCAGTAAAAATCTTTTCGTTAAATCCCAGACAATCGTTTTTTCGTCTGCGCCTAAGGTTTTTTTGATGGCTACATCTTTTAATTTTTGTTCAATTAATAATGATGACAGAGCAAATAATCCTAACAATGCGATGACAAGCACAACAATATTTAAGATGGTAAATAAGGTCTGTTGTTTTTGAAATTTCTCGAAAGTCTTGGCAAATTGTTTATCTACAAATTCATAATTGATGGGGTAGCCCGGTTCAGCTTTTGTAAGCCAGAATTCTTTGATCTGCTCTAATGTTCCGTTGATATCATCTCCCGAAAGTTTGATCTGAAGATTTCCCATATTGTTTTTTGCCCAGTTTCTATCATAATTAAAAAACAGCATGGGCTCTACCGGTTTATCAACTCCGTTGATATGAAAATCTTTCAAAACACCGATGATTTTATATTTCTTTTTCTGTTCCCAACCCGGAAAAACTTCTTTTCCGAGAGCCTGATCTTTATTCCAGCCCATTTTTTTGATGAATGATTCGTTGGCAACGGTTCCGGAAATTGTATCGGAAGCATAACGAAGATCCATATCTCTTCCGGAAACAAATTTCATGTTATAAAATCTAAAATAATTATAATCAATAGCTCCATTAACAACATTTTCTACTGTTTTTGTAGTGTCTGAAGCATTTTTCACCAGTGATGCATTGGCCATTCCCAGTCCGATAGAATTAATAGAACCTGTAATATCTTCCACTCCTGGAATTTTTGACATTTCATTTTTCAGACGTACATATTTTTTAAAATTATAATCATTCTCCCAATCTGTTTTGTTAAACTGAATGTTTACAACCTGATCTCCTTTAAACCCTAAGTCTTTATTCATCATATATCTTACCTGAGAATGAATGATCAGAGAGCAAATAATGAAAAATGAAGAAATAACGAGTTGTAAAGTCAGAATAGAATTGCGCAGCCAGACACCGTTTCTGCTTCGTGAAAAATTTCCTTTCAGCGTATTAATCGGTTTGAAATTTGAAAGATATAAAGCAGGAATCAATCCTGAAATTAATGAAAAGACGATTAAAAGTAAGCCGCTGTAGATAAACAAATTGGTATCATTCAGCTTTATTTCTTTTCCTAAAAACTTGTTGTATGAAGGAAGCAGAAGTTCTACCATTGCAAAAGCCAAAATGTATGCTGTAAAACAGATGATAAAAGTTTCCAGCAGAAACTGGAGAATCAGCTTTGATTTTGAACTTCCCACCACTTTTCTCACACCTACTTCTTTTGCTCTTTGTGATGCCTGTGCTGTTTTAAGATTAATTAAATTGATGCCTGATAAAAGCAATATCAATGCAGATAATCCCAGAAGAATCATGATTGATTTTTTATCGCCTTTATCAATTCCTTCACTTTTGGCATCCACCTTCATTTTGCTTATCGGGGTGAGATAAACTTTTGCACTGTTCTTTTCATCATATTTTTCACCCCATTTTTCAGAACTTATTTTTTCCTGTTGAGACTGCTGCTCAGAAAGTTTCTTTTCTAAAGCGGCAATATCTGTTCCCGGTTTTATTTTAAAATATCCTACATAGCTGTAATTTGTCCATTCTAAATTCTGTTTATCAATATTGGGATGTCTCATTATAAACCCAGGACGAAAGACCGTATTCCCCTTAGGGATTTTATAAACAGCAGTCACAAAGTAAGATTTGTTTTCAGAATCGTCAAGTTTCAATGTTTTACCGATACAGTTTTTATACTCATCTCCGAATAAAACTTTTGCTGTTTCTTCAGAAATTGCTATTTTGCTGTCGTCGCTGATTGCATTTTTAAAGCTTCCGGCAATTTTTTCCATCGGAAAAAAATCAAAATAAGAATCTGTTGCTCTTGCATTGGTTGTATAAGCCGACTTATTTCCATACATTAATCGTACTTTATACCCATTCCATGAATTTGCAATAGCGAAATCTTCAATCTCAGAAAATTTTTCTTTTGAAACAGTTAATTCCGGATAACTGGAAACGACCATTGTACCGAAAGATGAGTTTCCGTTTTCAACTAAATAAATATTTTCCTTATTCGGAATCCAGTCTTCATAAGATTTTTCGTCTTGCCAATGAATAAAAATCAGTAGGAAAACACACAAACCAACACTTAATCCCAAAATATTGATGATTGTGGAAAGCCAGTTTTTTTTATAGTTGATGAATGCTATTTTGAGCCAGTTTTTAAACATAGTTGTTGTTTTTTTTTGATTATTAGAGTTGATAGTTGTTAGTTAAGGAGTTGAGAATAATCTCTATCAAACATTAACAACTGTCAACAAATTTTATTCGTATTTCAGGTATTTCACGAGATTAACTTTTGTAGCTTGGTAAGCTTTTATACTTACCACTGCAAATGTTAAAATCAATAATAAAATCATACTCAGAATAAATGGTAAAACCGGCATATCAATTCGGTAAGCGAAATCTTTCAGCCATTCATTCATCAGGTAATAACTGATCGGAATGCTAATTAAAACAGCGATTAACGTGATCCATAGGAATTGTTTAGTCAATCCGAAAATCAAAGTCCCATCCGATGCGCCTAAAGTTTTTCTGATGGCAACGTCTTTCAGTTTCTGCTCGATCATTAAAGATGACAAAGCGAATAATCCTAACAGAGCAACCATCAAAACCATTGCATTCAGGATAGTGAAGAGGGTCTGCTGTTTCTGATACGTTTCAAAGGTTTTTGCAAATTGTTTGTCAATGAAATAATAATCGAAAGGATAACCTTGCTCCACATTATTCTGCCAATAAGTTTTGATTCTTTTCACCGTTCCGTCGATGTCATCCGGTTTTATTTTTAACTGAATATTGTATACATTATATCTTTTCCACTCGCTTTCCTTGTAATGGAAAAACGCAATAGGCTCTACTTCTGACTTTAAACTTTTGACATTGAAATCTTTTACAATCCCAACAATATGATAAGGTTTATTGTCAAAGCCGGGACGGAATTCTATCTTTAAAGCCTGATCTTCATTCCATCCGAATTTTTTTACAAAAGCCTCGTTAACCAAAAGATTATTAATGGTATCTGATGCAAGATCGGGATTCAGCCAACGCCCTTTCTTCAATGTAACATCCATAAACTGAAGATAATTATAATCCATAGAACCTAGCTGTGCGAGTATGCTTTTATCCATATAATCCATAGTTGCATTACTATATCTAAAGCTTCCGGGAGCAGCTTCACCAAAAGAAACATCAGAAACTCCATCTATTTTCATTATTTCGTTTTTCACCCGTTCGTATTTCAGCCAGGGTTTCGGATCATTTTCGCTGAAGTTGATCAACATAATCTGTTTGCCATTGTAACCGAGATCTTTGTTCATCATATATTTTACCTGTTGATTCACGATCAATCCGCCTATGATGAAGAATGAGGAGATGATGATCTGTAAGGTCAGGATTCCGTTTCTGAGCCAAACGCCGTGTCTGCTTCTTGCGAAATTTCCCTTCAAAGTTTCTATTGCTTTGAAATTTGAGAGATACATTGCCGGGATTAATCCTGAAATCGATGTAACCAGTAATACCATTACAAAAGAGTAAAAGAAAATATGCCAGTCATTCATCTTCATTTCTTTGCCATAGAACTTGTTGAAGCTTGGCAGAAGAAGCTCTGTCAAAGCCAGTGAAAGCAGGTAAGAAATAATACAGATGATAAAAGTTTCCATCAAAAACTGGAGAACAAGACCGGATCTTGTACTGCCAATCGCTTTTCTCACACCAATTTCCTTTGCACGCTGAGAAGCCTGAGCGGTTTTCAGATTAATGAAATTGATGGCTGATAAAATGACAATCAGGACAGAAAGTGTAAACAGAATCATCATTGTTTTAAAATCTCCTGTGCCAAACCAATAAGCTTTTGCGTGAAGTTTCATTTCATCCAACGGAGTCAGCAGACTATCTGAAGGTCCGTATAATTCCAAATATTTTTCCGGAGTTATACCAAGTTCTCCTGAACTGACTTTAGCCCTGTATTTATAAACTTCTGTAACTATTTTTTCCTGAACAGCCTTAATATCTGCATTTTCACTCAACATAAACAAGGATCCATAATTGAAATTTGACCATCCTTCTCTATCACTTTTCATCTGTTCAAAAGGCAGAACGACAAACTCGGGTTTTACAACGCTGTTTTCTTCCGGCAATTCATAAACTGCCGTAACAACATAGTCTTTGTTATCAAATTTGATACTTTCTCCCGCAGCATCCGTTTTACCAAAAAGGTTGTTGGCGGTAGTTGTGGAAATGGCGACTGAAGTTTCACCTTTAAGCGCATTTCTATAACTTCCTGAAATCAATTTAAATGGGAAGAAGTTGAAAAAGTTTTCAGATACCAACATTCCACCTTTCTGATAGGCTGTTTTATTTCTCGTGCTCATCTTATAACCTACTCCGGCTGCGTGAAACAATACATAATCCTTAACTTCGGGAATGACTTTTACAGCACGGTTCACCATAGGAATAGAAATTCCGGTTCCGTAATTATTATCCTTTTTGTAATAGCTTTGTAATCCATAGATCTGGTCTTTCTTCGGATTCCATTTTTCGAAAGACTCTTCGTCATTCCAATGCATCAGGATGAGCATAAATCCTGTCAATCCAATTGTAAGTCCAAACAGATTGATGATGGTGGAAAGCCAGTTTTTCCTATAATTGACAAAAGCTATTTTAAGCCAGTTCTTAAACATAATTTCAAATTATAATTGATGAAGATAAATGATGTCTGTTTATCGTTAAAACTTCCGGTCTTTACTCGTATTTCAGGTATTTTACAAGATTTACTTTTGTTGCTTTATAAGCTTTGAAGCTTACCACTGCGAAAGTCAGTAAGAGCAAAACGACAAGGCTCAGAATGAACGGTAAAACCGGCATATCAATTCGGTAAGCGAAGTCTTTCAGCCATTCATTCATCAGATAATAACTGATCGGAATACTTACAACAACTGCTATAAAAGTAATCCAGAGAAATTGTTTTGTTAATCCAACAATCAAAGTTCTGTCTGATGCGCCCAGTGTTTTTCTGATGGCAACATCCTTCAGTTTCTGTTCAATCATTAATGATGATAAGGCGAATAATCCCAATAATGCTACCATTAAAACCATTGCGTTCAGAATTGTGAAAAGCGTCTGTTGTTTCTGATATTTCTCAAAGGTTTTGGCGAATTGCTGATCTAGAAAATAATAATCGAAAGGATAGCCTTGTTCCACATTATTCTGCCAATACGTTTTCAGTCTTTTAACAGTTCCCTCGATGTCGTTCGAATCGATTTTTAATTGAATATTATAAACATCAAATCTTTTCCAATCGGTTTCTCGGTAATGGAAAAAGATGATTGGTTCTATTTCTGTTTTCAATCCTCTAATATTGAAATCATTTACAACTCCCACAATATGATATTTTTTATTGTCAAATCCGGGACGAATCTCGTTTTTCAAAGCGTCTTCATCTTTCCAACCAAATTTTCTTACGAAAGCTTCATTAACCATCACATTGTTGATCGTATCTGATGAAAGATTCGGATCCAGCCAACGGCCTGTTTTTAGTTTTACATTAATGAATTTCAGATAATTATAATCGATAGAACCGTGCTGACCCTGGATGCTTTTATCCTGATAATCCATATTGGAACTGCTGGATCTGTTATTTCCAGGAACTGCTTCTCCGTAAGAAATATCGGTAACGCCTTTGATTTTTCTCATTTCGGTTTTCAGTCTTTCATATTTTAACCAAGGTTTGGGATTTTCCTCGCTAAAGTTGATCATCATAATCTGTTTTCCACTGAAGCCCAGATCTTTGTTCATCATATATTTGACTTGGCTATTTACGATCAATCCACCAATAATGAAGAATGAGGAGATGATCAATTGTAAAGTCAAAATCCCGTTTCTCAGCCAGATTCCGTTTTTACTTCTGGCGAAATTTCCTTTCAAAGTTTCAATTGCTTTGAAGTTTGAGAGATACATTGCAGGAATCAATCCTGAAATAACAGTTACCGCAATGACCATTGCAAATGAATAAAAGAAAATATGCCAGTCGGTCATCTTCATTTCTTTGTCATAAAACTTGTTGAAGCTTGGCAAAAGCAGTTCTGTCAAGGCTAAGGAAAGCAAGTAAGAAGCAAAACAAATGATAAAAGTTTCCAGCAAAAACTGTAGAATAAGATTGGTTTTTGTACTGCCAATCGCTTTTCTCACGCCAATTTCTTTTGCACGTTGAGAAGCTTGCGCTGTTTTCAGATTGATAAAATTGATCGCTGATAAAATCACAATCAATACAGAAAGCGTGAACAAAATCATCAAAGTTTTTAAATCCGGCGAACTGAACCAAGATGCTTTTGCGTAGAGTTTTATTTCATCCAAAGGTGTCAAAACACTATCGTTGGGTCCATAAAGATCCATATATTGCTGAATGGTAACTCCTCCTGCTCCCTTATCCAGATTTGCACGATATATAAAAATATCTTTTATGAATTTCTGTCTTATCTGATCTAGATTTACATCTTTTTTAAGCATAAAAAAACACCCATAGCTGAAGTTCCCCCATTGGTTTTCATCACTTTTCATTGGTTCTACTGGCTTTAGAAGAAACTCTGGGTTTATCTGGCTGTTTTCTTTTGGTAATTCATAAACTGCAGTTACAATGAAATTTTTATTATTGAATTTTAGACTTTCGCCAGCAACATTAGTTTTACCAAATAGATTTTTGGCGGCAGTTGTCGAGAGTGCAATATCGCCACCCCCTTTCAAAGCATTTTTGTAACTCCCGTCAACCAGTTTGAATGGGAAAAATTCAAAAAAATTATCAGAAACATTCATTCCCCCTTCTTGATAGAATGTTCTATTTTTAGTGGTTATTTTAAAACCCATTCCAGAACTTTTGAACAAGACATAATCCTCAACACCTGGAATCACTTCCTTTGCACGTTTTGCCATTGGAATTGAGATGTTGTTTCCGTAGGAATTTTCTTTTTTATTGTAAGTCTGGAAATAGTAAATCTGGTCTTTCTTCGGATTCCATCTTTCGAAAGATTCTTCGTCATTCCAATGCATGAGAATGAGCATAAATCCCGTCAAACCGATGGTCAATCCAAACAGATTGATGATGGTGGAAAGCCAGTTTTTTTTATAATTAATGAAGGCGATTCTGAGCCAGTTGTTGAGCATGATTTTTATTTTTTGTCGGAAGTCAGAAGTACGTCCGAGGTTTAAAGTGCAACGCTAAAATTTTCTTTTGGTAAACCTCATAGGTTTTAGAAACCTATGAGGTTTGGATATGGAGAATGAATGTTTCCTAATTTAATCAGAAATCCCAATCCTAGGGAATGATAGCACAAAGCTGCAATCTTTCGATCTCCGACTTCCATCTTCCGGTATTTTTATTCAAAATTCTTAGCGTCTGCTTTTTCAAAAACATCTTTTCTTTGGGAAGAATGTTCTTCACTGAAAATCTCGCCGTCTTTCATATTCACAATTCTTGAGGCGTAAGCGGCATCATAAGAAGAGTGCGTTACCATTGCAATGGTAGAACCTTCTCGGTGGAGTTCTGCCAAAAGATTCATCACTTCATTACCGTTGGAACTGTCGAGATTTCCTGTAGGCTCATCGGCAAGAATCAGTTTAGGTTTTGTGACCAAAGCCCTAGCAACGGCCGCTCTTTGTTGTTGACCTCCGGAAAGTTGCTGTGGATAATGCTTTGCGCGGTGAGCAATATTAATTTTCTCCATAATTTCCTCCACGCGTTTTTTTCTTTCTGACGACGAAACGCCGTTGTAGATTAAAGGCAGTTCTATGTTTTCATAAACAGTCAGTTCGTCAATCAGATTAAAATTCTGGAAAATGAAGCCGATGTTTTTCTTTCTGATTTCTGATTTTTTCTTCTCAGACGTTCCGATAGTTTCTATCGATTCAAATTGATAAGAACCTGAAGAAGCGCTGTCTAAAAGCCCCAAAATATTAAGGAAAGTAGATTTTCCACAACCGGAAGATCCCATGATTGCTACAAATTCGCCTTCTTTGATGCTTAGGCTCACATTGTTTAGTGCATTGGTTTGCACGTCTTCTGTTTTATAGACTTTTGAAAGGTTTTGAATATTTATCATTGTTGTAATTTTTATAGTTTAAAGTTTGTAATTCGCCATGGTCAGGATTTATTTTTGAAGATCTAATATTTCATATTTTTTCAGCTCGGTATAATCTGATGTGATCACAGTTTCACCCTGTTTCAGTCCTAAAACCACTTCATAATACATTGGGTTTTCTCTTCCAAGACTGATGTTTCGTTTTTCAGCTTTGTTGCCTTTCACTACAAAAATCCATTTTCCGTTGGTGTCTTTGTAGAAATTTCCTTTTGGAATCATCATACTTTGTGTGTCTGCAGACAATTTCAGCTTCACTCCGAAGGTCATTCCGATTTTCAAATTTTCCGGTTTTACATCAACGAAATTAAGTTCCACAGAAAATTGTCCGTCTTTCACCTCTGGAAGAATTTTGGTTATGATGACTTCAACTTGTTTTGCATTGCTTTCCAGGCTTCCTTTGATGCCGTTGGTTAATTTATTAATATAGTATTCGTCCACTTTTGCAATCAGTTTGTAACCGCCCATCAAATCTACTTTTCCGATGCTTTCGCCACTCGTCAGATTTTGTCCTAATGAAATATTGAATGACGATAATCTTCCCGAAACAGGCGACATAATCAGGAAATTATTTTTGTTGGAACGAAGAATATTCAAGCTTTTTTCCATTTGGCTGATGGAGTTATTGATGGCAGAAAACTGAGAATTTCTAGACGTTTTTTCACTTGAAGCTCCTTTTTCCACAATCACTTTTCTTTGTTTCTGATAATTGAGATTTTGTAAAGCGATATCATAATCGGTTTTCTTTCCGATTTCCGCATCGTACAATCTCTTCTGAAGATTGAAAGACTGCAACGCCGTGTTGTAATCATTTTGAGATTGAAGCAATTCTTTATCCTGATTGAATTCCTGATTCTTCAATTCTAAAAGTGAACTTCTCATCTGGCTGATTTGCTGCATAATTCCGGTTTCCTGATTCAGATAATTAAATTCCGTATTCGGGTTGTAAACTCTAGCGATGGGTTGTCCTTTTGTCAACATTTGTCCGTCTTCTGCAAAAATTTCTTTCACTGCGCCGCCTTCCAGAACATTTACAAGAGATGAATTAAGAGATTGAGTCTGCGCTGTCACCATCAGCATATCTTCGAATTTACCATTCGTAACGACGTCTGTTTGAATATCTTCCAACTTCACATTATAAGTTTTTTTCTGGTTCAAAAAATACCATCCGAAAACGGAAACTGCCACCGCAGATGCAATGATGATGAATATTAATTTTAGTTTAGACTTCTTTTTTACTATTTTCGTATCCATATTTTAGATAACTGTTTTAATTACAGATAATTACACAATGTAAGTGCCACGGATTTATAATCACGTAACTCTCTGCAAATGTGATTAATTATATTTTAATTAATTTTATAACTGTTCAGTATCGGACACTTTTTGTACGAAAACGAACAATTTTAATCGATAGTTTATTACTATTTGTCAGGCTTAGTGGGTTAAAGCCTTTTAATTAAGTCATTTTAAATTTCAAATTATAAAAATGCGAAAAAAAGAAGCTCATATTTTAATTGTGGATGACGACGAAGATATTTTATTTTCGGCGAGAGTCTGGCTTAAGAAATTTTTCACGGAAGTCAGCTGTCTCAGTCAGCCAAAGAATATTCTAAAGTTTTTAACGGAACGGCAAATTGACACCGTTATTCTGGATATGAATTTTCGGAAAGGTTTTGAAAACGGACAAGACGGATTGTACTGGATGAATGAAATCAAAACGTTGGAACCTCATCTTCCGATTATTTTGATGACGGCGTACGGCGAAGTAGAGTTAGCGGTTGAAGCTCTGAAAAATGGCGCTTCCGATTTTATTCTTAAACCTTGGAATAATGAGAAATTGTATGCTTCTGTGAATCTTGCAGTAGATATTTCCCGAAAAAATAAAAAACTGAATCAGTGGGAAAATGTCAGCGTAAAAACCAATCAATATCAGCTGGAAACTGCATCTTCTGCCATGCAGGACGTGATGGAACAAATCACGAAAGTTGCACCGACTGATGCCAATATTTTACTTTTAGGAGAAAACGGAACGGGTAAATATGTTTTGGCAGAACACATTCATGAATTATCAGAAAGAAAAAATCAACCTTTTGTTCACATCGATCTGGGAAGTCTTTCTGAGAATCTTTTTGAAGCCGAATTATTCGGTTATAAAAAAGGAGCTTTTACAGACGCAAATCAGGATTATTCAGGAAAGATTGAAAATGCGCAGAATGGAACGGTTTTTCTGGACGAAATCGGGAATCTTCCGCTTCATCTTCAAACCAAATTATTAAGCTTGATTCAAAATCGAAAATTGACGAGAATTGGAGAAAATAAAGAGAGAAATCTAGACGTCAGATTTATTTTTGCAACCAATGAAAACCTTAAAAAAGCCGTTGCGGAAAATCGTTTCCGGAAGGATTTATATTATAGAATCAATACTGTAGAACTTCAAATTCCAAGTCTGAGAGAGCGTTTGGAAGATATCCCGACGTTAGCGAATTATTTTCTTGAAAAGTACAGGCAGAAATATCATAAATCTGATTTAGCTTTGAATGCATCTTTGACTAATGAACTCACGACGTATTCCTGGCCGGGAAATATCCGTGAACTCGATCATTGTATTGAGCGAAGCGTGATTCTTTCCAATGAGAAAAATTTAAAATTATTAATGCCTCAAGACGAAGAATCGGAAAAAATAATCACCAATCTCAACATCGAAGAAATGGAAGAAATCCTCATCAAAAAAGCTTTGAAAAAACACCGTGGAAATATTTCTCTTGCAGCGGAAGATTTGGGATTGTCACGTGCAGCGCTTTATAGGAGAATGGAAAAATTTGAGTTATAAATGAACAAGCAAAAATTTATCTGGCTTTTATTTATTCTTCTGGCGATTGTCAGTGGAATTTTCGCCTTTGATTTTTATTCGAAAAACAAATTGATCAATTTCGGTTTGTTTACCACATTAAGTATTGGATGTGTTATTTTGGCACAAGTCTCCGCTTTATCTTTCATTCAGAAAAGTGAAAAAATACTGCTGGCTATTCAGAAAAAAGATTTTTCTCTTTATCCTATTGAAGAAGGGAATAATTTGGTAGATAATGCTGTAAAACTCTACTATCAAAGCAAAGAAGAACATCTCTCATTGTCTTCGTATAAACTTTTGTACGAAGAAATTCTAAATCAATTGGAAATTGGACTGATGATTCTTTCTGAGAAAAATAATCATTGGGAAGTATTTTATGTCAATCCGGTATTTCTTGAAATATTGCAAATCCCGAAATATAATTCCTGGGAACTGTACGAATCTAAAACGCCGGAATTTTATAAAATCATCGACCAAAACCATTACGAAAACTTACAGGAGTTTTTTGATATTTCAATCAATGAAAATGTAAAACAATCTTTTTCTCTCCGTACCAAAAAAGTTCAGAATGTCAAAAACCGTTTCTGCATCATCAGTTTAGAATCTGTTCAGAAAATCATTGAACAAAAAGAAAAACTCGCCTGGAACAATCTGATGAAGGTAATTTCGCATGAGCTTCTCAATACTTTAACACCCGTCAATAGCTTGATTCAGAACTTAGAATATATTGCCAATCAAGATATTGTAGAGAAAGAGGATCAGGAAGAGATGAAGGAAAGCTTAACCATCATCAATTCAAAATCAAAACAATTGCTGAATTTTGTGGACGATTACCGACAGGTTGCTGAACTTCCGAAACCGGTTTTCAAAATGATTTCGTTAACAAATATTGTAGAATCTGCACTCAGCTTTCTGAAGCCTGAATTTGAGAAAAACCAAATTACCATCATCAATTCATTAGAAAATCAAACCATCTACGCTGATCAAAAAATGATTGAAAGATGTCTGATTAACCTTTACCTGAATGCTGTCTATGCCGTTGTGGACTCTTCTGAAAAAATTATAAAAACAGAAATTAAAATCATTAATAAAAGAACAATTCTAAGTGTAGAAGATAGCGGAGTAGGAGTTTCTAATGAAATAAAAGATAAAATTTTCCTCCCTTTCTTCACAACAAGATCAAGCGGTTCAGGAATCGGGCTTACTTTAAGCAAGAGTATTATCGAAGCACACAAAGGTTATTTAAATTATAAACCTTTGGAGCAGGGAAGTCGTTTTGAAATTTGGTTTTTGGAATAGGTATTTATATTGAAGGATTTTGTGTTTGCAATGTTGAAAAAAATAAAATATAAAAAAGAAATTACAATTGAGTGTAAGCGAGTTAGCAATAATAAAAGCATCTTAACTAAATTTAACACATGTCTGATGTAACAAAATTTCCCTTTTCGGTGTCTTATAATTGAAAAAACTCAGTTTTTAATGAAAACTATATTAGCACCAATTATTTTATTAGCGGGAACTTTAGCTTTCGCACAAACAACAAAAGATACTGTACAGTCGAAAGAAAAAGAAATTGAAGCTGTTACGTTAACCTATAAAAAACCTACCGTAGAATCAAAAGTAGACCGTACTGTTTTTAATGTCGCCAACAGCTCTATTCTTGCAGGAAACACAACTTGGGATGTTTTACGGATGACCCCATTGCTGAGTGTTGATAATAATGACGCTTTAAAAGCTGAAGGCGAATCTGTAACTGTGTACATCAACGACAGAAAATCTGTTTTTACCGGAAAAGAATTGAAAGAATATCTTCAGACTATTCCTGCGGATAATTTGATGAAAATAGAGGTTATTACGAGTCCGTCTTCCCGATATGAAGCAACTGGTTCTGTAGTCAATATTGTATTGAAAAAGCGGGATGACGAAGGGATGAAGGGTAGTATCACCTTCAACAACAGACAGAATACTGAAAATTCTCAGTACACCAATTTTAATTTAAATTACCATAAGAAAAAATTTACACAAACCCTTATTGGGAGTTATAGTGACAATACTTTTGTGCAGAAAAACTCGTTCCTGAACACGATTTATGAAAATAATGAAGTAACAGATGGCTCTACAAGTAGCATCTATAAAGGGAAAAACCCTTCGCTATCTTCAACTTCAGAATTTGAATTGAACGATAAAAATACAATGGGAGTAATCCTGGAATTGTTTCAGGGGAAAAGAAGTAATTCCTCTGAAGCAGATGCGATAAAAACTGTGAATGGTGTCTTTGATCAATCTTATGATCAGACTCAAAATTCTTCATCACTCAATCGTAACGTCGGAACCAACGTTTTTTATAAATATTATGACAAAGAGAAGAATAGGATTTTAGATGTTAATTTTGGTGCTAATTATGACGGAGAATCTGATAACAGCTATTTCCTTAAAAATACAGTATTCAGTAAAAAACCTTCCTCTGTTAATGAAATAGGAGTGCTCTCTGATGTTGAAAACAGAAACTATTATGCTAAAATTGATTATACCCAACCTTTAGGCAAAGAAGGTGGTAATCTTGAAGTGGGAGGTAAGATAGATTTTAATAATAATGTGATCCCCAATGATTTGTTTGGGAATCAGCTAGAAGGTCTCAGTAAACGAGATGTCTTTCATTATGAGGATAATATCAATTCGGTGTATGCAAATTACTCCAAAACGTTCTTTAAGAAATTAGAAACCAGATTTGGTATCCGCTATGAACATATCGATTACAAAATGCGTCAGGATGTTGCCGGAACTTCAAGAAAAGATTCTTACGGTGCTTTCTTGCCCAATATTTTGGTTAAATATTCTTTTTCAGAAAAATATGATTTAAGCTTGATTTATAACAGAAACCTTTGGCGACCTTGGTATTCGGAATTTAATCCGTTTATGCAACCGACGAATGATGGATTTTATACCCGTGGAAATATAGATTTAAATCCTAATCCCAGTGACAGATTATACATGAAGTTCGGATTCTTAAAGAAATACTTTCTTTCTGCAAGATATATGTATACCAATCAGGATTATTGGACGGCATATCTGACAGAAGGCGGTAAAATTATTTCACAGGAAACCAATTTCACAGGTAAAGTGCATAAATATTATGTGTATGCCAATACCAATCAAACATTCTTTAAAAATAAACTGAATGTAAACCTTGGCTTTGGATGGAATTATCTTGATAACAGTGATTTTAATTCCAGAAACGGGCTTAATGAAGCTAGGGATTATCTGAGTTATTGGGCAGGATCGACCAATGTTTCCTATACCAATTTATTTAATAAAAATATCAATTTAAGTGCATGGGTAGAAGTTTCAAACCAAAACAACGGAAATTCTTTTGCCAACAGAACCAATGTTTTTCATAATATTTCAGCCACAAAAATATTTCCAAAAACACAAATGGAAGTCAGTTTACAGCTGATTAATATCTTCAGCAGACCCAATTTTGATTCTACCAGTTTTAATCAAATCGGAACTTTTAGAAATTCTACCCAGTCTGACTGGTACGGTTTTTCACTTTCTTTTGTGAAAAGATTTGGGAATCAAAAAGTGAAAGAAAATACAAAAACCGATGTTGAGAAAAATAGTGGGGGAGGTAAATAACACAATGAAAATGATAACGGATGGTAAACTTTTACCGTCCGTTTTTTTATGTAAATTTTAAATTGATATTTTGAAATTCAATTAAAAGTCATTTTGGAAGTTCCGGCGGAGTCAATCTTTGGGTTTTCGTGCTCAATGTTCCCAAAAATGCTTGAAGCTGAGTAATTTCTTTATCATTCAAATCTAAAAACTTCAGCATTTCAGATTTTTGGGATGTTAAAGTAATTCCTTCATGAACAGTTGACTTTTTCTGAGATATTTCAGAGTTTCCTTTGCTGTAAAAAGTAAGAACTTCTTGTAAAGAAGTAAATGATCCGTTGTGCATCCAGGGACCTGTACGAGTTACTTCTCTTAATGTCGGAACTCTGAATTGACCTGCATTATCCGGATTTTTAGTCACTAAATATCTTCCTAAATCTTCCTGTTTTGAACCTAATAAAGAAGTTCCGTTATTTTCAAATTGATTGTTTGAAAAATACCCTGAGCTGTGACAGTTCATGCATTGTGCCCTAGTGCGGAACAGGTGAAGCCCCATCACTTCATCATCAGAAAAAAGAGCGGCCTGACCGTCGATAAATTGATCAAACTTACTCTGAGGGCTTATTAACGTTCGCTCAAAAGTTGCAATTGCTTTTCCTATCTTATCTTTAGTAACCTCTTTGCTTCCGAATGCTTTTTCAAAAAGTACTTCATACCCTTTTATTTTCGCAATTTTTCCTGTGGCAATGTCAATATGCTGATTCATTTCTCTCAAATCTTCGATAGGGATGTGGGATTGCTTTTCTATGCTTTCAACTCTGCCATCCCAAAAGAGAGATTTTGCAAAAGCTGTGTTCATGATGGTCATTGAGTTTCGGGTACCCAATTGGCGGTCGTGGCCAAAAGATAGCGTTCTGTTATCCGTCCAGCCTAATTCCGGGTCGTGGCATGAAGCGCAGGCAATCTGATTAGAAGCGGATAATCTGGGATCATAGAAAAGGGTTTTTCCCAATACTACTTTATCAATAGAGTAGGCGTTATCTTCCGGGAATTCTACTTTTGGTAAATGCCCTATCTCAGAAAAATGAGGTATTGCCATCTCATCAAGTATGGGTTTTGGCCATTTTGAAGAGTCACCTGATGAATAGAGCTTTCTTATTTTATCAATGAAAGATTGGTCATGAGATATTTCCTTATAAACATTGGTTTGCAAGCAATTATTTAAACAGAAAAAACTAATGAGTAAAATCAAAATCCAGCTCAAGGCATTCTTCATTCCCAGATATTTTCAGCAAAAATAATGATTCTAAAATTGCATGATGATTCTTTAATAGTTAATTTCTTTGACAAAATTTTATTTAAAAATATTCAGAATCTTAATTAATTATGATGATTTAAATAAAAGCTCCAAAATCTCTAATGACTCTGGAGCTTTTATCTATTTTAAAATTCTTACAAAGTAAAAAACTATGTTGTCAGGTTTTCGATTTTGGCAAGAACATCATCAATGTCGAAAGGTTTTGGGATGAATTCATCTGCGTTACATGATTGGGTAACATTTTCGGCTTTAGCATGCGCACTGATAATCATCACCGGGATATTAGAGGTTTCGGGTGCTTCTTTAAGCTGATTGCACAAATCTGTACCTAAACCATCGGGCAACATCACATCCAAAATAAAGATATCCGGAACTACAGATTGGTCTCTGTTATTGAATGCTTCCACAGTTGAGAAAGATCTTACATCATAATTTTCAAATGACAGGAGCAATTGTAATGCATCTCTGATGCCTGTCTCATCTTCTACGATAAATATTGTTTTCATATACCGTTGCTTGGCAAAAACAAAGCCAACATATGGCAGAGGTACTAAAAATTTATAAAAATATTTTCAAATCAGAGAATGATCGTGATAATGTAAAATAAGAAAAAAAAACAAAAGGCAAAACTTTAAAGTTTTGCCTTTGTTAATATAAAGTGAAATGGTGTGGTGTCTATTTATAAGTCAATTATTTGATTGGTGTAATTCTCTTGTCATTTTTCTTATTTCAAAGATAGACTGGTTTTGTTCGATTAGCAAACGTATGCTGTCATGATTTATAAATTCTTACGTAAAGATTCTTTAAAACGACTTCTTATGCTGCTCAGGCAATGATATTTTATTTTTAATCATTAGTTTCAATAAAAAATATTAAGCAAAAATTTATAAATAAATCCTTAAAGCAAGTGTGCTTTATATTGTTTAAAAGAAACTGAAGCGAATGTCGCACACCGCGCTGCAAGATATTATAAGTTCGATGTGGAAATTTAAAAGAAGAACAACAATAAACTTATCAAATAAGCACTTTTTTCAGGTTGAATAAGAGTTATTTTTATTGTTAAAATATTGTTATCATTCACCATAAAGGACAAATAATCAACTATTATCCGCTATATTTGATGTTTAAAGAATGTCTCTGAAAAGAAAATAAATGATTTATGAAGGATATTAAGATGATTGTGACCGATATGGATGGGACTTTTCTCAATTCAAAACATGAAGTAAGCCCGGAGTTTCCGGAAATCTATGAAGAACTCAAAAAAAGAAATATTCTCTTCGTTCCAGCAAGCGGAAGGCAGATGTTGGGAATTACCAAATATTTCGGAGAAAAAGAAAACGAAATGGCTTTTATCGCTGAAAATGGGGGTTACATGATTTATAAAAATGAAGAATTGTTTGCCGACAAACTTGAAGAGCAATATGTGGAGGAGATTATTCAAACAGTACGTGGCATCGAAGGAGCTACTGTTGTGGTTTCCGGTAAAAAGAAAGCTTATTATGAATCGACAATGCAAGACTTTATCGATTATATTGCCCAATTTTATACAGGAAATCAATATGTAGAAGATCTTACAAAAAGTGTCGATGACAGCATTTTTAAAATCGCAGTTTATCATCCAGAAGGTTCAGAAGAATATTTGTACCCTACATTAAAACAATTTGAAAAATACAATCTTGAAGTTGTAGTTTCAGGCAAATTCTGGTTAGATATAATGAACAAAGATATCAACAAAGGCAACGCAGTGGAAAAACTTCAGAAAACATTAAATATAACTCCGCAACAGACCATGGTTTTCGGAGATTATATGAACGATATTGAAATGCTTAAAAAAGCAGAATACTCTTACGCCATGGAAAATGCACATCCGTCAGTAAAAGAGGCGGCGAAGTTTGAGGCTTTATGCAACAATAATTTTGGAGTTATGCAAACAATAAAAACCTATCTTAATTCAAACTAAGATAGGTTTTTAATAAATTTTATATCAGATACTTTTTCAATCCTTCCATGATTCCCTGCCAAAGCATACTGAAAAAACTTCTGTCAGATTCCCGCTTTTTCTCAATCACGACATGATCAGGTTCTCCGGTCGATTCGTTTTTTACAAACCAGTTGGCAACTTTTGAGAGCAGTTTTCTTTCATTGCCTTTTTTATTCAGAAAATTCACATACATTTCATTGTATTTAAAGTAGAAATTTCCTGCAATTCCGGCGTTTGTTCCATAATAATCGAATTTCAGGTAATCAATATTTCCGTCAAGAGTCACGTTCAGATAAGGTCGTACAAATAGATTTACATTTTCTGCAGAAAGATTCAGGATTTTTCCGTTGATGGTAAATTTATCCTCGAGATTCATTACATCAAACTTCCAGTTGACTTGTGTATCTGCTTTTCCATAAAAAGCAAACCTAGCATCTGCATTAACTACGGTTGGTCTTCCTTTTATTTTTCCATTGTTCACATTCGTGATATCAATTCCGAATTTATCAAATGTCAGCTTACCTGGAATATTGCTGTTTTCAGCATTTTCTTCATATTCTAAACTTGAATTTTTGATGGCAACATTTTTTACAAACATCGGCATTTTCATACCTCGAAGTTTCTTGCTGAAAAGGTATCTCGCTTCTGTGTCATCGGGTGGAGACAGATCGTGATAAATGTTACAATTTAAACCGTCAATATCAACTTTACTGATGTCAATTTGTTGATTTTTAAATAGTTTCGAATTAAAATCCGTAATTCCTATTTTTTTAACGGTAATCGTATACAAATCACTTTCTTTCGCAATCACTTTACTGAACCCGGCTCTCGAATATTTTGGAAGATATTGCAGTTCTTTAATTTCCGTTTGTTTTCCGGAATTTTTCACATCACCAATTTTTAAAGTATAATATTTCCCTGCATCTAAAAATACTTTTTGAGCACTAATCAAATGACTTGAGAAATTGATTGGCAAATCTTTTTTCAGCTGTTCATTATTTGAAACAATATTATTGAGTTGAATGTCAAATTTCCCAACGGCTAATTTTTCCTTACCCAAACTGCTTTGTGAAATTTTGCCATTTGAAATTTTAATAAAACCAAGCTTTGCATTGAATTCAGGAGTTTCAGATTTTCCTTTTTTCTGCTTTGATTTTTGAGTGGCTGAAATTATTTTAATATCCGGAGTTTTAATTTCCAAACCGTCAAACTGAATATTCAGTTTCTGACCGATATATTTGGTTTTGTTGTTGATGATTTTAATTTCATCTGTAGTCACATTAAATAAATCTTTATGAGCACTTTTTCCCAAAGCAATCATCTGGAATTTTTCAACGATAATATTTGAATTTCGGGAAGAGATTTTCTTGATTTTTAATGCCTGAAAATTGTTGGCTTTAAAATAAATATTGTCAGCCTCAATGTCGTGATTGGTAAATCTGAACGGAATTTTTTCTTTTACCGTGTTTTTATCAAAAACAATATTGGTCAGTTTAAAATTAAAGTTGTCAACCGATGCTGTTTTGTCTTTATTAGCCTGTAAAACAGCTATTTTTCCCTTTTGAAAATCAATGTTTTTCAATCCGATTTTCATTTCAACTTCCTTCGGATTTTTATCTTTTTCTACAATATTTTTTCCTGTCGATGTCACTTTTAAATCTGGACGTGTAAAGATAATCTCTGACACAATTAGAGAATCTTTGCTGATATTAAAATCTGTTGCCAGAAGACGCTCAGACGAAAAATCAAAGATGTTTTTGGCGTTATAATTTTCAGGTTTTTGAATGGGCTGAAGATGAAATTTTCTTAAATCTAGCGTTTTATTGGCCGCAACTATTTGATCTGCATTGATTTGATAGAATTCATTAACACCGATGTGGACTTCCTTTGCATTGATTTTAAATTCTTTAAAAGCTAATGGAATTTTTGAATCATCGCCACTCTGCTCAATGTCTTTTAATTTGATATTGATGTTTTTTCCCATGAAAACGGGCTTTCCGTCAGCGTTCACAATGTCTGCAAATACATTGCTTAAAACAATATTGTTGATATGAAGGTCCGTTTTTTTTGTCGACTTTTTTTCTTTATCCGATTTCGGAGCAAGTTTAATTTTTACATCAGAATCCGACAGAAGAAATTGGTCGGCGTGATAGGATTTACTGAACAAAGCTTTCCAAATACTGAAATCACGGATTTCAATCTTTTTAATACTTCCTTTGATTTGAGTGATTTTTTTATCATTCGGATTTTTTGTGGAAATTTTCAGATCAGTTGCCGAAAAATCACCGGAAACCAGGCTCAAATCGAAGTTTTTCAATTGAAGTTGGTATGGTGTTTTTTTATTGATTAAATCAGGAAGCTTTCTTTGTAAAAAAAAGTCCAGTGCAAAAGGGAATGCCGCAAAAAGTACAACGATAACGACCGCAATTCTTATCAGCCATTTTTTACGGTTGCTTTTCTGGTTAGGCTTGTTTTTTTTCATCAGTGATTAGTTCAGATTTGTTAGCTAAACAAAACGTATTCCAATTCACGTAAATATCATTATTAAAACGATTTATGGTTGATATATTTTTAAACGTACATAAAATTCAGTGAAAATTTAATTTAAATAAAGATTAATCTTAGTTAAATATTTCATTTTCTTCTGTCAGAATAATCGGTTTTCCGTCGGTGATTACGATGGTATGCTCGTGTTGCGCCATATATCCGCCTTTGTCACCAACCATTGTCCAGCCGTCGTTAAGCTCGTTTGCATAAGATGAATCTGTGGAAATAAATGTTTCAATAGCCACCACAGAATTCTTTTTGAATCGTCTTTGGTCAAAACGGTTTCTGTAATTCATCAGCTCTTCGGGTTGCTCATGCAAACTTCTTCCAATGCCGTGCCCGCCCAGATTTCTAATCACTCTGTAACCTCTTTTTTTAGCCTCGGTTTCCATCAAATGTCCTATTTCAGAGATTTTCACGCCGCCTTTGATGTTACTGATTGCTTTTTTTAAAATTTCTTTGGAAGCATCCACTAATTTCTGATGTTGATGAATGTCTTCGCCAACGACAAATGAAGCGCCGTTGTCAGACCAAAAGCCATTGAGTTCTGCAGACACATCGATGTTGATTAAATCTCCTTCTTTCAAAATTCTTTTTTCTGAGGGAACGCCGTGACAAAACTCGTTGTCAACACTGATGCAGGTATACCCAGGGAATCCGTACGTTAAAAAAGGAGCAGATTTTGCTCCCAGATCTGATAGTATTTTTGCTCCGTACTCATCCAGATCTTTTGTTGTCATTCCTGGCTGAGCATATTTGATCATCTGTTTTAATGTAAATGCAACAGCATGACTGGCTTTCTGCATTCCGATTAATTCTGATTCGTTTGTTATGGACATTGTGTGTGTTAGTTTGAATTCTTATGTACTGGACGATAATTATTTCAATGATAGCTGAAAAATTGATCTATACAATTTCATCTCTAACTACAAAAATAGCAATTTCATTTTGGCTAATAAAATCTATATGTTCAGTACTCAATCAATTTTTCATTCATGCTTTCTTTCAAATCAACAAATCGATCCAATGAAATTAACGAAATAAAAAGATCCGTAACTACAGTTTTTTCAGTTCGGTAAAGTAAATAGATGAACAAGCTGATTGCTAAAGATACGATGATTAAAAAATATTTATTTCTCACAACTTGCTGTAAATTAAAAGTTTAAAATAATAAAAAGCACCAAAATTAATTTCTTTCTCAAGCCTGAACTTCTCTAAAGTTTTCAATTCTTTCAACATGAAAAACAGATTTAAAATGAAATATTTCTAAAAAAAATAAAAAGAATAATCGACCAATCTCAGCCAGTTTTTAGGAGTGAAATGGTTGAGAATAAATATTTTTCCGTTCGGTTTTAAAACCCGATGGCTTTCTGCCAATAATTTTTCTGAATTATCAACGACTGCAATGGTATGTGATAAAACAATATAATCAAAGCTTTGGTCTTCAAACAAAAGATTTTCTCCGTTCATTTCTATCAATTTTACATTGTTTGATTTTTGATTTCTTGCAATGTCAAGCATGCTCAATGAAGTGTCGATACCTGTGATCTCATGAGTCTTGTAAAGAGGAAGATGAGAGCCATTTCCCACGCCTATTTCAAGCAATTTCCCAAACGGAAGATCGTTGATTTCAGAAAAGAGTTTTCGTTTTTGTGGTTTAAAAAAAATATCGACTAATGGATATAAAATTGAAAACTTGTTATAAAAATTGGCTGTTTGATGAGTCACTTTTTTTAATTCATTTGGTTTTTTGGGTGTATTCATAAACAAATTACAAATTCACTTTCTGATAATCGAATTCAATTAAAATACCTGAGTTTGAAAAAACGCTTTTGATGTTTATTTTGTAAAAAAAACAGAAAGGTATTCATCACATACAAATGTCATTTGAACTTAGCAGGGAGACTTCAATAATTTTTTGTTCTTTTGCAAATTGTTTTTTAAACCTTAGAAATTCCATGTCGAAGTTTGATAATATCAGATCTTATGATGACTGCGAAGTCAATGAAGCAGTGAAAAGTATAATCCGCCATCCCATGATGAAAGCGCTGATGAATTTCACATTTCCTGAAACTGATGAAAACATTTGGTCAGAAAATCTGAAAGACACTCATTCAATACATGATTTTCAGAAGAATATTATCTCTCACACGATTCGGAAAATTTTAGAAACGAGCTCTCAGGGATTAACTCATTCAGGATTTGACCAGTTAGATAAGAATATGGCTTATTTGTTTGTTTCTAATCATCGGGATATTATTTTAGATACCTCATTGCTGAACTTGATTTTGTTAGAAAATAGTCATGTGATGACGGCTTCTGCGATTGGAGATAATTTGGTTCAACATATTTTTCTCCACAAATTAGCAAAACTCAACCGTAATTTCTTGGTACAAAGAGGCTTGCCGCTTCGTGAACAATTAAAAAGTTCAAAGCTGATGTCTGAATACATTTTTCAGCTTTTATGTGTAGAAAATCGCTCAGTTTGGATTGCTCAGCGTGAAGGTCGCACCAAAGACGGAAATGATTCAACGCAGCAAGGCATTTTGAAGATGCTGGCAATGGCATCCGAAGGAATTTCACTCGCAGAATTTTTCAAAAAAATTAAAATTGTTCCGTTATCAATTTCTTATGAATACGATCCTACGGATGTTTTAAAAATGCCCCAACTGTTAGCAAAGCATAAAGATGAAATTTATGTAAAAGGCAAAGATGAAGATTTTAATACCATGATGAGTGGAGTATTGGGTCAGAAAAAACGAATTCATCTTCATGCAGGACTGGTATTAGAGTCAGAATATGATGAAATCATAACTCAATACGATAACAAAAACCGTCAATTACAAGCCATTGCACAGGTAATTGATGACTCTATTATCCAAAACTATCAGCTTTGGCCAACGAATTTTATCGCTTATGATTTGCTTCACAAAACCAATCAATTTTCCCAAAACTATACGGAAAAAGAAAAACAATTGTTTGAAAGAAGACTCGAAATGAGAATCGATATTACAGATGATGTTTTGCGTGATGGTTTTCTTTCAATGTATGCCAATCCGGTCATCAATAAGATGAAATACAAAAAGCTTTAAATTTATTCTTCTTTCTTAAAGCTCACCACCTGATATTCTTCGTCAGTGCAATACTTTTTGCAACTTTCATCATCGAAGGCTTCAGGATCTTTTGAGAAATCTTCGATGTGTTTGAAACTTTCGTCAGTGTTGGCAGGAGTGATCACGATGTGATATAATTTTAGCAGAGATTCATCTGCTTTTTCTAAAGATTCTTTTTTGTGCTGAATGGCTTCCTGGTAAGTCATGATTTCATTTTTTATAGTGAAAGCATAGAACAAACTGTGCCAAATTTATTGTTGCGAAACCCTTTAATCAGAGTTTTATTTTAAAGATTGATAATTTAAAAGGTAAATTACTGATTTAATTTATTTCTTGTGGTATTTAAACTATTGAGAATGCGCAATATTAATGCTTTATCAGTAAAATATTATATGTTGTTAGTTTTCTTATTTAACGATTTACAGACTGAATATTCATAAAATAATCCTGTGTTTTTTAAAAATTTGTAAGTATTTTTGGTAGCTTAATAAAAGTGTAACCTGTTTACCAGATTATTTTACGTCTTATGATTTTAATTGTTGATGATAACCAAAACAATATTTTTTCGCTAAAAAAATTACTAGAGTCTAAAGACTTTCAGGTTGATACTGCCAATTCCGGTGAAGAAGCTTTGGGTAAAGCATTAAAAAATAATTACGCATTGATTATTTTGGATGTTCAGATGCCAGGAATGGACGGCTTCGAAGTTGCCGAAACTTTTGCCGGATATAGCAAAACCAAAGAAATTCCTATTATATTTTTATCAGCCGTCAATACAGACAAGAGGTTTATTACCAAAGGCTATAACTCAGGTGGTATCGATTATGTGACAAAGCCCATCGATCCGGATATTCTGATGCTGAAAGTGAAAACATTCTACAATCTGCAGGAAAATAATCTTGCGATGAAGAAAACACAGCAAAGTCTGGAATTGGAGGTGAAAGGAAGAAGAGAGGCGCAGGTCTCGATGAAGTCTGAAATTGATCATTTTCATCTGATGCTTGAAGCTTTACCACAAATTGCTTTTACCTTAAATGAAGACGGAATCGTCAACTTCGTCAACAGAAAATGGTTTGAATATTCTGAATCTGACCAGCAGTTTCCCGAAACACATATTGATGATCTCAACATCGAAGAAGAATTTCAGCGTTGCAGAAAAAAAGGAAAAGCATTAGAATTAGAAATTCGTATAAAAAGCAGAGATTCCGGAGATTACAGATATCATCTGTTGAGAATGTCGCCGGTTTATCAGAATGAAAAAATAAAAAACTGGGTCGGAACTTTCACGGATATTGAAGACCAGAAAAAAGTGGAAAAAGAAAAGGATGAATTCCTGAGTATTGCCAGCCACGAACTGAAAACTCCATTGACGAGCATTAAAGCATATATGCAGCTTCTTGATCGTAAATTGAAACGCAATACAGAAAATACGGAAGCAGTTTTCGTAACTAAAGCTTTAGATCAGATAGAAAAGCTCAACACTTTGATTACCGATTTGTTAGATGTTTCAAAAATAGAGAACGGTAAGCTTAAAATCAATAAAAAACCCGCAGATTTAGAAAAACTGATCAACAATACGATCGATACAATTCTGCAGACCAATGATAATCCTAATGTAAAGATTGACCGTCACATCGGAAAGATCAATCAATTAATTAACTTTGATGCAATTCGTATCGAGCAGGTTTTAATTAATTTTTTAACCAATGCCATCAAATATTCCCCGGAAAACAATCAGGTGATTGTAACCACGTTTGTAGATGATGACGAAGTGAAAGTAAGCGTCACCGATTTCGGAATTGGTATTCCCGATTTTAAGCAGGATGCGGTTTTCCGTAAATTTTACCGGGTTGAAGAATCTTCTGTGCAGTTTCAGGGCATGGGAATCGGATTGTATATCTGTTCAGAAATCATCAAGCAGCACCACGGAACCATCGGTCTTTCTAGTAAACTAGAAGAAGGGTCTACATTTTATTTCACATTACCTTTAAATTAATTTTATGCCGAAAAAAGTGATAAGAAACCTCCAGTTCGGAATTGGATTTTCTCTATTAATTTTAATTGCGAGTTCGGTCGCATCATATTTAAGCATCCAGAATCAGATGCTGCATCGCGAAAGCGTTTCGAAAAGCAGAAGATCGGTAACCGCTGTTAAAGATGTTTTGATTGCCCTTTTAGATGCCGAAACGGGAAATCGTGGTTATCAGCTGACCGGAAAAGAAAGTTTTCTTGATCCGTATAACCGAAGTTTAGAAGCGTATTCAAAGTCCATAGAAAGGGCAAAAATGCTTGACATCACAGAGCCTGTTCAGTTGGCTCGTCTCAAAGATTTAGAAAAAAATGTTGATGCAAATATCAAAAACTTAAAACTTTTTGTTGAGAACAGACGCAAAGGTATTGCAATGACGCAGGAGCAGATTGAAATGAGCAAATTGTACATGGATAAATGCCGTTCTCTCGTTCAGGATTTTGTACAGTTCGAAGAAACCGGACTTGAGAAAAAAAATAAAGACCTCGACCGTTCGTCTAATACAACCGTTCTGTTCATCGTTTTTTCTTCTTTGGCAGCAATGATTGTGACGATATTTTTCTATGTGAAATTGCGAAATGATTTAATCAGGAGAGATAAACTGGAGAAAGAATTAAAAGCGAAAGATCTTGAAATTTCAAAGCGTGTTAACGTAATTCAGCAGGTCGCTAACAGAGTTTCCAATGGAGACTATACCCAAAGAGTGGCAGATGAATACGAAGGAGATTTGGGAGACTTGGTTGATTCGTTGAATCACATGACAGAATCTCTGAAAATATCTTTTGATAAAATTAATAAAAGCGACTGGAGACAAAAAGGCTTGGCTTTATTAAATGAATCTTTAGTCGGAAACAAATCTGTAAAACAGGTTACAAATGATGCTCTTGGCCAGCTAATTGACTACGGAAATTGTATCAACGGTGCTATTTACCTGATGGATGACGGAAAATTGAAGTTGAGCAGCTCGTTTGGTTTGGAGAATAGTATGAAGCAGTTTTTTGATTCGGGAGAAGGCATGGTAGGGCAGGTTTTTGCACAGAAAAAGCCGAAAGCATTCAATGATTTAGATGAAAATGATTTTGCAGTCACTTTTGCGAGCAGTAAAGTGAAAGTCAACGCAATTTTACTGGTTCCAGTAATGTCTGACCGATTGACAATCGGAGTTTTAGAGGTTAGTTCAAATGAAAATTTTGATCAGGACAGAATTGATTATTTTGTTGAAAGTTCACGAAATATCGCCATGGCTTTGCGTGCTGCAAGAAGTCGTGAGAAAGAACAAAGATTGCTTGAAGAAACACAAGCCCAATCGGAAGAATTACAGGTTCAGCATTCTGAACTGGAAAATCTTAATACAGAACTTGAAGCTCAGACTCAAAAATTGCAGGCTTCAGAAGAAGAACTGAAAGTGCAGCAGGAAGAACTGATGCAGACCAATACTGAACTGGAGGAACGTTCAAAATTATTAGAAGAAAAAAACCAGCTGATTGCAGAACGAAATACTGAAATTCAGAGAAAAGCTGAAGAATTGGCTTTAAGTACGCAATACAAATCTGAATTCTTAGCAAATATGTCGCACGAACTGCGTACACCTTTGAATTCAATTCTTCTTTTGTCTCGTTTGATGGCTGAAAATCCTGATGAAAACCTGAATGAAGATCAGATAGAGTCGGCAAAAGTAATTCAAAGTTCGGGAAGTAGTCTGTTGACTTTGATTGATGAAATTTTAGATTTAGCAAAAATTGAATCCGGGAAAATGTCTCTGGAATATCAGGATGTTGTGATTGATGAAGTGGTAAAAGATTTGAAAAATTTAATGAATCCTTTAGTCAAAGAAAAAGGAATTGAATTTAACATCAACATTGAAGATGATTTAGCAAAAAGCCTAGAAACAGACCGTCTGCGTTTGGATCAGGTGTTAAGAAATCTACTGTCAAATGCTTTAAAATTTACGAAAGAAGGAAGCGTAGACTTAAACATTAAAAAAGACCCCAAAAATAAAGACTTCATTATTTTCTCTGTAAAAGATACCGGAATCGGAATTCCTGAAGATAAGCAGAAAATTATTTTCGAAGCTTTTCAGCAAGCCGATGGATCTACACAGCGTAAATTTGGTGGAACCGGTTTAGGATTATCAATCAGCCGTGAAATTGCCAAGTTATTGGGAGGTTATTTAGATTTAAAAAGTAAGGTCAACGAAGGAAGTGAATTCAGTTTAATCATTCCAATGAGCGAAAAACTGAAAGGAAATCAGACCGTTTTAAACGGAAATTCAGATCAGAGTTTAGTGGATGTCATTTTAGAAGATGTTGAAGAGATCAAACAGATTATTGATTATCAGGAAAATGAAATTGAAACAGCATTCAAACATTTGGAAATACCTGAAGATGTTGATGATGACCGAAACAGCATTTCAGAAGGTGATAAAGTGATCTTGATTGTTGAAGATGACACCAATTTTGCCATAGCCTTACTGAAATTTGCAAGAATGCAAAACTATAAAGGCATTGTCGTCGTAAGAGGAGACCAGGCATTGTCAGCGGCGATGCAATACCGTCCTGCAGCCATTCTATTGGATGTTCAGCTTCCCGTAAAAGATGGCTGGAAAGTAATGGATGAGTTGAAATCTAATCCTCAGACAAAACCAATTCCGGTGCACATGATGTCGTCACTTCATGTAAAACAGGAGAGTTTGATGAAAGGAGCGATTGATTTCATTAATAAACCTGTTGCCATGGAACAAATGACGGATGTTTTCAAAAAAATTGAAGACGCCCTGCAAAAATCGCCGCAGAAAGTTTTAATTGTGGAAGAAAATGCCAAACATGCAAGTGCATTGTCTTATTTCCTGAGCAATTTTGATATTTCGTTGTCGGTCGAGGATAATGTGGAAGACAGTGTGAGAGCCTTCAACACTGACGGGGTAGACTGCGTCATTCTGGATATTGGAGCAAACAGAAGAAATGCCTATAAAATTATTGAGTCGATTAAAAGCTACGAAGGATTAGAGAATCTGCCGATTATTATTTTTACCGAACGAAACTTATCAACGTCTGAGGAGCTAAAAATCAAACAGTATGCGGATTCTATAGTCGTGAAAACGGCACATTCTTACCAAAGGATTTTAGATGAAGTAGGTTTGTTTTTGCATTTGGTAGAAGAAAAAAGCAGCACGGTAGAAACCATCAGAAATAAAACGTTAGGTTCATTAACTGAAGTTTTGAGTGGTAAAAAAATCCTGATTACCGACGATGATGTCCGCAATATTTTCTCATTGACAAAAGCTTTGGAGAAATATAAAGTGGAAGTTGTTTTGGCAATGGATGGCATTCAGGCTTTAGAACAGATCAAAGAACATCCTGATGTGGATGTCGTTTTAATGGATATGATGATGCCGAATATGGATGGTTATGAAACGATTCAGGAGATCAGAAAAATGCCGAAGTTCAGAAGACTTCCCATCATTGCTGTAACGGCAAAATCGATGATCGGTGACCGTGATAAATGCATTCAGGCAGGAGCTTCTGATTATATCACAAAACCTGTGGATATCGATCAGTTGCTGTCTCTGTTGCGTGTTTGGTTGTACGAAAGTTAAATTACAAATTCTCTTATGCAAAAGAAAATTTTAATTGTGGATGATGATCCACGGAATATATTTGCTCTCAAATTGACATTGAAAGCCCGCGGTTTTCAGATGGAAACTTCTACAATGGCGCACGAAGCGATTGAGATCTTAAAAAATGATCCCGAAATCGGAGTTGTGCTGATGGATATGATGATGCCGGACATGGACGGTTATGAGGCAGTGAAAATTATTCGCCAGACCCCTTCTATTCAACATATTCCTGTCATTGCGGTCACAGCTCAGGCGATGGAAGAAGACCGACAGAAATGTCTGGACGCTGGAGCACAGGATTATGTGAAGAAGCCGATTGATGTTGATAAATTATTAACTGCTATAGAAAAACTGTCTTAAATGCTGGAACCAAGTATCGTAAAAGACGAAGAAATCGAATTTCTGATCAAAGATGTGTACGATCTGTACGGATACGATTTTTCTTTGTATAGCCGTGCATCGTTTAAACGCAGAGTCAATCGTATTTGTCTGATCGACCGTTTTACCAGTTTTGCAGAATTGCGATATACCGTTCTTAATGATCCGGATTATCTCAAACATTTCATTGAAGAAATTACGGTAAATGTGACAGAGATGTTCCGTGATCCTTATTTTTTCAAAAAATTGAGAGAGGAAATTTTGCCACAACTGGGAACATATCCTTTAATCAGAATTTGGGTTGCAGGATGTTCGACTGGTGAAGAAGCATATTCAATGGCAATTTTGCTGAAAGAAGCCAATCTCTATCATAAATGCCTGATCTACGGAACTGATATTAATCCATCGGTTTTAGAAACGGCAAGATCGGGAGTTTTTCCGATGCATCAGATGAAAGTGTATTCTGAAAATTATATGCTTTCTGGCGGAAAAGAAGATTTTTCAGACTATTATACGGCCAATTACGACAGCGCAAGGTTTGATAAAAGTTTACAGGAAAAGCTGATTCTATCAACGCACAATCTGGTTTCAGACAGCTCGTTCAATAGCTTTCAGCTGATTATCTGCAGAAATGTTTTAATTTATTTTGAAAAAGCTCTGCAGGAACGTGTTTTCAATCTTTTTGATGCCAGTTTAGAGAATTTGGGCTATCTCGCCTTAGGTTCAAAAGAGACCTTACGGTTTTCTAATTTAGATAAATCATATAACCAGATTGAAGATCAGAAAATCTGGAAAAAAGTAGATCATCAATAGATTCGGCATGAAAACACAAATGAGCAATACTGAATTAATTATTATCGGCGGATCTGCAGGAAGTCTTCAGGTGATTATGGAAATGATCAAAAAGATTGATGAAAACATGAATTTTCCGATCGTTTTGGTTGTTCATAGAAAAGCTTATTCTACGAGCATTCTTCCAACTTTACTACAGCAATTCACTTCTATGAAAGTGATTGAGATTGAAGATAAAACTGAGCTGCAGAATAATGAGATTTATATTGTTCCGGCAGATTATCATTTGTTGTTTGAAAGCAAAAATACGGTATCACTCGACAGTTCAGAAAAAATGAACTATTCACGTCCGTCGATTGATGTGACTTTTAAATCTGCAGCTGAAATCTTTGGTGAAAACCTGATCGGAGTTTTGCTTTCAGGTGCTAACGCAGACGGCGTAGAAGGTTTAAAATATATTAAAAAAAATAAAGGAAAAGTCTGGATTCAGAACCCGGAAACCGCTGAAGTTGATTATATGCCGAAGCAGGCAGTTGGGCAGGTCGATTATGATTTGTTAATTGAACCTCGAGATTTAGCAGAATTGATTAATCAGTTATAAATAATTTCAATTAAATAAAAATAAATAAATATATGAACAAGAAGAAAATTTTGATTTTTGATGATGATAAAGTGATTCTTGAGGTGATCAGCATCATTTTTGAAGAGGGCGGTTACGACGTCGAGATTTCAGAAACGTCGCACGATATCATACAAAAGGTCTCTGCGTTTCAGCCTGACGTCATTTTGATGGATAACTGGATCCCAAATATTGGTGGCGTTGAAGCAACGAAACTTTTGAAAAGTCATGAAGAATACAAAAATATTCCTGTCATTTATGTCACTGCGAATAACGATATTGTGGCGTTAGCGGCAAGTGCTCAGGCAGACGATTATGTAGCAAAACCTTTTAATCTGGATGACTTGGAGGAGAAAGTGGCGAAACATATTAAAGATTAATAATACCCGTTGAGCATTTTGAAATTTCAATATTGGATTTGTTAATTCTATTTTTTTTCGTAACAAAGTGGAGAAAAAATGTATCGAGAATAGATTTATACTCAAATTTACAAACTTCACGATACGGTTTCTTCAAAAACCTATTCGAAGTGACGAAAGTATTTTAAAATGTACAATAGGTTAATAATATATCTATTGATTCAAAAATGACAAAGATCCTTAATTTCACAAATTGAGGATTTTTTGTGAACAAAATTTCACATACACAAAGGCAATTTAAAATATACTTATCCGTTTATTCACTTTCAAGTCCACTTAATAAAAGCTTATCTTTAGGCTTTCAAATAAACTATTTTCTTAATAAACATCGAAGAATGCAAGCAACTTATTGTAGAATTTTTACCACAATCGGGCTTTCTGTTTTCAGCATCACAGCTTTTGCTCAGGAACGGAGAACGATCAGCGGAACGGTACGAGACGGAAAGAACGGCGAGCTCGTCATAGGAGCTACCATCAAAGTAGAAGAAGATCCAACGATCAATATCACAGCCAACGAATATGGTTTTTATTCACTTTCTCTGCCGCAGGGAAATTATACAATTGCCGTTGCGTACGGAGGATACGAAAACTACAGACAAACCGTACAGCTTGATCAGAATGTGAAATTAGATTTGATTCTGAGCCAGGAAAAAGAAAGGACTGCGCAGATTGATGAAGTCATCATTTCAGCAGTGAAGAAAGATAAAAACCTTACGTCAGCCCAAATGGGAACGGAAACCTTAAGCATTAAAAGCATCGAAAAACTTCCAGTTTTGTTTGGCGAAAAAGATGTTTTGAAAACGATTCAGCTGTTACCGGGAATTAAAAGTAACGGGGAAGGCAGCAGCGGATTTAGTGTGAGAGGTGGGGCAACCGATCAGAATTTAATTTTACTGGATGAAGCACCGGTGTATAATGCATCGCACTTACTAGGTTTTTTCAGCACATTCAACAGTGATGCACTGAAGGATGCAAGTATCATTAAAGGAAACAGTCCCGCACAATATGGTGGCCGACTTTCCTCGGTGATGGATGTGAAAATGAAGGACGGAAACAACAAAGATTACAACGTCAATGGAGGAATTGGTTTAATCAGCAGCCGATTAAGTGTGGAAGGGCCTATCCAGAAAGAGAAATCTTCATTTATCGTTTCGGGAAGAAGAACGTATGCCGATGTTTTTCTGAAGGCTACTGATGATTTCAAAGACAGTAAGCTTTATTTCTATGATTTAAATTTAAAAGCCAATTATCAGATCAACGAAAACAACCGTTTGTATATGTCGGGATATTTCGGAAGAGATGTTTTGGGATTAGGCAATACATTTTCTACCGACTGGGGAAACACCACAGCAACGTTGCGTTGGAACAGCATTATCAACAGCAAATTATTCTCGAATACTTCATTCATTTACAGCAATTACGATTACAAAGTCAGTCTTACGAGCAATGACAATACATTTGGTTTAGATTCACAAATTCAGGACTGGAATCTAAAGCAGGATTTCTCATGGTTTGCGGGAAATAAACATTCAGTCCGTTTTGGTTTACAGTCTATTTATCATACGATTACACCGAGCAGTGCTTCAGGAACAAGTGTGAGCAGTTTTCCAAGAAATTCAAGATATTCCTGGGAAAATGCATTGTATATCAATGATGATTTTAAAGCGACAGAAAAGCTGACGGTGAATTATGGTTTGAGATTATCAATGTTCAGCGTTTTAGGTGGCGATACTTTTAACACGTATGACAACGGAGTTTTGACCGACAGCCGATTTTTAGAAAAAGGAAAATTCGGGAAAACGTATGTTAATCTGGAGCCACGAATCACGGCCAACTACAGAATCAATGAAGTGAGCAGCATCAAAGGTGGATATGCCCGAAATACTCAGAATCTACACTTGCTCAGCAACAGCAGCAGCGGAAATCCCACCGATCAGTGGATTGGAAGCAGCTATTCGGTAAAGCCTGAAATTGCAGACCAGATCAGTGCCGGATACAGCAGGAATTTCAACAACAATAATTATGAGATCAATGCAGAAGTGTATTATAAAACAATGCAGAATCAGATTGATTTTAAAAACGGTGCAGAAATTACTTTTGATGCTGCAGCCGATGTTGAAGGTGAATTGTTATTTGGAAAAGGCAGAGCGTACGGTCTGGAAGTCATCGCAAAAAAGAAAAGCGGAAAACTGACAGGCTGGATTTCTTATACCTTATCAAAAACTGAAAGAAAGATAAACGGAATCAACGATAACAACTGGTACAACGCCAGACAAGATAAAACCCACGATTTATCAGTCGTTGCAACGTATGAGCTGAATCAAAAATGGTCGTTCTCAGGATTGTTTGTCTACAGCACAGGAAATGCAGTGACTTTCCCAACCGGGAAGTATGATCTGCTCGGACAAACCATTTTCCAATATAGCAAACGAAATGCAGACAGAATGCCTGCATATCATAGAATGGATTTGAGTGCAACCTACGAACCCAATAAAAACAAACGTTGGAAAAGCTCGTGGTCTTTCGGAATTTACAATGTATATGGAAGAGAAAATGCCTACACAATTGCATTTGAAGATAATCCGGATAATCCTGGAACAACCCGGGCAATGCAGACTTCACTCTTCAAGTTTGTACCGAACATAACGTATAATTTCAAATTCTAAATTAATGAAAAACATATTTTTAATTATTGTCTCGCTGTTTTTATTGACGGGTTGTGAGAAAGAAATTGACTTAGATTTAGATGATCAAAGCGGAAATATCGTCATTGAAGCCAACGTAACCAACCAATCCGGGCCTTATCAGGTAAAAATTACCAAAACAGTAGCATTTACAGAGAATAATATATATCCAATCATAAGTAATGCTGTTGTTGTATTGAGCGATAACACCGGACAAACCGAAATCTTAAATCATGTAGGCCAGGGGATTTACGAAACCACGACTTTTACAGCAGCAACGGGACGCACGTACTCTTTAAAAATTTCGGCAGAAGGAAAAGAATATACAGCGACGAGTACAATGCCGCAGCCTGTTGTGCTTGAAGATTTAAAGCAGGATTCGTTCCTGGTTGCAGACGAACTGTCTTATACTCTTTTGCCTATTTTTACAGATCCTGCAACATTAGGAAACAGATATCTTTTCAGCTATACTTTAAATAATAATCCTAAAAAGACATTTGAAGCGTTTTCTGATAATGTTAATAACGGAATGCTCAACCAAAGACCTTTGTTGCTTCCAAACGATGATGAAGACGGCGAAAGCGAAAAAACTAAAGTGGGCGATACCATCAATGTAGAAATGCAGTGTATTGACACCAATGTGTTTACTTATTTCTCTTCATTATTACAGATTATCGATGGCGGTGGTCCCGGGGGTGGAATTACGCCTTCGAATCCGCCAAGCAATATCAGCAATGGTGCGTTAGGTTATTTTTCAGCACATACAGTCAGCAAAAAGAGTTATGTGATTCAGTAACATCATTTAAACCTGAAGATATAATCCGGCAGATAAAATTTTGTCGGATTTTTTGTGTTATGAATTGTTTAATTTATTTCGATTATAAATTAGACTCTGTAGCTCGAAGTTTAGATTCAGTTCGCAACTTTTGCATAAAGTTTTGATTAAATTTGAAATAATTGAATTAGTCAACGAGTTGAAATTCACATAATATACCAGTCTAAAAAAATATCAGATATGTCTGACTCTACCAATCACAGCAGAAGATCCTTCTTAAAAAGTACAGCCATTGTAGCCATTTTTGCGTCAATTCCAACGTCTGTAAAAGCTTTTTATCAGGATGTAAAAGACTTTATTCTTCCAAAGAAAAGTATCTTACCCATAAAAATTTCTGTTAATAGAAAAGTACACGAAATTAACATAGACAGCCGTTCAACATTACTGGATGTCTTACGTGAAAACCTCAATCTTACAGGAACTAAAAAAGGCTGCGACCATGGGCAATGTGGTGCATGTACTGTTCATATTGATGGTGAAAGAGCACTAAGCTGCCTTACTTTGGTAGCAATGGTTCCTGGTAAAGAAGTAACGACAATTGAAGGTTTGTCAACGGGTGATCAGCTTCACCCAATGCAGGAAGCATTCATCGAATGTGACGGATTTCAGTGCGGATATTGTACGCCCGGCCAGATTATGTCTGCGGTTGCCTGTGTAAAAGAAGGTCATACCAATTCGGTAGAAGAAATAAAAGAATTTATGAGCGGAAATCTCTGTCGTTGCGGTGCATACAACGGAATCGTAGAATCTATCCAAAAAGTTGCAGCATTATGAAACCATTTACATTTAATAAAGCAAAAAATTCTTCTGAAGCTTTAAAATTAAAGATTTCAAACAAAGATTTTATTGCAGGAGGAACGAATATCGTTGATCTTCTTAAGAAAAATATCGCTCAACCCGAAGGAATGGTTGATGTTTCTACCGCATTGTCCGCTGAAATTAAACTTTCTGAAAAGTCAGTCAACATTGGTGCAATGGTTAGAAATACAGCTTTGGCTACAAATTCTGATTTGCTGAAAAATTATCCGTTAGCCACCAAAGCTGTTTTAGCAGGGGCTTCACCACAAATAAGAAATATGGCAAGTACAGCCGGAAATTTGTTACAGCGAACCCGTTGTCCGTATTTTTATGATGTGACGACTCCCTGTAATAAAAGAAAAAAGGGCAGTGGCTGCAGTGCTCTGACTGGTGATAATAAAATGAGCGCCATCGTGGGCTACAATGATCAATGTGTTGCGGTTCACCCTTCAGATTTATGTATTTCTTTGAGTGCTCTTGATGCAACGGTACATGGACTTAATGCTAAAAATGAAAAGTTTGTGATTCCATTTAAAGATTTCCATAAACTGCCCGAAAATACGCCGTGGCTAGACAATAATTTACCTCAAAACGCTTTAATCACTCATATTGAAGTTCCGAAAAATGAATTTCATAAAAAATATGCCTACGTGAAATTACGTGAACGTACTTCTTATGCTTTTGCAATGATCTCTGTTGGCGCAGCTTTGCAAATGGAAGGGAATACCATCAAGAATGCAAGATTAGCTTCGGGTGGTGTCGCTCACAAACCATGGCGATGGTACGAAGCCGAAGAGTATCTGAAAGGGAAAAAAGCGTCTGAAGAAGTATTTAAAAAAGCTTCAGAGATTGCAACTGAAAAAGTAAAGCCTCTGGCTCATAACGGCTACAAAGTTCCGATGTTGAAAGGAGCCATAGAGTTGGCTTTGCAAAATGCTTCCAAACTATAAACAGTTTTATTTCTAATAAATTTTAAAAAGTAAAAACATGGGATTTTTTGACGATGAAGCTGATTTTGTTTTGCCTGTAGAAGGCAGAGTAGAAGGCATTGCAAAGGTAAAAGGGCAAGGGAAATATGCTGCGGAATATAAAGTTGACAATCTTTGTTATGGAGTTTTGGTGACGAGTGATGTCGCTTCAGGAACCATCAAATCAATCAATACAGATACTGCAAAACAGGCTGAAGGATTACTTGATATTATTTCACACCTGAAAAAACCTTCAGTTCCAGGGTTTGCGGACGACGCTAAGATTAAGGAATCAAAATTCGGACTTCCTGTTTTCTATACTGATAAGATTTATTTTAAAGGACAGCCGATTGCTTTGGTTATTGCTGAAACTTTAGAAGAAGCAACTTACGCCGCATCTCTGGTAAAAGTAGATTATACAACCGCACCTTTTGAAGTCGATTTTAATAAGGCTAAAGATAAAGTTGAATTAAAACCCGCCGGAAAAGAAAGAGGTGATGAAAACAGCTGGAGCAATTCACCATTTTCGGTAGATCAGCAATACAATATCGTAGCTGAAATTCACAATCCGATGGAAATGCATGCGACGATTGCGCATTGGTATGCTGAAGATAAATTAAGATTATACGATAAAAATCAGGGAGTTAACGGGGTCCAGAAAACATTTTCCGGATTATTTGGAATCCCGGTGGATAATATACAGGTCATCAGTGAGTTTGTGGGTGGCGGATTTGGTTCTGGTTTAAAAGTTTGGCCTCACGCATTAGCTGCTATTTTGGGAGCAAAACAAGTAAATAGACCTGTTAAATTAATGCTGACAAGACCTCAGATGTTTCACTCCGTTGGATATCGGCCCGCTTCTTGGCAAAGAATAAAATTAGGTGCCAATCAGGATGGTAAAATTACAGGAGTTCTGCATCAGGCAAAAAATGGTTGTGCGATTTATGATCCTTTTAGCGATGGAATAACGAGAGTGGCAAGATTGATTTACCAATTTGACAATCTTAAAACTGAAAATGCAGTTGTTCCTTTAAATCTAAGTGCTCCCACATGGATGCGTGGTCCCGGCGATTGCACGGGAGATTTTGCTGTGGAATCTGCTTTGGATGAACTGAGTTATCAGTTGAAAATGGATCCTGTAGAACTCAGATATAAAAATTTAGCGATTGAAAAAAATCCTGAAACCGGATTGCCATGGTCAACAAATTTCCTCAAAGAAGCCATAGAAAAAGGGACGAAAATGATCAGCTGGAATTTACGTAGACCTACACCTGGAGCAATTACTGAAGGTGATTGGAAAATTGGTTACGGTATGGCAGTCGGAATGTGGAATGCAGGAAGGAACAAAGCCGGAGCAGGAATCAAAATGACTAAAGATGGAAATATTGTTCTGCAAACCGCAATGACCGACATAGGGACTGGAACAGGCACTGGAATGATGAATATCATGCACGAACGTTCAGGTATTTCCCGAAATAAAATAAAAATTGAATTAGGAAATTCAGATTTGCCACCTGCAGGAAGTCAAGGAGGAAGTACAGGATTGTCATCGATCAGTGGAGCTGTTGCTGCAGTGTGTGATGCTTTGAAGTTGAAACTCGCTGAATGTGCTTCTGTGTCAAATCAAAAGTTTAAAAATGCTGCTGTTGCGGACATTCTACTTTCAGACAATGGTGTTTCCTTTCAAAAAGAAGGGGTGGATTTCATTTCTTATCAGGATATTTTTGCTAAAAATAATTTAAATCTAATTGAAGTAGAAGCTACATCAGAGGCGGGTGAAGAGAAAAAGAAGTTTTCTTTCTGTTCGTCAGCAGCGCATTTTTGCAAGGTAAAAGTAAATACCAAAACCGGAAAAGTAGTTGTTGATAAAATGGTTGTTGTCGTTGACGGAGGAAAAATTATCAATGAAAAACCGGCTGCCAATCAGATCTCCGGTGCTGCAGTTGGCGGAATCGGAATGGCTTTGATGGAAAAAATGTCTGTTGATGAGAAGTTGGGAAGTCTCATTGCCAATGATTTAGCGGGATATCATTTCCCTGTCAATGCCGATGCACCGATTATAGAGGTTGCATTTATCAATAAACCTGATTTAAATCTTAACCCAAGCGGTGCAAAAGGTTTGGGTGAAGTTGGAATTATAGGTGCGGCTCCCGCTCTTGCCAATGCAATTTATAATGCAACCGGAAAACGTTTCAGGAATCTTCCGATCACTCCGGATCAGTTTTTCTTAGTTTAAAAAGTTTTAAATAAATGTTTCCCTTTAGATTAAGTTTAAAGGGATTTTTTTTAATTTATCTTAAGTTTTCACTTATTCTCGCTGGTTTTATTACATACGATTAACTTCAATAGGATTTAAAATAATTAAATGTGTCGCTTTGAAATTTAAAAATAATTCACATAAAAATCGTTTTTAAAATCTCTATTGGCTTAAACTTTGATGCTTTGGTTTACGTATTTCGTAATCATAATTGAATTATGAAATTAAATCCAAAATCACCAAAACGTCAAAATTTTAATTATGAAATGTAAACTGCATTATTTAATGATTGCATCGTCGATGCTTTTAGTCAATTGTTCAGACGACTTAGAAATTGGAGAAGGAAACATTTTTCCGCCCGTAGAGACCAATCCGGCAAACACAACGTACGCACCGGCATTTCCCGGACAAACCAGAATTAACGCTGTAAAAACAACAACTCCATACCAGAAAACGGTTTTAACCTCGGCGCTTTCTTCACCTTGGGGAATTACAGCGCTTCCGGATGGAAGGCTGCTCGTTACACAAAAAACAGGAACGATGAGAATTGTGACGAGTTCCGGAGCAGTAGGAAATCCGATAACCGGAATTCCCGCAGTGAATTCTACAGGCCAGGGCGGATTGCTTGGGTTGTGCCTTGATCCTCAGTTTTCAACAAACCGAATGGTATATTGGGTCTTTACTGAAAATGTAACAGGAGGTACACAAACAGCGGTTGCTAAAGGAAGATTATCTGATTCTGAAACAACAATTGAAAATCCTTCTGTGATTTACAGAGCAAATCCTTCAGCATCAGCAGGAAATCTTCATTATGGAGGAAGAATTTTATTTGATTCTACAGGAAACCTGTTTGTAAGTACCGGAGAGCGTTCTGACATTTCCACAAGACCTTTGGCGCAATCGGTTACTGCTGCAATCGGTAAAATTGTACGTATTACGAAAGATGGCCAGCCTGCTTCTGGAAATCCTACATTTAGTCAGTCGGGTGCTTTGCCAGAATTGTATAGTATTGGCCATAGAAATCCACAAGGATTGGCGATTCATCCTGTTACAGGTGAGCTTTGGCAGGGCGAACACGGGCCAAGAGGTGGTGATGAAATCAACCGTATTCAGGTAGGAGCGAATTATGGATGGCCAACCATCACTTATGGAATCGAGTATAGTGGTGCAGTAATCGGTGCCGGAATTCAGCAACAAAACGGAATGCAGCAACCTGTTTATTATTGGGATCCTGTAATTTCGCCAAGCGGAATGACTTTTTACAAAGGAAACAATATGCCTGAATGGCAAAACAATTTGTTCATCGGATCTTTAAGCGGAAAACACATTGCCAGACTGGTTATCATTAACAATAAAGTAGTGGGTGAAGAGCGTTTACTTGCGGACGAAAATCAACGTTTCAGAGATGTTACTCAAGGTACGGATAATGCTTTATATGCGGTGACTGATGAAGGAAGGCTGTATAAAATCAATAAGCAATAATTGTTTTTTTAAATTAAACAGCAAAATAGTTACTGTTTTGCGGTTTTTTAAAATTTATTTAGATGAAGTTTATTTACCTAAAGCCTTCAAAGCCCAGGCAATCAGAAGCGGCTGCATGAATAATCTTGCCATTCTTCTGTTGTCGGTATCTAAAGCAAAGGCATCTTTTCGGTTTTTATACTGAGAAATATTTCCCGGGAAAACAGCCGTAAAAAAGGCTGCAGTGATTTTACCTAAAGCTGAACGGTATTTTTTCGGAGTTGCAATAATACTTGTGCCTAAAGCAATTTCGACAATACCTGAATATACAACAGTATCATCCTTTTCTAAAGGAACCCAATCGGGAACCTGAGCCTGAAAGTCTTTTCTGGCAAAAGTGAGATGAGCAATTCCTGCTGTGATAAGCATAGTTCCGAGTGCAATTCGTGAGATGTTTTTGGTGTTCATAATGAATATTTTATTTTAATACAGACAAAATTGAGACCATTTAAGGAAAGTTTATTGTTATATAATTAAATTCAATATTTACTTGAATAAATAACTATATTATACTGATAATGTGATTGTAATCATAATTATTTCAATTAAAAATTTCGTAAATTAGCGATCACTACCAAATCTAAAATTTATGGAACGAATTAAATTTTTTCTAGACGACATGCCGTTTCAGAAGACCAAGAAAACTATTGCTGACAGTGGTATCAATTTTAATGAAATTAAAGACTTTTTGTGTGAAGCTGATAACTACAGTTTTGATCAGATAAAATTAAAATTGAAACCAAATTTAAACAAAATTGTTATTGATGTTGCAACGGGAATACGCTATCCTGCATTTAACGATTTTACTTCCAAAATCAGGCGAAGTAAGTATGGACGTTATTTCGATTTGAATAACTCTTAAAATTTGTAAAAATATTTTAAGACCTTACTGTGCTTTTCAAGAATTTATATTAAAAGCGAAAACCTTTGAATTTGAATATCAGATTCGGAGGTTTTTTAATTTAATTCTTTTCTATTGGCTTATTTTTTGACCTTATAACAGAAATAATAACACTATGCTTCTCTCAATCTTTTTAAATTTTAGCTGGAAAGAATTTTTTTTGGGTGGTGAAGAATGGATTTTCCTGCTTGAAATTGTCTTGCGGACCATCATCATGCTATTTACTATTATTATTGGCTTAAGGGTTTTAGGAAAAAGAGGCGTGAAACAATTATCTGTTTTTGAGCTGGTGGTTATTATCGGCTTGGGTTCTGCAGCAGGCGATCCTATGTTTTATAAAGATGTGGGAGTTATGTCTTCGATGATTGTTTTTGTTGTAATTATCTTAGTCTACAGCCTCTTGACTTATTTAATCGGAAGATTCAAAAAGTTTGAAAATTTGCTCGAAGGAAAGCCTATTTGTCTCATACAGGGTGGAGTCTTTTTAATTGATAATTTTAAAAAAGAAAATTTGGGCAGCGACGAATTTTTTTCTGAACTACGATTAAAAGGAGCTTCTCATTTGGGCCAGATAGAAATGGCTATTGAAGAAACTTCGGGAGATATTAGTGTTTTTTTTTATGACGATGAAAATATCAGATTTGGTCTGCCGGTAATGCCGGGCTCTTTAAAGTATCCTTTGAAGGATATTTCGAAAAACGCCTTTTACTCTTGTACATTCTGTGGATATACAGAAGAAAAGCAAATCGGAAGTGCCGGAGCCTGCAAAAACTGCGGTAAAGGAAATTGGGTAGAAGCAACCAATAAGAAGCGAATAACATAATGCAAAATAAAAAATCCCCGATCTAAAATAAATAGGTCGGGGGTTTTCTGTTTTAAGAATATATATAATTTGATTTGGGCGATATTTTACGCTACTGCTTCATTTTTAAATATATTCTTCATAGAAACTCCTGTTTCTTTTCCGAAAAGACAAGAGAATATGTTTTGAAATTCATGAATGTACTTGCATTTAATTGTATTTCCATAAATCTTCAAACCCTCAACGATTTTTTTTGAACTTAGATCAATATCATATTTAATAAATGATTCTGGTCTTTCGTATCTGATTCGGTGATCTGAGCTGTAAGTTCTTGAAAAGCCGAATTTTATTAGCCAATCTTCATTGATGGTGATGGGGTTGATAGATTCTGCAGGTACAGCCAAAGATTGATAATCATTTTCAATCTTTACAGAATAATCATTATTCTCATTGTGAAAAATCTCTGTAATCGTGAAAATCTGGCCTTTATAATCTACCAGATTTTTAATTTTCAAATCTGTTACTTTCATAATATTGGTGTGGTTTGATTAAGTGTTTGCAAATATTATGCCTTGCATTGCTCGTGTGGTACGTGTTTATGAATAAATAATTAGGAATTTTAGGCAAATAATTTGTTAACTAAAATTTCAAACATTTATTTAGTTAAAAAGGTTTTCAATACACATCCAATCAGAGTTTTCTAAGTCAAATCAGTGCCGTTTTCTTCTTTTTTAAATTTGTAAAATAAAAATATATTCCACAGAATCATTTCGTAACCATAAACGGTATCTTCAACTGGTATTGTGAAAATTCGCAGACCAATTATTCTTTCAGGATTATAATTGACAATAGGAGAATCGAGCCCGGTTCCGGTAAGAATACCGTTAACTGCTAGAAATCCGGGCATTAATAATAAATATATAAAAGAAGCTTTACCAATCCACCTTGCCTTCAAAATAAAATATAATACAAAAAGACTGATCGCCGTAGTAAGAAACGTTACGAAAGGATAAATTTTGTCTTCAAAATAAACTGCTAAGCAAAGTAAAACGGTAATTGAAATAATTACAAATATCTTTTCAGCACCTTCTTTCCAATCTAATTTAAAGAATTTATCCAAACAAAAATACGTAAATACGCATGAAAAAGGAATGCAAATAAAAAACATCAGCTCTTCAATCGGAAGTCCGAGCAGTTTTTTTCCAATTAAATATCGGTCATTAAACCACCAGACTCCAATATCCGTAAACCATACATCCCACGCAATAAAAAATAAGGCCACTAAAAATGAGGCCAACACAAATGCTTTAAAATGTTTATGAAACTTTATTTTCGGGTGGAATGAAAATAAAAAACAAATAATCACCGTGAAAAAATTGATCGCCAGATAGGTGTATTGCCACATGATTTACTTTTTGTTTTTATTAAAATACATTCTGAAATATTTCACAGGAACCCACAAAAATCCGAAACATTCTCCCATTTCTTTTCCCGTGTGTTTGTGATGTTGTTTATGAGCACGTCTTATTGCCAATAAATAAGGATTTTGGGTGTCCCTCAAAAACTTGAAACGTTGATGAATAAAGATATCGTGAACGAAGAAATATGCCATTCCATAAAGCGTAATTCCAATGGCGATATAGAAGTAAGCATTAAAATTATTTACAGTTCCATAATACATCAAAGCAATTGTGGGAATCGCAAAAATAGCAAAGAAATAATCATTTCTTTCTAAGTGACCATCATTACTGTGGTCGTGATGATCTCGGTGAAGTGTCCACAAAAAACCATGCATGATATATTTATGAACCATCCACGTGATGCCTTCCATGATGAAAAATGTTGCTACGACTATCAAAAAATTCATTATGGTTTCTTTTTAGAATTAAACATTTCTTCGAGAATATTAAAACGGTAGCTGAAAATTTGCTCTAATTTGTTTTTCACAAAAAGTTTATGGGCTATTTCTCCTAAAAAGCCCATCGGTAGCTCGTAATCAACCGTATCTTTTATTAGAACACCTTTTTCGTTCGGAATAAATTCATGATAGTGATTCCATAATTTATAAGGTCCTTTCATTTGATAATCAGTGAAACTTCTGGGTTGATCGACATGCGTAATTTCAGTTCGCCAATCCATTTTAATACCTAAAAGTGGCGAAACATAATAGTCAATAATCATCCCTTTGTAAATGTCGTCACTTTCTAACTTTGTCCGAACGATAAAATTCATGTCTTTCGGAGTTATTTTAGAAAGATTATTGGCTGCTGAAAAGAATTTCCAGGCAGTTTCTATATCGCAGTTTAATTGTTGTTCTCTTTTAAGTTGGTGTACCATCTCTTTGTATTAAAGTAAATTTCAGATTCTATAAATATGATATTTTGTATTGAACATAGCTGCTCATCATCAGTGAAAATTTTCTTCCGTTTGAAATTCTGATCCGCTGATTAATGATTTTTTTTGCAGGAGTTTTTTTGATTTTTCTGAATAAAGAAATATAATATCTGTAGGCAAGATAAACGCCAAACCTTGATGAATTGGGAAGTTTTTTAATTCCTTCCAAAGCTTCTTTAAATTCCTGCTGAATATCATTTTCTATATGTTCTTTGACCGAATTGTCAAAATAAGTAATATCAACATTTGGGAAATAGGTACGCCCTAAAATCTGATAATCATCTTTCAAATCTCTTAAAAAATTCACTTTCTGAAAAGCGGAACCCAATTTCATCGCCGAAGGTTTCAGTATTTCATATTGCTCTTTATTTCCGTTCACAAAAATATGAAGACACATCAGGCCAACGACTTCTGCTGAACCCAAAATATATTGTTTGTACAAATCTGAATTGTAATCAATTTTCTGAAGATCCATTTCCATGCTTTCCAGAAACTGGTAAATCAACTGTGCATCAATCTCATACTGATGAATCGTCTCCTGAAAACATTGTAAAATAGGATTTAAAGAAATTTTTTCTTCCAATGCCTGATTGGTCTGCTCTCTGAAGCGTGCCAATAGAGTAGAGCGGTCAAAATCGTGGAAGCTGTCTACAATTTCATCCGCCAGGCGCACATATCCGTAGATAGCGTAAATTGAATTTCTGATTTTTGGTGACAAAGCCAAAATACCCAATGAAAAACTGGTGCTGTACTGTTTTGTGGTTTGTTTACTAATTTTGTACGAGAGGTCGTCGAATAATGTTTTCATGGTATTCTTGGTTATTTGTTGGCTTCAATGGCGGCAATTTTTCCCGAAATAATCGACGGTGGAACTCCCGGTCCCGGAACCGTCAGCTGTCCGGTGTAAAATAGATTACTTACTTTTTTATTTCTTAATGAAGGTTTAAAAACTGCTGTCTGGGAAAGAGTGTTGGCCAATCCGTAGGCATTTCCTTCATATGCATTATAATCTTCTTTGAAATCTTTAATGCAGTAGCTTTTCTTATAATCTAATTTTGATTTTAGATCAGTTGTTTGGGTGTGTTTTTCAAGTCTGAGAATCATTTCGTTAAAATATTTTTCTCTTACTTCTTCACTATCTTCCAAACCTGTAGCAACAGGCATTAATAAAAATATGTTTTCACAATTTTCAGGAGCAACGTTTGGGTCAGTTTTAGATGGGCAACACACATAAAATAATGGTTTTGTAGGCCATTTTTTATCATCATAAATTTCGTTGGTATGCAAATCCAAATCGTTTTCGAAAAACAACGTGTGGTGTTTCAGATTTGGAATTTTTTCTTTAAATCCCAAATAATAAATTAAGCATGAAGGGGCAAAAGTTCTTTTTTTCCAGTAATCTTCTGTGTAATTTCTGTATTCTTTCGGCAGTAAATTATTTTCTGTATGATGATACTCTGATGATGCAATTATGCTGTCAAATTCAATATCTTTTCCATTCACAGACACAGCTGTTGCTTTATTTTGATTAATTTTTATTGAATTTATAGTTGAATCTAAATGGAATTGAACGCCTTGCTCTCTCGCAACATCTGCCATTGCATCAATGATTTTAGAAAAACCACCCATCGGATACCATGTTCCGAGTTTATAACCTCCATAATTCATCAGGCTGTATAATGCAGGAATATCTTTCGGAGCAGCCCCCAAAAAAATCACCGGAAATTCCATCAGCATAATCAATTTAGAATTTTTGAAATATTTTCTGACGAATTTGTGGAAGTTGGATAATAAATCAAGTTTTAAGGCACTCTTTGCAATTTTTGGTGATACAAATTCAAACCAGGAATGACAAGGCTTATTGACAAAATCTTTCATCCCGACTTCATACTTGTACTGAGCATCATTCATGAATTCATCCAGCTTTTTGCCGGCACCTTTTTCAGTAGATTCAAAAAGGTTTCTCATATCATCATAGTTATGAGGAATGTGCATATTTCCATCAGAAAAAACCATTTCAAACTGTGGATTTAAAGGAATCAATTCAAAAAAATCTGAAGTTTTCTTATTAAAATCGGTAAAGAAATTTTCAATAATATCCGGCATCCAGTACCAGCTTGGCCCCATGTCAAAAGTGTAGCCGTTATCGGTGATGAATTTTCTCGCCCGCCCGCCTAAACTGCTGTTTTTTTCAAATACATGAACCTCATGACCTTTCTGCGCAGAGTAAGCAGCAGCAGACAAGCCTGAAAAACCGGAACCTATGATTGCTATCTTACTCATATTAATTATTTTCGAATGAAAAATCTTTATAAACGGTATCTATAAGATCTTTGCTGTCAATGTTTTTGTTGTAAATAGGATGGTGAAACTGATCCAATTTATTTAAAATACGGATCAGGTCAATTTTTTCTGAGTGTGTAAGATTTCCTGAAACAATTTTTGTTGCCTGACGAATCTTCCCCATCTGATTTTCCAAAGCCTTCAAGCCTTTTTCTGTGATCTGAATTATTTTGATTCTTTTATCTTGGGACGAGTCATTTTGCTCAATCCATCCTTGATTCAGAAGTCGATTGATGACTAGATTTCCCACTGGTTTATCGTGAATATTTTTTTTAATTAAATCGATTTTGGACATTGATCCAAATGATTTAAGGGTAATTAAATAGATGAAATCTTCCTGCGTAGAAAAATCAGAATCAGAAATGGCAGACTTTGAGTATGTTTTAGCATATCGGTTGAGATGTATCAGTAATGTGCTTATAGCACTTTCGGGACTTCTTCCATTTTCCTTTCCTTCCCAATCTGTGTCATTGTCTTGTATGGATTGCTTTATAGATTCCTGATCAAAAATCCAGGCTTTAAAGCCTTCAATTGTTGAAGGGTACACTGAATTTGTATTATTCAGATTAAACTCTTCGAGAAGAGCTACAGTATCTTTTATCAGATCGAAATTCATTCTACTTAATTTAATTGTATATAAATATTCTATTTTAAAATATATAAGTTTATTTATATATAATTTTAAAAGCAAAAATGATTCCATAAAATGATTCTATAACTAATTTTCAAAAAAATAAGACTCTGCAAGCAAAGTCTTATCTCTCTAATTCTAACTGATTCTAAACTATGATATGAAATTTATTTTTTTATTATTCTTGTAGTTGAAGTCTTTCCTGTTGATGTTTTGATCGTTACGAAGTAAACTCCTGTAGGTGCATCTGAAATATCTACTTTCTCAACATCGTTTTGAGATTTAATTATTCTCCCGACGGTATTGGTAATTTCAACAGATTTTATTTTGTCATCCCCTTGAAAATATACAATTCCTGTAGTAGGATTCGGGTAAAGAGCAAAAACTTCTTTTTTAGTATCACTTACCGATAAGGCAGATAATGAAATTCTCTTTACTCTGGCTGAACCTTGCGAATATGCTAAAACCAAATAATTATTGGTAGAGTCTACGAACAAATCATTGTAAGTAGCTTGTCCATCCGATACAAAATCTCCTCCAAGTGTAGACCAGGTATTTGATGTGCTGTCAAATTTATAGACTGTATTTCTTAAGTGATTACCGTCACTGCTGTCCCATTGACTTGCCACAACGTACGGATTACCACTTGAAGTGACAGCAATTGCAAGATGCTGAACTGCCTTCGCTGAAAAATTAGCGTTACCAACCTGTGACCATGCAGTACCGTTCCACTTTTTTACATTAATTTTTCTTCCGGAAGCAGAAGGAGATATATACGCTACGTAAATATTGTTGCTGCCATAGATTGCAATATCTGAAGTATATTGCTCACCGGAAGATGAAGCATCCACAATTGCACCTCCCAGCATCGTCCAGCTATCTGCAGATGTTGCGGTAGTTGTATTCTCATAAACTCTTACTCCACTCAGGACATTACAAGTATACACTTTATTATTTGTGCCAATAACCATTTCTGCAAAAGTTGCACCGCCAGAAAACCCTGCATTTCCCACCTGTTCCCAGGTGTCATTTACTAAACGTCTTACCGTGCCTGAGCCATCTGAAGCATAGGTGAATAAAGTGTTAGCTGATGATATCGCCGATGCATGATAATTAACCGTATTGCTTGTAGCACTTGCTAATGAAGACCATGCATTACCACTAAATTTACGAACCTCTAATCCTATACCCTGATTGGTGTAAAATACGTTGCCTGAGGCATCTACAGATAGAGAATTATATAATGCTGTTCCGGTAGTTATACCGGCAGTTCCCCCTAAGTACGACCAAGATGATCCGTCAAATTTTTGCACAGAGCCTTTAGCAACTGATGTATCGTAGTATGATAAAAAATAATTTCCTGAAGCGTCAACTAATAAATTATTGTAGCTGGAATTACTTGCGGAAACACTTGCAGATGTTCCTACATTTTCCCATTGCTGAGCTTGTAAATAAATGAAATTTAGACTAGCCCCAAGAATTAAGAGTGATTTTTTAAAAGTAAAAAAGGAGTTTTTTTTCATGATAACAAATTTTAGATTTTATAATTATTGTATTAATTTTTTAAATTTTCAGGAATAGAAATAGATAAACAATCTTATAGGAAGATTGCTTAACAAATGTATGATGTTGAATGGTGAAACAGAAAAATATTGAAGAATTTTAAATGAAATGACATACTCATTAGGTACTCCGTGATATATAAGTGTGATTGATCATTAATTTACAATATAAATTGTGGTAAGTTTTTAAATTATCGCAAGATTTTAATTTCAAATAATGCGTGAAAATCTAATAGTTTTATATTGAAATATTAATAAAATAAAGCCATTATCATTTATTAGATAATAATGGCTTTCTATATTGAAAATCGTGAGTTATTAGATGTGATCAATAAATTGATAAATATCCTCATTCGCAGGAATTTCCAATTTTTTTCTTAATCTGTATTTTTTATTCTGAACTGTACGAGTTTCTATGAAAGTGTATTGAGCAATTTCTTTAGTTGTTAATTTGATTTTAAGGAGTGCACAAAACTCAATTTCAGATTGTTGTAAATCAGGGTTTATTTTCAATAATTTATTAGAAAACTGTGGAAAAATATTTTCAAAGGCAAATAAGAAAGATTCGTCTTTGTTTTTCACAAGATTGATGAGATGGTTGTATTTTTCCTGTAAATTGAAATCTTGCTCTTTTTTGCTTTTTCTTTTGTACCTAAAAATAATAAACCCAGAAGTTCCTATAAGAACTACAAAAGCAATAATCCAAAAAATGATTTTTTGAGAGTCTTTTTGGTTGTCCTCCATTTTCTCTTTTTCAATTACTTTTTGAAGTGAATTGTATTTACTCTGTAAAATATTCAGATCCAATTGCTTTAGTTTTTGCTGATAATAATCTGCACTGTCTTTTATTTGTGTCTTAGTATAAATGTCATGTAGGGCATTGTAAATATTACTTTTATTAAGTTCAATACCATTTTTTTGACTGAAGAAAAGCGCTTTATGAAAATTTGAAATCGAATGTTTGTAATCACCTCTGGATTTCATCACTTCTCCCAATACGATGTGATTTGAAACCATTGCCTTGTCATAAGGAAGTTCTGCTGGCGTTAATTGCATAGATTTTTTCACGTAATAATAAGCAGAATCTATATTGTATTGAATGTAAATATTAGCAAGATTTGAATAGTTTAAATATTGAAAATCAGAATATTCTTTTGTATTTGTAAGCTCTTTTCCTGTGGCTATTTCTTCCAGAATTTTTTTTGCGGCATTTCTCGGTTGATTGATATCCAGATAAATATTTGAATAGCTATTCAGAATATTAGCTTTTGCATAAAATATTTTTTTTGACTTTGACTGATCTTTTTGCAGAATTTCATAAGCGTTATTCAGATACAATATAGCTTTATCATGAAAGTTATTGATAGAGTAGGTTTCTGCCAAATAAACATTGGCCATAGCTTCATAATAGGCATCTTTGAACTCACGGGATTTTTGCTGTAATTTTTCTGAAAAAACAATGAGACTATCCGTTAGATTTTTGCTGTAAAAATACCGACATTTTCTATCGAGAAGCTTCATTTCAGAAAGTGAATCTTTCAGACTGCGGGACTCAGTCAGTAGTGGTTCTAATTCCTGATAAGCTTTGTCAATATTGCTCGTGAAAAGTTTTGAATTTGAAGAAATTTTTAGCCTTAATTTTTCTACGCGAACAGATTTTTGAGCTTTTAGAAAAATACTCAATAATAAAATAATAAAATATATAAATTTCAGCAAAAGCCCTCTCATTCTAATAGATTATATTATGATTTTGATAGATTTTTGTGAAGTGTGGTGCTAATTTAGTTAAAATATTGAATTTATTTTAGTTTTAAAAGTAATTATTTCTGATAAAAACAAAAATAAACCGATAATTTCCCTTTATATAGTTTTAAACAAAAGCATTACTGGCAATTAAACAAAATTTTAATTTAAATGATTATAGATATTTTTTGTCGATTGTCTATGTTTAAATCATTTTACCTATATAATTTAAATTGTAAATGTGTACATTGTACTTTAATTTTTTAGTATTGTGGTATTTTCCCCAATGAATACGCAAAAACTCAAATTTTTAATTTTTGTGATTTGGTATAATTTTAGTTACAGAAAAAAATATTTGCATATAATAGATTAATATGTAATTTTACTTGAGCAATTTATTAGGATTATAATAGAAAATTTTTAATTGTAATGAAAATTATTATTAATAAATTTGCAGTTACACCAGGTAGATTACACTTTTTTTTATGAAATAAATATTTAGAGTCAGCCAAATCCAAAACAATATTAATATCGTACTTATTATAAATCTTTTCAAGAAAGAGGGAAATCTTTAAATAGAATTCTTTACCCTTTTTTGACAAGAGTAATATTTAAAAAGAAGATAAATAGTCAATTTAAGGGATGCACTCTTAATTTCTATTTATTTCAAATTAAAAATAATTAATTGCTTAATGCAGTTTTAAATAATAGACGATGCCAAGAAAAGTTGTACAAGGTCCTATCAGGGATAAAGAGAAAACCAAACAAAAATTGCTAAACGCAGTTGGAAAAATTTTGAAAACTAAAGGGTATTCAGGATTGATGGTTAGTAAAATCGCTGCCGTTGCAGGTTTCGATAAGAAATTAATTTACGAATATTTCGGAAGTACAGATAAGCTTATTGACGAGTATATCAGATCTCAGGATTACTGGAGTAGAGTAGACGAAAAAGAGTTAAATGTTGATCTTACAGACGGTGGTAAAGAAATGTCAAAAATGGCTTTACTTAATCAGTTTGAAAGCTTAAGAAAAAATAAAGAGTTACAAAAAATCATCGTTTGGGAGCTTTCTGAGAACCGTCCGGTTCTTAAGAAATTATTCGAACAGCGTGAAGAAGTAGGTGAAGGATTATTTACAAACATTACAGATCCACATTTCGGCGAAAAATCTGATGAATATAGAGCGATCACAGCGTTATTGGTAGCAGGGATTTATCATCTGAATCTTTACACTGCTCACAACGGAACTACTTTCTGCGGAATAGACACGAAATCTGAAGACGGTAGGAAGAAAATTGAGAAAGCTATCGTTGATATCATAGATTTCGCTTATCAGAAGAAATAATTATTTTCTAAAATTTTGACTTTACATAGAGCTAAATTTGAAAATTTATATTTTCAAATTAGAACAATATTTCTTACTTTTGGGCTATGGAAAACTTTATAGTATCTGCAAGAAAATACCGCCCCCAACAGTTTGACACTGTTGTTGGGCAATCACATATTACAGATACTTTAGAGCATGCTATAGAAGAAAATCAGTTAGCTCAGGCTCTGCTTTTCTGTGGCCCTCGAGGAGTAGGTAAGACAACTTGTGCAAGAATTTTAGCGAGAAAAATTAACGAAAAAGACGGTTCTGTTTCAGAAGATGGTTTTGCATATAATATATATGAATTAGATGCAGCATCCAATAACTCGGTTGATGATATCCGTGAATTAATTGATCAGGTGCGTTTTGCTCCGCAGGTTGGTCAGTATAAAGTATATATCATTGACGAGGTTCACATGCTGTCATCTGCTGCATTCAACGCCTTTCTGAAAACCTTGGAAGAACCGCCGGCTCATGCAATTTTTATTCTTGCGACGACTGAAAAGCATAAGATTATTCCTACTATTTTGTCTCGTTGCCAGATCTATGATTTCAAAAGAATCACGATTCTTGATATTCAGAGTCACCTAAAAGGTATTGCTGAAAAGGAAAATATTAAATATGAAGATGATGCTTTGTATTTGATTGCCCAAAAAGCAGATGGGGCATTAAGAGATGCACTTTCGATTTTTGACAGACTTTCTACGTTTTCACAGAAGAATATTACGCTCGCCAAAGCTGCAGAAGTTCTTAATATTTTAGATTATGATCAATATCTGAAGATTGTAGATTCTGCCAAAGAAAATAAAATTCCTGAGGTTCTCTCTGCTTTTAACGAAATTGTAAAAAGAGGATTTGATCCGCATATTTTTATTGCGGGTTTAGGAAATCATTTCAGAGATTTAATGATGGCTCAGAATGCTTCAACGATTGACTTAATTGAAGTAGGAGAGCAAACGAAAACAAAATTTGTAGAGCAGGCTCAAAAATGGAATGCCCAGCAATTAATCGATGGAATTGAGATTTGCAATCACGCAGATATCAATTATAAAAATTCAAAAAACCCGAGGCTTACCGTAGAAATTGCTTTGATGCAATTGGCTTCTCTCACTGCAGGTGGAGATGTTGCTAAAAAAAAAAGTTTATAATATTAGCTCCCTTTCTTCATGAGAAGCAGGAAGTAATATTACCTTCAAAAATTGAAGTTGAAGAAAAAAAAGAGGAAGTAATTGTAAAACCTCAGAATACTGAACAGCCACCTGCGGAAATCACTATTAAAACTGCTTCAAAACCTTTATCCAGACCGAAATCTTCATCAGGTTTCAGTATTAATTCTTTTATAAATAAAGAAGAAAAACAAGAAGTTGAAGAAACCGTTGCTGTAACAAATGAGAATTTGCAGGAACATCATTTCACCGAAACTGATCTTCAGTCTGAATGGAATCTAATGTTGATGAATCTTCGCGCAAAAGATCCCTTTGTATTTAATGCAATAAAATCTTTCAAACTTGTAAAGATTGACGAAAAATTGGTTCAGGTACAATACCCGTCAGAGTCTGCAAAAGTGGAATTTGACAAAATAAGTGGCGAATTTTTTAATCATTTTAAAAGAAAAGTAAATAATTACGCTATTAAAATTGAATACAAACAAGACGTTCAAAATCTTAAGATTGAGGTGCTTACGACTAAGAAGAAGTTTGAAAGGTTTGTAGAGATTAATCCTTTATTGAAAGATCTTGATGATTTAATGAAGTTTGATTTAACTTAATTGTATATCTTTGTCAAATATTTGTGTAGAAAATATCATTTTTCCACAATATCATTTACATTCAAAAACTAGAAATAGACAATTCTTAAAGATCAAGTGGAAAAATTATTATTCCCATATCTGTCTAATTTTGCACCTGCTGATTACTTTAGCAGCTATTTTAGTTTTGCTACTATTTATTATAGAAATTTCAGAAACTATTATCGATTTTATTGGTATAGCTAACTAAATTTCTTTCTCAAAAAATACAGGAAAACCTATCATTTTCCATCCCAAATTCATTACATCTTTGTATCTCATTTTTTGAAAAGAATTATAAATTAACTTTATAAGGCTTTGTCATTGAATGCAAAATTTAAATAAAATAATACTTTACAATATGAACTTAATAGATTTAAAAAACGACTGGATCAACGAGTTTCCCCAACCGATGATGATTGCAGGACCATGTAGTGCTGAAAGCGAAGCTCAAATGCTTGAAACAGCAAAAAGAATTAAAGACACCAATGCTCAGGTTCCAATTTTCCGTGCAGGAATCTGGAAACCACGTACAAAGCCAAATGGTTTTGAAGGAGTTGGAGTTATCGGGTTAAACTGGTTAAAAAAAGTAAAGCAGGAATACGGTTTCAAAACTGCTACAGAAGTTGCCAATGCGCATCATGTTGCAGCAGCTTTGGAAGCAGATGTAGATATTCTTTGGATTGGTGCCCGTTCTACCGTAAATCCGTTTACCGTTCAGGAAATTGCTGAAGCACTGAAAGGAACTAAAAAAACAGTTTTGGTGAAAAATCCTGTGAATCCGGATTTAGCTTTGTGGATTGGCGCCTTGGAAAGGCTTTTAGGTCAGGATATTACCAATTTAGGTGTTATTCACCGTGGTTTTTCAACGTACCAAAAAACAAAATACAGAAATAATCCAAATTGGCAGATTGCTTTGGATTTTAAAAGTCAATTCCCCAATATTCCGATGTTGATTGATCCTTCACATATTTGTGGAAACAGAACTGGTTTGGCAGATATTACTCAGGAGGCTTTAAATGTTGGTTACCAGGGAGCTATCATTGAGTCACATTCTAATCCAGATGAGGCTTGGAGTGATGCTTCTCAACAGATTACACCTGAAGTTTTGGCTGAATTAATTTCAAATTTAAAAGTTAGAAACTCCGGACTGGCAGGTTTTGATAACGAAATGGGAAGACACAGAACATTGATTTCTGATCTTGATTTCCAAATGATCGAATTGCTTTCTCAAAGAATGAAAATTTCAGAACAAATCGGAAAGCTGAAAAAAGAAAATGATATCGCGATCTTCCAGCCGGAACGTTGGAAAGTAATTACAGAATATGCCATTCAAAAGGCAAAAGAAACAGGAATGTCACATGATTTTATTGAAAAGGTTTTCAAAGCGATTCACGAAGAATCTATTGAAAAACAAAATAATATTATGATCGACAGAAAATAAAAGTAGGAAATAGGTATAAGGATTTAGAATTGAAAAATGCTTCTCAATAGCTCAAACTAAATCCTTTTACCTAAATCCTAATTCCTTATATTTGCAGTCATATATATGAAAGGAAAAATCATTAAATCTACAGGAAGCTGGTATCAGGTTTTGGAAACAGGAACCGATAAAATTTTTGAGGCAAGAATTCGTGGAAAATTCAAGCTGATCAAAACCAGACTCACCAATCCTCTTGCTGTGGGTGATTTTGTCGAATTTCAATTGGAACAGGATGACATTGCATGGATTACAAAGATCGATCCGCGTAGAAATTACCTGATCAGGAAAGCCGTCAACCTTTCTAAGGAAGCGCATATCATTGCTTCAAACATTGATATAGCTTGTTTTATATTTACTTTAAAACATCCTGAAACATCTTTCGGTTTTCTCGACCGTTTTCTTGCTTGTTGTGAAGCTTACAACATCAAACCACTGATTCTTTTCAATAAAATAGATGTTCTTAACGAAGAGGAAATAGAAATTGTGAAAGATATTCAGTTTTTGTATCAGGAAATTGGCTATGACAGTTTAGAAATTTCATCATATTCAAAATTAAATCTGGAAGGTTTACAAGATCTTCTAAAAGACCAGACTTCTGTATTTTTTGGTCATTCCGGATGCGGAAAATCTACTTTAGTGAATGCATTACAACCTGATCTGAATCTCCGTACATCAGAAATTTCAGACACGCATCTCAAAGGTAAGCATACCACTACATTTGCTCAGATGCATTTTTGGCACTTCGGTGGGAATGTAATTGACACGCCGGGTGTGAGAGAGTTTGCAATGATTGATATTGAAAAAGAAGAAGTACAGCATTATTTTCCTGAAATATTCAGAAAGAGAAAAGAATGCAAATTTCATAATTGCATGCATATCAATGAACCGAAATGTGCCGTTCTTGATTCTTTAGAGACGGGAGAAATTCAACATTCAAGATATTCTACGTACATCAAACTGATGGAAGAGGCCGAAGAAAATTCTCAAAACTAAATTTTACTGCTTTAAAAAGTCAGTGTGTATTTGCTTTATTGATTCGAATTGAATCAATAATTTATTTGCGTCTTAAGATTTGCGTTTTCTTATTGTGAAATATTCAATAAAATCATTAGATTATTATAAATACAAAACCCAGCCGAAGCTGGGTAAAAACTAATAACCATGAAAACTCAAATTAAACATGAGAATCGAATTTATAATTGCAATTTGTGTGCCAAAAAAAGGTGTCGTATTTCTTAATAAATGTTATTTTGTGTTAAAATTAATTTAAAATTATATTTAGATATTTTTCGTAATTTTGTGCCATTAAAAAATATATACATTTATGTCTAACATTACATTCACTATGATTAAGCCTGATGCAGTTGCTGATGGTCACATCGGAGCTATTTTAGGGAAAATTTCAGAAGGAGGTTTCAAAATCAAAGCTTTAAAATTAACTCAGCTTACTGTTGCTGATGCTAAAAAATTCTACGAAGTACACGCTGAAAGACCATTTTATGGAGAATTGGTTGATTTCATGAGCTCAGGACCAATTGTTGCTGCAGTTTTGGAAAAAGATAATGCTGTTGAAGATTTCAGAACTTTAATTGGTTCTACAAATCCTGCAGATGCTGCTGAAGGAACTATCAGAAAAATGTTTGCTAGAAGCATCGGAGAGAATGCTGTACACGGATCTGACTCTAATGAGAATGCTCTTATCGAAGCACAATTTCATTTTTCAGGAAGAGAGATTTTCTAATCAAAACTCTTTAAATAAAAAAAATCCGGAAATTTTCCGGATTTTTTCGTTTTTAAGTAATCAATTGAACTTTATCTGCCATTTCGGCATCAAAAATATTTCAATCAATTATCTTATGATTATTGTTTTCAATTAAAAATAAGAATAAATAATTAAAATTATATTGTCAATTTCGCAAAAATGTTTTAAAATAATTGTTCAGATTGTGTAGAAACATTTTTATATGAAAGATCCTTATTTTACGGGTCGCATTAATTTAAAAAGATCAGAACTTTGCGTCAATTAAAAGAGGATTAGTTACATCAACATAAAAACTAGCAACCTTAATGCTTTAAAGCAGCTTTTTGATTTATACTTTTAAAAGCTCTATTGTTCTTTCCGGGCTTTCAGCAGAAAAAACTGCATTACCAGCAACTAAAACATCAGCACCCGCTTCAAATAATTTGGAGGCATTATCTAAATTTACACCGCCGTCAATTTCGATTAAAGCAGTAGAATTATTGCTTAAAATTAAATCTTTGGTCTCAGCAATCTTTTTATAGGTATTCTCTATAAATTTCTGACCACCAAATCCAGGATTTACACTCATTAATAAAACCAAATCTACATCGGCAATAATATCTTCAAGCATTAAAACAGGCGTAGAAGGATTAAGTACAACACCAGCTTTCGCACCTTTGCTCTGAATCAAATTAATGGTTCTGTGCAAATGTGTACACGCTTCGTAATGTATAGAAACTAAATCTGCTCCGTATTCAATGAATTCTTCAACATACTTTTCAGGTTCTAAAATCATTAAATGTACATCCACGAATTTTTTTGCGTGTTGCTGAATGGTTTTCATTACCGGAAAACCAAAAGATATATTGGGAACAAATCTTCCGTCCATTACATCAACATGTAGCCAATCGGCTTGAGAATTGTTGAGCATTTCAATATCTCTTTGCAGATTCCCGAAGTCTGCGGATAATAGGGAAGGAGCGATGAGTTTAGTTTTCATTTTACTTATATTCTTTTACCTTTTATTTTTATCTTTTACTTAAATCAATGATACTTCAGTTTCATTTCCGGTGTTATCTTCAATAGTGTTTCGTAAATTAATTGAATCACATTTCCTACATCTTCTTTTGAAACCATTTCCACTGTGGTATGCATGTATCTCAATGGTAAAGAAATCAATGCGCTTGGTACACCTCCGTTTGAATGGGCAAACGCATCAGTGTCCGTTCCTGTAGCTCTGCTTGCGGCAGCTCTTTGGAAAGGAATTTCTTTCTTTTTAGCAGTATCAATAATCAACTCTCTGATGACATGATGAACGCTTGGCGCAAAGAAAACTACCGGGCCATCACCACATTTTTGATCTCCTTCTTTTTTCTTCTCAATCATTGGAGTTGTGGTGTCATGCGTAACGTCTGTTACAATGGCAATATTTGGTTTGATGGTATCAGCAATCATATCTGCGCCATACAAACCAACTTCTTCCTGAACAGAATTGGTAATATATAAGCCAAAAGGAAGTTGTTTTTTATTCTCTTTTAAAAGTCTTGCAACTTCAGCAATCATGAATCCGCCGATTCTGTTGTCTAAAGCTCTGCAGACAAAATAACGGTCATTCATTTCGAAAAACTCGTCAGGATAGGTAATCATACATCCAACGAAAATTCCCAAATCTTCAACTTCCTGTTTTGTAGTTGCACCACAGTCTATGAAAATATTTTCAATTTTTGGGGTTGGCTCATTTTGGTTGGCACTTCTTGTATGAATTGCAGGCCATCCAAAAACCCCTTTTACAATTCCTTTTTCACCGTGAATATGGACGATTTTTGAAGGGGCAATCGTTTGATCTGAGCCTCCGTTTCTGATAACATAAATCAGTCCGTCATCTGTAATATAATTGACATACCAAGAAATTTCATCAGCGTGAGCTTCAATCACCACTTTGAATTCTGCTTCAGGATTGATGATTCCGTAGCAGGTTCCGTAGTGATCAACCTCGATCTTGTCAACGTATGGAGTAATGTAATCCATCCAGACTTCCTGCCCTTTGTGTTCGTACCCGGTTGGTGATGAAGTATTTAAATATTTTTCTAAAAATTTCAAAGATTTCTTCTCAAATTTCATATTTAAGGAATGATTTTTGTAGTTAAGTTTCGTTATAATACGTGTAAAAATAATGAAATTTCATAAAATCACCTTTCTTTTTCTGTTCTTTTTTGGTGTTGCTGCATTCGGGCAGCAAAGGGATTCTATTATTGCTAAACCTTTAAGTCAATACCCTCAAGATCAGTTAAAAACTGATGAATTTGGCAATAAATATTATTATGACGAAAGGCAAAAAGCAAAAATCTATGAGATTAATGGTGAGACTGTAGTAGTGATGGATGAATTGGTTTTGCTTAATAAACCTAAGTTCAATAATCAACTAGATAAGAATTACTATTTCTTCCTCAATAAAAAATTATATAGAGTGTATCCTTTATTTTTAACGGCATTGCAGCAATACAGAGATATTCAGGTTGAAATGAAAATCATGGATACCGCAGCCAAAAGGAAATATATCAAAGACCGTCAGAATATGCTGGCAGACCAATATGAAAAGCAACTGAGAGATTTAACGACAACAGAAGGTCAGGTTTTTGCTAAATTAATGAACAGAGCGACCGGCAAAAACGTTTTTGAAATCATTAAAGAAATGCGTGGTGGCTGGAGTGCTTTCTGGTGGAATGTAAAAGGTAAATTGGCAGACATCGATTTAAAAGACCGATACAATCCCCATAAAAACAGAACTGATGAGTTTTTAGAGTCTTTATTGCAATCCAATTGGAATTCAGGTTATTTGCAGCCTTATCCTGGAGCAAGAGATTTTAAAGTTTCCAAATAATAAAAATTCCTGTAAAAATATTTACAGGAATTTTTCTTTTAATTTTTCAAAAACAATTTTGTCAACCGGTAACGTAAAAGGATTTACTTCTGTATCTATAGAAAGCCACTCTGTTTTTTCTATACACGGATCAAGAATCAGAAAATCTTCTTCATTGGTAATTTTCACCATATAATATATTGTAAGGAGTTGCTCATTTTCTCTGAATCTGGAAACTAAGAAGTCTTCCTGAGTGTAAAGATGTTCTACGATATCTATTTTTACGTTAAGTTCTTCGTCAAACTCACGGTGAAGGCATTCTGTTAATCCTTCTCCAAATTCTAATCCGCCACCTGGAAACTTTAATAAAGGCTGTCCTGCATATTCTTCAAAAAGCGTGAGAACTTTATTGTCTTTTACTGCACAGGCATAAACTCTCACGTTAATCTTATCAATCATATTTAATATTTTGTAAAGCTAAAATAAGGAAAATAGTTAATAGTTATCAATTATGAATTATGAGTTTTCAAAATCTGTAGTCTTTGGTGGATTATTAACTACAACTAATAACACATCATTCACTACTTATAACTTTATAGCATTGATCATTTCTCTTTTTCCTGGTGGGCCCTGCTTTTTTTCTACCTTAAAATTAAGCTCTTTCAGAATTCTTCTCACACTTCCTTTTGATGAGTAGGTCGTTAACAATCCGTTGACACTCATTTTATCTGAAACCATCTCGAATAGAGGCTTTTCCCAAAGGTCGGGCTGTACTCTTGCACCAAAGCAATCATAATAAACCAGGTTAATCTTCGGTAAATCAATGTTTTTAAGGTCAAAAAAGTCACATTGAATCTTTTTCAGATTAAAACCTTTAATGATTTCTTGCGATTTCTCCCAATCAGTTTGATGAATTTTTTGATAAATATTCTTTAATTCTGGGTTATCAAAAAGGTCAAAGTAGGCTAGATTTTGGATTTCAGATTCATTTATCGGGTATTTTTCAAGCGTAAAATAGTTGACAATATGATTTTTGTCAGTTTTTAAATATTCATTAATTGTCACCAAAACGTTTAAACCTGTTCCAAAACCGAGTTCTAAAATGTTAATTTCGTAATCATTTATCAGATTTAATCCGTTTTTGATAAACACGTGTTCGGCTTCCTGCAATGCACCGTGGTGTGAATGATATTTTTCGTTTAATTTATTGATAAACAATGTTTTACTGCCGTCGTTTGTGGTTCTGATTTCTCTTTCCAAAGTATTTTTTTTCAAATTTAATGTAAAATTTTTATATTTGAAAAATTATGTTAAATTTGTAGAACATCATAAAAATTTTAAGAAATGATAATTCAAAAAACAGAAAACTCTAGAATTTCTACTTTCGATCCCAATAATTTTTCGTTCGGAAATACTTTCAGTGATCACATGATCATCTGTGAATATGAAGACGGTAAATGGGGCGATGTGAAATTGGTTCCTTATGGTCCTCTTTTGTTTACTCCTGCGATGATGGGAGTAAATTACGGACAGGCTTGTTTTGAAGGCATGAAAGCTTACAAAGACAATGACGGACAGGTTTTCCTTTTCAGGCCCGAAAAGAATTTTGAGCGTATCAATAAATCTGCAAAACGTTTGGCAATGCCGGAAGTTACTGAAGAAATATTTTTAGATGGTCTTAAAGCATTAGTAAATATGGATAGAGAATGGATTCCTCAAGGTGAAGGGAATTCTTTATATATCAGACCGTTAATTTTTGCTACCGAAGAGGCTTTGAAAGCAAGAGTTGCCAATAAATATATGTTTGCAATCGTGGCAACACCTGCAAAAATGTATTATACAGAACCCGTATCTGTGAAAATTTCTGATCATTATTCAAGAGCAGCAAGTGGTGGAGTAGGTTCAGCAAAAGCAGCGGGAAACTATGCAGCTTCTTTCTACCCGACTCAGTTGGCGATTGAAGAAGGTTACGATCAAATTATCTGGACAGATGATGCAACTCATGAATACTTTGAAGAAAGTGGAACGATGAATGTTTTCGTAAGAATCAACGATACAATTTTTACACCTCCGACTTCTGAAAAAATCTTAGACGGAGTTACCAGAGACAGTTTCATTCAGTTGGCTAAGAAAAGAGGTTTTGAAGTTAAAGTAGAAGCAATAAAAGTAAAAGATGTTGTTGAAGCTCAGAAAAACGGAACTTTGAAAGAAGTTTGGGGAGTAGGTACGGCGGTTGTTACTACAGTTTTCCAGGCTTTAGGCTACAACGATGATAAGCTGGAATTACCAAGACTTTCAGACGAAGAAAGCTTTGCAGTAATCCTTAAAAATGATTTAGTTAATTTACAGACCAACCATTCAGAAGATCCTTTCGGATGGAGAGTTTTGGTTGAAAAAGATGTTTTAGAAACAGCTTAATTTCGATCATTTAATAATACAGAAGCCAGGATTTTTTCTTGGCTTTTTTGTTTCTCATTTAAGTTTAAATTTATTCTCTCGCAGATTAAACTGATTAAGCAGATTTTTATCTAATGTATTTATCTGCGTAATCTGCAAAATAAGCGAGAGCCAAAGAATATTTTTATTAGTTCAAATTTATTTTGATATTTAGAAACATTCGACATTTTAAAAATAAATTTCAAAAAAATATTCAAACTTTATTTTAATAAATTCATCAAGTTTTGTTAATCATTCCCGAAATGCGTATTTTCGCAAAAGTTTTATGAAAAAAATACTTCTCATCTCCGCATTAGGATTTTTAAGCTGCAAAAGAAATGCTCCGCAGGTGCATCCTCCGGTGGGTGGTGTATTGAGCCAGAGTGATCTTGATGTTTCAAGAAACAGAATGAAAAATCTAAATACTTTAGAAAGACAGCAGATTCAGGATTGGGTGAATGGTCAGGATATTAAATTTTATCCTACTCAGCTTAATTACTGGACGACCGTAGAAGGTTTTGACAAAAGACAAAGAAGACCGGATGATTCTCCGATTTCGTATTCTTACGATCTGTATGATTTTGATCAGACTAAAATTTATGACCAATCTATTCAAAGAAATGATGCGAGATTCGGGCATTTTGATGAGCTGAAGGCGGTAGAAAATGCATTGAGATACATGAATGACGGTGAAGAAGTAACGCTTCTTGTACCATCAACATTAGCTTACGGAACTTTCGGTGACGAAAATAAAATAGATAACGATATTCCTTTAATTATAAAATTAAAAGTTCTATAGAATGAAATTGTTTAACAAAAATATAATTCTGGCAGCAGCAAGTGTCTCGCTGCTAAGTTGTACACCAATTTATAAGAAAATGAACGTAGACAAAGAAACTTACGAAGGGCTTAAAGACGGACTTTATGCTAATCTCCAGACTACAAAAGGTAACTTGATTGTAAAGTTTGAAGACAAAAAATCACCAGTGACTGTGGCTAACTTTGTTGGTCTTGCAGAAGGTAAAATTGATAACAAAGCGAAAGCGAAAGGTGTTCCTTTTTATGACGGAACGATTTTCCACAGAGTAATCAAAGATTTCATGATCCAGGGAGGTGATCCTCAGGGAACAGGAATGGGAGACCCAGGATATAAATTTGAAGATGAGAAAAATGACCTTAAACATACAGGAAAAGGAATTTTGTCAATGGCTAACTCCGGACCAAACACCAACGGTTCTCAGTTTTTCATTACTGAAATCGCTACTCCTTGGTTAGACGGCAGACATACAATCTTCGGAGAAGTGGTAAAAGGTGACGATGTGATTGACGCAATCGCTAACGTTGAAAAAGGTGCTCAGGATAAGCCTAAAACTGATATCGTACTTGAAAAAGTAAGCATTTTCAGCAAAGGTGATGAGTACAAAGGTTACGATGCTGCAAAAACTTTCACTGAAGGGAAAGCTAAAATCGCTGAAAACAATAAAGCTTTCATTGCTAAGGAAGAAGCTGAAAAGAAGAGAAAAGAAGAAGAGTTTAAAGCAAATCAGCAGAAAATGGTTGATGATGCAAAAGCAGGAATGCAGGTAACTGAATCTGGTCTATACTACAAAATCACTAAAAAAACTGAAGGAAAAGCTCCTAAAGCAGGCGATAATATTTCTGTACATTATGCAGGAAAATTAGTTGACGGAACTGAGTTTGATTCTTCTTTCAAAAGAGGTGAGCCTCTTGAGTTTCCTGTAGGAACAGGCAGAGTAATCAAAGGTTGGGACGAAGGAATTCTTTTGTTAAAAGAAGGTGAAACAGCTACACTTTTGATTCCGCCGGCAATGGCTTACGGAGAAAGAGGTGCAGGAGGAGTTATCCCGGCAAATGCATGGTTAATCTTCGATGTGGAATTGGTAAAAGTTCCTTAATCGAATTGATATAAATAGGAAAGCCGTCTCGCAAGAGACGGCTTTTTTGTTGACGGTTTTTTGATTTTGAATAACGATCTGATTGTTTTTGTAGCACTCCTACAGAGTTCTAATTGCCAGCATTTTATTTTTAGACTACAAACATTTTGCTCCTACGGAGCGTACTTTTCGTTAAAACGAATTGTATAAATTTAATCATTAGATAAACATTGAAAGTATTATCTGTAGCTCCGTCAGGAGCAATGTGTGTGTAGAAACAATCAACGAAAAAAGCGTTGCGTAAGAACGCTATGTCTTTGCGAATCATCTTTCATTAATGAGATATCTAATTCTATCTAAACACCTGGTTTAATCACCTTTCTTTCCCCAATCTGCTGTCTCCACATTGCATAATACAATCCTTTTAAATCTAAAAGATTCTCGTGTGAACCTGTTTCAATTACTTTCCCACGCTCCAAAACATAAATTCGGTCTGCGTGCATAATCGTGCTCAATCGGTGGGCAATCAATACAGTGATTTGTTCCTTTTCTTCAGAAATCTCTTTAATAGTAGATGTGATTTCCTCTTCGGTAATGCTGTCTAACGCAGAAGTTGCTTCATCAAAAATCAACAAGTTAGGTTTTCTCAGCAAAGCTCTGGCAATGGCAATTCTTTGTTTTTCACCACCGCTCAGTTTCAGTCCGCCCTCACCGATGACGGTGTCAATTCCATTTTCGGCTCTTTCTATTAATGTCTTAGCACTTGATTTATTTAAAGCTAAATCTAAATCTTCATCTGTAGCATTCGGATTCACGAATAATAGGTTTTCTTTGATAGTTCCGGCAAAAAGCTGTGTATCCTGTGTTACAAAGCCAATCTGATTTCTCAATTCATCAAAGTCAAATTCTTTTCCGTTAATTCCATTATAAAAAATTGAACCTTCTTTTGGTCTGTACAATCCGACTAATAATTTTACCAAAGTACTTTTCCCCGAGCCACTTGGGCCGACAAATGCGATTGTTTCACCGTTTTTAACTTCAAATGAAATATCATTTAATGCTTTATAAGAAGCACTCTGATGTTGAAAAGAAACATGATTAAAGTCTAATTTCTCTACTGCGCCAATCTGCTTTGGAGTCAGTGGTTTTTCCTCAACCTGCTTTTTCATTAGATTATCAAAGTTGTGAAGCGATGCTTCAGCTTCACGGTAAGAGATAATGATATTTCCGATTTCCTGCATCGGCCCGAAAATAAAGAAGCCGTAGAACATTAATGATAAATACTGTCCAGGAGTGACGATATTTCTGAAAATCAAATATAAAAGGGTCAGTGTAATCAGCTGTTGGAGAAAATTCACCATCGTTCCCTGAATAAAACTTAAAGAACGAATGCTTTTCACCTTCTTAAGTTCAAGTCCAAGAATTTTGTACGTATTGTTGTTCAGACGTTTTACTTCCTGTTTTGTTAACCCTAAACTTTTCACAATCTCTATATTGCGAAGACTTTCAGTGGTACTTCCTGCCAAACCTGTGGTTTCAGTAACAATAGTTTTTTGAATATTTTTAATTCTTTTACTCAGTAAATTGGTAATAAAAGCAATCAGAAAAATTCCCACTACATACACCGGCATAATCGACCAATGCAGACGAATTGCATACACCGATACGAAAATAATACTGACTAAAATTCCAAAAAAGATATTGATGAAGTTGGTGATAAATTTCACCGAATCTTCTCTTACTTTCGTCAGAATTGAAAGTGTCTCGCCACTTCTCTGGTCTTCAAATTCCTGATAAGGCAAAGCCATTGAATGCTGTAATCCGTCAGTGAAAATATTAGCCCCGAACTTTTGCGTAATCACATTCACCACATAATCCTGAAAAGCTTTAGCAATTCTGCTGATCATCGCAGTTCCTATCAATAACCCTAAAAAGTAAAATGCTCCGTGGTAAATATCGGTTCCGTATAAATACTCGTCTAAGCTTCTGGATACAACCTTTTCCTTATCAAAATGATTGGGATGCGTCACCAATTGGTCGAGAATATTTCCTGTAATAGCAGGACTGAATAAAGAAAAAACCTGATTGATGGTTGCCAAAACCAATGACAAAATCATCAGCCATTTATGAGGTTTTAAATATCGTAATAATGTTTTCATTCTAAAATAACTGCCTGCAAAATTACTGATATTAATCGGATAGCGTGTGGTATAAAAATAGATTTACAGCATAAGTTTTATATGAAAATGACCTTTAAAATTACATATATTTGAAAGCCGAATGAATCGGATTTTTAAATAACTTATATCAGTATGTACAAGACAAGACTTCTTACATTAGCATTCATTATATTTTCTTACATTTCTTTTGCTCAGACAAAGGTTAATATTGATGACCAGTCCATCAGGAAGTCGATCGTCTATTTTGTCAATAGTATTAAATACAAAAAAATAGATCAGGCTGTCGATTGTATTTATCCTAGATACTTTTCGATTATTTCTAAAGAACAAATGACTCAACTTCTAAATATAACCTATAACAATCCTTTATTGAAGATTGAAATTCAGGACATGAAAATTGGAAATATTGAAAAAACTGAGCTCATCGGGCGAGAATATTATTCTATTGTTAATTATTTTCCTAAATTGAAATGTAATGTAAGTGCAATGAATGAAGATATGAAGAAAAAGATAGGCGAGGCGATGATTTCTAAGTATGGAAAAGAGAATATTAAATACATCCAGACTGAAGGTTCATATATCATTAATGCAAATATGAGGGCATGTGCAATTTCTAGTGATAAAAAAAATTGGAAGTTTCTCATATTGGAGAAACAATATAAACCTCAATTGGTAAAGATTCTTCCGAAAAAGATTCTGGACAAGATATAAATTGAAAAAGTAATCAATTCTTTATTGTCACGTTATATATAAATGGTTGAAATATGTAAAATTTCATTTATTCTATATTTAACAAGGAACAAAATTATCTGTTAAAAAACTTTCTTACAAAGTAAGATCTTATTCCGAGACTGTAATATCTCATTTCTCACTAGCAAGATAGCTTTCCGAAGTAGTAAGATTTATTCAGCAATAGCAAGATGCTTTTCCGTATTGGCTCGATAACATTCCGTAACGATAAGATGGTTTTCTTCGTTGGTGAGATAATATTTTGAGTAAGCCAGATAACATTCCTCAATAGTTAGATGCCTTTCCGAAGCAGAAATATGAAATTCCGGGTTGGTAAAATAGTATTCCGATATCGTCAGCTTACTTTAGATGTTTATTACATTGGATATTAACAAAATAATCAAATGATAATACAAAAATTCCCTATTTTAGTGCAAATTACTGGCATGAAGAAAAGTTTATTCTTTTTTTTTATATTCTGCATCACAACGGTTTCAGCACAGGGGAAAAGGTTTTTCGAAAGTGGGGAAGCAGTGCTTAAAAATTCTGTAGAGAAGATTAATCTTACTTTTGAAAATGAATTGCCTTTGGTAAAAGTGATGATCAATGGAAAATCTTATCAATTTCTGTTTGATACCGGTGCACCGACGGTTATTTCTTACTCAGTTTATAACGAAATGAACCTTAAGAAAAAGCATAAAAGCAAAGTAGGAGATTCACAGAAAAACAAGCAGGAACAGATTTTCACACTATTGCCCGAAATGACAGTTGATCAGATTGTTTTTAAAAATATCGGAGCAATGGTGATGGATCTTCAAGGTCATGAATTTGGCTGCCTGAAGATTGACGGAATCATTGGTGCGAACCAAATGGCCAAGCTATTTTGGAGAATCAATTATTCTGAAAATCTGCTGGAGGCTACAAAAGATTTAAAACAATTTTCGACGGAAGATTACGAAATGGTTTTCACCTTTCGGACAAAACCTCAAAAGAGTCCGATTATAGAAACTGAGATTCTGGATAAGGATATAAACATGACTTTCGACACTGGTTTTACCGGAGGAATTAAAATTTCGGACAGTAATTTTGATCCTAAAAATACAACGGTAAAATATTTAGAAACTTTCGGTATGAACTCTGTAGGCGCTTATGGCGCAGGGAAACCGGTTGCTTCGTATTATTTCAGACCGGAAGAAGTTGTTTTGGCAAATCAACAATTTAGCGATGAAATTGTAATGACAGGAAGTTCCAGCCTCCTTGGAAATGAGTTTCTTAAAAAATTCAAATTCATTATCGACTGGCAAAATCATAAAGTCTATTTGCACCGCATCAAAAATTCTCCCTCAAAAATGGAATCTTTTGGTTTTGCCTACCGTTTTATTGATCTCAAAGCAAAGGTAGTTTTGGTGTTTCCCGAAAAGGATTTCCCTATCAAGATTGATGACGAAATTGTAAGCATCAACGATACCAGTTTTGAAAATTTAAATAATGAATCTTCGTGTGAATATCTCTTAAACAGAGTTGAAAAGAATACAAACTCTATTAAAGTTAAAGTAAAAAGGGATGATGAAATTCTTGATTTTACGGTTGATAAGAAGGAATATTTAAATTGATATCATCTTTTAAGTCTCGTCAATTCGAGTAGATTTTTGAAGAAAACCGTATCGAGAATTATTGTGATTACAAACTTAAACTATCTATAATCAAGACCATTTCGCAGACTTAATCACTTCTATTGCGACTAGATTTACTTCCTCATTAATTTCATTTTGTGTTGGAGAAGTCGCAATCTGAAGAATTCTTTCCTGAACTTTTATACTCTTAGTTGAATTTCCACAGACTGAAATTACCCAATATTTCCATACTTCGTCATTGGTATTCAGTACAAACATAATCTCGTCCTCAATATCATCTTGATAACGCAACAAGTTATCTGCCATTACTCCTGCAATTGGCCAATTTATATCCTGCACCATGTCATAAGCTCTGGAACAATTGATTTGACTTCTTCGTAAGTATAATCTTCAAGCTTATAAAAAGGCGAGCAAATCGCCTTTATCTTTAGGGATTAACTCATTTAGATTCATTATTTTGTTATTTTATTTAATACTAATGACAACGAAACGCCGTCAATTCGAGTAGATTTTTGAAGAAAACCGTATCGAGAATTATTGTGATTGATGATAAACTATTTCTCGAACCAAGGTTTTGAGTTAACCCTAGGATTCATTAGTGATCTTATTTTTTTATTTTGAATTTTTCCTATTTTAGAAAAAGTAAATAGTTTATTGTCTTTATAGAAAAGTTTTTTTGGAGGTAAATTCCGACTCTGACCACCACCTGAAATTACATTTAATGCATATTCATTATTGGTTATCTCATTTGATATTTTATCTGAAGATAAAACCATTTCAATTTTGTTTTCTGATTTTAAAGTATCTTTTATTTCATTTAACTTTAAATAAATATACTTATTACCTTCAATTTTCCATCTGCCAATATTCCAGCTTGATGCGAGATCAATGTTCCAATAATATTCGAATGTATGATCTGAATTTAAAATTAATTTTTCACCAAACTCGTTTTTATACTCACCAAAAATTTTCTCTTGAGCATTAAAATATTGCACTGAAAGAATGATAATTAAAAAATAAAATGTTTTCATTTAATTGCAATTTCATCTACCAATTCTTATCAATCATATAAATCATCTGTGTCATCACCGTGGCACCAAGCAACAATTCTCTTCGGTTCACTTTTTCAAAAGTATCTTCTTCAGTGTGGTGAATATCAAAATACCTTTGAGAGTCGGGCACTAATTCTGCCGTCGGAACTCCCATATCTTTCAGCGGATAAATATCCGTCCCGGAATATCTGCCTTCAAAATCATAAGCTCCATACGGTAAAAACAAAGCCGACCAGCTTTTGATCTCTTTTCTTTTGGCATCATCCATTTCAAGGGCAACACCTCTTGGAGAAAATCCACCCGCATCAGATTCTAAGGCAAAAAGATGTTGTTCACCTTTTTCTTTGACGCTTTTTCCATATTGTATTCCGCCTTTTACGCCGTTTTCTTCATTGGCAAAACACACCACACGAATGTTATGATTATTTTTGATACCTAAATTTTTAAATGTTCTTAAAACTTCAATGCTTTGCACAATACCTGCTCCGTCATCATGAGCACCTTCGCCAACATCCCAAGAATCTAAATGGCCACCCACAACAATAACGCTCTGATCTTTTTTACCGGTGATTTCACCAATGACAGAATAGGAAAGTTTTTCGCCTTTCATTCCGCAGTTGGAATTCAGTTTTGCAATGATCTTTTGTGATTTTAAAAGATTTTCAAGCTCATCTGCCGTTGTATTTCCTATGGCAACCGCAGGAATTTTGGCTACGTCATCTTTGTATCTCATCGCTCCGGTATGCGGAACGTCATCAAAAGCTGATGACAACGATCTCACGATGGCAAACTTTCCGCCTTTTTGTGCGGCCAGCATCGCTGAAGTTGAACGGTATGCAGACGCATCGCTGTATCCTTTAAAAGTTTCGATGTACGACTGACTGAAAGGGTAGTTGAAGAATACAATCTTACCCTTTACCTTTTCGTCCGGAAGTTTTTCGTATTCTGCAAAAGATTTCACCATGATAATCTCTCCTGAAACATCTTTTCCGCCTGTACCCTCAGAATTTCCGAGGGAAAGCATTTTTAAAGATTTCCATTGACCATCATGAATTTTAATCTGTAAAGATTCTTTTCCTCTTTCCCAAACCGGTATCATTACTTCCTGAAGCCATACTTTATCTGCTCCGGCATCACGAAGCTTCTGCGCAGCCCACTGAACCGATTTTTCATACGCCTCTGAACCGCTCAAACGATGACCGATATTTTTCGTTAAATCTCTTAGCTCATTGTAAGCTTTTCCTTTATTTAAAATCTCGGTTGAGATTCTGTTGAATTGGATGGAGTCTTCTTTGGATTGAGCAAATATATTTAAGCTTAAAAATACTGTAACTGCTACTATTATTTTTTTCATATTACCAATTCTTATCAATCATAAAAACCATCTGTGTCATCACAACAGCTCCCAAAAGCAATTCTCTTTTGTTCACTTTATCGAAAGCATCTTTTTCAGAATGATGGTAATCAAAATATCTTTGGGTGTCAACGACCAATTCCATTAACGGGATATCTAATTTTTTCAGAGGAGCGATATCCTGAATGGCGTAGGTCTGATCAAAATCGTAAACGCCATACGGAAGAAAATACTCTTTCCATGGAAAAATTAGACGTCTTCTTTGTGGCGACATGTCAAGGGAAAAACCTCTTGGTGAATACCCACCCGAATCTGAGCCCAAAGCGATAATATGTTTTTCTTCTTTCTTTTTTACTTGTGCTGCGTACGTTTCTCGGCCTTGTCCACCATTTTCACTGTTGGCATAGAGTACAACTCTAATCGTGTGATTGTTATCGTAACCCAAAGCTTTAAAAGTCCGTAAAACTTCCAGACACTGAACAACTCCCGAGCCATCGTCATGCGCACCTTCTGCAAAATCCCATGAATCGAGCTGAGCACCTAAGACAATTACTTTAGCATCTTTTTTTCCGGGAATTTCTCCGATGATATTATGATTAATGGCTTCGCCTTTTGATTCGGCGGTCATATTCAGTTTTGCTTTGACGGCTTGTTTTTTTAACAATTTCTCCAACTCGTCTGCAGATTTTACTCCAATGGTAACCGCCGGAATTTTTACTTTGTCGTCGGGTTCATAATAGATCTGTTTTGCATGCGGGATATCGTCTGAAGCAGTCGTCAATGATCTTATAATTAAACCTCTAGCTCCTTTTTTACCAATTACAGAAGCGGAAAGTAATTTAGATTTAGCAGCAATCAGATAAGAATCTACCGTGCTGATCAATTTCTGGTCGATAGGATAGTTGACGAAAATAATTTTATCTTTTACCTGCGTACTCGTCAGATTGACTAGCTCCTGAACATCATTTACCAAAAGAATATCATAAATCATATCTTTCCCGCCGGTGCCTTCAGAATTCCCGAAAGACAGCATACGGATGTTCTTCCATTCACCATTTCCGGCTTTGATCTGTAAAGATTCTCTGCCTCTGATCCAGATGGGAACTCTTACTTCCTGTTTCCAAATGTTTTCGGCGCCTGCTTCTTTGAGGTTTTTCTCAGCCCATTCTGTGGCTTTTGCATAACCTGGAGTTGCACTGAAACGCGGTCCGACACCTTTTGTCAACTCGCCAAGATTATCGTACGCAGTTCCGTTGGTCATTATTTCATCTGAAATTTTCTTAAACTCATCAATATAATTGAATTTCGGAATCGGCTTCGGTTTTTTGACGGGCTTCTTTTGAGAAAATAAAAATCCACTCAAAAAGAGTGGAAATATGATGAGCAGAATTTTTTTCATTGTACTGACCTTTTTCTTTTCGGTGCATAAAAATAAAGAAAAATTAAGTAATTCTGATAGGTATTGCTTTTTACTGAGGTTTTTTAACGCAAAGGACGCAAAGATTTTTTAACTACTAACTGTTTTTTAAGTTGATCAAGGCGTTCCACTTTGCTAATTCCACAAAGATTTTAAATTGAATATTAATTTTAATGGTAAAAAAAATCCTCAAAATTATTAATAATTTTGAGGAAATATGATATTCTAATTTTCGCTTTGGATGGTAAGCAATCAGCTAAAAATCAATAGCCAGCAGCCCATTACTTCATGTCGTACATCAACAGAGCAGTCACCAATTTGGGTTCAATGAATGTACATTTAGGAGGCATACGAAGTTTTAAATCAGATATTTTAATCATATCATTAAAGCTTACAGGATAAATTCCGAAACCTACTTTTCCTTCGCCGCTATCCACTTTCTCCTTTAAAAGCTTGATTCCTTCGATGTTTGAGCTTCCTTTGATATAGGAGATCTGGTCTGAACTGTCTGAATCTTCAATATTCAAAATATCTTTAATAATATATTTATCTAAAAGATGATGATCTAAATTATCCAGAGACATCTCCTGAGAACGAAGGTCATGCTTTACGTGAAGAGAGTAGAACTTCCCATCAATGTACATAGAAATGTGGAATTTCTGTGACGGATAGTAAGGTGTTTCTTCTTTTTCGTGAATTAAGAAATATTTCTCAAGACTTTTCAGAAATTCTTCTGTCGTCAAATCTCCGATGCTCTTTACAATTCTGTTATAGTCATGAATCTTGATTGATTGGTTGGAAACGATGAAACTATACACAAAATTGTATGCTTCAGTTCCGTTATGTTTTTTGTTTTTGTCTTTCAGACGCTTTGCGTGAAGCGCAGTAGAACCAATTCTATGGTGACCGTCAGCAATGTAAAAAGAATCGATCTGATCGATCACTTCCTTGAACTGCTGAAGTTTCAAACGATTGTCTATTCTCCAGATTTTGTGTCTGATTCCTACTGTATCTACATGATTGAAAATCGGAACATTTTTCTCTTCATGATTCATCAATAATTCTATCTTTGAATTAGAAGGGTAGGTCAAAAGTACAGGCTCTGCCTGAAGGTTAACCTTGTCTAAATAGTGCGCCAGTTTCTCTTTTCTCTGAGGAATGGTGCTTTCGTGTCTCTTTATTTTTCCGTTCCAGAAATCTTCTATATTTGCCAAACCGAGAAGCCCCCTGAAAATCTGTTTGTTAGGATAAATCTGCTCATAAAGATAGTATGACGAACTATCCTGAACGAGTGTCTTATCTTCCATCAGTTCTTCAAAAGTTGAGCGTATCTTCCTTAAATTCCGGTCTACATCTTTAGATTTACTTACAACATAAGGTTTGATCATATTGATGTAAGTCTTTTCTTTTTGTGCTTTTTCAGCAATTTCAGCCTGTGTGAAATTATCTAAAGGATGAGTAGGAAATGTAGACTCATGATCTTTATGAGGTCTTATTCCACGGAAAGGTTTGAAAACTGGCATATATAATTTATAGTTTCTTTTTAATCTCAATAATCTGTTCTGCAAGCTCTACCCCTATTTTTTCCTGAGCATCGATGGTGTTTCCGCCAAGATGGGGTGTAAGAGACAGGTTAGGATTCATTAATAAAATAAGTTCTGGAGTTGGCTCGGTTTCAAAAACGTCTAATGCTGCTCCTGCAACTTTCCCTGATTCGATATAATTGACTAAGGTTACTTCATTAATGACACCGCCTCTTGCAGTATTTACAATAAATACCCCGTCTTCCATTTTTTCAAATTCAGGGGTATCTATGACATATTCATTCGTTTTAGGCGTATTGATGCTTATAAAATCTGTGTCTTTGTAGAAAGCATCAGAATCGTTGGTTGATGTGATTTCAAAATCAACGGTTTGTCCATCAAAAAAACTTAAACTGATAGTTTTAGTTTTTGGTTTTCTTGTCAAAACTTTTACTTTCATTCCTAAAGAAATTCCCATCTTCACCACTTCCTGACCAATACTTCCAAATCCTATCACCCCCAAAGTTTTACCAGAAAGTTCATATGCATTGTTGAAAGACTTTTTCAAAGCATTGAAATGAGTATCTCCTTCCAATGGCATCAATCTGTTGGATTCGTGAAGAAATCTTGCTAAAGAAAAGAAATGCGCAAAAACCAACTCAGCGACTGATCTTGATGATGCATTGGGTGTGTTGATCACGTACAATCCTTTTTCTATTGCATATTCCACATCAATATTGTCCATACCGACGCCGCCTCTTCCGACAATTTTCAGACCCGGACAAGCATCAATCAAATCCTGTCTTACTTTGGTAGCACTTCTTACCAAAAGAACATCCACATTATTTTCATTAATGAAATTGATAACGTGATCCTGCGCAACTCTGTTGTCAAGAACTTCGATTCCTGCTTCTTTTAAAGCAAGCTCTCCTGCTTTGGAAATTCCGTCGTTAGCTAAGACTTTCATATTGTTGTTTTAGATGTTTAGATTTCAGATATTAGATTTCAGACTTTTTTGTCTGTTATCTGATGTCTTTAATCTGTTAATCTTTTTAATTTTTTGCGTTGCCTAATTTAAGTTATTTTATTGACTTCATCACATCCACCAAAACCTGCACGCTTTCAATAGGTAAGGCATTATAGAGACTTGCTCTGTATCCCCCTAAACTTCTGTGACCGTTCAGTCCGCTGATTCCTGCAGCTTTCCATGCAGCATCAAATTCTTCTTTTTTGCTGTCGTCAATTAATTTAAATGAAACATTCATCAAAGAACGGTCTTCTTCTACGCAGAACGTTTCAAATAATGGGTTGCTGTCGATCTCGTTATACAGAAGTTTTGCTTTAGCTTCGTTTCTTGCTTCAGCAGCAGCAATTCCTCCGTTGTTTTCTAAATGCTGTAATGTCAATAAAGATGCATATACAGGGAAAACCGGTGGAGTATTGTACATTGATTCTTTTGAAATATGCTGAGAATAATCTAGAATTGAGAACATGTTTTCTCTTCCTGTTTTACCCAAAATTTCTTTTTTGATCACCACTAAAGTTACTCCTGCAGGTCCCATATTTTTCTGGGCTCCGGCGTAGATTAAATCAAATTTAGAAAAATCTAGCTGTCTTGAGAAAATATCAGAACTCATATCGCAAACCATTAAAGTATCAACTTCAGGGAAGGATTTCATCTGAGTTCCATAGATTGTATTGTTTGAAGTACAGTGGAAATAATCGTATTCTGAACCAATTGTATAATCTTTAGGAACGAATGAATAGTTTTCTTCTTTTGAAGAACCCACCACATCTACGGTTCCAATTTTTTTAGCTTCTTTAATAGCTCCTGCAGCCCAAGTGCCTGTATCTGTATAAGCCGCTTTTCCTCCAACTTTCATCAAATTGTAAGGAACCATCGCAAACTGCAGACTTGCGCCACCTCCCAAATACAAAACTTCATAATCATCACCCAAATTCATCAGTCTTTTTACGATTGCACGAGCTTCATCCATCACCGCAACAAAATCTTTGCTTCTGTGCGAAATTTCAAGAAGAGATAAACCAATCCCGTTAAAATCTAAAACCGCTGCTGCTGATTTTTCGAAAACTTCCTGAGGTAAGATACATGGTCCTGCGCTGAAATTGTGCTTTTTGCTCATAATTTTACTTTTTGTTTTTTGAGATTTTGCGGATTTCTCAATCTGCTATTTCGTATTTGATTTATAAAATATTAAAGATAAAAAAACCGTCTCAAGAAAAATGAGACGGCGTATTTTTATTCACCGTGTAAGAATGCTTTTTTGTTTAATAATGCCTCTTCAGATTCTACATGATCTTCATCCGGAACACAGCAGTCTACAGGGCAAACCGCTGCACACTGTGGCTCTTCATGGAAGCCCTTACATTCTGTACATTTATCTGTAACAATGAAATAAACATCGTCATTTACCGGCTCTTGTGGTGCATCTGCATCTACCGTTAATCCCGATGGTAATGTCACAGTACCTTTTAATTCGGTACCTTCGGAAGCTTTCCAGTCAACTGCTCCTTCATATATTGCATTGTTCGGACATTCTGGTTCGCAGGCTCCGCAATTAATGCATTCATCAGTTATTTTAATAGCCATCGCTAATTTTTTTTAAATTTGCACAAAATTACAAAATATTCCCCACTTTTACAGTAATTATGAATATCGAAAAACAAGTTTTAGGACTTATTAAATTAAGTGATTATATAAAGAGCTATTTAGCAGAAAATAATGAAGATTTTAACGAAAATGATTCTGAATTTGAATCGGTCGTAAAAAAATCTGAAATAGAAAACCCTTGGTTTACCATAGAAAATCAGAAATTTGCTTTAAAGCAGTGGTCGGATTTGTTGACGGAGGATAATCTGAAGTCTTGGCTCAACAATTATTCGCCATCAAAAACTTCAAAAAAGGTAGGATTGATCCTTGCCGGAAACATTCCTTTGGTGGGATGGCATGATGTGATTTCGGTGGTTTTGAGCAATCATATTCCTTTGATCAAATTATCTTCAAAAGACAAACAGATGGTTCCTTTTTTATTAAAAAAATGGGAAGAATTTTCTGAGAATGAAGTTGAATATGAGTTTGTTGAGAGGCTAACAGATTTCGATGCCGTTATCGCTACAGGAAGCAATAATACGGCGAGATATTTAGAATATTATTTTAAAAATCATTTAAGTATTATTAGAAAAAACAGAACTTCAGTTGCTGTGATCAAAGGTGATGAAACGGAAGAAGAACTGAAACTTTTGGCTCAGGATATTTTCCAGTATTTTGGTTTGGGTTGCAGAAATGTGACGAGACTTTTTATTCCCGAAGATTTTGTGATTGACCGAGTTTTTGAAAGCTTTATTGATTTTAAAGAAATTATCAATCATAATAAATATGCCAACAATTACGATTATAATCGTGCAGTTTATCTTTTGAATCAGGATCAGTTCTGGGATAATAATTTTGTGATGCTGAAGGAGGATGAAAAGCTTTTTAGTCCTTTGTCTGTGATTCATTTCAGCAGATATTCTGCTTTAGATGAAGTGGAAAAGTTCATTGAGGAAAACGAAGAGGATATTCAATGTGTTGTTGGTAAAAATGATTTGGGAATTGAAACAATATATTTTGGTGAAGCTCAAAATCCGGGACTTGGTACGTATGCAGATAATGTAGATACGATGCAGTTTTTAGAGGTTATTTAAATTATTTTTCTATTGCAGATTCAGCTGATTTTGCAGATTTATTTTAGTAAAGAAAATTTCCAATATCTTTTAAACCGCTGAGATTTCAAAAATTTAAAACAATCTCTTGATTATTATTACTAAATTTACCTATCAACGAAAAAATATTTAATGAAAAAAATAGCAATCATTCTGTCTTTTGCAGCATTCCACATGAGCTTTGCGCAGAAGGTGAAAAAAGCAGAAATTATAAAAGATAATCGAACGACTGAGCAGAAATTAGAACTCGACAAGAAGCAAAAAGAATTGTTCAACGGAAAATTTGAGCAATTTATCACTGCATTGAAAGCATCTGATAAAAGCACAATGGAAAGTCTGATGTCTGAAAAAACTAAATCGATGGTCACTGATAAGGTTTATGAAAACCTTACTAAAGACATTAATTTTACCAGAAAAATAGTGATTTATAAAACAGGTTATAAGTCTTTCATGAGCGGTGAAAATTTCCCTATGATTCAATATAAATATGCGGATGATCAGACAAAACCTGATCCGAAAGAAATTATTACCGCTATTTTTGAGGAGAACGGAAAAATTATGGGTATAAAACCTTATAAACAGACAAAGTAAATTTAAAATATTAAAATATAATATGATGACAGATGTTTTAGTTGCGCATTCAACCGATGTTGAAAAGGCAAGTTTTTACAAAAAAACCTATCTGCACGTAGCATTGGCAATTTTAGCTTTTGTAGGTGTTGAAACTGTTTTGCTGCAAACTGTTCCTGCGGAATATATTTACCTGATGATTGGTCAGAAGTACAGTTGGCTTTTAGTTCTTGGAGTCTTTTGGCTGGCTTCTTATTTAGCGTCAAAATGGTCGATGGCTCAAAGCAGATCAACACAATATTTAGGATTAGGATTCTATGTATTGCTTCAGGCAGTTATCTTTTTGCCGATGATGTACATTGCAATGGCTTATACTGATGGCGGACAAGTGATTTTTCAGGCAGCAACATTAACGATAGCAATGTTTGCCGGGATTTCGGCAGTAGCTTTTACTTCAAAAAGAGATTTTTCATTCCTAAGAAATATTATCACCATCGGTGGTTTTATTGCTATCGGATTAATCGTTGCCGGAATGATCTTCGGTTTTGACCTTGGACTTTGGTTCTCTGTGGGGATGGTGATTTTGGCTTCGGCTACAATTTTATATCAGACAAGCAAACTGAAAGATGCTTACGCAACCAATCAATACGTTGGAGCTTCTTTGCAGCTTTTTGCTTCAATCATGTTGTTGTTCTGGTATATCTTAAGAATTTTAATGAGCAGAAGAAGCTAATTAAAGTTATAAATTATAAGTTTTTGAGTTATGAATTTTCAAAACTCTTAAACCAAAAAAAATCCTGATGTTATTTCATCGGGATTTTTGCTTTTATTGAACATAAAAAGTACAAATTTTTTGAACGAATTCCACAAATAATTATTTTAAATTATTGCGTGGTACTGCAAGACATTCGTGAAATTAGTGTTTAAATTTTATTTGTCAATTGATCCTAAAACCTTTTGAGCAAAAGAGTTTAAAGCATCTTTTTCACTCATTCCGTTTTGTACGTTGGCGTGAACTTCTAAGGCTCCGCAGATATTGGTAATCAATTCTCCGGCAACATTTAAATCTTCTTCGCTGGTTCCTCTGAATTCGCTGAAACTTTCCAAAACTTCTAAAGTTTTTTCAAGATTTTCAGGAGTTTGATTTTGATAAAACTGTCTGATTACTGGTAATTTCATATTTGAATTTTATTTTTAAGTATCATAAAGACCCGCTTAAAGCAAATTCGTTATGATAATTCATTAAACAAGTTAATTAAACTTTCCGCCTGATTAGACTGAACCTGATTGACCAATTCACCATTTTTGAAAATAGCAAACGTTGGTAAGTTATCCACTTTAGCTAATTTTCTGCTCTCAGGAAGCTTTTCAGCATCTACATATAAAAATGGAATGGCATCATTTTCTGAAGCTAATTTTTTGAATTTTGGCTTCATAATTCTGCAGTTTCCACACCATGTTGCACCGTATTGTACCACTACTTTTTCATTGTCGCTTACAATATTTTGAAGTGTATCTTCTGTTAATTCTGTATACATAAGTTTATTTTTAGAAAAAAATAAACAATGTAGCAATCTAATAATTTATCAATGTACCAATTGAAAAAAAGATGTAAAATTGGTATACTGCTAGATTGCTACATTGTTATATTAAAATTAATTCATTAATTTTTCGCTAGATATTCAGCAGTAGAAGTTCTGTCAGCTTTCATTGCGTCTTTTCCTTCTTCCCAGTTTGCAGGGCAAACTTCACCGTGCTTCTGAACGTGTGTGTAAGCATCGATTAATCTTAAATATTCTTTTACGTTTCTTCCCAAAGGCATATCGTTTACAGACTCATGGAATACTTTTCCAGTTTCGTCGATCAGATAAGTTGCTCTGTACGTTACGTTTGAACCTGTGAAAAACTCATTTCCTTCTTCGTCAAATTCCAGATCCTGATCAACAATATCCAATAGATTTGCCAATTGTCTGTGAGTATCAGCTAAAAGCGGATAAGTAACTCCTTCAATACCACCGTTGTCTTTTGAAACATTTAACCAAGCAAAGTGTACTTCATTTGTATCGCAAGAAGCACCGATAACTTTGGTATTTCTTTTTTCGAATTCACCTAAAGCCTCTTGGAAAGCGTGAAGCTCAGTCGGGCAAACAAAAGTGAAATCTTTTGGATACCAGAACAAAATCACTTTTTGTTGGTTTTTTGTAGTTTCTTCAAAGATGTTGATTCTAAGATCATCACCCATTTCAGACATTGCGTCAATCGTTACGTTTGGAAATTTTTTACCTACTAAAGACATAATTTTCTAATTTTTGATTTATAATTTAATAGTGCAAATATATAATATTTTCATCTATCGAAAAAATGAATATTGATAAATAAAATCTATAATTGTTTTTCGTTATAATTCAATATGACAAAGCGGAAATTATTTTTAATTAATAAAATAAATTATTAACTTTGAGACTATAGAATTAAAGTTTCACCAATCAAAATCAATTATTGTTATGAAAAATTTAAAAACTCTTTCAAGAAAAGAACTGAAAAACATCAAAGGAGCAGCAGTAACTTCAAAATGTCCTCCTGGAAGGTATTATTGTCCCGAAGCTGATGTTTGTGTTGCGATTAATGAAGAATGCTATATTATCGTACCGGAAATACCTGTAGAAGTAGGTTCTCTTTAAATTAAATTAAAAAAGTTCTTCCATTAGGAAGAACTTTTTATTTAAACCGCTTTTTCCAAAACGTCTTTTATTCTTCTCATTGCTTCTCTCAGCTCTTCTTCAGAGGCCGCATAAGAGAATCTGATACATTCCGGGCTGCCGAAAGAAACACCTCCAACGCAACCGACGTGAGCCTGTTCTAACAAAAACATTGCAAAGTCATCTGCGTCTTTTATTTCAGTTCCGTTTAATGTTTTTCCAATATAGTAAGAGATATCCGGAAAGAAATAGAACGCTGCTTTAGGTAAAAGAACTTTAAATCCGGGAATTTCTTTCATTAAATCAAACATGACATTCCTTCTCTGCTCGAAAGCATCAATCATGTATTTGTACTCTGAAGGATCCGTTTTTAAAGCAACAATTGAAGCCCTTTGAGCCACTGTATTTGCGCCGCTTGTCATTTGTCCCTGAACTTTTTCGCAAGCTTTTGCCAACCATTCCGGACATGCAGAATATCCGATTCTCCAGCCTGTCATTGCGAAAGCTTTAGACATTCCGTTGATTACTGCGGTCTGTTCATAAACTTCTGGAAACTGAGCAATAGAAGTAGTTTTTGTTTCGTAATTGATATATTCGTAAATCTCATCTGAAATTACAGTCACATGAGGATATTTTGCAATTACTTTTGCTAAAGATTTTAATTCATCAAATGTATAATATCCGCCTGAAGGATTACATGGTGAACTGAATAGAACTGCTTTGGTTTTCTCATTAATGGCTTCATCCAGCTGCTCTGCAGTGATTTTAAAATCAGTAACATAAGAAGTAGGAAGCATCACAGATTCTCCACCCATCATTTTTACCATTTCGTCATAGCTTACCCAATAAGGAGTCGGAAGTATCACTTCATCTCCATCATTGATAATTGCTGCCAAAACATTGATGATCGCCTGTTTTGCACCGTTTGAAACACAAATTTGTGCCGGTTTATAATCTAATTGATTGTCTCTTTTTAATTTATCTGAAATTGCCTGACGAAGTTCCAGAAATCCAGGAACAGGCGAGTAGTGGCTGTAGTTTTTGTTAATTGCATCAAACGCTGCCTGTTTTATATTGTCCGGAACATCAAAATCCGGTTCGCCTAGCGTTAAAGAAATGACGTCAATTCCGTTAGCCTTCATTTCTCTGGCTTTATTTGACATTACGAAAGTCTGAGAGTATCCTAGTCTATTTACTCTGTCTGAAAGTTTATTCATGTATTCTTTTTGTCGTTTGTAACAAATATATATAAAAACTAAATGTTAATGAAATGTGGCCGGATATATTTTAAAACTTGAGCGCAGAAAATGCCTTTATTTCCATATTATCTGCAAAAAACATTCACTAAATATGAAATAAAACTTATTTTTGCTTTTTATATTCAATCGTATGTCAGTAGCGTTAATCCAAAAATATTTCCCGGAACTTTCCGAAAAACAAATCGAGCAATTTTCAAAATTAGAAAGCCTTTATAGTGAATGGAATGAAAAAATCAATGTCATTTCCAGAAAAGATATGGAATCGCTTTATGAGAAACATATTCTTCATTCTTTAGGTGTTGCAAAAATCATGGAATTTGCTCCGGGAACTAAAGTTTTAGACATCGGAACCGGTGGCGGTTTCCCCGGAATTCCTTTGGCAATTTTGTTTCCTGAAACAAAGTTTACGTTAATTGATTCTATCGGTAAGAAAATTACAGTGGTGAATGCTGTAGCAGAAGGCGTTGGGTTAACGAATGTAACAGCCATTCACGGCAGAGCTGAAAAAGTGAAAGAGAAATTTCATTTTGTAGTAAGCCGTGCAGTTACGCAGATGCCGGAATTTTTAAGATGGCTGAAAGGTAAATTTGAAAAAGAACAAATGAATGCTAAGCACAACGGTGTTTTATATTTAAAAGGTGGTGATCTGGCTGAAGAGTTGGCGGGATTAAAGTGCGAACTTTTCAGCCTTAAAAATTATTTTGAAGAAGATTTTTTTGACACCAAGAAAGTGGTTTATTTATCAAAAGGTAATTTTAATTCTTAATTCAATAGATTAGAGGAATAATTTTTGATAATTTACGTTTAATAATTATAAATTATTATAATACTATGAAATCGTTTTTAAATATTGGTTTATGTTTGGCTTTTGTCTCAGTTTCATTGATGTCTTGTAAAGATGATGATGATTACGAAACGATTGAGTCTGTTGATAGAATAAAGATTGACAGTGTGTCTATTGTAAATGATACGATGGATGTTTATTCAGTTCAAAGCATAAAAACGTATTCTAATTATACATCTGGTTGTCAGGGGTTTTACGGTTATGATTATATTCATAACGGAAATTTTGGTAGGGATGTTACTGCATATCAATTCAAAACCAACGGAATCTGTACACAAGCGGCTCATCAATCTGCCAATCAGCTGAATTTTAGTCCGCAACAAGCTGGAACGTATACATTCAGATTTTGGAAAGGCGACAATAATTGGATCACTAAAACGATTGTTGTAGAATAATGAAGTATGTATTTTTAGTTTTACTTTTGATTTCCAATATTTTATGGAGTCAGCGAATAGAGTGGAAGGAAGATAAGAAGTTGGGATGGAGTAATTTTAAAAGTAAGATTAATAACCAGCGAGGGAAAGATATTGTAGCCTACACGCATTGTGGATGGGCGTATTCTGTCATAAAATCATCAAACCCGAAAGGTGATGCCAAAGTAACTATAGAAACAATTTTTAACGAAGATAAATCCTGGAAAGACGACAAAAGGATCAATGATTATGTTCTCAATCACGAGCAGAAACATTTTGATATTGCTGAAATATTTGCCAGAAAAATCCGAAAAGAAATCGCAGAAAAAATAAAGACTACAAGCGATTACGACAAATATTTTCAGACCATGTACAATCGGGTTGTCAAAGATTATAAAAATTTTCAGGCTTTATACGATGGCGTTACAAAACATGGCATGAACAAAGAAAAACAAGCCGAATATGATACACTGATAAGCAATGAGCTTGAACAATTAAAAAACTTCCAAAAACCTTGAAATTTCTAAATAAAATCATCAACGAGCTGCTGGCGCAAAATACAGATTTGTCTCAGTTTAATATCGTTTTGCCAGGGAAAAGACCCATCGTTTTTATCAGGCAGATTTTAGAAGAACACAATTATTCGGGATTTCTTCCCAGCTTTTTTACGATTGAAGAACTTATTGTTGATATCGTAAATCTTCAACAGATTCAGGGGATTGCATTGTGGCTTTTTGCATTTGATGTTTACAAAAGTTTAAATCTTATTCCAAAAGATGATTTTGCTGAATTTTTGAAGTGGTTTCCAACTTTACAGAAAGACTGGGACGATATTCTGAAGTTTTCTGAAAGTGATGTTGCGGTTTTGCGGTATATGTTTGATGAAGAGCGTATCAAAGAATGGGCGCAAGATTTGGGTGATGAGGAAGAAGTTCCGAGAAAAAAGTTTCTGAATTTCTGGAGGAATATGAATGTCTTTTTGCCTGTCTTAAAGCAAAAACTAAAAGAAAAAAACTGGGCAACTCCGGGGATGATTCATGAATCTGCGAAAGAGAAAATTATTGATTTTGCGAAAAATACTGATAAGCATTTTGTTTTTTGTGGGTTTAATGCCTTTACTCCGGTTGAAGAAAAATTAGTCCGAAACCTTCTGCAGTGGGATAAGGCGCAATGTTTTTTTCAGGCAGACCACTATTATTTTGATGATGAAAGACAGGAAGCGGGAAAGTTTCTTCGAAATCATAAACTATGGAAAGAATTCAACGACAGCAGGGCTTTCAGTTGGATTGAAGACGATTTTAATCAGCCAAAAAATATTAAAATCTATGAAGTTTCGGGGAACGTTACCCAAACAAAAGTTCTTCCTGATTTATTTAAAGATATTGATAATAAGACTTTTACCAATACTGCTGTAGTTCTGCTAGATGAGAATCTTTTGCCTGCAAGTCTGGATGTGATGCACGACGTAGAAAATCTGAACATAACGATGGGTTTTCCGCTGAAAAACCTTTCATTTTCAAATGCGGTCAAACAACTTTTTTATCTTCAAAAACAATTAGAAAAAAATAAATCTTCCTATTATTACCGTGATATTTTTCCGATTTTGGAAGAGCTTCCGAGGACTGATGATGATGAAAATGTAATCAATAATTTTAAATCTAAAATTGAAGAAAGGAATATTGTCTACATTTCTGCCAATCTTCTGAACGAATTATTGAGTGACCTATCTTATTTTAATTTGCTTCAAAAGGCTAATTCCGGATATCTGTTTTTAGATATTTTAATTGAATATTGCCAGCGTATTAAATGGATGGAACTTGATGATATACAGTATGAAAACGTATCTCACTTCGAGAATGCATTTAAGATCATAAAAAATCAGATCACACCTTACGGTTTCGAAATAAAAATGGATACGCTGGAGATTTTAATTAACCAGTATATCAATTCAGAAAGCATCGATTTTCAGGGTGAGCCATTGAAAGGTTTGCAGGTAATGGGACTTTTAGAAACCCGTTTGCTTAATTTTGAAAATGTGATTTTACTTTCTGTAAATGAAGGAAAATTACCATTAGGAAATTCACAGAACACTTATATTCCGTTTGATATCAGAAAGCATTTTGATTTGCATACGTTTCTTGAAAATGATGGTATTTATGCCTATCACTTTTACCGTTTGATTCAGGATGCCAAGAATGTACATTTGTTGTTTAACGCTTTGAGTTCCGGTGTAAATACAGGCGAAAAAAGCCGTTTCATTACACAGATTGAAATGGAAAGCAGTCACAATATCGAACATTTGATTGTTGAAAATACTTCTGAACCTATTTCGAGTCAGCCAATTGAAATTGCAAAAACAGACATTGTAATAAAGCAGTTGGAAAAGTGGAAGGAAAAAGTTTCTGCTTCTCATCTTACAAGCTATTTGTATAATCCGATCGAATTCTATCTTTCAAAAATTTTAAATACCTCTGAAGCAGATGAAATTGAAGAAGAGCTATCCATCAGAAATTATGGAAATCTTGTCCATTACACACTTCAAGAAATTTATGAGCTTATAAAAGGTAAGGTTTTAAAATTAAATGATTTACAGGTTTCAATTAAACGAATAGATGAATTTATCAATATTGCTATTGAAAAGCTAAAACATCAACCTGAATTTTATAATAAAGGAATGAATTTCATTCACAAAGCGATTGCCAAAAAAGTAATTGAAAATATTCTGAATTATGATCTTGAATTGATAAAGCAAGGAAATTCTTTAGAAATAATCGATATCGAAAGAAGATTTGAAAGCGTAGATTTTTATTTGGATGAAGCTAAAAAAGACAAAGTTTCTTTCTTTGGATTCATTGACCGAATCGACAAACTGAACGGTACAGTGAGAATTATAGATTATAAAACTGCAAAAATTAAAAATTTAACGGTAAAAATTGATTCTGAAAATATTGATGATTATTTTCATAAAGATGACAGAAAGCAGGCTTTACAGCTATGTATTTATCAATATGTTATCCAGAGTTTACCTGAATTTTGGGGCTTCCCGATCGAAACAGGAATCTGGAGTTTTGCTGATGCTAAAAAAGGAGTTGCTTCTCTTGAGTTTGCTCAGGGAAATCTCGATGATGCCATGCAGTCTGTGAAAAGCCTGATTATGGAAATTCTAAACCCCGAAATTGGTTTTGTTGAGACTTTAAAAACATATCAGGCGAGGTAAAATTTATTTTGCTTTTTCGTAGACTTTTAGATTTTTATTCATTGTTTCGAGCTCGATATTTGATGAGATATTCTCAATGTTTTTCGTTGTAACCGTCATAAAATCAGTTTCAACTCTTAAAACAACACCCGGGAAATTGAAATAACTCATCGGTCCCGTTTTAATGGGTAACTCATCTGTGTACCAGACTTTTGCTTTTTTATGATTAGACAGTACTACCTCGATTATTTTGCAAGGATAGTTCAATATTTTGTCATCGCCTTCAAGTTTTTTACTTTCGTTAAAAATAGGAATTAGGTACTCGTAGAATTCTTCATTCTTTGTTTTTTTATAAGAATAGGCGCCAGGCTGATCTTTAAATTTAAATAATTTAATAGATTGAATTTGATAACTGTTTTTATACATTTTTGTAACATCAACAATATCACTTTCTTTAGTATCATAAATAATTGGCGGGGGGAATGACTCATAAACTGAGTTGCCATCGGAATAGGTAAGGATATGTTTTTGAGGTTGGTTGTCAGTTTCGATTATTTTTTTCTTAAAATCTTCACTTCCTGCGATTTCTTTGGGTTTTTGTGACTTAAATTGAACCTCATATTCAATTTTTAATGATTGAGAAAAAACGTTTACAAATGGAAGAAATAGGAGAGTGGCAATGTAAATTTTATTCATATTAAAATAAATAGTTAGATTTAATATCCTTGATGTGTGAATCAAATCTAATAAAATATTTTAGCGTGAAAGCATGGAAATCAAACTTTAAGATAACTTTAATATAGCAAAGAAAAAGTCCGGCTAAAAAACCGGACTTTCATTTATTTAAAAGGCATTAAATCCTGTAATATCTAAACCTGTAATCAGTAAGTGAACATCGTGTGTTCCTTCATAAGTGATTACCGATTCTAGATTGGCAGCGTGTCTCATCATCGGGAATTCACCCATAATGCCCATTCCGCCAAGAATCTGACGAGATTCTCTTGCAATGTCTATCGCCATCTTTACATTGTTTCTTTTTGCCATAGAAATTTGAGCCGGTGTTGCTATGTGGTCATTTTTCAATGTTCCTAACTGTAAGCAAAGCAACTGAGCTTTTGTAATTTCAGTTAAAAATTCAGCTAATTTTTTCTGCTGTAACTGGAATGCACCAACCGGTTTACCGAACTGTTTTCTCTCTTTAGAATACTGAACAGCAGTACAATAACAGTCAATTGCAGCACCAATTACGCCCCACGAAATACCGTATCGTGCAGAGTTTAAACAAGATAAAGGTGCTTTTAATCCTATAACTCCCGGAAGTAGATTTTCTTTAGGAACTTTTACATTATTAAATACCAATTCTCCGGTTTTAGAAGCTCTTAAGCTCCATTTATTGTGTGTTTCGGGAGTTGTAAAGCCTTCCATCCCTCTCTCAACGATTAATCCCTGTACCTTTCCTTCTTCGTTTTTAGCCCAAATCACGGCAATATCGCAAAGCGGTGAGTTGGTGATCCACATTTTAGCACCGTTCAAAAGATAATGATCTCCCATATCTTTAAACTGAGATTCCATTGAACTAGGATCTGAACCGTGATTAGGCTCTGTAAGGCCAAAAGATCCGATCATTTCACCGGAAGCTAATTTGGGTAAGTATTTTCTTTTCTGCTCTTCAGAACCAAACTCGTTGATGGGAAACATCACCAATGAACTCTGTACAGATGCTGCAGAACGCACAGCAGAATCTCCTCTTTCCAATTCCTGCATAATCAAACCGTAAGAAATCTGATCAAGGCCAGAACCACCGTATTCTTCAGGAATGTATGGTCCCAAAGCTCCGATTTTCCCCAATTCCTGCATCAGATTTGGTAAATCGGTGTGGTTTTGAGCAGCCTGATCAATATTCGGCATAACAAAGCTTTCAACCCAATCTCTTACTGACTGGCGGATAAGCTTGTGTTCTTCGGTAAGTAAAGCATCAATTCCGTAGTAATCGGGAATGCTTGTAAGAGGATAATATGACATGTAATTTAATTTTCCTAAAAATAATACTTTTCACTTGGTCTGGGAAAATTTTTTAAGAAAAATAAAAAAACTATTCTTTGATGAATTTATAGAGATAAGGCGCTTTATTAGCAGAACCGTCGAAAAGTTTTTCCATTCTTTCTAATGAATTCATGCTCAGTATTTTACGTTGGAAGTTGTTTCGTCTGAATTTTTCGCCTAAAATAGTTTCGTAAAGCGATTGTAAGTCTTTCATGGTAAATTTCTCCGGTAAAAGATTACTTGCAGCAATCTGAGTATCAATGTTTTTACGTAAATATTCCAAGCCTTCAGCGATGACTCTGTCATGATCGAATGCCATATCCGGAAGTTTGTTTACCTCAAACCATGCACAAGTTTCATTAAAAGCATCAGGAAATGTATTGGTTAAAGAAAAATCAATCAGACTGCAATATCCTACGGTGATGAATCTTTGCAAAATCCAGTGATCTTTTGGGACTTCAAGACCTTTGTTTTCTATTAGGGTTCTGTGGACATTGTTCTGTGTACGATCTAACCTGCCAAAAGTATGAAACTGCTCCAAAAATAAGCCTTTAAGATGTGTTCTTTCATACAAAACACGATCTGCAGCTTCTCTAAGATCTTCATCTATAAAAACGAAACCGCCGGGAAGCGACCACAAATCGAGATCATGGTACTTAAGCAACAAAACTTTTAGAATGTTATTGTGAAAACCAAATATTGTACAGTCCACGGATAGATTGGGTATAAAGTCTTTGCTTTCTACAAGTTCCTTAAGAGTTTCAATGTTTCTATTATGGTCAGTTTTCATGGAGTAAAAATAAAATTATTTTTTAAATTTTATTCATACTAATTTTAAAATAAGAATAGGCTAATATAGAAACCATCATTACAGCACCCAAAATGTAGAGAGAGTAATAGGTAAGTATTTGATTTTTAAATAATAATGAAATCGTTATTGAGTTCAGAGAACTGCTTACTGACGAGACAATTACAATTAAAGAGGTAAAGGTATTGATTTTATCCTTATCAATTTTAGCGATCATTTTTGAGTTGATCACCGGATAGAGAGGTGAGAGAAACAATCCGATGACTGGAAATAGAAATAATAACACTTTTGGATGTTCTGTAAAATTAAATTGAATTACTGAGATGACCGCCAGCAAAAATATAATCATGAATAAGCACATCATAAAATATCTGGACAATGAAAACCTATGAATAATTTTTGAGGTGATTGTTCTTCCTGTATAGGAGAACAGCGCCAGAAAAGAGGAGGCCTGCAGTGCAAAAAAGGAATTGACTTTCAAATGATCTTTATAAAAAGATGGAAGCCAGGAATTAAAGCTCTGCTCGATAAAAATTATAAAAAAACTAACCGCAAAAAAAAGAATAAAAGGCAGTTTTCCGAATCCTGATAAGTCTGGGAGAATTTTATTGCTTTTATTTTCCGGTTCAGCAATTTTAGCTTTTACAAAAAGGAAAACCGTGAAAAATGAGATGAGAGAAATAGACATGAATCCAAATTTCCAGTATTCTCCAAACTGACTCGAAATTAACCACCCAAAGCCCGTATTCACAACAAAAATACCAATCATGAATGATGCTTCAACGCTGTTCATGGTTTTCGCTAAAGATTTTTCTTCAGTCATATTATTTCGGATAATTCCGTAGACACAGATTTTCCCAATCGCAAAACATGTCCCGATAATAGCAAACCAAAGCTTAAAAAACCAAAATACTTCAACAAAAGGTAAAAATAGTGAGCAAATACCAACTAACATTAATGCAAAAATCAATGATTTTTTAGTACCGAATCTGCTGATAAAGTTGACGGCAAAAAGTGAAAAAACAGCAATTGGTATATCTTTAAAAGATTCTAAAAATCCCAGTTTATCATACGTTATATTTTGCTCTGAAAGCTGCAGGATCACAATGCCCATACAGTTCAAAACCATTGAAAAAATAAGGAAGGTAAGCTTCAATGGAAGAGAAATATTGGATTGCTTAGCACTCATTCGGGGATTATTTTTAACTTTTTTGGGTCAATATTAACTGATTATTACCATCTATTTATGCCTTTCAAACCCCAAAAATAGTGGAAATATTAAAATAATTATTAAATAAATGTTAATTAATCAAAAAAAAATATATTTTTATTGTCTCAATTTGAGAATTAAAAAACTAACTGTATATGAATGTACAAATATCAAGAAGTTTAGGAATTATCGCCGCACTTTATTTTACGGCAAATTTCAATGCACAGACTGCGCCTGCAGACACTGTTCAGAAGGAACAGAAAATCGAGGAAGTAGTAATGATTGGTTACGGTACTCAGAAGAAGAGTAATGTGACAGGAGCAATATCAAGTTTAAAAGCTTCAGATATTGAAGATATTCCTGCCGGTAGGCCAGAGCAGGTTCTGCAAGGTCGTGCGGCAGGGGTTTCTGTAATATCTAATTCTGGGCAACCAGGTTCAGCAGCAACTGTAAGAGTACGTGGTATTACCAGTTTTGGAGCCGGAAGTAATGATCCGCTTTGGGTTGTTGATGGCATTGTGGTAGATAACATCGCATGGCTTAACCAAGCTGATATCGAAGGAATGGAAATCCTTAAAGATGGAGCTTCCGCAGCAATCTATGGCGTTTCTGCAGCAAGAGGAGTAATTCTTATTACTACAAAAAAAGGAGCAAAAGGAAGATTGAACCTTTCTTATAATGGATTCTTCGGTGTTGGAAGTGCAGCAAAAAAACTTGATTTGCTTGATGCTTCTCAATACGCAACAATAATGAACGAAGCAAATGTAAATGACGGACGAAATCCTTTATTCTCAAATCCTTCATCATATGGAAGAGGTACAGATTGGCAAAATGTTATTTTTAACAGTGCTCAGCGTTCTTCTCATGATTTCAGTATCAGTGGTGGAAGTGACAAATCTACTTTTTATACTTCTTTCGGATTATACGAGCAGCAAGGTATTGTAATGCGTGATATTTCTAATTACAAAAGATTAAATGCAAGAATCAATTCGACTCATAAAGTTCTTGATTGGCTTACAATTGGACAAACTTTAGCATATACTCATGTAAAAGCACAAGGTATTAATGAAAATGGTGAATTCGGTGGTCCCTTAAGTTCAGCGATTAACTTAGACCCAATCACCCCCGTGACAGTCACAAACGGAATTGCCAATCAGCTTTTCCCAAGCGACTACAATAATCCGTTTATCGTGAGAGATGGTATGGGTAATCCATACGGAATTTCACACTATGTGAATAAAGAAATGTCTAACCCATTAGCATTTCAACAGACTCAATTGGGAAAAAACAGGTATTCGGACGATTTTATTGCAAACGTTTTAGCAGAGGTTAAGTTTTTAAATCATTTTACTTTTAAATCTAGTATCAACGGGAAATTGTCCTATTGGGGAAATCAGGGTTTCAGCCCTAAATTTTATTTGAGTCCATCTTTTAAGAATGATACATTCAATAGTCTTTTCAGAGAAACACAAAAAAGATTTGATTGGAATACTGAGAATACAGTAAATTATCAAAATAAGTTTGGGGATCATAATTTAAGTGTATTATTAGGGCAGGGATATTACGAATTTAATATTGCATCAGGTCAGAATACAACCTACACCAATCTTCCTGTTAACAGCTGGGAAGATGCATCATTCAATTTTGATATAGCTCCGGAAAACAGAACTGGAAATGCATGGGATGGAAAAGAGACTCATAAAACCTCTTACTTCGCAAGAGTAGTTTATGATTATAGAAATAAGTATTTGTTCACAGGAACAATGCGTAGAGATGGTTCTTCAAAATTTGGTAGAAATAATCACTGGGGGAATTTTCCGGCAATGTCGTTAGGCTGGAACTTATCTAATGAAAATTTCTGGAGAGAAAGTAATATTGTTAACAGTATAAAACTGAGAGGAGGATATGGAGTTTTAGGAAATGATGCGATTAATGATTTTCAGTTTGCCAATTTCTTGGTTCCGGGAAGTAACTATTCTTTTGGAAACAATAATATCAACATAGGTTATGCGCCAAGTACTTTGGAAAACCCAGACCTTAAATGGGAAAGAACTTCGCAATTGAATTTTGCTGTTGATTTAAAATTGCTAAGAAATTTTGACTTAACTGTTGATGTTTACCGTAAGAAGACTACGGATATCTTAAGACAAGTAAACATTCCAGGTTATGTAGGAGTAACAAATAATCCTTGGAGAAATATTGGTGATATGCAAAATGACGGTTTGGAAGTAAGCTTGGGTTATAAGAAAAACTGGGATGATTTTGGTATCTCTGCTAATGGAAACTTTGGCTATCTTAAAAATGAAGTTACAAGACTAGAAGACGATAAAATCTTTGAAAATTTCGCATCATTTCAATCTATGGGAGCAGTTTCTAGATTACAAGTTGGTGCGCCATATGGTTCTTTTTTCGGATATCAAAATACAGGGATTTTCCAAACACAAGCAGAGATTGATGCTTATAAAAATGCATATGGAGGTTTAATTCAGCCTAATGCAAAACCTGGAGACTTCAAACGTACAGATGTAAATGGGGACGGTAAAATTACAGAAGACGATTATGTGAATTTGGGTAACTCTGTTCCAAAATATACATTCGGTTTTACATTAAACATGAACTATAAAAACTTTGATTTTATGCTATTTGCTCAAGGGCAGGCAGGAAACAAAATTTTCCAAGGGTTAAGAAGATTAGATATTCAGGATGCTAATTATCAAACAGCAATCCTAGATCGTTGGACAGGCGCTGGAACATCTAATACAATTGCGAGAGTCACAAGAGATGATCCTAATCAAAACTATACGAGAATGTCTGATTACTATCTTCAAAAAGGTGATTATTTGCGTTTGAAATTAGTACAGATTGGATATACATTACCTAAAAACATTGCTGAAACAATAGGTGCAAGTAAAGTACGATTCTATGTCACAGGTGAAAATCTTGTTACATTTACAAAATATACAGGGTATGACCCTGAAATTGCCGGAGGTGATACTTTTGGTATAGACAGAGCATATTATCCTCAGTCACGAACTTTCCTTTTTGGTGCTAATGTTCAATTTTAATTAAAGAAAAAATGAAAAATAAAAGATTTTTATATAAAAGTTTATCGGTGTTGCTTTTAGCAGGAGCAACGTTCGGTGCAATTTCTTGTAATGATTCTAATCTTGAAGATGTGAAAAATACAGGAACTTTTGATACGGAAAACTATTTTAAAAACGAAGAACAATCATTTAGTGGATTGGTGGCAGTTTATGATTTATTGAGAAAGTATTCTGGAGGCTTTGAAAATGACGTTACATTTTTCAATGCAGCGTCCGATGATTTTTACTCAGGAGGTGGTAGCTCAACTGACGGAGCTGGTATTCAGGGAATGTCAAATTTCACCATTAATCCTATCATTATGCCAGCAAGTTATTGGAGAGATTATTATCAAGGGATTGCAAGAGCAAATCTCTTAATTGACAGAATTCCAAATGCAAATATGAACGATCAAACCAGAAAAAGATTTGTTGCAGAGGCAAAAACCTTAAGATCACTATACTATTTTGAATTGGTCAGAATGTTTGGTAAAGTTCCTTTAATTCTAACTCCCATCAAATCAAATGATGATTACTATAATATTCCTCAAACGAATGTAGCAGATATCTACACCCAGATTCAAGCAGATATTTTATCTTCGGTGGGAGATTTACCAATGACCGCAACAGGTGCTGAAAAAGGTAGAATAACACAGGGAACCGCACGTGCTATTTTGGGTAAAATTTATTTGTATAATAAAAAATACAGCGAAGCAGCAACTCAATTCGAGATGGTGAATGGAACTCCGGGAGGTACAAGCCAGTATGGATATAAATTGGTAAATAATTTTGCAGATTTATGGGTGATTGATAACAAATTTACCACTGAATCTATTTTGGAAGTAATGCACACCAACAAAGGAAATTCCGACTGGAGTTTTTGGGGTTCAGGAAAAGATGAAGGAAATTCAGTTAATCAAATGATAGGAATTATTTCGTATGGTAAAGTAGTACCTCCTCAAGGTGCTCCGGCTAATAATGCTCCAGAAATGGTTTCGGGATGGGGCTTCAATCCAATGACAGTAGACTTATTTAATTTTATGCAGGGTGATCCTCGTTTGGATGCTACTGTTTTTAATGCTAAAAAATTAGTTCAGGACGGCAAAATCACTTATTCCGGAGGTTATAGAGATACAGGATATTTCTTGAATAAATTTATGCCTAGAGAAGCAGATAAATCTACTTTGCCGGGTACACCAGAACTCAACTTCCGTCAAAATTATATGGCAATAAGACTTGCAGATACCTATCTTATGGAAGCTGAAGCACTCAATGGTTCAGGATCAAGAGCCCAAGCTTTATTAGATGCTGTAAGAGCTAGAGTAGGTTTGGCCTCAGTTCCTGTTTCTATGCAGGCTATTAAAGATGAAAGAAGAAGAGAGCTAGCGGGAGAAGGTCACAGATGGTTTGATTTAGTTAGATGGGGTGATGCTCCTGCTAAATTGGGATCAAGAGGATTCGTTGCTGGTAAAAATGAAGTGTTACCAATTCCTTTCAATGAATTAGTAAACACAGCTTTAGTACAAAACCCTGGCTATTAACATATGAAGTTTCATAAATCATATAGTTTCTTTTTAAAGAGTACTGCACTGCTTTTCAGCGGTGTGGTACTTTTATCTTTAACCTCATGCAAGTCAAAAATCACTACTAAAGATCAGATTCAGGCCTGGCTTACAAAAGGAGACGAGAGCGTAAAACTGCAGCAACAATTACCCTTAGTTTTTGTAAAAACTTCCAATAATTTTCAGAATATTGAAATTGATGATTCTCGAAAGTTTCAATATGTTGACGGTTTCGGATATACATTAACGGGAGGAAGTGTCGAAGTGATTAACCGTCTCTCACCTTCAAAAAGAAAAGCTTTGTTGAACGAACTTTTCGGGAAAAATGAAAATTCTATTTCCATCAGTTATTTGAGATTAAGCATTGGTGCATCAGATTTGGATGGCGAGGTTTCTTCTTACGATGATTTACCTCAAGGTCAAACTGATCCGACGTTGTCTAAATTTAGTTTAGCCAGAGATAAAGATTTAATTGCGATGTTAAAAGAAATTTTAGCCATCAATCCAAAAATCAAAATTATAGCTGCACCTTGGACACCTCCGGTTTGGATGAAAGATAACGGTAAATCAATCGGAGGAAGTTTAAAACCTGAATTTTATGATGTTTATGCAAGATATTTCATGAAATATATTCAGGGAATGCAGAAAGAAGGAATTACAATCTACGCAATAACCCCTCAAAATGAACCGTTACATCCGGGAAATAATCCAAGTTTGCTGATGGTTTCTGATCAGCAGAGAGATTTTATTAAGCAAAGTTTAGGGCCGATTTTTAAGTCAAATAATATTAAAACAAAAATTATCGTTTACGATCACAACTGCAACAAACCTGAATATGCTATCAATATTTTAAATGATGCTGAAGCTAACCCGTATATCGATGGTTCGGCTTTTCATTTATACGAAGGTGATATTTCAGCTTTAAGTAAAGTTCACGATGCTCATCCAGATAAAAACCTTTATTTTACGGAACAATGGACGGGTGCAAAAGGTACTTTTAATGAAGATTTAAACTGGCATACCAAAAACGTTGTCATCGGTTCGATGAGAAACTGGAGCAAAATTGCTTTAGAATGGAATTTAGCTAATGATCCGGAATATAAACCACATACTCCGGGAGGCTGTACAGAATGCAAAGGTGCTATCACTGTTTCAGATAAAGAAAACTTTACAAGAAATGTAGGATATTATATTATTGCTCACGCATCAAAATTTGTGCCTGCCAATTCTCAAAGAATTTCTTCAACACAAACTGAGAATCTTTCAACAGCCGCTTTTAAAACTCCCGAAGGAAAAACAGTTTTAATTGTTCAAAACTACAGCAAAACTGACGAAAATTTTAATATTAAATATAAATACAAAACAGCTCCTGTAACCATTTCGGGAAGCTCGGTTGCTACTTATGTTTTTTAGAATTAATGTTATTGCCTTATATTTTGTTATTCAAATATATTCGTAAGCTTTTATAAGTGAAACGGCTTTGTATAACTTAAAGCAGTTTATTTTTTAAAAAAACTTTGCGCTCTTTGCGTTAAAATTTAAAGCAAAAAATTAAAATGAAAAAACTTTATTTCATATTAGCATTTACAGCATTCGGATTCAATGTATTTGCACAAAAGACAGTCGATCAGAAAGTTTCTGAGTTATTGTCGAAAATGACGCTCGAAGAAAAAGTAGGCCAATTAGTTCAATACAGTGGTTTTGAATATGCAACAGGTCCTCAGAATTCCAATTCTGCATCAGTTTTAGATGAAATTAAAAAGGGAAAAGTAGGCTCGATGCTCAATGTAGCCGGAGCAGAAGAAACCAGAAAATTTCAGGAATTGGCTTTAAAATCAAGATTAAAAATTCCTTTGTTATTCGGTCAGGATGTTATTCACGGATACAGAACTACTTTTCCTGTGAACCTGGGTCAGGCTGCGAGCTGGGATTTAAATTTAATAGAAAAATCAGAAAGAATTGCCGCAACTGAAGCATCTGCTTATGGAATTCACTGGACGTTTGCACCAATGGTTGACGTGGCAAGAGATCCGAGATGGGGCAGAGTGATGGAAGGTTCGGGTGAAGATACTTATTTGGGAACTCAGATTGGTTTAGCAAGAATTAAAGGTTTCCAGGGAAAAGGTTTAGGAAATCTTGATGCAATTATGGCGTGTGCAAAACATTTTGCAGCATACGGAGCAGCAGTTGGCGGAAGAGATTACAATTCTGTCGATATGAGTTTAAGACAATTAAACGAAACTTATCTTCCACCTTTCAAAGCGGCTGCAGAAGCGGGAGTTGCCACGTTTATGAATTCTTTTAATGATATCAATGGAATTCCAGCAACGGCAAACAAGTATATTTTAAGAGATCTTTTAAAAGGAAAATGGAACTACCAAGGTTTTGTAGTTTCAGATTGGGGAAGTATCGGCGAAATGGTTCCTCACGGTTACGCAAAAGACAATAAAGAAGCTGCAGAAAAAGCAATCAATGCGGGAAGTGATATGGATATGGAAAGCCGTGCGTACATGGCTGAACTTCCAAAGTTGGTTCAGGAAGGTAAAGTTGATCCAAAATTGATCGATGATGCGGCAAGAAGAATTTTAGTTAAAAAATTCGAGATGGGATTATTTGATGATCCTTACAGATTCAGCAGTGAGAAAAGACAGAAAGAACAGTTAAACAATCAGGAAAACAGAAAATTTGGGAGAGAATTTGGTTCTAAAAGTATTGTTTTGCTTAAAAATCAAAAGAATATTCTTCCACTTTCAAAATCGACGAAAACGATTGCATTGATCGGACCTTTCGGGAAAGAAACCGTAGCCAATCACGGTTTTTGGTCGATTGCTTTTAAAGATGATAATCAAAGAATCATCACTCAGTTTGACGGGATTAAAAATCAGTTAGACAAAAACTCAACTTTACTCTACGCAAAGGGCGCCAATGTTGACGATCAGGACAAATCTATGTTTGCAGAAGCCGTAGAAACGGCAAAAAAAGCAGATGTTGTGATTATGACTTTAGGGGAAGGTTCTGCAATGAGCGGTGAAGCGAAAAGTAGAAGTAATCTGCATTTTACGGGAGTTCAGGAAGATTTATTAAAAGAAATCGCAAAAACAGGAAAACCGATCGTTTTAATGATCAACGCAGGAAGACCTTTGGTTTTTGACTGGGCTGCAGATAATATTCCGACGATTGTTTATACTTGGTGGCTGGGAACGGAAGCAGGAAATTCTATTGCAGATGTTCTATTCGGGACAGTAAATCCTGGTGGAAAATTACCAATGACTTTCCCCAGAACAGAAGGACAGATTCCTGTGTATTACAATCATTATAATACTGGAAGACCTGCAAAAAATAACACAGACAGAAATTACGTTTCTGCTTACATCGATCTGGATAATGATCCGAAATTCCCGTTTGGTTATGGTTTAAGTTATACACAGTTTAAATATTCTGATATGAATTTAAGTTCAACAAACCTTAAAGGAAACCAGGCTTTAAATATCAGTGTGAACGTTTCCAACACCGGAAATTATGATGGGGAAGAAGTGGTGCAGTTATACATCAGAGATTTAGTTGGGAAAGTGGTAAGACCTGTCAAAGAATTGAAAAATTTCAAAAAAGTGTTCATCAAAAAAGGAGAAAGTAAAACGGTCAATTTTACGCTGACTCCGGAAAATTTAAAGTTTTATGATGATCAGTTAAACTTTGATTGGGAAACGGGAGAATTCGACATTATGGTCGGAACCGATTCTCAAAATGTTCAGACCAAACGAATTAATTGGTCAAAATAAATAATACGAAACAAACTTTAAATCTAATTTAAAATTATAATGAATTGTAAATGCAAAGATTTATTTTAATTCTACAAAATTCTAAGGAGCAAAGAATTGCGACAAAGTCGCTGATTAAGCAAGCTTTATAAAATCAATTTATTGATTCAAACTTTGCTCCTTAAATTCAGAATTATTTAATTCAAACTTTGCGTTTAAAAACAGTAAAATTCAGATGAAACTTAAAAATACAATTGCAATTTTAGTCGCTGGAATTTTGGTTTTTTCATCATTAAATTGTGCTTCAAACAAGCCTGATTCAAACAGAAAATTAATCTGGAATGATGAGTTTAACGGAAAAGGGTTACCCGATACCACAAAATGGAACTATGATATCGGCGGCAGCGGTTTCGGAAATGAAGAATCCCAGTTCTATACCAAAGACCGTCTGGAAAACGCAAGGATGGAAAATGGGAAGCTGATTATTGAAGCCAAAAAAGAAAATTGGGAAAAGAATAAATATACTTCTGCAAGACTTTTAACGAAAGGGAAGTTCTCATTTCAGTACGGAACGGTTGAAGTCCGGGCAAAGCTTCCGAAAGGACGTGGTACCTGGCCCGCTATCTGGATGATGAGCGAAAATATGAAAGAATGGCCGGATGATGGGGAATTGGATATTATGGAACATGTTGGTTTTAACCAAGGTTACGTTCATGCTTCTGTGCACACCAAAAAGTACAATCACATTATCGGAAATCAGAAAACTGATACGCTAATTGTAAAAGATGCAAGTGAAAAATTTCATGTCTACAAAGCGGACTGGACGCCTGAAAAGATTGATATTTATATCGATGATCAAAAATTTTTCACTTATGAAAATAAAGAAAAAACTTATGAAGCGTGGCCTTTTGATCAACCGTATTTTATTATTTTAAATTTGGCTATCGGAGGATTTTGGGGTGGAAAAGAAGGAGTTGATGACACAATTTTCCCTCAAAAATATTATATAGATTACGTAAGAGTGTATAAAAATGATTAGTGTTAAGTTTCCATCCTTTGGAAAGCTGTCAAAAATTCATGGAATTTTTGACGGGGTGGTTTAAATATATAGAAAAAAAGAAGAAGAAATAAATGAAAAAGTTAATTGTAAGCTGCTTTGTAGTCGGAATGATTTTCAATGCAAACGCACAGACCTACTGGAAAAAAAATGCAGGAAAAACAGCAAAAGTGATTTTTACCAATGCTAAAACCAATGAAAAAATGGTTGATAAAGGAATGGTGAAATTCGAAAAAATGGATCAGCCAAAAGAAACGGATGCCTGTATTTTTGTAGATCCTGATTTTAAATATCAGAAATTAATAGGAATTGGTGGTGCTATTACCGATGCATCTGCCGAAACTTTTTATAAACTTCCAAAAAATAAGCAGAAAGAGATTATCGACGCTTATTACGGGAAAAATGGTTTGGGATATACGGTTGTCCGTACGAATATGAACTCTTGTGACTTCTCAAGCGATTCTTATACTTATGTAACTGAAGATGACCAATCGTTAAAATCTTTCAATGTTGCGCATGATGAAAAGTATAAGATTCCAATGATCAAAGAGGCTCAAAAGACTATTGGAAACAGCTTTACCTTTTACTTCTCGCCCTGGAGCCCACCGGCTTGGATGAAATCTAATAAAAGTTTATTGAAAGGTGGTAGATTAGAAAATCAGTATTATCAAACCTGGGCAGATTATTATATTAAGTTCATCAAAGAATACGAAAAAAGAGGAATCAATGTTTGGGGATTAACGATTCAGAACGAACCTATGGCGACACAGAGTTGGGAATCATGCATTTACACGGCGGAAGAAGAAGGGGAGTTTTTGAAAAAGAATTTAGGTCCGACGCTTTGGAAAAACGGTTATAAAGATAAAAAAGTGATGATTTGGGATCATAATCGGGATTTAATTTACCAAAGAGCAACCACAACATTGAGCGATCCCGAAACTTCAAAATATGCACACGGAATCGGCTACCACTGGTACGAAACATGGAATAATAAAACTCAGTTATTCGATAATTTATTGGAAGCACAGAGAGCTTTTCCGGATAAGTTTTTAGCTTTTACGGAAGGTTGTAAGGAGCAATTTGATTTGTCAAAAATTTACGATGTAAGTTTAGGCGAATTGTACGGGAAAAATATGATCAATGATTTCAATAAAGGAACTGCTTTATGGACAGACTGGAATGTTCTTCTTGACGAAACAGGCGGACCAAACCATGTTGGAAACTTCTGTTTTGCACCCATTATTGCTGATACGAAAACAGGGGAAGTTCATTATACTTATGAGTACTATTATGTGGGTCACGTTTCGAAATTCATTAAGCCAAATGCTCAAAGAATCGGAAGTTCATCCAACAGAGCAGCTTTAACTTCTACAACTTTCATGAACGAAAATGGACAGTTAGTTACCGTTATTATGAATGATTCAGATAACGATATCGATACTAATCTTTGGATCGAAGGAATGTCTGCAAAATTATCAGCACCTGCACATTCTATACAGACCGTAATTTTATAGCACTTCATATTAACATTTTTATTATTAAGAATCGGCGGCACCCAAGGTGCCGCCGATTCTACTTAGTTTCAAAATTAATTTTGAAACTAAAATTCAAAAACAAAAAAGCCAAAGTATATACCTTGGCTTTTATTATTTAATCAGAGAAGTTGAATTTCTCTTAAAAGTCGTATTTTTCAATTACTTTCTGTGTAACTCCGGTATTACTGAATCCTCCATCGTGGAATAAATTCTGCATGGTTACTTTCTTAGTAAGATCTGAGAATAAAGTTACACAGTAATCTGCACACTCCATAGCTGATGCATTTCCTAGTGGAGACATATCTTCAGCATATCCTAAGAAACCTCCGAAACCTTTTACTCCGCTTCCTGCAGTAGTAACCGTAGGAGATTGAGAAACGGTATTTACACGTACTTTTCTGTCACCCCAGTAATATCCGAAAGTTCTTGCAATACTTTCTAAATACGCTTTGTTGTCAGACATATCGTTATAATCCGGGAAGGTTCTCTGAGCTGCAATATAAGTCAAAGCCAAAATGCTTCCCCACTCATTCATACAGTCCTTTTCCCACGCTGTACGCATTACTTTATGGAAAGATACTGCTGAGATATCCCAACCTTTCTCGGTCCAGTCATAATTCATCTCAGTATAATGTTTTCCCTTTCTTACATTTACGGACATTCCTATTGAGTGAAGAATAAAATCTATTTTCCCGAATTTTGCGATTGCAGCATCAAAAAGTTTATCAAGATCTTCAGTAGAAGTAGCATCTGCACCAATTACTTCAGAGCCTGTTTTTTCAGCTAATCCGTTCAGTTCGCCCATTCTTAGAGCAATAGGAGCGTTGGATAATATAAATTCAGCGCCTTCTTCATGGCATCTCTCAGCAACTTTCCATGCGATAGATTGTTCATTAAGGGCTCCAAAAATAATTCCTTTCTTCCCTTTAAGTAAACCGTATGACATAATTTTTTAATGTTTAATATCTACAAATGTAGCAATAATTTATGTTTAGCACATAATAAAAAACGGAGCCTTTTGTAAAAAGACTCCATTTTCTTTGAATATATTTAAAAGACTGAATTTTTCTAATTCGTTTTCTTGTTCCATTCTGCTTTCACGTCTTCAGCAGCATCTTTTGTTTTCTCCCAAGCGTCATTTGCGCCATCTTTGATATCTTCCCAGGTTTCTGATGCATTAGCTTTTACTCTGTCTAGCCAGTCTTCCTGAGTGGCTTCCTGATCATTAGCACGCTTTTCTTTGATATAATCTCTTGCTTTGTCAGCGAGATCACTGATTTTCCATTTTGCATCACTTGCAGTATTTCTTAATGCATCTTCTGTATTATCTACTGCTTTTTCTGCTTTGTTGTAATCTTGATTGTCCATAATATTGTAGTATTTAAGTGTTATACATTATCAATAAACAAGAACTATTCCTAAAAAAAAATAAGGTAGTTAAACTTTTCATAAAATTAAACCATCTTTTATTCTTTGATGAATTTATATTGTTAGATATACTTAAAAATATGCCAGACATCTCTGTAATTCTGCATCTTCCGCAACAAATCACGCTGCTACAATTCCATCACTGGCAATAGGTTAGCGGACAATACAAATTAGAAACTAAAGCAACTCACTGACATTTTGTAACGATTAATGAGCTTCAGAAAAGCATTACAATAATATTAGTATAAACCAAAAAAATCCGTCATACAAAATTGTATGACGGATTCTTATTTATTGAAATAAGATTTGTTTAAAATTTTAGAATTTAAATGCTAAGCCAACTGCAAAGTTGTTATTTCTTATAGCATCTGATCCATTTGGTCTGTCTTTAGCAATATCAGTAACACCAGCGGTATATCTAGCAGTTAAACCGATATTATCTGTAAAGTAATAACCTGCACCCAAACCAATACCTACATTAAATGTATTTAATTGATCTTTATAATCTCCTGTTGTATTTAAAGGGTCGTTATTGCTTTCATTTTTCAATTTATTTTTAGCACTAACTAAGAAACCGAATTCAGGACCTGCTTCAACATACAAATTCGGAATAAAATTATATTGGAACATTACAGGAACTGCAACGTAATCCAAGTGTCTTGCATATGAGATTCTGTCGTTTGTAATTGGTGCTCTGTAATCATATTTATCACCATATTGCGTATATATAACCTCTGGTTGAATACTAAAAGATTCAGCTACCGGAATTGTTGCGAATACACCTGCGTTGAAACCAATTTTAGATCCTTGATCTTCTAATGATCCATCATCTGATAGTGATGAAACGTTCATTCCAGCTTTGATACCGAATCTTACATCTGATGAAGATGTTGATCTAGTTGTAGTTGTCGTAGTTGTTGTCTGAGCGAATGCTAATGAACCTGCTGTAATTGCTAGTCCTAAAATTAACTTTTTCATAACTTTAAATTTTTAATATTTACTATTTCCTAATTTTTAATTTTACTGTCAAATTTTTCATTTTGACGAGTGGTATCTTTCAAATTGTTTGCCAAAATCAACATTAGGGGTCTTTACAAGACATGACAGATATCATTAAATTGAAAATATATTTTTAAATATCTAAAAACCAAATATTTAAATTAAGTGTTAAAATGATATGCCATGAATAACATCTGTTGAATTTAGCTTAAAAATTACTCCTTTTTCTATAAAAATCCAGTGATTTTTGAATGTTTTGTGTCTTGCATTCGTGGTCAAAAACACAAGAACCAATTCCTGAAAGTAAAGAGAAGTTGATTTTTTCATCTACATTCTTCTTATCATTTAATAATAATCTGAATATATCATCATCTTTAAATTCACTTAAATCTATAAATGAATAATATTTCTGGATGTTTTCAATAATCAATTCTGAATCCTCTAATGAAATCAAACCTTCCAGATTAGAAAGATGCGTTTCGCAAATCATTCCCAATGCTACAGCCTCACCATGAAGAATAGGATTTTCTTTTTCTAAACATAAGCTTTCTATCGCATGACCAATTGTGTGACCAAAATTCAGGGTTTTTCTTATATTTTTCTCGTGAAAATCTTTCTCTACAACTTCCTGCTTAATATCCATTGAAGTCTGGATGTACGGAAAAACGCCCTCAACGTCTAATTTCTGAATCTGAATTAAATTTTCCCAATGAGCCTTGTCTGCAATCAATCCGTGTTTCAGCATTTCTGCAAAGCCGCTTCGCAGTTCTTTATAAGGAAGCGTTTCTAAAAATTGAGGATACACAAAAATCTGCTCCGGAAAACTAAATGTTCCTACCATATTTTTATAATGCATCAGGTCAATTCCCGTTTTTCCGCCAATAGAGGCATCACACATTGACAGAAGAGTAGTAGGAATATTGATAAACTGAATTCCTCTTTTATAAGTAGAAGCAATAAAACCACCCATATCGGTGATGACACCACCGCCAAGATTAATGATTAAGGCTTTTCTGTCAGCCTGCATTTCAGTTAAGATTTCCCACAATTGAGTGACCGTCTGAATGTTTTTCATTTCCTCACCGGGCTCAACTTCCAGGATTTCAAAACTGATTTCTGTTTCCAAATTTCCCAAAAGTACAGGAAGACAATATTCATGCGTATTTTCGTCTACAAGAATAAAGATTTTGCTGAATGTATTTTCGGTGAGAAAATCGTTGAGCTGAGAAAAATTTTGGTCTAAAAAAGTAATCATTTTTTGATTTTTGAATAAATTAATAAGCAAACAATTGTACAAAGTTATGATTCTTAATTTCTAACTCGTAACTAAATCACTATCTTTGCAAAAATATTTAGAATGAGCAGAGACAATAATAATTCAGGAAGACCAAAAAAACCGAGATCTTCAACGAGAAATTCGGACAGTCCTCGCTCTCTTAAATCTGGAAATTCTTCAGATTCAAAATCTTTCAAAAAGCCGTTCTCTAAAACTGGCGGAAAAAGTTTTGAGCCAAAAGATAGAGATGACAACGGCTCATCAAAATTTGAGAAAAAGCCTTTCGGCAGAAGCGATAGAGATACAGACAAACCCGATTCTAGGAGATCTGATACGAGCTATGAGAGTCGAATGGAAAAAAAATATTCAAAAGTTGAAAAAGAACCATTTGTATCCAACAAAAGTGAAGAAAAGAAATCTTTCGGATCTAAAAGGGGAGGTGTAAGAAGTACTAATACCAGAGATAAATACGAAAGAGGAAGCTTAAAATATGGAAGAAGACCTGGCAGCGAGACTGACAGAGATGATGACAGGGCAAGATCTTTTGTACAGAAAAGAAGATTCAAAAAGGTTGAAAAAGATGTTCATAAAGATACGATTCGTCTTAATAAATACATCGCAAACTCAGGAATTTGCAGCAGGAGAGAAGCTGATGACTTGATCGTTCAAGGATTGGTAGAGGTCAACGGAAAGGTGGTTACCGAAATGGGATATCAGGTTGAGAAAACAGATAAAGTAGTTTTCGACGGACAGGGCATCACTCCGGAAAAACCGGTTTATGTACTTTTGAATAAGCCCAAAGGATATATTTCTACAACCAAAGATGACAAAGCAAGAAAAACCGTAATGGATTTAGTTGCCAATGCATCGCCATATCGTCTGTTTCCGGTAGGAAGATTAGACCGTTCTACAACGGGAGTTATTCTTTTGACCAATGACGGACACATGACGAAGAAACTGACACACCCATCTTTTGATTCTAAAAAAATCTATCATGTAACTTTGGATAAGAAATTGACCAATGAAGACATGAAGCTGATTGTGGAAGGGATTCGTTTGGAAGAAGGTATTGCAGTTGTAGATCAAATTTCATTCATCGAAGGGAAACCAAGAAATGAAATTGGAATGGAAATCAGCATCGGCTGGAACCGTCTTATCAGAAGAATTTTCCAAAGATTAGGATATGAGGTGGAAGCATTAGACAGAGTAATGTTTGCAGGAATGACAAAGAAAAACATCAAAAGAGGACACTGGAGAATCCTTACAGATTTAGAAGTGAATAATTTAAAGATGCTTTAATAGAGCTTTTAAGTTTAAAATATAAAAGACGCAGAAATGGATTCTGCGTCTTTTTTTGTGTAGTAAATTATGCATTCAGTTTATTTGAACTAACTAAGTAACTAACTAACCCAAAACCGTCACCCCTTTCTGAATCATCTCGAAAATAGCATCTTTACCGTTATCAGGCTTTACATTGACTGCACGGGTTCCGTTAAAATGAAGACAAGTTACGTAACCATTTGCCACAGCATCTGTAGCCGTGAATTTCACACAGTAATCTAGTGCCAGCCCAACGATTTCAACCAATTGGATATCATGATATTTTAAAAAATCATCCAAACCGGTTTTCATAAAGTGATTGTTATCCTGAAAACCACTGTAAGCATCAATTTCAGTATTTTTTCCTTTTTGAATTACATGGGTTACTTTTTCTCTGTTCAGATCTTTATGAAATTCTGCCCCGAAAGTTCCTTCCACACAGTGATCCGGCCACATAAACTGCGGAACGCCATTTAAAATAATGCTTTCCCCAACTTTTCTATTGTTGTTGCTTGCAAAACTTTTATGATTGGCAGGATGCCAGTCCTGCGTAAGAACAATTTGGTCATATTCATTATCTTCCATCAAAAGATTGATATACGGAATTACTTCGTTTGCTCCCGGAACAGCCAATGCGCCGCCTTCACAGAAATCGTTTTGAACATCTACTATAATTAATGCTTTTTTCATACTTATTATTATGGTTGATTTTTTTAATAATTTATTAAAATCTAATATTCAAAAATTTATCCAAATTTAAATTATCGGACAAAACGGCATTAGGAATTTTTTAAGAGTTTTGGTTAAACGCTAAGGCGCAATTATTCAAAAAAAAACTGTTTTAAGGCGCAAGGATTTTATCAAAGATAAAATTAATCTTTTTAAAGTTAAATCTTTGATTTTCTTGCGCCTTAAAAACAGTATGAATTAAAAAAAACTTTGCGCCTTAGCGTTTGACCAAATTCGTAGAATTTTAAGCACAAAAATGAATACAACAATAATCATCATAAAAACCAAATATCAATAGCTTATCTTTGCATCAAATCAATATTTTATGTCATTTGAGTCGTTAGGATTATCAAGCAATATCATTCATTCTGTTAAAAAATTGGGTTACCTTAAGCCATTTCCAATTCAGGAACAAGCTATTCCTATAATTTTACAAGGAAAAGATTTGATGGGAATTGCGCAAACAGGTTCTGGAAAAACGGCTTGTTTTGTGATGCCTATTTTAGAAAAATTACAAAATGCAGAAGTTAAAAAAGACCGTAACGTTCAGGTTTTGATATTGGTTCCTACGAGAGAATTGGCAATTCAGATTGATGAAGTTTTCAGAGCTTTTACAGAAAACTTGAAACGTGAGATTCGTACAATGGCAGTTTATGGAGGTGTTTCTATCAACCCGCAGATGAAAGGACTGTTTGGTGTCGAGGTTTTGATTGCAACGCCTGGTCGTCTTTTAGATTTGATTGATCACAATGCATTGAGCATTTCAGGAATTCAACATTTGGTGATTGATGAAGCAGACAAAATGTTTCAGCTTGGTTTTGGAGAAGAGATGGATAAACTTTTCGGCATGATGCCTGTCATGAAACAGACAACATTATTTTCTGCAACGTTAGATGATAAAGTTTCTGAGATGAAGAAACGTATTTCAATGAATCCCACATTGATTGAAATTAAAAAAGAAGAAGTTGAAATCGATAATATTGAGCAACTGGCCTATCATGTGTCGCCTGAAAATAAAGGTCCGTTTTTGCGTTATTTAATTAAAGAAAAGAAAGTTGAGAAAGCATTGATCTTTGTTTCATCTACAAAATCTGCAGATAATTTGGTTGAAAAATTGAAGAAAAATAAAATTAAAGCGGTCGCTATTCACAGTCAGAAATCGCAAGGTGCCCGTAGAAATAATCTGGGAGAATTTAAAGTAAATGGTGCTCAGATTTTGGTTGCAACCGATTTGATTGGTCGTGGTATTCATATCGAGTCTTTGCCTTGTGTAATTAATTACGAATTGCCGCGTTCGCCTTTAGATTATATTCACCGTATTGGTAGAACGGGACGTGCAGGTGAAAAAGGAACTGCCATCAATATTCTCACAGATGATGAATTGCAACATTTCAGAGTGATTCAGAAAAAAATGGGAAAGAAAATCACTTTACAACGAACAGAAGGTATTGATTTGCATGGATATTAATACACTTAATTAAACTTATAATAAACTTCAATTTTTAAAAGAATTGGAGCTTTTTTGTCGAAAATTTCAGACAAAACATTTATAATTAAAGTTTATTTCATATTTAAATTCTCGATTTTTTGATATTTTTACAAAAAACTTACAATCAGAAATTGTCTTAGATAAATCATTGGACAAAACAAAATTATGAAAGAATTTACCATTGTTCGTGGTTTGTTTGACGGCAGAAAACGACAGCTGATTTTAGATGAAAACTTTATCAAATTTGAAAATAAAGATCGAAAAGATGACTTATTTACCAAAATTAAAAAAGAAAACATCACAGGAATTCGCTATGGAATTCACTTTATCAAAGGTTTAGAATTCTATATTGGTAGGGAATATCAGATTTTCATTAAAAAAAATTTTAATAAAGAGCTGAAAATTAATTTCAAACTATTCTACGGAAGAAAATTAAATGAAAAACATCAGCTTTATTGTGATATTATTGATGAATTATGGAATCATTATTTTGATGAAATTACTGCAAGTTATTTGACTAAAATCCAGCAAAAAAAGAATTTCTACTTATGCGGAATTCAGTTTTTTTCTGATAAACTAATTTTTAAAGATAAAGAATTATTTTTTAAAGATTTAGAAATTAAGAACTACCAACATTACTTTATCATTTATTCTAAATTGGATCAGTATCAAAATAAAATGCTCTATTATTTGAAAGACGAAAATGCCGTAATTTTATCTCAACTTTTAACCATTATAAAGAAATAATGAACACTATAGAATTAAAAAAATTCCCCATCGGAACATTTCAGGAAAATAATACCAATTGCGATATCGAGTTAGAAAGTCATATCAAAGTCATTAAAAATTTCCCTGAAAAACTAAAAAAACTGATTGAAGATTTTTCAGATGAGCAATTAGACACGCCATACAGAGAAGGCGGCTGGACGGTAAGACAACTTGTGAATCATCTGGCAGACAGTCATGCAAACAGTTTTATTCGTTTTAAATTAGCGTTAACAGAAGAAAATCCACCGATAAAGCCTTATGATGAAGCAAAATGGGCAGAACTTCAGGACAGCATAAGCATGCCGGTAAAACCTGCGATGAGAATGCTGAAAGGGATACATCAAAGATGGTACGTTTTATTGAAAACAATGACCAATAAACAGTTTGAAAGAACCTTTCGGCATCCTGAAAAGGTAGATGACCATAACCTTCGATATTTTTTGGCATTTTATGCATGGCATTGCAATCATCATTTTGCACACATTGAAAATTTAAAGAAAGAAAAAGGTTGGTGAAAAAAAGTCTCCACAATAAAGAAGATCTCAACGAAATCGTAATGAGAATTTCTCAACTCTCAGAAAATTCTCAAAGAAGATGGGGTAGAATGAATGCTGCCCAAATGTTGACGCACTGCGAACTTATTTTACAAGTTCCGTTAAAGAAAGTTCATCTTTCTAAGCCTAATTTTATATTCAGAGCCATAGGAATTTTAACTAAAAAAGAAATTCAGATTTTCAATAATGGAATTCCACCGAATATGCCTTGTTTTCGAAAACTAATCGTTAATTTTGAATGTAATTTTGAGACAGCAAAAATTAATCTTTTGAATACGCTGAACGAATATGTGAAAGCTCATGAAAATCACGATTTAGCTCGTAGCCACGCACTTTTTGGAAAGATGAAAGAAAAAGACTGGGGTTTTATGGAGTATAAACACCTTAATCACCATTTAAAACAATTTAATGTATGAGTTTTTTAGATAAAATATTTGGCGGAAAGCAAGAAGAAAGCCAATCAAAGTCTTTTTGGAACGTTATAGAATCTGAAAAAGATTTAGAAGACGCAATAAAGAAATCGTATTCAGGAAAAATTGCGATTTTCAAACATTCTACAAGCTGTTTTATCAGTAAAACGGTTTTGAAAAATTTTGAAAAAGAAATTGAAGAAGCTCAGGAACATGGCGCTACACTTTATTTTTTAGACCTTTTGGCGCATAGAAATATTTCGAATAAAATTGCTGAAGATTTCGGGATAAGACACGAAAGTCCGCAATTGATTGTCATTGAAAATGGTAACGAAATAAATAATGCATCCCATCAGGATATCACCTTAAGCCAGATCACTTTATGAGCAATATGACCAACTATTTAGCAAAAGTGTTTGAAGTTCCCGCAGAACGATTAAGCCTTTGCAGTGTACAGTACGAAACAAAAAAAGTCTCGAAAGGTGAGCTTTTATTGCAGTACGGTGAAGTTTGCCGCAATACATTTTTCGTGGAAAAAGGTCTTTTAAGAATGTTTTCTATTGATAAAAACGGTAAAGAGCATATTATTCAGTTTGCTCCTGAAAACTGGCTGATTGGTGACCGAAGCAGTCTTTATTTCAGTGAAAAATCAAACTATTATATTGAAGCGGTAGAAGATTCTGAAGTGTCTGTTTTGCAACGAGATTTTTTTAATAATTTATTGGAAGAATTTCCAAACAGCATCGAAAAAAATGATTTGGTTCTTCAGAAACATGTAAAAAGTTTACAAGACAGAATCAATTCTTTATTGGGAGAAACAGCGGAAGAAAGATATTTGAAATTTATCAAAATGTACCCTGATTTGCTTCTCAGAGTTCCACAATGGATGGTGGCTTCCTACCTAGGAATCACGCCTGAAAGCTTAAGCCGTGTGAGAAAGGAACTGGCAAGAAAGAATTTTATAACAGATTAATCGATTATTAATCAAGATTCAAAATATTCACCAATCGATTAAGATATTCCTGTTCCATCATTACCTTCTCAAAAGATTTTTTGGCAAAAACGGGGCACACCTGTTTGCCTGAGTTATGATGAAGACTGATGTCGTTTTCAACAAATCCGTCAAAATTAAGAGCGTATTCTTTGATGAATTTGTCTATGGTATTTCTTTTAATCTCACAAAGCGTACTGTTCTGTATTTTTTGCAGAGAAGTGAGAATGAAAGATTTGTCACCGGTAAAATTGATGATATTGGTAATGAACTTCAGGTTCTCATGTGGCATGCTGTTCATTTCCTGGCGAACAGCATGCGGTTGGTCTTCAAAAATCATGGCTACATTGTTTTTGGTTGTAAAAATTCTAAATCGTTGCGTTTCCTTCAACGCCGTCTGAATTATCGGTTTTATTTCCGGTCACTGCAGCGGCAACAAAACTTAACATACTCACTAATTTGCCCGCTTTGGTATCCCAGTAATAACTTTCTTTCGGTTCTACTCTTATGATCGATACATTCGGATCATCTTTACCGTCAAACCAGGCATTTGCCATTGCTGACCATTTTTCTTCAATAGTAGTTTTATCTTTATATATTGAGGCTTCGCCATAGATTGACAAGTACTCAGAATCGCTGTTATTCATAAAGAAAAGTTGTACTCTGCGGTCGTCTCTGATTTCAAAATTCTTATTACTTGCTTCGCTGCTGATAAACCAAAGATTACCTTCGTTATCAGTTTCCTGAAGTCCCATTGGCCTTGAAGTAATCGGTAAAGTTTCTAAATCCGTAGCAAACATACAAATTCTCGCCTTTTCTGAAAGCTCTTTAATTTTTTTAATCGCCTCGATGTGCGTTAGATTTTCTTTTGACATAATATTAATATTTAAGTGTAATTTAATAAAAAAAGAGAAGTGTGATTTCTCTTTTCGTTAGAAATATTCTCTAACTTATTTTTCAACTTCAAAAACCTAACCAAAAACTCAAAAACTCTTCAGAAATACTAAATATTTTAAAATAATTTAAAAATACATAAAATAGTTTAAGAATACTGCGTTATTATGATTCAAATCATAATATATGTGAGTTAAATTTAATAATATAAAAATTATTTATACTCTAAAAAAATGATCATTAGCTTATTTTGGTTAACTGACTATGAGCTAAGTAATGTTTAAATGGAAATTGGCACAAAATATGTCGTTAAAATCCAGTAAACTAATTAATGATATGAAAACTATTAGCTGTACTAAATTAGATGAAGATCTTTTAAAAGCTTTTGGAGGTGAAATTAAATCATATAAAGAAGGTGAGAAATTTTTTGAGCAAGGTGAAATTCCTATGTATTATTTTCAAATTGTAGAGGGAAAAGTGAAGGAAAATAATCAGGATGATGAAGGCAGAGAATTTATACACAATATTTTAGGATCAGGTCAAAGCTTTGGTGATTCTATGTTATTCATTGACAAAAGATACCCTATCAATGCTGAAGCAATCACAGACTGCAGAGTTATAAAACTGGCTAAACCTAATTTTTTAAATCTTATCGATGAACATCCGGAGACATCTGTTCAAATCAATTCCTGTATGTCCCAAAGAATGCACTATCAATTTATTATGATGCAAAATTTAGCTTCGAATGATCCGGCAATAAGACTCTTGGGTTTATTAGAATATTTAAAAAGCTTCCACAGCGATGATATTCCGTTGTCATTTCAGATTCAGCTGACTCGGCAGCAAATTGCCAACCTTACCGGGCTTCGTGTAGAAACGGTTATCAGAACTATAAAAAAAATGGAGAAGGAGCTCACGGTGAAAATTGAAAATAGAAAAATTTTCTTTTAAATTAATTTTAAATCAAAATATATGCAGTTAGAAAACAAATCAGTACTCATCACCGGAGCCGACAGCGGAATAGGCAAGGCAGTGGCATTACTTTTTGCCAAAGAAGGTGCTAATATTTCGATCATATTTCATTCGGATAAAGAAGGTGCTACAAAAGTGATGAATGAAATTATTTCTTTAGGCAGAAAGTCAATCATTGCCCAAGGTGACATTAACGACTCAGAATTTTGTAAGAAAACGGTTGAAAAAACAGTTTCAGAGTTCGGAACATTAGATATTTTAATCAATAATGCAGGAACTCAGTTTCCTTCTGACACGATTGAAAACTTAAAGGAAGAAAACATCCGAACAACTTTTAATTCTAATATCATCGGGATGATTTTATTGACAAAAGCTGCATTTCCATATTTAAAAGAAAGCAATTCTGTCATCAATACTACTTCTGCAACCGCATATCAAGGTCATGAGGAACTTTTAGATTATTCGGCAACAAAAGGTGCAATCGTATCATTCACAAGATCTTTGGCATTACAGTCTAAGCCAAAAGGAATTCGGGTAAACGCTGTTGCACCAGGCCCCGTGGCGACACCACTTACTAAAGAAACTTTTGGCGATGAGGAAGAAGATACATCTAAGCCACCACTACAAAGAAATGCAACTGAAGAAGAAATTGCTACGAGTTTTCTTTTTCTCGCATCAGATCAGGCTGTGCAAATTACCGGGCAGGTTTTGCATCCCAACGGCGGATTGATTGTAAACGGATAATATTAGTTTTTAAATAATAAAAAAGGAAATTGTTAAAAAAATATTTTTCTGTTTTGTATTTTTAAAATGGCGTTCTTTTCCATATTTTTTGTGACTCTGATGACAGTTTCTACGCTTAACCCCGTAAGAAAAGCTAATTGCTGCCGGGTATATGGAATTTGAAATGAATATTGCGACTGATCCTGATGTTGACTTTTAAGATAATTCATCAACGTTTTGAGCTTATTTTCAGGATTTTGAAATGACATACTCTGCATCATAATGTATTTATAATACATATCTTCTGAAATGAAGTTTAAAGTAGTTTCATACAACTCAGGATGATGTTTTAAAAGACGTAGAAAATTATGTTTTGGGAGTCTGATTAATTTACAATCTTCAATGGCAACAGCATTCAAAGGGTACGATTTTGTAGTAAACAAGGCTGTTGGTACCAAGCTTTCACTTTTAGAAATAATACTCTGAATAAACTCTTTTCCCTGATCGTTGAAGTTGTTTATTTTCACCTTACCATCCACAATCTGAAAATAATAGGAAGGTGTATCGCCTTCCGCAAAAATTATCTCGTTTACTTTAAAATATTTATATTCTGCACCATTGGAAAACAGTAGATCTTCATTAATCATAAATGGACTTAAACACTAATTATTATTCCTTGTATTTACTTTAAATAGGGATGTTTTATTTAAAATGTAAAGAAAAAATATTTTTTGTTAATAGTGAATTAATGTGCTACCACACAGATACCACAAGATTTTCAGTTCGAAATTAATTTAAATTTTGGCATCGTGATTTCAATCATAAAAAGTCAACGGTATAATCTAATATATTTGATGATAATTAATCATTTTATGGTAGAATTATATCTGAAAACTAAGATTAAATAGATGTAATTCTTAAAATGAAAAATATAATTTAGAAATATGACGAAAAATTTGGCAGAAGAGGAAATTATAAGACTGGCTAAAGACAATTCGCCGCGCCTTTTAAGTAAGTTTAAAATTTCAAACCCGGATTTTTTTGAAAAACTGGCAGCAATACAACCTAATCTCCAAAATTCGGAGCTGATATTTTGTATTTATCTGAAATTAAATCTTACGACGAAAGAGATTGCGACTTACACTTATGTGACTCCAAAAGCAATACAGAACAGAAAAAACAGAATCAGAAAAAAACTGAATATCTCTTCATCAGTTGATATTTACAAATGGTTTGATGGATTATAATTGAATCTAAATCTCATAAATTTCAGAATCTGTAAAAACAAAATACATTCCTATTTTAGGGATGTTTTTTGTATCCAGACCTGTAAATTCGCTGAACGCAGGCAACAACAATTGCTTTGAAGTCTGTACAAAACAAGGTAATTTTATTTTTTTTACTGGCGAGTGAATAACAAATCCGGGATGAATATGACCTGTAATCTGAAATTTAGGATTTGAACGGTCAAAATCGTGTACGAATGCGATGTCGTCAATTTCCAGAGATTTTGCTTTGAAATCAAGACACAATTTCTTTTCCAAAGTTTTCGAAATCCTATCGTGATTTCCTTCCACAAGACAGAATTTAATATCTGAATATTGATTTTTCCAAATACAAAATTCGTCGACCTCAGAATTATTTCCTGCATGCAATAAATCGCCGACGATAATGAATTTTTCTGGCTGAAAATTCTCGATTAATATAGACAGACGTTCCAAATCATTTTTCATAATATGATTCGCCAAAGCAATTCCGTTTTTACGGAAATGAGCCGTTTTCCCGATGTGTAAATCTGAAAAAATTAAGGCTTTTTCTTTTTCCCAAAACAAAGCTCTTTGGTTTGTTAAAGTAAAGATTTCGTTTTGAATTGTTATATCTTTTGTGGCTATATTCATACTGCATTTTGAAGACGATAATTTTAATCGTCTTTAATATTTCTTCCGGATTGTTTAATGAGTTTCTGAATTCTCACATCAAGATTTTCACTCGTCAACGTCTGTCTCAAACTGTCGACCTTAATCGGAAAACTTAAAGGCGTAAATTTATTGGAATATTTTAAAATAAACTTCGATTTTTCAATTCTTTTAAAAGCTTCTACCAAACGCTGCTCCTGCAGCTGCATATTAAAAACTTCCGTGTACGCCTGTCTTACGAGAAAATGATTCGGGTCGTAATCTTCCAGAACTTTAAAAATCAATCCTGCCGAACTTTGTAAAGCCTTATTCGAACGCTGCTGTCCGGGGAAATTCTGAACAACCATTCCCGAAATTACGGCAATATCTCTGAATTTTCTTCTTGCCATTTCTGCTGAGTTGATACTAGAAATCACATCGACCATCAAATTATCTCTCGTTAAAATTTTAGCTAAATTATCCTCATTCAACGGAATTTCTTTGTCGCTGAACAGTTCAAAACCGTAGTCATTCATCGCCATCGAAAATGAAATAGGAGCCAGTTTGGAAATCCGGTAAGCAATCAGAGCAGCCATCACTTCGTGTACCAAACGCCCTTCGAAAGGATACATAAACAAATGATAACCTTCTCGGTTTTTGATTAATTCAACCAAAAATTCATCTTCTTTCGGAATATGCGAGCGCTGTTCCTGATTGGCTAAAAGTGGATGTAGGAATTTAAGTTCTTTCTCTGAAGCTTTCGGATTCAATGCTCCTGATAATTTTTCTCTTAAAAAATGACCCAGATTCGAACTCAAAGGCAATCGTCCTCCCAAATAACTTGGAGCCTGCGCTTTCCCTTTAGAAGCCCGCACGAAAACGGTCATATCTTTTATCATCGCCACTTCCAAAACACGCCCCGCCAGAATAAATTTCTCCTCTTTCTTCAGTCTTGAGATAAAATACTCCTCAACCATCCCGATATAACCGCCGGAAATAAATTTCACTTTCAGCATTGCGTCACTCACGATAGCGCCCATATTCATCCGATGCAGCATTGCGATTTTTCGGGAAATTACTTTGTGCAGACCGTCTTCCATTACTACGACTTTGTGATATTCTTCATAGCTTTTCAACGCACTTCCGCCAATCGTTAGAAAGTCAATCATCGCCTTCCATTCCTCATCTCTGATTTCCTGAAAAGTGTAGACTTTTTTGATTCTATCGTAAACTTCGTCAGGGAAAAAACCATCACCAACCGCCAATGTCATCAGAAACTGAACCAAAACATCGAAACATAAAACCACTGGTTCACGAGGCTCGATGACCTTGTGTTTAACCGCTTCCTTTAGAGCAGCTACTTCAATTAATTCCAGAGAATGTGTAGGCACACAGAAGATTTTCGAAGTCTCAAAAGGGGAGTGACCACTTCGTCCTGCCCGCTGTAAAAATCTCGCAACACCTTTTGCAGAGCCAATTTGAATAACCGTGTCAACTGGTTTAAAGTCGATTCCCAAATCCAAAGATGATGTGGAAACGACCGCTTTCAGTTTTCCGGAACTTAAATTTTCTTCAATCCAAATCCTCAGATGCGAATCAATCGAACTGTGATGAATGGCGATCTGCCCGGCAAAATCGGGATACGCATTCAGCAAAAGCTGATACCACATTTCACTCTGACTTCGGGTATTTGTAAAAACTATTGTTGATTTTGATTCTAAAATAATCGGAACGACTTTATCTGCCAGTTTTTGTCCGAGATGCCCCGCCCAAGGCAAAAGTTCTACTTCATCCGGAAAAACAGAAATAATATCAATTTTCTTAAGTTCCTTGGCGGTTATTTTCGTCTTTTTAATATCATAAGGAATCAAAACATCTTGCGCCTCATCAAGGTTTCCGATGGTGGCCGTAATTCCCCAGATTTTAAGTTTCGGAACATAATGAAAGAGCTGCGAAATTCCCAATTCAACCATCACGCCACGCTTTGAACCCAGCAATTCGTGCCATTCATCCACCGCAACGCAATGCATATTGGTGAAAAACCGCTGATGATTTTTCTGTGCTAAAAGTAAGTGGAGACTTTCAGGCGTGACCACCAGAATCTCAGGCATATTTTTCACCTGCTGTTGACGGACTTTCGGGTCGGTGTCACCATTTCTTACGCCAACTGCCCAGTCCAGACCAATCTCATCAATCGCTTCCTGCATCGCTTTGGCAATATCTTTTGAAAGGGAACGAAGTGGCGTTATCCAAATCATTTTCAGCCCTTTTTTGTAGTTGTCGGGATTCGTCAGAAAGTCTGAAACCAAAGCTAAAAATACCGAAAAAGTTTTTCCGAAACCAGTCGGTGCCACAACCATTCCGCTGTAACCACTGCCAAATTTTTTCCAGGTATCGACCTGAAATTTAAATGGAGAATTGCCTTTTTCCATCATCCAGTTCTGAATGATTTTAAAGCCTTCGGTATTTTCGTAGTTGCTCAAATTGTATTTTAATTATAATATTTGATAGTATCAAACTTTTAACCATTTTCAAAATAAAATTGCAGTATTCTATTTTCATTTAATATATTTGAATAATTAAATTGTAAATTAAAAATTGTGATATTAAAACTATGCGGGTTGAAAATTTAGGAAAGGAAGAAAGTATAGTTAAAGAGCCACAATTGGAATTCTTATACTATCAAAATTCAAAAAAACAGACGCAAAAAGAAACCTTAAATGTCCTTTCATTATTCTCTGGTTGTGGAGGAATGGATTTAGGATTTGAAGGTGGCTTTTCTGTGTTACAAGAATCTGTAAATGAAGTTTTAACACCAGAATTTATTAATAGAAAATTAAAGAACGGATTTGTAGAATTAAAAAAAACAAGATTTAAAACCGTTTTTGCCAACGACATTTTATCTGATGCCAGAAATGCTTGGGTTAATTATTTTTCGAAAAGAGGAAATAATGCAGAAGATTTTTTTCAAGATAGCATTGTTGATTTAGTTAAAATGCATAAGAGTGAAATTTCTGTTTTTCCAAATGAGGTAGATGTTGTCACTGGAGGATTTCCTTGCCAAGATTTTAGTTTATCCGGAAAAAGAAATGGATTCAATTCTCATAAAAATCATAAAGGCGAATTAATTGATGAGACAACAGCTTCTATAGAAACAAGAGGACAACTTTATATGTGGATGAAAGAAGTTATTGAAATTACACAACCGAAAATTTTCATTGCTGAAAATGTGAAAGGTTTAGTTAATCTTGATAATGTTAAAGAAATTATTCAAAATGATTTTTCTTCAGCTAATGGAAATGGGTATATCGTTCTCGACCCGCAGGTTTTACATTCAGCAGATTATGGAGTACCTCAATCTAGAGAGCGAGTGATTTTTATTGGAATTAAAAAGTCTGCATTGAGAGAAGGAATTATTAAAGAATTAGAACAACACAATATTTCAGAAAAATACAATCCTTATCCCAAACCTACCCACTCTTATACTGATACAGGTATTGATTTAAAACATTTTGTCCAGCTGAAGAATGTTTTTAAAAACTTGCAAGAGCCTGAAAATTCAAATGATTTATCCCAAAAATCTTATTCTAAGGCAAAATTTATGGGTAAACATTGTCAAGGACAAACTGAAATAAAACTATCTAGTATATCTCCAACAATTAGAGCAGAACATCACGGAAATATAGAATTTAGACGTCTTTCAAGAGAAAATAATGGACAAATTGAAAGCGAATTACAAAAAGGATTAAAAGAAAGAAGATTAACTGTAAGAGAATGCGCATTAATCCAGACTTTTCCTCCTGATTATGATTTTGTGATTGAAAATAAAAATGGTCGGAAAGGTTCATATTTAATTAGCCCTTCTCAAGCTTATAAAATTATTGGCAATGCAGTTCCACCTCTTCTTGCATACAATCTAGCAAGACGAATTGAAGAAGTATGGGATTTATATTTTAAAAAATAGTATGGTAGTTTCAGTAAACTCAGAGCCATATAGAAGTGAATTTAATTCTTTACTTAGTAAAACTATTGAGGAACTTAATATTCACGGACAAAACCCTTCAAAAGAAATTGAGAAATTATTTGGAAGAAATCTTGAACCATATGTAAAAGATTTAATGTCTGAGCTAGCAATTGGAACTTCATTTGAAAATTCAATCGAATTAATTGGAGGACAAAAATTCCCAGACATCATTGCTAAGAAATTTTACGGAATTGAAGTGAAGACTACAACTCAAAATCATTGGAAAACAACAGGTAATAGTGTTTTGGAAGGTACACGTGTTGAGAACATCGATAGAATCTTTATTTTATTCGCAAAACTCGCAAATCCAATTGAATTTCGTTGTCGCCCTTATGAGGAAGTTTTGTCAGAAGTTGTTGTCACTCATTCTCCAAGATATTTAATTGATATGAATTTGGAGCAAGGCAAAACTATTTTTGATAAAATAAATATGTCTTACAATACTCTTCGAAAGAAAGAGAATCCTATACGCCCAATTGTTGATTATTATAAAAGTAAATTAAAAGCAGGCGAAGAACTTTGGTGGATGGATGCTGAAAATACTAATAAAGCAAGTAATATTGTTATCAGAATTTGGAATAAATTAAATAAGAAGGAGAAACAAGATATAAGGAACAGTGCAATGGTATATTTTCCTGAAATTTTTGGGAATAAAGCTACTAAATATGACCGCATACCTGTTTGGTTAGTAAACCGACAGTCTATAGTATGTAAAAATGTTAGAGATTTGTTTACAGCAGGTGGACAAAGTGAATATGTCATTGGAGAAGTGGTATATAAGAAAGTACCAAGAATATTTTTAAACTTATTTGACAATATTCCAAATATCGTCGAAACTCTTATAGAAACATCAGCATTTGAACTTTCTGAATATTGGGAGATAAAAACAACTGAGAAAAAGAAAATTTTTGATTGGATTGATTTAGTTTCTGAACACTCAAAAAAAGTTCAAGATGCAGGTCATTTAAACATAAAAGAAATACTATCCCAATTGATATTTAAATAAAACTTATTGTATCAGTTTCTTAATCTCTTCAATATCATCAATATCGTTCACGGTTTTATCTTTCCGCCATCTTAAAATTCTTGGAAAGCGCAATGCCACGCCGCTTTTGTGACGGTTGCTAAAGCCAATTCCTTCAAATGCAATCTCGAAAACCAATTCAGCCTTTACGGTACGGACGGGACCAAATTTTTCAATTGCATTTTTATTCACAAACTTGCTGACTTCCATTATTTCCTTGTCCGTCAATCCGGAATACGCTTTGGCAATGGTAACCAATTTATCACCACTTTTCACGGCAAAACTGTAATCGGTGTAGTAGGCACTTCGTCGTCCGCTACCTTTTTGAGCATAAATCAAAACGGCATCAATCGTCAGCGGACTGATTTTCCATTTCCACCAATCGCCTTTTTTTCGTCCGGAATGATAATGTGAATTTTTCTGTTTCAGCATCAAACCTTCGCTGTTGATTTCCCTTGAATTTTCTCGGATTAAATCTAATTTGTTCCACTCTTCAAAATCAATAGATTGAGAAATTTTGATATTTTCGGGAGCTTCACTTAACAATAATTCCTGCAACATTGCTCTTCTTGCAGAGATCGGTTTTTCCCTTAAATCGGTTCCTTCCAGTTCCAAAATGTCATATGCAAAAACTTCAATCGGAATTTCAGCGAGCATTTTTTTAGTTAAAGTTTTACGGTTCAAACGTTTCTGTAATTCGTTAAAATTTAAAACGTTACCTTCCTTTACCGCAAGTATTTCTCCATCAATTACAAAGTTACCTTTCATCGCTTTTACAGTCTCGGCGATTTCGGGAAACTGTTCCGTTACCAGCTCTTCACCACGTGACCAGATGAAAACTTCGTCGTTCCTTCTAATGATTTGTCCACGGATTCCATCCCACTTGTATTCGATGAGCCATTCTTCAGGTTTTCCCAAATCTTCCAGCTCTTTTTCCAACGGATAAGCCAAACAGAAAGGGTAGGGTTTTGAGTTATCGGGATTGATATTTTCAGCAGAAATCAATTCTTTAAATGAAACTTCATCAGGCTGCCATTTTCCCATCAGACTGTGCATCAAAGTACTTGCTTCCTGTCCGGAAAATTTTGTAAGAGAATTAATCAAAGTCTTCGACGAAACCCCAATTCTGAAACTTCCGCCTAGTAATTTATTGAAAATTAATCGTTCCGTATAATCCAATCCGTTCCAGGAATTGAGAACAAATTCTTTTTTCTCAGCTTCCGTTTTTGTTTTGAGTCCGATAATATCGGTCATCCATTCAGACAGTGTTTTTTCGATTTTTTCTGTTGGTGGAGGAAGAATCAAAGATATGGTTTCACCCAAATCGCCGACCGAAGAATAGCTTTCCTGAAACAGCCAAAAAGGCAGCTGAATAATCTCCAGCGCCCATTCTTTCATATAGTTGGTGTTCACATTTCGCTTGGGTCTTTTCCCCGTAAACAGGGCGATAAACCACAATTTATCATCATCCGGCGCACGCTCAAGATAATCGGTGATGGCATCGATTTTAGCATTGGTTTTATTGGTGCTTTCGAGGGCGTTGATGAGTTCTGCGAAATTTTTCATTCTAATCTTTTGTTTTATTTGGGCAGCTTTGAACTTCGTTCGTAACTTTCGATAAAGCTTTGGCATTATCTCATTTATGCCTTCCGTTCCCTCCCGAAACTTCGGGATCCACTCAAGTCGGGCTGCGAGCAATTCGACGTTTAAAACTAATTATTGAGTGCCGCTCCTACGGAGCTCGAACTTCTCAAATTATTATCTTTTTCTACAAACATTTCGCTCCTACGGAGCTTTCCTAAACTTCTAGCTTTCAAAAAATCTTAAACGTTTTATTCAAGATTGATTAATCTTCTTTTTTATCCGATGCAATTTCCTTTTCTACGACTTCTTCGTCATCATCGCCATACAAAGTTTCCACCACATCAGATTTAATACCGATTTCATTTAAGTATTTAGAAAAAACTTCGGTTTGTCCGTGCGTGACGTGAACGATTTCTGCTTCAGTCGCTTTGATGGCTTGCAGTAAACTTTTCCAGTCGGCGTGGTCACTCATTGGAAAGCCAGCATCCATACTTCGCCATCTTCTGGCACCTCGAACCTGCATCCAGCCGGAACAAATCGCTGTCGCGGCATCCGGAATTTTCTTGATGACATTACTATCCAACAAAGCCGGCGGAACAATGACAATATCGCCCGCAACGTGTTTAATGCTTTCCCTGAAATCAGGAACTTCATAATCGGGAAGCACGATTCCTACCTCTTCAAAGGCTTTGTTCAGTTTACCAATCGAGTAGTGTACGTGAATTTTTCCCATTCCTTCAACGGCTTTCATAATCCGCTGTGCTTTACCTAAAGAATATCCAATGAACACAGAAGTTTTCTGATTTTCCTGATTCCTCAAAACCCAGTTCTGAAGCCTTTTATTCAAATCTGGAACTTCGAGCCAGTTGTAAATCGGAAGTCCGAAAGTACTTTCAGTCACAAATTCATTACATTTTACCACCTCAAAAGGCGTACTCAGACCATCATCCTGGATTTTATAATCACCTGAAATCACACTCACGTAACCTTTATATTCTAATCTAATCTGAGCCGAACCAATAATATGACCAGCAGGATGCATTGAAAGTTTCACACCATTAATGTCTAAAACTTCGCCGTATTGTAAAGTCTGACATTCGATATCCGGAGAAATTCGTTGATGTAAAATAGGTTTTGTGAAGTGATGGCAAAGGTATTTTTTCATTCCCCAGCGGGCGTGGTCGGCGTGTCCGTGCGTGATGACCGCATAATCTACTGGTCGCCACGGGTCAATATAAAATTTCCCCTGCGGACAGTAAATACCTTTGTTTGTAAATGTGATGAGTTTCAAATGGGTGATGATTAGTGTGTTTCTAAATATTCAAAAACCTAACCAATTTGCCGAGAAAGCTTAGATATTTTTAAACTTAATCTATTGTAAGCTCAAGTGTATTTTTCTTCATTAAATCTTTATAGTATTCAGAAGGCGTTTTACCTGTAATTTCTTTAAAATAACGGTTGAAGGAAGATTTTGATTTAAAGCCTGCATCGTAAGCAAGCGATAAGAAATTGATATTCTCATTTCTCTCTATTGATAATTCCACGTTGTTTTTAAAATATTCTATTCGATATTCGTTGATGTAACGGTAAAACGGTTTGTTTTTATAACTGTTCAGCATTTCGCTGATTTGGTATTTATTAATTTCTGTTTTTAAAGCTAAGGAATCTAAAGTCAGATCACAATCTCTAAAAAGCTGTTTTTTGCTTACTAAATCATCCAATTTATGCCAGATATCTTTAAATTTCAAATCGTAATCTACTGTATTGATGATTATTTTTCTGTCAGAATCATCATTATTATTGATTTCTAACGGAACATTAGATTCCTCAGTATTTGCCGGACCGGAACTAAAGTTTTTTCTGATAATTAAAAGGCAAATAATAAGTAATATAAAATATGAAATACTTCTTAAGACAAGATTAACCATCTCATTACTTTCCGGATAAAACTGAAGCAATGCTTTTGAGACGATAACCAAAGATTCCATGATAAGAATACATGAAGAAATCCTCAGAATGACATTATATTCACTCTTATCAGAATTCAAAATATTACTTTTTCTGATGATCAGAATACTTTTTAAAGGATAATATAAATTGACCGTAAAAATCAAGCCCAGACTAAGGTTATTATAACTATCCAAAAGATGATGATTTACCTTATTGAGAATAATAAAAACACATGAAATCGTAAAGTAAGCGATCATTAAAACAAAAAGAGGAATGAAAATAAACCATTTTTGCGGCAGAGAAAAATCCTTTTTTGTTTTGGTAAGTGTGTAAAGATAGATCAAAGGTCCATAACAAACCGAGATAAACGTATTCATCTGCTGTCTGATACTTTCATCCGGTATAAATCTGAAAATAACGAACTTGATTGTGAGGTGTACAGCAATCGCAGAAAGCAGGAAAATAAAAAGATCACTAGAAAGTGCTTTTTTCTCTTTGACGATCAACAGCCAAAGCGCAACAAGTGCCTGAAAAGCCCCAATTATAATAATATATTGCATTCTTCCTTTAGGTTTGTACAAAGTAAATACAAAATCATTATTTTATTATCGAGAATGCTGTTATATATGTATTAAACATTTCAAAAACGATTTAATATTCTGTTCATAAATAAATAACAAATAGTTTAACCTGTTTAATTTATTTAAAATCAATTGGTTAAAAGTACTAATCCAACGAGTGACACGTTTTGATTCATGATTTTTTTCTGAGGACGAATGCAAACGCCAAACCGCCCAATTTTGCAGAAAAAAATAAATCAATGAAAAATTCTACTGGTTTTCTGAAACAGAGGTCAAGAATCATTCAGGTATCTGCATTTTTCTTAATCGCATCTTTTGGAACCATTCATGCACAGACCATTAAAGGAACTGTTGTCGGAAAAACAAATGGAGCTCTTCCCGGCGCAAACATTTCTATCGTTGATGAAAATGTGAAAGCTGCATCATCTTTAGACGGAGATTTTAACCTACTTTCTCCAAAATTGGGTGAAGTCAATCTTAAAATAGAATACATCGGTTATGAAACCAAATACTTCCCAATCACAGTAAAAGAAGGTACAAACGATATAGGATATATCACGATTGATCCTGAAAATCTTGCAAGCAAAGATAAATTGAAAGACATTCAGGAAGTTACCATTACAAGACCGAACGCATTAACACAGGCAAAGGCTTACGAGATAAAAAAGAATAACAATGCCATCATGGAAGTTATTGCTGCCGATGCCATCGGAAAACTTCCGGACAGAAATGCTGCGGAAGCTGTGCAGAGAGTTCAGGGAGTCGCTGTCGCAAGATATCATGGTGAAGCAGATCAGGCAACTGTAAGAGGAACTCCTTTTGCGTGGACTTCGGCTTTATTTAACGGAAACCGACTTCCGAGTGCCAATGTTTTAGGAAACAGATCTTTCGTTTTGGATGTTGTTCCTTCGGAATTGATTCAGTTTGTGCAGGTTGCCAAAGCGGTAACCCCGGATATGGACGGTGATGCGATCGGCGGAAGTATCAATTTCATTACGAGAACAGCTCCTGCAAAGAAAACCTTGAGTGTAAGCGGAGCAGGAGGTTACAATACTTTTTCACAGGACGGAACTTATAATGCGTCTGTGGTTTATGGTGACCGTTTCTTTAAAAATAAACTGGGAGTACTTTTATCCGGAGCAATCTGGGACAGACAATGGGGAGCAGATTCTTTTGATGTGACCTATAACACCAATGCAGCCAATGATGTTGAACGAAAATCGATCAATACCGTGATGATGAAAAGATACATGGGAACGAGGAGAACGATTGGTTTGAATGGTGGATTGGAATATAAATTCAACGCCAACAATAAAGTTTATTTCCGTGGAATGTTTAATAAATTTGATGACATCCGCCCGGTTTATGAAACGTATGTGGACTATACAAATACCCGTTATCAATACAATTTCAGATATTCTCATTACCAGACAGAATTATACGGAATGGAATTGGGTGGTGAGCACAGTCTTACTTCAAAATTAAGCTTAGACTGGATGTTGAGTGATTATTCTGCAAAATATTTCTTAGACACTCCTCCTACAAATGATACAAAAGGATTACCTATCGCAACTTTCAGACAAAAAATAAACGGAGGTTTCAATAATCTTACCGGTGGAAAACGATATTGGGGCTTTGATTCTCCACAGGGAATTGGAGGAGAATATATGGATTACAGCTCGGATATTGCAAATCCCGGTGACGTAATGAGTTCCAACAAATTACTTCTTTCTCAACTGGTGATTTCTAAATTAGATAATAACGAAAGAGATAAAATCGGAAGAGTTAATTTCAAGTATGATATCAATTCAAATATTACAGTAAAAGCCGGCGCAAAATACCGTGAAAAAGATCGTACAAGCACATTTGGTTACAATGCAGTTTATCTACCATCAGCCGGTAATTCTCTAACACTTTCTCAGTTGGCAACTTCAGAACCGCCAAAAGGAACATCTTTCTTAGGAAATATGAACGGAAATTATGATCAGTATGTCATGAATCCGCCAACAAAAGATCAGCTTTTTAATCTGTTTTCACCACAGATTTTACAGCAAAACGGTTTTAATGAATTAAATGATCCTGCGAGAAATACAAGTCTTTACACAGGCGAAGAATCAGTTTTCGCAGCGTATGCAATGGCAGAAATCAAAGCAACAGATAAGTTTAAAATTGTCGGGGGTTTCAGAAATGAATCTACAAGATTAACATTAAACGGTTCAAAATTAACCAAACAGGGAACCGTTTCTTCTTTAAGCCCGTCTGTAGTTGAAAGTAATTATGATGCTTTTTTGCCGATGCTTCATTTGCGTTATAACTTTTCACCCAAAGCCAACGTAAGATTTGCTTATACAAAATCGTTTATCAGACCCAATTTTGGTGATATGTCTCCAGGGTCAAGCATTGATAATTCATCATTTGTCATTACAAGAGGAAATCCTGATTTAAAGCCTACTTTCAGCCAGAATCTTGATCTGATGGGCGAATATTATTTCAACAATATCGGTATTCTTTCCGTAGGTGTATTTTATAAAAAAATCTCGGATATCGTTTTCTCAGACACTTCTGTGATGAGTATTGACGGGACAAATTATACCGTAACTCAGTCAAAAAATCTTCAGGATTCAAAATTATTAGGATTTGAAGCAGGAATTAACAAGCGTCTTGATTTTCTACCGGGCTTCTGGAATGGTTTCGGGGTAGAATTCAATTACACTTATATCGATTCTGAAGTTGAAGTTCCAAGAACGGCTAATATTTTTGATAAGACTTCTTTGCCGAATCAATCTAAAAACTTATTTAATGCCATTTTATATTACGAAAGCAATAAAGTGATGGTTCGTCTCGCAGGAAATTACAGAGGAAAATCTGTAGAAACGATTAATCAAAAATTGGGAACTGATTACTATATCTGGTCAGATAAAAACTTCACGATTGATTTCTCGGCGAGCTATGACATCACTTCAAAAGTTAAAGTATTTATTGAGCTCAATAATTTAAGCAATGAAAGCTTAAGGCTTTACATGGGAGACAACAAAAAAAGAATTACTTCAAACGAATGGTACGGAAGCAGAGGACAATTGGGCGTTCGTTGGCAAATATTTTAAAAATTTTATCTATGAAAAAAATAGGATTAACATTGGCAATCATTGCTTTTGGAGCAACAGCAAATGCACAGATTACAGACAGTTTAAGACGTGTTGTAAAAATGGAAGGAGCATATAACTTCAGAGATACCGGAGGGTACAAAACTGCTGACGGAAAAGAAGTTGTTTTAGGGAAAGTTTTCAGAAGCGATGCAATTGATAAATTAACAGACAAGGATTTAAAGACTTTTAAAGACAAAAAAATTGTAACTGTTGTGGATTTCAGAGGTGTTGAAGAAGCGAAAAAAGCTCAGGATCGTTTGCCGGAAAATACAAATTATATTCTTTGTCCGGCAGGCAGCAATAATCTTCCGACGGCTCAGGATATGGCTAAATTTTTGAAAGACAAAAACTTTCTGTTTGATATGTACGGCGAAGGCGGATTACCATATTTCGGAGAAAGATACAGATCATTATTTGTTCAGTTATTAACTTTAAAACCCGATGAAGCCTTACTTTTCCATTGTACTGGAGGTCGCGACAGGACGGGAATGGCTTCTGCTTTATTTCTGGAAATATTGGGAGTTCCTCAGGAAGTTATTGAGAGCGATTATGTAGCTTCCAACTTTTATCTGGCGAAAAACCCGACAATGAAAGGTATGTATTCGGGATTATCAAAAATGGCCGGAATAAGTGAGACAGAAATCAAACAGCAAATGGAACTAAGACCGGAACTGATCAGAAATTTCTTTGCTGCCATCAATAAAAAATACGGAAGCGTAGAAAATTTCTTTCAGGTTGAAATGGGAATTGGGCCGAGAGAAATTGCCGTTTTGAGACAGAAATATCTGAAATAATCAATGATAAATGGCCATTCGCTTTGCTTGTCAATTCTAAATTACTTTCAAAAAATTCATCCATTGACCTGTGAAGCGAAATAACCAGCAGTGATTAATCACTAAAAACTCAGTTATAATTAAATTTTAGAATAAGCCGTGTAATTTTTTGCACGGTTTATTTGCTTTCTTTCGATTTCAGAATAAAACTTTTTTTTAAATCGCTCCATGTACCGCCGTTATAAACTTTTCTGAAGCCTTTTTACTTAAAATATGTTCAGCTTTTACACTTCTCAAACCGTAGGAACAAACTGTGATATACGTTTTATTGGGGGGCAAGTTCTACATATTTTCTCTGACCGTTCCTAAAGAAATATTTTGCGAATCTTCAATATGTCCGGTTTCGAATTCTTTTTCGGTTCGCACATCGAGAATGATGGCTCCGTTTTTAATTCATCAAAAAAAAGAGCTGCTTTCAAACAACTCTTCTCTGTAATATTTATGGGATAATATTTTCTTTTTTCAATTTTTTAAATAAATCAAAGAAAGATTCTTCGGTATTTTGAAATTCTCTGAATCCCGCTTTTCGGCTGTTGGTCATGTCTGTCATTACTTCGAGCGGCCTTCCCAAATCGAGATCGGTATGCCATGCGGAAGATAATCTTTCAATATTTTCTTCTTTTAAATTGTATTTCTTCACCATTTTGCTCCAGATTTCCTGATCGTTCTGCATTTCTTTTTCGAGTGGTTTGATTTCGTTTTCAAAACCAACAGCTTCCACTCCAAAATAATCTGCCAATCTGTACCACAGCCATTTCCAACGGAAAACATCTCCGTTTGTAATATTGAATGCTGTATTTTTCGCTTCTTCTGTGGTTGATGCCCAAACCAATTGTTTCGCTAAAATTCTTGCATCCGTCACATCCGAAATTCCGTTCCATTGAGCGGATGATCCGGGCCAGATAAATTTTCTACCGGTCTCTTTGCAAATGCTTGCATAAACTGCTAAAGTCGTTCCTAAATTCATTGCATTTCCGACTGCATAACCGATGACGGTATGCGGTCTGTGAATACTCCAGCTAAAACCATCTCGTTCAGAAGCTACATACACCTCATCTTCCTGAGCATAGTAAAAATTGGGTAGCGGAAGCCTTGGTTGCTCTTCTCTAAGAGGAGTTTCGGGTAATTTTCCTTCTTTTGCGTAGGCTTCAAAAGGCCCGAGATAATGTTTTAATCCGGTAACCAAAGCAACATGCTGCACTGATTTTTTTGGAGATAAAACATGTAATAGATTTCTTACCAAAGCGCCGTTGACACGGATGTTTTCATCTTCGGTGTCATTCCGCATCCATGTTGTGAAAAAAACATGAGTGGGAGCGATGTTTTCTAAAGCAGTTTCTAAACTTGCGATATTTAAAAGATCAGCTTTAACGGAAATTAATCCTTTGATATTGTTGTTTATATTTCTGGAGATTCCGTAGGTTATCCAGCCTTGAGATAGAAGTTCTTTGGCGAGATTACTTCCGGTAATTCCGGTGGCACCAACGACTAATGCAATATTTTTATTGTTTTCCATGTTATAAAATTTCTTCTACAAAGCTATGGCGGTTGCTATCGAAAACACTTGATCTGGATCATGAGTTTTGGTTGATAGTTGATAGTTGATAGTTGAAGGCAGATATTTTACTTTTAGTTTTAGCCTTTCAATAAAAGTTTTTTGCGAATTCTGCTGACCGTTTCCGGAGCTAAACCTAAAAATGAAGCAATTAGATTGTGTGGAATTCTTTTGATCATTTCTGGATTTTTCTGAGCTAGCCCAAGATATTTTTCCTCTGCAGTATAACTGTTAGACGCAATTAAACGATAATCTTTCGTCACCAGACTGTTCTGATATAAAATCCTGAAGTAACGATCCATCACAGGAATTTTGAGCATCAATTTGTCATAATCTTCAAGACTGATCATCAACAATTCGGTTTCTTCGACTGTATCAATATTTAAAACTGCTTTTTCCTGATTGATAAAACTTTTAAAATCTGAAATCCACCAGCCTTCGAAAGCAAACATATTGATATTTTCACCACCTTTTTCATCGACAAAATAAGATTTGAGCAAACCTTTACTCACGAAAGAGAGATGCGTACATATATTTCCTTCCTGCAGTAAGAACTGTTTTCTTTTTAATTTCTTAACCGAGAAAAAAGATTGTAACTGGATTTTTTCATCTTCGCTTAAATGGACTTTATTCTGAATATGTGAAATGAGGACGTCAAACATCTAGTGAAATTTAAACAAAATTAAGCTTTCTCATCAGACTTTTCAAAATCGTAGAGATTGATTCCTACTTCTTCATTTTAGTTTTAAAAACCGGAATTCCCATAGGATAAAAGAAAAATTCTCCCGCACCCCGAATTTTAGCATCCTGCAAATGCCCTGCAATGGCCGAGTAATCCTGTCTTCGTAAAGTAATATGCAAATGAAGCAGGGGTTTATCTTCCGCAACCGAAACGTTACCCGAGATATTGGTAACTTCCATCTGTTCATCAAACTTTTTGTCGACGTAATCTTTCGTGGAAAAGTCAAAAAACCTCAGCGTGGCTTCACTTACTGCGCCAATTCCTGTCACCTGCCCAGATTTGATATTCTGTTTTAAAACAAAATCATTCAATGCCTGCACAATGCTCGACTGGTCTTTAATACTTACGATATAATTATTCCCTTTTTTTGGCGGCCCACAATTCGCCTTCTAAAATTTGTTCTTTCATATTGTTTATATTATGGGTTGATGTTCTTCTGAACTGTATTTTAAATAAAACCACAAGAGAGCAAACAGATACAGAGAATGGAGTAGCTGCGCTTCAATCGCTGACCAGTTTTCAACAGAGCTGCTTCCTAAAATCAGGATGCTCATCAAGGCAAGTGAAGCATAAATTGTTAATTTCGGTTTAAAACCAATCAATAAAGCAATTCCGACTATCGCCTCTAAAAATGGAAGCAGATATCCAAAAGGCGTGATCAATACTTCAGGAATTGCCGATTTCTCCATAGATTTCACCATTCCTTCGGTGAAGGACTGTAGTTTTGGAATTCTTACCAGTCCATGGCCGGCCAAAGAAATAGCAATCGGAAGTCTCAGAAAGAAAAATACAGTTTTGAAGTCTTTCATAGTTTTTATTTTGGTTGGATGATCAAGTTGGATGTTCGTTTTCGTTATTTAAATGGTTTTCTACGAGGAATACTCATTTTTAACTTTTATTCTTTTTTAAATAATTAATAATTCCAATCACATCCTCTTTTCCGAAGCCTTCGTTTTGAGCAGACTGGTAAGTTTCAATTAATGTCTTGGCCAAAGGGAAATCAGCACCGGCATCTTTCGCCAGTAGAATATCTTTTAACATTAAATCTAAAGAAAATGCAGGTTGGTAATTGTCTTCTATCAACAGAGGGGTTTTCACTTTTGTGGCACCGCTTCCGCTTGCACTTTCGTTAATGATGTCAAGCATATCTTCTCTTTCGATTCCTAAATGATCAGAAAATAAAATTGTTTCTGCCAAACCCTGATACAAAGCCGAAATGAAATAATTGACCGACAATTTTGCAGCCAGACCTTTTCCGTTTTTTCCTAAATACTTGATCTGTTTTCCGAGTTTTTCTAAATAAGGTCTAGCTCTTTCCAAATCTTTTTCGTCTCCACCCACCATGATAATTAAAGTTCCATCGGCAGCAGGTTTTGTACTTCCCGCAACCGGAGCATCAAGGAATGAAGCCTCTTTTATTTTCACTGCATCCGCAATTTTGCCACTTGTTTCGGGCGAAATTGTGCTCATGTCTATAAAAAGTTTTTCTGAAATATCCAGTTCTAAAATCTGTTTGTAAACATTTTTTACTGCTTCATCATTGGTCAACATAGTGAAAATAACATCACTGTTTTTCACCAATTCTCTGATATCAACCGCAACTTTTGATTGTGCTTTAAAATCTTCAGCTTTCTCTGCACTTCTGTTGTAAACGAATAGTGGGAATCCTGCTTTCTCCAAATTTTTCGCCATCGGATGTCCCATATTTCCCAAGCCAATGAAACCTATTTTTTCTGAATTCATTTTTTCTTCCATTGATTAATAACTTTTTAATTTTTTCATAAATTCCGATATTGCAGGCTGCAGTTCTTCAAAAAGCGGATGTTTTCTGTTTTTCAGCATGACTTCTGTGAACAGTTTTAATCCTAAACTAAATTCATGTGAGGTGTTTTCATCTTCAAAAATATTCTTTGATTTTACGACCTCAAAGATTTTAAATAAATCATCATGGTTTTCAAATTCAAACGAGATATTTTTTCCCACTTCCGAACCGTCTTTTAATGATAATTCTTTTAGGTCAATCTGGTATCTGTTGTTTCTTTTTTCCATTTTTTTTATTTAAAAAGCATTCACCAGATCATCAATTGTTTTCAATTCCTCTTTGCTTAAATGAATATCAAATGCTTTTGCATTTTGTACAGCCTGTTTTGCATTTCTTGATCCTGCCAGTGCAATTGTGATGCCTGGCCTTTCAATCGTCCATCTTAAAACCAATTGACCCAAAGAAGCGTTGTGCTGTTCTGCAATCGGCTTAATTTTATCTAAAAGCTGATTCGTTTTCTCTATAAAATCTTGCTGAAAATGAGCATGACCCGCTCTGTGATCTCCCTCTTTAAATTGATAATCGGAAGTAATTTTCCCAGTCAACAAACCTCTTTCCAGCGGACTGTATGCCAAAATAGATTTGTTGTTTTGAATGCAGTAAGGAACTGTTTCCTCTTCAATCCCACGGTTCACCATACTGAACGGAATCTGATTGGAAACCAACTGTAAAGTCTTTTCAGCCTCTGCCATTTGAGCCGCATTATAATTACAGACTCCGGCAAAACGAACTTTCCCCTGCTCAATAAGCCTTGCAACTGCTTCAAAGGTTTCATCAATCGGCGTAGTAGAATCCGGCCAGTGAATTTGGTATAGATCTATATAGTCTGTCCCCAGCCTTTTCAAGCTTTGCTCACATTCATGAATAATACTTTCTTTTCCTGCATATTTGTAAATATCAATGGCTTCACCGTCATTTTTGAAACTGTTGAAACCAAAATCTCCTTTTGCCAAATCCCATCGCATTCCAAATTTAGTTAATATCTGAACTTTATCTCTGGAATATCCTTTGATGGCTTCGCCAACGATTTCCTCGCTCACACCTTGTCCATAAATCGGAGCGGTATCAATGGAAGTTACACCAACTTCGTATGATGCTTTGATGGCATTAATTGCTTCATTTCTGTCTGTACTTCCCCACATCCAGCCACCGGCAGCCCAAGCTCCGAAAGTAATTGCTGACACTTCTAAATCGCTGTGTCCTAATTTTCTATATTCCATATTTTTATTGTAAAAATGTATAATTTATTATTGTAATTTTTTATCATGGGATTTTCACCTCATTTCTCCTGAAAACGAGCACTTCTTTGACATCAAAAAATCGACCAGCTTTTACTTTATTAAATTTAATGATGCCTATTTTTACAGGAAATAAGATCATAATATTTCAAAAACCTATTTCAGTGCTTATTTTAAAAGAAATTTCGATGTTTCTTACCGGAATTACATCACCGATTATACAATTACATTAATCGAAAGAAGAATTCAGTCCGGATAAATGATGATGAAGCAGATTTCTTTTGAATTCGGTTTTACAGATGAAAGTCATTTAAACAACTATTTTAAAAATTTAAATAAGATAAATTATTCAGATTTTAAATTACAAAATCAAGTATAAAAAAAGCAGTTTCGAAATGAAACTGCTTTCCCTAACTATTAAATCAAATTAATACAATACGCCAAGGCTCTCGGCAGAAAAATCTGAAATTTCTTCGGTTCTTCCTTCTTTTATTTTTTGTACCCACTGATGATCGGTCAGTAATGCACGACCTACAGCAACAAGATCAAAATCCTGACGCTCAAATCTGCGCAACAATTCTGAAAGATCAGCTTTTTCGCTTCCTTCACCGGCAAATGCACTCATGAAATCACCTTTTAAACCTACGGAACCTACAGTTATTGTTGGCTGACCTGTAATTTTCTTTGCCCAACCAGCAAAATTTAAATCTGAACCTTCAAATTCCGGTTCCCAAAAACGACGTTGAGAACAGTGGAAAATATCAACTCCGGCATCTTTCAATGGTAAAAGCCAGTCTTCCATTTCTGAGGGTGTTGCTGCTAATCTGCTTTTGTAATCCTGCTGCTTCCATTGAGATAGACGGATGATAATCGTGAAATCTTCACCTACCGCAGCTCTGATTGCTTTAATGACATCAACTGCAAAACGGCTTCTTTCTTTAATATTTTTTCCGCCATATTCGTCTGTTCTGGTATTGGTCACTTCCCAGAAAAACTGATCGATCAAATAACCGTGAGCTCCGTGAATTTCTACACAATCGAAACCTAAATCTTTAGCTGATTTTGCTGATGCTGCAAACTGTGCGATGGTATCTTTGATGTCTTCCAAAGACATGGTAGATGCTTTTTCCATTGGAATTTCCGGATATGCTTCAGAACTTCTTGTATCACCAACGTGCCAGATTTGCGGCCCCATTTTTCCACCATTTTGATGAACGGCATCAATTACGTTTTTCCAGCCTTGCAAAGCTTCCGTTCCGTAGAAATCGGGAATGTTTTGAATGTTTTTTGAGGCAGGACGATTGATTACTGTACCTTCTGATAAAATCAAGCCTACGTTTGCTGCTGCTCTTCTTGCATAGTAATCTTCAATTGCCTTTGTAGGAACTCCATTATCAGATTGGGCTCTTGTCATGGGTGCCATTACTAATCTGTTTTTAAGGTTCAGATTTTTATAATTGAATGGAGCAAATAATGCGTCTATATTCATCTTTTTAAATTAATTTAAATGTTTAAATTCCTAATTGTTACACAAAGTAACTAATAATAGTTTACTTTTGTATTATGTAGTTAAAAAAAACTAGTAACTTAGCGGTAACTAATAACTAATTTAACATATCATGAGACAAGAAAAGATTAAGCATTGCAGCTGTCCTCTCGGAAAAGCCATGTCGGCTTTAGGTAGTAAATGGAAACCGATTATTGTACTGGTCATTAAAGATCGTATCTTAAGATTTGGTGAGATTGCCGCAAGAATTTCAGTTATTTCACGAAAAGTTCTTACAGATCAGTTGCGAGAGATGGAAGAAGACAATTTGGTAACCCGTCAGGAATTCAAAGAACTTCCGCCGAGAGTAGAGTACAGACTTACTGAGAAAGGCTTGGCATTATTACCCATTTTAAGCTTACTTGAAGAATGGGAAAAGCAATTTGATTTTTCTGACAAAAATTTAGATGTTATTATTTAATTAAATAAAACATCATTTATTATAAAAATGAAAGTAATAGATATTGAAAGCTGGAACAGAAAGGAGCATTACGAATTTTTTTCAAAGATGAAAAGTCCGTTTTTCGGATTTACAACCGAAGTTGACTGTACAAAAGCTTATGATGATGCCAAAGAAGAGGGACATTCTTTTTATGCTGTTTATCTTCACAAATCAATGATTGCTATTAATACTGTAAATGAACTAAAGCTCAGAATCGTTGACGGAAAAGTAATTTTGTATGATGAAGTTCACGTCGGAGGCACTATTGGAAGACCCGACGGAACATTTGGTTTTTCATTTTTCCATTACTCAGAAGATTTCGAAATTTTTAATAAAGAATTGCAAAAGGAAATAAAATCGGTGCAAAACTCAACAGGATTAGGAATCAGCAATGATGTCTTACCGATTAATCATATCAGACATACGACTATTCCCTGGAAATCTTTTTCTGCCATGCTTCATCCGACTAATTTTGATCCAAAAGAGTGTATCCCAAAAATTACGTTTGGAAAATTCAATATTCGTGATGGTAAAAAATATCTTCCTGTTTCTATCGAAGCACATCATGGCTTGGCAGATGGAATTCATTTGGCTAAATACTTTGAAGAGTTTGAGAGACACTTGAGTTTATAAACAATAAAAAATCCTGAGCAAATCAGGATTTTTTTATTACCAGTTATTTAAACCGTTTTCTAAAGCTTTCTTATAATTTTCTTCGTCAAAAGAGTACAGGTCAGGAGACTTGTGAGCTCCGCCACGACGTTGCTCATCTAATTTTCTGAGAATTCCCAAATTCTTAATTTTTCTGTAAAAATTTCCTCGGTTAAGTTCTTTTCCTAAAATGGTTTCATACAATTTCTGCAATTCTGAAAGGGTAAATTTTTCAGGTAAAAGATTGTAACCAATGGGTTTATAAGATATTCTTTCTCTTAAAGCGAGTAATGCTTTATCAATAATTTCGCGGTGATCCATCGCCAATTCAATTTCATTAAGCTGGCTTAGATATACCCATTCACACTTATCACTGAATTCGTCAATGATTAGATTCGCATTGTCAGGATTATATAATGCGTAATATCCTATCGAAACGAAACGTTGTTTGTGCCATAGAGAATCATCAAAATCTTCGAAATAAAATTCACTTCTTTTATTTTTCCCAAAAACCGCAAATTCTTCCAGATATACATCCGAGATTCCGGCTCTTTCTTTCAAAACTCTTTTTGCAGCTTCGTCTAAATCTTCATCTTTTTTCACATAACCGCCTGGCAAAAGCCATTGTTTGCGGTAGGTCATCTGAAGCAGTAGAACTTTCAATTCACTTTTATCAAAACCAAAAACTACCGGATCGGCAGACAGATGAGGGAGATAAAGGTCTTTAGCTTCTTCAGATTTCCTTAAAAATTGTTGTTGTGAATCCATATACTGTTTGTGAATATCTAATATGACAAATTTAACATTAAAATATTAAGAATTTCTGAAATATGGTATATACAATAAGAATTTGGGGATTTTTTAACTTGATTTTTATCATAGTTTCCATATGAATCAATGGATTATTTAATTTTTGATGAATTTTAATGCACTAATATTCAGTATTTTAAATTCAATATTAATTTTTTATTAATATTTTCTTTGGTAATTCGGTTAAACAATGTATAATTGTATTGTTTCATAAAGAAACAATGAAAAAAAACACTGTTATTAATTATTTATTTCAAGATATTCTTATTTGAATATCTATTGCTCGATAGTAAATGAATATTCTTTTCACCTAAAGTCGAAATACAATTTGGAATTAGATTGAAGTTTTACATGAAGTATGCTTTATTGATTAAAAAACTTAAAAAGTAGCGGTTACTAAAAATTCCAAAACAAATTTAATAAATGTAGAAATCACCCAAAAATGGGTGCAGGATATGTTGTGCCTTGAAAAAGAATAAAAAGAAAAGACAAACTATATAATAAAACATGAGAAAATCTACACTTAAAATTTCAGCTTTAGGATTAATGCTTTCCTTCGCTACAGTTTTTGGACAAGAAAAAACTGATACGCTGGCTGTAAAGAATGCGCTAAATGCTGTCAAAACAGAAGAAGGCGTAAAAACCGTGACGACATCTTCAAAGGAAGACAACAACAGAAACGTAATGCTGAATGCAGCCAATAATACAAGTCCGAGAGACGTGAATATCGGTTTGCCATCAACAGTCGGTGGAATTACTATTCTCGAAAACGACTTGCCTGCCGTTTACTTTTTCTGGCCGGAACTTCCCAACAAAACCTGGAGACAGAGTGTAGGATTAGAAAAAACGGGATTGCTGAAGATGGATCAACTGGCAAATACAATGGGTGACCTTGGTTTTGCAGTAAACTCTTATTCTCAAACCGGAACCAAAGATTTTAAATTAAAAGGAAAATTCACAACCAGTACTTTCGGATGGTTGCAGGGAGATGTGAATGTTTCCGGACCGATTTCTAAAAATGGATGGACGTACACTGTGGGTGCTTTTGCCAACTTTGACCCGAGTACTTACAAATTAGGTTTTTCAAGAAATGCCGATGAAACGAAGATATTCAGAGCTGGAGTTACCAAGTATTTTAATGATGATAAGGGCAAGATTTCAATTTTATACAAATACGCAGATTCTTACAGCATTACCAATTATGCAGTTTTCCAATACGGTGAAAATGGGAAAGTAACCGAGCTGGATAACTTCAAAATCGGTAGAGATTCTTACGTGGTGAATGACGGAAATATGAAGTTTAAAGACATCATTTCCGGGCAGACCTATTTCGCAAACCTTGCAGGAAATGATAACAGATCAAGTTCTCACAACATCGATATTTTAGGAAATTATTTACTCGATAATGGCTGGAATTTCAAATTCTCGACAAGAGCGCATTTCTCAAAAGTAAAAATGGCCAACAGTATTCCTTTGAGTATTTTCAATGCCAATCCGGGAGCTGGATACACTTTGGCTTCAAACGGACAGGCTTATTCAGGTCCTGTCGGAACCCAATTGGCAATGTACACGCCAGAAACGCCTATTACAAGTGTTTCTGGGCGTTTTTCACTGAACAAACAGGTTGGAAATCACAATCTTACGGTAGGTGTTTTGGAGCAATTTTATCACATTGATAAATTCACTTCAAACCGTTCTTTCTTTTACCAGACTGTTGGGGCACAACCTCAAAGATTGATTGGTCCAAACACAGATTCAGACGGTTTCTATAACTACAATGCAGGTGCAGAATACCACAGTGGAACAGAAAATAAACTGTCGGTTTATGGAACAGACGAATGGAAAGTTTCTGATAATTTCAATTTGAGCTATGGTTTACATTTGAAAAATCACATTCTTGACGGAGAATATTCTTTGACGCCAAGAACAATTGGTTTCAGTTTCACAGACCCGAGTCAGTTTAACCAAATTAGCCAAATCTTTTTCCAGATTGGTGGTAGTTTGAATGCTACTTATAACATCAGCAAGAACTTCGGAGTTATCGCAAACTTACTTTACACCGAAGAAAACAGAAGACTGGAAAGCTATTCTCAAGCCTTCGAACCAAATACTAATAAAATTAAAAGTCCATTGGGAGCATTCGGGATTTTCTGGAATACAGACTGGATTCAGTTGATTTCTCAGGCCACTTATCTTAAGAAAAACAACAACCTGAACAGATACAACCTGGTAAATCCTGCCAACAGTTCTCAGGCACAAACTACAACGGTTTATTATGATATCCAGACTTTAGGATGGACAACTGATTTTGTTTTGAAGCCATTTAAAGGGTTTAATTTACATTATTTGGTGACTTTCCAAAATCCGGTTTATAAGAAATTTAATTTTGATGCCTTTGGAGCTTCATATAATTACAGTGACAATAATGTGCTGGGCGTTGCAAAAACTTTGATGGAAATCGACCCTAGTTATACGGTTGACAAATGGAGATTCTGGGCAAGTTTCAGATATTTCTCAAAACAATATGCGAATCTTACGAATGCACTTTACTTCGCACCAAGATGGGAAACTTTCGGTGGCGTAAGTTATACGGTGAACAAAAACATCAACCTTGGCGCAACAGTGATCAACTTCCTGAACCAAAGAGGAGCGAGCGGAACCATCAATGGTGCCGAATTGATTACCGATGCCAATCCGTACTACGGAAAATTGCTGACGGGAACTTACATTATGCCATTGACGGGTCAGTTTTCTGTAAGCTTTAATTTCTAAAATTTAACAATGAAAAAATCAGTATTCAATATAGCCGCTTTATTTCTGAGCGTCACTGCATTTTCTCAAAATATCCAAACCGTGACCAATTCCAAAGGTCCGGTTTTGGGGTATTCTGCAGATTCAGGCGTGAAAATCCTGACGGTTGGAGGAAATAAATTCAAAGATTTAAACAAAAACGGAAAGCTTGACAAATACGAAGACTGGAGACTTCCAGTTGACGAAAGAGCCAAAGATTTAGCTTCAAAAATGTCTGTTGAACAGATTGCAGGTTTGATGTTATACAGCGGTCACCAATCGGTTCCGGCGCCTGCAGACGGTTTCAGAGCAGGAAAATATAATGGAATGTTTTACAAAGAAAGCGGTGCAAAAGCTTTTGATTTAACAGACCAACAGAAGAAATTTTTAAAGGAAGATAATCTTCGTCACGTTTTGGTAACGACAGTAGAATCTCCTGAGATTGCCGCAAAATGGAGCAATAATATCCAAGCTTACATCGAAGGTTTAGGATTGGGAATTCCGGCCAACAACAGTACAGACCCGAGACATTCTGCAACGGTAACGGCAGAATTTAATGAAGGAGCAGGCGGACAGATTTCTCTTTGGCCGGACGGTTTGGCAATGGGCGCAACTTTCGACCCGGAATTGGTAAAGAAATTCGGAAGCATCGCCGCTCAGGAATACAGAGCGTTAGGAATTTCAACGGCTCTTTCTCCGCAAATCGACTTGGGAACAGAACCTCGCTGGTACAGAATCGCTTATGTTTTTTCTGAAAGTCCGGAGTTGACCGCTGATTTAGGAAGAGGTTACATCGACGGATTCCAGACAACCATCGGAAACAAAAACGGCTGGGGAAGCAAAAGTGTGAATGCAATGGTCAAACACTGGCCAGGAGGCGGACCTGAGGAAGGCGGACGTGACGGTCACTGGGCGATGGGAAAATATGCAGTTTACCCAGGAAATAATTTTCAGAACCACGTAAAACCTTTTACGGAAGGTGCTTTTAAACTGAATGGTGGAACCAAAGAAGCTTCTGCGGTAATGCCTTATTACACGATTAGTTTTAATCAGGATACGAAAAACGGTGAAAACGTCGGAAACGGCTATAGCAAATATCTAATCACCGATTTACTCCGTGGAAAATACAAATACGACGGCGTGGTCTGCACCGATTGGTTAATCACAGCAGACGAACCAAAATCTCCGGGAGGATTTGCCGGAAAACCTTGGGGCGCAGAAAAATTATCCATCGCAGAACGCCATTATAAAGTCTTGGAAGCAGGCGTCGACCAGTTCGGAGGAAACAACGATAAAGCACCCGTTTTAGAAGCCTATCAAATGGGCGTGAAAGAACACGGCGAAAAGGCGTATCGTGCAAAATTTGAACAGTCAGCTGTTCGTTTGTTGAGAAATTTCTTCAGAACAGGATTGTTTGAGAATCCTTATGTAAATACAGAAGAAACCAAAAAAATTGTTGGTAATCCTGAATTTATGAAAGCGGGTTATGAGGCTCAGGTAAAATCCATCGTGATGTTAAAAAACAAAGCCAATATTCTTCCAATCAAAGAAAGAAAAACTGCTTATATTCCGAAGAGATATTCTCCGGCAACCTTCAACTGGTGGGGAATTTATACCGGACCATCTCTGGAATATCCTGTCGATATCGAAAAAGTGAAGAAGCATTTTAACGTCACCGACGACCCAGCAAAAGCTGATTTCGCATTGGTTTTCGTGAAAAGTCCACACAGTGAAGAAGGCGGTTACAGCGAGATCGACGCCAAAGAAGGCGGAAACGGTTATGTGCCGATTTCTCTTCAATACCAGACTTACACGGCAACGGAGGCACGTGAAAAAAGTATCGCAGCGGGAGACCCTGTTGTTGCACCGAATGTACACGACAGAACGTTCAAAAACAAAACTTCTACAGCGACCAATTTCACAGATTTGTTGGCCATAGAAAACGCTTACAAAGCAATGAACGGAAAGCCAGTAATCGTTTCTATCACCGCTTCTAAGCCGATGATTTTTAATGAATTTGAAAAACACGCAGATGCGATTCTGATGAATTTCAATGTATCAAATCAGGCAGTAGTAGACATTGTGACCGGAAAATACGAACCTTCCGGGTTGCTTCCACTTCAGATGCCTGCGAATATGTCGACGGTTGAAAAGCAAAAAGAAGACGTTCCTTACGATATGGAAACGCACAAAGATTCCGAAGGCCACAACTACGATTTTGGGTACGGAATGAACTGGTCTGGTGTGATTAAAGATGCCAGAACTCAAAAATATCATAAGCAATAATTCATCATAAATAGGTTAATTGATGTCTTGAGACCGGGCATTATGTTCGGTCTCATTTCTTTTTAAATCATTAGTAAAAATACTACATTATGAAAATCAGATACACCTTTTACTCATTAATGCTTGGTTCGTTGATGTTTTCGCAAGAAAACCTGGATTTCAGCGGGAAGAAAAATTTGGTTTCTCCAGAAGTCAATGGTCAGAATGTGAAATTCCAACTTTTAGCACCCGATGCAAAAACGGTAAAGCTTCAGGGGAACTGGCTTCCGTCAAAAGGAATGGAAGCGGGTTCTATTGACTTAAAGAAAGATGCAAACGGCGTCTGGAGTTTTACACAAACCGGTTTTACGCCGGACCTTTACACGTATTCATTCCTTGTAGATGGCGTGAAAGCCAACGACCCGAACAATGCTTATCAGGTCCGCGATGTTTCGTCGGTGATGAGTATGCTTTTGGTCGATGGAAAACAATCCGAAAATTACAAGGTTCAGAATGTGCCTCACGGAACGGTTTCCAAAAGATGGTACACTTCAAAAGGTTTGAAAGAAGAGCGACGATTGACTGTTTACACACCGCCGGGTTACGAAAATTCAAAAGAAAAATTCCCTGTTTTGTACCTGCTTCACGGAATGGGTGGCGACGAAGATGCGTGGACAACTTTGGGTCGCGCTTCTCAGATTCTGGACAATTTGATTGCTCAGGGAAAAGCAAAACCAATGATTGTCGTGATGCCAAACGGTCACACCAGCAATTCCGCAGCGCCAGGCGAATCGTCAAAAGGTTTGTATAAAATCGATATGAGAACGCCCGATATTTTCTCCGGAGATATGGAAAGTTATTTCAAGGAAATTATGGACTTCACAGAATCGAATTACCGCACAAAAAACGATGCGAAAAACCGGGCAGTTGCCGGACTTTCGATGGGTGGTTTTCATTCACTGTATATTTCTGCCAACCAGCAGAAAACCTTTGATTATGTAGGCTTGTTTTCTCCTGCGATTCTTCCGCCGGACGAAAAGAAAAATCCGATTTATAAGAATCTTGATTCAAAACTGAAAACGCAGCAGTCTAATTCATACAAACTTTACTGGATTGCCATCGGAAAAACGGATTTCCTTTATAAAAATGTATCAGAATACCGTCAGAAACTAGACAAAATGAACTTCAAATACCAATATGTAGAATCTGAAGGCGGCCACACGTGGAGCAACTGGAGGACGTATCTGAATGAGTTTGTACCACAATTATTCAAGTAGGATTTTTAGGATTTGACTTCGTCGAACCACTTCGTTAGTTTTGGGCAGCTTTATCCGCCTTCCACTCCCAATCTTTTTTGCAAGACGATTCCAGTTTAAAAAGAACTCGAAGACCAAGCAAAAAAGGATTTCCGTTCAAGTCGGGCTGCGAGCAATTCAATGTTATAAATAAGTTGTCTTCGCTGAGTGAAACGCTTTTGCGAACTTAAAAACAGTTTAATAATCAAAAAAAACTTTGCGCTCTTTGCGTTAAAATTTTAATATCAAATCAAAATGAAAAAATTAATCATAGCAAGTGCATTTCTTTTAGGATTAAGCACCATCAACGCTCAAAAATCAATTCCATTATACAAAGGAAAAGCACCGGGAACAGAAAACTGGACGCAAAAAGAAGCACAGCAATTCAATGAATTGTTCAAAACAGAAGTCGTTTTTAACGTAGCTCAGCCTTCAATGTTATTATTCGAAGCCGACAAAACCAAAGCCAACGGAACGGTAATCGTAATTGCTCCCGGCGGAGGTTTCCAGAGTTTATCGATTAATAGAGAAGGAATTGATGTCGCCAAAAAATTAGCAGAAAACGGAATTACTGCAATCGTTTTAAAATACAGATTGCTGGAAACAAAATCCAACGACCCAGCCAAAGAAATGATGGAGGGCATTAAAGACCGAAAAGCATTCGATGCGAAGACTGCACCGATAAAAGTAATGGCTGGAGAAGACATCAAAACGGCAATTTCCTACATCAGAACCAACGCAAAAGAATTGAACATTAATCCTGAAAAATTAGGCGTTATCGGATTTTCTGCAGGTGCAAGTGTGATTCTGGAAAGCGTTCTTCACAGCAAAGATGCTTCAACTCTTCCAAATTTTGCTGCATCTATTTACGGTGGACCAAGCCAGGAGATTTTAGATACGGAAATTCCAAAAGTATCACTTCCGATGTTCATTTGTGCTGCAAGTGATGACCAATTAAAACTGGCTCCGAAATCAGTTTTGTTGTACAATAAATGGTTAGAAGCAGGACAGCCAACTGAACTTCACATTTATGAAAAAGGAGGTCACGGTTTTGGAATGGGAAAACAAAATCTGCCTGTTGACAAATGGTCTGATGTGTATCTGGACTGGCTGAAATTCCACAAGTTTTTATAATTAAAATTCATTTATGAAAACAATATTGGCAAGTATATTATCCGTATTTGCAGGAGCGTCATTGCTTGCTCAGACGACTTCTGTACTTCCGGAAATGGACAAATTTGTAAAGCCGAGATACAGAGTTATTGTCGACAACGATTTCAGCGGCGACCCAGATGGCCTGTTTCAGCTCGTTCATCAGATTCTTTCGCCTTCCACAGAAATCAAAGGAATTATTGGTTCCCATTTAAAACCAGGCGACCCGTTTGATTCATCAAATATCACCGCCGAAAATGCTGTGAAGAAAGTCAACGAAACGTTGGAAGTAATGAATTTGAAAAATAAGTTTAGCGTTCTTCAAGGTTCCAATGAACAATTGAAAGATTTGAAAACACCTAACATTTCTGAAGGCGCCAAAGCCATTGTTGCGGAAGCGATGAAAGCGGATGAGAAAAACCCTTTGTTCGTTGTTTGTGGCGCAGGTTTAACGGAAGTGGCAAGTGCTTATTTAATGGAACCAAAAATAGCAGATAAAATCGTTGTCGTCTGGATTGGCGGCCCGGAATATTCCGATTTGGCAACGCCGCCTCCCGGCTATACGCCTTTGGAATATAATCTCGGAATCGACGTCAAAGCAGCGCAGGTTGTTTTCAATGAATCGAATTTGAACATTTGGCAAATCCCAAGGAACGCTTACCGACAAACCTTGATGTCTTATGGAGAACTTATTACCAAAGTAAAACCTGAAGGAAAAACCGGAGCTTATTTAACCAAAAAGATTGAAAACCTGATGGAAATGGTTCAGAAATTCAATCTGAAAATCGGCGAAACTTATATTATGGGAGATTCGCCTTTGGTTTTGCTGACGGCTTTACAGTCTTCATTTGAAGCAGACCCGTCTTCAAGTTCTTACGCCATCAAAAATTCGCCAAAAATCAATGACAGCGGACTTTACGAAGACAATCCGAAAGGAAGAAACATCAGAGTCTATACACAACTTGACACACGACTAATGTTCGAAGATTTCTACTCAAAATTAAAATTATTCAATAACGAAAAGTAAAAAAATATAGAATTATGCAGAAGAATATATCAACGCTGACAGGACTTTCTCAGAAAGCAAAATATTCAGGATTATTCCTGGCTTTATTGGCTGCATCGCCGTTTGCGAATGCTCAGACTAAAAATACAACGGTAACGGTTGACGGAAAAATATTTAAAGATTCCAATAAAAACGGAAAACTGGATGTCTGGGAAGACACACGTCTTTCTGTCGATAAGAGAATTGATGCCATCATCAAACAAATGACCAACGAAGAAAAAGTCAATCTTCTGATCGGAACTGGAATGCCAGGAATTGAAGTTCTGACAGGACCTGTTGGAGATTCAAAACAAGGTTTGGTTCCCGGAGCTGCGGGAGGAACAGATTCTTTCGACCGTTTCGGAATTCCTGCGACGATTGTTGCGGATGGACCTGCTGGTTTGAGAATTCAGCCAACCAGAGAAAATGACTCAAAAACCTATTATGCAACGGCATTTCCTGTGGGGACTGCTTTGGCTTCGACCTGGAATAAAGATTTGCTGGAAAAAGTTGGAAAAGCAATGGGAAATGAAGTGAAAGAATACGGTGTTGATGTGCTTTTAGCGCCGGCCTTGAACATCCATAGAAATCCATTGAACGGAAGAAACTTTGAATATTATTCTGAAGACCCATTAATTTCAGGGAAAACTGCGGCGGCCATCGTCAATGGAATTCAATCTCAAGGCGTAGGAACTTCCATCAAACATTTTGCGGCAAATAATGAAGAAACCAACCGTTTGACCATCAACGCACACGTTTCTGAAAGAGCAATGAGAGAATTGTATCTGAGAAATTTTGAAATCACGGTGAAAGAATCTCAGCCCTGGACGGTAATGTCATCTTACAATAAATTAAACGGCGTTTACACATCTGATTCAAAAGACTTATTGACACAGGTTTTGAGAAACGAGTGGGGCTTCAAAGGCATCGTAATGACCGATTGGTTCGGAGGTTTTCCGGGATTCGAATCAATTAAAGACGGCGGAATTTCTGATGTTGTAAAACAAATGAATGCAGGAAACGACCTTTTGATGCCAGGAATTCCGGCTCAGAAAAAAGTATTGTTGGCAGCTTTGGATTCCGGGAAATTGTCTCAGGAAGTTGCAAATTTGAATGCTAAAAGAATTCTGGAATACGTTTTCAAAACACCAACTTTTGCGCAATATAAATACAGCAATAAACCGAATCTGACTCAAAATGCAGAAGTGACCAGAAACGCTGCTGCAGAAGGAATGGTTTTACTTAAAAATGAAAAAAATGCTTTGCCTTATGCCGATAAGCAGAAAGAAGTTTCATTATTCGGAGTGACATCTTACGCCTGGATTACTGGCGGAACGGGAAGCGGAAGTGTGAACAACAAGCACACTGTTTCTTTATTAGAAGGTCTAAATTCTGCAGGCTACAAATTAGACAAAGAATTGGTTGATTTGTACAAGCCACACGCTGAAAAAGAGGCGGCTGCAGAAAAAGAAAGTAGAAAAGCGAGAGGGATTTTGGCATTGCCAGGAAGATTATCTGAAATAAAAATGGACGACGCTTTTTATGCTAAAAAAGCTGAAACTTCAGAAATCGCATTTGTCACTTTGGGAAGAAACTCCGGAGAGGGCGGTGATAGAGTAGTGAATGAAGATTTCAACTTAGCAACGGAAGAAATCGAAATGCTGGATAAGATCTCCAAAGCTTTCCACGCAAAAGGAAAAAAAGTGGTTGTGATTTTAAATATTGGTGGTGTTATCGAAACCGCTTCGTGGAAAGATAAGGTCGATGCGATTTTACTAGCCTGGCAGCCTGGACAAGAAGGCGGACATTCCGTTGCTGACGTCATTTCGGGAAAAGTAAATCCTTCAGGAAAACTGACGATGACGTTTCCAGTGAATTATTCTGACCACGCTTCAGCAAAGAATTTTCCGGGAACACCCGCAGACAACCCAAAAGAAGTGACGTATGAAGAAGGAATTTATGTTGGGTATCGTTATTTCAATACCTTCAATGTGAAACCTTCTTATGAATTCGGTTATGGAAAATCTTATACGGATTTTGCTTATTCTAATATTAAAACCAATTCTAAAACTTTCAATAACAAATTAGAAGTTACGGTTGAAGTTAAAAATACAGGAAAAGTCGCAGGAAAAGAAGTAGTGGAACTTTACGTTTCCGCTCCAAACCAATCCATCGATAAACCAAAATCTGAATTGAAAGCTTACGCCAAAACAAAAGATTTGAAACCGGGAGAATCTCAAACCATCACCTTGACTTTAAATCCGAAAGATTTGGCTTCATACATCACAGCAAAATCGGCTTGGATTGCAGAAGCAGGAAATTATAAAGTTGAAGTAGGAGCATCTTCGCTGGACATCAAACAAACTGCAGATTTCTCGCTTCCTAAAGAATTGGTGGTTGAAAAAGTACAAAACGTTTTTCCTGCTGACAAACAGTTTGAAGATTTGAAACCTTAATTATTTAAATAACAACAGCTTAATTTAAAGGGGGAAATTCGTCAATTCGAGTGATTTTTTGCGACAAAGTGGAAAAAATTGTATCGAGAATTTTAGTATAAGTCTAATAGAAAAATTCTCGATACAAAATTCTTTCAGAATTTCACTCGAATTGACGGATTCTGGCAATAAAACAAGAATAATTAACATCAAATTTATTGTCTCAAATTAAGATATTATTAATAAAAGAGGTTATCTTTAGCCTCTTTTTAAATTTAATGTATATGATCAATAATGAAGTACAATCAAAAAGGAATTATACCGTTCCGTTGATTACCATTACGCTTTTATTTTTTATGTGGGGATTCATCACATGCATGAATGACATCCTTATTCCATACCTGAAACAGCTCTTTAAACTGACATTTTTCGAATCGATGTTGGTACAGTTTTGTTTCTTCGGAGCTTATTTTATAGGTTCATTAATCTACTTTTTGGTTTCCACATCAAGCGGAGATCCCATCAATAAAGTTGGGTACAAAAAAGGAATTCTCTTCGGGATTTTCCTTGCTGCATTCGGATGTATCTTGTTTTATCCGGCGGCAACATTCTCTTCTTACGGATTGTTTTTAGGAGCATTGTTCGTTCTGGGATTAGGATTTACCGTTCTTCAAATCACCGCAAACGCTTACGTTTCGCTTTTAGGTTCAGAAGATTCTGCATCGAGCCGACTGAACATGACGCAGGCGTTCAACGCATTCGGAACTACGATTGCTCCGGTTTTAGGCGGACATTTAATCTTTGAATTTTTCTCGGCTGATGACGGTTCGTTCTCTGCGGTAGCTACAAGAATTCCTTATTTAATTTTTGCAGGAATCTTACTTTTGGTTGCTTTATTAATTTCAAGAGTAAAATTACCATCTTTTCAGACAGAGGAAGAGGAAGTAGTAAAAGGTTTGGGCGCTTTACAGCACACTCATCTTTTATTCGGAGTCTTTGCGATGTTCTGTTATGTAGGTGGGGAAGTAGCGGTAGGAAGCTTTATCATCAGTTTCCTTGAGCAGCCACAGGTTATGAATCTTAATGAAGTAGTCAGTAAAAATTATCTTTCTCTTTATTGGGGAGGTGCAATGATTGGTCGTTTCTTAGGTGCCATTTCATTAAACCATTCAATCAGCCAAAGCAAGAAAGCATTGTATATGCTGGGAGCTGCAGCAGCGGTTTTCTTAGTGATTTTCAGTATTGTTGATTTAACGTTCTCACAGATCAGTTTCTTCTTAGTATTTATTGCTTTAAATTTTGTTGCATTTTTTGTGGGAAAATCTGCTCCGGCAAGAACTTTATCCATCTTTGCAGGAATCAATGTATTGTTGTTGATTTCAGCAATGTTGAATCACGGCGAAATGGCCATGTACAGCATTTTAGGAATCGGAATTTTCAACTCGATTATGTTCTCTAATATTTATACACTGGCTATTTCAGGATTAGGACGATACACAAGCCAAGGTTCATCACTGGTCGTAATGGCGATTTTAGGAGGTGCGATTGTTCCTATTTTCCAGGGATATTTAGCGGATATTTTCGGAGTTCAGCATTCGTTTATTATTCCTGTATTCTGTTATGTATTTATTCTGATTTTTGGAGCGTATTGTACCAAATATCTAAGTCATGTGAAGCAGGATGCTGATGCGAAATCGGGACACTAAGATTTTTTAATTTTAAATATAGAAAAACCTGCTTTTGAGCAGGTTTTTTTGTGAATTAAATAGCCTGAAAATAAATAAAATGCTGACAACTGTCCGTTGTATTACTGTCGTCATTTTGTCAAATTAGCAATATGGATATTAAAGTCAAATTTGGATTGCGAATTAAAGAATTGAGAATCCAAAAAAAATGTCACAAGAAAGCTTTGCGATTTCAGCAGATAGAACCTTACATTCAAAGTATTGAAAAAGGAGTGCGTAATGTTTCTATAATGACTATAGAAAAAATTGCTGTAGTATTTGAATTAATTAAATTTTGAATCATGAATATAAATAATTTTCGAAATGTTGAATCAAAAGAATATTTTAAAATTGATCTGAAATTAAAAAATTCCTACAGAATTCGATTTAGAGACAATTTTAAATGTCAAATTTGTAGTGGAAGCATTAAAGATAATTTGAAATTAACTATAACTTTTAAATGTCCAATTAATTTAGGAGGAAAAACTGACGATTCAAATTTGTGGACTCTTTGTAATGAATGTATTAACATTCATAAAAATATTTTTGAAAAACATATTAATTCTAAAATAATTAAGAAAGTGTTTGTAGAAAAGACCGGCTCTAAGAGGTTAAAAATTCTGTTTGAGAATTTACCAAACGTGAAACTTAGTTCAAGTTTTTTAGAAAGCATAGCAGGAATAAGGAATTGGGAAAAAGCGATTCGCAAAATAAAAGATAAAAATAATTTAGATATTTTTTGGATTACTCAAAATGATAAATCTGTGAAAGGTTATTATATTTTTAAAAAGAAAGAAATACAATAATTTTTTATTCTTGGCAATATTTTTAGGAAATACATTTATTAAAAAGTATTGTATAAAAAAGCTATTTCTTAAAAATTTTTTGATAATGATAATCTAAAAAATCTTTGGATGGAAGAAATCTGTCTGGAAGGTAAATCAATTGATTATCGTATTTTAGAAAGAAATCTGAAATCGAGTTATCATTTTTAACTTCTTCAAAATATTTCGAAATTTTTATTTTATAATCAGGTGTTATTGTCAGAAATCCTTTATCAAAAGCTTTATCGTGAATTGAATTTAGACATAATCCATTGTGTGGATTTAAACGATTTTTTTCATCATCTTTCCACGGTTTAATATGACTTGCAACTAAAAAATCTGTTACAGAAAGTCCTGTAATACAACATTTCAGATTATAGGACGAAAGAATTGTAGATCGAAAAAAACTTTGATTTACTCTTTGTTTTATTAATGCTTCTCGTTCAATTCCAATTGGAAATTCAAAAATATCTGTTTCAATATTCTCTTCAACATTTTTATTTTGAAATTTAGCAATCAGTAATTCACTTTCATAAGCTAGTTTCCCCCAATTTCCATTAAATTCATCCCAAACTATTTCATCTAATTTACTTCCATTACCTAATCCAACAATTCCTTGCTTTTTCAATTCAGGGTCAAGTCTTCCAAAGTTTCCAACTTTCATATTAAGAGCAGAGGGGCTTCTACCAATAATGTTTGCATATTTAATAATTGTCGGATTTGTCTTACTGCTGCTCTTAAATGGGATTTTACAGTAAACATTAAAAGCTACTATTGTTTCTTCCTTACTCCAATTATTATTTTTCGCCATTTGTAATTATTTCTATTTTATCTTCTAAAATTAATTGATAAAAGTTTTGATATGCACGTTGCTTCAAATCATTTTCAACTTCATTAATTTCCACTTGTATTTCTTCTTTTGTTTTTGCTCCCCCAATATATTCTACAAACTTCAACATTTCTTCATCATCTTCAAATTCATCATATTTGAGTTTATATAAATCATTTAAAAAGGCGACAGTATCATCTCTCTGATAACAAGGCAGAAACTGAAGTAAAAAAGCATCTAAGTCTTCCTCTGGACTAGGAAGTTGATTGCTTGATGTATCACGTAATAAATCTCCTGGATGCTCCTTAAAGCGAAAATTATTTTTTTTCGTCGATGTCATTTGTACTTTATAATTTGACTAGCAATTTAGTAAATCTTTCTCGATTTCTTTACTCCAAAATCGCAAGATCGTCCAACCTTGCTTTGTAAGTTCTTCATTCACTTCTAGATCTCGTTGAATGTTTCTTTCAATTTTATTATTCCAAAATTCTTGATTAGTTTTATGATCTTTTTTTCTTTCTTTCCAATCTTTTCCGTGCCAGAATTCTCCGTCTACGAAGATTGCTAATTTTATTTTTTTGAAAGTCAAATCTGGTTTTCCGAAGACAGATTTGTTATTTTTCCTATATTTGTGACCACGTGAAAAAAGAGTTTTTGCTAACAAAAGTTCTGGTTTTGTTCCGCTAGATTTGTTAGCCTGCATATTCTTTCGTCTTTGCTCCTTTGTTAACTTGTCCATAATCTCTTTTAGTTAAACAAAATTACAAACTCTGTGCAAACTTGTTTTCCCACTTTACAACTTCGGCGGAAAAATCTTTAATAAAGAAACATCATAAAAAAAGCAGGATCATGACTCCTGCTTTGTATTTTCCTTTTAAGATAATTAGATTTAGCGAATCACTCTCTCCAAAACCCACTCAATCAATCTTTTTTCAGACTGGTGATGGTCTGTTGAGAATTCGCCACGTCTTCTGTTGGCGATAACGTTGTTGACGGTGATGGCTTTGTGACCTAAAAGTTTAGAGAAAGCATAGATGGCAGAGGTTTCCATTTCAAAATTGGTGATGCCTAAGTCATTTAAAGTTTCAAGGAACTTGTCATCCAAAGCTTTTAAACGAAGTTCTCTTCCCTGTGGAGCATAAAACCCGGGGAAAGTTGCCGTGTTGCCGTGGTATTTTGCATCTTTGAAAACTTCGCTCAATTCTTCTGACCATTCAGAGAAATACAACATAGGTTTAATCTTTTCATAAGGAAATTTCTCTAAAAAGTTTCTTGAAAATTCATTTTCGAAACTGTAGTCCTGATAGAAATGCATCAGTCCGTCAAGACCTACCACATTTTGGGTCACCAGCATATTATCGACCTGCACATCAGGATTTACGCTACCGCAGGTTCCCATTCTGAAAAGCTCCAGAGATTTATGTTCGGTCTTGAATTCTTTTTTCTGAAGATCAATATTCACCAAAGCATCAAGCTCGTTCATTACGATATCGATGTTTTCTGTTCCGATACCGGTAGACATTACAGAAATTCTTTCACCACGTAAAGTTCCGGTGTGGGTATAGAATTCTCTTTTGTTCTTTTTGATTTCTACGGTGTCGAAATATTTTGAAACCTTCGGAACACGGTCAGGATCTCCCACAAGGATTACTTTATCTGCGATATCTTCGGGTAAAAGATTCAGGTGGTAAACACTTCCGTCTTCATTAAGAACCAGTTCTGAGGCTGCGAGTTTATTGAGCATATTTTTTTATAGTTGATTGAAATTGTGAACCTGAATTTTTCAGGGATTTAAAATTACTGAAAATTAAATGAAGCAAAATATAAACATTATTTAATTTTTCGTTAAAACTGCAGTAACGTTGGGATGATAGTTTTGCAGATGAAAAATTTTGCAAGGTCTTATCCTTTACTTATTCTTATTGCGTTCATTGGAATTGCGGCAATGTCATTCAATCCGGTTTATAAAGGATTTGGAAACGAAAAAACATTTGTTGCTCAGGGTTTGTTCAGCTTTAAAAATCATCTTGAAAGTTTAAAGACCGATGTTTATCTTTTTAAAGAGGATAAAATCAGCGCAGAACAGCTTCAGACCTCATTACGGGATACCCGAAATTCGTATAAAGAAATTGAATTTTTCATTGCTTACCATTATCCCGAATTTTCTAAAACGCATCTTAATGCAGCACCATTATTCAGAATTGAAGCTGCAGGAACAACTGCGTACACGCTTCCGCCTGAAGGTTTGCAGGTTTTGGACGAACTGATTTTTTCTGACGAAATAGCTGAACAGAAAGATAAGATCATCGAGATCACAGATTTTCTGTACAACAATTACAATAATTTCTATTTAAGCTCCATCACAAATGGTTTAAGCAAAGGGAAAAATAAAACACTGCCTTTAAGAATTGAATTGATAAGAATTTATACATTAGGATTAACAGGTTTTGATACGCCGGGATCATTGAACATTTCTGAAGAAGCTGCTTCTGCCTTAAAAGGAATGAAAAAATACATTCAGGATGATGCTTATTTTAAAAATTACAATGCAGAGAAAGCTCACCAACTTATAGATGAAAGTATCATTTATTTAAATAAAAATAAAGATTTTGAAACATTTGACCGAATTGAGTTTTACAAGAAATATCTGCAGCCGCTGTATGAAGAATTAGGAAATTGGGACGGAAATACAGATGATTTAAAAGAATTTTCGGGCTGGAATGTGGCTAACAAAATTTTTTTCAGCAGTGATTTTCTTGATCCTTATTTTTTCACCATTTTAAAAGGTTCCGAAGACAATGACAATTTAAAAGCGTTAGGAAAAGAAATTTTCTACGACCAAAATCTCAGCGACAACGGAAAAATGAGCTGTGCCTCTTGCCATCTTCCTGAAAATGCATTTACCGATCTTAAAACTAAATCTTTAAGTAATGTCGAAGGAAAAACGGTGTTGCGAAATTCACCTTCACTGTATAATGCTGTTTTTGCCAAAAGATTTTTCTATGATATGCGTGCATTTTACCTTGAGCAGCAGGCAGAGCACGTTATCTATAATAATGATGAATTTAATACAAGCTATGAAAGCATCATTAAGAAACTGAAAAACAAACCTGAATACAAAAAAGCCTTCCGAAAGGCATTTAAAAACGGAGACATCAGCAAACAGAATTTTTCTAAAGCTTTGAGTTCTTATGTTGCTTCTCTCTATTCTTTTGACAGTGATTTTGACCGTTTTATGAGAAATGAAAAAGAGATTTCTGATGACGCCAAAAAAGGTTTTAATCTGTTTATGGGGAAAGCGAATTGCGCAACCTGCCATTTTGCTCCTCATTTTTCAGGATTGGTTCCGCCGTTTTTTAATGAAAATGAATCTGAAGTTTTGGGAGTAACGAAACAACCGATTAAAATATCTCCTCTGGAAATCGATTCTGATAAAGGAAGAATAAAAAGCAACGTCAAAAAAGAAGATTCGTGGATTTATGAAAACTCATTTAAAACAATGACGGTTCGAAATATTGCTTTAACGAAACCTTATTTCCACAATGGTGCTTTCAATACTTTAGAAGAAGTTTTAGATTTTTATAATGAAGGCGGAGCAGAAGGCTTGGGTTTAAAAATTAACAATCAGACTTTGCCGGCAGATAAACTAAATTTAACTGAAACTGAAATCAAACAGATTATCGCTTTCCTGCATTCTTTAACGGATATCAGCAAGACAAAAGGCAAATAAATAAAATTCATTGACGATTTAACATAAAGTTAATCCCCGTAACATTGGGTTTGAGATTAATTAATATTTAAAGAGATTTGTTAAAACCTTATTAACAGGGGGCTCACAATAATAAAATAGTTTTGCAACAGAAAAAATAAAAGTATTTAAAAGTGAAAAGAAAACTACTTTCAATTGCAGCACTTGTTTTAATGACAAGCTCAGCATTTCAGGCTCAAACTACAATTTTCGGATTGCAAAGCTCTTGGAAATTTTATGATCTCGATGCTGCACCATCAGCAAATTGGAAAAACACCAATTTTGATGCTTCAGCTTGGTCTTCGGGTAATGGACCATTAGGTTATGGTGATTTGGTAACAACTACTATTCACAATGGTGCTACGGGTTTACCTACTGCATATTTCGTTAAAGATTTTACTGTAAACTTAGCAGACCTTACCAATACTTTGGAATTTGGTGTGAGAAGAGATGACGGTATCGTCGTTTATCTGAATGGTGAAGAGGTTGTGAGAGATAATATGCCTACAGGAGCAATTACACACAATACAGCTTCTCTTACAACAATTGATGGGTCAGCAGAAACTGCCATCAACGTATTTTCTATTCTGAAAAGTAAGTTTGTACAAGGAGTGAACAGAATTTCAATCGAATTACACAATAGAACTGGCTCAAGTTCAGATTTAACGATTGATGCTTATCTTAAAAACACAGGAGTAATTACACCTCCTGCTAATACATGCACAGGAACACACATCAGCTGTTTTACATCCATCGTTCCTACATCTCAGACTGCAAAACTGATCATCCCTGCTGAGCATAAGTTTCAGATGATCTTAAAAGAAGGTGATCCTTACTCAGAAGGTGGAGGGTTTGTTGGTGGACAAAATGACTTTACAGGGTATGTTGCAAAAAATGCAAGCAGCACAGACGGTTATTTATCAGTCAATCACGAGACCAATCCTGGTGGAGTAACCATGGCAGAGATTAATTATAACCCAACTTCAAAACTTTGGGCTTTAACGAAATCAAGAGGTGTTAGTTTTTCTGCAACAAGTTTGGTACAGACCATCAGAAACTGTTCAGGTGGAATAACACCTTGGGGAACAATTATCACGGCTGAAGAGCAAGTGGCTACTGGTGATAGCAATGCAGATGGTTACAAAGATTACGGTTGGTTGGTAGAAATTGATCCTGTAACCGCTCAGGTGATGTCACATAATTCTAACGGAACAAAAGATAAACTTTGGCAGATGGGAGTTATGAATCACGAAAATGTAGTGATCAACAATACCGGAACTGCAGCTTACTATGGTGAAGATGGTGGAACAAACATGGTATACAAATATGTGATGGATGTACCCAACAATCTTGCATCAGGAAATTTATATGTTCTAAAACTAGACCAGGGAATCAGCGGTGGAAATCCTGTAGGAACTACAGCTACCTGGGTTCAGATTCCCAATAAAACACAGGCAGATCAGAATAACACAGCAAGTTTGGCTTCATCATATTTAGGAACCTCTTTTAACGGAGTAGAAGATGTTGAAATAAGCCCGATTGATGGTAAGATTTACTTTACAGCAAAAGGTTTAGATAAAGTATATCGTTTACAAGACAATGGTACGACTGCTTCTCAGGTTGAAGTTTTCGCAGGAGGTGGTACTACTCAATATTCATTCAATACTGCACAGGGTGTGAAAACTGAATCTTGGGGAGATGGTAACGACAACCTTACATTTGATGAGTTGGGGAATCTTTGGGTTCTTCAGGATGGTGGTAAAAACTACATTTGGGTAATTGCACCAGATCATACCGCAGCAAATCCGAAAGTAAGACTGTTTGCTTCTATGCCTGCAGGTTCAGAGCCGACTGGTCTTACATTTACACCAGATCATAAATTTGGCTTCTTCTCTGTACAGCATCCTTCTTCATCGATTACTACAGATGTTGATGCCACAGGAAATACAATTGACTACAGAGGAAAATCTGCCACAATGGTCATCGCTTTGCAACAGTTCTTGGGTACAAGTGCTGTATTAGGAACTACCGAAGCAATCAAAGAAACAGAAGTTACCGTTTCTCCAAACCCTACATCAGGCTTAGTGAAAATCAATTCTCCTAAAGCTTTGAAAAACCTTGAAGTGACTGCATACAGCATGGACGGTAAAATTGTTTATCAAAAGAAATTCTCAGGAAACAATTCATCTTTAGATTTAGATTTTACCTCTCAACTTCAGGTTTCAAGAGTTTTGATGCTCAACATCGAGGCTGAAGGATTCCAGAAGACCGTGAAAATTCTAAAAAAATAATTACTTAATTTCTTTCTTAGCTGCCGACATTTTCTTTGTCGGTGGCTTTTTTCGTTTTTACGAAATCATATTTAAATTAAATATCCTCCAAAAGATATTCTCATGAAAAAATTACTTCTCATCATTGCCTTTTTATCTCTTTATACTATCAAAGCACAAATCGACCCTATCAAATTTCCAACGTATACCAATGTTGAAGATGCTCTGAAAAGTGGTAAAACAGTGTATAGCATGAGCTTCAGAGAAAAAGGACTGTTTAATATCCCTCCTGATCTCGTGAAGATGGATTCTTTATTTTTTCTGAATCTGATGGCTAACAAATTAGAGAAAATGGACAATGATATTTTCAGTTTGAAACAATTGGAAATTTTGATTGTTAATGAAAACAGCATCAAATTTATTCCCGATGAAATTAGCGAACTGAAAAAACTGACCACTTTTTCAATGAACCTGAACAGTCTTACAAAGATTAATCCTAATCTTGCAAAACTTCAGAAATTAAAAGTCGTACATTTTGATGCCAATAATTTAAATGTTTTTCCGGAAGCATTGCTGGAAATCCCAAGTTTGGAAGAAATCAATCTGAGTAGCAATCAAATCAGTTTTGTGTCGCAGGATTTAAATAAAATTAAAAATTTAAAATATCTAAACCTTTCTGCCAATCAGATCAATGATTTGGCAGATGTAAAGTTTCCGGAAAAAATAAAATATCTCGAACTACAGCAAAATGCCATTGTAAAACTTCCTGATTATCTATTTAAATCTAAAAATCTTGAGTTTTTGAATGCAAGCAACAACAATCTGAAAGAAATTTCTTCTAAAGTAAAAGGCTTAAAAGGCGTTGTGAGTATGAATTTGGCACACAATCAACTGAAAGATCTTCCATCAGATTTTCAACAGCTAAAAAATTTAAAGACGTTGATTTTGGTTGGAAATCCTATGGAAAAAGCAACTATCCAAAAATTGAAAGAATTAATGCCTCAGACGCAGATTTATTTTTAAGATTATCCGCCGACTCTTTTGGTCTTAAAGCCCAAATCTTTAAGAATAGCCATGATTTTATCACGGTTATCTCCCTGAATGATTATCGTACCATCTTTTTCAGAACCACCTATTCCCAGGGTGGTTTTTATTTTTTTCGAAATCTTTTTTAAATCTTCCTCACTTCCTTCCCAACCTTCAACAATGGTCACAGGCTTTCCGTTTCTGCCTTTCTTTTCAAACTTACAAACCAAAGGTTCTTTTTGTTTAAACTGTTCTTCAGGCATTTGGAATTCCTGCTCTTCATGCTCAGGAAAAAGGTTTTTGAGTTGATCACGTAAATCCATAGCGCAAAATTAATAAAATATTTAAGTGGTTTATCATTTAGATCAATATATCCGTATTATTTGACTCAGTAAAATAATTTTTTAATAAAAATTAAAGTCTTTCAAATTCTTCAATTTACTTTAAAATCAATAAATTTGTTTATAATAAAATAATTTTAGAATGTCAAAAAAAGCAATACTGGCAATACTTGACGGATGGGGTTTGGGTCAAAATCCTGAAGTTTCTGCATTAGCTCAGGCCAATACACCATTTATAGATAGCTGTTATCAAAAATATCCACACACAACATTAGAGGCAAGTGGTCTTGCTGTAGGACTTCCGTTAGGACAGATGGGAAATTCTGAAGTTGGACACATGAATCTCGGTGCCGGAAGAGTGGTCTACCAAAATTTGGTAAAGCTGAATATGGCCGTTGAAAATGGCACTTTGGGTCATGAAGAAGTCATTCAGGAAGCTTTTGCTTATGCCAAAGCAGAGAAGAAAAACGTACACTTTATCGGTTTGGTTTCCAATGGAGGAGTGCATTCACATATCAATCACTTAAAAGGATTATTAACGGCTGCCAGCGAATACGGATTGCATGAAAATGTATATGTACATGCATTTACAGACGGTAGAGACTGTGATCCGCATTCTGGTTTAGGTTTTATTAAAGAACTTCAGGATCACATGAATACGACGACTGGTGCTTTGGCAACGGTAATCGGAAGATACTACGCCATGGACAGAGACAGACGTTGGGAACGTGTGAAACTGGCGTATGATGCAATGGTGAGCGGAATCGGGGAGAGAACGATGGATGCTGCTTCTCTTATTCAAAATTCTTATAATGAAGGAGTAACTGATGAGTTCATTAAACCAATTATTTTAATAAAAGATACACAGATCGGAAATGAAGTTCCTGTAGGGAAAATTGTTGATAATGATGTGGTGATCTGCTTTAATTTCAGAACAGACAGAGGAAGAGAAATCACGGAAGTGCTTTGTCAGCACGATATGCCCGAGTATTTTATGCGAAAGCTGAATCTTCACTATGTTACCCTAACCAATTACGACAAGACGTATAAAAATGTAAAAGTTGTTTTTGATGAAGATGTTTTAAAAGAAACAATGGGCGAAATTCTGGAAAGAAACGGAAAAACCCAAATCAGGATTGCCGAAACAGAAAAATATCCTCACGTTACCTTCTTCTTTTCGGGAGGTCGTGAAGAAGAATTTCATGGTGAGAAAAGATTGTTGTGTCCTAGCCCGAAAGATGTTCCGACTTACGATTTGAAACCTGAAATGTCTGCTTACGAAATCACCAATTCAATTTTGCCTGAACTTGAAAATGAAACTGCAGATTTTATCTGTTTAAATTTCGCAAATACCGATATGGTAGGTCATACAGGAGTTTTTGAAGCAGCCGTAAAAGCAGCAGAAACAGTTGACAAATGCATTGAAAAAGTAGCAACAATGGCTTATGAGCATGGTTACGCAGTTTTCATTCTTGCCGATCATGGAAATTCTGATGTAATGATCAATGCAGACGGTTCGCCAAATACACAGCATTCCACCAATTTGGTTCCACTAATTGTAATGGATAAAGATCGTGAATGGAATTTAAAACCAGGAAAACTGGGCGATATGGCTCCTACAATTTTATCCGTAATGGGCGTAGAAATCCCTGCAATCATGACCGGAGATATTTTAGTGAGCTAAATTTTAAATATTATTATTTAAATATCGTTGTTTAATGAAGATAACGGTATGATTTATGTCACACGTCTTATGACAAACATACTATCGTATGCTACAAATAGTAAAATATTAATATATTTGCAACTCATAAACGTATTTAAAAATGTACAATAAGCTCGTAAGAAAAGAGGTAATGGGTATTTTAGAAAAAGAAGTAGGTTCTTTTCTTGATAAATTTTTGACGCCAATCGAAAAGATCTGGCAGCCATCAGACTATTTACCGGATCCTTCAAGCGAAAATTTCAAATATGATTTAGATGAAATTCAGACTTTTGCTCGTGAGATGCCTTATGACCTTTTTGTAACCTTAATTGGTGACTGTATTACAGAAGAAGCTTTACCATCTTATGAATCTTGGTTAATGAGCGTTGACGGAATTGATCAGGAAAAAAGTGGACCGACTTGGGCAAGCTGGATAAGATCCTGGACAGGTGAGGAAAACAGACATGGAGATCTATTGAATAAATATCTTTATCTGTGTGGCAGAGTCAACATGAGACAAATTGAGATTACCACACAATATTTAATTAGTGATGGTTTTGATATCGGTACAAGCATGGATCCTTACAGAAATTTTGTTTACACAAGTTTTCAGGAAACAGCAACCAATATTTCTCACAGAAGAGTAGGTACTTTGGCAAAACAGTCCGGAAACGGAAAATTGGCAAAAATGTGTGGTGTCATTGCAGCAGATGAAGCAAGACACGCCAAAGCGTATAAACATTTCGTTGCAAAAATTCTTGAGTTAGATCCTTCTGAAATGATTCTGGCATTTGAAGATATGATGCGTAAAAAAATTGTGATGCCTGCTCACATGATGAGGCAGTCTGGACAAAAAGCCGGTGAACTTTGGGGACATTTCTCAGATGCTGCGCAAAGATGTATGGTCTACACGGGTCAGGATTATATCAACATCATGAAAGATTTGTTAGACGAATGGAAAATCGAGCATATTACAGGTCTTACCGAAAAAGCAGAAAAAGCTCAGGAATATTTAATGAAACTTCCAAGCAGATTGCAAAAAATCACTGACAGGGTTTCTACTCCGGATTTGCAATTTCAGTTTAGTTGGGTGAAAGACTAATTTTACTTTAACAATAAATTATAATAGAGAGTGTCGGATGTTTTTTCGACACTCTTTTTTTATTTATTATCTTTGCCCAGCTAAAAAAGAACAAAAATGGTTAGTAATAAAAAAATTGCTGTAGATTTCGACGGAACAATTGTGGATGATGCATATCCCGGAATCGGGAAAGCTAAAATTTTCGCATTTGAAACTTTGAAAAAATTGCAGGCTCAAGGATTCAGATTGATACTTTGGACCTACAGACACGGCAAAACTCTTGATGAAGCTGTAGAATTCTGTAAGAAAAACGGAATTGAATTTTACGCAATCAATTCAAGTTTTGAAGGAGAAGTTTTTGATAGCGAGACTCAATCAAGAAAACTGGATGCAGATTGGTTTATTGACGACAGAAATCTTGGTGGATTTCCTGGTTGGGGCGAGATTTACAATATTATCAACGAAAGAATAGAATTCCGTGTAGAAGGGAAAGAAGTTTTAGCCTATTCAAAACTGAAAAAAGAAAAGAAAAAAGGTCTTTTCTGGTAGAAAAATAATTAGAAATTAGTATTTAGAAATTAGTAAAATCTGTCATTTTTTTTGACTAATTAAATCTAATTGCTAAATCCTAACTACTAAATCCTAATTAAAAAATAAATGATTCAATTAAAAACAATAGACGAGATTCGTCTGATGAGAGAAAGTGCCCAGTTGGTTTCCAGAACATTAGGAATGTTGGCAAAGGAAATAAAACCGGGAATTACTACTTTATATTTAGATAAGCTGGCGCATGATTTCATTAAAGATCATGGAGCAGAACCTGCATTTTTAGGATATGGGGGGTTTCCCTATTCGCTTTGTATTTCACCAAATGAGCAAGTAGTTCACGGTTTTCCAAGCAAAGAAGAAATTAAGGAAGGTGATGTGCTTTCAGTAGATTGCGGTGCTGTTTTGAATGGTTTCGTGGGTGATCACGCCTATACATTTGAAATTGGTGAAGTAAAACCTGAAATCAAAAAATTACTTCAGGTAACCAAAGATTCGTTGTATAAAGGAATTGCACAATGTGTGAGAGGAAAGAGAATCGGAGACATTTCTCATGCAATTCAATCGTATTGTGAAAAAGAAGGTTATGGTGTTGTAAAAGAATTGGTAGGCCACGGTTTAGGCAGAAAAATGCACGAAGATCCAAGTGTTCCGAACTATGGAAAACAGGGAAGTGGGAAAGTCATCAAGGATGGTTTGACGATTGCAATCGAGCCAATGATCAATTTAGGAACTGAAAAAGTGAAGTTCCACAAAGACGGCTGGACGGTGACAACGCTTGACAACTTAACGTCAGCGCACTTTGAACATGACGTTGCTGTGGTAAACGGTAAACCTGTTTTGCTTTCTACATTTAAATATGTGTATGAAGCTTTAGGCATCGAAAGTGATGAAGAAATGCCATTCCAAATGGAATTTTAATGAAAAAGCTGACCAAGTTTTTACTCAATAAAATCCCTCGTCCGATGCTTATTCAGATGAGTGTCTGGGCGCGTCCGTTGATTTATCAGTTTTTTAAAGGTGATCAGTTCTTCGATCCGATTGATGGAAGATCATATAGGAAATTTCTGCCTTACGGCTACGGAAAACAAAGAGAAAACGCTTTGTCTCCCGGAACTTTAAGCTTAGAAAGACACCGTCAGATGTGGCTTTATCTTCAGAATGAGACCGATTTTTTCATTAAAAACTGCAAAGTTCTGCACATTGCTCCCGAACAGGAATTTCTGAGAAAATTCAAAAGAATGAGCAACCTCAATTATATTTCGGCAGATTTGTATTCGCCGATTGTAGATGTGAAAGCAGATATTTTAGATTTGCCTTTCGAAAATGAAAGTTTTGATGTTATTTTCTGTAATCACGTTTTAGAACATATTGAGGATGATGCTAAAGCAATGAGCGAACTGTATCGTGTTCTGAAGCCTGGCGGTTGGGGAATTATTCAGGTTCCGATGAAAAATTCTCTAGAAAAAACGTATGAAGATTTTTCCATTAAAGATCCGAAAGAACGTCAAAAGCATTTCGGTCAGTACGATCATGTTCGCTGGTACGGAATGGATTATTTTGACCGTTTGAGAAAAGCAGGTTTTGAAACAGAACCCAATTTCTACTCCAAACAATTCTCTGATGCAGAAATTTTAAAATACGGGTTGAATCACAACGAAATATTACCTGTGGTTTATAAAAAATAAAAAACGTCTTCAATTTTGAAGACGTTTTTGTTTATGTAAATTTAAAAATTAATCCTTAATAAAAAATTCTGGTTTGAAATTCTCAATCATCAAAATATACTGACCTTTTTGAAAATGACTTACATCAATTCTAAAAATTTTATCATTAGTTAATGTCTCATAAACAAGTTTACCAGACATTTCATAAATCTTTAAATTTAAATTTCTTTCAATATTTTCAACAGTCAAAAAGTCTTTCACGGGATTAGGATAGATTTTAGAACTTTTCTTAATGACAGTATCCTTTATACCTAAAAATGAATTGTTATAGTATATTTTATCTCCGGTAGGGTTTGTAATAATCAGTGTTTTTGAATTTCCATTATTAATTATCTGGTAATTAAAAATTGATCCTGGAGTCGTATTAAAATAGAAATCACAGTTTTTCTGATCATACGCTTGAGCTGCTGCTGCATTTGTTCCATTATAAACCACTAAAGTACAGCCACCACCTTGCCTTGTAAAGCTATCTGTCACTGTATTGAAAGTAATAGTAGAACCTGCTGAATTGTAATATGAAGAATTGAAACTGTAGCTGCTTCCATTATTTGTAAACATAGACGTCCCGATAGAGTTTTGCATAGTGGGGCTCGTGGTACTTTGATTATTGATAACCATCTGTGAAATGTACCAGTTGTTATTGAAAAGGTCAGCATTTTGTCCAAAAATCAGATTGCTCAAAAGCGTTAAAAAGAATAGATTTTTTTTCATGAAATTTTTATTCAAAGATATGAAATTATTATTCTTCAAGAAGTGATAAATATTAAGATTTATTTAAAAATGGCTGACAAATAAGTAATCAATGAGAAACTGCTTTCAACCCAATCACAGAACCTATCAATGTACATATAAAAAATAGTCTCCAAAAGCTCACGGGATCTTTAAAAACTAAAATTCCCATTAAGACGGTTCCTACTGCGCCAATTCCAGTCCAGACTGCATAAGCTGTTCCAATAGGTAAAGTTTCAGTAGCTTTAATAAGAAGAAGCATACTGATTGTAAGACAGGCTAAAAAACCTCCAAACCACCAGTACATTTCGCTGCCTGATGTTTCTTTTACTTTCCCTAAACAAGAGGCAAACCCAACTTCAAACAATCCGGCGATAATTAAAATAATCCAATTCATAAGTAATAATTTATAGCGCAAAGTTGAGGATTTAGTTTGGCTTTAAATTTTACATTTGTTAAAAAAGATCAAGTTTTTTGAACTCATAATTGATAGCTCACCACTCAAACTCACCTTATTTCTGCACGAATCCTACTCAAACTCACCTGGGTAATCCCCAAATAAGAAGCAATATGTCCCAGCTGAACTCTCTGGATGAGATACGGTTTATCTTTCAGCAAATCTTTATACCGCTCCAAAGCCGTTTTATACTGTCTTGAAATAATCAGTTCTTCGGTTTTGATCAGTTCCCGTTCAGCAAATTTTCTTCCCCAATTGGCAATATGAATATCTTCATTAAATAAAGTTTTCAGCTTTGAAGTTTCCAATTGATAAAGCTCGCAATCTTCCAACAGTTCAATACTTTCATAACCCGGTTTTTCTTCAACGTAACTTTTCATTGAAACCACCGGTTCGCCTTCCGCTCCAAACCAGAAAGTAATGTCATTATTTTCTGACGAAGCAAAAGCACGAACAATCCCTTTTTTCAAAAAGTAAATATGAGGAACAACTTTATCAGATTCCATTAAAACAAGTCCCTTGGGACGATTTACTTCAGTGATATGTTGCTTCAATTTTTCTTTAGAAGTTGTTGGAAGCGGGGAGATGTTATCAATAATTTCGTCAATATTCATGTAGAAATTAAATTGGTTAAAAGTTATTTAAAGCGGTTATTATTCCTTGTATTTCGTAAATAAGTGAAACGGCTTTGTTTAACCTTTAAATTTTAACTGTTCCAAAACCTTAGTTTTACTTTGCGATTATAAAATATCAATCAAAAATAGACTTTTTTCAGCATCTAATTTTAATATAGACCACAAGACCGATTTTGTTTTACTAACTTTGCAAATCGTAATAAAAGCGACTTAATTTTTTTATATGCATAAAGCAGGATTTGTAAATATCGTTGGAAAGCCAAACGCCGGAAAATCTACCCTTTTGAATCAATTGATGGGTGAAAAACTGGCAATCGTTACCCAAAAGGCACAGACAACCAGACATAGAATTTTTGGAATTTATAACGAAGAAGACTTACAGATTGTATTTTCTGATACTCCCGGAGTTTTAGACCCTAAATACGGTTTGCAGGAAAAAATGATGGATTTTGTAAAAGATTCATTACAGGATGCAGACGTTTTTCTCTATATAGTAGACGTTACTGATAAATCTGAACAATCAGCATTTTTAATTGAGAAATTGAATAAAATTCCGGTACCGGTTTTATTGTTACTGAATAAAATTGATCAGACCAATCAGGAAGGTCTTGAAAAAATAGCAACCGAATGGCACGAGAGAATTCCTAAAGCGGAGATTCTTCCTATTTCAGCCTTAAATGCTTTCAATATTGATGTCATTTTACCAAAATTAAAATCAATGTTACCGGAAAGTCCGGCGTACTACGATAAAGATATGTACACCGACAAACCGGAAAGGTTCTTCGTAAATGAGGCTATCAGAGAGAAAATTCTTTTGAATTATGAGAAAGAAATTCCATATTCTGTAGAAGTGGTTACCGAAATGTTTAAAGAAAAAGAAGGAATTATTTTCATCGACTCTATTATTTATGTAGAAAGAGATACCCAGAAAGGAATTATCATAGGGCATAAAGGAGAAGCGATCAAAAAAGTAGGAACAGAGGCAAGAATAGATTTGGAGAAATTTTTCTCTAAAAAAATCCATTTGAATCTGTTTGTAAAAGTAAAAAAAGACTGGAGAAAGAACGACAGAGATTTGAAGAATTTCGGATACCGATAGACTAAAAAGTCAATATTCATCGTTGTATTAAAAGATTTTTATTATCTTTAAACTAAATTTTTAATCAATGAGCTACTCCAACTTAAAAACTAATCCTATATACTTAGATATCGTTTTATTGATAGTAAGATTATTTATAGGTTTTGCGATGTTGTCTCACGGTTTTCCAAAACTACAGATGTTGTTAGAAGGTGGAGATATTCAATTTTTTGATTTCCTCGGATTAGGCCCGAAAATATCTCTAGGTCTGACGGTTTTTGCTGAATTTGTTTGTTCTATATTCCTGATTTTGGGATTATTTACAAGAATTGCCGTAGGTTTTCTAATCTTTACAATGATTATTGCCGGGTTTGTAGTGCATGGTGCTGATCCATTTGATAAAAAAGAAATGAGTTTACTTTACTTAGCAATTTATTTGCTCATCATGGTTTTAGGAGCGGGAAGATTCTCGATTGATGGCATGATAGAAAAGAAAAGAAGAGCTTCAGAATGGTAAGATTTTATTTTTAAAATATATGAGCGGTGATTTTTTTGCCGCTTTTTTCGTTTTACTACTTTTGATCTTAATAGGATTGCATCCTATTCTTTGTTAATCTCCATTTGACATGATTACTATTCATTTAAAAATCTTTTAAATGAGACAACTAAAATATTTAAGTTTAAAATAATTTCATCAACTTTTTTTGGTTAAATACTTTTCATTAAATTCGTGAAAAATCAAAAAAGATTATGAAGATTAAATTAACCATCTGTTTGCTGGCGTTTCTCAACTTCTATGAAGCGCAGGAAAATATTTCATATCAAAAACCTTCTGCAGAAATCCTTAAATTAGCAGATTACGACAAACCGCCAAGTGTTTTGACCAATTCAAAAAAAGACTGGGTAGTTTTTGTATACAGACCGACCTACAAAACACTCGATGATCTCAATCAGCAGGAAATGAAATTGGGTGGTTTAAGAATCAATCCGGTTACTAATATTTCGAGTTCAACATCTTACTCTTACAATTTAAAAGTAAGAAAGATGAATGATAAAACTGAAGTTCAGGTCAAAGGTTTACCGACAAATCCGAAAATTACCAATACTTCTTTTTCACCAGACGAGAAAAAATTAGCTTTTACCAACACAACCGATAAAGGAGTTGAACTTTGGGTGGTCGATTTAGAAACTGCAACGGCAAAGAAAATTACAAAAGATAATCTGAATGCCAACTTAGGAAATCCATACAGCTGGATCAAAGATTCTCAGAGTTTTCTGATCAAAGTTCTCCCTGAAAACAGACCGAAACTTACAGATTCCTCTAAAGATTTACCGACCGGGCCGATTGTTTCGACCGCTGACGGAAAAGTTTCTCAGAACAGAACCTATCAGGATTTGCTTAAAAACCCACAGGATGAAAAGAATTTTGAAATTCTTACGTCATCAGAACTGTATCATGTAGATTTAAACGGAAATTTAAAAAAGATAAAAGATCAGGATTTGTATGGCGGAATCAGTTATTCTCCAGACGGAAATTATCTGATGCTGACGACTATTAAAAAACCGTTTTCATACATCGTTCCGTTGAACAGATTCCCAATGACAACAACTGTTTATGATAATAAAGGAAACGTCGTAAAAGTTGTCAATGAAGTTCCGTTGAATGAAATCATGCCTAAAGGTTTTTCTTCTGTAAGAACTGGAAAAAGAGACATGAGCTGGAGAGCTGATCAGCCTGCAACCTTAGTTTTTGCCGAAGCTTTGGATGGCGGAGATCAATCGAAAACTGTAGATTTCAGAGATGAAATTTTCACATGGGAAGCTCCGTTTACAGCTCAGCCAAAATCTTTCTTTAAAACAAAGCAAAGATATGAAGGAACAAGCTGGACGAATAATCATTATGCAATCGTTTCGGAAGGTTGGTACGATACAAGAAACACAAAATCTTATCTGGTAGATTTAAATGACGGAAAGTCTCAGGTCATTGAAGACCGAAATTACCAAGATGTCTACAGCGATCCGGGAAGTTTTATTACCACAAAAAATGATTTTGGCAGATACGTTTTAGACATGAAAGGTGATAAAACTTACCTTATCGGCGCAGGATTTACCAAAGACGGTCAACACCCTTTCATTGATGAGATGGATATGAAATCGTTAAAAAAGAAAAGATTGTACACTTCAAATCTTAAAGGAGCTAAAGAAGAAATTATCGACATCATCAATCCTGCAAAAGGAGAGGTATTGACGATTCAGCAGTCGGCAAGTGAGTACCCTAATTATTTTAAGAAAAATATTAAATCAAATAAATCTGAAGCAGTAACCAACTTTGCCAATCCTTTTGAAAGCATTAAAGATGTTTACAAAGAAGTGATTACTTATAAAAGGAATGACGGCGTTACTTTGACGGGAACACTTTATTTGCCATCCAATTACGATAGAAAAGCGAAAAAAGAAAAACTTCCTCTGTTGATTTGGGCATATCCTACAGAATATAAAGATAAGAATACAGCGGGCCAGAACACGCAAAACCCGAATGACTTTACCTTCCCATATTATGGTTCGTTTGTATACTGGACAACGAAAGGATATGCGGTTCTCGATGACGCTGCATTCCCGATCATCGGTGAAGGAAAAACAGAGCCCAATGATACTTTTATCCCTCAATTGGTGGCCAACGGAAAAGCTGCCATCGATGCTGTTGATCAACTGGGGTACATCGACAGAAATAAAGTGGCAGTGGGAGGACATTCTTACGGAGCATTTATGACGGCCAATCTTTTGACCCATTCTAAAGATTATGCCTGCGGAATTGCAAGAAGTGGAGCGTACAACAGAACATTGACACCATTTGGATTCCAGAGCGAACAGAGAAATTACTGGGATGTTCCAGAAATTTACAACGCAATGTCACCGTTTATGAATGCTGATAAAATGAAAACGCCGATGTTGTTGATTCATGGTGATGCAGATAACAATCCGGGAACGTTTACTTTGCAGACCGAACGATATTTTCAGGCTTTAAAAAATCTGGGAGCACCTGTGAAGATGGTTCTTCTTCCAAAAGAAGCTCACGGATATGTTGCTAAAGAAAATATCTTGCATTTGCTTTGGGAACAGGATCAGTTTTTGGAGAAATGTCTGAAGAAATAAATAATGAAACTCGTTCACCAGAACGAGTTTTTTTATGGATTTTAGTGTAGAATAATTCACATTGTGTTCACGTTAGTTTTTGTAATTTTCTGTGGTAAAATTTAGTTCTACGTTTTCTGTTCCAATTCGTTCAAATACAATGTTTGCATGATCTAATCTTTATCTAATAATTTTTATTTTCAATTGAATAAATTACTCCTACCTGGTCATCAAAATTAAAATCTCGTTGATATTGAAGTCCTATTTTTTCTAAAACTTTAATGGAAGCCATGTTTTCTTTCATGGCTCTTCCGATAATTATTTTTAAATTTAATTTTTCAAAACCGTAATTGATGCAGGCCTTTGCACTGTATGTTGCAAATCCTTTATTCCAGAAATGTTCAAAAAACCGGAAGCCGATATCTGTTTCATTTAAGTTTTCATCATATTTTAGTCCGCACCAGCCAAGAAATTTTTGTGTTGATTTGTTAATGATAATGACTGGCCATCTTCCGAAACCGTTTTTTTGATAGTCTGAATAGTTTTCTAAGAATATCTTTGCTTCATCGATATCTTTGAATGCTGAATTTCCTGTATACTTAATGACGTTTGGATTTAAATTTAGTTCAAAGAAACTTTCTGCATCTTTGATTTCAAATTCTCTTAGTAAAAGACGATTGGTTTCTAGTATAGTTTTCATTGCTAATTTTGAAATTTAAAGATAATAAATAAAAAAAGCGATCCAAAGACCGCTTTAATATTATAATTTATTTGCTTTAATTCTTCGGGCAGACATATCCAGAAAACGCTTCACCAGTAAAAATGCGGAGATCGTTAATCCCAATCCGAGAGCAATCCACATTCCGAAGGCGCCCATTCTTAAGGTTACACAAAGGAAATATCCTAAAGGAATTGTAATCAACCAATACGCAATGAAAGTAATAATTGAAGGGATTTTCACATCCTGCAAACCTCTCAGCATTCCCAAAGCTGTCACCTGAACTCCATCAGAAAGCTGAAATAATGCTGCAATAATCATGAGTTTCGATGCCAACATAATCACTTCAACTTCCTCAGGCTTTGTGAAAAATGTAGGTAGAATATTTCTTCCTAAAACAAAGAACAATCCGCAAAGACACATAAAAAGAAAGGCAATTTTCAGATTGTTGATTCCTATTTTTCTTAGCTCTACGAAATTTTGTTCGCCCAATTTTCTACCAATCATTACCGTAGATGCCACACTGAAACCGATGCATAAATTAAAGGTAAAAGAAGCCATACTCAATGCAATCTGATGCGATGCAATGTCGTGAGCCGAAATCAATCCACAGATAAAAGCTGCTGCTGCGAAGGCTGTTACCTCAAAAAACATCTGTAAAGCAGTCGGGAAACCTAATCTTACCATTTTATCAAACATTTGCTTAGAGAAAACCTGTATTTTTAATGAGAATTGTTTAACGTATAATCTGGTTTTTGGTTCTTTCATTAAAACAAAATAAAGAAAAACCACCATGAAAATTCTGGCAATTAAACTCGCTAAAGCTGAACCTTTTACACCCATTTCTGGGAAAATCCAAAGTCCTTTAATGAAAACGTAATTTAAAACGATATTAATAACATTCGCAATGATCGTTGCTTTCGTTACTCCGATTGTATAAGACAACCCTTCAGAAACTTCTCTTAAAGTCTGAAATGCCATAAACGGAACAATACTGATCGCCATGATCCATAAAAAATCTGACGTATCAGGAATAATTTTCGCCGGCTGACCCGAATGATAGAGTAGCGGTAATCCTAAAAACAAGACCAGCATCAAGATAATTCCTACTGTCATATTAATAACAAAACCATGACTGAAAACCGAATTGATGGTTTTATGGTCATTCTGAGAATGTGCCTCAGAAACCAATGGCGGAATCGCAAACGAAAACCCCAGTGCCAAAACAAACATCGAAAAAAATACTGCATTCCCCAGAGAAACAGACGCCAAAGCATCCGCACCCAATAATCTACCTACAATAATATTATCAAATAGGTTTACAGAAACCTGCCCAACCTGGGTAAGCATTACCGGAAGTGCCAGTGTAAGGGCTTCTTTCGTGTAATTTTTATTTAAAAAGCTCATAATAGTTCAAAAAAAATTTGCAGTATAGTTACTGCAAATTTTTATAATTTATTTTAATTAATAATTAAATTATTTTCTCACAAAACTTGCAACATCCTCTTCGGAAACCGTAGCTCCTCCAAGAATAATTAATCTTTCCACAACATTTCTCAATTCTCTGATGTTTCCTGTCCATGACAGCGCTTTTAAGGCATCAATTGCAGTGTCATCAAATTTTTTCAAAGCTGTACCGTGCTCATCAGAAATCAACGTCGAGAAGTGGTCAACTAACAATTTAATATCTTCTTTTCTCTCATCCAAAGGCGGAACGTAGATTTCAATCACCGAAAGTCTGTGATACAAATCTTCTCTGAATCTTCCAGCCTCGATTTCTTTCGCCATATTTTTATTGGTTGCTGCAAGTACTCTCACATCAACTTTGATTTCTTTATCGCTTCCTACCGGAGAAACTTTGCTTTCCTGCAATGCTCTCAAAACCTTTGCCTGAGCGATTAAACTCATATCTCCAATCTCATCCAGGAAAATAGTACCGCCGTTAGCCTGTTCGAATTTTCCTTGTTTATCTTTAATAGCTCCTGTAAACGAACCTTTTACGTGTCCGAAAAGTTCTGATTCAATCAATTCAGAAGGAATCGCAGCACAGTTAACTTCCACCATTGGGCCTCTTGCTCTCTCACTTAAATTGTGAATAGCGTGGGCAACCAGTTCTTTACCGGCACCGTTTGGACCTGTAATTAAAACTCTCGCATCAGAAACCGCCACTTTTTCAATCATCTCCTGAATTTTTTTCAACGGAGCAGATTCACCAATCATTTGGTATTTCTTGTTGACTTTTCTTTTCAGGGTTTTGTTTTCGGTCTGAAGATTCTTATTTTCTTTCTTTAAAGTCTCCTTTACCAAAGCGTTTTTCACACTTGTGATCAATCGGTTGATGTCGATTGGTTTTGAGATAAAATCGTAAGCTCCATCCTTTAAGCAAGCTACAGCAGAATCGATATCGGCATGGCCTGAAATCATGATAAATGTTGACTCGGGCTTCAAAATCAAACTTTGTTTCAAAAACTCAGTACCTGACATTTTAGGCATTTTGATATCTGAAATGACTAATGCAAAGTCTTCTTTTTCAACATGTTTATAGCCTTCGAGGCCATCTTCGGCAATTACAAATTCATAATCGGGAAGTTCATCCGAAAGAATACTTTGAAGTACTCCGGAAATCGCTTTTTCGTCTTCTACAATAAGGATTTTTTGCATAGTCGCAAATTTAGGTATTTTTTGGTTGAGTATTAGCAAAAATCATTCCCAAAAGTAGATTGCCTTTTATTTTTAAAGCCTAATTTTCTTAAGGTGCTAAATAAAATTAATCTTTTTTAAATTGAAGGACTATTAGTTTTTTTAAACACTTTAGTTACTTTAAATTTATAAAAAAGTTCACTTTAGAGGAAAATCGAAGATTTTTAAAACTTAAGTGTACTCATGTGTGCTACATCTATTAAAATCTATGTAAACTTAAGTGTTATTACAAAAAACCGTCTGTTCAAATAGAGTAATCTCTTCTTCCAAAAATTGCCGAACCTACACGTACAGAATTGGCTCCGCATTCGATTGCGATAGGGAAGTCATCACTCATTCCCATAGAAAGTGTTTGTAATGGTTTGATTGTATTTAAATTATCAAAAAGGCTCTTTAATTTTTCAAATTCTTTTCTCACCTGATTTTCATCTTCCGTGAAAGTTGCCATTCCCATCAATCCTGTGATTTCTATGTTTTGGAATTCACCATCAACAAATTTTTGAAATAAATTTTGAGCTTCATTTGTTTCCAATCCGAACTTTGTGTCCTCTTCAGCAATTTTCACCTGAAGTAGAACTTTGATTTTTCGGCTATGCTTTCCTGCTTCTTTATTGATTTCGTTTAAAAGTTTCTCAGAATCTACACTTTGAATCGTATCAATAAACTCTGCAATGTATTTGACTTTGTTAGTCTGAAGATGCCCAATCAAATGCCACTGAATGTCTTTTGGAAGTAGAGGATGTTTCTCAACCAATTCCTGCACTTTATTTTCGCCAAAAACTTTTTGACCCAAATCATAAACTTCCTGAATCGCCGAAACGGAATGTGTTTTCGAAACCGCTACCAGTTCAACATTAGACGGAAGTTGATTTTTTATGTTGTTGTAATTATTCTGAATGCTCATAGCTGCAAATTTCTGAAATTTAGAAAAGAAAAACTATTTAAATTAGAATTTTGTTCAGAATGAATGACTTAAATTATTCGAGAAACTTTGTTAACCGCAAAGGTTTCAAAAGAAATGATTGAAAAAAGAAATGCAAAAGTTGGCAAAATTTAAGAACATTTTTTACGCTTACTATTGTCTTCTTTTGAATGTCTTTCAACACAGCAAATCTTTTGAAACTTTTGCGGTAAAAAAATTAATTCAAAACTTCATTAATTCTTGGGTATTCTGAAATTTTTCTGAAAACAAAACGATTCGTTTTCTGTAGTTTTTCAATAAATAAATCCAGTTCATTTACAGAATCGGCATCCGTAAGATATTGATCGTGTGTAAGAAAGACTAAATGTCTTGAAGTTTTTTCGAGATCATTAAAAAAGATACTGTCTACTCTTTTTAGCATCATCTGATGACTATCCTTCAACTGCATTTTGTTGGTAGGTTTCCATTCGAGATCCCAGCCAATTACTTTATAGCCTGCAGTTTTTAATCTGTTTGCAGCTTCGTTTGAAGTTTTGATATCTGTACTCGTAATATTATTGAGTCTCCAGATATTTCTTCCCGGAGTTCTGGCAATTTTATTCTCTAATCTTAAACTATCTTTTGCAGTATCAAAATCATGCACAACCATCGCAGGATTTTTATAGAAATCTGTGTATCTGTTGTGAGCATGGGTGTGACTGTGATTGGCCAATTCGATTAATCGGTCTTTTCTGAGAGATTCAAGATCGTCTTTTTGTCGTTTGCTTCCGTTGGCATGTTCGCCCACTAAAAATGCAGTGGCACAAACATTTCGTTTATGAAGAATTTTAAGAAGGTTTTCAGTACCGCGATTGGGACCATCATCAAAAGTGAGATAAATAACTCTTTTGTCTGAAATAGTTTCATCACCATCAATTTTCAAAACTTGCTTTGCGACGGGAGGTTCTTTAGGAATCATCGTTTCAGATTCTTTCTTGTCTTTTTTCTGATTACAGCCTGTAAACAAAATTGATGTTGCACCGAACACTGCAACCATCCCTAGAAAAGTCCTGTTCAAAGACTTTTCCGCAAAAGTTTTTTTCATAAAATTGATGGATATTAAATTGTTAAAAAATGTTAATTTTAAAGTTTTACAGTTAGCAATTTCAATACCACAAATTGTGAAAAATTTTTAGATTTAATTAAATTTTAATAAAAGTTACGAAGCCAATATCTTCTGAAGGTACAAACCATTTTTAATTGCCGAAATTCCCCAGGTATTATTGAAAAATATAAATGATTTCAAACCTGAATTTTTAATTTTCTCTGCCAGATCATTTAAAAAATCTTCTGAATATTCTGATTTATAAAGAACAGGTTTTCCGTGAAGCCGATAATAAAGTATATCATTTGAATTGATAATAAGATCTTCTGACAGCTTTCCCGGGAAACTTACGCCGGAGAAAATGACTTTATTGTCTTCTAGAATTTTATAAATTTTATTATTCCACCAAGATTCATGACGGAATTCAATAACGTTTAAAAATTGAGAATCAATATTTTCTAAAATCCGGTTTGAATTTTCTTCAGTATTTTTAAATGAAGGAGGAAGCTGATATAGAAATCCGGCGAGCTTGTCTTTTAAATTGCTTTGAAAATGCGTGCAGAATTCAGTGATTTCTTCTTTGCAGTTTTCCAATCTTTTTTCATGCGAAATTGTCTTGGGAATTTTAATGAAAAATTTAAAATCTTCAGGAGTTTCATCAAACCATTTCTGAAGGGTTTTGGCAGTTGGTTTTCTGTAAAATGTAGAATTGATTTCAACAGCATTGAACTGTTGAGAATACAAACTTAAATAATCTTTACTTTTAGCATCTTCAGGATACAAAGTCCCCTTCCAATCGTTATTGTAAAATCCTGAGCAACCGATGTGAAGATTTTCTTTTTTCATTATTAAAATTCAATTAATTTATTTCTCGTAGATTTTTCAGATTAAGCAGATTCTTTTAATTTAAGCTATTTTAAGATCATTATTTTTTAAATCAAATCTGCTCAATCCGCTTAATCTGCGAAAGCAACATCATTAATCGTGACGAAATCTATTTCACATTTAAATCCACCGAATTCAATCTCAACGAATTTAAAATCACAGACAAAGAACTGATGCTCATCGCCGCTGCAGCAATCATCGGTGATAATAAAATTCCGAAAAAAGGATACAACAATCCTGCCGCAACCGGAATTCCTAAAACATTATAAATGAAAGCGAAGAAGAGATTTTCTTTGATGTTTCTGAGAAGCTTTTCGCTTAGAATTTTTGCCTTGGCAACACCAATCAAATCTGCTTTCAGTAAAGTGATTTCTGCACTTTCGATGGCAACATCGGTTCCGGTTCCCATAGCAATCCCAATATTGGCTTGCGCTAAAGCAGGCGAGTCGTTGATTCCGTCGCCTGTCATGGCAACGATTTTTCCTTGTTGCTGAAGTTTTTTGACTTCATTTAATTTATCTTCAGGAAGACAATTGGCTTTAAAATGTTTAATTCCAAGTGCATCCGCAACAGCTTTTGCGGTATGTTCGTTGTCGCCGGTTATCATGATGACATCGATTCCGTCATTCAGAAGTAATTCGACAGCTTTTTTTGAGCTTTCTTTTATCTTATCGGTAAAACTGATTAATCCTAAAACTTCATTTTCCTGCGCAACGTAAGAAATGGTATGCGCTTTTGATTGAATTTCAATGGCTTTCTGTTTTAAAATTTCAGGAATCTGAATTTGATTTGAAGTCAGTAAATTTTCATTTCCTAAATAAATAGTTTTTCCATTGATAATTCCTTTCACTCCTTTCCCGGAAATGTTTTCAAAATGACTTACTTTTTCGGCTGAAATATTTTCATCTTTCGCTTTTTTGATCACAGCATTTGACAACGGATGTTCTGAATTTTGGTTTAATGAATAAGCTATTTTTAAAACAAAATTTTGATTATTATTTAAAGTTTCAATATGTTCAACCGAAGGCTTTCCTTCAGTCAAAGTACCTGTCTTATCGGTAATTAAAACGTTTACTTTATTCATTTGTTCAAGGGCTTCAGCGTTTTTAATTAAAATACCATTTTTCGCTCCTTTACCGATACCGACCATGAGAGACATTGGAGTTGCCAAACCTAAAGCACACGGACAAGCCACGATGAGAACGGCAACGGCATTCACAAAAGCGAACAAACTTTTTTTTCCTTCCGGACCGAAAAACTGCCATAAAACAAATGTAAGAACTGCAACTAAAATGACTACGGGAACAAAAACTTTTGCGACTTTATCAGTGAGTTTCTGAATCGGAGCACGACTCCGACTTGCATCGTTCACCATTTTGATAATCTTTGAAAGCAAAGTTTCATCGCCCACTTTTTCAGCTCTCATAATGAAAACCTGATTTCCGTTAATGGTTCCTGACGTTACTTTATCATGTAAATTTTTCTCAACAGGAATCGGCTCTCCGGTTATCATACTTTCGTCAACTACGGAATTTCCTTCCGTAATTTTCCCATCGACAGGAATTTTTTCACCCGGTTTTACTTTTAATAAATCTCCAATTTTTATTTCAGAAAGCTGAACTCTTTTTTCTTGACCATTTACAATTAAATTAGCTTCATCCGGAGAAAGATTCATTAATTCTTTGATGGCGTTTCCTGTTTTCTTGTGAGCGGCAGCCTCCATTAACTGACCCAAAATCACCAAAGTAATAATCACACAAACCGCTTCAAAATACAATGGACTTTCATGACTGTGACCACGAATTTCATGCGGAACAATATCTGGAAAAAGCAAAGCAACAAGACTAAACAAAAACGCAGCTGAAACACCTAAAGCAATCAGACTGAACATATTCAAGTTCCAGGTTTTAAATGAAACAAAACCTCTTTTCATTAAAAACCATCCGGAATAGAACAATACAGGAATCGTTAAAATAAGTTCAATGTAGCCTTGAATCTGATGTGAAAAAGGAAAATCAATAAACATTCCGCCCATTGACAGAATAAAAACAGGAATTGTGAATGCTAATGAAGTAATGAATTTTCTTTTTAAAATATTGAACGTTTCGTCTTCTTCGCCTTCACCATTTTTATCAGGATATCTTACCAAATCCATTCCACAGACAGGACAGCCAACGTTAGAATCGTATGTTTTATCTCCTTCACAAAACATCGGGCAATAATATTTCCCCGCCATATCATCCGTGACTTTTGGCTTTTCCTGATGTTGATGACTGTGGGAATGCGAATGATGATTTGAAACTGAATTTTTAATTAAATCTTCCGTAATTTCTTCTAAATGCATGTGACAAACGGGACAGTCGCCTTTTTTATCATAAATTTTGTCACCTTCGCAAAACATCGGACAGTAATAATCTCCAATTTGATCTTTAAAATTTTCGGGTAAATTGGTTTTAGAAAAAACAGGTTTGAAATTAGGATCTTTCGCCAGTTTTTCCTCAATCGGAACTAAAAACATATTGCAGACCGGGCATCTTTCTCCTTGCTTAAAATATACTTTTTCTCCCTCACATTCCATCGGGCAGTAATAAACTGAAGATGGAGAAACTCTATCCTGAGGTTTTAGAAAAGCTTTTTCAGGATTATTTGGGTCTTCAAGCTTGTAATTCCCTGCTTCTTCTAACGCTTTATTTAGTTCATCTAGATTAATTTCTTGATCAGAATTGATGGTCGCAATATTACTTTTGAGATCAATATCTGCGTTTATATTTTCAAGACTGTTAAGCTTTTCTGAAATTTTCTTTTGGCAACCTGAGCAGGCCATCCCAAGTATATTATATTGTTTTTTCATTATCTTAAATTTATTCTACAAATTTCCAAAATGAAAATGGAAGACTGTTATAAATTTAAGGATAATAGTTACAGAATTTGGTTAGTTAGTTAATGTTGTTTGGCTGTAAAACTAAATAACTGAGGACTAATTCAATTTCAAATTTGATCCAGTGGTTTTCTGTCCTGAACTTCCAGTTTTTTAAACTGAGTAGGGGTGTAGCCTGTTGTACTCTTGAATTGCGAGGAAAGATGCTGCACACTTTTGTAGCCCATGTGTCCTGCGATTTCAGTTAAACTAAAATCGTTATTGAAAAGAAGCTCTTTTACTTTTTCAATTTTTTGGAGAATATAATATTGCTCTAAAGTGACATTTTCGTTTTGCGAAAACACCTTAGATAAAGAACTGTAATCTTTGTGAAGTGCGTTGCTTAAGAAATTTGACAGTACAAAGTTCTCATTGGTATCTAATCGTCCTATTTTTAGAATAACAAGATTTTTAATACTTTCTATAAGTTGCTGAGAAGGATTTTTTATGATTTCGAAACCGATTTCTTCAAGCCTATTTTCTACTTGAATCAAATCTTTTTCTGAAATTTCAGATTCAGTTTCAACTTCTCCCAATTGGATAGAGTGAATCTTAATCTCAGATTTTTCAAAAACACCTTCCACTGCTGAAATACAACGGTCACAAACCATATTTTTTATGGAAATTTTCATAACTGATTGTTCAATCGGTCTTTTACAAATTCGACTTTAGTTTTTCCGTGTGGTGAAGGATTCCCGTCTTCATCAAGGTTTACCATAACAATTCTATCAACGGTGATGATAGTCTGATGCGTCATTTTGTTTCTTACAGCACATTTTAATGTCAACGAAGTAGAACCAAAAGCTGAAACTTCAATCCCAATTTCAATAATATCACCTTGTTTTGCAGAACTTACAAAATTGATTTCTGAGATATATTTTGTGACCACTTTCTTATTTTCAAGTTGAATTACAGCATACAAAGCTGCTTCCTCATCGATCCATTGTAAAAGTCTTCCTCCAAAAAGTGACTGGTTAGGGTTTAAATCTTCAGGTTTTACCCATTTTCTTGTGTGGTAATTCATGTAATTGTTATTTTCAGCACAAATTTAATGTTTAAAACTGAATTATTAAATTGCAAAGAATTTATTAAAGTTATTACATCTATATACAATCTCAATTGTGTGATTTTTAACTTAAAAAGCAGGCAAAAGACAATTTCTCACCTTTATAAACTGTTGATTTGATTGACTTTGTATTAATTTAATATTAAATTTAATACAATTGATGAAATAGTTTAAAAAAAGTTTTGATTTATTTAATTAAATTGTATCTTGCAAGCGTTTATATCAGGAATCAATATTATGTTCATTATTATGTTGCTTTTCTTTTATACCAGAATTTATATTAATTTTTAATTTTTTTTTTACAATGAACATTTTTGTTTCAAACATCAATTACGCAACTAAAGAATATGAGTTGCACGATTTATTCGCAGAATTTGGCGATGTATCATCTGCTAAAATTGTTACAGACAGAGAAACTGGTCGTTCTAGAGGTTTCGGTTTCGTAGAAATGGGTGACGAAGAAGGAGCTCAAGCTATTGAAGCTCTTAATCAAAAAGAACTTAACGGAAAGATTCTTAACGTGTCTGAGGCTAAGCCAAGAGAAGAAAAACCAAGAAGAAGTTTTGATAATAACAGAAGCGGAGGTGGAAGTTATGGTAACAACCGTTCAGGAGGTAATTCTGGAGGTGGTGGTTACGGAAGTAACAACCGTGGAGGTAACGGAGGCGGCGGAAGTCGTTGGTAAAAAATTGAAGCGGCTTTTTAGCCGCTTTTTTTATGTCTTTATTGATGACAAAATTAGTTGTCGAAATATAATGTACTTGGTGTAATTATTGATATGCACATAAAATAAATTATTCAAAATGAAGAAATACTTATTAGTATTATTAATCTTGTTTACTGGATTTTTCTTTGCACAAGATATCTACAACGGTCAAAACATTGAACAAAATAAAAGATATTGGTCAGGAAACAATCGATATTATTTTATTTTTCAAAATGACGGAAATCTAGTTGTGTATAATAGGAATGACGGCTCCATGTGGAGTTCAAATACTGCAGGAAAAGGAAGAAGAGCGGCATTTCAGGATGACGGCAATTTGGTAGTCTATGGAGATAGAGAATCTGTGGTATACAGTACAAGAACAAACGGAAGACGTGCCAATAGATTAACAATGCAAGATGATGGTAATCTTGTTATTTATAGTAGATCAAACCCATTATGGTCATCTAACACAAATATGGGCAATAACGGAGGTAATCTTGGCTTTAGGGATCCTTCAATTAACCCAGGATTCATTTTCCGTAGAGGCGTAAAGGTATATTCTTCAAACCGATCATACTATTTGTCTTTTCAAAATGACGGAAATCTTGTCTTAGCGAAAAGAAATGGCGATCCTATTTGGAGTTCAACAACAGATAATAAGGGGGGTAGAGCAGAATTTCAAGATGATGGAAACTTGGTAATATACGATTCATACAACAAAGCCATCTGGTCGACAAATACTTCTAATAAAGGTGCAAGGAAACTTAAGATTCAAGATGACGGAAATCTAGTCATTTACAATGACAATAATTCTCCCATCTGGAGTTCTGAAACTCAAAGATAATTTATAGTAATTTATTGATCAGCAGCATAAAGCATTACCTAATCGTAATGCTTTCATTCTTTTTTCTTCTTTTTTTTCTTATCCTTTCCTTTTTTATCTTTCTTAGGATTCAGAATTTCTTCAGCATATTCGAGAGTTGGAGTTTTTAGTTTTATAGGTTTCATTTCAATTTTAAGGTCAAAATATTCTTTAAGGTCATTCTGAGATACCAGATTTTCTTTAAATAAAAATTCTAAAATTTCCTTCCCTGAATTATTGAAAAAATTCTGTGTGAGCTCTCTCAGGATAAACTTTTTATATTCATCAAAAGGAACAATGACGCTGTATTTAAAAATCCTGCCTTCTTTTTCTGTAGATAAATAACCTTTTTCAACTAAGATTTTCAGGTAAGTAGAAACGGTATTTTGATGCGGTTTTGGTTCTGGATGTTTCTCCATAACATCTTTTAGATAAAAAGAATTTAAGTCCCAAAAAAGTTTCATTAAGTTTTCTTCTGCTGATGTAAGATGATTTATTTTCATATTTAATTTTTATAAAATAGTAGGGTATCGCTTTTTTCGTAAAGTATTTATTTTATTGTTGTTTCCACAGGAATCACTTCAGTGGGTATGTCATTGCGCTGATACTTATTGTTGCAATAAAGATAAATAAAAGAAACCAAAACAGCGATGCCAGCACCCATAAATACTTCTTTTACAGTATGTCTTTTCAAAATAACTCTCGTAATTCCGACTAAAATTGCAATTCCAAGCCATGCAAAACCAATTTTAACATCAAATGCAAAGAATAATGCAGAGACAAATACATTGAATGCAGTATGCATCGAGCTTTTAATATATAAATTACTGAATTGTAATGCGAACAGAAGAATTAAAATAAACAACATCACGAAATCTATAAAGCCATTCTTAATATAATTAAATGTCAAATAGGAAACAATGCAGACAGCAATGAAGATATAAAGTGTTTTTCTCTGAACTCTGTTTGACACGTCCATATTGGTATACCGGCCTGTTTTTACATTCCAGACAATCCAGATTATTACCGGGAGAATCGTGATCAATAAAATGGGTAAAAAGTGCATGAAAGCTTCCTTAAAGGTGTAATTCTGAATACTGAAATACACAAAATAAATAACCAGAGAAACTAAAGGATTAAAAAAATCTGAGATAATTCTTGAAACAATGTATAATAAAGAGGTCTTTTTTTCTTCCATATTGAAGTTTGTGATGTAAATATAACACTATAACCAAAAAAACAATTGCTCTATATATAATAAAAACAAAGTTTTTTTTATATTTTTGCTCAACTATTTCATAATAAATAAGCAAGAAGCTAGCACATGAAAGAATTTTCTAAAGAGGTATACCTGAAGTGGTATGAAGATATGACAATGTGGAGAAGGTTTGAAGACAAATGCCGTTCTCTTTATTTAAAACAAAAAATCAGAGGTTTTTTACATTTGTATAACGGTCAGGAAGCTATTCCGGCAGGTTTTACACATGCAATGGATTTAACTAAAGATAGTATGATCACTGCTTACAGATGTCATATTCATCCGATGGCAATGGGGGTTGATCCTAAAAGAATCATGGCAGAACTTTGTGGTAAAGCCACAGGTACTTCCGGAGGTATGGGCGGATCTATGCACATTTTCAGTAAAGAACACAGATTTTATGGAGGTCACGGTATTGTAGGAGGTCAGATTCCTTTGGGAGCAGGTATTGCTTTTGCAGATAAGTATTTCGATAGAAAAGCAGTAAACATCTGCTTCTTTGGAGATGGTGCTGCAAGACAGGGTTCTCTTCACGAAACTTTCAACATGGCAATGAACTGGAAACTTCCAGTGGTATTTGTTGTTGAAAACAATCAGTATGCGATGGGAACTTCTGTAAAAAGAACTGCCAACCACGAAGATATCTACAAACTGGGATTAGGATATGAAATGCCTTGTCTTGCTGTTGATGCAATGGATCCTGAGAAAGTAGCTGAAGCTGCTTACGAAGCTATTGAAAGAGCCAGAAGAGGAGACGGACCAACTTTTATCGAAGCAAGAACGTATCGTTTCAGAGGCCACTCAATGTCTGATGCTGAGCCTTACAGATCTAAGGATGAAGTTGCTATTGCAAAAAAAGACGATCCAATTGAATTGATCAAAGCGAGAATCTTAGAAAACAACTGGGCAACTGAAGAAGAATTGGAAGCTACAGACAACAAATCAAGAGATTTCGTAGAAGAGTGCATCGAGTTTATGGAAAATTCTCCGTACCCGACTGCAGAGAAAATCTATGAATATGTTTACGCTCAGGAAGATTATCCATTCTTAGACAAATTAGAAAACTAAAAATTAATAATTAATTTGATATTTGAATTTGAGACTATCTAATCTCAAATCTCGAATCTCGAATCTCAAATCAATATAAATTATGGCAGAAGTTATTACAATGCCACGTCTTTCCGACACGATGACGGAAGGTAAAGTGGCGAAATGGCATAAAAAAGTAGGAGATAAAATAAAGGAAGGAGATATTTTAGCTGAAATTGAAACGGATAAAGCCGTTCAGGATTTCGAATCTGAAATTGAAGGAACTCTTTTATTTGTAGGAGTTGAAGAAGGTGCTGCTGCGGCAGTAGATTCTATTTTAGCAATTATTGGTCAGGAAGGTGAAGATATTTCTTCTTTAAAAGGGGGAAGTGCTCCGGCAGCTGAAGGTGCTTCTGAAGAGAAAAAATCTGAAGAAGAGTCTAAAACAGAAAACGAATCTACAAGCGTTGAGCAAACTTCAGCAGAAGTTCCTGCAGGAGTTGAAGTAATTACAATGCCTAGACTTTCTGATACAATGACAGAAGGTAAAGTAGCTAAATGGCACAAAAATGTTGGAGATACAGTTAAGGAAGGAGACTTACTTGCTGAAATCGAAACAGATAAAGCAGTTCAGGATTTTGAATCTGAATTTAACGGAGTTCTTCTAAAACAAGGTGTTGAAGAAGGTGGAGCTGCACCGGTGGACAGTATTTTGGCGATTATCGGTCCGGAAGGAACTGATGTTTCAGCAGTTGGAGCCACAAAACCGGCAACGAAATCTGAAGCTCAACCAGCCGAACAAAAATCTGAAGCGAAAGCAGAAGAGAAATCGGTTGCACAAACTACAAATACTTCATCATCAGACAGAGTAGCTATTTCTCCTTTAGCTAAAAAAATGGCTCAGGATAAAGGTGTTGACATCAACAGCCTTCAAGGTTCTGGTGAAAACGGAAGAATTGTGAAAAAAGATATTGAAAATTATCAGCCTTCACAAAAAGCTGAATCTGCTCCGGCACAAACTAATGCAGCAGCGCAAGTTGCTTTAAGTTTTGTTCAAGGTGAAGATACAGAAACTCCAAACTCTCAGGTAAGAAACATCATTGCGAAACGTCTTTCTGAAAGTAAATTCTCTGCACCACACTATTATCTAATGGTTGAAATCAACATGGATAAAGCGATTGAAGCGAGAAAAGAAATCAACTCTTTACCAGATACAAAAATTTCATTCAACGATATGATTATTAAGGCAACTGCTGTTGCTTTAAGAAAACATCCGCAGGTGAACTCAAGCTGGGCAGGAGATAAGGTAATTCACAGAGGAAACATCAACGTTGGAGTTGCCGTTGCGATTCCTGACGGATTGGTAGTTCCGGTTCTGAAAAATACAGACCAAATGAATTACACTCAGATTTCTGCTGCTGTGAAAGATATGGCCGGAAGAGCAAAGTCTAAAGGTCTTAAAGCAAACGAAATGGAAGGTTCTACATTCTCTATCTCAAACTTGGGAATGTTCGGAATTGAAACTTTTACAAGTATCATCAACCAACCCAACGCTGCCATTCTTTCAGTAGGTGCCATCATCGAAAAGCCAATCGTAAAGAACGGTCAGATTGTAGTAGGAAACATTATGAAACTTTCATTGGCATGTGACCACAGAGTGGTAGACGGTGCTACGGGAGCTCAGTTCTTACAAACATTAAAAACATATTTAGAAAGTCCATTAACATTGTTACTGTAATTTTCTTTTTATATTATACTAAACCTCTCATCTCGAGAGGTTTTTTTTGTTTTAAATTTTATCATTTAAATATTTCTGTTCAATTCTTAATTTTGCTTCTAACTTCTAACTTCTAACTTCTAACTCTTTGCCAATAGAGAATAATATCCTATTTTAGTGAAAAAATATTAATGAAGAGAATTATTATCGGAATGCTTTCTTTTTTAAGCATCATTACTTATGCACAAAATCAGCGTTTTTCTTATGAGTATAAATTTATTAGAGATTCCACAGAAAAAGATAAAGCTGAAACAGAGGTCATGCTTTTAAATGTTTTTTCAAAAGGTTCTCAGTTTTACAGTAAAGATGTATTTGAATCTGATTCAACCATGGATACAGAATTTAAAAAACAATCTACAGGCCTCGATAATCATATTAATTTAAAAGGATTTAAGAGTAAGGGAAAAGTGAGATATCAAATTGAGAAAAATTATCCTGATTATTCTATAAACTTTTTTACACAGTTGGGTTCTTCAGAATATATGATCCAAGAATCTAGAAAAATAGATTGGAAGATATTGCCTGAAAATGAAAAAATAGGTGAGTTTAATACTCAGAAAGCAACTTGCAGCTATGTTGGTAGAGTTTGGACTGCTTGGTTTACTACAGACATCCCAATTCAGGATGGGCCACACAAATTTCATGGTTTGCCAGGTTTAATTGTAAAATTAGAAGACAAAACAAAATCTCATACTTATGAACTCAAAGGGGTGAGAAAATTCGATAATGAAATTGAATGGAAAAGCTTCAAAGACAAAGAAAGATATGAGCCATTAATTGTTTTAAATGATAAAAAATACAAGAAAGTTTATTTGGATAATAGGGCTGATCCTAATAAAGGACTAAGAAGTCTTTTATCAGTAGGTGGAAAATTCGAAATGAAAGATGCGTCAGGAAAGATAATAGATGCCAACCAGATAATGAAAGACAGAGAAAAGAAGCAGATAGAAGCTAATAAAAAGAATAATAATCCTCTGGAATTAGACTTATTAAAATAATTTGAAAAACATCCAAATGAAAACATTACTTATCGCTATTTTGTCGTTTTTTAGTTTACATTTTACTGCACAAAACCAACGATTCATGTACGAATATAAATTTGTGAAAGATTCTACTGAAAAAAGCAAAGCTGAAATTGAACTCATGGTTTTAGATGTCACTAAAATTGGTTCTAAATTTTACAGTTTAAAAAAAAGCACAGCAGACTCGATGCATCAAGAGAGATTGCGAAAAGAAACTAAAGATTTTTCAGGAATAGATTATGGTTTGGTTCCTTATGTCGTTGAAAAAACATATCCCGATTTTAAAATTGAGTTTTTCAATATGTTGGAAATGGATAAATACAGGGTTACCGACAATAGAAACCTAGCCTGGAAAATACTTCCGGATAAAGAGAAAATTGGTGAATTGAGTACTCAGAAAGCTTCCGTTAATTTTGCCGGAAGAACTTGGACAGCGTGGTTTGCAACTGATATTCCGATTCAGGATGGACCTTATAAGTTTCATGGTCTTCCCGGATTGATTGTAAAATTGGAGGATAAAACCCAATCGCATTCTTTTGTGTTAAAAGAAATTAAAAAGCTTCCAGAAGATTATCAGTGGGAAAGTGACAATAACAAAAAAAGCTTTAATGCTACAATTACACTGGATGAGAAAAAATATAAAAAACAGTTTATTGATTTTAGAAATAATCCGGCTAAAGGTTTAAGACAAATAGTTTCAGGCAATCAAAAAATCAGATTAATTGATGAGACCGGAAAACCTTTAGATGTTGAACAGTTAATTAAAGACAAGGAAAGAGCTGCCAAAGAAAACAACGCCCGAGACAATAATGTGTTAGAATTGGAGTTATTAAAATAATTTTAAAAAACATTAATGAAAAACCTATTACTTATAATTTTTACTTTTTCAAGTATTCTATTTTATGCACAAAACCAAAGATTCAGCTATGAATACAAATTTGTGAGCGACTCTACAGCAAGAGATAAGTCTGAAACTGAATTGATGTATTTAGATGTTTCAAAAAACGGATCTAAATTTTATAGCCGAGACAAAGCTGTAGCAGATTCAGTAATGAAAGAAATTGATAAAAAAGGAAGCAATGATTTTAGTGGGATTAAATTTGGAAGAGTTCAGCATATCGTTGAAAAATTATATCCTGATTTTAAAATTTATTTTTTTAATTTAATAGATATGGATGAGTATAAGGTTGCCGATGAAAGAAAATTTGATTGGAAAATTCTCCCCGATAAAGAAAAAATTGGTGAGTTTACTGCTCAAAAAGCGACCACTCAATTTGCAGGAAGAAAATGGATTGCTTGGTTCACTACTGAGATTCCTTTTCAGGATGGTCCTTATAAATTCAGTGGTTTACCGGGTTTGATTGTGAAAATTGAAGATAAGACAAACTCACACTCTTATGTTTTAAAAGAGGTAAAAAATTTAAAACCAAATGAAGTCTGGGTTAGTGAGAATGATCGTCAAAGATATCAGCCACTCGTTATTCTTAATCAGGAAAAATATAAAAGACAGTTTATTGATTACAGAAATAATCCTACAAAAGGTATGAGACAGCTAATGTCCCAAGGAGGAAAAGTTACTTTTACAGATGCAAACGGAAAAGAACTTGATACCAGCAAAATGATGAGAGATCAGGAAAAAAGAGCTAAAGAAAATAATGCAAAAGATAATAATCTTTTAGAACTCGATTTACTGCAATAAAAAAACGCCCGAAACTAAAGTTTCGGGCGTTCATATTTTTAAGCTAAAAAGATTAAGCTAGTTTCTGAGAATCTGCAATAAACTGAGCCAAACCGCTATCTGTTAACGGGTGCTTCAATAAACTCAAGATTGGAGGAAGTGGTGAAGTGATCACATCTGCACCGATTTTAGCACAGTCAATAATGTGCATTGAATGACGGATAGATGCAGCCAGAATTTCAGTTTCATACATATAATTATCAAAAACCAATCTGATTTCTTCAATTAAGTTTAAACCATCTGTAGAAATATCATCTAACCTTCCTAAGAAAGGAGAAACATAACTAGCACCAGCTTTAGCAGCCAAAAGAGCCTGACCAACAGAGAAAATCAAAGTACAATTAGTTCTGATTCCTTTGTCAGAAAAATATTTTAATGCCTTGATACCGTCTTTGATCATTGGTATTTTCACCACGATATTTGGGTGAATTGCAGCTAATTCATCACCTTCTTTGATCATTTCTTCGTACGTTGTTGAAAGTACTTCTGCAGAAATATCTCCGTCTACGATCTCACAAATTGCTTTGTAATGATTTTTAATCGCTTCAGCTCCTCTGATTCCTTCCTTAGCCATCAATGATGGGTTTGTGGTTACACCATCCAGAATCCCAAGATCTTTAGCTTCTTTAATTTGCTCTAAATTTGCAGTGTCAATAAAAAATTTCATTATGTATAATAGATTTATTACTGCAAAGATAACGAATACTTTGTAATTAAATATTGAGGTATATTACAAAACGGGTTTGTGTAAGAGTCAAAAATTTATCATCAGTAATCTGAAAAATGTAACTTTGTTCTTTATGGAAAAGAATCATTTCACAGCCAAGTTAGAGATCATAGGAATTAATCCTTTTGTTTTTTTACCTGAAGAAATTTTAAATATAATATTCGAAAAAGCAGGAAAAAATAAGAGCCCGATTCCTGTAAAAGGATTTGTAAATGGAAAGGAATTTAAACAAAATTTAATGAAATATCTTGGAGAATGGAGACTGTATATCAATATATTGATGTTAGAAAATTCACCAAAAAGAATTGGTGAAATTCTCAATATTTCAATTGCTTACGATGGTACTGAAAGAACTCTTACCATTCATCCTGAATTGGATAAAGCAATTAAATATAATCCTATGGCGTTAGAAAATTTTGAAAATCTGGTACCTTCCAGAAGAAATGAACTGATCAAATATATTAACAATCTTAAAACTGAAGCTGCGGTTCAGAAAAATATAATTAAAATCGTCAATCATCTAAAAGGTGAAACAGATTTTTTTGGTAAGAAGATTAATTAAAATGAACTTCGTCTCATGTTAAAAAAACAAAATCCGGTAAATATTACCGGATCTTATGTCAACTATGAATTTAAAGCTTGGTTGAGTTTCACAGCATCCTGATTGGTAGGATCGTATTCTATAGATTTAGCAATATGTTCTTTTGCTTTCGTGGGATTGGTTTTTTGTTCTGCAAACGCAATATAGAAGTATGCATAAGCAAGATTTTTCTTATTTTGTTCGATCTCTGCAGGCTTTACAGTTGCAATATATTTTTCGTATGCAATTTTTGCGTTAACATCATCTTTAGCAGATTGATATGCATAAGCCTGACTGTAATAAGAAGGTGCCCAATCTGGTAACAAGACAGATATTTTCTTCCATGTATCTACTGCATTTGCCCAGTCTGACGCATCCTGATACGCTGTAGCCAATTTTGCTAAAGCTTCCGTATCTCTCGGATTTGCCTCCACTTGCTTTTTTAAACCTTCAATGACCGGATTAGTTTGCTTGACCACAGCAGAACTGCTTTCAGTTTCTGGTTGAGTTGTTTGAGCGTTCATAAAACTTGCACCACCTGCAATTAATAATCCTAAAAACAGATTTTTACTATTCATTTTAATCATTTTCATAATCTTTTATTTTGATATTGGATTTTTAAAATTCAATAATAATTCCATAAAAATAGAAATTTCAGAACCTTTAAGCTTTTTTAGAAAATATTAACGAATCAATGTTTTTTTTAGCTTAATTTTTGATTCCCTAATGTTTCATTTATCTTTGTAATTAACTGTAACTTTCATAATCAAATATCATTTATCTGTATGAACATTATATTAGCCTCGACTTCCACATTATTTAGCGGAGAATATTTAGCCTATTTAAAAGAAGAATTAATACAATTATATAAAGGAATTGATGAGATCATTTTCGTTCCTTTCGCAAGACCCGGTGGGATTTCTCACGAAGAATACACTCAAAAGGTTCGTTCTTTTTTTGAAACGATTCATATAAAGGTTAGAGGTTTACATGAATTTGAGGACAAAGCTGAAACTATAAATAACGCAAAAGGATATTTTACTGGCGGTGGAAATACGTTTCTATTAGTTAAGACGTTGCATGAAGAAAACCTGATGACTGTTTTAAAACAAAATGTAGAAAACGGAAAACCCTATTTAGGATGCAGTGCCGGAAGTAATATTGGCGGACAAAACATGAAAACTACGAACGATATGCCAATAGTTTATCCGCCAAGTTTTGATTGTATGGGCCTGGTTCCTTTCAATATCAATCCGCATTATCTCGATCCCAATCCGGATTTAAAACATAATGGAGAAACGAGAGAAACCCGTATCAAAGAATTTTTAACCCAAAACGACATCAAAGTTGTGGGGCTTCGTGAAGGAAACTGGATTAGAAGAATTGGTGATGAAATTACTGTTGAAGGAAGCGAACTGACAAGGATTTTTGAGAAAGGGAAAGAGCCATATGAAATTGAATCTGGTAGTCAGCTATAGTTTCTAGTTTCTAATTTTATAAACATTTCTGTAATGAAAAAATCGCTTTCCGTATTTATACTTTCAACCCAAATAATTTTTGCTCAAAACATCAGCCAAAAATTAGATGATGCTACAAAAAATCTGATGAATTCTTCATTGGCAGTTTCATCAAACCTGTCTTTTTATGTTGCTGATGAAAGCGGAAATTTAATTTACGAATTTCAAGGGAGTAAAGGACTTTCAACAGCTTCTACGCAGAAAATTTTCACGGCCGCTGCTGCTTTGGAAACTTTAGGCAAAAATTATACTTATAAAACTGCTTCGGCATACTCTGGAACAATTTCTAATGGAAGTTTAAACGGAAATCTCTTCATTACTTCAAACGGAGATCCTACTTTAGGGAGTTGGAGATATGAAGGTTATAAACCCGAAAATTTTAAACAAAAATTATTAGAAGCAATTAAAAAATCAGGAATTACAAAGATTTCCGGAGATGTGATTATTGATGATTCTTATTTCGACCATCAGACAATTCCCGGAGGTTGGCCATGGGACGATTTGGGAAATTATTATGGCGCAGGGGTTTGGGGCGTAAACTGGCGTGAAAACCAGTTTGATGTCAATATCAACGGGACAGATTTTAAAAGTTTCTCTTATCCTTTAGCCGGAATTAAATGGCTGAATGATCTGAAAGCAGCCGGAAGTTCAGATCAAAGTCTGATTTTTACGGCTCCACATTCTGATGTTGCATTAATTAATGGAAGTCTGCCCGCAGGAAAGGTGACGACGGTTTCGGGTTCAGTACCAAACCCACCACTGCAATTGGGAGTAGAAGTTCAGAAATGGCTGAAAGATTCAGGAGTTGAGTTTTCAGGAAAAGTTTTGACAAATTCTCAAATGGAATTGGACGGAAAATCTGCGTTGGATTTTCCGAAATCTAATATCATTCTTACCTACGAATCACCGACATTAGATAAAATCGTTTATTGGTTTCTCAGAAAATCTATCAATTTATATGGAGAAAATTTAATTAAAACTTTGGGAAAAGAAAAAAAAGGCAACCCCAATTTCAAAAGCGGAATTGTCTATCTTACAGAGTTCTGGAAATCTAAAGGCATTAATTCAAATATGATTAATTTTGCTGACGGAAGTGGGCTTTCTCCTCAAAATTATGTTTCTGCTAAAGCAGAAGTGCAGGCTTTAATTTATGCTAAAAAACAAGCTTGGTTTGAATCTTACTATGACGGATTTCCTACCCAGGACAACGGCATGAAGATGAAAAGCGGAACGATGAGAGATACAAAGTCTTATGCCGGATATCATACTTCAAAAGACGGTAAGAAATACGTTTATGCTATCATCATCAACAATTATCAGGGGAGCGGAAGCACCGAGCTGCAGAAGATTTTAAATGCTTTAAAATAAAATTTAATTGAAAAAAAGATCCATATTTTCCAGATTCAACAACTGGTTTATTTTTTCTCTGATGACGCTGGTTGTTGTGGCCATCGTGATTGCCTCAACGCTTGTGATTAATTACTTGAAGAAGGAAGAAATACGTAGGGTAGATATTTTGGTCAATGCTATCAAATTTCAGCAGGAAGCTACTGCACCAAGTTTAGAGGTTCAGTCATTACTTCTTACAATTTACAGTTCAAATACTTCGATTCCGGTTATTATATTAGACAAAAATGACCAGATTATCGAACACAAAAATATTTCGAAAGAATATGACAACAATGATCAGGAAATTGTTGATTTGGCGAAGCGAATGGCAAAAAAATATCCACCCATAGTCATTGAATTTTCTAACGGCAATAATCAGTTTCTTTATTATGATAACTCAAAGATTCTGAACAATTTACAATACTCCCCCTTCCTTTTAGGCTTCTTTGTACTCTGTTATTTCCTGTTTTCATTCTGGTTTTTAAGAACGGTAAAGAAAACCGACGAAGGTTATCTTTGGGCAGGCTTGGCAAAAGAAACAGCACATCAAATTGGAACTCCATTATCGTCTATGATGGGCTGGATGGAAATTATGAAACTTGAAAATCCTGATTCTGACGGCGTACAGGAAATAGAAAAAGACATTGAAAGGCTAAGGACAATCTCTGAAAGATTTTCTAAAATAGGATCTGTTCCCGAATTGAATGACATGAATTTTAATGAAACGATTCGTGAGAATTACGATTATCTTAAAACAAGAATTTCAAAGAAAATAAATTTCACGCTTTTGCTTCCAACATACAATATTTTGGTTCCGCACAATAAAATACTCATGAGCTGGGTAATTGAGAATTTGGTTAAAAACGCCGTCGATGCAATGAAAGGTGAAGGCATCTTGCAAATGTCCGTTTTTGAACGCAACAAAAATATTTTAATAGAAGTAAAAGACAACGGCAGCGGAATGACAAAATATCAGGCTCAAAATGCTTTCAAACCGGGTTATTCCACGAAAAAACGTGGCTGGGGATTAGGTTTAAGTTTGGCCAAAAGAGTAGTGCAGGAATATCACAACGGTGACATAAAAATCTCTCAAACTGAAGTAGGAAAAGGAACAACCTTTAGAATCATCATTAAAAAAGGATAATTTAATGATGCTAAAAGCTGATTACAAGAAGCCAAAAGCAAAAAAAAATCACTATTTTTGAAGCATGATTAGAGCAAGTAATATCCATAAATCTTATGGTAATCTGGAAGTTTTAAAAGGAGTAGACCTTCACATCAAAGCGGGTGAAGTTGTTTCTATTGTTGGAGAATCCGGAGCCGGAAAATCTACACTTTTACAGATTTTAGGAACTTTAGACAGCCCTTCAAACCCTAAAAACTATCATACAGAAATTGAGCTCAATGGAGAATCATTCATCAACATGAGTGATAAGCAGATATCGAGATTCAGAAATCAGAACATTGGTTTTGTATTTCAGTTTCATCAGCTTCTTCCTGAATTTACAGCATTGGAGAATGTTTTAATTCCGACAAAAATTGCAGGAGCCAATGAAAAAGAAGCCATCGAAAAAGCGTATGATTTATTTGAGGATCTGAAAATTGCACAGAGATTACATCACAAACCAAATCAGTTATCAGGTGGTGAAGCACAAAGAGTAGCAGTTGCAAGAGCTTTGATTAATTCTCCTAAAATTATTTACGCAGATGAACCAACAGGAAATTTAGACTCAAAAAACGCTGACGATTTGCACAGATTGTTTTTTGATTTGAGAGATAAATACAACCAGACTTTTGTAATTGTAACACATAATCCCAATTTAGCTGAAATCACAGACCGTAAATTGGTCATGAAAGACGGAATGATTATAGAATAGTTTTAGTGTAATTGGCTTTTGCTGATAGCTTTAACGAGTACATAAATTTGTAAAAAATTTAACACTTTTTGATGATGAAACAATTTATTTTCTTGTTTCTTTTTATTATTTCATGTTCCAAAACCCAATCTCAACAGAGTCAACTGGTTTTACCGGCAACAAAAATATCAGAAGTGAAACAATTTCTGAAAGGAAAGAATTACAACCAGGAAATTGCTGTTTTTATTAATTTCAAAACACATTCCGGGAAGTACAGATACTTTGTTTACGATTTAAAGAATGATAAATTTTTGCAGAAAGCAATTGTTTCTCACGGCTCTGGTTCAGTAATTTCTAGATCAAATGATTTAAAATTCTCTAATGTAGAAGGCTCTTACCAATCTTCATTGGGAAAATATGAAATCCGTGAAAGTTATGTTGGGAAGTTTGGCAAAGCTTACCGATTGCAAGGTCTTGATTCTACTAATAGTAATGCAATGCAGCGTGCCATTGTTCTTCATTCTTTTGATTGCATTCCAAATCAGGAATCTGAAAATTTAGCCTGTTTAAGTCTTGGCTGTCCCATGTTATCAAAAATTGCCTTTAATCAAACGGCAAAATATATTGACCAATCCAAAAAGCCAATTATATTATTTGCATTTTATTAAAAACTAATATCTACAACCTAAACCATGTCTATAAAATTTCTTGCTGAAGACGACAGACCCAGAGAAAAGTTTTTACTGAAAGGTAAAAATTCACTTTCTGATTCTGAACTTTTGGCGATCATCATGGGCAGCGGAAGCAGAGATGAAACGGCGGTTGAATTGGCAAGGAAAATTTTAGCTTCAGTGAATAATAATTGGCATCAATTGAGTTTACTGACGATAAAAGATTTAACTAAATTTAAAGGAGTAGGCGAAGTAAAAGCAATTTCCATCGCAACGGCATTAGAAATAGGAAGACGGAGAGCTGCACAAGAAATTCCTGAAAAACCGCAGATTTCGAGCAGTAAAGATGCGTATCAAATCCTGAAACTCCATTTAGCTGACCTCAGAACAGAAGAATTCTGGGCTATTTTTCTGAATCAAAGCAACAAAGTAATTCATCTTGCCCAGCTTACTCAAGGCGGAATCAATCAGTCCATTGTGGATATCCGTATTGTTTTTAAAACAGCCTTAGAACATTTTGCTACGGGAATTATTGTTTCACATAATCATCCTTCGGGCAACTTAAAACCAAGCGCAGAAGATATTGGTATCACAAAAAAGATAAAGGAAGCAGGAAATCTCATGAACATTCAGCTTCTTGATCATTTGATTATTACTCAAAATTCTTATCTAAGTTTCGCAGACGAAGGCATATTATGATTAGAAGACTGAAATACGACGAAATAGATTTTGAAAAATACATCCATTGCTTAGAAAATTCTGAACAGCGGAAATATTCTGCAACAAAAGACTTTCTTGATATCACTTCAGATAAAAAATGGGAATTGTTGGTTTACAATGATTATGAAGCGGTGATGCCGGTTCCTTACATTAAAAAATTGGGGTTGAAATTTATAATTAATCCAAAACTCTGTCAGCAGCTTGGAATTTTTTCAAGGAAAGACGAATTATTTATTAATGATCAGTTTTTAGATTTTTTTAAAAATAAATATAGAATCTGGTATTATGCTTTCAATGATGTTAATCAATTTAGCCAAACTTTAAAAAGAAGAAAAAATTACCTTATCAATCCCGAAAATTATGAATTGGTAAGACAAAGATATTCGCCCAAACGAAAAAGAAAATTAAGATTAGATACTGATGTAGCCCTGCACTCAGAAATTAAAGAGATGACATATGATGATGCTGAAAAATTTATCTCAAAAAACTTTATAGGAGCTAAAGATGATACGGACAGAGATGTTTTCTTGAAGATCTTCTCTGAATTTCAGAAGACCAACAATTTAAAAGTGGTTGCTTTTTTATTTAAAAACGAGATTATCAATATAATTGTTCTGTATTTGGAGGAAAAAGTGATTGCTCTTTTAGGAACATTTAATAGTAAGAATTATATAAAATTATCAGGCTCATCAGTATTAATAGATTATGTTATTCGTGATCAGATTGAGAACAGAATATTTGATTTTGAAGGTAGTGAAGTACCTTCTGTAGAAGAGTTTTTCAGAGGCTTTCGTCCTGAACTAAAACCATATCCGATCATTAAAAATTCAAAAAAAATATTACTGAAAAAAGTATTACAATTCAAATAATATTACATTATCAAGCTTTAGCATAAATTTAAAAAAATATAAATGAAAAAAATACACATAAATATTATCAATTTCTTTTTCACGCTATATTTATGTGTTATGTCGTACTATCTCTACACCCACCAATATTATAATGTCGATATGGAGGCTTACATGGGATTAGCTTACAAAGCAGAGTACCCAGATATGAAAATCGAAGAAATTCATAAAAAGGTTTATGATGAACTAAGAGAGAAAAGACCTGAACTTTTTCATTTTGATTTATCACATAAAGAAGTAGCAAAAGGCGAGAATACATACTATAAAGTTTTATCTGAAAATCCTGAAGCTTATGAAGAAGAGCTGCAATTGTTTTCGGTAAAACCTTTTTACAATTTTATTAATTTTTTGTTTTTCAAAACAGGGTTAGAAGCATCTATATCAACATTTTTGATTTCCATAATTTCTTACGTTCTTATACTCATTCTTATTTTTCAATATTTAATAAAAATCTTAGAAAATCATTACTTTGCTGTTATTCTTACATTGTTGCTTTCTTTATTTAAACCTCTTTTAGAAGCAAGCAGGCATGCAAGTCCAGACTCCTTATCATGTTTTTTATTATTGGCAAGCTTATATGTTTATTCGGTTAAAAAAAACTTTTTCGGTGCAACATTTTTTGCTATGCTATGTATTTTAACAAGGCCCGATTATTTTGTTTTTTACACTTTACTTTATGTTTTTCTATATTTCTACAAAAAAAATAATGTAAAAAAAATGGAGTTTTTTATGTCTTATGCATATTTGTTTTTATCATTTTATCTAATCCAGTATTTTAACAAAATCTCGTGGTCTACATTATTCATGAATCAATTTACAAAAGTTCAGATTTATCCTATTTCAAATCCTGATGTACTTCAATTTTCAGATTATCTGAATTTTATAAAAAGTAAATTTTTAATTGAGTTTAATTCCTCATATTTCCCTTTGATTTTAATCTTCATAGTGATTATTTTAGGGTATAAATTTTCAGTAAAGAACAAACTAGATTTCAAGGTTTGTCTATTTTTCGGATTCATTTATTCAACCGTCTTTATAAGATTTTTAATCTTCCCGATCTTGGTTAACAGAATGATGATCGGTTTTTACTTAATAATTATATTATCATTAATTTATATTCTGAATTCAAAAAAAGATTTATTCAAAAAAACTTCTTAGACAGAGGAAATATTAGTAATTTTGCTTCCTCAAATTATGACAAATTTTTCAGATTATTTACCGTATGCATTTGCATTGATTGTGGCGATTCCGTTTTTGGTTTTGCTGAGACAATTTGTCTATACTTACATCAATTTAAAAAATCAGGAAATTAAGTTACTTTCTGTAAAATCAAATTCTCAAAATAAGACTCATTCCTACGAAAGGATGACTTTGTTTTTAGAAAGAATCAAGCCTTCCAATCTTATTGTGAAATTTGATAAAGATTTGGCAGCTCACGAGTTTGTTTTTTTAACAGAACGTACCATCAATGAAGAGTTTGAATATAATTCTTCTCAACAATTATATTTAACGAAAAATTCATGGCAGAATATTGTTGATTCTAAAAACGCCATCATCGATTTGCTTCACAAAACTTACGAAAGTCTAAATAACAATCCGAATCTTGACGATTTTAAAACCGTTTTCATCATGAATTATATGAATGGAGATGATTATATTGTGGCAACAATCGAAGATTTGAGAAGAGAAATTTTAATAATTGCTTAAACTATAAAAATAAGATAAATAAATGATTCCAAATTTTAAAGCACATCCGTGGCATGGGATTTCTGCAGGAGAAGATGCGCCAAACGTTGTCAACGTTTTCGTGGAAATTGTTCCTTCAGATACGATTAAATATGAGATTGATAAAGCTACAGGATATTTAAAGGTAGACAGACCTCAGAAATTCTCAAACATCATTCCTGCATTATACGGTTTCGTTCCAAGGACGTACTGTAACGAAGAAGTAATGAGATTAGCTGTAGAAAGTGGTGCAGATGACGTTACAATGGGGGATCATGATCCTTTGGATATTTGTGTTTTGAGTTCTCACAACATTCATTCTGGGGGATTATTGATGGAAGCTATTCCAATCGGTGGTTTCAAAATGATTGACGACGGTGAAGCTGATGATAAAATCGTAGCAGTAATGGTAAGCGACCACGCTTTCGGACATTTCAGAGATATTGCTGAACTTCCCGAAGCTGAAGTGAAAAGATTAATGCACTACTTTTTAACGTATAAAAATCTTCCGGACGAGCCTGCAAAATGTAGAATTCAGGAAGTTTACGGAGCAGAACACGCTAGAAAAGTGATTATCGCTTCTCAAAACGATTACGCAAGTAAATTCGGAGGATAAAATTCTCTTGATGATAAGTTTAAAAGAGCAAATGAATTTCATTTGCTCTTTTTTTTGTCTCGATTTTCAATAATCAATTATAGATTAACAATAATATTTTTTGGCGCCTTTTTCCGCCCTCCGTTCCCGCTTTTTTTCTTGCATTGCGAACAGAGCGAAGTCATCTACTACACATTTTTCCAATCGCAATGCAAGAAAAAAGAGCTCCACTCAGATCGGGGCGTATGCAATTCTACGGTAACAACGATTTCCACAAATGGAAAGTTTCCCATTTTTCTGATTATTATTAAATTTTTTTTCACAAGTCCTCAACCTGATTTATAGACCTTTAAGGAATTTACATCATTTTTAATTTTATGAATAGATTTATTTGGTATATTTATTATTCTATTACCAAAAAAATATTAAACTATGGATCTATTTTATTTAGTGCCAATTTTTGGTGTTATCGCATTACTCTACACATTTCTACAAAGCAATTGGGTAACCAGGCAAAACGCAGGAAATGAACGAATGAAAGTCATCAGCGGACACATCGCTGACGGCGCAATGGCTTTTTTAAAAGCCGAATACAAAATTTTAGCTTATTTCGTCGTCATTGTCGCCATTCTTTTGGCTGTTATGGGAACGACGAATTCAAATTCTCACTGGAGCATCAGTATTGCTTTTGTGATTGGTGCGGTATTTTCTGCTCTGGCAGGATTTATCGGGATGAAAATCGCAACAAAAGCCAATGTAAGAACCGCAGAAGCCGCAAAAACTTCACTTTCGAAAGCTTTGAAAGTTTCTTTTGCCGGAGGTTCGGTGATGGGAATGGGTGTGGCCGGATTAGCAGTTTTAGGATTGGGATCACTCTATTTAATTATTAAACAGATCTTCGCTCCTGACGCAATGGTGGATTCTCATGAAATGGAGAGAACCATCGAAATCTTAACCGGATTTTCTTTAGGTGCAGAATCAATCGCCCTTTTTGCAAGAGTCGGAGGTGGAATTTACACCAAAGCTGCTGATGTCGGAGCTGATTTAGTTGGAAAAGTAGAAGCAGGTATCCCTGAAGACGATCCGAGAAACCCGGCAACTATTGCTGATAATGTGGGAGATAATGTGGGAGATGTTGCAGGGATGGGCGCCGATTTATTCGGTTCTTATGTTGCAACCGTTTTAGCAACAATGGTTTTAGGACGTGAAACAATGTCTGATGATGATTTTGGAGGTTTTGCACCAATCCTTTTACCGATGCTGATTGCAGGAACAGGAATTATATTTTCAATGATCGGAACTTTATTTGTAAAAATAAATGACGATGAAGATTCTTCTACATCAAGTGTTCAGAATGCTTTAAACCTTGGAAACTGGGGAAGTATTGTCATCACGGCAATCTCATCTTATTTCTTGGTTAATTATTTACTACCTGAAACCATGGTTTTACGCGGTTTAGAATTTACAAAAATGGGAGTCTTCGGAGCCATTATGGTTGGTTTGGTTGTGGGAACATTGATGAGTATTATCACAGAATACTACACAGCAATGGGCAAAAGACCAGTTAAAAGCATTGTAAAGCAGTCTTCCACAGGTCATGCAACCAATATTATCGGCGGTTTATCCGTTGGGATGGAATCTACCTTTTTACCGATTATTGTTTTGGCCGGAGGTATTTATGGATCATACTTATGTGCAGGATTATACGGTGTAGCTATTGCAGCTGCCGGAATGATGGCTACAACAGCAATGCAATTAGCGATTGATGCATTCGGACCGATTGCAGATAATGCTGGAGGAATAGCCGAAATGAGCGAATTACCAAAAGAAGTCCGTGAAAAAACAGATATTTTAGATGCTGTAGGAAACACAACTGCAGCCACAGGAAAAGGTTTTGCCATTGCTTCAGCAGCACTTACAGCTTTAGCACTATTTGCTGCCTTTGTAGGAATTGCAGGAATCGACGGAATTGATATATATAGAGCTGATGTTCTTGCAGGATTATTTGTCGGTGGAATGATTCCGTTTATCTTTTCATCGTTGGCCATTACAGCGGTCGGACAGGCTGCTATGGCAATGGTGGAAGAGGTAAGAAGACAATTCAGAGAAATACCTGGTATTTTAGAAGGAAAAGCAGAACCAGAATATGAAAAATGTGTTGCTATTTCTACAGAAGCTTCACTTAGAAAAATGATGCTTCCGGGAGCAATTGCTATTATTTCACCACTTTTGATCGGTTTTATTTTTGGACCTGAAGTTTTAGGTGGATTTTTAGCCGGAGCAACAGTTTGCGGTGTTTTAATGGGAATGTTCCAGAATAATGCAGGCGGAGCCTGGGATAATGCTAAAAAATCATTTGAAAAAGGTGCTAAAATCAATGGAGAAACATATTTCAAAGGCTCGGAGCCACACAAAGCATCTGTAACCGGAGACACTGTGGGAGATCCCTTCAAAGATACTTCCGGACCATCAATGAATATTTTAATTAAATTGATGTCGATTGTTTCGTTGGTGATTGCGCCCACTTTAGCGATCATGCACAAAGATAAAATTGAAGCCAACCGGCAAGCCAAAATTGAAAGCTTAACAGGAATGGCAGGAGTTCATTCAGTAAATCAAAACACAACTTCTGCAAACGCTGTAGTTGTTCCGCAAGAGATCATGGGTCAGCTTAACGAAAATGGTGATTTTGTTTACAATACTGGAGTCCTTCAGGAGATTAAGCTGAAAGGAGGAAAAACCATTTCTTTAGGAAACCAAAGTCAGCTTTATGTAATGTATGATCAGATTAAAAATAACAAGCAGACCGTTCTGGATCCAAATTCTTGGTACACGATTGAAAACTTATATTTTGAAACTGGTTCAAGTGATTTAAAAGCAGGTTCAGAAGCACAATTGATGAATTTAGCAGAAATTTTAAATGCTTATCCTAATCTTAAAATAAAATTGGGTGGCTACACAGATAATTCAGGAAGTGAAGAAGCTAATAAACAGTTATCAAACCTAAGAGCGCAAACCGCAAAACTTAAATTATTAGAATTGGGAATTGCTGCAGACAGAGTTGAAGCCGAAGGCTATGGCTCACAATATCCTGTTTGTGAAGCCAATGATACCGATGAATGTATGGCAAAAAACAGAAGAATTGATGTAAGAGTTTTGTCCTTATAATTAAATCAAAAATTAAATAAAATGAAACACCGCAATGTATATGCGGTGTTTTTTGTATGTATTGAAAATTAAAATCATTCACTTTATCCTCTTTCTAAAATTTCAGTGCATGTATTTCTTCCTTTATTGCACCAATACGTATATATAAATTCTTTTCTGTCACTTCGAATTATTTCATGTGCAGTCTTTTTTCCGACAAAATCAGTACTATCCTGTAGAGACAATTTTGATTCAATTTTTGTAATTTCAGTTTCGAATTTGCAATCATTTAGTATTTTCATTTTACTTTTAATAATCATAAGATTATCTCCCCAAACTTCCTTCATTGTATGTCTTGTAAATCTAACTTTATAAGTTTCCCCACTATCAGATTTTGATGTTGACAAAGTAATATTTTTCGGTATTTTACAATTGCGTTTTTTATTTTGAGAATAAATTTCAATACTAAAAAGAAGTAAAATAAGGAGAAGACTATTATTCAACTGCATTATAAAAACGGTTTTTAAGTTTATATCACAAATTTTTTCTCAAATGCTCCAATGCCTGAATAATCACATCATCTTTTTTAGCAAAACTAAACCTTATATAATCTGAATCTTGTTTTGAATTATAAAACGCAGAAAGCGGTAAACAGGAAACTTTTTTTTCAATGGTAAGCCATTTTGAAAACTCCACATCAGACATAGTTTTTGAAATATTTCTGAAATTCACCAACTGAAAAAAACCACCTTCTGATTTTTGTTCAATTTGGAGTGGAGTATCTTTAATTAATTCATTAAAAATATTTCTTTTATTCTGCATGATTTTTTGATTGTCTGACGGATCAAAAACCTCTAAATATTTTGCAATAGCATATTGACAAGGCGCATTTGAACTGTATGAAATATATTGCTGATGGCATCTGAAATTATCAAGCAATTCTTCTGAAGCTAAAAGATAACTGACTTTCCAGCCTGTCGCATGAAACATTTTACCAAAAGAAAAAATTGAAAATGTTCTTTTTTTAAGTTCAGGATGTAGAAACGGACTATAATGAACAATTTCATCATAACAATAAATATCATAAATTTCTTCTGAAATCAAATAAATCTCCTGATTTTTAATCAAATGATAAAGCTGTTCCCAATCAGATTTTGTCCACGTTTTTCCTGTAGGATTCTGCGGAGAATTGATGATGATTGCTTTTGTCTTCTCTGAGATACAATTTTGAAGTTCCCCCCAATTTACAGCAAAATCATTATCAAGATCATAATATACAGGAATTCCTCCGTTGAGGACAATAGACGGAGCATAAGTATAGTAAGATGGCTGAATGACAATTACTTCATCACCAGGGTTCAATATTGATTTTAATGAAGTATACAATGCAAAAGTAGAACAGGGAACGATATTGACTTCCTCTTTTTTTAATACTAAACTGTTTCTTCTCTTTAAATTAAATTTAACGATATTTTCTATAAGTAAAGGGTTTCCTGAGAGCGATTCATAGCTGTGACTGATGACGTCTGCAGATTCTTTGAGATAATGGCGTAAACGCAGATCAATCTCAAAATCGGGAAGGCCTAATGATAAATCATAACTTTGATGTCTTGAAGCGAGTTCAGACATTTCGGTAAAAAACTTAAAATCATTAAATCCGTAATTTTTTTTCATAGTGATTATCAAATATATAAAAAAAAGGATTCCGTTACACAGTTAAATTATTTTTGTTATTTTTAAACAAATAATTTACTAGCAATCGCATGATTGGTTTTGATTTACACAGACCGATAAAAAAGCAATAACATATTACCTTTTAAAAAAAAAATCTAAAAATGAAAAAGATTCTGATTCCTATATTTTCTGTTTTCGTTTTGGCAAGTTGCGGAACTTCAAAAGTTGCAACCAATGGTCAAAATACATCGAATTCAGCCAGTTCTAGTTCGTCTAAAAGTGACAAATCATTTCAATCTGCTTATCAGAACATTAAGCTTGAAGATTTAAAGAAAAATCTTTACGTAATCGCATCTGATGAAATGGAAGGTCGTGATACAGGGAGTCAGGGTCAGAAGAAAGCAGGGGAGTATATGATTAATTATTATAAAAGTCTAGGCATCTCGTTTCCGAAAACTTTGGGCTCATACTATCAGAAAGTTCCTTCTGAGTATATGAAGAAAAGAGGCGGTGAAGATTTACCCGATTCAGAAAATATTTTAGCATTTATTGAAGGGAGTGAAAAGCCTGACGAAATTATCGTAATTTCTGCACATTATGATCACGTAGGAACACAAAATGGGGTAGTTTATAATGGTGCAGACGACGATGGAAGCGGAACGGTTGCCGTAATGGAAATTGCAAAAGCTTTCCAAAGCGCTAAAAAAGCTGGAAACGGACCCAAAAGATCAATTTTATTTCTTCATGTAACCGGCGAAGAGCACGGACTTTTCGGTTCTGAGTTTTATTCAGATAATCCTGTTTTTCCTTTAGCAAATACGGTTGTTGATTTAAATATCGACATGATTGGCCGTGATGATCCTGAAAACAGAGGCAAAAATTATGTTTATGTAATTGGATCTGAAATGCTAAGTTCAGAATTAAAAGTGATTAATGAAGCTGCCAATAAAAAGACGGTTAATTTAGAGTTGAATTACAAGTATGATGACCCAAAAGATCCTCAAAGATTGTATTACAGATCAGACCATTATAATTTTGCTAAAAACAATATTCCTGTAGCGTTTTATTTTGACGGAATTCATGAAGATTATCATAAACCAACTGACGATGTTGAAAAAATAGACTATTCGATGTTGCAAAAAAGAACACAATTGGTTTTTGCTACGGCTTGGGAAATTGCCAACAGAGAAGCAAGAATTGTGGTTGATAAAAAATAATTTAAACTCAATATTTACACTAAAAACCTATAAGAAGTTTCTTGTAGGTTTTTTAAACTTAAATTTAAAATGATTATACGAGAAGCCAATATTGAAGATATTCCACAGATACAGATGGTAAGAAATGCGGTGAAAGAAAACACATTGTCTGATCCCAATTTGGTTACCGATCAGGATTGCGAAGAATTTCTGACGGTAAGAGGCAAAGGCTGGGTTTGCGAAATTAACAATCTGATTGTAGGATTTTCGATTGTAGATTTAAAAGAATATAATATCTGGGCATTATTTCTTCATCCCAATTTTGAAAATCAGGGAATTGGCAGGAAATTACACAATATAATGCTTGATTGGTATTTCTCAAAAACAAATGAAACCGTCTGGTTGGGTACATCACCCAAAACGAGAGCAGAAATCTTTTACAGAAAATCCGGCTGGCAAGAAATGGGAATGCACGGCAAAGAAATTAAATTTGAAATGACTTTTGATAACTGGAAAAAGAAATAAAATAAAATGAAACAAAATATAAAATCAATCCGGCCTTTTATAGGATCTAAAAATTTTGAAGAAAGCAGAGCATTTTACAGAGATTTAGGGTTCGAAGAAGTCGTTTTAGAAAACAACTTTTCAGTGTTTAAAAAACAGGAAATCGCTTTTTATCTTCAGGATTATTATGCAAAAGAATGGATTGAAAATACCATGATTTTCATCGAGGTAGAAAATACTGATGAGTTCTATAAAGAACTTTTATCGCTCAATTTACCTGAAAAATATACAACTTCAAAGCTCTCTCCAATTCGCACAATGGACTGGGGAAAAGAGTGTTTTCTCCATGATCCGGCAGGTATTTTATGGCATTTTGGAGAGTTTTTCAATAAAGATTAAATCATGATTTACGCGTTTGATACTTATTACTACGAGAACTTTGCAAAGACTGTCTGTATAGCTTTTGAAGATTGGAGTTCAGAACAAGAGAACGAAATTTTTAATGAAAAAACAAAAATTACAGCAGATTACTAAAGCGGTGCGTTTTACAAAAGAGAACTTCCTTGTATTCTAAGTTTGTTAGAAAAAATTCAATTAAAATCTAATGACATCATCATTGTCGACGGTTATGTTACTTTGAACGATGAAGGAAAAATTGGTTTGGGTAGTTATCTTTTTGAAGCTTTGAACAGAAAATTCCCTGTCATAGGAATAGCCAAAAACGGGTTTTCTTCTCCCGATTCAAAGAGGAGGGAAGTTTTCCGGGGAGAAAGCAAATCTCCTCTGTATCTGACAGCAATGGGAATTGATGTAGATGAAGTAATACCAAAAATTGTGGAGATGCACGGTGCTTACAGAATACCGAGTTTATTGAAGAAACTCGATCAGCTTACTAGAAAATGATATAAAATAAAAGAATCTGCCCTTTAGAGGCAGATTCAGTAGATAGATCTCATTTTTTTTAATTAGACAACAACAAAAAAGCACAGCCGACGATGCTGTGCTTTAAATTTATTTCAAATTTAATTGCAATTCCGAAAACGAAGAGAGCAAAAATTGATTTCATTTCAGTTTTATTACATAGTAAATGTAAGAATATTTTTAATACGCAATATCAATTTAATGTTAAAATTAACAACTTATCCACATTTTTTTGTGGATAAAGTTTATACCCCTAATTATTATTAATCGCTTCACTTTCAAAAGGTGCTATTCTTCTAATATTATATGAATGATAACCTAAACTGTCAATGTCTTGCAGTAGTTTGTACATATCAAAATTTTTAATCGTATCATTCTCAAAAGAAAACGACAAAGCTTGAAGTCTACCTTGATGATTTTTCATGTTCTTCTCAAAAGATTTATCTTTAAGTAAAGAATATATTTGATTATAATTGATTTGATGTAAACTGTCTTTGCTGAGCTTTCTTCTTAATAATTCTGTTTCATCCGGGCTCCATCCACACCAATTCCATATCAATTCTTCGTTGTAGAAATAAACTATTCCGTTGTTTAAAATAATAAAATTAACTGCTCCTTTTGGGAAATCATATAATTTTATTTCTTTAATAGTAGTCAATTCGGGATTTTTAGCAACTGCTTCATTAGTACGTTTTTCAATATCATCATTAAATTTAGAAACAATGAAAACTTTCTTCTCATGACTTTTCTTTTCATCATTTTTGCAAGATGAAAAAATGAAAACTATTAGTATAAAAGATAAAATTCTCATTAATCATTTTACTTAAACAAATAAAAAAAGACGGATCAAAAACCCAGTAGCAACTAGCCAACTGCCAAAAGCCTTTTACAGCTTTTCGGCAATATATTTTGCCGTATGCGACTTTTTGTTCTCAGCTAAATCTTCCGGCGTTCCAGCGAAAACAACTTCTCCACCGTATTTTCCGGCTTCCGGACCAATATCGATGATGTGGTCGGCAGATTTCATAATATCGGGCTGATGCTCAATAACAATTACAGAATGTCCTAGGTCAATTAAAGCCTGAAGCGACTTCAACAACTTCTGAATATCATGGAAATGCAGTCCAGTAGAAGGTTCATCAAAAATAAACAAAGTCTTATCTGTTGTCACACCTTTCACAAGGAAAGACGCCAGTTTCACACGCTGCGCTTCACCTCCGGAAAGGGTAGAAGAGCTTTGTCCCAATTGCAGATAACCCAAACCAACTTCCTGAAGCGGAGTCAGCTTTGTGACGATTTTATCTTCTTTATTATCTTTAAAAAATGTCAATGCTTCATCGACCGTCATGTGAAGAATATCCGAAATATTTTTTTCGTCAAATCTTACTTCAAGAATTTCGTTTTTAAAACGTGTTCCTTTGCAAACTTCACATTCCAGCTCGATATCAGCCATAAACTGCATTGAAACATTGATGACCCCTTCGCCTTTACATTCGTCACATCTTCCGCCATCAACGTTGAAAGAAAAATGTTTCGGCTTGTAACCCATCATTTTAGAAACTTTTTGTTTTGAATATAAATCTCTGATATCGTCATACGCTTTCAGATATGTTACAGGATTTGAACGTGATGATTTTCCAATAGGGTTTTGGTCAATCAATTCAATATGTTTCACCAGCTTTTTTGGAAATTCCACAGAATCATAATCTCCTTTTTTTCCGCCCATTCCCAGTTGGATCTGAATGTCATTCGTCAAAATTTCTTTCATCAAAGTAGATTTCCCACTTCCCGAAACTCCTGAAATTACAACCAGACTTTCTAAAGGAACATCTACATCAATATTTTTAAGATTATTGGTTCTTGCACCTTTGATATGAATAAATTCTTTTGCTTTTCTTCGTTTCTCCGGAACTTTGATCTCTAATCTTCCCGTAAGATATTTTGAAGTCAGCGTATCTGCATCCTTCAATTCTTTATAATCTCCTGCGAAAACCAATTCACCACCCAAATATCCTGCTTCCGGGCCAATATCGATAATGTAATCTGCAGCTCTCATCACGTCTTCGTCATGTTCTACAACGATCACGGTGTTTCCTAAATCTCTAAGATTTTTTAAAACTCCAATCAGATTTTCGGTATCACGAGAGTGTAATCCAATAGACGGTTCATCTAAGATATAAATTGAACCCACCAAAGAACTCCCTAAACTCGTTGCCAGATTAATTCTTTGGCTTTCTCCACCGGAAAGCGTATTTGATGTTCTGTTAATCGATAAATATCCCAAACCAACTTTCAGTAAAAACTCCAATCGGGTAGTGATTTCGTACAATAATCTTTTCGCAACATCTTTATCATGCTGAGACAATTGCAAGCTGTTAATCATCGGCGACAATTCATCCAAAGGAAGCTCAATCATCGACTGAATATTGTGTCCGTCAATTTTCACCCAAGTCGTTTCTTCACGCAAACGCAATCCTTCACAAGTCGGACAAAGCGTTTTCCCACGATAACGGGAAAGCATGACACGGTATTGAATTTTATATAAATTTTCTTCAAGCATTGCGAAGAAATTATTCAGAGAAGGGAACGTTTTGCTTCCGTCACCTTTCCAAAGATAGTTTTTCTGCTCTTTGGTTAATTGATGATAAGGCTTATGAATAGGGAAATCTTTAGCTTTTTTAATGAAATCTTTTTTCCATTCACTCATCGTTTCTCCTTTCCATGACGCAATAGCATCTTCAAAAACAGATAATGCTTTATTTGGAATGACTAAATCTTCATCAATACCAATCACTTTACCATAACCTTCACAGGTAGGACAAGCACCGTAAGGATTATTAAAACTGAAAAAATGAACGTTGGGTTCAAGAAATTCCAGTCCGTCGAGCTCAAATTTATTAGAGAATTCTTTACTTTCTGCTGTTTCAATATTTTTTAATGAACAATATCCACGACCTTCGTAGAAAGCCATTTGTATGGAATCTGCTAAACGCTGAAGAAAACTTTCATCATCTTCATAAGAAAAACGGTCGATCACCAAATTGATCACCATTCCTTTTTCAGGCGCAAACCCGAAGCTTTCCAAATCTTCAATCCCGGCAACATTTCCGTTTACTTCAAGTCTTATGAAACCTGCAAGCTTTAAAACATTTAAGTTTTCAGTAAAATTTTCAATATCATATTCCAAAGGAGCAGTCAAAAGAAATGACGTATCGCTTTTTGCCGATTTAATGTAATCAATCACATCAGAAACCGAATCTTTTTTCACTTCATCACCGGAAACCGGAGAAAAAGTTCTCCCGATTCTTGCAAAAAGAAGCTTCATGTAATCGTAAATTTCTGTAGAAGTTCCTACCGTAGAACGTGGATTTGAAGAAATTACTTTCTGCTGAATTGCAATGGAAGGTGCTAAACCTTTGATATCGTCAACTTTAGGTTTTTCTAGTTTTCCTAAAAACTGACGTGCATAAGAACTCAAACTTTCCACATAACGTCTTTGTCCTTCAGCATAAATGGTATCGAAGGCCAAAGAAGATTTTCCGCTTCCGGAAACTCCTGTGATAACGATTAATTTATTTTTAGGAATTAATACATCGATGTTTTTCAGGTTGTTAAGATGTGCATTCTTAACAAAAACCTGTTTTTTTATATCTATTTCTGTAATTGGAGCCATAGTAAAATTAAGACCAACAAAAATACGAAATTTTGACGGATTTAATTAAAATAAATCGACTGTAAAAGAAGGATGTTTCATGATGGAAAATTAGATCTTGCTTCAAAAAACACCTTAGGAAAATGATAATTTCTCAATATGATATTTTTAGATTTGATTACACTTTGCTCTTGCTTTCTATCAGTTTTTATTGTAAAATTGTAATATTAAATTTGTGTTTAAATGAGAGAATTTTTCAGAAATTTGTATACACATTTAATGAGAAAAAGATAATTTACATTTTAAAATTCCCTTTAAAGATGCACATTGTGGCATCTTTTTTCATGATATGTATCATTTGCTGGTTTGGGAAAGTCTCCTAATTTTGGAAGCTTCAAACTAAACTAAAAAGTATAATGAATAAACAACTACTCGCCGTTTTTTTTCTGGCCGGAATATTCAGTATCAACGCACAGGAAAAAACTGCTGAAATTGATTCTATAGAAATTCAGGGAAAATTCATTTCAACTCCATATAAAAATGCCAATCAAAATATTTCTGTTATTACAAAAGCAGATATTTTAAATTCTCCGGCAACAAGCATCGACGAGATCCTTCAGCAAATTCCGGGAATGGATATCAGAAGGAGGGGAGCGAATGGTGTACAGAGTGACATTGGTTTTCGTGGAAGTTCTTTTGAGCAGGTTCTTTTACTTCTCAACGGAATCAGAATGAATGATTCTCAGACCGGACACAACTCGCTGAATGTTCCTATAGATCTGGAAGATGTTGAAAGAATTGAAATCATTAAAGGCCCTGCAGCAAGACGTTTCGGGCAGAATGCTTATGCCGGAGCCATCAATATCATCACAAAAGCCAATCCCGGAAAGAGAGTGAAAATAAGAGCAGAAGGAGGCGATTATGAAACGTACGGACTGGGTTTGAATGCCAATTTTGGTAATGAAAAATTCTCAAATCTACTGCAGGCAAACTCAAATTCTTCACAAGGATATAGGCATAACACAGATTTTGAAATGAAAAATGTTTTCTATCAGAATCAATTGAAAATAAAAGATGGAAGCATTAGATTACAAGCCGGTATTTCAGAGAAAAAATTTGGAGCCAATGGTTTTTATTCTTCACCCAATGCTACTCAACAATACGAAGAACTTCAGGCTTCTATCGTGAGTTTGTCTCATCAGCAAGACTTTGGAAAATTTAAATTAAATTCAAACGTGTATTGGCGAAGAGGGCAGGATATGTATCTTTTTAACAGAGAAAAGCCTGAGATTTACAGAAATATGCACATCGGAAATAACGTGGGCGGAGAAGTAAATTCAAGCTACACTTCAAATTTAGGAACCACCGGTTTGGGGGTTGAGTTGAGAAAAGAGTTTTTGGCAAGTAACAATTTAGGCCACAGAGAGCGATTTGTTTCTCAGGTTTTCTTTGAACATCATTTTTCGTTATTAGATAAGAAATTAAATATTACTCCGGGAATTTCGTGGGCAAATTATTCTAACGAAGGGAACTTCTTTTATCCGGGCTTGGATGTTGGATATTCTTTTTATGAGAACAACAAAATATACGGAAATATCTCAAAAGTACATCGTGTACCAACTTTCACAGACCTCTATTATATCAGCAAAACAGAACAGGGAAATGAAAATCTGCTTCCTGAAAGTGCAGTGTATGCAGAAGTCGGGTATCAATATCAGACCAAAAATATTTTAGGAAAAGTAAGTGGTTTCTACAGGGGCTCATCTGATGCTATCGATTGGGTTAAAAATTCTTTACAAGATCCTATCTGGTATGCGAAAAATGTTGGTGATACAGAAATTAAAGGTATTGAAGCAGAGATGAGTCATCAGCTTTTTGATTGGATGAAATATACTGTAGGTTATACTTATTTAGATAATAAATTTAAAGAATTCAATGATGGCTATTCAAGATATGTTCTTGACAATTTGAAACACCAGGTGATTGCCAAATTGCAAACCAAATTCCTGAAATACTTTACGAACGAATTGGTTTACAGATATAATGACCGGATAAATCTGGGAAGTTATAACCTTTTGGATGAGAAATTAAGCTTTAATAAAAATGATTTTTCTGTTTACATTCTAGTGAATAACGTGACTGACTCGAAATATACAGAAACTTTTGGGGTACCAATGCCGCAAAGATGGTTTCACTTAGGATTCACTTACAATATTAATATTAAGTAAACTTAATATTACCGAATTGTTAAATCATTTACTTTTGCAAAAATTTTTTTGGATGAAACTTATTACAAGTCTTGGTTTTGTTTTGATGATGAGCTTTTTTAATGCTCAGGAACATATTTCTTCATTTAATGCATTGACTATAACGTATAAATTTCATCCAAAATTTTTCTTGTATGCCGAAGGGCAATCCAGAGGGATCGAAGAATACACTTATCCTGATTATTACGAAATAAAAGGAGGTTTAGGATATAATCTGACCAAAAATCACAAACCGTTTGTCGGCTTAGGTCGTTATGCAACCTATAAAGATCATGCAATTAACAAAGAAGAATTTCGGGTCTGGTTACAGGATGTGATTGATATTAAAAGAGGAGTCGTAAAGTTTGAAAATAGATTTCGTGCGGAAAAATCTTGGTTTTACGAGCCACAGACTGACAAGAGATCTGAAAGAATGCGTTACCGTTACCGTTTAAACATCTCAGTTCCTTTAAATGCCAAAAAAATTGCACCAGGAACTTTATTTGCTAATGTTTATGATGAAATTTTTATTATAACACCGATGAAACCTGCATTTGCAAGAAATAGAGTGTATGGTGGTTTAGGTTACCAGGTTGACGAAAATTTCGGTTTCCTGGGTGGCTATCTCTGGCAGAGAGAGTTTGATGCAAAAGGAAATAAAAATGTACATTTCGTTTATTTAGCTTTAAACATCAACATCGATGGAACAAAAAGCGGGGAAACAAAAACATATCATTTTCCGGGAGCAGATTAATATTTCTCAGATAGATAGCGATAAGCTTTTAGATATTTGTTGAATCTGTGAATGTCTTTTGAAGTTAATTCGCGGTTTACTCTGCGCAAGTCCATATTATCACGAAGGTCATTCAGCTTTACAGCAACAGCCAAAGGAGATCTTTCGGTTCTTTTTACAAAATCATCGTAGATTTCATCGGGATCATATTTTGTAAGACAGCTGATAGCATAGAGAATGTATTCGGGAAAACCTTCGTCTCTTAAATAAGCAAGGCTGAATTCTTCAGGATTATCTTCTACCACATCGTGTAAAACTCCTACAATCTTTTCATCCATCGTCTTTCCATATTCCATGACACGCATTACGTGGGCAATGTATGGAGCGTGGTATTTGTCTTTCTGACCTTTATGTGCTTTATCTGCAATTTTTATAGCTTTATGTAGCAGTTCTTCTTTTGTCATCTTATAAAATAGATTGCAAAAATATAAAACAGCCTTTATAAATTCTAATTTTTCTAAATAATTTTAGAATATGTTATCAACAATTAATTGTTTTCAAAAATTACTTTGTTGCCAATTTTTTTGTTTTTAATGAATCTAATGGGTTAAGAATTTTAAATTGAATATTGCTTTTTACCGTAGCTTTCAGACTAGAGTAGATTTCAGGATTTTCTGGTTTAGCAACAGGCATTTTATACAATTTTGCAATTGCACTGTCAACAGAATCTTGTTCAGCTTCAGTAATTATTGGCGAATTGAATTTGTGAAGGTCTAAACTGTCTCTTTTTAATGGCTCAACACGAGAGGTCTGGGCAGAAATGAAGCCCGAAAAAAAGAGAAATGAAGCGAAAATAATTTTCATAAAATTTGTTTGATTTAAAATTATAAAAAATATTTCAATATTTAGTTTTAAAAAAAGATTTATAATTTCCTCTTTAGATGTTTGTTATAAATTTTCTTTAAATTTAAACAAACTAAAAATCCAAGAAAATGAAAAAAGTAATTATCTTCACTTCTGTTGCATTAGCAAGTGGAGTTTTGTTCACGAATCTTTTTAATTCGATGGTCATTTCTGAAGCTGTCAAAAGTGACATTCCCAATTCTGTCATAGCTGCCAGGGAATATTTCAAAACTGTGAATCCGGGAGATTTCTTTAAAATATTTTCTCCAGCCACACAAATTCTGACTTTATTATCTCTTATTTTGTTTTGGAAAACCGCAAAATCAGCCCGACTATTTCTGGGCATTGCCTTGCTTTCTTATATTTCGGGAGACATTTTTGCATTTACGTATTTCCATCCCCGCAACGACATCATGTATCTTTCACAACCAATTCCAAATGCAGAAACACTTCAAAGAATATCTTCAGAATGGAGTTCAATGAATTGGGTTCGGTCATTAGTTCTTTTTATTGGCGTTGTATTTTCATTTTTGGCTATTGATAAGATTTATTCTGTGAGACAAATTTCTAATAGAGCAGATTTATAAATTTCTTTTAATTTTTAGTTCTTATTCTTGTTTCTTCATTTTGCCTTAATGATGTTCGTTTTGCTGGCGAAAAAATTAAAAGTTGCTTATCCTATATTTTAGTGATTGCAAGTTTAGCAATTAGTTTTATAATATTTATAAAAATGGAAAAATTATAAAATACGGTAAATCCAAGCAATTTTTAAAATGTTTATATGAAATGCCGTGAGAAATCTGATATGAATTAGCGATTCTCAGAATCAATAAATTTTCGTTTTCACACAAGAAACGTTCGTTATTTTTACTGGTTTCCCGATTTTTTTGAGCAATCCGGTTACAGGATTTCTTTTAAAAGTGACAACTTTATTGTTTCCTGTATTAGCAACAATAACAAATTTTCCGGTTTCATCAATGATAAAAGTTCTGGGATGTTTTCCGTGTGTTTTTTGATAACCTACAGTTTCTAAAGCTCCATTTGATTGAATTTTAAAAATGGCAATATTATTTTCTTTTCCTCTGTTAGTAGCATACAAAAATTTTCCATCGTGAGAAATATGAAGATCTGAACTTTCAAATCCATCCTTAGTTTTTGCAGAATGTGTGGGGATTTTTTGAATTTCTTTAAGCTTGTTTTCTGTAAAATCATATACAGAAATTTCCCCTGCCATTTCTTCAATACAATACGCCGTTTTCCCGTTTTCACTAAAAATTAAATGTCTTGGTCCTGTTCCTGGTGATGTCTTCAGGAAACTGCTTTGTTTAATATTTAAAGGTTTCAAATCATCATTTTCAAACGGATACATCCTGATTTTGTCAGCACCTAAATCGGTAAAAAATATTGAATTAAAATCCGGTGAAAAAACAGCAGAATGAATATGTGCTTTTGCTTGTCTATCCGGATTTACACTGCCATCTGAAAACTTTAAAATTTGTGTTAAAGAATCTATCTTCCCGTCTTCTAAAAGTGGATAAACCGAAACGCTTGCATCGGTGTAATTTCCGTTGACCAACCATTTTCCATTTTTATGAACGCTTACATAAACAGGATTTTCGCCACCACTTTTCTGACTGTTCATAAACTTCAGACTTTTTTCTTCTTTATTAAAACGAAAAGAACTGACCGTTCCTCCATTTTCAATCTTGCTCTCCGAAGACGCATAAATATATTTTCCATCTTCAGAAATTGTAATATAAGATGCGTTTACAATACCTTTTGTTGAAGTAATTTTTGTAAGTTTTCCGGTTTCATGATCTAATTGATAAACATAAATTCCTTCAGAATCTTTATCCCAATTATAAGAACCAAAAAAGACAAATTGTTGCTGAGAATAAAGGTTTGAAAAGATAAAAAGAGCCAGAAGTTTTAGTTGTTTTTGCATTCAGGAAATTTTCGGATTAGAGAGTTACAAACTAAAGAAAAATTATTGTATTTGATAATGTATGTTGTAATGAATTAGATTTAAGTTTTTTATTAATAAAAAACGCTCCATAAAAATGAAGCGTTCAAAATAATATTTTATTCAATATTCTAATAATGTCCTTTTGCAATAAAATGCGCCGCAACTTTTTCAGTTAACGCTACAACATTCGGATTGTTGGTGTATTTTGTAAATCTTCTCAATCCTGAAAGCATCATTCTTTGCTCATCCCCTTCTGCAAAAGAAACGATTCCTTCTTTGGCAGCTGAGATTATTTTTTCGATTGCTTTGTAAAGATTCAACTGAGCCATTGCAGCTTCAACAGAATCAGCAGAGAAATGTTTTTCAGCTCTCAACACCGTAGATTCAGCCATGTAGATTTGATTTAAAATCTCTGATGCATTCAATAATAAATGCTGCTGTTTCTCAATATCCATCATATATTTTTGAAGAGCAGCACCCGAAACCATTAAAAATACTTTTTTAAGATTTGCCAAAATTGCTTTTTCTTCGCTCATCAATTCAGAATAATCAGGAACTTCAAATGACGGAATTCCCATCAGTTCTTTACTGATTGCCATTGCCGGGGAAAGTAGATCTAATTCACCTTTCATAGCTTTTTTAATCAACATTCCAACCGCAAGAAGTCTGTTGATTTCGTTGGTTCCTTCGTAAATTCTTCCAATTCTTGCATCTCTCCATGCAGCTTCCATTGGTGTATCTTCTGAGAATCCCATTCCACCATAAATCTGAATTCCTTCATCGGCAGTAACCTGAGTAAGATCTGAAACAAAAACTTTAAGAATAGAAGCTTCTACTGCGAACTCTTCAACACCTTTCAATTCAGCCTGTTGATGATTCATTCCGCCGGCAACCAATTCTTCAATTTTATCTTCAACATTTTTTGCTAAACGGTAAGAACCCGCTTCACTCACAAAAACGCCTGTTGACATTTCTGCAATTTTCTTTCTGATCGCTCCGAAAGTTGAGATAGAAACCCCAAACTGTTTTCTTTCATTTGAATATTGGATTGAGTGGTTCAAAATTCTTCTTTGTCCGTCAAGATTTGCCGCAGCTAATTTAATTCTACCAACATTTAAGGCATTCAAAGCGATTTTAAAACCATTATTTCTTTCACCCAACATATTTTCAACAGGAATTTTCATATCGTTAAAGAAAACCTGACGGGTAGAAGACGAACGAATTCCTAATTTATGCTCTTCTTCACCGAAAGTTAAGCTGTTCGGATCTTCCAATTCTGAACGGTTGATGACAAAACCAGTAATGTTTTTATCATCATCAATTTTCGCAAAAAGCGTGAAAGTATCTGCAAAACCTGCATTTGAAATCCACATTTTTTGTCCGTTGATGATATAATGTTTTCCGTCATCAGACAATTTTGCTCTTGTTTTTCCTGAGTTTGCATCAGAACCAGCATCCGGCTCTGTCAAACAATAGGCTCCGAATTTTGTTCCAGTAGCTAAATCCGGTAGGTGTTTCTTTTTCAATTCTTCACTTCCGTAAAGAAGAGTCGGCAAAGTTCCGATTCCAGTATGCGCTCCATAAGCTGTTGCTAACGATCCATTTCCTCCCGAAACATAATCGCAAGCCAACATTGTGCTGACGAATCCCATTCCAAGGCCGCCGTATTCTTCAGGAACGGTAATTCCCAACAGTCCCATTTCGCCTAATTTGCGCATTGTTTCTTCTGTCAATGCATAATCTTTTTTCTCAAAACGATCGTGGTGCGGAATAACTTCTCTATCAATAAATTCTTTAGCAGAATCACGAAGCATTTTTTGCTCTTCGCTTAATTCCTCAAGACTGAAAATTTCGTTTGCAGGAACCTCTTTGATAAGGAATTCGCCGCCTTTTAATGTTTTATTAAGTGTATCACTCATTGTTTTAATTTTTTAGATTTAAAGAATAAAGAGAAAAGAATAAAGACTTACAACTTTAAGTTTTTTTGAAAGCCAGAAATCATTCTCTGTAATTCTGTGATTTTATTTTCTATATTTTGAAGTTTAGACAAATCAAAATAACTTCTGTTTGAAGAAATTATAATTTGAGTTTGTAATTCGTAAAGAGAACCAAGACTTATTTCCAAAAAACGATTAAAATCTTTATTTGAGCTTCTGCTTGAGCCTTCAGCAATGTTTGAAGCAACTGAAACAGAACATCTCCTAAGTTGAGATTTTAATCCAAATTCTTCATTTTTCGGGAAACTATCAGTAAGAATGTAGGTGTCATTAGCCAATTCAATAGCCAACTTCCAAATGTTTAGATTCTTAAAATTATGTTTCACCTCTGTCTTTTCTCTTTATTCTTTGTTCTTTTTTCTACAGTAATTCAAAAATTGAAGCTGCTCCTTGACCTGTTCCCACGCACATAGAAACCATTCCGTATTTGTTTCCGCGTTTTCTCATTTCGTCAAGAAGTTGAACCGTTAATTTTGTTCCGGTGCATCCAAGCGGGTGACCTAAAGCGATGGCACCTCCATTTACATTTAAGATATCGGGATTTAAGCTTAATTCTTTTTTAATCGCAACCGATTGTGATGCGAATGCTTCGTTTAACTCGATTAATTCAATATCTTTTAATCCTAAACCTGCTTGTTTCAATGCTTTTGGAATTGCGTAAATCGGTCCCATTCCCATGATTCTTGGCTCCAGTCCGGCTGCGGCATATGCAACTAATCTTGCTTCCGGTTCAAGACCTAATTCTTTGACCATTTCTTCACTCATCACCATTACGAAAGCTGCTCCGTCACTCATCTGAGAAGAGTTTCCTGCAGTTACGCTTCCTCCGTTAGCGAAAACGGGTCTTAATTTAGCTAAACCCTGCAAAGAAGTATCAGCTCTTGGACCTTCATCCATGGAAAAATCAAACTTTTTAGTCTGCATTTTTTGGTTCTCATCCAGGAAATTATATTCAACAGGAATCGAAACAATCTGATTCGTAAATCTGCCTTCAGCATTCGCTTTTAAGGCTTTCATGTGAGATTCAAATGCGAACTGATCCTGTTCTTCTCTTGTGATGTTATACTGTTTTGCCACTTCTTCAGCGGTATAACCCATTCCCCAATAATAATCAGGGTTTGTTTTTGCAATTTCTGTTTCAGGAACAGGCTTGTAACCGCCCATTGGGATGTAAGACATTGATTCTGTACCACCTGCTATGATACAATCGGCCATTCCAGCCTGAATTTTTGCTGAAGCAATCGCAATTGCTTCACTTCCAGATGCGCAATATCTGTTGACAGTAACTCCGGGAACTTTGTCGGTATTCAATCCCATTAAAGAGATCAAACGGGCAACATTCAAGCCTTGTTCGGCTTCCGGCATTGCGTTTCCTACGATAAGGTCATCGATTCTGTTTTTGTCTAATTGCGGAAGTTCAGCCATTAATTTTTCAATAACTGTAGCCGCCATTACGTCGGGTCTTGTGAATCTTAAACTTCCTTTTGGAGCTTTTCCAACGGCAGTTCTGAAACCCTTTACTATATATGCTTGTCTTGACATTTTTTTATTTATTTTAATTTAAACATACATTTTGTCATGCTGAAAGCATCTAAGCTTAGATTCCTGCGGAATGACAAACTTTGTGTTAAAAATATTGATAGTTATTAATTTCTAAGCGGTTTCCCTTTCTGTAACATAAACTGAATTCTCTCCAATGTCTTTCTCTCACCACAAAGTTGTAAGAATGTTTCTCTTTCAAGATTCAATAAATATTGTTCAGTAACGACTGTTGGTTCGGAAAGATTTCCACCGACCATTACGTTGGCTAGTTTATCTGCAATTTTCTTGTCGTGTGCTGAGATGAAGTTTCCTGTTAACATTTGGTCAGTTCCAACGTAGAACATTCCTAATGCATCTTTACCCAAAACTTTTACTTTTTGTTCGATAGGTTGAGTATAACCATGTTCTGCTAAACTTATAGCCAACATTTTTGCTGTTTTGATCTGCGTTCTTTTATCAACTGCAACGATATCTTTTCCTTTTTCAAGGATTCCCATATCGTAGGCTTCATAAGCAGAAGTTGCCACTTTACCCATCGCAATATTCATGAAAGCTTCACGAAGTCTGTTATTTTTAACATCATCACTGTGGAATTCTCTTGAAGTTCTCAACGTCAACTCTTTCGTTCCACCACCACCAGGAATTACACCAACTCCGGTTTCCACCAATCCGATGTAAGTTTCTGCTGCTGCAACCACTCTGTCGGCGTGCATTGTCATTTCGCAACCACCACCAAGGGTCATTCCGTGAGGAGCAACTACGACAGGAATTGAGGAATAACGAACTCTCATCATCGATTTCTGGAAATAAGCAATGGCCATATTCAAATCATCCCAATCCTGCTCGATAGCCATCATTAAAATCATGGCTAAATTGGCTCCGACAGAGAAATTCGTGCCTTGATTTCCGATTACTAAACCGTCATATTCTTTTTCAGCTAAATCAATCGCTCTGTTTAGTCCATCCAAAACTTCGCCTCCAAGAGAATTCATTTTAGAACGGATTTCAAAGTTGATAATTCCGTCACCTAAATCTTCAATGGCAGCGCCCGAATTACTCCAAAGCGTTTTATTTTTTCTGATATTTTCTAAAATAATGAAAGAATCCTGCCCCGGAATTTTGTTGTATTCGCCTGAGACTTTATCAACATAAATACTTTGCCCTTCATCATTAACCTTATAGAAAGTTTCTACATTTTTTACCCAGTCTGAAACTCCGTAACCTGCATCTTTAGACAATTCAATGCCTTTTTGAACACCAACGGCATCCCAGATTTCAAACGGACCATTTTCCCAACCGAAACCTGCTCTCATCGCATCATCGATTTTATAAACTTCATCAGAAATTTCAGGAACTTTATGCGAAACATAAGCGAATAGCGCACCTAAAGATTTTCTGTAAAGCTCTCCGGCCTTATCTTTTCCACCAATTAAGACTTTAAAACGGTCAATCGGCTTATCAATATTTTTAGTTAATTCTAAAGTCGGGAAAGAAGATTTTCCCTGAAGTTCGTATTCTAAGGTATCAAGATTTAATCCGTGAATTTCAGATTTTCCGTCTGTACCTTTTACTTTTTTATAGAAACCCTGTTCAGTTTTTGAACCTAACCATTTATTATCAACCATATTCTGGACATAATCAGGAAGGGCAAAAACATCGTTGAAATCATTCGCTTCAGCTCCGCTTTGACGAACACCATTGGCAACCATTACCAAAGTGTCTAATCCAACAACATCAGCTGTTCTGAACGTTGCAGATTTTGGACGACCGATTACTGGACCTGTTAATTTATCAACCTCATAAACGGTTAAACCTAATTTTTTAACATTATGAAGCAAATCCATCATAGAAAATACTCCAATTCTGTTGGCAATAAACGCTGGGGTATCTTTTGCCAAAACGGTCGTTTTTCCTAAGAATTTTGCTCCGTAATTCATATAAAAATCAACAACTTCCAGAAGCGTATCGCTTGTAGGGATCACTTCTAAAAGAGGAAGGTATCTCACGGGATTAAAGAAGTGCGTTCCCGCAAAATAGTGTTTGAAATCTTCGCTTCTTCCTTCCGTTAAAAAATGAATAGGAATTCCCGATGTATTCGAAGAAATCAACGTTCCTGGTTTTCTGAACTGTTCGATTTTTTCGTAAACTGACTTTTTAATGTCCAGTTTTTCAACCACCACTTCAATAATCCAGTCTGTATTTTTTATTTTTGGTAAATCATCATCAAAATTTCCCACTTTTATTCTATCCGCAAATTTCGGCGAATAGAGCAGTGCCGGACTTGCTTTCTTCAGTTTTTCAAAGTTTTCAGAAGCGATTCTGTTTCTTACCGCTTTATCATCTTTGGTCAAACCTTTTTTCTGTTCTGCTTCAGTAAGTTCAAAAGGGACGATATCCAACAGCGAAACTTCTACACCAATATTGGCAAAGTGCGCAGCAATACCGCTTCCCATAATTCCTGAACCTAAAACCGTAACATGTTTGATTCGTCTTTTCATTAATATTTTATTTTAGTTATTATCGCTTAGTTTAACCTTTTTGGGTGTGGTTTAATAAAATAGTTTTTAACCACCCCGTCAAAATTTTTTCAAATTTTGCCACCCCTCCAAAGGAGGGGAATTTTTATTTTCTATTGTTCAAATCAGAAGCTATTTTCATAATTTCTGTCATGACTTCTTTGAAAGTTTCCAACTTTTCTGGAGCAATTTTTTCCATCACTTTTTTGTTGAAATTCACAACCACTTCCTTAGACATATTTCTTGAACTTAAACCTTTATCAGTAAGCTTAATGATGACTTCACGCTTATCGGTAGTTGTTTTTTCTTTATAAATATATCCGTTGTCTTCAAGGAGTTTGATGATTCTTGTGAGAGAAGTGGGCTCAATTGCCATTTTAGGTCCCAAATTGGTGCTTCTTGTCCCTTCTTTGGGATCAATTTTCAATAAGGTAAGAGCTTGAACTGCAGTAGAATCGTGTTCTTGTGCAAGCTCTGTGTACATTTTTGAAACTGCTAACCAAGTCTGCTTCAGAATGAGGTCGACATTTTCTGTTTTTTCTTTATTATTATCCATCATATTTTTTTGCTAATCGGTTTTATCAAATGTAGCAAATATTATGCATGCATAGTATTATGTATTGTTAAAATTTATTAACAATCTGATTTACAATTGATTAAAATGTATGATTAGCATAATACTATGCATGCATAGTATATGATATGAATAATTGAAACACTGATTTTAATGAAGCTTTGAGATTAATTTTACAATATTTTCGAAAGATTCACATTGATACTGTTTATTATCAAATGAAACCTCCCAAATTGATTCGTTGTAGTTAAAATTAAAAGATGACAGATCTTTTTGAAAGTTTTTTTGAAGCAAAGAATACAACATTTCTTTCTGAATCTGCGGAGATTTTATGGAAGGCGCTACAAAATTTTCGTTTACCTGAAACAGTAAAGCATTAGTGAGCTCATCATGCTGCAGTAAAACATCTTCCACAATCCCTGAATATAAATGACTATCTTTAATGTACCACATTTTATCGGCGAATTCCTTTGCCAATCTCCAGTCGTGAGAAGAAAACAGGATGAGCTTATTTTGCTGTTTGGCTAATTTACGAAGTGTTTTAAGAATGATTAATTTATTCTTTTCATCAAGATGAGTCGTTGGTTCATCAAGAATAATTATTGGGGAATTTTGCGTCAAGGCTCTTCCTATAAAGGCTTTCTGAAGGTTTCCATCTGAAAGGTTTCTGAGCAGCGTATTTTTATATTGAGTTAAATCCAATTCGTGAATAATCTCTTTAACTTCCTCTCTGTCTTTTTGTTTCAATTCAAAATAGAAAGGGTAATAAATGTATTTTCCGAGCGAAATAAGATCTTCAACCGTATGATTTTGCGGAATGACAGATTTAGAAAAAACAACTGCGATATTTTCTGCAACCTCTTTTACCGAAAGTTCGTTTACATTTTTGTTATTAATTAAAATTTCACCTTCCAATAAAGAGTTTTGATGAAGAATTGATTTAATTAAAGTCGTTTTTCCTACACCATTATTGCCAATCAAAAGACATACTTCTCCCAAATTCAAATCTGCATTGATATTTGAAATTAATGTTTTGTCATAGCCAATGTTGGCTTGTTTGATTTGTAGGTGCATTTTTTAAATAGAAATAAAAAAGATAAATAAAATAAGAGGAATAAGACTGAAAATAAAATATAAAAACTTATCTTTTTTGACTTTAATTAAACTATAAATTCCCAAAAATAGAGACCCAAAAATGGCAGAAGGAATTCCAACCATAAACCACCAATTATGTCCATAGGAATAAATCCAATACTTATCTAAGCTCATTCTAAAAAGTTTTGAATATTCCAGAATTGCAATACTAATCACAAACAAAGTTATATTTGTGATAATTAATTGTTTTTGTGTTATTTTAAAATTCATTTTTTCAAATCCAATTTGTAATGCCGAAAGAATCTCTATAAAGTTAATCTAGATTTCTCCGGAATGATAAACAGAGCGATCATTAAATTTTTTAAATTAAAAAAATATTCTCAAACATCTGCATTATTTTCCAAATCTGCTAAAGATTTTAAAATTGAAAATTAACTTATTTCATTATTACATTTTATTCTGCTTCAAAAGCATCACTAAAATTACAGGAATTCCAAAAAGAGAACTGATTACATTCAAAGGGATCTGTGTTTTTTCAGCGGTAATTGAGAATACCAACATAATGAGCATTCCCAAAAACATATTCAAAATCCATTGCTGCCAAAGTTTTGACGGATTATAAATCAATCTGCAGAAATGAGGAACAATGATTCCGATAAATAAAATAGGCCCTAAAAAAGCCGTGATAGAAGCAGATAGGAGAGAAGAAGTTACTATAATCAGTATTTTTAAATGATTCAGATTAACTCCTAAACTTTGTGCATAAGAACTTCCTAAAGAATTCCCTATTAAAGGTTTGATAGTTTTAAAACAAAAAAATAATCCAATCGCGACTAAAATTGACAGTACGATAATCTGATTTCTCGAAACCATATTATTCGCTCCGAAAGACCATAAAATATAATTTTTCAGACTTTGATTTTCGGCGTAAAACTGTAAAAGAGAAACGATTGCTCCTGCAAATGCCGAAACCAAGAATCCGAAAATGATCAGGTAAGATTTGTCCTGAAATTTATTCGACATTGAAAGTAAAACCAACATTAAGAGCAAACTTCCGATAATGGCTGATAAGCTTAAAAAACTGTTCTGCAAAAATTCAGGTAGTACAATACTGTGCGAAAAGAAGATGTAAAATGCAACTGATAAACTTGCAACCGAAGTAATTCCTAAAATATCAGGACCTGCGAGTGGATTTTGAAAGTATTCCTGCATTAAAAATCCAGAGGTTGGAATTGAAATTCCAGCCAGAAGCATGACCAAGACACGATTAATTCTGATCTCAGCAATCTGTCCGTTTTCAGAATTATAGAGAAAATCATGAAGGTTTAAACTTAAAAATCCTGTGTTCAGATTAATAATCGTCATACAGATGATTGCGATGGCTAAGACTGAACACAGGATTTTAAATTTATTTGACATTAAAAATTGTTTCCGGAAAAATTATTTGATAAAGGAATCAATTTTTGAATTCAGTAGTTCTGAAGTCATCATTCCTAAATATTCATCCGTTTTATCACCTTTTCTCATGTATGTGAAAGGTATTGCATCACCTTTCCACTCTTTAAAATTATTCTTAAAAAAAGTTTCGTCAAGCTGACCGCCATCCAAAAGAATGGTATTATTTCTAATGCCTTGTTTATCTACAAAGGTAGGAACTTCGGTATTCCATACTTCTTTGGTATCCAGACTGATAAATGTAATTTTCACCGGCTGACCTTTTAATTCTGTAATTTTATCTTTAAAATGTGGAATTTCTCTCACGCATGGTCCGCACCAAGTTGCAAAAAAGTTGGTTACATATAAAGTATCATTTTTAGTTTGTAAGAAATCAGTAGTTTGCTGTGTATTTAATGCTTTTAGAGAAGCTGTTGCAGGAAGAGGTTCCGGAGCTATACTTGAAATTGAATCATTCGCAGCAGTATTTTCTTCCGTTTTTTCAGCTTCTTTTTTACAGCTAAAAAGAGTAACAGCCAAAAGTGTGGATAAAATTATCTTTTTCATAAGTAGATTTTATTATTAGATGAAATATACGACGCACATTTCTCATTGGTTTTATTGGTGAGAAAATTACGTCACAGATAGTTTCATAATTATTTTTTATTTATTTTTGAAATGAAGTATGGAACAACAAATCTATAAAGGAAAACTGACGCAGTTTCACGGCCTAAAAATAGCTAAAAAGGAAGACCTGACCAAAAATACTTTTTCGCTGGAGCTTGAAATTCCTGAGAATCTTAAAGAGAATTTTAAGTTTGAGGCAGGGCAGTTTGTCAGTATCAAATTCAATGCTGGTGGAAAAGAAGTTATCAATGATTATTCGATGACTTCAGCGCCGTATGAAGAAAAAATAGCATTAGGAATTAAAATCAATTCTCAAAACGGAGCAACTGCAGAACTTTATAAAAATTATCAGACTGGAGATCAACTGCTTGTGAGCGAGCCCAACGGTCGATTTACTATCATTTCTAAACCCAGCGAATTCCGTACTATTGTGGGTTTTGCTGCAGGAATAGGGATTACCCCTATTTTGAGTCATTTTAAAAATATCCTTCATAACGAACCGAGAACGAGACTTTTTCTGTTTCTTGGAAATAAAAGCTCTGAAGAACTTATTTATCGTGATCTTTTAGATAATCTGGCTCATCAATATGGTGAAAGGCTTCAGATTTTCTACTTTTATTCTCAGGAAAAAACAGCAGATCAGTTTTTCTACGGAAGATTAGACGCTAAAAAATTAAATTTAATTATCAATCAAATCCTTCATTTGGATGATACTGATGAAGAATCTACGATTTGGGATGCGGTGGATGAAGTTTTAATTTGTGGAAAAGTGGAGATGATCAAAACTCTGGCAAATGCCTGTTATCATCACGGAATTCCGAAGAAGAATATTCATTTTGAATTATTTGAAGAGTTTAATGATAATATTTACCCTGTAGAAAAAGAGTTTCCGCTGATCGAAAATGTGCAGATAGACTTTAAAATGTTTGGGAAAAATTATCAGGCTGAACTTCCAGATAATAAGGAAAAAATACTGCAGCAACTTTTAATTCAAAAATTTAATGTTCCTTATTCTTGTAAATCGGGGATATGCGGAAGCTGTGAATGTACTTTGGAAGAAGGCGAAGTTGAACTTTTAGAAAACGAATATCTTACCGAAAAAGAAGAGGCTCAAGGTAAAATTTTAGCCTGCATGTCAATTGCGAAAACTAAGAAAATAAAGCTTAACTTTGATATTAGTTGAGAATCATCCGAAACATATTCAAATTCATTTTTTTATCAATAGAATTGGTTGTTCTCTTGATATGCCTTTGTAATGTCTGGGTTTTTGGGATTACCAACGGAAGAACTTACAATAAGATTTCAAAAATCCCACCAAGGGAAGTTGCTTTGGTTTTGGGAACTTCTCCCAGAATGCGTTCGGGGCTTTCTAATCCTTATTTCACCAAAAGAATGGATGCTGCGGCATTGCTTTATCATCACGGAAAAATAAAGAAAATCATCGTGAGCGGCGAAAAAAGTAAAGGGTACAACGAACCTGCTGCAATGAAAAATTATTTGATTTACCAGGAAGGTGTCCCGGAAGATATCATTATTGAAGATCCGGAAGGCTTTAACACGTATAAAAGTATCTTACGCTGCAAAGATGTCTACGGAAAGAAAAACGTCATTATCGTTTCGCAAGGTTTTCATAATCTTCGGGCATTGTTTTTTGCAAGAAATAATAATATGAATGCCTTAGGATTTGATGCGCAGGATGTCAACAAACCCGAAAGTTTCTACAGAAACCAATCCAGAGAAATTCTCGCCAGAGTGATTGCTGTAGTTTATTTTGTATTAAGAATTTCGCCAGATTAGAAAGGATATCCGAATGCGATGTTCAGTGTAGGTTTCAAAGGCTGAAACTGATTGAATCTCCACCTTTCACCATCAGGTTTGTTTGGGTCATAAATTTTATAGGCCAAATCTAATCTTAAAGTGATGTACGCTACATTGACCCTTAAACCAACTCCGCTGCCGACCCCCATTTCTCTGATGAATCTATTGAATTTAAACTGATCATCAAAACCGTTGTTTTCTGTATTCCAAACGTTTCCGATGTCTGTGAAAATTGAACCTTCATACATATCATTAAACGGAATCCTGTACTCTAAGTTGGTTGTCAATTTCACATTACCCATTAAATAAGTTCTCACTCTTTCGTCAACCTGAGAACCTCCGGGGCCTAGACCTCCAAAAGCTACCCAAGCACGAATATCATTGGCACCACCATTAAAATAAGATCGTACAAAAGGCATAGAAGAAGAGTTTCCATACGGAATTCCTAATCCAATAAATTGGCGAAGAACTAATGTTTGGTTTCCGTTAAATTTAAAATATTTTCTTACATCAAAATCAAATTTCACAAACTGTGCATAAGGAATTCCAAAAATTGTACGTTCCGGACTTCTCAGAACACCACCATCATCTTCTCTTTTTTGATTGAATATACTAGGGATATTACCTGCAACTTCCATTTTCCCATTAAAATAAAATGCGTTTGGATAATCTTTCTTTCCGATTTCATTATAAATGAAATTATAAATAAATGACGAAATAATCACATCTTGTGTCTGTCTGTCTTTGTTAACAAGCGTTCCCAAAAAGGCAACCACATCATCAGCCTTTTTTTGGTCAAGTGTTGCAATATAATCATTATCAGCAATGATCAATTCCGAAACCTGATCTCTCGTTAATGCACCGGCATCAAATTGTTGTTTCAAAGCAGGATTAAATGCAAAGTAGTCATCAAAAACAGTTCTTCTTACCACATCATCATTGACGAAGAAATCGTAGTAACTGTCCTTATTTTTCGTTAAACTAAAAAGCGTATTAAATAAAGTCAATCTGTGTGATGACTGATCATTAACGTTAGCAAAATAATTTAAACCTGTATTAAAATTGACTCTTCCCAAACCAATATTATTCTGCACAGAAGCTCCCAAAACAATTGATGATGTTGGAGTGTATCTTTTAGGAATCAGCTTGTAATAATTAAATGGTAAAAGCAAACGCGGAAAACTCAATGAAGCCTGAGCCGATAGCTCATAAGCCCAAATTCTATTATCAAGATCACGTGGGTTTACAACACGACCAAAAGTACCTGAAAGGCTCGTAGAAAGATTTTCTGCACCTCTGAATACATTTCTCGTAGTAAGATCAACCGAAGGAGATAACCCCCAGTTTAAAAATTGAGAATAATTTAAGTCTGTACCCAATTTTAGTTCATATTTCGGAAGTGGTTTTAACAAATACAAAACATCAACAATACTGTCATTAGGTTTTATAGCGCCACCTTGCCTTAAAGAATCTTTAGCTTTCAGGATGCTAAAATTATTCATTGCAAGAAGATTTCTTTTCGTTAAATCAAGTTGGTTTTGATTATAAACTGATTTATTATCAACAATAATTGCTCTCCAAATAGAATTGGTTTTGTAATTATCATTCATCTTATGAAATCTGATTCTTCGCAGACTGTCTTTCACCGTTTTTCTGCCAAAATCACCTGGCTCATCAACGATGGCAACATCTATATTCCCAAATGTAGAACGTTTGTATGGCGAATCTGCAGAATCTTTATGAATTTCAAGTGTTAGCGGAACATTTTTTCTGTCTTTTAATGAATCGGCAACAAAGTAAACTTCATCATTTGCATTATTAAACTTATAATAACCGCTTCTTCGCATGAGATCATTAATTCTCGTCACCTCTTTTTCCAAGACAGTTTGATCAAGCACCCTTCGTGATTTTACAAGAGTTTCGTTAATGTTTTGTTGATAAAGACTTTTAACGCCAGCATCTGGTATATTGTAATAATATTCTTTAATATGGGTTGGGCTGTTATGCGTCAAAAAGTAAGTTACAGCTGCTTTTTTTGAAGTTGAATCTAATTCGTGCTTGAATTTAACCTGCGAATCCCAGTAACCTCTGTAGGTCATTCTTTTTTCAATAGACTCTGCGCTCTTGTCTGTCTTCGTTTGATCCAGAATCACAGGCGGTGTTCCGAAGTTGTGTAAAATCCTGTCCCACAACAAGCTTTTCCCGACGCTTTCAGGCATATTATATTTAACGAACAGTGAATCTCTAAGTTTTTGATCTCTCATTTCACTGGGATATGTCAGATATTCACTGAATAATGTATCATATTTAGGATTTGCTGCGTTGTGCAACAAAAGGCCAAGCGGCATGAAAAGCAATTGTTTTTTATTCGGCTTTTGCTGAACGTAATCTTTCAGTTCTTCGTCAAAAAATTCTTTCTTATCTTCAAACTGAAAATTGTTTTTTGTCAATAAATATTCACCTTCAGGTACTTTTTTTGTGGTACTACAAGCATAAAGGACACCAACAACAGTTGCAAATGATAGAATTTTATAATATTTTTGAGGAGAATTCTTAAAATGCTTACAGCTCATACAATAAAAGTTTTACAGTCTTTAGATAAAAAGAAGTTCAGGCAAAAATACAATTTGTTTTTGGTTGAAGGGAATAAAATCATTTCCGAACTTCCCAATTCTAACTTTAAAATTAAAGAAATATTTTCTACAAATCCTCAAAATTTAGATTTTAAGGATACCCGTATCCATCAAATCACTGAAAATGAACTGAAAAAAATTAGTTTCCTGCAAAATCCTAAAGATTCTGTGGCAGTTTGTGAGTTGAATAAAGAGTCTAAGGTTGAAGATCAAAATATCCAATTGGTGTTAGACGGAATCCAGGATCCAGGGAATTTAGGAACAATCATACGCCTCGCAGATTGGTTTGGAATCGAGCAGATTATCTGCAGCGAAGACACGGTAGATTTTTATAATCCAAAAGTGGTTCAGGCAAGTATGGGATCTTTTACAAGAGTGAATATCGTTTACTGTAATTTAGTTGATTATTTATCTGAAACTGAAAATATAAACATAGGGACAGATATGGACGGAGAAAATATCTACACCTTTGAAAAGCCGGAAAAACTTAATCTAATTTTAGGAAACGAAGGAAAAGGAATGCGTGACGAAACCGAAAAATTACTTCACAGGAAAATATCAATTCCAAGATTTGGAAAATCGCAATCGACAGAAAGTCTGAACGTTTCTATGGCCGCCGGAATTATTTTAGGACAACTGTATTCAAAATAAAAAGTTAGAAATTAGATTATAAAATACAGCTTATCTGCTAAAGTAAATTTCACATTCTAACATCTAACTCCTTAAAATTATATAAGTTGCTCCATACTGGATACACTTTTTGTTTTTTGATAAGCCTCTAATTTTGTTCTAATAAATTTCAAAGCCATTGGCGCAACATAAATGAGTGCTGCACCCAGAATTTTCTTTTTCCAGTTTGAACTTCTCATGTTTTTCTTTGCATAATTGGCTACCAAAGCGGTCACTGCAAGTTTCACAAGAGTGTCCATTGCATCACCTTTGAATGCGCTCCCGGCAATTCCCATCGCTGTATTTCTATTGAGTAACAAATCTTTCACCTCTGAGGTTAATTGTTTAGCAATGACATCTTTTCTGAGAACTGTAGTCTCTTCACCATCCTCATCAATTTTTTCTTTCAGATATTGATCTGTTAATCCGTTGGTAAATGCACTTAAGCTTTCTTTGGTATTTTTGAAAGTTAATAATCCTTCCAAATCTTCTATTTCACCTTTTAAAAGCTTTTTCTTTCTTCTCAGTTCTTCTAAGCTGCTATAATTTCTGCTCATAATTAGTGATTTAAAAATTCTATTACTTTATCGGCTACAACGTTTACGATGCGTTTTTTAAAGGTAACGACTAAAATTGTGACAAGCAAATAAAATGCAGCAACAATTAAAAATCCGTACGAAGTATTATTCAACGCTTTACCAATAAAAAATGCCAATCCAAAATTAAAAAGGATAATAAAAAAAGCAAAAGCAACTAATAAAATAACGAGATAAGCAATAACTCCTGCCGAAATTGATGATTTTTCTGTCGCCTGAATTTTCAGCAAATCTATTCTCTTTGATGCATATTCTTTTATGGTTTCAATCATTGTTTTTTTTTAAAAGTTACAAAAAAAGGAACTTTAATTTGGTCAAAGTTCCTTTTATCATTTTAATTAAAATGAATTATCCTTTCAGATCGTTCAATCCTGTCTCAACATCTTTTACAATGTCAGTAGTTTTAGAAACAATCTGATCTTTATATTTGTCATAACCGTCTTTTACAGTATGTGCAACATTGTTTGCTGTTTCCTTAAAAGTAGAAGAGATATTTCCATACTGATCTTTTACTTTTTCAGAAACTTCTCCGTATTTATTTTTAGCTTCTTCCTTTAGGTCGTTCGCTTTATTTTTAATCTTTTTTCTTGTTTCTTTACCTTCTTCCGGAGCATATAACATTCCTAAGATTACACCTGCTGCTGCACCTGCCAATAATCCTGCTAAAATACCTGCTGTATTGTTTTCTTTTCTAGACATTCCTTGTTTTTTTAATTATGTTAATAAATATTTATACTCTTAAGGTTACAATTAATATACCAAATAACAATTTTGACCTATAAAAATTTTTAATTTTTTAAATGTGACAGTATGCTTTCTATTGTCTCTTTCTTAGTAAGCATCGTGTTATCTATCTCGATGGCATCGTCTGCCTGCTTTAAAGGCGCAATTTCACGTTCACTGTCTATTTTATCTCTTGCGATAAGGTTTTCTCTTACTTGCTTTTCGTCAGCTTCAATACCTAAACTCAGTAATTCCTGATATCTTCTTTTGGTTCTTTCTTCAATACTGGCTGTCAAAAAAAATTTGAAATCGGCGTTTGGCAGTACCACCGTGCCAATATCTCTGCCATCCATTATAATTCCGCCTTTTTCTGCCAAATTGCGCTGAAACTGTAATAGAAAATCTCTTACTTCTTTTTGCTTGGCGATAAGACTTACATTATCTGAAACTTCGTTTGAACGAATTTCTTTTGAGATATTGATGTGATTCAGAAACAGAACCAGTTCGCCATTATCATTTTTGAATTCCAGTTCGATGAATGAAAAAGAATCAAAAAGCTGTTGAAGATCGATCGTTTGATCTTCATTAACACAGTTTTGCAATGCAAACCAGGTAATTCCGCGATATAGAGCACCGGTGTCGAGATGTACAATTCCTAATTTTTCGGCAATAATTTTTGAAATAGAACTTTTCCCTGTAGATGAGAATCCGTCAATCGCTATCACTGGTTTTTTCATACTACAAATTTCAAAAAAAAATCTGAAAGTGCAAGAAAATCTAAGATTTTATCTTACAAAAAATAAGAAATCATCTTATATTATTCTCCCTGATGACCGCTAAGATCTACAGAAATTCCGATTTGATTAACGTTGGATGAATTATGATATCTCACATGTGCATAATCAATACGGAATTTTGAAACTTTGAGTCCGAAACCGGCAGAAAGTCCTGAAAAATTTCTTTGATCAGCAACGGCCAACTCATTTCCTCTTCTTACATTATATCCCAATCTGAAATTAAAACTCTTTTCCGGGAAAAGCTCTGCACCTAAAGAGAAGTGATCGGCAATTTTACGTCCAGTATTTACTTCCTGTCCGTTTACATTGAATTCTGAAGAAATATCAAATTGTTGTAAATCGTGAGCCGTAATGGTAATTGCTAAAGGAAATGCTTTTAATATCTTAGTATATCCAAAATCTATTCTGAAAGGAAGATTTTCTCTTTCGCCGTTGAATGATTTAAACTGATATCCGAAGTTTCTTATCACTACAGAAACTACTTCTTTAGTTCGTTTCGGATGATAGGTAACTCCTAAAGTCCCTGCCAATGCAGAAGAAGTGTAAGTATCAATTTTTGAGGTGATAAAGTTTAATCCGCCACCAATCGTCCAGTCTTCTTCAAACTGATAGGCATACCCACCGCCTACAGCAACATCTGAAGCTGAAAATTCTCCCATTTCAAAACCGCTGTCGTCAGTTCTTGGGATATTTCCGTAGCTCATATAACGAGCATTTACCGTTACCATGTGACCGTTATCAAGATCTTTGGCAAAAGCAATGGTTCCGTATTTTGAGTCTGCGAGATATGCCGTGGCATTTACAGACAATTGCTTATCAGATTCTTTATTCAGCAAAGCAGGATTGGCAATGGCAAAAGATACGTCGTGATCTCTCATCGTGATTGCGTCACCGCCTAAAGCAGCCTGTCTTGCAGATACCGGAATATTCAGAAACGGATATACGTTTGTTCCAGTTTGAGCAAATGAAACAATTCCCGAAAGAAATAGTGAAAAAATTAGAACTTTCTTCAAATCAGTAATTAATTAATGCAAAAATAATCCTTTTTCGTACTTATCAAAATATTTACTTCATTATTTAGTATTAATATTTTTCTTTTTTCAATATTTATATTGATTATATTTGCAAAGTTAATTTTTAACGAAATTAATCTTCAAAAACTATTATAAATTTAAAGATGAAATATAAAAGAATCCTTCTAAAACTGAGTGGTGAAGCATTGATGGGGAACAGACAGTACGGTATCGATCCCGAAAGACTGATGGAGTATGCTCAGGAAATAAAAAAGGTAGTTGACTTAGGCTGCGAAACTGCTATCGTCATTGGAGGAGGAAATATTTTCCGAGGTGTAGCCGGGGCTGCAGCTGGAATGGACAGAGTACAGGGTGATTATATGGGAATGCTTGCAACCGTAATCAATGGGATGGCATTGCAAGGCGCTCTGGAAGACGCAGGAATCAAAACAAGACTGCAATCTGCCATCGAAATGGATAAGGTAGCTGAACCTTTCATCAAAAGAAGAGCGGTAAGACATCTTGAAAAAGGCAGAGTCGTAATCTTCGGAGCGGGAACAGGAAATCCTTATTTCACAACAGATACAGCAGCAACTCTAAGAGCCATTGAAATAGGTGCAAATGTTATCTTAAAAGGAACAAGAGTAGACGGAATCTACGACAGCGATCCTGAGACAAACGAAAATGCTGTAAAATACAACTCATTATCTTTCGACGAAGTATTCGAAAAAAACCTTAAAGTGATGGATATGACCGCATTCACTTTAAGCCACGAAAATAAATTGCCCATCATCGTATTTGATATGAATAAAGATGGTAATCTGGTGAAGATTGTAGAAGGAGAAAATGTAGGAACTTTAGTTAATATTTAAGAAGTAAAAAAGATAAAGGCAAAAGTATAATTCAGCTAAGAAATTATTACTTATTGCTCATATTTATTGATGTGTAACTTATCAAATTTTTATTATATAATGGAAGAATTAGATCTTATCGTAGAATCTGTAAAACATGATATGGAAGCGGCTATCAAGCACTTGGATCATGCATTTCAAAGAATCAGAGCGGGACGTGCGTCTACGAATATGGTTCAGGATGTGATGGTAGAATATTATGGTGCTCCGACTCCTCTTAATCAGGTTGCTAACGTTTCTATTCCCGATGCGATGACCATCTCTATTCAACCTTGGGATAGAACTGCGATCGGAGCGATAGAAAAAGCAATTATCAATTCAAATTTAGGTTTTGCACCTTCTAATAATGGTGAAAATATTATTCTTAATGTTCCGCCATTAACCGAAGAAAGAAGGAGAGAATTGGCTAAGCAGGCTAAAGGAGAAACTGAAGATACGAAAATCGTTGTAAGAAACGCCAGACAAAACGGTATTAAAGAACTGAAAAAATTGGAAGGAGTTTCTGAAGATGCTATAAAAAGTACTGAAGAAGAAATTCAGGTGCTTACTGACAAGCATGTAAAATTGTGTGACGATCATCTTAAAATAAAAGAAGCTGAAATTATGAAAGTATAATTTTCAGTTTAAAATAATAAAAAAGTGGCTTTGAAATATTTTCGAAGCCACTTTTTTATTTTTAAAGACATTTGATGCTGCCTTTTTTATCTTTATTTTTTAGAAGTAATGCGAAAGTTTCCTGAACTTCATTTGCAGAACAATTTTTACTTTCTATGTTGGGAATATTTTCAGGATTCGGTTTTGTTGCAGAGCTGGATTTTATTATAAACTTTTTTTCCAAACACTGAATAATTTTATCATCTGAAAAATACATTCGTTGTTGAGTAACATCATCTTTTGTTTGAGGTTTTTCGGGTGTGCCGCCGTCAAAACTCCATACTGTATCATCTTTAAATACAAAAAATGGTTGATTATCATTAATAAAATAGTTTTCTGTAGAGGAAAAATGGCTATCTGCAGTGAAATGTTTAATGACTTTTAAAGTTCCGTTTTCAGAGTAATAAACGACATTTCCTAATCTTTCTTCACATTCATATTTAAAACTTACAGAATCTAATTTCTTTGCAAGGAGTTTTGAATTTAAGAGATTGTATTCTTTTTTTATACCATCAACTGAGTTTAAAGCATTTTTTGTATTTAAAGAATCAACATTTGATTTTAAATTTAAACTGTCTGAAGAACTAGAATTATCAACAGTTTTTTGTTCATTTTCTTTTTTGCACGAAAAAATCAGTAGCAAGCCGGAAATCAGAAGTGCTTTTTTCATTGTAATGATTTTGAGATTTGATGGTATTTCAAACAAAAAATGTGCAGTTAATGTTTTTAGAATTTAGCGTCAAATCCTGTTTTTAAAGCATTCTTTTCTGTTTCAGACAAATTTCTTTTATTGACTTCTTCCCACAATTTTACAACAATATCAAAAGATTCAACTCCTAAAGTTCTGACGTTAGCAGCCCAAAGTAAAATCGCATAATCCTTTTTACTGAAATGTTCTTTGCCAAATGGAATAGAAGTTTCGTTGCGGTATTTTTCTTCAATTCTTTTAGAAAAATCTAGCTTTCCGCCAATACTTTCTTTTTTAATGTAAGCTTCTTTATTGGTTTGCTGAGCAAAGGTGAAAACGCTCGTACTGACTAATAAGATGAGTAATAATTTTTTCATTTGAAAAGAATTAAATGATTTAATTAAAGGTAATAAAAAATATCATTTTAACAGTTAAAAATAAAAAGCAACCGCAAAAGCAGTTGCTCAATTTCTATCTGAAAAAAACTATTTACAGTTTTCGTTATAATCTAAAATCACTTCATCTACAATCTGAGGAACGTTAGACATCACATCATCAATCTGACTCTTAATCAATCTTCCTAAACCTGATCTTTTTTTCTCATCGTTTTTAAGAGAAGCATAAGAGCCGCTTGCGATTTTCCCTTTTACATAACTGCAATCTGCGGTGATGACTTTTGATTCTTTAAGATCCAGTTCTTTCAGCTTGCTCCCTTTTTTGGTATAAATAAAAGAAGGATTTTTTCTCATTCTTTCAGTTTCCTGATCAGCTTTATCTATCTGACTTTGCCCCGCTGAGAAAGTGGTAGGGTAACCGTATAACTTGTATACTTTTATTTTACCATCTGTAACGACTTCTGCAAACTGATTACTTTTGGTCAAATTATTAAATGCTTTGATGTTTCCGCTTAATCCTCCGGTCGCTGTGTTGAAACCTTCTTTCGTATTGGTATATTTTACCACTTCAAAATGTCTTTCGTTATTGCTGTCGTCGTAGGCAACGTATTCTTTCAAATCATCAGAATCCATTGTTTTGAACTTTTGCTTTTTCTTAGATTTGTCGATATCAGCTGTAGCAATAAATTTCACTTTTTTCTGATTCACCCAAGGACTCATATCGCTGCCCGCTAGTCTTACAATTCCTTCGATTTTCTTTCCGCTTTTATCGATGATGTAACCAAATTTTTCATCGGCTTTCAGTTCATAATCGTTGTTTTCTTCTTGTGCATAAATGCTTGAAGTCATCAAACTGAACAAGCCAAACAGTAAAACTTTTTTCATTATAATTTCATTTAAATTAGTTGATAAATATGAGATTTTTTTTCGAGAATTAAATATTTTAAAATAAGTTGATTGAAATTGTGGTAAAATTTAATGCATATCCGTAACTCATCATATTTTCGTATATTTGTTTGATACTTAAAAGATTGCGATGAATATTTTTAGTTTTGGGGTAGAATTTGGCAATGAAGAGGCTTGTGTGTTACATTTTAAGAAAGAG